>JAABUW010000002.1_pt1 | contig 687749 bp, 677 predicted proteins | sample 5560081 | NCBI WGS metagenome assembly JAABUW01 (sample SAMN10711882, study PRJNA513363) | rock metagenome | isolation source: Antarctica rocks | place: Antarctica: Victoria Land, Knobhead sud | reverse complement strand
TATGCTCCCATATATGGCCCATGTATGCGCGCATGCATGCCCCATTGCTGCTCCCATGTGGCCCATGTATGCCCCCATATATGGCCCATGTATGCGCGCATGCATGCCCCATTGCTGCTCCCATATATGGCCCATGTATGCTCCCATATATGGCCATGTATGCGCGTATGCATGCCCCATTGCTGCTCCCATATATGGCCCATGTATGCCCCATATATGGCCATGTATACGCGCATCCATGCCCCATTGATGCTCTCATATATGGCCCATATATGAGCCCATTACTACTTCAAAATATGGCCCATTCTTACCTATATATCGCTTATTACTCCGCGCATGCATGGGCTATTACTGCGCTAGTCCAAATTAGGTATAAGGCTTGGCGTTTTAACCGCTTTCCTAATTATCCTAATCTTTATACCACTTAATGGAGTATATATACGCGTATATATAGGCCATATATGGGGGCAGCAATAGGGCATGCGCGCATACATAGGCCATATGGGAGCAGCAATAGGGCATACATATGCGTATACATAGGCCATATGGGAGCAGCATTAGGGCATGTATACGCGCATACATAGCCATATATAGGGGCATACATAGGCCACATGGGAGCAGCATTGGGGCATACATACGCGCATACATGGGCCATATATGGGGGCAGCAATAGGGCATGCATACGCGCATACATGGGCCATATATGGGGGCAGCAATAGGGCATACATGCGCGCATATATGGCCATATATGGGGCAGCCCTATAAGGAGAGCAGGGAGGAAGGGAACAGCAGGGAATCCCTTCCCTTCCCTAGATCAGGGAAGGGAATTTCCCCGGGCCTATCCCTTCTCTTCCCTGCCCCTTCCTCTAGGGAAGGGAAGGGAAGGGAAGGTAATCCCTACCCTATTCCACAGCGTAAATATACTTCTCCTTAACGGGAGTGCCTTCGGTAACCGTATTTTTATTAACGATAATAATATCTTTTATAACGATATTACTATTAACGTCCCTATTATTAATTAGATCGGGCTCGATAGTAGTAATTTTATACTTTATACCCGTCTTTTTTTTAGAAGTAATAGTAGGGTTTACTCGCCGTTAATAAAAGTATTAACGTTAATATTTATTTTAATTATAAAAGTATATTTCTCAAGAATAATTTTAGGCTTAACGGGTCCGGCCTATTTATAATTAATTATAATAATAATACGAAGGATATTTATAAATAAATTACCTACTCGATTATTAGAGCCGATATATTCTTTATAATTAAAAGTAAATATCCGTAGCCCTAATAACCCTTCTATTTAATTATATATATTCTTAATATAATTATATAGTTAAATTAAATAAAAAGCGAGTCGAGATAATTTACGGGTAAATTATTTATTCCTTTTATAAATTAATAAATTAAGAATATCGGTAGTATAAAGACTAAATCTTATTAAGAAAAGACGAAAGATTTAGTTTAAATTTATCTTTAAGCTAGCTAGGAAGACTTTCGTTTAATACACGATATAAAAACCTTCGAGAAACCGACTATTAATATTATTTATATTATATTATAAGTTACTATTTATTATAGTTATAAATTAAATATTATTTATAGGCCCTTATAACTTATTATTATTATTAATTCGTAATACTTTCGTTTTTTTAATAAGGGAGGGTTTCGGAGCTATATTACTCTCTCTTTTATTATTAGTATAAACGTAGAGGATATATATATATCTTAGATTTTTTAATAATAACTCCTTCTACCTATTTTATTATAATAATTATTAATAGTCTTAATCCCGAGTATAGTTAATAAATTAGATAATAGGGAAGATTAAATATATATAAACTAATAAAATTATAAATAAACTAAGCCGTTATTCTTTAATATCGGCGGAACGTCTAGTAGTAGAGTATTCTAAAGATAAGGACTTAAAAAATCTAAATATTAAACCGCTAAAATATTATTTATTTATTAATATAAATCGGCTCGCGGCGGGTAACCTCTAAAGTTTTATTATATAATAAATCTAGATATTACCCGCGTATTTATTCGAAGAATCTACTTTTATTATTATATAGAAAATTATAAATTAGTAAAAAATAAATTAAATATTACCTAATAATATATATTATATAGGAAAGTATATTTAATAAATATTAAACTCGTTTATCGAACGCCCCTTTTTCGACTTTTATTTCGGATATCCGATTTTACCTAATTATATATATAGTATAATAACTATAAAGCGATAGTATTACCGCGGTAAATAAATATTATAATATTATATATATATAAATATTATAGGCGGAATTTCGTGAACTTTAATAGATTTAATAGATACCTATTATACTATAAAATCTTCGTCGATAATTATTTATATAAGAAACCGCGAGTTTTACCCTCTTTACCTCGGCGACTCCTATAATCGATAAGACTAACGATATATACCTAAAGAAACGACGAGGTTATAGAAATAAATAGTATAAAAGGAATTAATATAAGGTCTTTTACCGTCGATATAAAAGACGTCGATATAAATATAAAGATTATTATTTATTAAGCGCCCTCGAACCGGCTTAACTATAATAATTTAGAGTATAATAAATAAAAGAAGTTATTAATTCTATTCTTTAATATCGGGCGTAAGGGTCTTTTATTTATATCTTTATATATTCGGGTAAAAACGTTTACGGAAGGTAATAATCGTCGCGTAGAGATAAATATTAAATTTAATAAAATAAATATTAACTTTATAGAGTTTAATAAATATTCTTAACTTATTAATAAAATAAAAGGAGTATATTACTCGTTTCCGAGTATATATAACTATTCGCTCGCCTAATAGTTTTACGAGGAAAAAGTAACTAAAGGCGGTCGCGATAGGTTTTTTTATAATATTCGACTCGAACTACTATATAACCTCTTTAATTATAAGAATACCGATAATTTAACCGAAATATAAAATAATATTATATTTAGTATTAACGAAGATAAATAGATAAAATAGATATTTAATATTTAATTAAAGATCTAGGGGACCGAGTTAAAGGATTATAATATTTTATATCGAGATATTATTAAGGCCCTCCGATTTCTTTTAGGGTACTAGTTATTTAAAAATAAAATAGTATTTAAATCTATATACCAGTATAATAATAATAATAAACGCGTATATACCGATATATATACCGACGACTAATAATAATAGATATAAAAGAAACTTCTTAATAGAGTTATTATAATATTATTATTTCTTTCTACGAATAAGACTTTATTTATATAATATAAAAGTAATCTAGTTATATAACTAATCTATTTTACTATAGGGAATTTAAAGATATAAATATAACGAGGTTAAAAACGGCTAGGTTTAATACTCCTAGGACTTCTACCTATTATATTTAATAATAACGAATATATTAAATCCGACGTATAATATAAATCTATATTAATTATACTCGATTATAAATATAATAGAAACTTTTACCTAAGATAATTTTAAAATCCTAAATTTAAATTAATAATTAAAACTATAGCGATTATAAATCTCTTTATTATATATATAAACTAGAAGATCCGATTTTATTATCCGATTATTATAGGCTTTATAATAGATTATAAAGAGTAGGTTTTAATTATAGGAGTTAAAAACGGCCGATAATATATAATCTATATAGTATTATTAAATAAATAAGGAAATCTTTAAAATAAATAATACCTCTAAACCTACTTTTTTATTCAATCCTAAATTCGGCGATAGCGCGAAGAAAATATCCTAAAAAATAATAATTGATAAGTATATCTAGTATATAATTTTACCTAATTATATACTACGGTTAATATATATAGAACTAGTTATACTAGTCGATATATTATATTAATTATTTAAGGGTACGGTTAATTATCTCTTTAAATAAATTACTTTAATTATTAAAGAGAGCGCGCCTACTACTAGGAAGTTAAAGAGGGCGAAAGTAGGACTAAAGAATATATTAAGAATAATATAATTAAACGAAAGATTTCGTATTATTCCAGTCTTTTATTATTTAAAGAACTATAAATACTATAACGCCGTCGTATAATAGATAGGTAAAGACCGAAGAGTAATTATATAATAATTAATATTAGTAATCGCTCCGCTACTAGCCGATTTATATAAAAGGGAACTTTATTATATACGAGTATTTATAAACTTTATATTAATTATTTAATACCGTTTATATAACGATAAAATATTAAGATATCTTTAAGATATACTCTATCGTTTTAATAAATTAAAGGACTATTTTCGCCGGTATAAACTAAATAACGGAGTAAACCCGGACGGTTATTTTAATATCCTAAAACTCTATATAATAATATATTATATAGAGTAAATTCGAATATTCGGCGCTATAAATAATTATAATACCGAATATAAAGAAGTAATATATTATTATTTAATTAAACCTTTCTTCGAGTTAATTAATAAACGAGAGGTTTTTTAAGAATAACTCGTCCGTTATACTTCCTATTACCTATAAATACTAGTTATAAAGAATAATCTATTTTATTTTATAATAAGATTATTTATTTTAAAAAGAGTAGCCCTTATAATTAAGGTACTAAAACTTAATCGCGGGATTTAATTATTTAGGTTTTAATATAATCTAGAGTTTCAAAAAAGGAAGAGAGCTTTAAAAGTAGAATTTAATACTATATATTAATACCCACTATTTATAATATAAAAGAAATTATATATCGAATATTTTCTAAAGGTACTAGCCGTTTATATATATTTACGCCGGTAGGAGAGGGGTAAAGAACCGATAATTATTAAAATTATAAATAGGAGAGAAATTAATCCTATTTAAATTAATTTATATTTTATTTATTTTTATCCGTCTTTATAATATTAGAAGTTAAATAAAAAAGATTCGGAAGACCTAAAGAACCTAATTACGGACTATATAATATATAAAATTAATTAATAAAGTTAAAGAGAGTAGAGATATAACTATATTTTAATATAAAAAATATAATTATAGTTTTATATAATTTCCCTTTATAACTAAAGTCCTACTTAACTCCGATTTCTTTTAATAGTATCGGATATAAACTATTAAAATATTAAAGGTAAATTATTCTAATATAGTTATACCCTCGTTAATTTTCTAAAAATTCGTAATAAAGGCTCTCTGTATAAAATCTATAATATAATAAAGATAGAATTATAGCCGGTAAATTTAACTACTAAACGGAGGATATTTAGAGGGCGTTAAATTATCCTTATAATAAAGATTATAAAGAGTATATATATTATACCGGTATATATAAATAAAATTATAAGAAAAGATAACGTATTTTATATTAATAACTATACCGATTAAAACTTATATAATTTAATCTACGACGAGGACTTTCTAATATAAGGGATATAAATAAATAATTAAACCTACTATAATTATAATAGGCGAAGGTAGATTATATAATTAATATAATATTTAAATTTATAATATACTACCTAACTTATAAACTATACGCGAATAATTAAGATAATAAATATTATAGGATAAACTACGGGGGTAAATTATAATATATTCGATTATAAGTAATAAGAAATCGTTCTATTATAAAATATAGGTTAATTACTCTTATATTAATTAAGGCTAGGGCTCGGTTTTTTTCTTATTACCCGATTTTACCGCCGGAATAAATAAATAATAAAGTAATACCTCGATATTAACGGATATACGGAAGATTATTAAATATAATATTTATAATAATTAAGGACGGGCTAATTAAGAGTAAATTTAAAAAACTTTAATAATATAATATAATCGGCGAAGATTATAAAAGCGAAGTTAAATATCGATAAAATCGTATATTCGTTAATCTTTACGCGACTATAAAAATAATTAGAGATTATAAATCTCCTAGGTTAAAAACTAAATATAATAAATATAAAGAATTATCTACGACCTATTTTCGCCGGTATTTATAACGAGTTTATTTATATATTCGGCGATATCCTTAAATAATAAAAGGACTAGTACCTACTCTTCCTTATTTAAAGAAATAACTATAATAAAAAGAGGCGGGTAAAGGTTAAATAATATTATATAAATACTTAAAAAGATTAGGGACTCTCGAGCGCCGAGTTATTAAAAAAATTAAATAATAGGCCGAACTCTATTTATATAAATAAAAATATTAATCGGATTAACTTTATCCGCTATATAATACTATATAGTAGAAACGGTATAGACTAGAGTATAATTTATACGGTTTAAGATATTTAGAAAAGTAGTATATATACGGGGTTAATAAATATAAACGACCTCGATTTTAAAAGATTTATATCTTTAATTAAGGCCGACCTAGGTTATAATAATAAAAAAAATACGATTATCTACGCCCGCCTTAATTTATTAAATATATTTATCTCTAATAAACGGGAATAAAGAGTAGCGCTAGTAGAAATATATATTTAAAATATTAAATATTTTTCTTTTAATATCCGAGAGCTATTAATCGAGTATTATATAATATATATAATAATAAACCCCCTCTTTAAAGGACCGAGACCTTTAACCGAAATTTAAATAACCTAGGCGGCGAGACTCTCGATATACGATTAAGAAAGTATTAAGTTTAAATAAGAAAAAAGATATTAATTATAATAATAAATCTAATAATTAAGGATAACCGGCTTCTTTAATATAAACCTCGAGAATTAATATTCATAATATTTAATAAATATTAATTATATTCGATAAACTAGGATTAAACCTCTAGGGTTTAATTTTATTAAATTTAATTTCCTAAAAATAAATAATTTCCCTTTTTTCCCCCGACCGCGTAAATTCTATTTTTATTAATAATTACTACTTTTTAATACCCTTCTCCCGCTTTATTTAATCCGATTAAAGTAGTATATAAGTTCGTAATTTATACTTTAATAATATACTATCTAATAGGGTAAACTTACGATTTATAATTAAAAGATATTTAATATTAATCCGGTTATTTTTTAGGATTATTATAAAAATAACGCGTCCTATAAGAATTTATAATAGAATAATTATTACTCTAACTCGGAATTAGAATATAATTATAACGATTCGGATTCTAGCGATAAAGAGAACGAGTAATTTAGAAATAATAAAAAACAGAGCCACTCTAAAGCTTTCCTAGATAATAAATATATAAAGATAAAAGTAAATATCTCGGACTATATATAATTTAATTTAATTAATTTAATTATAGGCTAGAGTTACCGTAGGTAAATTATCTCGTAAAAGATTAAATAAAGGGAGGCTCTAGTAGTAAAATTAATCCATATTTTATAATTATTTAATATTTATAAAGATTAATATAGATATAATCTTTACCTCTAAAATAATACGAAATACTAGACGAAGGTAGAATTTCGTAAAATATATATTATTATCGTTCCTAATTACGAGAAGTTTTTAAAAACGATTATTCTAATTAAATATATTTATAATCCGGGTAAGGGTAGAGAGCTTTAACCGGATAATAATCTTTAATAAATTAATAATTGGATATAATATATATAAAAGGTTATAACTAAGAACTCGGGGTTTAAAATCGGAATTAAATTTAATAAAATCGATAATCGGCCTACCTTAACCGAAGTATAAAAAGTTAAATTTATTTAGGTAGATATTTTATATTAAAGTTAACCTAGTATATAATTATTCGATTTTTTTAAATAATAACGCGCCTATACCTTAACGATTATACGAATTATAATAATTATTATATATATATAAAACGGCTCGTAGTAAAACGTAATCTCCCTCGCCGCTAGATTATTATACCGCTAAACTTTTATATATCTCGATATAAGATATACTCTAGTTTAATAGCGTAATTAACGAAGGTATAGGTCGATAATAAAATAAATAAATAAATAAACCCTATTCTAATAAAAATACTCGTTTATATAATATTTAAATCATCGAAGAACGATTTTACTAACGAAGAAAATATAAGAAAATTCTTTAAACCCCTCCTCGATCTTTTAATTATATTTACCGTTATAATAATAATATATACTATCTCGGAGTACTTTATTAAAAAGTATAAAGTCGAGAAGTTTAAAGAGGAGAGGGTCTAGAATAAATATTTATATTCTTTTTTATTACCGATAAACGTATTATAACTAGTTAACGAGAGTCTATATTAAATTAATAGAGAAGACTATAAAGGGTATAAATAAATCTCGACGATAAAAGGTATAAAACTTATATTTATAAAGTATTATTAAAGGGAGTAAAGGATACTATTAAAAACGTAGAAAAATTTAACTCTAATAATAATATAATTATAATAAACCTCGGTAGTCGTTAGATATATAATCTACTCTTCGTTAATAATTTAAATAACGACGAATAAATTAACCTTTCGGATAATAAACTCTAAGATAATCTTTTAATATTAATTAATAACGTAAAAAATATATAGGTTAATACGTATAAAATAATAACCCTAAAATAAATTAATTAGGTATTTATAACTTATCTTTTTATAACTCGTATATCTTAATACCCTTAATCTTTACTACTACCCGAACGCCGGTATTAAATTCTTAATATATAAATTTAATAAAGTATAATTATCTTAAACCTAATTAATTTATTATTTACGGTAGAATATCGCCCCCGACTCGCTTTTATCTTTATTACGGAATTTTAGATAAACCTCCGCTAGAATAAAAAAACCCGATAATAATATAAAGACTAAAGCGTAGAGCGGCTTATATAAAACTTTTATCCTTAAAGGGAAATATATCCTTAATATTATATAAAGAGAAAAATAACTAGAAGATTAAATTATTTTTAAGTTATAAAGATTTAAGGAATTCTAAACTACCTTTATACTAGAAGAACCTAATCGGGTTTAATATAAAAGAAATAATACTAACTCGATTATATCGAGTAATAATAAAAATAAATATAAAACTTATATTAAATAACTAGGGAAGAAGTTATAAATAATAATAAAGTTTAAAAAAGGTAAAATTAGAGAAGAATAAAAATAACGATATAGTTTACGTAAAGTTTAATAAATAATAATATATTAATTAAATAATATAATAAGGAAATTAGAAAAAAGTAAATAATAACTATATATCGAATAAGATTAGTAATTATTTATAGAACTCTAACAAATATATATTTAGTACTAAGCGCGTAAATTTATATAGTATTAATAATAGTAGCGGTAGTAGTAAAGGCGGCGATTTAAATTACGGCGGAGAAGTCGTTAAGGGTTAATAAAGCGATAAGAATAAAAAAACCGTTAAAATCGATAAGACTATAAATAGCGATATAGATAAATAAAACGATAATATAGACTTATATATTTAATAAACGTAATATCCTAATAGCGATATATATATTTATTAAATACGATTTATTAATAGTAACTTACGCGTTTAATAAATATAATACTCCGACTATAATATAATCGCCCGATACGATTCGCGCGTATTCGTATTCAGTATAACTATATAAAATAATAAATAGTAACTATTAATAGGAAAAGGCTACTCTTAGTAACTCTTAATAAAAATAAATATTAAAATAATCTCTAGGGCTAGTATATAGGCTAAATAGATCTAAGTATATTTTACGTATTTTTCGGTAGAATACTAGCTCCCCGCTTTGCCGATGTAATAAATAGTAGAAAATATTAAATTTATTTTAAATTTATTCAATAGAGTCTTTTATAGAGTATTTATAAATTTATAATCGCGATTAAAAAGAATAATCTTCGGAATACCCTAATCTACTAAATATAAATAATATAAAAGTATATATATCTATTACTCTATTTTTTATATTAATTTTCCTAGAATCGCGGTTACCTTTCGGGAAAATTTATATATAATAATTATAATATTATTGAATTCTTCTTACGAAAGAGGTAAGGCTAGGATAAAATCGATAAAAATTATATAAAAAGAAGAGGCCGGTATAAGAATAAATTATAGTATTTTATAAAGTTTATACCTAGGAGTACCGAATAATTAATATTATAAATAATATCGTAAATACTCCCTTAACCTTTTATTTAATTTATATATATATTAATACCTAGTTATTATTTTATAGTATTTATATCTTCCTATATATAAACTAGAATATACGACGTTAATAAAGTTTTAATATATAAAGAAAGTATATATAGGCGCTCTAGTATATATATACGATTAATAGTTAAATTATTAGTATATTATATTAAGCCGTTACTCCCCTTCGAAAATGAAAAGTCTATAATATCCTCGCCGGTTTCTATATTATAGTTAAATATATAATTTATTTTAATTTAAAAGTCGTTATTCTAGTACTTTTAAAGTAATTTTTATTTAAATTATATATTTATTTCTATTAATATATAGACCTTATATATATATATTTAAAATATATTTAACTTGTTTTCTAAAAAGTCCCTAACTACTTCTTTCTATTATAGTCGGGATAGGGTATCTAGTACTATATATTTAATACTAGATTTATAACGGATCTTTATATTTTAAAAATATTAAATATAATCTAAGACTCGTATAATATATAAATTAGTCTTTATTATAAATAAGGTAGTTATATTTATTTATTTAACTATATTAAACGTAGTTTTATAATTAATATAAACGACTATTTTAGAGGTTAATTCGACTATATATTTAATTTTAATAAATATTCATATTATTTCTACTAGTTTTATTTTAATAGGTTAATAGTATATTTTTATATTCTTAAAAAGTTAATTAAAGAAAAGAATAGAATAAACTTGTTTCTAGTCGAGATAAAGGTCTTTTAGTTTTTTTATAATATAATAAATTATAACCCCGTAACCGAATTCTTTACTAGTATTAAAATCGATAAATAATTTCTTTTTATTATCGAAATTATATAGAAAAGAAAGTTTAGAAAAGGTATTCTAAATAACTTTAAATAAACGAATCTCTTATAGAGAAAGTAATTTAAAACTAGTTTTCTTAATATATTCCTATCGCTAAGCGCCTATAAGGGGTACTTTATTTAATAATATAATTTTCTTATTTTATAAAGACTTAACTAGAGTAGTATAATCTTTAATATAATCTCTTAATTAACTAGTTATTCCTAGGTACGTCTTAAATATTATTAATCTTTAAGAGAAAACTAGTTATTTAATAATTATAAATTTTTCTTTAGAAGTTAATAACCCGAACGAATTAACCTTCTAATTAAATAATATAATTAATAAATAATTAATAAATACCTTCTTAGACTTAACTAAAATATTAAATTTAATATATAAGAAAAATACTATATATAGGTACTAAATATAATCCTCGAGGGTTTAAGAGAATATTATAATATTATCGATATATACTCGGGCAAATACTTTATAGATACGTAGGATCCGGTCTATTTATTATTATATATATATAAACGAGTTCTTGAATTCTATTATTATAATATTAAAAGTTTCTTAATTATAGTATAATATAATAGTAAGTTTATATCTATTTTTAAAGTATATATACTATTAATAAAAGAAACTAGCCGCGTTAATAATAATAATTTAACGATAACTCTTAACGGTATTAATTATATTATTCTATAGAGGTAAATAATAAATATTTATTATAATTATAATATTTAACCCTCGAATATTAATGTTAAGTTATAGTACCTAGGGTATTTATAGTAATATAAAAGTAAATATAAAACCTTAATGAGAAAATAATCTCTATACTTTAATAATAGAATTAATCTCTAAAGAGTTAGAGCGAGGGCTCCTAGCTTCCTATTTCTAAAAGAGGCTCCGAAGTACCGGAAACTATAATATAATACTATAATATAAATAACGTAACTACGCCGTATACTCTTTATATAGGATTTATATACTATATTTAATAACTACTATAAAGTTAGTTTTAATATAGTATAATAATTATCTCCCTTTCTAAGGGTTTCGCCCTCGAAACTAGTAGATACTAGTTTAATACTTTAATATTTTAACGAAAGAGTATAATATAGGAGAATCTAAATCTAATAGGGCGTATATATAACGCCTACGCCTTTTATTTAATTCTATTAATCTCTTATTTTAATAATAATAATATATTAATAAAAAACCTCTAAACTTAAGAGGAAAAAGGGAGAGAAATAAATTATATCTTAAAATTAATAATACGTCGTATACGTCTCGCGTACTAACGTAGTTATATAGTTGTAGATTATATTAAGTATTTAATAAAAACCTTAAAACTTAAAGAGAAAAGTAAGAGAAAGAATATTATAATCGCCGTTAAAAACTATAAACCTTTATTATTAATAGGGTTTTAACGATATCGGTAATAGAGTAAATTATTCTACCTTATTATTTAAGAAGAACCCTAGTTATAGGAGTAAATATATACGGGTAACGGTCTTAATATAGGTATAAAGTCTTTATTAATCTTTAAGTTTTTCTTCTTCTATAATATCCTATTATCTTTTATATATATAAACTTCTATATATTATTATTAGTAGTTATACTATATTTAGATTTTTATTAATTTATAATAATCTCGGTCGTATCTTTAAGCTTTTTCTTCGAGGTTATAAATATTATATATATATTCCGTAGGTAAGGCTAGAGCTAATATATTATAATTTAAATAAGTTTTTTTTTTCTTCTTTTAAATTCTTTCCTTTATTTTATAATTATTAAAATAAATAAATAATTTATTTTATCTTTAAATAAAGTATTTATTTATATTTTAAAAGAATTAATATTATCGTAATATTTATCTTATTTTTAAATTATTAATTTTATACTTTATTTTATTAGCGATACGTATATAGCTAGATTATTTTAATATTTAATATATTAGTTTAATCTCTACGGTATACGATATTAACGATAATATTTAGATATTTAATACGTTTTTAACTTTTACTCCCCGTAAAATAATCGCCCGCTTTACTCCTACCCCGCCTTTATCTATATTTTTATATTTTCGTTATTTTAAATAAATAGACCTAGATAATTATATCCTATATAATAAAATACTATATATAAAGTATATTTATTATATAAAGAATAAGTACCTATATAATTTTATAAATCGCTAGTATTTTAAAATTAAATTATATTAACGTATCTAGATTCCGTCTAAATTTTATATTTTTATGAATTTTTTTCTTAATTATTTAGAACGCCGAGGCCCTAATAAATATCTTCGCGAGTATATCGCTAGGTATATAAAAGATATTATAACCTTCCTTCGGGAGATTAAATTTAAAAGTAGCGACGTTAAAAAGAGGAAGAATATATTATAATTAATATCTCGGTTTATTATAAACGTCGAGGGTATAGATAATACCTTTTATACTCTCGTAAATTAATATAGTTTAGATATAATTTATATATTAATAATTTTTTAGAGAGAGATTATTACCTAGGATATAGATATACTTTAAAATAGGACTATATAATATTAACCTAATAATCTTCTTAAATCGACGGACGAAGATAAAGCCGATTATAAAGCGGAAGATAAGGCCTATATATAACGTATACGAGATATTTTTAAATATAATTTTTCTCCCGGCCTTAATCCCGTTACCAATTAATTTAATATATTTATTATTAATAATCTCGATATTATCGATCCTATTTTATTCTTTAGCGGTATATAAAGAGTTATAATATCTAGTCGTAAAATTCTTTTAATTAAAAATATTATAAAGCCTCGCTTTTAATACGATAGTATAAAGGGTATAAGTAGTTATATTTTAAATAAATTAATATCTTCTCGCGAGGCTTCTAAAGAAGAAGTTAAAGATAAGGTTAATAATCCTAGTTTTAGTTTTATTTCTACTTTTTATTTTTTAGTTTAATTTCCCGGCCCCGGCTTTATTTATAAATAATTAAGTTTTAATATTAAAAAAGCTAGCCGCTTTAGATATAAACCTACCCGCGAGCGCCTTATTAATCGTAAAGATACGTCTCGCTCGAAATCTATTAATAAAAAGTAGTTAATAATATTTAGTAATTAATAATACTTTTTTTTTTATTCTTTACTTTCTATACCTTTTCTATTTTCGTATTCTCTTCGAATATTTTTTATAGTTCTAGCGCGTTATCTAAAGTATCTATATTAATTTATTTATTAAAGGTTTTTAATTATCCTAGTTATTTTATAAAGTAAAGTACCTCGTTTTTTACCTTCTTTTTTTTAATACCTTTTCTATTTTTTATTTATTTATATTATTTATTAATTCTAGTAGAGGTATATTAAGAATCGAAATATTACTCTATTATTAATAATACGACTCTAAAAACGATATATAGAAAATATTATAAATACGGTAACTAGTTAGTAATCCTAGGCGGTATATTTATATTCCGATAATATCTAAAATCTTAAATAGTTTAATTACTTTATAAAAGAGTTTCTTATTTAGTTATTTTTACGTTAAATTTTTAATTAATAATAATATAAGGTTATTTATATTAAATGATTTCGGTTTATACCTTTTATTATAGTTATATTTCTACGCCTCGACCGCGATAATTTATACTCTTATTAGGTACTCTCTTAAAGTATTTAATTTTTTAATTTTTTTTATACCGACGGTATTTCTCCCCCGTACGTCTCGCCCTCGAGACGCGGTTTAAGAGATAAATTATAATTATATATAATTATGAATAGTGTCTATTTTATTATTATATACTATATACTATAGTATATTTATTCTATTATAGGTAAAAGTACTACCTAGTTATTTTACTCGCTTAAATAGAAGGTTTTTAAATAATATTCTAGGGTTTAGTTCTAGCGTTTTATCTAATTATCTATTTATAGATAAAACGCGGTATTTAGGCGTCTTTTAATTTTTATTAAATAATATACCTCTAATTAAAACGTATTTATAAAGATAGAATCTTTATTAGAAATAATCCTATTAAGAACTCTAAACTTTAGGATAATTTTTTCGAATATTAACTCTATTAACCCCGTAGAGTCGATTATTTTAATAGTTAAAATATATCGTAATATCTTTATATATTTATTTATAATTATAAAGACTATATTATAAACGCGTTTATATTATTTATTTAAAGGTAAATTAGTAATAAAATTTATTATAATTTCCTTTTACGACCCCGTAGGATATAATAAAGAATTAATCTCGTTATAAAAATAGTATCGATATACCTTAACCTACTAGTATATATTATATATATCGATATATTTTTATATATCGGCCTTAAGAGTACTCTAGAAATATTTTTTAATAAATAACTCCGTTATCTTTTTAATATTAAAATTACCCGTTAATATATTATTATAATATCGTTTTAATAACTCTTCGCGGATTAATCCTTTTTTAAATATATAAATCTTATTATTATATCTAAAAATTAATATAGAATCTAAAGTTTATACTTTAGCGGAACGCTAGTAATCCGTTTATATAATTTCGGCGATTTTTATTTACGAGAAAGAATTATCCTTTTATAAAGCGCGAATTATTTTAATTATTAATAAACTTTTAGCGTTATAAACCGTTTCGTAAAATATTATTAATTTAGTAATAATATATAGAATAGGTAATTTATAATCTATAATTCTAGCGATAAAGTTAAATAATTCCTTTATTATATTATAATCGATTTAAATAAATATTTTATTTAAATTTCTTAGAATTTCTTATCTAGGTATTAACTCCTTAGGCCTAAATAAATATACTATTAAAAAATATATCTTTTTTATAGTAAGTCTTAAAGACCTTAATTGACACAGGGTTAATATAATAGTATATAATATAAAAGATATTAATTATTCTATAGAGGATTTGGCCTTAATATACTAGAATCTAGTATTACTCTAGGTTTAATAGAGCTAGCGGTAGAGCTCAGCCCGATATCTTAATAAATATTAATAGTAATATTTATAGTAAATCCTACCCCGTAATAAAACGCCCCTTTTAAAAGAAAGAAGTTAACGCCCTTATTAATATACTTATATAAAGTATCGTAAATAATAACGTAAATAGTATTTATATATAGAAGTTAATAGAGTAAATATAGTATACCCCTAGTTTTTAATTAAGTTACGAATAGGCCCGTAGAGTCTTAAAGTTTAATATAGAGTCGTAAAGATTTATCTTAGTAAAAGTACTTTAAGGATATTAATTCTACGATAACGAGATAAAGCGATAAGGAGGTATAAAGATAATATAAATAACTAGTAGTAGAAACTATAGTATTAATAAAGTAGGGCCGTATATATTTAGTATTATAAAAGTATTAATATTAAAGGATTAAGGCCCTAAATATATATTAGTAAAATAAGGTCTTAGTATAAATCTAGGCTAGATCTAGGCTAGATCTAGATAAAAGTCGTTTAGCGGTACTTTTAGAATAAAAATTATTTTAGCGCGGAGCTAGTCCCGATTCAATCGAATAATTATATAATTTTTATATTATCCGAAGCTCTTTCCTATATAAGTATACTTCTAGGTATAAAGTAATAATAACGAGGGGTATATACCTAAATCTATATAAAGAAATATATAAATAATATATTACTAGGATATTCGAGTTATATAACTCTACGTAAAGTTTCTTAATAAAGATAGATATAAAAGGATTTAGTAGTAAAAAGTAGCGATAACGAGGGGTATATATTTAAATCTATATAAGAAAGTATATAAATAATATATTATTAGGATATTCGGGCTATATAACTCTACGTATAACTAAACGAATAATTTAAAACTATTAAAGAGTAGTTTTACCGGCTCTCGGTATAGTACCCCTTTAATATTATCGTAGTGCCTATACTCTAAATAGGGCTCGATAGGTAGATTTAATATAATAATTATTCCCTAGTAAAGATAGAGAGGTATTTAATAATAAGATATTAAATAATCGACTTTTTTATATATAAAAGGGTAGTCTTAGTATATTTTCGATATTTTTCTAAATTATAATAATAGAGGCCTCTTTTTCGAGGACTTTCTATTTATATTTTAATTTTATAAATTATTAATCTACCGTAAAATTAATATTCTCTAGTAAATCTCTTATATTTTTATTTAAAGTATTAATCCCGTATATCTCGCCTTCGGGACGATTATTTTTAAAGAGATTTTTTATACTTTTAACGAATTACTACCTAAAAAGGTTAAAAGAGATTAAAATTATTAAATTATAATACCTAAAATATTTATAGTAATATAAAAATAAATATAAAGCCTTAATAGGAAAATAATCTTTAAAGAGTTAGAGTAAAGGCTCCGAGCCTCCTATTTCTAAAGGGGGCTCCGGAGTACCGAAAACTATAATATAATACTATAATATAAATAGCGTAACCACGTCGTATACTTCTTATATAGGATCTATATATTATATTTAATAACTACTATGAAGCTGGTCTTAATATAATATAATAATTAATAATAATATAACTCTTTTTAATACCGTTTAATTTTATAGTCTAAATAACGAAGACTAGGAAACTAAATAAAGTAATTTATATCGTTTATTTAAATCGTCCCTAAATATATAATTTATTAAAGATTTCGTTAATAATCTTCTAGCTCTCGTTATTTATAGGATAAATATATATCGTTTTAAATACTTTATCTTCCTAGTCGACGCGAAGTAGTATATATATTTATTTATTTTCTAGAATATTAACGAAGCCCCCTTCTACTTAAAGTATAGAGAATTAATTAATAATCTTTATTAACTCCGATTATTTACTATAAATAATAATATCGTTTAAGATAATATTATTCTTTATCGAAGTAATTACCTCTATTGATAGAATAAAAGACCGGGAATTAATTAAATTCTCTATATCTTACTTCTCTAAAGGTTATTTAAGAAATAATAAACTAGTATTAATAATAACCGTATTATTAAAAGTATTTTTAATAAAAGTTTCTTTATATTTTTAAAAAGACCTTCGTATAACGAGCTCGCGAATATCGTTATCGTTTATAGTAATATTATAGTAGTTATTAAATTAAACCTCGATTACTTAACCTAGTTTTATATCTTTAGGAATCTTAATATATTTATCCGTTTTATTCTTTATAAATATTAATTTTATTCTATTATTAACGATTCTAGTAAAGAGGTATAGATTAGTATCTACTAATTTAAAAAAGTAATCTCGTACTAGTAAATCAAGTTTATAGATTTCGATAATTACTATAATTTATAGAGGAATAACTCTTATTTTCGTAATATATATTATAAAATAGTAGTACGTTATATACGCCTACGCCCCGCTACCTTTATAATATTATTATTTATCGATACGGGGTTCTAACCTTAGTATCGCGGGGTTTTAACTTTTAATAATCTTATATCGAGTTAATATTCCCCCGTTTTATTAGAATCCTTAGAGATTAATTTTATTATTAAATCTAGGATTTAAGAACTACCTAGTAATAAACCCCGTAATTATTTTATATTTTTTATATTATTATTAAGCCGCTAGCTCTACGCTAGCGGCTTTAAATATTATAATTCTAATCTTTTAAATCTTTCTAAAGAAAAGGCCTATCGTTATTATAATATCGGGTTTAACCTCGGGATATTTAGAAGAATTTAATAATAATAATATCGATTAAACCCCCTCCGATAACTCCCGCCGTAAAAATAATAATGAATTCGAAAGTATTATTACCCCCGAAGAGATTTTAGATATATAGTTTAAAGTTATTAAAAAAGAAAATCATCGCCTTAAATAATAATAAAAGTTAGGGGTATTATAAATTTAAAATTTAAAATTATATAATCCTACTATTTCTACGCTCGCTAGCGGAGTATTAATAGAATTTATTATTTATAATAAAGGTCCCCTAATTATTACGCCTACCGGTAGAATAATAATAAGTTTAATTATACTTAATAAGGATATTTTTATTAAGGCGAAAATACTACGCCTTAATAAAATATATTTTTATAAAGGTACGAGCGAAGGTAAATATTTATATTAATTCCGCGACGTAAATATTAAATTTTTAATTAGTCTTAAATATTTTACCACCGACTATTTAAGGATTATATATTATATAAACTCGTTAAAAAGTAACCCTTTAATATAGTAATATAAATACTACGATTTATATAGTTTAATTAATATTACGTTTAACTTTTTTAAAAAGTTTCTTCTTAATTTAATAATAGATTTAATTAACCGCCGTCTCTTTATCTACGAGAAGTAGGAGGAAGTTAAATAATAGTCTTATTAAAAAATATCGTTATTTAAGACTTATTTTAAAGAAATAAAGACCTAGTTACCCCCGTTTTTAAAGAAGTATAAGGTAAATTTCTTCTTAACTAAATTTAAACCTAAATCTAAAAATAAGATTCTTAATACCGGTAGTATATTTATTTAAAAGGAAGAAATTCTTACCTAGGCTATTATATAAAAAAAGAATCTAAAGTATATATAATTAATAGGTAGCTTTAATTTTAATTCGAGTTCTTAATTAAAAAACCTTAATAAAGGAAAACCTATCGTAGACCGAATTACTAAATTTAATACCGGCGATAGTACTAAGTAGGCGTATTTAAAAAAGAAGAATAATAAATATAAAATTAATATTATTAATTCTTCGTACGATAAAATTATTTATTATTATTATAAAGTAGAAGGTTATATTAAGTCTAAATATCCCGATATAAATAAACTAGTTATAAACGTCGGCGCGGTATTAATAAAAAACGATTAAGTCTAATTCACGCGTCGGAAAAAGAATAAGAAAAACGATTAATAAAAATATACCTTTTTATTCTTTCTAAGAGTTAGATTACTCTTTAGGATAAAATTAGGTAGTTTATTACTTTAATTAACTCTAAAGCGTAAATTAATTTAATTTTATAACGGTTTATCGTTAAAAATAATTTAGAACCTTATAACGTTATTTTACTACTAACTAAAATAATTAACGGGCAAAGTATATATTACTATAATATATATTAATTAAATTATTAAATAGTCGATAGTTAGAGTTAAAGGCGTAAATATAATACTTTATTCTATACTATAAACTTTAAAGATTTAAACATTATTCTAGGTATATTTAAATTACGTTAATTAAAGATATTAATTAATTCTAAAGCGGACTAATAGCGGTTTAAAATTAATTCTAATAATTTATAAATTAAAGAACCGGCTAAATTCACTAGTAATTTTAAAAATAAACCGAATATATTCGCGGTCGTATATACTACGGTAGTATAAAGTAAATAGGAAGAACTTCCTAATTTAAAGGTTCTTAAGAAATTTACTAGGTTTTATAATATTTTTTCTAATAAGAAGGCGAGTACCCTACCTATTTTTAAATAAAGGAATTATATTATGAAGATAAAGATTAATAAAGAACCGGGTAGTAAAGTAGGTAAAAAAATAAATCCGTTAAAATAAATAAACGACGCCGTAGAAGCGTTTTAGATTTTACGAGATATATTCGTAAATATACATTTTCTATACTATTATAATCTAACTAAATAATTATATATAAAGATAAATATTTCTAACTTTAGCCTTAACTCTATATTATTATAATAAAATAAAGATAGTTATTAACGCTTTATAGTATTCTAGTTATAAAAATTAAATCTCTTAGAATAAAACTATAAAACCTATAATTAAGAATTACTCGTTATTATAACGGTAATAAAATAATAATAATACTACCTAGAAGGTAGCCCCTATTATATTAAAATCTAAATTAATTATAATAATTTAAAGGGTTTTATAAAATAAAAGGAGTTAAACTCTAGGTAGGCCCGTTAGGTATTTAAATTAATTATTTATAACTTTAAGATCTTCTATCGGGCTAGAAAATTAAATCCTATTAATATACCGTCGCGGCGCCTTAATTATAAAGGAGTATCGTTATTAAATACTAAATTATTACTAATACTTTAGAATAAACTTACTCTTTAGACTAATAGTTAATTATCGGAAGAAAATAAAGAAATAAAAATAACTATAACCCCTACTTTTTAAATTATAAAGTTAAGAATAATAATTTTAAAACCGGATATTATAATAATATTTGAAATTATATATAATAATCCTAAAAGGCTTATTAAAATATTAATTCGGGAATTATAAATTTATAATAATTAAATAAACTCTTTTCGAACTAGAATAAATATATTAAAGAACCGCCGTTATATAAAGAATAAAGTATAGGTTATAAACTCCGAGGGATTATTAAAATATAACGGTCGCCTTTATATACTAAGGGATAAAGTTTTAAAGGAAGAGTTTATAAAGAAATATTATAACGATTCTTTAATAAACTATTTTAGCGCTATAAAGTCGTATAAATTATTTACCCGAAAATTCTTCTAGGAGGGTAGCCTAAAGTAAATTACGAACTATATTAAAAATTACGATATATATTAACGAACGAAGGCGCCGCGATATCGTTTATATAACGAATTAAATTCGCTTCTTATTACTATTTAACTTTAGAAGGAGATTTTTATAAATTTTATAATTAATTTACCGCCTAGTAAATATAGAGGTACCGTTTATAATATTATCTTTATCGTTATAAATCGATTTATTAAAATAGTTAAATATATATTTATAATTATTAAAATCAATACTATTTAACTAGCGGAAGTATTTTATTCTAAAATTATTTACCGCTATAGTATATTTAATAGTATTATTAATAATAGAGGCTCTATTTTTATAAACGCCTTTTAGTCGACTATATATTTTTATTCCAAAATTAAATAACGCCTAAATATTATTTTTTACCCTTAAACGGATAAATAGATAAAGCGCTAAAATTAGGTATTAAAATATTATTTACGTATATTTACTAATAATAAATAAATTAATTAGGCTAGATTACTACTTATAATAAAATTCTTAATAAATAATAATTAGAGTACCGTTGTCGGAATAATATTATTTTTCCGTATATACGGTTACTATCCTAAAATCCGCTAGGAGGTCGAGGACGACTTTAAGGAAAAAAGAATACTAACTATAAATAATAAAGTACGATAATTATAAACTTTAAAAAATAAAACTACGGAGTACCTTTAAAATACTACCGAGTACTAAACTAAATAATATAATAAAATATATAAACTATAAAGTTATAAGATTAATAATTATATTATATTAATAATAAAAAACCTAAAATAAAAGCGCCTAAATAAGAAATTATCCTATAAATTTATAGGGCCCTTTAGGATTATTAATAAAATATAAATATAAATTTACTACCTACTATTATTTTTTATATATAAAATCCATAATACCTTTTATATATCGTTATTTAAATTATATTATCTTCGCGATTATATTAATACGGCGGAATCTTTTATATAAGCCCCCGAATTTATTAATAATAATAAGTTATAAAAGGTAGAAGAGGTAATTAATAAAATTAAAAATAAAGAAGATATCTAGTATAAAATTAAATAAACTAATTAAGGCGAAGAATATAATTAATAATTATTAAACGAAGAGTTTACTAGTATTAATAAATTAATTAAAATCTTTAAATAAGCGGGTAGTAAACGTAAATATATAAATATAACTAAAGAGGTTACCTAGTCGTATAAAATAATAAAGCGGAGTAAACGGAGCCGATATTAAAAGTAAATATTACTACTTTTATATTAATATTTATATAACGGACGTTTTTCTCTATATTTATAATCTTATTATACGGTTTTAGGGTATAACTAAATTCAATTTATTATTAAATTATTTATATATAATAACGATAAGATATCGTATTTATAAAAATACTTTTACTTTAAATATAATCTATATAAATACCTAGAATATACTATTAAATAATATATCTAGGTAAATTAAATTAACGCCGATTTAAGAAAAAAAAGAATTCGATATCGCTACTATATTATACGAAAGATTCAGTTATTATCGGAATTATTAAAAGAAAACGTAGTCTCCCTAGTATAATTCTTAAAGATATTATCTTCCTTAGGGCTCTCTAGGTCCCGTTTATATTAACGGAAACTCTCGGTCTTTTCTTCGAGAACTTTATTCATCGCTTTTAATTCCTTAATATACTAATTCGCCGCCGTTAATTAATTCTATAAGTTAACGATTATAGTAGGGGCTTATCTATTAATTACTACCGTTTTACTATATATTTTATACTACTAGATAATTTCCTTATTTATTAATTTATATTTATATTCTTCTTTAAGAGTTCTATTATTAATACGGGTATATCGATATATAAATCTCCTTACCTTCCTTCGGAAAGATTTAGAGATTTATTATTATTAATATATACCGCCTTAAAATTTACGGTTATAACTTATCTTTATATAACGGTCGATTCCGTAGCGATTAATATAATAGAGCGTATAAAGAGGGGATGTACCTCGAATATAATTATTATTAAATTAATAGAAATAGACCCGGTAAGGGAGCTACGAAGCGTAGTAAACTACTATTATAACTAATATTATATAGTCGCGCTAATAGCGGATTAGTTATACTTATTAGTATATTTATAACTAAATTACATTAATATAAATAAACTAATACTATCGGTAAATAGGAGCTACTTATAGAGTTAGAAGAAAACTATATATAACGAGAGTATTATTTATATATTAATTATAATACTAGAACGCTATTATAGAGCTAGAGTAATAATATATAAAAAAGACTAAAGGAGTTACGAAGAGAGAAAATAAATAAGCGGGCGAGTTTATTTTAATAATAAACCGTCGCGCTAAATACTTTATTATTATAATACGTTAATACGCGCCTCCGCTCCGCTACCTCGATCTTATTAATAGATATAACCGTTATTATAATAGTTATATTATTACTAATCTCCCGGTATAATATTAAGGCTATACCGTTTATATATAGTACTTTATTACTAGTATTTTTATAGTATAATAAAAGTATATAGTAAAAGTAGCTACCGCTATTCCGCTATTAATACTATAAGTACTATAGGAATAATTTAATATACTATATTTACTACGAGTACTACAAGCGTTATAGGAACGATAACGTATACTATTTCGCTCCGTTACTATTATATATAATAGTACTATAGGGACGAAAGAAATATTATTTAATTAACTACTATTACTATATATTAACGCTATAAGGATAATTTTATAAATATACTATTTACTTACTACTAGTACTACTATATAGTAGAGGTAATTTAATAATATTACCCTTCCGTTACTAGTACTATATAATAATACTATAAGAAATAATTTCGTATCGCTCCGTAACTAGTACTATATATTAGCGCTATAGGACCGATAATATAAACTAGAAAACTTTTTTCCCTTATTTCCCTTAAGGGGTTTAAAGGTTTTTTAATAAACTTCGTATTTTAACTAAATATTATTCCGTAATTAATACTATAGGTATTAAAAGATTAGGTACGTAACCTTATATTTAGGTTATTATATAATAATACTATTATACTAAATAACTCTTTTCCCTTATTTCCCTTAGGGGGTTTAAAGATTTTTTAATAAATATTTCTTAACTAAAATATTTAGGTACCTAGAGACTAAGGCCTAAAAAAAGAAGTAATTATAAAATAGTAATATATTATATATATTTACGCCCCGTTAAAGGTATTAATATATTATATATACCTATGCCCCGCTACCTCTATAATATTATTACTTATCGATACGAGGTTCTAGCCTTAGTATCGCGGGGTTTTAATTCTTAATAATCCTATATCGAGTTAAGGTTCCCCCGTTTTATTAGAATCCTTAGAGATTAATTTTATTATTAAATCTAGGATTTAAAAACTACCTAATAATGAACCCCGTAATTATCTTACGTCTTTTATATTATTACTAAGCCGCTAGCTCTGCGTTAGCGGCCTTAGGTATTATATATACCGGCCGGTTTATATTTATACTTTTTAAATAAACGTCGATAAAGTACTCTATATTATAGTTACCGATATAGGTTATTTAATAAAATACTAATATAATAATCTCTTTAGGGACTATAATATCTATATTAATAAATATATTTACTTTAAAACTATCTATAATATAAACTTCCCTAGAGGCGGTTTCGGTTATTATTTTATTATTACTCTTATTTTTCCCGGGGAAGTATAAAGAGATAATAATATATTTAGAAATAATATAGCGGTTAATATTAATATTAGTAATTTAGAGTAGAGTTATTATAATCCGGATTCTAGTTTTTAGAAAAAAGTATATTATAAATTTATAATTAAAAATAATTACTTTATAACTAGTATCTTTATAACTCTTTTCTATTTTAATTCTAGGGTCTAGGCCGATTTAAATACCGGTATACTAGTATTTCCTAAATATTTATTTTATTCCCGTATTTTTAGAAGAGTTATAGTTTAATTTAATAATAAACTTCTATTTTAGTAATTCGTTATTCGTTTTAATTTAGTAATAGATTTCTATATTCTCGTTTATTACTAAAGAGTATTTACTCTTCTTAATAATATTTATAATTAAATATCTAGAGTAGGAGGTTTTAATAGGGTTTCTATTTAAATTTTAATTTCTAAAATATATATATAATATATTTTTAAAAGAGAATAATTCTTTATAAATATAGTACTCGATTTATTTAGGTAAATCGATAATAGTTATTTAATAACTAATTATTTCATTTTATTTATTATAGTAATTATTTTCTACTAATCCTAGCTCTATTTATTAATATAATTAATATTAAATATAGATTACTCTTCTATTTATAACTCTATAATATTATTTTTATAAAATTAATTCTTTTATACCTCGGTTTTATAGTAAATAATTATATACCTAGGGGGTATTTATTATTACCCGAAATAATTAAAATTATAACTACTAGTTATAAGCCCGCGATTTTTTTAACGCGGTTAAAAGTTAAGACGATTTCTATTTCTAGGAGAGAAAGATATATTCTTAATACTATTACTAATAATTTATAACTAAATAAATAGTAGTTAAATTTAATAAAACTACTACTATATTTAAGGGATATTTAGTATATTCTAATAAATTGAATTAATAAATTAATAAGAAGTAACTTAAGGTAACTAGTTCTATTATAACTAGAACTAGTTAAATTATTAATAATTCTACTAACTTTACTATAAAATCTTTAGTTTAGGAGGTAGTAGAGGTCTAGTCGTTTTATTACTTTATATTATTCCTAACTAGATTTCTTCTTTAATATTAAATAAATTAAAGAATTTATTTAATAGGATATTAAATTTAAACGGATTAATAAAAGGCTTAAAATTAGAGTTAATATAATCGTAGATTATAAATATTTATTAATATATACTAGGAATATCGGCGGCCTTAATTAAGTTAGATAATTTATTTATATATTATTTAAGCGTCTTATTAGTACGTACCTAAACGAATTTATATTTATTAAAACGAAGTTTATATATAGTTTCTAACGTCTTTATTTTAAATCGCTTAATTAAACGATTTATTTATTTAAAGCTAGCGAAAATATATATTAATATCTTAATATTAATCTTTAATTTAGTTAAGAATTATTTAAGGACTACTTTTTTAAAATATAAAAGTAAAAACTTTGATACTTCCTCTTTACTATATTATTTAATTATATTATTAACGTAATCCTTAAAGTTGGAAATATTTTTATATATAGTATACTTTTTTAAAATAAATAAATTATCCTTCTTATCGCCTTTAGAGTCGAAGAATTTAATTTTTTTAATTTTAACTTATTTTAGACGTTTACCCTAGTATTAATATCGTTATAATTAATTAAATTATTCTCCTCTACTAGGTCTTAAAGTCTTATTAAGTCTATTTTTATTTTAGTAACTAACTTATTAATAATAACTTAAATCTATAACGATTCTATAAAGCTTATTATTTATTCGGGAATTATAACTAAGTATTTAAAAGGAGTTATATTTTCTTCGTCTTTTTTTTTATCTTCTAAAGATTGTTTCTTTTATAGGTATTAACGAAGTTTTTTAATATCCCTTCGGAAAATATTAATAGGCGGTATTATAGTAATTTTATTAATAACCTAGAGTAACTATATAGTAAGTAATTTAAATTTAATATACTCCGAGAGGTTATTATTAAATTACTTCGTTTTTCGGCCCCTCTTTAATAAATATTAAAAGGGTATTTTAATAGGAGGATTAAAAAATTATATAATTATCTAGGTAATTATTTACTTAATATTAAAAGTAACTTTTATTTATTTCGAGATATATTTACTTAATAGTAGGAATTTTTATAAATAAAAAGTAAAATTAATCGTAGTAAAACTAAATTAAATTTCTTCTAGGGTAATAACTAGGGTAATAATTAATAATAAATACTAAAAGTAATAATACTAGGCGAATAATAAGAGTAGTATTAAAAGACTAGTATTCTAGTATCCTTTTTTCTATACCGGAAGCGTAAGAGATATAATTAATAATATATTTACTAGGCTAGACATTTATTTAATAGGTAGTTTATTAAAATAAATAACTATATTAAAGAAAAGAAAATAAATAAAGAAACGTTCTAAATATTTAATTAAATATTTACTATAAATCCTCTAAATAAAAAGAGTATTAAATAATTTATTTTAATAATTTAATAAAGAGCTCAGAAGTATTTATTTAAGGTAGTAGAGTATAGTATAGAAATATTAAATAAATATAACGTAAATAAAGCTCGCTATCGATACGGAGTAAACTATTTTGAATATAGTATTTAATAGGGAGTATATTAGTCGTTTTAGGGATTATTTTATTATTTATAACTAATATAATCGTTTTTACTAATATAGAAGAAGTATAGTTCAACGTTAGTATCGCCGTTACTACTATTTAATACAGGGTCAATATAATAGTATATAGTATAAAAGATATTAATTATTTTATAGAGGATTTAGCCTTAATATACTAGAATTTTAATATTACCCTAGTTTCGATAAAGCTAGCGGTAGGGCTTAGCCTACTATTTTAATAAATATTTATAATAATACTTTTACTAAAGTCTACTCCGTGATACTACTATCGTTTATTTCCGATAGAGGTGAACTAGAATAATCTAGAACTTTTTTAATTACTTCTTTATTTAGTAATTATATATTTAAGAAAGTTATTTTTATATAGTAATTAAAAAGTTATTAATATACTATTATTTATTATTTACTTTTGAATCTATATAATTTTAGTTATAGAAAACTAGTAGTTTAATTAATTATAAGTCTCGATTAATATATTTTAGTAAATAAAACTTTAAAATTATCAAGATTTTATTAATTCACTATTCAACTATTATAATATCGAATTAAGCGATCGTTATTTATAAAGTTATAAACTATAAATAATTATAAACGTATATTATAACCGAATTTCGAAGTTGAAAAAGATAAAAAGCTATAATTTCTAAACTCGAGAAATTATGAATTTATTTAAATATAACGGGCTATGAAATATTATTCTCAAAAAAATTAGAAAATTTAAAAAGTTATTCGAATTAATTATTAAAATAGAAGTGAATATAGATGAAAAAGAATTAATAAATCTCAATTTCATTAAAAAGTATATAATTTATAAAAAGAAACTTGAAAAAGTGAATAAAAGAAATCAAAAAACTTACTTTATTATAATATTTATTATAACTAGTAAATCTACTCTATATATTAATAAAGTCGATAATATTTAAATAATATAAAAAATATTCGAAAAGTAGTATAAAAAATCTGATTTTTTTATATATTATTTAATTATAAAGAAGATCGTTTAGATATTTTAAAGCGATTTCAAATTCATTATCGAATTTATTAATTATATTAAAAAGTAGATTATGAAATACGAAAAAGTTAATAAATTATTATTTATTTAATTAGTTACTTATTATTCTTTTATTGATTTAAATAGAGATTTAAAATTATATATCTTTAATTTTATTCAATTATATAAGAATATCGATACGAAACTTAATATAAATAATATAATAGTATTATTAATAAATTATCGTAAACGTTATAATAATGAAAAGAAAAAGATTAAGATTTTGAAATTCGAAAAGAAATAAAAAGATAGTAAAAAGAAAGTAAAAGAAGAAAAAAAAAATCTATAAATACTACGAATTACTCGATTATAATAAAGATAAATACTTTTATTTATACTCGAATCTAAGATTCAAAAAGTGAAAGTCTATAAAGAATAAAGAATATTTATTTAAAGAGTTAATTAAGATAACGAAAAAAAATATCGAGACAAAGATAGTAAAAGTATTAAAAACGTTAAGAATAATCGTAAAAAAGACGGTAACTACTTAATTAAACTATATATAATGAATTGATACGAGAATAGATAATTATTTTTACTTCGATAAATTAATTTTTAAAAAAGAATTATATAAGAAAATACGATTTCAGTATATATAAATAATTAATAATAATACGTTATTTATTATCGAAAAAGAAAATATTTTATTAAATATTATAATCGATGATTAATTATTATAAATACGAATTATTAACGTGTTTTTATATTTAAAACTCGAATATAATTTATTATTAATAAATAGAATCGAGAAAAAAACTATTAAATAATCTTTATAAATAAAAAAGTAAATTTCTTCGAAAAGAATAAAGAACTAATAATAATTAATAATAGGGTTATTTTAAATAAGTATTATATTAATATTTTTAATATTTAAAAACGAGTATTATTTACTTAATTCTCTTGAATTAATAATATTATAAAAGTCTTTTAACGTTAATAATATATCGGTAAAGCGAGAGTTTATATAAGAAGAGTCGAGGTATTAAATCCGTATTTTCCTAACTTTAGGCGGAAAGATAACGAAAAGAGAATTAAAAAAAATTTAATAAAAACTCCAAAAATAGTAACTTCGGATTTAAGATCTTAAATCTGTGATTTTCTACTAGCGTCGGGTAGCTCGCTAAGATTATATAAAATATTATAACTACGCTAGTCTAATTCCGATTTTTAATTATATTAATTTATAAAAATTATATACGCGCGTAATATCCCCCTAAGCTAGCGCGGTATTATAGACTATATAAATTACTATATTAGTATTTATATTTAAATATAAACTAGTATTATTTAAATTAATTTATTCTTATTAATTTAGAATTATTTAAAATTATCCGAGGTACTAAATACGTATTTAATAACTTTAGACGAAAATAGGTATTAAATCGATCTCTAAGGCTAGTATATAGGCTAAATAAATCTACGCGTTCTTTTCGTCTTTTTCGGTAGAATATTAATTTACTACTTTACCGATATATCGTTATCTTATTTATTTAAATATATAGAATATTAAATACTTTACTAAATTAAATAAAAGTATAAATATCGAAAGTATTAATTTATTAAAAAATTAGAAATTCTCGTAATAGATTTGTGAATCGTGTATAAAAGATAAATAATATCGAATTAATATATAAATATCGTATATACGAGTATTAAAAAAATAAAAGTTAATTTATTATAATTTTATTAACGAAAATAATATATTTAAAATACTTAAAGAAGTAAAATATATAGTAGAAATAATTAATAATTTTATTAACTATATTATTTTTTATTTTTTCAAGAAAAAATCGAAGTTTAAAAATATATTTCGAAAATATCTTATTCAAATATAAATTTAAGATACTCTCGTATAGAATTTTCGCTTCGATAATAATAAAAAATTCGAGAGTTAAAAGATTTTATTATTATTAAAAGAATTCGATATTAAATAAGAATTTATTACTTTATATTATTTTAATTAAAATAAAATAATAAAATATTACGTTCAAACTTTATTTAAAAAAAATACGAGTAATTATAATTAATTTTAGGTTATTATTATTATTATGAGAAAAGATTATTAGTTTAATAAATTATCTTAATTATAAAGATTTCATATATATATTTAAGAATAAAACTTCGTACGAAGTTTAAATTAATAAAAAACTAGATTTTAGTAATTTAAAAATCTTCGATTATATAATTTATTATTATATAAAAGAATCTCGTAAAAAACTCGATAAGAAATTTATTAAATATTATTTTATAAAATATAAGAAATTTAATAAATTTCGATTATACGATAATTAAAAAGTTATCGTTTTTAGTTAAGTATTATAAAATATATTAATAAATATCGAAGAGAAAAAAGAGTAATAAAATTACGAGTATATATATTTGAAATTCGATAACTTTAATTTAAACCTCGAAGAAATCGATGAATTTATATTATAATTATAAACTTTAAATTAAGTTCGTTATTTAACTATTTAATTAAATATATATTTCGAATTAATATAAGGTAGGGTAGAGATCGAGGTATAATATCTACTTTAATTTAATATAGGGATCTATTAATATAAAGCCGGGGGTAGAATAAAGTAAAATAAAGAAATTCTAAAAGATCTCTATTATAGTTACTAGTACCTTAGTATAAAATAGTAATTTATTCGTATTAATAGATAATTAAATTAATATATAATATACTAAGACTGAATCTTAACTACTATTTTATTTCGTTAATACTATAATTCTTACGTATCTTATTTCGTTAACACTATATTCTTATTAATCTTTACTACGTTAAGACGAATTTCTAGTAATTATTATAATAACCCTAGGGACGTATTATAACTACTACCGCCTCTATAAATATATATATTTATAACTACTACTACTTTTATAGATATATATATTTATAACTACTACTACTTTTATAAATATACGTATTTATAACTATTATTACTTTTATAGATATATATATTTATAATTACTACTACCTCTATAAATATACGTATTTATAACTACTACTATCTTTATAAATATATATATTTATAGCTACTACTATTTCTATAGATATATATATTTATAGTTATTACTACCTTTATAAATATACGTATTTATAATTACTACTACCTCTATAAATATATATATTTATAACTACTACTATCTCTATAGATATATATACTTATGACTACTACTACCCTTATAGATATATATATTTATAGTTACTACTACCTCTATAAATATATATATTTATAGTTACTACTACTTTTATAAATATACGTATTTATAGTTACTACTATTTTTATAAAGCGATAATAATAGGGTTAATATTAAAAATAAAAACTATAACTATAAATAAAAGTTATAAATATAAATATAAATAAAAATTATAATTATAAATAAATACTCGGATTAATAATTATTTAAATTAATATTAAAATTAAAACTATTATTAATTTAACGTTAAATATAACCGAAGGTTTTATTAAAAAAATAGTTTAATTCATTTATTTTAAAATTAAAAGAATATTTAAATAATAATTTAATTTTAAATTTTAAATTAATTATAAAGTAGTAATACGTTATATACGCCTACGCCCCGTTAAAGGCGTTAATATATTATATACGCCTACGCCCCGCTACCTTTATAATATTATTATTTATCGATACGAGGTTCTAATCTTAGTATCGCGGGGTTCTAACTCTTAATAATTTTATATCGAGTTAATATTCCCTCGTATTATTAGAATCCTTAGAGATTAGTTTTATTATTAAATCTAAGATTTAAAAACTACCTAATAATAAACCCGGTAACTATTTTATATTTTTTATATTATTATTAGATTACTAGCTCTACGCTAGCGGCTTTAAATATTATAGTTTTAATCTTTTAAATCTTTCTAAAGAAAAGACCTATTATTATTATAATATCGGGTTTAATTTTAAGATATCTAGAAGAATTTAATAAATTTAATATTAATTAACCCCCCTCCGATAATCTTTATCGTAAAGATAATAATAAATTTAAAGATATTATTACTTTTAAAGAAATTTTAGATATATAGTTTAAAGTTATTAAAAAAAAATCGTCGCTTTAAATAATAATAAGAGTTAGGGGTATTATAAACTTAAAATTAAAAATTATATAATCTTATTATTTCTACGCCCGTTAGCGGAGCGCTAGCGGAATCTATTATTTATAATAAAGGTTCTTTAATTATTATACCTACTAATAGAATAATAATAAGTTTAATTATATTTAATAAAGATATTTTTATTAGGGCGAAAATACTACGTCTTAATAAAATACGTTTTTATAAAGATATAAGCGAAGGTAAATATTTATATTAGTTCCGCGACGTTAATATTAAATTTTTAATTAGTTTTAAATATTTTACTACCGATTATTTAAAAATTATATATTATATAGATTTATTAAAAAGTAACCCTTTAACGTAATAATATAAATATTATAATTTATAGAGTTTAATTAATATTATATTTAGCTTTTTTAAGAAGTTCCTTTTTAATTTAATAACGGATTTAATTAATTATTATTTTTTTATTCATAAAAAGTAGGAGGAAGTTAAATAATAATTTATTTAAAAAATATTATTATTTAAAGTTTACTTTAAAGAGATAAAGATTTAATTATTTTTATTTTTAAAGAAATATAAAGTAAATTTCTTTTTAATTAAACTTAAATTTAAATTTAAAAATAAGATCTTTAATATTAATAATATATTTATTTAAAGGGAAGAAATTCTTATTTAAATTATTATATAAAAAAAGAATTCTAGATATATATAATTAATAAGTAGTTTTAATTCTAATTCGGGTTCTTATCTAAAGAACCTTAATAAAGGAAAATTTATAATAAACCGAATTATTAAATCTAATACCGGCGATAGTATTTAATAAATATATTTGAAAAAGAAGATTAATAAACGTAAAATTAATACTATTAATTCTTTATATAATAAAATTATTTATTAATATTATAGAATAAAAGATTATATTAAGTTTAAATATCCCGACCTAAATAAACTAGTTATATACGTCGGCGCGGTATTAATAAAAAATAATTAAATCTAATTTACGCCTCGGAAGAAGAGTAAGAAAAACGATTAATAAAAATATACTTTTTTATTCTTTCTAAAGATTAGATTACTTTTTAAAATAAAGTTAAATAATTTATTACTTTAATTAACTTTAAAGTATAAATTAATTTAATTTTATAACGGTTCGTTATTAAAAATAATTTAAATCTTTATAATACTACTTTATCCCTAGTTAAAATAATTAGCGGGTAAAGTATATATTATTAAAATACATATTAATTAGACTATTAAATAGTCGATAATTAAAATTAAAAATATAAATATAATACTTTATTCTATACTATAAACTTTAAAGATTTAAATATTATTCTAGGTATATTTAAATTATATTAGTTAAAGATATTAATTAATTCTAAAGCGGACTAATAGCGGTTTAAAATTAATTTTAATAATTTATAAATTAAGGAACCGGCTAAATTTATTAATAATTTTAAAAATAAACCGAATATATTCGCGGTTATATATATTACGGTAGTATAAAGTAAATAAAAAGAATTTCTTAACTTAAAGATTCCTAAGGAATTTATAGGGTTTTATAATATTTTTTCTAATAAAAAGACGAGTACCCTACCTATTTTTAAATAAAGAGATTATATTATTAAAATAAAAATTAATAAGAAACCGCTTTATAAATCTTTTTATAATTTATTTTAAACTAAATTATCGGAGTTACGACGTTATTTAGAATCCTTATTTTATAAAAATTAAATATATTATTTAATATTTTTAACTAGAGTACTTATTCTTTTTATATTTAAAAAGGATAATAAATTATATTTTTATATTAATTATTAAGGCTTAAATACGGTAATTATTAAAAATTAATACCCGCTACCTTTAATTACTAAGATATTAAACCGTTTATATAATTCTAAAATCTTTATAAAATTAGATCTTAAAGATATTTATTATAGGATCTAGATTAAGAAAAGCGACGAGTAGAAAATTATTTTCCGAACTCGCTATAATTACTTCGAATATTTAATTATACTTTTTAGGCTCGTTAATATACCGGCGATATTTTAAACTTATATTAATTATACGTTTATAAATTTAATAGATATAATTTATATAATATATCTAGATAATATCCTAATTTATAGTACTAAATTAACGGAGTATTAATAATATATTAAATAAATACTCGAACGATTATATTAATTCTAGTTATTTATTAACTTTAAGAAATATTAATTTAATACCGAAATAATCGAGTTTTTAAATTTTATTATATTTATTAATAAGATAATTATAGACCTGGAATATATTAAAATTATTAAGGAATAACCTTAACTAAAAACTTATCGGGAGGTATAAATCTTTTTAAGTTTCGTTAACTTCTATAAATAATTTATTTATAATTATTCTAATATAATTATATTATTTATTAATTTATTTAAAGGTAGTAAAATAAATAAGAAAATAAATAAGAAAATAAATTTATTAAAATAAATAAACGGCGCTACGGAAGCGTTTTAAATTTTACGAGATATATTTATAAACGCGTCTTTTCTACGTTATTACGATTTAATTAAATAATTATATATAAAGACGGATATTTCTAACTTTAATCTTAACTCTATATTATTATAATAAAATAAAGATAATTATTAATACTTTATAATATTTTAATCGCGGAAATTAAGTCCTTTAAAATAAAATTATAAAATTTATAATTAAGAATTACTCGCTATTATAGTAGTAATAAAATAGTAATAATACTACCTAGAAAATAACTTTTATTATATTAAAATCTAAACTAATTATAATAACTTAAAGAGTTTTATAAAATAAAAGAAGTTAAATTTTAAATAGGCCCGTTAAATATTTAAATTAATTATTTATAACTTTAAAATCTTTTATCGGGCTAGAAAATTAAATCTTATTAATATATTATCGCGGCGCTTTAACTATAAAAGAGTATCGTTATTAAATATTAAATTATTATTAATACTTTAGAATAAACTTACTCTTTAGACTAGTAATTAATTATTAGAAAAAAATAAAGAAATAAAAATAATTATAACTCCTACTTTTTAAATTATAAAGTTAAAAGTAGTAATTCTAAAGCGGGATATTATAATAGTATTTAAAATTATATATAATAATCCTAAAAGGCCTATTAAAATATTAATTCGGGAATTATAAATTTATAATAATTAAATAAACTCTTTTCGAATTAAAACGAATATATTAAAGAACCGCCGTTATATAAAGAATAAAGTATAAACTATAAACTCCGAGGGACTATTAAAATATAACGATTATTTTTATATATTAAAAAATAAAGTTTTAAAGAAAGAGTTTATAAAGAGATATTATAATAATCCTCTAATAAACCATTTTAGTATTATAAAATCGTATAAATTATTTACCCGAAAATTTTTTTAGGAGGGTAATTTAAAATAAATTATAAATTATATTAAAATTTACGATATATATTAACGGACGAAGGCGCCGCGATATCGTTTATATAATAAATTAAATTCGCTTCCTATTACTATTTAATTATAGAAGGAAATTTTTATAGATTTTATAATTAATTTACCGCCTAGTAAATATAGAGGTATTATTTATAATATTATTTTTATCGTTATAAATCGATTTACTAAAATAGTTAGATATATATTTATAATTATTAAAATCGATACTATTTAATTAACGGAAGTATTTTATTTTAAAATTATTTACCGCTATAATATACCTAATAATATCGTTAGCGATAGAGGCTCTATTTTTATAAATATCTTTTAATTAATTATATATTTTTATTCGAAAATTAAATAACGCCTAAATACTACCTTTTACTTTTAAATAAATAAATAGATAAAGTATTAAAAATAGATACTAGAGTACTATTTATATATATTTATTAATAATAAATAAATTAATTAGACTAGATTACTATTTATAATAGAATTCTTAATTAATAATAATTAAAATACCGTCGTCGGAACGATATTATTTTTTTATATATATAGTTATTATCCTGAAATCCGTTAGGAGGTCGAGGACGACTTTAAAGAAAGAAAAGTACTAATTATAAATAATAAAATATAATAATTATAAGTTTTAAAGAATAAAGTTATAAAGTATTTATAAAGCGCTACCGAATACTAAATTAAATAATATAATAAAATATATAAACTATAAAGTTATAAGATTAGTAATTTAATTATATTAATAATAAAGAATTTAAAGTAAAAGCGCCTAAATAAGATATTATCTTATAAGTTTATAGGGCCCTTTAAGATTATTAATAAAATATAAATATAAATTTACCGCCTACTACTATCTTCTATATATAGAATTTATAATATCTTTTATATATCGTTATTTAAATTATATTATCTTCGCGATTATATTAATACAGCGGAATCTTTTATATAAACCCCCGAATTTATTAATAATAATAAATTATAAAAAGTAGAAAAGGTAATAAAAAAAATAAAAAATAAAGAAAATATCTAGTATAAAATTAAATAAACTAGTTAGGGCGAAGAATATAATTAATAATTATTAGACGAAGAGTTTATTAATATTAATAAATTAATTAAAGTCTTTAAATAAGCGGGTAGTAAATATAAATATATAAATATAATTAAAGAGGTTATTTAATTATATAAAATAATAAAGCGGAGTAAACGAAGCCGATATTAAAAGTAAATATTACTACTTTTATATTAATATTTATATAACGGACGTTCTCCTCTATATTTATTACTTTATTATATAGTTTTAAAATATAACTAAATTCGATTTATTATTAAAACTATTCATATATAATAGCGATAAAATATTATATTTATAAAAATACTTTTATTTTAGGTATAATCTATATAAATATTTAGAATATATTATTAAATAATATATTTAGGTAAGTTTAACTAGCGCCGATTTAAAAAAAAGAATTCGATATTATTATTATATTATATAAAATATTTAGTTCTTATTAAAATCTTTAGAAGAAGATATAATATCTTTAATATAATCCTTAAAATCCCGTTTATATTAGCGGAAACTCTTAGTTTTTTTTTCGAGAATTTTATTTATCGCCTTTAATTCCTTAATACGCTAGTTCGCCGCCGTTAATTAATTCTATAAATTAGCGATTATAGTAGGAGTTTATTTATTAATTATTATTATTTTATTATATTCTTTATATTATTAAATTATTTATTTATTTATTAAATTATATTTATAATCTTCTTTAGGAGTTTTATTACCGATACGGGTATATTAATATATAAAAATTTTTAACTTCCTTCGGAAAGATTTAGGAGTTTATTATTATTAATATATATTATTTTAAAACTTACGATTATAGTTTATCTTTATATAATAATCGATTCCGTAATAATTAATATAATATAATATATAAAGAGGGGATATACCTCGAATATAATTATTATTAAATTAATAGAAATAGATTTAATAAAGGAGTTATAAAACGTAGTAAATTATTATTATAATTAATATTATATAGTCGCGCTAATAGCGGACTAGTTATATTTATTAATATATTTATAACTAAACTATATTAATATAAATAAATTAATACTATTAGTAAATAGGAGCTATTTATAGAGTTAAAAGAAAATTATATATAACGAGAGTATTATTTATATATTAGTTATAATACTAGAATACTATTATAGAGCTAGAGTAATAATATAAAAAAAAAACTAAAGAAGTTACGAAGAGAGAAAATAAATAAACGAGCGAGTTTATTTTAATAATAAACCGTCGCGCTAAATATTTTATTATTATAATATATTAATACGCGCTACTACTCCGTTACCTCGCTTTTATTAATAAATATAATCGTTATTATAATAGTTATATTATTACTATATCGGTAAAGCGGTAAGCCCGTATTCTACCGAAAAAAACGGAAAAGTGTTGCGGCCATACCGTACTTACTATACTAGGTTAGTTCCTTGGTAGCGAAAGCTACTAACTATCTTTATTCGTTCAAGACGAACACTTAGCTAATTAATTAATTATTACTACTAAATATATACTATAACCTTATTAATTAGTAGTAACGGTATTAACGTCCTATTAAGTACTATATTCTACTAGATAGACGTCTCGATCCACCAGCTACTACGTTATAGTAGTACTAATTCGTCGAACTAGAATTATTCGATAGCGTTTATCATCTATACCTTATCTCTTCTACTAGTTTATTTCGGTAGAATAGAATCTACTCTTTCGTTAGGATAGAACACTACCTCCTTCTTTTTTACCGAAGTATCCAGCCTAGTAACCCCGCTATACCGAGGTCTATTACGCTAGTATTTAGGATAGAAATATTATACTTTAAGGTACTATACCTAGCTATTTAATACGGCTATTAAAGACTTCCGCTACAAGGTACCAGCCTACGAAAGTAGGTATTATTATAACTATGTTTTCGGCTTTAACGAATCTATTATATAATTCGCCTAGAACCGTATTATATTTTTAATAAAATCGGTTAAATATCGACCTTCCCTAAAGGGGAGAAGCGCCGTTAAGATAACCCGGAGTCGTACTAGGCTTAACCTTATTTAAGTCCTTATATATTACTATTTCTTATATAAATTCTATATATAATTATTCGTTATATTTTATTTACCTATAGGAGTACTAAGCTTCTATCTTTAAAGTCGAAAGAGTAAATTATAAAGAATTATTAATTTATTAACCTTTAACTTTCCTACTTCTATAAAACTATTATTATAGTATCTAGTAATATCGCTAGCCGTAATACCGTAGTCTTAGTATTCTAGCTCGACGAATTTATATAGTCGGGCCACGCTTTCGCCGGCGAGGTCGACGATATTATTTATTATATTATTAGTTACTTTATTCGGCGGAATTTCCGGCCTATTTAGCCCCTTCGTAGTCTTAATCCTTAAGAGTAATAAATATAGTTAAGGTCTATAGAGATACCGAGCTAGCTAAATAATTAGGCTATTAACGTTACCGCTTTCCGTACTACTATAATACGTTTTTAAGCTAGTATTTAAGCGACTCGATAATCTCTTAAGGTACCGGCGTTAATTAGGAATATACCTCCTTCGTCCCCGCCGAGCTCTAGGTAAACGCCTTCTTCGTTATTACTATATTCGATATCGTTATTAAGATATTCTATTAGATAAATCTTTATAGAAGAAGTAATCTACTAGAGACCCCTCGGACCTAATTAATAACCGTAGTAATCCTCGATTATAGCGAATACGGGCTTTAATAAAATATAGTTTATAAAGTTTCGTAATCTTATTATAAGTCTTATAGTAGTACCTCTAGTAGGCCCTTTTAGATTATTAAGACCGTAGGGCCCATAAGGCCCCTAAAGCGATAGTACTACTTCTACTATATCGAAATAGAATACGGCTAAGCTCGGATTCTTCGACCCTATATATAATAGTAAGTCTATTAGTATAGGGTCTAGCCTTGAGTATACTAGTAAAGATATTTACTTCCGCGATATATATCTCTTTATCGAGCGAGTTAAGGACCTAGTAATTATTAGAGGTACTATTATATATGAAAATCTTTAGACTTACCTCCGCGGTATTATTTTAGAATAATATACCGTTAAGCTTTTAGACGCTAAGAAAAGACTATCGAAATACGGCGCTACCGATATTAATATTACGGAATAGACCCAGTTATTAACGGGAAGGTTTAAGGAGTTATCGAATATAACTATTAATATTATCCTTAAGGAACGTTACTCTATAAAAGATACTAGTAGCCGTCGTAAACTACGTAAATATATATAGAAGATTTTAAGGTCTATTAAAGATACGGGAATATCGCTATTATAGAATTAACTTAATATTATCTATAACGGAATTAACTTTAAACTACGGCGTAATATTAAAAGGCCCGATAATAATACTATTATTAATAGCTTTCTAACGAGCCTCAATAACTATAAATATAAGTAGTAGGCTCTAGTATCCCGAAAGTTAGATAAATATAATCGATCGGTTCCGCCGAACCGTAATAGTAATAGTAGTAACTACGGACAGCGTTAACCTTAGTATTATAGTTAGTATTAAAACTTTTAGAACTTTCGTTAACTTTTTATTCCTTATTATCCTACCGAAAGCTTTAGACCTTTATATAGCGGTATACCTCCTTATAAAAGTAATAATACTTCCTACGGAAGTAACCTATATAGGTCTTTTTCGTTATCTTCTTCTTAGAATAATATTAACCTATAATAATAGTAGAACTCTAACCGCTTACCGCCTCCCGGAAGGTAACTATAAATAATAAATAGAAATTTAAATCCGTTACCTAGTTAGAAGATATTCCTTTTTAGGAACTAAGACTAAGGCTCCGGAGTAGGAAAAGACTTTAATAGGAATTCTTTTAAAAAGCCCTTTTTAACCTAAAGAGCCTACTATACTAAAGACTAAGAAACTACTAAGGATATCGGCTATAACGAAGATTAGTCTATAGAAGTCTTCCGCTAAACTAAAAGTCTTTATAACGAAAGCTAAGGTAGCTACTATAGTAGTTAAGAAGATACTTTTTACTAAGGTACGGCGTAGGCTAGTAAATATACTAATAACGTCGTCGATTTAGAGGAATATCCTAACGAGACGGTTAATAGTCTTTTTATCGGCTAAGATCTTATTATTAAAGTAACCGATACTACTAGTAAAATAGTTTACCGCTTATATAACTAGCCCTTCTCTTCTAATAATAAGCTGTATAAGTATATTCGATAATATTAATCTTCGATTATAATGATTTATCCCGCTTCCGCTTTAACGAATTCCGCTTTATTAGATTCCTCTTTATTAAACTCCGCTCCGCTAAATATTATCTTCTCGGCGAAATAGATTATTAAATCTACCTCTACTAATAGACCTACCCGCGGTTATATATTCCGTGGTTACTACTATACTACTATCGAGGTCTCCGTAGAACTGGACGGTTAGTTCTACGAATTCTACTTCGATATTAAATATACTATAAACCTTATAGACCGGTAGTTCCTTACGAAGCTTATAGAACTAGGTTTATAAATTAAGGTTCGTAAGATACCTACGACTATAAAAGTCCGTGGCTTAGGATCGAATAACTACGATATTAATAAATTCGTTATTATTCCTATATATATTCCCGGTAAGGACGGTAAGATCGCTTTAATTACTAAGGAACTACATATTATCGATAACCTATCTACTAAGGTTTTAATAGGTATCGATATTATAAAGCCGGAAGGAATTATAATTAATACCGGTAGAGATCTCGCTACTATTATATCTTATAGTAACCACGAGATCTTTATTTCTATAATTACGAAAGGCGCTAGAATAGATACTACTATAGTTAGTAAATTCCGCTATACTGTACTAGTATATTTAGATATAACTATTATAGTTAAGTCTATAAAATCGGATTTACCCTATAATTATAATTTATTATTTAAACTATCTCAGCTTAATACACTAATAGTAACCGCGTATATCGTTGATTATAATATAGATAGGATCATGGTCCGGAATAATACTAATCTTCCTATAATTATTAGCCGATATACTAGGCTAGGGAAAATAGTTAAATACGAAATAATTAGATATTTCTAAGTAGATACCTTATATATTAATTTAATTATAAGGTTACCTAAGACTTCAGCGTCGAAGCTTTTAGTTAAGTCCTACTTTAAGGCCGGTTTTACTATAGTAGTAGTCTTTAATATAGTAATAGCTCCCCGTATATCTAATTCGATAATATCGAATATTATTTATCTAGGCCTTATAACTTCTAATTTAATATTTACTCTACTAAATTCATTAGAGTATTATTCGCCTTTACCGAAATAGACTTTACGAGAAGCTTCCGCGGTACCGAAGCTTTCCGCGGTACCGAATATCTACTTATCTAAACTAGAAACTCTATACCCTATAGGTACTACGATCTATAGAGACGATACTTCCGCCTCTATTATTACCGACGTCGTCGATTCATTTCTAGATCTATAGAAAGATACTAGAAATATAGCGAATATCCCGGAATCCGAATAAATAGAGATTCCTCTTATTAATAACTAGAAAGAGATCTATAAAGTCGGTTAAGCTCGTATTTATCCGCTAGGAAAGCGTAATAAAGATATTATCGACGGCGCTTTCGATAAACTATACTAGTAGGGCCGAATGGAATGGATAACTATAACGATACTATTTTCTTTCCCTTATTTCGTCGTATAGAAAGATACTACCTCCGGTCCTAAAGGACGCGTGGTTATCGATATTAGGGCTCTTAATAAGATAATAATATTGAATATTTATCTAGTCCCTATTTAAGCTAAGATCCTAATACTTTTATTAAATACTATATATATTTTAACTATCGACGCGGTAGCTTTCTTCTACCAATAATGGGTAAAGCGATATTATCGATACCGTTTTATAGTAGCTACGTATAGAGGGTAAAAGATATTCAACGTCTTTATTATAGGCTACCGGAACTCGCCTATTTATATTCAACGAATAATCGACCGTATACTACGTCCATACCGAAAATTCTGTCGAGTATATATAAATAATATTATTATCTTCTCTAAATCCTTACTAGAATACGTCGAGTACTTAACGTTAGTATTCCAAGCGCTATCGGATATAAACGTTTATATATCTATTAATAAGTCTTTCTTTAACTATCCGTCCGCCTAGCTACTAGGCTAATATATTAATACTTTAGGCCTTACTATAACTAAGGATAAGTTAGTAGTTATACGGAATCTTTAATTTCCCCGAATACTATAGGCGCTAAAGCGTTACCTCGGAATAATAGGTTATTTAAAATAGTATATTCCGTACTACGCGGTAATAATCAAGCCTCTATAAGACCGTAAAACATTATTAAATTAATACTATCGAAACTTATAGGGTAAAAGTATACGGGGTAATACTCGTAAATCTACGGCGAGGAGATCTCTCGTCGATACGCCTACGCCGGCGGAGTTTAACGCCTATAAGTATTTATAGGAGCTCTTCGCGAGTCCTACTATACTATATTATACTAATTCAAAGAGACCGTTATTTATTAATCTAGATACTAGTAAAGAATGGGGATTCGGGGTATATATATATTATATTAAAAACGACGATATTATTAAAATACCGAAGTAGAAATTACTATAGCCTATTCTTTTTCTATTAAGATAATTAACCTCGGCTAAAATAAAGTACTAGCCAACCGAATTTAAAATAACTAGTATCGTTTAGGTTATAAAGAAGATTCGCTACCTTATAGAAATTACTAATACTACTATAATTATCTATACCGACTATACTTCTACTATAAGTATAGTAAAATAGATATTTATAAATATTACCTCTATTAAGAAACTAAACCTTAGGTTAATCCGCGCATCGGAATATTTATAGAGGTTCCGAATCAAATCAAAGTATAAGCCTAGTAAAGCGAATATCGTTCTAAACACTCTATCACGCTTTACTAGTCGGTTATATCGTCCTAAAATAGACGAATTAATCCTAGACGCACTTACTACTTTCCTAGTTAATATTATCGCTATCAGCGAAGACTTTAGAAGTAGTATATATAGTGGTTACGAAGTAGAAGGACGATAGGTTAGGATTATAACTACGGTAGTAAGAAACGCCGCACTCGGTGAGAATACGGCTAAACTACCATACAAGCTTATTAACGGGTTACTCTATTTCGACGATATCGAATATGACTATAGTCTTCGTCTATACCTACTAGCGGCGTTAGAGTATAAGGTTTTCTAGAAAGTTTATAATGAAATAGGATATCCTAGTTATACTAGAACTTATAAGAAGCTTACACGTAGTGTCTATATATTTAATATATCGACGAAGTTATACGAGTACCTTAGATACTACCCTTATTATTAATTATATTAAACGCCTAGGTATTAACTTTATAGCTCGCTATAGCCGATTTACTCGCCGTATAGGCCCTTTAAAATCATTATTATTAATTTTATCCTCGCTCTACTAGAAGCTTCCACCGGCGAGGATTACGTAATATCGGTTATATATAAATTTAGTAAAGTAGTAATATTAATTACGGGTAAAGTAGCCTAGGGCGGACCTTAATAGGCTTACCGCCTATTAATAAAACTTCTACTATTAAATTAGGGTCTTCCGTTAATAATTATTAACGACCGAGATACTCGATTTATCGGGTAACTATAGAAGTAGATTATAACGGAGTTAAACGTTAATATACTTTATTCGACTATATATCACCCTTAGACCGACGGATAGTCTAAGAAATCGAACGAGGTCATCGAAATTACCCTAAAATACTTCCTACTAATAGTCGACGCGTATAAATAACTGGTAGTACTACCGTAACTTTCGGCTATACTAAATAACTCTACTAAATATAGTAGTACCCGCTTAGCGCCTACCGAGATTTTATATAACTTTAAAATCAAGGAGTTATTTAACCTAATACGTATTAGTAATTTTAATATTTCTTAATTTAATATAATAAATATCCCTAAAGCCTTCCGTAACGTAGGAATCTCTACTACGGGAACGATAGGAGCCTCCCGTAATACATAACGTCTTATTATAAAAATACGATTAAGTGCTATAAAAATAAAGAACGCTATAATAGAAGTTTACCGAATCGAAGTATTCCTTACTACCGCTTACCGTCTCGAATATATCGACGCGTAGGATATTATTACCTTTACGTCGCTCCGGATAAAGGAATATTACAATATTTACTATAAGCCGATATTCTTTAAGGTTAGAGATTATATTCATTTATATTTATATAGAGGATATTAAATAACCGGAGTTCTATTTAAGAAGACTAGTTAGTAGTTCGTTAGACCTTTTTAAATTACTAAATATATCGGTAGGTTTATATACCGTCTTAAGCTACTACCTACTATATCTATTTATAATATAGTTTCGGTCGTCCACTTTAAACCTATTACTAAATAAGAAGAGGACCTATATAGGAGATATACTAAAGCTCCGCTACCGATTATCGTCGATAACGAAGAAGAATAAGAAATAGATAGGTTATTACGGAAGCGATAACGTCGATTTAGGAAAGTTAAGAATATAATTATATAGTACCTCGTTCGTTAGAAGGGATATAGGCCCGAGGATAATAAATAGATATTTATAAAGTAACTATAGTATATACCTAATATTATTAAGAATTATAAGGACGCTTATAACTAGCTTACTAGAATAATATAAATGGATATTTAGTGTAAACGAAACTTCCTACTATAGTAATTTCGGTTTAATAGAATTCTCTCTATACTAGCGCTACCGTTTTATAGAGATACCCTTTATACTACTACTTCTTTAAATATTTAATCTATTTATACTATCGGGGCGATAGCTTTTATTTATTTAGCGGTAACTATTACGGCTATACCGTACTTATTATACTAGGTTAGTTCCTTGGTAGCGAAAGCTACTAACTATCTTTATTCGTTCAAGACGAATACTTAGTTAATTAATCAATTATTACTATTGAATATATACTATAACCTTGTCAAAAAGGCGCTTAGATCTATTTAGCTCATATACTAGCCCTAGAGATCAATTTAATACCGGAGTTACTAAATACGTATTTAATACCTCGACTCATTTTAAATAATTTTAAATAAATTAGAATAAACTAGTCTAAATAGTACCGGTTTATAATTAGATATATATAGTTATAAGTAAATTATATAGTCTATAATACCGCGCTAGTTTAGGGGGTATTACGCGCGTATATAATTTTCGTAAATCGACGTAATTTAAAATCTAAATTAAATTAGTATAGTTATAGCGCTTTATATAGCTTTAACGAGCTACCCGGCGCTAGTAGAAAATCACGGATTTAAAATCTTAAATCCGAAGTTACTATTTTTAGGATTTTTATTTAAAATAATAATTTTTTTTTTTTTTTTTAATTAATATTCTCTTTTTATTATTTTTCCGCCTAAAGTAATAAAAGGCGTATTTAGTACCTCGATTTTCTTATATAGTCTCCCGCTTTACCGATATAATCTCCGGGTATAATATTAAGATTATATTATTTATATATAGTATTTTATTACTAGTATTTATTATAATATAATAAAAGTATATAATAAGGGTAATTACCGCTATTTTACTACTAATACTATAAATACTATAAGAATAATCTAATATACTATATTTATTATAAATACTATAAGTGTTATAAAAACGATAGTATATACTATTTCGCTCCGTTACTATTATATATAATAATACTATAGAGACGAAAGAAATATTATTTAATTAACTACTATTACTATATATTAATACTATAGAGATAACTTTATAAATATATTATTTATTTACTACTAGTACTACTATATAGTAGAGATAATATAATAGTATTACTTTTCTATTATTAATACTATTTAGTAGTATTATAGGAATAGTTTCGTATCGTTCCACGACTAGTACTATATATTAGCGTTATAGGACCGATAATATAAACTAGAAAACTTTTTTCCCTTATTTCTCTTAGGGGGTTTAAAGGTTTTTTAATAAACTTCGATAAATTAACTAAATACTATTCTATAACTAGTATTATAGGTATTAAAGAATTAAATATATAATCTTATATTTTAATTACTATATAATAATACTATTATATTAGATAACTTTTTTTCTTTATTTTCTTTAGGGAGTTTAAAGATTTTTTAATAAATATTTTTTAATTAAAATATTTAAATACCTAGAGACTAGGGCCTAAAGAAAGAGATAATTATAAAATAATAATATATTATATATATTTACGCCCCGTTAAAGATATTAATATATTATATATATCTATACCCCGCTACCTCTATAATATTATTATTTATCGATATAAAGTTCTAGCTTTAGTATCGCGGGGTTCTAATTTTTAATAATTCTATATCGAATTAATATTCCCCTATATTATTAGAATCTTTAGAGATTAATTCTATTATTAAATTTAAAGATTTAAAAACTACCTAGTAATAAATCCCGTAATTATTTTATATTTTTTATATTATTATTAAATTACTAGCTTTACGTTAACGGTTTTAAATATTATATTAACTCTTTTTAAATATTTATTAATATATTTTAATATTAGTATTTTCTCTTAAATTTATTATTTTATTTATAAAAATATTTCGATTCAAAATTAATTAAAAAGTAAAGAGTAGAGAATAATAATAATAATAAATATTAATTATAATAATTATTATAATAATTATCTCTTTAATATAATCTATAATATATTTTATTATTAATTTATAATAGGGGTAGTAGTAATTATTAATATATATATTTTATTAATAAAGCGAGAGTTTATATAAAAAGAGTCGAGGTACTAAATTCGTATTTTCTTAACTTTAGGCGAAAAACTAATAAAAAGAGAATATTAAAAAAAAACTTTTTTTAATAAAAACTCTAAAAATAGTAATTTCGGATTTAAGATCTTAAATCCCTAATTTTTTATTAGCGTCGGGTAACTCGCTAAGATTATATAAAATACTATAACTATATTAATTTAATTTCGATTTTAAATTATATTAATTTATAAAAATTATATACGCGCGTAATATCCCCTTAAGCTAGCGCGGTATTATAGACTATATAAATTACTATATTAGTATTTATATTTAAATATAAACTAGTATTATTTAAATTAATTTATTCCTATTAATTTAGAATTATTTAAAATTATCCGAGGTACTAAATACGTATTTAGTAACTTTAGACGAAAATAGATATTAAATCGATCTCTAGGGCTAGTATATAGGCTGAATAAATCTACGCGCCTTTTCCGTCTTTTTTAATAGAATACTAGTTTACTATTTTATTAATATAACTTTTTAATTAAAATTAAAAAAGAATAATTATAAAATTAAAATAAATTAAAATATTATTATTTAATATAAATTAAAATCTATTTATTATAATTTATTTTCTAAAATTTTATTATATCGAGTATATTCTTAAAGTTAATTAATTATATATTTATTATTAGGGATATTTAAATAAATCTCTATTCTACTCTACCCTACTTTAATTTAAAATAGAGATCGAACCGCGATTTTTACTTTAGTCTTTATTTTATTTTATTTTATTTTAATATTCTCTCTAAAGATCCCTATATTAATCCGAAGTATATATTAAATATAAAGTATACGATTTATATTTAACTAAGTAAATACTCCTAGTATAAATAATAATAAAAATCTATAAAATATATTACTTCTTTAAAATATATAAATATAATATTTAAATAAAAACGTAGGTTTTATTTTTATATCTCTAGAATAAATAAATTAAATAATTAATTAGAAATTTATTTAAGAAGATTCTTTAGAATTAAAAATACTCTAAAATAATACTATATCTTTATAATAAAAATTTTAATAAAAATTTTTATTATATTTTATATATAGTCTCTAAAGACCCTATTAAATAGTAAATTATTAAATTTCCTATTAATTATCTAGGTATACTAGAGTTTCTAGTAATTAATAAAATTAAGTAATATTTTTTTTATTACTCGAGAACTATAACTAGAAGTATTTATATTAAATTAATATTACGTTTACGTTCTACTAGTACTAGTACTTTAGTAATATTATTTCATAGTAGTCTATTCTTAAAGAGCGAGAATTAATTAATACTTTTTAGACGAATAATTATCGCGTATTATTTTCCTTTAAAACGGAATTTACTAATTAGTTATTACGTAATTTTCACTATCTCTTAATAAATTAAAAATGAAAAATATAAGTAGTAATAATATTAAAATAAATATAAAAATAGTTATTAAATCTTTAAAAGTAAAGTAAAGAGCGAATAGTAATTTATTATAATTATTTAATATATTTAATAAATTATCTAAATTTATATTATAACTAGTATAAATAAAAAAAACGTAAATTAAAATATAAAGTAAAAAATCTATTTAATATAACATTATTAAATAACTAGTATATATAATATTATCTATATTAATAACATATATTAATTTTACTAAACTATTAATTTAAAATTTGAAAAATATAAATATTCTTTTATTATTATTATTATTTAGACTAAACGCGTTATTTATATAATTAGTAAAATTATTATCTATTATAAAACTATTCAATATTTTATTTATATTAATATCGTAACTATTAAAACTAAATAAATTATTATTTCTAAATTAGTAATTTTAACCTTAAGAGATTTATTTATATTTAATTTAATAAGATTTTTCTTTATTTTAATTAAATCCTCCTTAATATATTTATAATTTAAAGACAAATAGATTAATTTTAAAATATTATATTCTAGGTTAAAATAATTTATATAGTATTACTCTCTTTTAGTTATATTTTTAACTTTATAATATTTCAATATTATTAACTTGAATTTAGAATATCTATATTTTAAGAGAACTTTATTAATAATTATATTCTTACAAGAAGAATATATAATATAAATAAAATTAAAATACTTTCTTAATCTTCTATTTAAATTAATATTATTTCTAATATAAAACTTTTTAATAAAAGTCTTTAAAGATATTCGAAATTACTTATTAATAATAATATATATAAATTACTTTACGAGGGCGTTATATATATATTTTCTAAAATTATTAAAAGAGGGAATATTTTATTAATAAAAAATTATTATATAATTAATACCTACGCGGTATATTTTTCTTCGTTATTTTATTCTAGTATCCTAGATATTATATATATTTATCCTATAAATAGTTACTAGTAATTAATTTATTTATTCTACGTGTATTAAAAAGTACTATAGTATTATATTAACGGTTTTTTTTTCTTAGTCTCTTAATACCGCCCGAAGCGGCCTAGCGCTTCTGCGCTAAAACCGCTACTATACAATAACTATAATATCTCAAAAACCTCAAAAACACTACCAAAAAACATTTAGATACGCGTTCAGGCATTAGAAGAGCAAAAAAGAACGGGCTCGGGCCGCGATTCGAACGCGGGGCCTCTCGCAATAAAGACTCAGGGTGAACCCTAAGCGAGAATCATACCACTGAAAGGAATTAGCGATGTATTGTAACGCGTGGATATTCGTAAGCTCACCTAGACCACTCGAGCAGAATCAGAATAATTTGAAGATTTTGAGATCCTTTAGATAAAATAAAGTGCTACTATTTAGCTATATAACTCATGCACCAATGGTGCCTATTCAAAGGGGAAAGAAAATGTGTGGGTGCGGGGTCAGTAGCTTCTGAACAGCATTTACGTACAATCGACGGCACGCTTTGAGGGAAATTCATTGGAAACGATATTGCATTTTCATGGTCATGTTGTGGAGTATTTCAATTCGACTATTACGCTTTGTTATGAGACGACAGAAGCATTTCCAGACATCTATCAGAGCTCCATCGCTAAAGCACAGACTGTGGTATAGTTGAGCAGAATTTTCAAACATGTCCGACATATGGATCATTCCCCTTTCATGTCCGCAAGCTTAGACAGTCGAGGCGCCGGTGGTGGTGGCAGTATTGCCGTTGTGAACGCCGTGGCTCCCGTTCAGGTCAGCCTCGGTCTTGCGCTCGAGTCCTCCTGGCATTGGGTCCTCGTAGTCACGGATGTGCACTGCGAATAATCAGCATCAAGCCATAGTCAGATAGCCGGGACTACTTACTTCCGAGACGAGCGGGCTCAATGCCACGGTGGCCCCAGATCAAGAGAGCACCGAACACTGGCTTGGCCAAGACATCTAAGATACCGTAGAACACAGCCTCGGAGTCGGGTGCGATGACGTTACCACCCTCAGAAAGGCCCCATGCAATGGGATATAGGAACCACAGGAAGATGGTCCACATACCGCAAATCTGGTAGGTCTTGAGGACGTCGGGGCCGATGGCGGCGGCGTGCTTGCGTGCGCTCCAGACGACGGTCCAGGCCACCCAAAGGAAGGCCATGCATCCGAAAGTATAATAGCCCCACTGCGAAATGCATTAATTACGTGGAATATAGATGCTCAAACTTGCTTACCTTGTAGCTTGATGCGACCAAAGCACCAATCAGACCGGTGATAATCATGATCTCGTCAATCAAGAGAGTGTAGAGAATGGTGGGCCACGGCATGCCAGCCGTGAGGAGCAAGTCCATCAGCAGAAGAGGTGTTGTGACGACCCTGAAGCTGTCAGCCGATGTTCTCAACACAAGCTCGAAGAATGTCTACCAATCGATATATCGAACGTAGAAGATCTCACGCAGGTTGCCAGCGACTTTGGGGTTGGTTCGGACGAACTCAGGCGCGATACCAGTCTCTCCCAGATCGGCACCCATGGTGAAATAGGCGATCGCAGCGACCATAGTGATCGAGGCGGTGATGTAGTGGAAGACACGATTGGAGCGAGGCACGGTGAACGACAAGCCGGCGAAGGCGAGGGTAGAAACGAACATCACGGCACAGACAGCCTGAAATGGGTCAGTTTGAGCCGCATCGTCCTATTTCAATGTTTTCACTCACGAAGTACCAGTCAGAACCGTGAGTCGTGATCGCAATATCAGAGGTACCACCGTTGACGGTATGGTCACCGTTGGCGTGAATAGCATCGTTAGTACGCTTGATGAGATCCATTGCAGCTGTTGTTGATGCTGTAGGTGTGGATGATGTTCTTCGGTGCTGGAGTTGATGAGAGGGAAGGCAAATATTTGATCGGGCGTTGTTGATATTTCACAGTGCGCTAGCACGGGAAGCTCATTTGATGAATGACATACTTTAGCACCCAGATTGCATCACAATAATTTCCCTACGGACCCTTATGCATGCCTGAAAACTGTCCCCTTTTGGATTTCCAATCACTTCTCACGCACCCCGCACCCTGGAAGCATTGATTTTATTTGAAGGCGCGGAAACAGTCTATCCAATGAGTGAATCTTACATACCTCCGCTGTTATCCGTTCACCTCATGTATACACTCGTGCGGCGTGCGTGGTCATTCTGCATTTATTTTTGCTCCGTTCCGCTCCCTCCCTTGCTTTCAGCGGTCACAGGGCGCATCCAGTCCCGAAGACTGCCGTTACGAGGTATACCCTGACTACCCTCGGAACACCTTCGTTGAAGCAGCGATACGCCTCAATCCCAGGATGTCCTCGTATGAAATCACCACTTCTTACCCTGAGCGTGACAGGCGTAGTGGCAGAGAGCTACGAATCAGACAGAGCTTATCCCTGCTCAGAGAAGCTTAGGTAGGCAAGTTTAAGCCGCACTACTAGGCTTTAGGCCCAGATCCGTGTCAGCCATCGCAATCTTTCAAAATCGCGTTCATTTCTCCGCCGCTTTCGGAGACCGGCACTTTGTTCCATCGTTTGCCACAGTCTGACCCAACATAATAATCCAATGTGCCCTTTTTATTACCGTACGAAGCTCGGCTCACACGGTACTCAATCTGCGCCAACAATTTGCCATCACTTATATGCAGGTTTGCTTTTTTTTTGTTGGTCATGAGACTTTCCCCGCTCATGGTGTGATGTGAACATTTACTTCGCAGCAAAATGCACCAAATGCACTCCTTCGCCATCATCACGAGAGCTTCGCGTTAGTTGCCGTCATGCTGAACTTTCCCAGTGCCGAACCGAGCGAATCATCCTCGCTTTATCGTAAAGTATGTAGGGCATGCTAGCGTCCGTCAAAGCTCGAAGCTTGAAGCTTGAATTCTCGAAACTTGGCAGGGAAATGAAGCTGTTCCAAACTTGGTTGACACCCTGCCATGTTGGGGGATAGCTTCAATCCTGCTAGCCACCGTGACCAAGCACTGACCTGCTGGAATATAAGTCATCATCCTTCGCTTCCAAGGACCCTATGGCCTGTGGTGCATTTGCGAGAGGTGCCTAGATTGCTCAAGCAGCATTGTAAATACTCTGCCCTACGAGTGGTATCATGAGAGCTAGCCTCACCTGGCTATATGAGCATCAGCCCAGATAACCTTGAACGGTTCATGGACTGTCCAAGCAGCGTCGTGCCTACTTTCCAAAAAGTTTTCAGAAGCCCCCCTATTATTGATAAATAACAGCCCAGACACTCGGTAGCTGAGCATTAGATTCAGAAGACACGGAACTGCTCCGGCGTTCTTTCAGACACAATGAACGTAACTGGACATCAAGTACTATCTTCAATTGCATGGGCGATGGCGAGAAAATCACACTAATTCTACACAAAGACTACAACCGAGCAGCAATATATCATGGAAATGGCAACGTCTTGGATCAACCTGATCGATTGGCGGAGACTATCGAAGGTCTTGAGATGGCAAGTCTGAAGACGGGTGGGGCCACCATGGGCGAGAAACGACGGATACGCCTGTCTTGAGTGTGCCAGATCAAACAGTTGCGATCAACAGCATCAAAAAAGCGAGCGAGAGGGCTAAACAGAACGGCAGTTATACTCGTTGATAAATTTGTCTGATCTGCTTGGCTGAGTAGACTTTATTGGGAAAGGGAACTCATTGCAGCTTCCCTCTTCGAATATCTTCCACTCTTGGCAGGAGCAATCGGGTCAACAATACCCTCTCTGCGCGTCGGTCTTACTCCGTACATCTCAATGGAACACAGTAGCCTATAATACCATCGCCGCTTGAAATTCAAGAATTGCATCTCTGTACAGATTTATCATTGCCCGAATCCTCGAATGCACCGTAGCACTTGAACGACTTACCTGGATGTAATATTGGAACTAACGATATTCTGGTGTCGAACAACGGATGTGGATTTGAACTTTGGGGCGTTAAGCAAAGTCGGAACTGTAACGATTGTGCACAGCCGAAAATTTTGGGAAAGGAGGAGGGTATGGAAAGTTTTGCTTATTACAGTTGAGTAGAATTTATACATGGAAATCAGATTTCTTCTCGTCCCAATCAAACTCTCACGAGCCTTCATCACACTGCACCTTGCACACCCTCCACACATCCCCCGTCAAGCTCTCCAATGCATCCACTCTCCAAATCGCCGCCAGAGCCACAAGAAAGAACACCAGCACGACGATATGATAATTTGACAACAACGGCCTCCAATGCACCCTATCAATCTCCTTGACCTCGGCCTTACCTTGCCCCCTAGACTTGACATTCCACGGGGCTTCCATCTTGAATACATCAAGCACCTGCTCACTGGTAACCTTACTTCCCGCCAAACAAATCGGCACACCGGTCCCCGGATGCGTAGACGCACCCACGAAATGCAACCGATCAATCGATGCGTGCTTCGTCGACGGTCTGAAACAGAGAACGTTGAAGAAACTATGACTCAACCCAAGAATCGCGCCCTTGTCGAGGTTAAAGACGTCTTTCCAACTTTGAGGCGTGTTTACGATTTCTTTCACAAGCGCTCCTTGTAAGTCAGTGGCGCCAGTACGCGCTTCGATGGTTGAGAAGACGGTTTCGCGCGCTGTGGTGACCATGGCTTCCCAGTCTTGTTTGCTGTCTATTTTGATACCTGCGCCTTCCTTTTCGTCGAGAAGGTGGCCGACAGGGACAAGCACGACGATGGAATCTTTGCCTTCTGGCGCCGCGGCTGGGTCGATGCGTGAGGGGACGTTGACGTAGAAAGAGGGTTGGGAGGGGATGAGTTGCTTTTTGAAGATATCGTCGAAGGATTCGCGGTAGTCGTCCGCAAGGAAGATATTGTGAGTTGTGAGTTCAGGGATTTGGCGATTCATGGCCCAGTAAAAGGAAATGGAGCTGCAGCTCGCGGAGCGTTTTTGGAGGGAGGCGGCTTTTGAGGAGGGTGGGAGGAGGTTGTTGTAGGCGTAGACGAGGTCGGCGTTTATGATTACGATGTCGGCGGATATGGATTCGCCGCTGGGGAGGGTCACGCCTGTTGCGCGGCGACTATTGGGGGAGAGTTGGATGGAGGCGACCGGGGTGGAAAGGCGATAGGTGACGCCGAAGCGCTCGCCTACTCGGACAAGAGCAGCGATCACGCTGTGGAAACCGCCTTTGGGGTACCATATTCCTTCTGCGAGCTCTGTATATTGAAGCAGGCTGTAGGTCCCTGGGGCGTCGAAGGGGGACATCCCCATGTACATGCTTCCAAAAGTGAAGACCCTGCGTAGACGTTCCGTCCAGAAGTATTTCGAGGCGCGGGAGTAGATACTTTCGAAGGGATGCAGAGTGAGGAGGTGCCGCAGGAAGGAAGGCCGTGCCATTGAGAGGATGGAATAGAAGTTCTTCTTAAGCACATGCGTAACGCTGATCTCGTAATGCCGGTGTGCCTCTTGCAGGAAGCCCAGATATCTCTCGAAGCCATCTTTGCCTTCCCACTTCTCGACCTCTTCTTTCATTCGGGACACATCCGTCGACAACTCGAACATCTCGCCATCACTAAACCAGAGATTGTAGTTCGGCTCACATTTCATCAAATCCACGCCTTCTGCTTCGAGGGAGGTATCGAGGTCGTGAAAGGCCTCACGGAAGAGGTGGGGGAGTAGGAGGAGCGAGGGGCCTTGGTCGAAACGCTGGTCATGATTCAGCTCGTGGTCAAAATTTGGGAGGGAGGAGGTTCACATAGCCATCGTGATGTATTAGAGAGCATCGGCCGCCTGTGAAGTCATTTTTCTCGAAGACAGTGACTTTGAAGCCAGCCTTTGCAAGGCGTGCTGCTGTTGCAACGCCGCCAACGCCAGCACCTAATAGAATACTGGGTCAGTAAGGGATCGCGCATATGGACGTCTTCTGTTCTCGATGAGCGTACCTACAACAATTGCAGTCTTCTGGCCGACTCCCCCCCCCATTTCAGGATTATTACAGATGGTAAATATTTTTCTACATGTTGGGCACAACTTTGGATTCGCCTAGGTGGCGGAAACGCCTCCGTGTGATGACGAAGGAGCCGGGTTTTAGTGGCTACAGGCTGGATCTCTCGGATGCCTACATTTTTAGGGGCCCCGCCCGGGAGCTTGATCTGGACTTCAAGCCAATGTTGCTTGCAGTGGCCTACGAGCAGTAAAGGGAGGAGAAATTATGGCGAAACAAAATCCAATCTCTGTAGAATCACGTCTTGATCAATGCAAGGACTTTGGAATTCAGCCGTTGATAATGTCCACTGGAGATACAATTCAAGCTGTGAATTGGGCCGATGAAGACGTATCGAAGCTGGGATTGGGACAAAAGCTGGGACGTTAAAGTATCAATGCGAGTCCAGCCAGAGTATGATGCCACGCGAGATGGCCGCGGTGCATGTACAGGTGGTATTATCGGGGCTACAGCCTATCGGAGCTATCGAACACAGTGGTATCTTACACGCTATTTACAATCGCACCACATATAGACATGGCTTTCTACTTTTGATTCAAAGCCTTCCAAGCGACCTTCAGCCTTCTCAACTTCGGCACTGTCGCTCTGCCGGCCTTGACTTTGTAACCCGGCTTTCTCAGCACACGCCCAATCTCGACGTAGCTCTCGACCGCTACTCTCATAGGACCTCGTGCTTCTTGAGGGAGCTCTTCGATTGCCCCTTTGGCTTCACGGTAGATTTCCATAGCACTGTCGAGCAACCGCTGGCGTAGGATCTCAGACTTTGCACTCGTTGCATCTCTGATTATGTCTTGCGGTTTCAATCCTTCTTCCTTCAGCCAGCTCGTTGGGAGGTAGACACGGCCATTGGAGGCGTCGACCGAGATGTCGCGAGCAATGTTCACGTATTGTAGGGCAATTCCCATGCGACCCCCAGCCTGGACAATGCGTCTTCGTTGGTCTTCTGGGACTTGTGTTCTTGTATGGTGAAAGACAAGCGCCAAGCAAGATTCGGCCACGGTTCCTGCAACTCTGGCACCGTAGAGCTGCAACGTTGGTAAGTCCTCGATGGGGTAAGGGTTGCTGAAGGAGAAATGTAGATCCGTTTCGAAGCCCTTAAGGAGGTCGTACAGTGGTTGTGGAGAGAGGTATTGCGTGGGGAGTAGGTTCAGAGCAGCTTGGGCAGATGGTGGAAAAATCGAAGTGACGAATTGGTCACGTGGCATGAGCTTTTCGGTTGATTCGCTGTTATAGCTGATGTCCAGATACTCGTTGAGCTTAGCGATCCAATTCCTTGCCTCGTCCACGGTGCTAGCTTCATCCACTAGATCGTCCGCCACACGGCAAAAAGAGTAGAGCAGAACCAAGTCAATGCGAAGCCGTCCTTGAAAGAATCCGCTGGCAAGGTAAAAGCTTCGACTCTTAACTCTGAGGCGAGCCAAGGCTTGTTGTAGCCCTTCTATCCGATCATCGTCGTAGACGGCTGTAGGAACGAGCAGCGCTCGAACCAGAATTATGGGCGAAGGAAGAGGTGGTATCGTAGGGAAGAGTTTTGGGAATGCTGCTAGAATGGCGGAAGCGTTGTCGAATGCAATCAGACCGAAGACGATGAGCACATTCGTCGCCAAGAAGAAGACTGCCTCCTCAATCTCGAGCCCGTCCCACAAGTGCCAGCCAAGTTTGGTGCCCGACTCAATGACCCAGGTCCCTCTTTTCAATGCTAAGGTGTCCACAATCCACAGGTAGATGGTGGGAAGGGCGATGGGTATTATAGTATTTGAGAACGGAAGCTCCATAATGAGTTGATATGCGAGACTCCTGTATCGAATTAGCACGTTCGTTGAAAATTCACAGCGGCTTCATCTTACCATAGCATCAGAACGAAGGGACCAGCCCACACGAGTATTAGACCCATGTAAAGGCCCTCTCCGCCCTTCAGAACCAAGCCAATGCCTTGGCAAATGCCAGCCAGAATCGTCACTATGCCAAGCCATCTCCATTGCCTTAGTCGCCTTCCGTCATTGAGCCTCTCTTGTCCACGAAGGTAGACTGGGTGGAATGTGGGCTTGCTAAGAAGTAAGTAGAGGAGGGAGGTATTGTAGGTTTGGATGACGAAGAAGAAAACCTCTTCAGCAGGAATTTTGAAGAGAGTTGGGCCAACGATTGCGTTGGGTGGATATGTCCATATTCGCGTATGGATTAGGTACGAATCCCAGGGAGTGGTTGAGAAGACGGCAATCTGGAAAACGTGAGCGCTGTTGGTTGCTGGGCACGGCCAAAACTTACAAATATGAGAAAGAGGATTTTGTAGACACCAAGACTCGTGGAGAGAGGGTGGTAGAGGAAGGTCAAGGCTACCGCCGGCGGTATCGTATAGTAGAGGTGACTATGCCTTGAGTCAGTATTTACTGAACCGTTGAGTCTTGTTGACTTACACCAAAGCATAGTCATAACCCATGTCCGGCATTCATCTGAGCGAAGTTGTTATTGCGTTCATGTTGCCATATTGTTGGAAGTTCGCCAGGTATTCAGGACTTGGAAAAGCGGGGAAGACTAGTGGGCAGGATGTAATTAAGCGGCGTTTGGAGGAGCTCTCAGTGACTCGACTCGATTTGCCAATACCTCAATTTTCAACATATGCAAAATCTTCTCATCCAGTTCCATTCAACTTCACGCCGTCGTTGTTGTTTTCCTCCGTGGCAAGCAAGTGCATACCGATGACGAAGGAAAGCGCCAATAATCTACCCTTCTCGATTTGATTAAAGCAGCAAGATTAGGTCCGACCAGGAAGCCTTCCTTAGCGTTCCCGCTGCTGCCGTCATCGGAAGAAGCTCCTTAATTACAGTGCAAATTCTCTCCGCGAAAAGCCGACTTTATGCAAAAATGAAAGTGGTCATGCGATAATGCCAAACCTAAATGACAATAGCGGAGCTTGCTGCCGATGTATAGTTTTGCCACCGTTGATTGGGCAGAGGTTCAGTACTCCAGATATGGGATGAAGTACAGCGTTTGTAGAAGCGATAGTTGCTAGATACTCTACAACAATATCATGAAGAGCGCGCGGAAAGAGGACAAACGTCGTGATCATCCGTAAGTCGTCTTGCGTTTGTAGACGGGGCCAGTACTGATCGGCCACCAAGGTACCTGTCCGGAAACTTCGCGCCAGTTCAGCAGGTCCTACATCTTACGCAGTGTTCCTACACTGGCACGTTGCCTAAAGAGCTTGCGGGAGGAGAATACGTTCGTAATGGAGGTAATCCAGTGACAAACGAGACCCTTGGGCGAGATGCCCATTGGTTCGATGGCGACGGCATGCTCAGTGGCGTGTCTTTTCGGCGGACTGAAGAAAAAGGAAGCATAGAACCCGAATTCGTCAATCAGTACATCCTGACAGATGTCTACCTCTCGTCCAAGACCTCGCCCTCCCTTAAGACGCCCATCCTGCCAAGCATTGCAACTCTCGTCAATCCCGTAAGCTCATTGATTTCAATCGTCTTGAGGATCCTGAGAACAATTCTACTAGTCGTACTATCGCACCTTCCGGGTTCGCACGCAGTGATTAGGAGGATCAGTGTAGCAAATACCGCTATATATTATCACGATGGACGAGCACTGGCAACATGTGAGAGCGGTCCACCTATGCGCTTTGCACTCCCAGGGCTTGAGACGATTGGATGGTTCAATGGAAAAGCAAGTGAAGGAGAGGGTGGGGATGATATCGGCTCTGGCTTCGGAGGCCGCGGGTTAATGAGCTTCATGAAGGAATGGACAACTGCACACGTACGTTCTCAATTTTGTTTTTAGGAAATGCTTGACGCTAACCTGCTTCAGCCTCGCGTCGACCCGAACACAAATGAGCTGCTCCTGTATCATTCGACCTTTGCTCCACCCTATGTGCACTATTCCATCGTCCCCCCGAAGTACGACCCCACCAAGAAGCGGGACGTCCAAGCGCCAGCCCCTATACTCAATGTACCAATCCCTGGCATTTCGTCTGCCAAGATGATGCACGACTTCGGCGTTTCAAGTAATCACACTATCATCATGGACCTCCCCCTCTCCCTCGATCCGCTCAATCTAGCAAAGAACAAGCCAGTCGTAGCCTACGATCCCACCAGCCGCTCAAGGTTTGGCATCTTCCCACGCTACCGTCCACAAGATATTTGCTGGTTTGAGACGAACCCCTGTTGTATTTTCCACACAGCAAATTCATGGAACTCTGTCGACCCAAAGTCCACACCTGGTTTCCCCGGCATCGAGATGCTGAATATGCTTGCTTGTCGTCTGACGTCCGCCTCTCTTGTCTTCAGCGCTGGAAATCTAGCAGCACCGACCCCAACAAAGGAGATTCCAGCCGACTTGCAAGAAGAAGATCAGTGCCGTCTTTACTACTACCAATATCGCCTGCCGCAACCCGCGGGTATTCCAGCTTCCCATGGCTTTGCTGCCGATAACCTGATCATGCACCAATGGGCGCTCTCTGCCATCCCATTCGAATTTCCCTCCCTTCGCGACTCCGTCTCAATGTCCGCCGCAAAATACATCTACGGCTGCTCAGTTTCGGGAACATCATTTGGCGCAGCACTTGGCCGCGCCGTCAAAATCAATGCTCTCGTCAAGGTGGACGTTGAGATCCTCATCGCAAGAGGCGTTCAACATCCTCCAACCCAAATCACCGGCTGCATAGACACCCGAAACATTGCTGAAATTCTAGCAAGCAAAGATCCCAATGACCCCATCAAGATCTTCAAAATGCCAGAAGGTTGGTACGCGCAGGAATCACGCTTTGTGCCTCGTGCTGGTGGCGTCGACGAGGATGATGGCTGGGTTCTTAGCTATGTGTTTGATGAGTCGCAGCTGGACGAGGATGGCGGGTGTAGGTCTGATGCAAAGAGCGAGCTGTGGATCATTGACGCGAAGAACATGACGGATGTAGTAGCTAGAGTGTACTTGCCGCAGAGAGTGCCGTATGGGCTGCATGGGAATTGGTTCTCGGAGAAGGATATTCTGGGGCAGAGGCCGGTGGAGAGTCTCAGGCCGATGCCAGCGATGGCGAGCAAGGGTGATGCTGCGTCGTCGGCTTGGAGGGGGTGGATGGCGACGAGGAGGATGGTGGAAGAGTGGTTGCAGTGACGCTTCGTACGCTCATCTCTCTTGAATTTATCTATTTTGTTCGGCGTACTTCCTTTGATTTGGACCATTTTTAAGGATGCTTCCCATCAAAGATACCCGACGCAAACTCAAGCTCATAAATTCTGAGACCGTCGGTCCTCTATCTTCGCCTCTATCGTTCCATTCAATTGCATGCTATCCCTACTGACGTGACCCTTCGGCTCTCCATACCAATACTAGGTCAGACATGCTACTCAAGTGTATTTTTGCTTTACGGCAAGCTTTGGCAAACCTTCATAATTCTCGGTCGCGAGTATACGATCTGGAGCAATCCTATGCTACCTTACCAGCTATCCAAAGCTCCCAGCACTGCGTGCTTTTACCAAAGATACGTTCTAACAAGGTGTTCACAACCCCAATGTTACTCAAGAGTGCGCTGATTCGGTCTAATCTTAGCGCTCGCTAAGCTTCTGCTATTCCAGTACCCGCTCTTCAGCCTTGTCAATTAACGTCAACTCGTAAACTTCCGTACTATCAACACCACGATATTCGCTCTACTGCATGCATTACTTGGGGAGACGACGCTTCAGTTAATGTGCTAATGACCACTTTCCACTCTCATGCTCCCACAAAATTATGCATCTCGAATTTTAATGAGATCAAAGTGCTGTTGTCGTTGCTCCTCATTCCCCTAGCGCATGCATTTTCAAGACCCTGAAGCTCTAAACAATGGCTGAGTGTAAAGGGGTGGGTAGAAGGCGCGGCTGCTCCGGTGGAGCCACATCAAAGATTGGTGTTGCTAGAGAATCATATTCACGGCGCATGCACCCTTGGGGATCTTGAGAGTGTTGCCCCTGAGTCTGCCAACATAGCAGTGGAGCCGGAAATGGAAATTGCTGCCGTTGGTGGCGTTGGTGGCGGTAAAGTGTCAGATGTTGTGATGGCCATCACTACCAAAGTGCTTTGCCCCTCAGTCTAGGTGCTGGGTTTTTCATCTGCTGACTCCGCGTTCAGCTAGTAGTAATTTCGGGAGGCGGGAAGTATCACAGACCAGACCGTAGGCTATATCACTATTATAGTACCCTAGCCCGGAATGAAGGTCGCTAGTATACTGTCTTCTGACTCTTCCTCCGTGGAGATCGTTCGCTATCTTCTAATCAGCGCTTGAACGCGGCTTGTAGTTGTTTCAAGATAACGCCGAAAGACGCCAATTCACGTAGTGTAGACACCTAATATAAGTAAGATTACACTGCTGCTGACGTCAAGCCGGGGTGAATAAATGTGTTTCGGCTGCCCAAATTTCGCCACCGGTCGGTACTTAAGAGCCATCTAGCCGCAGCTTTTCTTCTTCTTGATATATTCCCCAGCTCCTTCGATATGGAGGACTGCGAGGATGCTCCTCCACCTCTTTAAATATATAAATAAGCACTTCTTTTCTGCTTATGTATATACATATTCATACTCATAGTCTGGCCTGCTCTTTCCCTTGTTTTTCTTTTCTGGCATGGGCTCAAGCCGATTTGCAAATGGCTTTGTGCAAGCTCACGGGAAGCCATACGGTGCATCAAGATGCTTGGGGTCTCGATGAACGGCATCGAGAGCGTGCTTGCAGAGCCGATGGAGGAAGCGAGGAAGTGCAAGATCTGCCGCACACAGCGACCGTACAGCTCGGACATGCTCGACAAGTTCCGTCATGCGTACAGCCTTCGTGGCTCAGCTTGGCGCCACCATGACTCCATCTCGTGAATTAGCCACAAGAAGGTCTACCCAAGAGCATGAAGAACCATTTGTCAACAGCGCATTCAACAGCGCAGTTGCTGCTAATACAGCGACCCTAAGAGGTCATGTCCAGCCGAAGACGGCTCCATCAACGCCCATGGAGAGGCCAAGGCACGTCGACTTCAGCTTGAACCATTGGCAAGTACGATCCTAGGCGCTCCTACTACCCACCAACACCGATTCGGGAGACAACAATGGATCTTTCAAAATCTTTCTTGCCTGAAGACGCATGGAATGTCGCAAAGCGTGCCTGGTTCAAGTACCATCCTAGGCTCACCAAGGATACGCCTTCGCTTCTGCGTGCCGTCATGAAGGCAATCTACCATAACTATCAGAGCCATGGAATGGAAGCTCCGGCATTCGTGAGTATTACCATTCTAGGTATTAGTGGAAATGTTGGCTGACAGTGAGATTCAGACCCTCGATATCTTTTGAGAAGCACTTCTTGACGATGAATTGACGAAAGACATTTTCCGCACATGATCGGGCCTACCCTGACCCTTTTCCCATGTGCCGACCGTCGACACAAGCGACATGGCATCCAGTGCTTTGTTCGCGAAGTACAATGCGATGTTCCGCGAGGAGATCTTTACATAGCAAAGGCAGTTTGCAAGGCCGAAGCGCGTAAGTGTGTTGAAGTTGGGGAGATTGTTTTCCGCTTGGTGAGTCATAGCCTTCCAAAACAAGTTGAGAATGCTGGCTAACAATAAGACTCAGTCAACTGCGACGCTCCTCAAATACCTTGATGACAAGGAGGCGGTGAGGCAGATCTACCTGGACGAAGGATGGATCTTCTCGGAGGAGCTTGCCACTGACAACACTGGCTTCACGATCATGGATCCAGCTGCTGAGGCTGAACAAATCTCGAGTAATGAGGAGACCGAGGCTGTTGGTAACGGTGTCTAAATCTCCAATGATGAAGAGACGTTCCGAAGTGCGTGAAGGACAAAGGCAACCCAGACTCTCTACCCCACGATCCACATGCCAGGTGGCCGAACAATGGTACAAAGAAAGAGCAGGAAAAGGAAAAGCCGGAAGAGAAAGAGACGATGGGCCTGTTCCATGCCTATCTTGGTCAAGCGTCTATATGAGACTGGGGCTGCTGAGGGTCTACTCAAGTCTCCAATAATGCACCAATCAACGAAGCTACTCTGACCGCAAAGCCAATGTGCGGTCGACCGCGAATGCAGGAAATGAGCGTACTGTTCAAGATGTTACTTCCTCTCCTCCTAATCATGGTCCTACTTTGCCTTGCTCTTGGATTCGATTCATATGCACAACCAACAATTGCGGAGTATGATATACGGCAGTAGAAGAGCTCAAACTGCATGAAGACGAGGTACACGGGAGAGGCTTTCGAACTGACTCAGATTGACTGGCAAGCGAACAGCAGGAAGTTCCCACAGAAGCAAGCACGAATTGCAAGCACGCGTGAGCAAACTTCGAGCAGTCAGGCTACGAATCAGCCTGTGCAGGATACAACGTACTGAAGAGACTGAGCGGCAATCTTTTCCGGCCTTCTCCACGGCTTCCAAAGGACGCTATGAGCGGGACACGACAATTCATGAATCTCCAAGACAAGAGAGTGGGGCCAGAGGGGCTCCACCGGTACCGTGTGCCATGACAACAACAAGGATCTCATTTCAAGATTCCTTGCACGGATGACAAGCTTCAGGAAGCAATGAAACACGATCTCAACGACGCATTCTTCACCTGGGGCAAAACAAAGCTTTAACAGAAACTCCCCTCATGTGCAGTGATCATCTGAATCTTCGAAAACAGGCATCCCGGATACAGCCTCCGCCGACTGCTAGCCGATTGGATGGTACGTCATGCAATTACTGCGTGGTTGCAAGAGTCTCCAAGGACTCCGAAACATAATTGGCCAAGGCCAACACTGGACAGCTCTTCACAGAGAGGAGGCGATAGATAACAGAGACCGAGGCTGCAATACAAAATTACCTTTTCTCCATGAAACGCCGGAAGAAATTATACACATATATTTACCCTATGAACGGACATCATAATCACCGCGGTACATTTCTTCTTCTTCGCATTCATTTTTATTGACTCACTTACTGGCACCGCATTGGCCCGAGGGACTTCTTATCTTCTTTTGCACCTAGCGTCGCCAACTTTTGTCCAATTTTCCGGTGCTATAAACCGCGGAGTGGGGCACGATGTCGAAGTGACGCTGCCTTATCATATAGATCGACAACCTGGGTGGGGATCGGGGGGCGTTTCGTGTTCTTTTGAAGAGTGACATCGAGTGAATGGTCGAGTCACAGCATTCGGTGATGATGGCAACTTCAGCCCTACGCTAGCCGATGGAATACTTATTCTCGCTCTTTCCTCCCTCAGCTTTCTGTTTTCTCATCCAGAAAGTTCCAGAACAACAGGAGTCAACCGCCAGGATTTTTGTTCATCCAGCTTTGAGGAGACAACTGTTGTTCCATATCTCAAGCCGGCAGCAAAAACCTTCCAGCATCAACATCACCAAAGGTACGCTCTTCTCCTCACTTTCATTGCTCTCACCCTAGACCTCTCCCTACTTTTTCCCCAATTGTACCTCTTCCTTACAGCACATACTCCACTTCACCCATACTCTCTTCTCTCATCATTTGCATTGCATACAAATCACATTCTCAAACCATCAAGCACATCGTGTGAGATCAAGATCAACGCGTCGATCTTGAGGTCCAAGCTTCAGCGTGAAGCAAGATCCTCAGTCAACACCAACATCACCTTCGTCAACCACTCCATCCCTCATCATCTCCAAGCCTTTCACAAGCTTTCTCAACTTTCCTCTCTTCCTGACAAGGCAACCTCGATAACCTCACTTGGCCACGGTCACTGATTTTCTTTAGCAGCCATACAGACATATCACCTTCACCATGTCTACCAATGCTGATGATCACGCACTCGCGGACGTGACCAACCGTGTCGCAAACGTCCAGGTCAACGAGGATGTCGCGAAGCGCGTCCGTGAAGCTCACTGGGCCGAGCCTCAGAAGTACGACTACGAGACGTACAACGCTGCCAACAACACCCAGCGTACAGCGCCTGCAGCTGAAGAAGGCACAGCCGAAGACATGCCTTCCTGGGCTGCTAACGCCATCAAGTACGAGTGGTCTGATGAGTATGGTGATGTCGGCCCTGAGCACAAGGAGCTCGAACGTATGCTCTTTGGTGATGAGCACAAGATGGAGAGAGGCACCGAGTTCTCCAAGTGAGTCGTACCTTCCCATATCCTCCCAATACACGTTAAGATACTAATCGCTTCCATCAGGATCGCCGAGATCAGCGTCACCTTCGAGTCTGAGACCAAGATCCAGCCGGTCGCAAGGTTTGAGGACGCTGGCTTGCACCCTGTCATGCTTGACAATATCAAGCTGTGCAAGTATGATGTTCCCACGCCCATCCAGGCCTACTGCTTGCCCTCCGTCTACAAGGGAATCGATGTCATCGGCATCGCTCAGACCGGATCCGGCAAGACCGCTGCATTCTTGATCCCTGTTCTTTCCAAGCTGATGGGCAAGGCCAAGAAGCTTTGCGCTCCTCGTCCCAATCTCACTCAAGCTTTCCATCCTCTTGAGAATGGGGTTCGTGCTGAGCCTCTTGTCCTGGTTGTTTGCCCTACTCGTGAGCTCGCAACTCAAATCTTCGACGAAGCACGTCGTCTATGCTACCGTTCGATGCTTCGTCCTTGTGTCATCTATGGAGGTGCTCCCAGCCGGGATCAGATGGATGAGTTGCGCAAGGGCTGCGACGTCTTGATCGCCACTCCTGGTCGTCTTATGGACTTCATGAGCAAAGGCGGTCTGCTCAGCTTGTGCCGCGTGAAGTATACGATCATTGATGAAGCTGACGAGATGGTGGGACCGGACTGGAATACTGAGATGAGCACGATTATGGGTGGAGACTCCAATGATGATGACGACCATGTCTACATGATGTTCTCCGCGACCTTCCCCAAGGAGGCTCGTTCTGTCGCCAAGGAGTACATGTCCAAAGATCACATTCGCATCCGCGTTGGGCGTGCCGGATCTTCGCACCTCAACGTCACTCAGAAGATCATCTTTGTTGATGAAGCCAAGAAGCGCGAGTGCCTCTTCGACCTCTTGCTGTCTATGCCTCCCGCTCGTACCATTCTCTTCGTCAACAACAAGAAGGCAGCGGACTTCATCGACGACTTTCTCTTCAACCGTGGTATGCCCAGCACTTCCATTCATTCTGATCGCACCCAGCGCGAGCGTGAGGATGCTATGTAAGTTCGAATCCCAGCCCTGCTTCTCTAGACAATGCTGATCCGATGCAGGCGAGCGTTCAAGACAGGAAAAGCACCACTTCTTGTTGCTACCGGCGTCTCTGCTCGTGGGTTGGACGTCAAGAATGTTATGCACGTCATCAATTACGACATGCCCAGTACTGATTACGGCGGTATTCACGAGTACGTTCACCGCATTGGCCGCACTGCTCGTATCGGCAATGTAGGTATGGCGACTTCGTTCTACAACGACAAGAATGAGGACATTGCCGAAGCCTTGACCAAGCTTCTGGTCGAGACCAACCAGAACGTCCCCGACTTCCTTGAGGGCTACAAGCCGGAGAGCGCTGAAAACATTGACTTTGATGACGACTCCGACAAGGAAGGTGAGGGGGAGGTTGAGGGAGGTGCCTGGGGCGGAGCAGCTAAGACCAACGACGATACCAACGGTGCCACTGCCGATGCTCCTTGGGGTGAGGAGGCCCCTGCTGCCAACAATGATAATGCCTGGAATTAGATGGTTCGTTCGTGACGGGAAGAAATGCTGGCTTGGCTAAGACTCAACGGCTTTGCACAGTGTTTTACCCGCAACGTTCGTGTGTTCAATGAAGGAGGTTTCTACTGGTGGAGAATGGCGGATGGCTTGAAGGAGGAGATGTGCATGCAATCAGAGATCATTTTCTCCAGTCTGTACCATAGCTGCTGAGCATAGCACGACAGCCAGAAATGCACATACACCAGATTTTTGACCACCAGTATTTGTCATAGTGTGACTGTGCTGTATTCCGATATCGTAGAGAATAGCCGTAGCTCCGCCGACTTCGCTTCGTTCGATCTAATCGATACACAATGTCAACAAACAACACCGAGTTCCTAACCCACTACCTCAACACTCCCCCAGTCAAAGAATTTTCAAGAATGGATACGGCGCCCTGAACGGCACCACACCCCGTTAAGATTGCGTACAGCTCACAATTTGCCCCACTACTCAAAGCCTTCACACTGAGGGCGCGACCTCGAACGGTAATGGAATCAAAGTCACCTAACCGCTGTCGAGCTGCATCATTTCATCCAACAACTCCAAGCGAGCTCTCGGACGCGAGCTCAGACAACATGGAGCAAGAAGCGAGCAAGGACCCTCATGGTGGCAAAGAATCGCTCGCTCGACTGTAAGCTGAGCCCGTTGGACCAATGGAGTGTTTGCTAATAGTGCGCATAGTCCCGGCAACGCTGAGCAATTCAGCCAGAACGATGCGAAGCCAGCGATGGGCGAAGTCTTGGTCAATAACTCGGCCGCGGCTGATAAGAAGGACAAAACTCCAATGCAAGCCGATCCTATTTGGAAGGTCGCTCGTCACGATGAAGATAGCTGCTAATGATAACATAGTGCCAGCACTGTAGATGGCGCGGGCCCAGAAGGCACGCATCAAGACGTAGGCCAAGGACTGGCCCACAATGTCGAGGCTGTCGCGGCCGCAGGCAAGATGGATATCACTCCACGGTAGGCTTAGGCTTCTTTCAAGATTCCAATCCAGTACTGACGACGTGGCAAGTGCTAGCAAAGCCGAATCGCTCACTCCCGCGAGCTCGACTAAGAGGAGCCAGATGAGAAGGGATAGTGTTGGTGGCAGCCGTAAGCTTTCCATTTAAAATCTCTCCCTACTAGACATGGGGACACATTCTTCCCGATAACTAGGGCTCTTCTTGTCCGCGTTGAACACGGCTGTATTTGTAGTATTTTGCTAACTTAAGACGTGAACAGCGTCTGCTGGTCGACGCTTAGGTAGCCCATCTCTACGTTTCGGAGTGGGCCTTCGCAATGTCCCAGCACCGATCACTACCCACCTTCAAAACGTGCCATATGGACCTCATCCGGCACTCGCTGTACGCGAGCCGATACCAGATAGCCCACTTCCTGGGATTGAAGAGAGGCTCAAGCACCTTGCGGCGGATCAGCCCATACCTTCATCGGAAAGCATATTGCAGCCATTGCCGCCAATGGCACCGGGGCGTACAATTGTCAGGAATAGGGTCAATCGTCGTGCATCTTTACCAGCTTCCACCGCCCAAGTTCCTCCACAGAAGGGCCAGCCCGCAGGACAGTCGCAGCTCCTTCGACCAAGCCAACGTATCGAGTCCCACTCGATCAACATGTACTTTAAACGTGCAGATGCGATTGGTCCCACTCACCACATCCCAGGTATCGGGCATCTGGGCGACCTACTGACGCCACCAGCCTGGGTTCCTGGCAATGATCCCATTAATTTGGACGAGGCCCGCAAATTATATCAACAAGCTCGCACACGGGCGAGGATAGTTCTTGACCTCGACGTCAGGGAAACCAAGAAAATGAGCACTGAGGAGCAGGAGAAGCAAGACGCTGAAGCAGACAAGAAGTGGCGGATCCAGCTGCAACTTGACCAGCTTATCTTGTCTGAGCGTGAAAAGATCTACAAGGGCTGGCAAGTGGTGAAGGCAAAGGCACTGCAAGCTCAGCAAGTGGGTCCTCAGCATCAACACCGGTCTGGGAATACTTCACCCCTACATCCTGCTCAACCCCAGGATCCTTCAGCCGCAGCCTCGACCCAGGCCGATACCCAGCATCAGCAGCCTCAATTCCATTCATCCTCAAATGTATATGCACCAAGCCAGCCTCTGTCTGGTGGATCGTTGAACACTAGGCTGCAGGAGCTTCAGCGAGGTATGTACCCACCACAATTTAGATTTACAGATGCTGACTTTGTGTTCAGGCCTCCACCTCCCGCAGCGCTCTCCGATGAGCCCAAGCACTCTGGACCCAAACCTTGTTCCGGAGACTTTAGAGTTTGTGTATCGGAATTTTTATAACAATCGATCTGTGATTCTGCAGATGCATAACGAGAATGAGATGTTCCTAGCGACTTGGTGTGCCAATTTTGGTGCACCATTGCCGCATAACCCGAGAGGTTCTGGCTCTGTCATTTCTTCTAATAATCCGTATGCCGGAGCGTTGGCCGCTACACAGATGGGCTCCAAGTCAAATCACTCGAACGGTTTGGATCCCACGCAGGCGAGGTTCGAAGGTGCGAAAGGAAATCCTTCACAATTTCAAGCACCTGGTGCCACAAAGCCTCAGCCTCCCAATCAACGTGTGGTGGATCTATCTCAAAACAATCCATACGTCAGAGCACCATTTCGTCAATCAAATCGATCAAGCCCTAACCGTCAAGGTGATAGGAGAGATCACGCTCCCAGTGCACAATTTAACGGAGCACCATTGGTGCAAGTCTATCCACGTCAACCACACATTGGAGCCCAAAACAGCATGTCAAATCAACCTAGTACTCGCAACGACAGCAAAGATCGGTCGCCCGAGCGCAAAGACTCGAAGGTAAGTACTCCACAGCCATCGAGCATGAGTCGAAACACATCCTCTCAAACGGGCAGTGCCCAAAATCCTGCCATGGGCGGCACAATGCCAAATACATGGTTTCACAATGCCATCGCCGGGGCAAAACTTCCAACCTCTGAGATAAGCCAACAGGCAATGCAGGCAGGCATAGACTTTAGGCCGCTCGGACACGAGCAGCAAGTTCCCAACAAGCCAAAGCCCCGCAAGGGTAGGAAGCCCGCTGTCAATCCGCAGCGTGGAGTTCACGTATCCGAGAATGCGGCAAAGACCATGGTGAAGATGGGTGCTGTCGATGCAACGGGACCAGCACTGATTGAGCCGCGTGTGGGAGTTGCTCCGCCGAGCTTCACGAACGGTACCGCTCCGAAGAATGGAGTTCTCCCGAGTCATTCATCTCAACCAATGAATGCTACTGCCCAACAGTATGCGACCTATCCCAACTATGGGGCTTATCATTACGCGGCTCGTCCACCAAACCAAGTCGCTGGGCAGAATGGTAATCTCCCGAGCTACATGCCTCAACACCAGTTCACAGGCGTTTCTCACGCGGATTCTAATATTCGATCAGTGAGCTCCACTCCATATCTAGGTCTTGAGCCAAAGCTAACCTTCATCAGACCCAGCAAAGCGATGACACAATCAGCGCACCAAATAGCGCTGCACTCAGCGCACCTAGCAATCATCCGAGTAGTGGTACGCCAGAGGATCCGAAAGATGGCACATTCGGGAAGAGAGTTCGTCAAGCCAAGACCTCTACACCTCGAAAATCATCTGCAGGGAACAAGCGTCGCAACTCCAACGCGACTGAGCTGTCGAAAAAGCGCGTCCGACCTAGCATGGACGGTGCAGCAGGCGAGGGCGCCTAACGGCTCAAGCCACAGCACGTCTCACGGCTTCGGTCTTCCAACTCCAATGTCCAGTCATCGCCTTCCATCACACTCGTGGACCACGGATCGACCTCAGCTTCGCCCTGTCTTGAGCCCAGCTCCTTCGAGGCAGACTCGATTGTGAGATGCAATACCTGGATCTCCCTCGTACGCGTTGCAACCGTCTTTCCGATCTCCAAGGTATTCGACCTGGTACCTCACGGCCATCTCCACTCTACCAAAGCACCATGTCCAATTTTTTCCCTTTCCACCTATCACAAACAGCAGGACTGCACATATCACACCGTTACTGAGTAGAATTCTATCGAATTGTTCGATAACGTCCTCCAATTCTTCGTTTCTTGCCCGCCGGCCAGGCCCATCTTCGCCACAGCAACATCGTTCTTGCTATTCGTCACGTGTACTGCCGACATCTTCTTCCTTCTCAACGACGCGATTGCTTCCACGAGCCTTCGATGGAGAGACCACTCATTCAATGTATCATAAAATAAGGAATGTTTGATGCAGAGGGTGTCGAAAAAAAGAGGTAATCTCGTTGCGCCGAAGCCCAAAACGTGCAAGTGCCCTTTTTCTCCGTGCCGCTTTGAATGATCATGATGGACGTCGCTCCTTCTCTTTCTTCGAATCAAATGCAGATGTACATAGAAGCACCCAATGCAATCGTTCACATGATTGATACCTCCCCATCTACCAGTGATTATCGAGTTAAGACGATGTTCCTACTACAATTGGCTCGCGTGGGCCAGAGCACCATCGTCATCGAGCGGAGATGCGTTGCGACGTACTAGCCTCTCCTCCCAGCGTGGGAATGTTGGCAGACACGATTGACCGCGATATCAGATGAAAACAAAAAGTGCTATTGATCTTTTCTGAATCTTATGATTTTAATCTTATATTTCCTTCGCGATTAGATTCCCTTCCCAGATCGTTACAAGCCCCACACCCCTGCACACTCTCGAGCCCGCCCAGGCTCGCGGAAGCAGATCCCCCTAAGCTAGCGAGCATGCCACCCCGCCCTCCCACCACGACACCGAATCCATCAACCTCCAATTCCCCCCCAGTCGACCGAGGTCCCGCAGCCTGGAAATTCCTCTTCGGCGCCTCCATGATCGAAGCTTTCCAATGGGGTCGGGAACGCCCGCGCCGTCCAACTTCTCGACAGCACTAAGAGCAATATTACAGGTTTCGCCCTCACTTCGGCGTCTTCCAACATTAATACTCCTCGCACCCCCCCTTCGCCGGCAACAAATCTATCCCGTCGTCGGCACCCTGGCTACCGGTGTACTCTACCTCGGTACTCCTCTGATGACGCCGCTGGTAAGACGCTGGCCGAGGCGGCACAGGCAAATAATTCGGCTGGGCTAGGTTATGTCGATTATGTCCCTTGTAGCAAGGAGTTTCGCGACGACGATTGGGGTGCTGATTGCTACGTAGGGGGTCTTGTATAGTATCGGCGTTACGATTATGTATTCTTCGATCATTAGTATGTTGAATGAGTGGTTTGTAGCGACGCGCGGGTTAGCGCTGGGAATAGTCACGGCCGCGACGGGCGTGAGTGGGATCGGTATGCCCTTTGTCCTCGGCACCCTCCTCGACACCTACGGCTACCCTGCAATCCTCCGCGCCTTCGCCCTCGCCGTCGTCGTCCTGACCGGTCCAGTCGTACCGATACTGAAAGAACGGCTACCCGTTGCCCGATCAAGCGCTCGGGCGAAGATGGATACATTTTTCCTTCAGAAACCCCTCTTCTACTTCTTCGCGGCGTCAGTCCTTTTGCAAGGCCTAGGCTACTTCTACCCAACCCTCTACCTCCCCTCCTACGCCACCTCCCTCTCCTACACCCTCGCCACCGGTGCCCTCCTCCTCGCTCTCTTCTACTTCTCCCAAATCTTTGGCCAAACCCTAATCGGCTACCTCTCCCATAACCGCGTCTCGGTAGAAATCCTCGCTGATTTCGCCCCGGCCGTCTCTGCCATCGCTATCCTCACGCTCTGGGGCTTAGCGCACTCTCTTCCGCCGTTGATTTATTTTTCGCTGGTGTATGGGTTTTTTGGACGTGGGTATGTGGTGCTTTGGGGGAAGATAGGGATGGAGGTTACGAGTGATCCGGCTGGGCGGCTAGTTACGTTTGGGAATTTTGCGTCTTTGTATGGGGTTGGGAATGTGAGTACGGGCCGCTTAGTGCGAGTTTGGTGGTGGAAGGGGGGGGGAGGGGAGGGTATGGGTTAGGGAGATATAGATGAACTGTGGGGTGTTCGGGAGCTTGTATAGGGGTTTGTGCGGGGGCGATGGGGGCGATGGGAGTCTTGGTGAGGAGGAGGTGGGTGGTGAGGGGGAGGTGAGAGTGAGGTGAATAGGTAGGGTTTTTTGTTAATGTAGAGTTGCACTATGTTGATGATGCTGAAAAGAACATTTAACCAGAAATACATAAGCTCTGTCGGAATGGAAGTCATCGCGGTATCATAGTGCTAATATCGTATTCGCCTGGATTGAGCACGCACGCTAGTGCGCGGCGACGGCAATATGCGAATTTCTTGTTGACAAATCTTTGATATGAAAGGCTACACGCTTTTGTGTTTTCGCTCTCGATCCATCGTATCGCGAGGATTGTGCGATCTCGTACTCTGAGCGTCTTGTAAAACGTCAAGCAACACTTTCCAATCATTTTCGCTTCATTATCAAAGCGCCTCAGTATCAGCAGTCTGATATACTGTATAGTGAAGTGCAGAGTGACAAAACACACACTGTGCCTATGAGCGTGTTAAGATGAGAAGTCCTAGAACCTTCCAAATAGAGTCAAAGTCTCCTATTACGCCTCCTTTCGAACAAGTCTACAAGGAAGTCAGCACAGTTCGAACTGAACATTATCAATTCAATTGTCAACAACAGCAATTGACAAACCAACAAACGCGCCAACCAGTGACTGAAAACCCACTCATCACTATATCTCGCCGCTTGTTGTTCCCTCCGGAAACTCTGATCGTAGACCACACAGATCATGAAGTAAGTGACTCTGGAATCTCAAAAGAAGTCTCAACCCAAGCAGCAAAGAAAGCGACAATGTCAGGAAAATTACAACACAGTGGCCCCCACCAGCCGAAGAGTTTAGTAGTGACTCTCAAGCTCAAGAAGACATTCCCACTGATAGCCGGTTTCACGCCGATCGATCGGATGCAAGGTACCTCGAGTGCTTCGAGTGCAAAGTCACCCCCCGCAATTGTCACTAGTGATGACGGCTACATCTCTCCATATCCTTCGAATGCTCCTCTAGAGAGACTCCCAAGGGCCTCTCATCTTCCGGAAAACCATCCAACGAGAGGGCTCGCGGAGGCAGAAGCATATTACATCCACACCAATCCGCCTTTCGTGCTATACGGTAGCTTGGGAAAATGTGGTAGAAGACCTGTCTATCTAGTGGCCATCAATGGCAAGCGCCCCGGGACACCCATACCTGCCGAGATTGTCTGCAGATCCTGGAATACTGCGAGAGTTGCATACTGGACGCTCGACGTAGATGATCAACGAATCATCGTCAAGAGTGAGCATAATAGTGGACGCATACCTGGAGCCAAATACGTCTATCATCCGTGGGTGGGGGGAAATCTGGGATTTGGCCCAAACCCAATCGCGTTTTCAACCATTGGCAACAGATACGATGAACCACGCGCCCGCGATAACAAAGATTTGCAGACAAATGGCAAATCAGCATCTAGAGACTCGGAAGAGAATTCCGTCGATGCAAATAGCCGGAAGACAGTTGAGCCTCAACTTACTGGAGCGGTCTCATCAAAGCCTGCGAAGAAACGGAAACCTCACCATTCTCCCGCAAGTGAGGTTTCGAGTGACGCAAAGTACTCGCACAATTCGGACCTTCCGTCCACCGAATACCAAGTCATTCCAAACACCACAGCAAACAACAACGAATTATGCGGCATTCCAACACTACCACCGTCTCGAGGCTGGCTGGACATCCTCGAGCATCAACAGTCCGTCTTTCGCCAAGCTTCAGAGCGTCTACGCTCACGAGATAGCTCTGCCGCACCTCTCCTAACTCCTTTCACATACTGCAGGACTAAACCAAGCATGTCTCCACAACCCAAAAAGACCAAATGTGGAGGATTAGACGGCACTGAGGACACCACTTCCAAAGGTTCCGACCTCGCCGGCGGCGCCCTCAACGGACCCCGCGGTCGTCCACGCCGAGCGACAAAGCCTACCATCAAAGCCACCCCGCCCAAGCCAGAGGTCAGCAACCCCAAAAAGCGCAAAGCAACCGACGATGAGTGGATGTTCGCAACACGAGAGGCCTCAACCAAGGCAGTGGCGCCATCTTCACCGCTGCCATCACTACCAAACAACAATCCTCTGCCCACGCCTACTTCAGCTCAACACCCTCGACACCGACCTTCTTCTCTAATGGCGACGGTGGCCACATCAATCAATGCCTCTCTACCGCCAAGTCTCTCGCCATTTACTCCTCACAGCCAAACTTCATTCACACCCACAACAACATCCGCACCAGACTCCCCCGAGTCCAACATGCCCCAAATATCCTCTCACAAGCAACGCCACACCATCCTCCGCGCCGCCTGCGCCTCGTCAGTCAGCGTCGTACCATTGAAACTTCGGTCCTGCATGACCATCGACTCCTTCTTCACCACCATCATCACGGCTACTGGCTCCGCAAACCAAGAGCGCGAGATCTCGACGATTATGGTTACGTTTGACTTTAGGGAGGAAGGGGATGCCAAGAAGAGTATTCTTGTTAAGCGGGATGTGGAGGATAGTTTTGAGGTGTTTTTGGAGATGATTGATGAGGCGCCGTGCTGGGAGGATGAGGCTGGGAGGTGTGAGGTTGCTGTTGAGGTTATGCTGTCTTGAGTCGAGACGGGAAGGGAGGGGGGGTGGGGGGTGGGGGGTGTGGGTAGGATCTGTAAGATACGGAAGGACAGGAGGGTGGCGAGGAGATGAATGATAGTGCAGATGATAGAGATGGTTGTGACTGCCATAAAGGGGAAGGTGATGTTCTTCAAGCTTGTGTTATCAAGACTTTTCGGTGATGCGAATGATGATCTGTAAAATACGAAGGGGCCGAGCATTCAGTGAGTGCATAGGTTTCAATGGAAGCCGCGAGCAGCATGCAGAATGGTACTTCAATTAATCCAGATTTGATTGAAAAAGACAATCTTTCTCAGTCATTTCATGGTACATGTTGACAAGCTTCAAGATGAACGCCCACCTAATGTCATGAGATGCCCATGTTCCCCTTTCCTCTGCTGATACTGCTGCCGCCCTTGATCGATGAAAGCTGGGGTGTTATGTGTCCTGTGCAATCCAGTGGAAGTTCAGGTCACGAGTAGCTCCTCCTTTGGCAGAAAAACTGGCCGTCTAACGAGCTGATACAAAAGGAAATCCGAGCTCGGCCAAGCAGTCACTCCGACCGTCAGTAGTCGCGACCGATCACACCCTATTCCACCCCCACAATCTCCACATCAAGCATACACCTCCCCTTCTCTTCGTCCCAACATGGAGCATCATCCACCTGCTCCAATAGATGGCTCCAGCAGGCCTCGTGACTCGGATTCATGACCATGGTCCGCATCTTATCTGCATCATCCATCCAGAGAAACTTCACCGTGACTTTCGCGACGTTTTCTGGTGCGACTTCCCACACGCCTAAGACTTGGTCGAAGAAGGCTGAGAGGGTAGGCAAGGCTGACAATTTGAGGGGTTGATATTCCAATAAAGGAGAGACGCGTACAAGAAGGGCGGTACGGTATTGCTTCTGAAGCGACAGAGTGGGCGACTCGGCAAAAGGCGCTTGGACGGCTAGTTGCTTTGTTTGGTGTGATCGATGCTGTTCGGCACCCGCCGTAGCTTGTTCAGCTGGTAAGCTCGAGCTATTCAAGCCGCTGGGATCAATGGTCGACCGACGGGGAGCGGGAACGGGGCAGTCTCCTAGGTTAGTGATTTCCCGGGTGGACAAACCTGTTCTCCTTCGCTTTCTGGTATCTTTTCGCGACGTAGTAGGCGCTTCGCGGTTAGTGTTGAAGGGGACGCGTCGGGGAAGGTCGGAATGCCGGGTGGGCCTTTTACCTTTCTTCAAAGCGTTCTTCGTCCCATTTTGTTGGAAGGCGCGATCTGGGCCAGCATTGTTGTCGATGGGTTGTAGCGGTGCTTGGAGTCGTGGGTCCACTTTATTGCTCGTTTCTTTACTGAGTAAATCAGAGCCCTCGCTCTCGACCTCAGCTTCGTCTTCGGACTCGCTCGAAGAAGAAGTAGAAGCACTGCGCCGATGCTTTCGTGATCGTCCCGGCAGAATCTTTCCTTCAATAGCAGCAGGCATGTCGGCAGTGTGAGACTGAAAGGCTTTCGGGTATCGGTCCTTCATCTTGACCATATCCATATGAGTAAAAGCGAGAGGCTTTGGATCAAAGTCCAGGTGTGGTCCCGCCCAGTACAGATACTTCATCCCTGCCACCGGAGCCCCGCCAAAGGGCTTGACTATGTATCTGAGGCCATTCAAATCGAGGGTCCACATCCAGGATTTATCCCAGGGTCTGGAGACGACCTCGACAACCGTGGGCTCCTGGGCCCGCCGTCCGGATGCTGTTGGTATCACGACGTTCTTAGTGATTTCGTGACGCTTTTGCATGACAAAAGGTGGCTGGCCGTCTCCGAAAAATTTGCGAGCCTCATCCTCGAGATGAATTGGATGGTCATCCGGCAGTTTGTCCGTATTTACCGATCGATCGCTGTGCATCAAGTGATCTGCTAAGTCCTTGATAAAAGGCTCCTTCTCCGCATCGCTGCTATCACTGCTGCTGCTGTCACTCGTTGTAGAAGACATGACGTGCGTGAGGTTGGAGATTTGTTTCCTCGGTGAGCTTAGGAACGACGCGTTGATTACGCGGTTTAAAAAATCTTTGGAAATTGTCTCTGATGTCCCGAAGATCGACATCAAGCTCAACGAGCCTTTCGAATATGGCTGCTAGCTCTAACTTGATTGTAACCAATGAAGCCTGATGGGAGTGTTTTCGTTCGTCCGTTTAGCTGCGCTGGGAAGGAGTGGGGTGAAGGTACAGAAACGCAACCAGTACGTTACAGAAACGCGACCAACACGTGACTGATTTAGCGTATTCACAATCTCTTGGAAAACATTGTTCTACTTCTTAAAATGTACTATCTATACCTTATCAGCGATATGCGTGTTGAGACTTTTCAACACTACACTATATGCACCCGTGACACCTGATCCAAAGACTATATTTAGAATCGCGGGTCTTTAATTTATAGTCTTTGGATATATCATCCTTTAATACGTACAACCGCAGCGGTTACCTTTATCTTTTGTATACACAAAATATCTAAATTAGAGTAATGAAAACTGTATTGAATCATGTGTGTATAGTGTGGATCGACATTTAGCGTATGCAGAAAGCTTGCGAATCCTTGGCATTTTCATTTTTTTTCGTTTTCCCCACCACAGCCGTAATACCAGTACCAGCTCTACACATTATACTTTTGTTTAAGTAACCTTACATGAGTAGATAGCTCTATTCAAGGCGATTCTAACGCCGTAGTAATCAGCTTAATCGAATAAGTCTAATCGAAGATATCAGGGGTTGAAATCTTAACTTAATCGCTACCAAACCGAGTAAATATATTTCAAGCCTTATAACTCGACGAATACTTCCTTAATCTATTAGATATCTACCGCATTAGGATCGTCTTGAGCAGAGCTATCTGCGTATATAATGTTACTGAATTAGAAGCGTTATTTGTAGAGCTGATACTGGTAGTACGGCTGTGGTGAGGCAAACGAGAAAAAATGAAAGTGCCAAGGATTCGCAAGCTTTATGCGCTAAATTGCCAAGAGATTGAATACGCTAAATCACGCGTCAAAATTACTAGCGCACACCACGCATCTATGTATTGATCGAAAATATCATCATTGCCGTCAATTATGTACCCTGAATATTGAAAGCGTGAGGGAATATCTTTTTGCCCGAATTTCTGGCACCTTCGAATGTCCCTTCCTGGCCGCACTTGTCACAGTATCATTTGCGTCCTGATTCCACTACTCATTCTTCACCCTGTTTTTCGACAACCTAGGATCAGACGATGGCATGAAGCTATCATACAAGTGTCGAGAACCAGCATACACTTGGGCGTCAATCTGTTCTTACTTATTATACAGAGTACCTTTACCAGTTGGATGGCGGTAGGCGAATCCGGAGACAGCGTGGGCTTGACAACGCTGTTGGGCGGTTTCGAACCGGTATGAGTTTGATGAGGCCGTTGGGAGAAGAGTCTGTTCATTCCAGAAACACGATGTTATCTTCCTCATTCCAATCCTCATGCTCGCTTGACACCCTCAGCACCTCATCGAGAAATCGCTTTGGTAGACCTATGACCCGTGGATGGGCCCCTTTGCCCCGTAAAATATGCTCACTCGCCTCCAAGTATGTGCCGCAAAACTCGTCCCACAGCTCGTTATCAACTTGCGGCCTAGGATAGTAAGGGTCATTACCAAGGAAAGCAGGGACGAGCTTCGTATCAACATGTTGCTCAGTAAGCTCGATCTCGTTCGCCTTGTCAAAATCCAACATCCAAAGGTGCACTACTCTACGTCTAAAAGTAATAGCCTCCACCGTGTGCGGTGGCACAGATAAGTCATCGTATCCTTCTGGCTGTTCAGTATCCCACGTTGCAGAGCTCCCGAGAACAAATTCCACGTCCATGCCGTCCACCTGCGCTTGCCAGTGTATTATAGCCAAACCGATCGCCATCTCATTTGCCAGCTCCGAGACTTCAACTTCAAAGTCTTCCATCATATTCAGTCTTAGAGGGAAGTTTCGCAGCGTGTCATAGACACTGGACTGTTGTTCGGCTGATTCTCGCTCTCCAAGATAAACGCGCACAAGGCAATCTTTATTGTCCGGATTATCTTTTGCTTCCTTCTGTGCTGCTTCATCATCATCAAAATACTCCTCGATCAAAGCCTCTCTCGTTTTTGGAGGTAATGGAAGGATCCGGTCCACTGTAAAAAGTGGCTGCTTGGTGCGGTGGCCCGCAGGGAATCGTTGTATATTATCAGACCAGAATTCTTCGTGGTCGACAGGGTGGTAGTCATGACACAGCGGGGTCTTCGGAATCGTAGAAGACGGGAACGCTTTGCACATCATCGTCCGCACATCTTTGACTGCGTTGTGAACTCTGTTGGTAAGACAGAAATCTTTCCATATCCCAGACTCGCTCGTGCCTTTCTTAAATGCCAGTTCTGTTCCTGGGATCTCAAAGACTGTGCCACAAGATCCAAGGCCAATGACCCTCAGTTCTTCTCGTTCTAGTCCAGATCGTAACGCCATCCTTGAGGCAAAACTTGACGTAATGGAGACTACAGATCTAGTCGAGAATGCTCTCTTTAATAGTTGATTAGGAGGCTCCTCAGACTCCTCTAGGAGGGCCGCCGTTGTAGGCCCAGTCAACCTTGTACACCCAAGTGCGCGAGAAAGTCCCTCTGACATGGTGGTAGAATGGCTTTCGCCGGAGAAGTCTTGACTAGCAGATTCTGGCATCTTGCAAGCAGGTATCAAGACAAGCAATAGGTATAGAGTAGATGCAAGTGATAGGTCGTTGAGTTTCCTGAGGGCCTCGGGGTTGGGGAGAATCAGACACAGTGAGTCACAAGTTTCAATGCCTAAACAAACTTAAATTGGTTGTGCGCGGTCAAGATTTTGCGCCCTTCCGGCGTTAGCGCTCTCCAAAAAAAAAGCTTCCTCGGTGCCCTTTACCTCGACAGTACAATGGGTTTCTTTTTAGTCTGCATAGCCTGCTAGCTCGAGATTAAACAGGAAATTTTTGGTGTGCTGTCGTAAATGAGTATTATAAGTCATGAAATCAAGCAGATATCTACAAACACCAAGCCCCTCCGACCGATTTTGTTCCTTTCGCTAACATGCACCCTATTATTACCTTCGCCGAACTGTCACCTTACAGTATCAATGCCGCTGCCACAATCAAGGCAACGGGGCCAAACGCTCCTCCACTGATCCTGCTCGCTGCACCCGTAAACGCAGCCACGGTTTGGCTTGAAGCCCCTGTCCCTTGGCTTGCACTTGCACTCGCACTCGCAGTATCCGAAGGACTGGCAGAGCCAGTGCCATTGTTGGCAGGGAATGGTGCACTGGCGCCAGACTGTCCGATCTGGCCAGGTACAGGAGGCTGACTGCCTGATTGTCCGCTTTGGCCAGGTACATTGGGTTGGCCGCCTGACTGTCCGCTTTGGCCAGGTACAGGAGGCTGACTGCCTGATTGTCCGCTTTGGCCAGGTACGTTGGGTTGGCCGCCTGACTGTCCGCTTTGGCTGGGGCTGGGTATACCAGGCTGAGCGGTCTGGGCAGGGCTGGCTGGCACCTGGGCAGCAGTCGCGGTCTCGACTGGCACCACATTGATGGTCTGTTGGATAGTATGAGGACCAGCCGCTGGGGATGAGCCAGCTGGCGCCTGAGCGGGGCTTTCAACTTCAGGAGACGAGGGGTTGGGTCCTGCTGACGAGCTATCTGGAGCTTGAACGCCTTGGGCGGGGCTTTCTTTTTCCGGAGATGACGGGCTATTTCCTGAGGGGGACGAGCCAGCTGAAGCTTGCGCACCTTTTGCGGCTTCGGGAATGTTTGGCTTGCTCTGTGCATTTGCGGCACCGTGACCCATAGCACCCGGGAGCGCTGGGCTTCCATTTCCGCTCGATGGCGAGCCGGTCCCAGCAGGTGAAATCGTCGAGGTAATAGTGGTGAACACAGTAGACACCGTCGTGCCTGTAGAAACGACCTGGCTGCCCCCAACAGTGGTGGTGTGTGTGAATGGGCAGGTAGTAGTGTACGACGTAATCATCTCAGTGACAGTGAGTTCTTGGGCGGTAGGTGCAGGGGTAGGAGGAGCAACGCATTTGGTGCAGATCGTGGAAGTGATAGTGCTGAACACAGTAGACGTTGTCATGCCCGTCTCGATGACCTGACTGCCTCCAACTGTGGTTGTGTGCGCGTATGGGCAAGTAGTGACGTAGGAAGTCACAATATCTGTCACAACTACTTCCTGGGTACTCTGAGGGCTGCCTGACTTTGGTGGGAATGTAGCGATCATCAAGGGTACCACGGTAGTAACGACTTTGTGTGAACGAGCTGGGCATTTTGTGACTCCAGGAGCACAGCTTGTGAGCGTAACGACTTCCGTGACTGAAATGACCTCTTCACCACCAGTTGAAGTTGGCGACGACTTTTCGCCGGACGAGATTGATGGAGAGCTTCCGCTTCCACTTCGGCTTCCACCGAATGACGTTGGCGAAGAGTTCCCACCTGATGAGAACGGGGGGGTTCTACCGGTCGCGGTCGAGACTGCAGAGGAGCTGTTGCTCATAGGGTACGGTCCACTCGATCCAGATGGCATGAAGCCGCTCGAAATACCGGAGGGGAATATGCCCGAAGAGTATCCAGAAGGACTGCCAGTCTTGTAAGGAGCGGTACCGGTGGACTTGGCGGAGGGAGCAGTGCCTGTGCTCTTGGTCAACGAGGCAGAGCCAGTCGAGCTTGACGATGCTGAACCTGTTGATTGAGTCGAGGAACAGGATGAAGGAGCGTTTCCGGTGCCGAAGCAACCCCTCTCATACGTGGGCGATCCGAACTCATTTGCCTCAAAACCACCCTCAGCCGCTCGGTTCCCATACAGATCGCACTGCATGCCGAAATCGGCAGTGTACTGGATGGTCAAGCACTGGTCATTCTTCAGACAAAGAGCCTCACAATCGTCCACGGATGCCACTCCGAATGCTCCGCCGACGTCAGTGGTGTCTCCGGTGAAGAGCCCGACAGTGCCGCAAACAGAGGAGGAGTAAGCAGAGGTGGAAGAGTCGCAGGCAGAGGCTGTCACGGAGGCGGAGCCTGCATCGGTCACACCGGGAGGGTAAACAACAATATCAGATGGAGCAAGTCCGGTAAGAGGGACAGTGGGAAGAGCTGTGGGGAAATTGGGTTCGCCGACGATAGCGGGCTCTGCGACTATTCGCTTGATCATCTTCTTTGCTTTCGTTGCACAACCAGTGCTCTTCAAGTACCCCTTGAGCACATCGACGTAAGGTTTGCCATTGAGCGAGTTCATCTCGGAGTATGTTGCCTCAAAGACCATGACACCTCCAAAATTCGTCGGGTATTTGCACTGGAAGGCTTTGATGATCGTGTTGGCCTCGCTGGGCGCCAGGTACATCTTGGGGTCGTATACGACCTGGTTGCTGTTTGATGCCGGAAGACCCATGTAGACCTTGACGTTTTTGTTAAATGAAGAAGCCTTCACAAAGCTGATCCACTTGTCAAATGAGATGTTGGTGTTCGTTCCTCCGTAGCTGTGGTCAAAGTAGGCTCGAGCGGAGCATGATGGGGTATTGTAGAATTGAACAAAGAGGAAGTCGAACCACGAAGTCTTAATGGCATTGGCCAGATGAGTATCCGGGACAATACATTGTGGTGCGCCAGAGATATAGTATGGCTTGGATTTGTCCGAAGTGTAAAGGCTTCGTAGCGTGGAAATCATCGTCCCATAGCCGCGACTGAGGTCGCCGGAGTTCTCCCCAGATGCAAGCACATTCTCAATATCAAAGTCGAAACCATCAACCACAGCGTTACCGAATGGTCGCGGGAACATAGAAGTCGTAGACTCCTTGTCTGGGCCAAAAGCTCTCCACAGGAAGTTGGCGATGCTCACGGCGGTGGTGTCGCTATTGACGTGCTGGTTGTTGGGAATGCCACCACCGAGTGAGAGCAAGACCTTTTTCCCCAGGCTTTGACACGTCTTGATATCAGGGCCAATGTTCGGACAATTGCTGAGCAGCGGACTTGAGGTGCCGCTGGGGTTCTTGTAGGTCTGGGATCCGCATTGGTTGCCGAAGTTTGTGCCCGGATATCCGCCACTCTGGTCTGGGAAGACATTCAAAAACGCGATCTGAATGATGTCGATGTTAGTGTCGGCGCAGAAATGGGAGAGGCGTTGCTGGTTTGGTCCTTGACCCTGTGCAGTCTATTGTTAGCCATGACTGTACGCTTTTCTATGTGATGAACGAACCCAGTAGACTGCGATATTAGAATTAGCAGCGGCATTGAAAGTACCGAGTACAGATGGAAGGAAAGCAGCGGCTGCGGCCATGAAGGCCAAAAACTTGAAGTTGAACATTGTGTTGGTGTCCGGATAAATATTGGATAAATATTAACAATAATATTTCAACGAATGTGGGTAGATAGCATAAATCTCAAAGAGAGGACGCAAACAATCGTTCGCAAGTAGGAGAAAGGTACAAGCTGTCAAAGAGCCACAGCAACCTAGACGACGAGGACAAGAGAGACAGAGAGAAGAGTTGGAAAGAGGAGTGAAGACTCCAACAGGAGAACATCGAGGCGTGCCAGCGCTAGCAGACTCCTGGAAATCGGGTAGGCACGCTGATTGGTGTGCCTGCATTAGCGGCAAGCCGAAAGGAGATTAATCCTTGGACTGAGGTGACGCTTGCGCCCCGGGATCTTTTCAAGCCCCCAGTCTATTTTTGCAGACCATTTGAGACTTTCAGGTCTGTAAATCTCCGAATCGCTCTTCATCTTCTGTGGGGAGTCTTGAGGATTTCAAACAGCACGCAAAGGTCCAGCGTTCCAGATGATCAGATTCTCCGGAGTCTGAAGACCCACAGCGATTAAAGGTTGTCCATACCCCTGACCATGGGATGGACAGTGAGACAATCTCAACATCTTGGGGATAGTGTAGCTGTGATCGACTCAGGGGCAGAAAAGAGAAGGGTCAACGCGCAATAAGGCGCCAAGCCGGCTGATCGGAGAAACTCAAGACTTGGCACGAACTTGATATCTGGACTGCCTCCCGTGCATCCACGTTAGCGAGGTTGCAATGAGTAGGTAGTACTACCCGATCTCTTTGACTGCACCCTCCATGCCAATGTCATCACCCAGCACCATACTACAAGGAAGTTTTCCATAATCGGGTCGCAGTGGGTTTGATGGTCTCGAATCATGCAAGATTTGACGGGTAACGAAAAGGCCACATCTGATTTATGCTTATAATTACTCTTGCGCGTCTTGCTCTAATCTAACGGTCTCCAACTTCGCTCTCGCCTCCCTCATTTGCCTGAATAGACTCAAATCCAACGGCAGCCGCTCTCCCATCCAAGTTGCTCTCTGCGTATGATCTCTCTACCACCCCCCAAATCAGCCTCAACTGCCTCTTCCCATAGCTGAAGGAATCGAATGAGCTACTCACTTCGTCATCCCCCGTATTGGGATGCACAAGCACACTCAACGGCCCCCTATTGATCACCAGCCAAGCCACAAAAGCCCCAAACTGCGTTGGCGTGAAGACATTGACTTCGAACATGCCAATCGGATGTGGTCCAACGGGCTTGTCCCAGACACGGTAGATGCGGAGCTCGGGGAATTCGTAACGGATGCGGGCCCAGAGACTGTGGGCGAAGGTTGTTTGGGTTTTGGATTCCTTTTTGGGGGTCAGTCAGCGGATTGGACAATGAGTACATCAGTATTCGGAAGTGTAGATAGAGCTGTAAACATTGTGATATCCAAAATTCTAAACACGAACCTGATTAAAGTAGACATGTATATCGAAACCTGATCAAAATATCAACAACTCCCATACCATCTTCCACTTAGTGAATCACTAACCCCCTCTTTCCCCATTATCGATCGGATCAACGAATGCCTCATAGGCTTTGCTCAAGATACCCGTCTGAGGATTCAAATAGCTCTTGCCATCTTCAGTCCTCTTGCTTGTGATCTGTTAGCGTCCCTATCTGCCCCCGAAGAGACAATTTGCGAGGCTTACTCTGGCAATGAAGGCAGATTGCCATAACCTGAAAGAGGCGATGGATAGGTATACTGTGATAGAGATGACATTTGGGATGTTTCGACAGTTGTCTTTTGCCTATGGACAGGGTTGATAGGGATATAATTGGGGGTTTAGTGGCTGGGGATGACAATCTGCTGTGAACTCTTTCCTGAATTACAGTGTTGTTGCTGTGTCAATCCAAATAATCTTCAGTAGGCAAATTTTTTGACAATCAATCGGAACACCTGAAGTCGTGATTATCACACCATATTTAATCCTTAAACCCTCGTCGTCCCTGGCCCGACGTGACCTTCTTTAGTCTGGATGGTCGATATTATGAAAGTTGAAATCAATTGGTCTACGCCGCAAGCATCAACTAGTACGAGTATATACAAGGATCCAAATTGGCTGACTTGCATCTTGGTTTGCATTTTTGACTTGGAGTCATTATCATAAGCTACATCTATGAGAAGGATGGTCCAACCTCGGTCGGTGCTCTGTCTTATTGAGAGTTGTAGATTCAGATGATTCGTTTTATTATATTTATGATCTAAAGACCAAACATTTCTACTTGATATAACGCCATCTCGCGAAAACCTTTCACATTCACCGCCAAACTAGACACCGAGAGAAGCCTTGTCCAACTTAACCCATGAGGTACCCTATTGGCTATTCCCAGCCTTGCTGAAAAGGTGTCATTCCTCAAATGTGGGTCGTTGAAATGCGGTAATCGTTCAAGACGATGACACTGCTCTTGGCTTCGCTGTCCTCCAATTCCTTCACTAGTGCATCGACTGCATTTGAGTTGACGAACGTGGAGCTTCTCATGAAAATCTTTGATGGAAGGCTTCGGGCCGTAGACTGGCATATGAGATAGTACTAATTTCGATTCAAGCCGCCTCCCGGCCAATTTCGCATTGTTCCTTGTGGTTGATAGATTTTGCCGAGCTGGTCGAAGAGGCTGGTATAGGCTTGAGTCGACCTTGCGACATGTTGAGGTCCATGAATCGCTTGACGGCGCAGTCTAGCAGGTTTAAAGACTTTTGTGAAGCTTCGAAATCGATGAAGTGACATCGAAAGCGAACGCAACATAGCTGACACATTTGGAGATTGGTCTCAACTCTGTAGTGTATCCGCTCAAGAAGAGTCTATGCCTGTTGAGCAATCTCAATACTTTGTCACGAACGGATCTAGTTCCTCGCGGGCCCGAGATGACATATCTATCGCGACTCATGTAGCTGCATCTTTCATTCCAAGCTTGGCATGGCTCCACAAGGGTTTCGGTTCCGAGCAAAAAGCTGACGAAAGTTGTAGCTATTTCCTGGACTTCGAGGTAATTTTCGATGTGGGAGTGCAGTAACATACATTTCATCATGGCTTGGTCCTTGTCAAGATTTTTCAGGGACAGATCTCCGAGTCCCCGATTGACTTGGCCATGCTTGTCAAGGTTGTTCATGGTGTTGCCAGGCACGGAAGCATGGAATGCTACTGCGAGGCCATCATTTTACTTGGATTCAATCCCAGTAAACTTCGCACGATTTCTTGGGGCAGACGTGGATGCTGCGGTACACTTCAAGAGGCAGTCGGTGATAGATCTCAGTACTCGAGAGCCCGAAGAAGACTTTTTAGTGCACATCAAGGTAGCTGGCGATTTGCTTCACGATCTCCTGGGGAAGAAAATCAATAGGCTGCTTGAGTGACGGATCCGGCTTTGCTGAGAGACCTCAAATGCTCTGACTGTGGACTGTCTCGATCGGACGCAGGAGGCTTGGGGGAATCGCCCTCGCTGGCGAATGGTAACTCGCCGGAGATCTTCCAGGGAAGCATTGATACAAAGAGGTATGATCCCAGGAATAAATTATCTTGTACGCAAACATTTTCAAGGGTTCTGATTGTTTGAATGCCTGGATGTCGGCGGAAGATGTCTCAAAGGCAGGTTGTCCAAGAAAATCGTAGTGAAATATCAGAGTCCTATGACTCACGAACTTACCCTGCCTTTTTTTTTGTTTGACTGCTCATCTCAGAGGCGTTCTGCCACCTCAGCCAGACAAAGGAAATCGTTCTGAGGAGTAGAGGAAAGCCTGCTACTTCTCGGTGTTGGAGTTACACATTTTCATCGACCGTATTTCACATAATTCTTGGTAAATGTGCCAATCAAGATTATACAGATTGCTTGGCTACAACGGCTTCGGCGCCCAAGAAGGCCAGCCTGGGCGGACAGCGAAGTAGTTTGTTTCTGGCTATTTATAGTTTGTGTGGATGGAGGTCACGCAAGTGCGGTAACAAGTTTACCATAGTCCAGTGAGTAACACCCTAGGTTGCGATAGCTGGACTGAGAGCTGAGATCTGAAGGGCCTGCTCAACACTCTGAGGCGGTGTCCTGAGGACTTCCTGGACAAAGAGGAGGGCGACATGCAGCGCTCTTGAGCGTAGCTCACAAGTCTTTGATTGTCTTGGGAGCTGGGACCAAGGAGAATTGCGGAAAACATCGGCCCGCGGTGGAAAGGTTGGATAGGGATAAAATCTGTGACCATAGGATCCATGGCCGCCAAAAACTCGATCTATTACGATTACGAGTCTCAAGAAATCTAAAACGACACTTATACAGTGGTTATACACTGATCTTCGTACAAGAGCAGATTCAAAGCCCCAAGGGCCTTCGCCAATGCACGAAGGATGCTTGGAAGCGCTGTCTATCCAGCAACAAGGACCCATAGAAGGAAGAAAATCTACACATCGTTTAGCCGTAATCATAGTAGTGTATGACGGAGAATCGTACCATTAGAACGCCGAACATCTTAGCCACCAGCCACCTGTTGCCAGACACTCTTGACCAGTACTTCATCAACTCTCGCTGTGCTCCTTGGACGTTGTCGACCACGTCTTCTGTGTTGGCGTCTATCCGCTGTATTTGTTCACTGGAAAAACGTCAGTAGGCCATTCAAATTCAATCAGAATAAACCACAAACCCTTGTTCTTGTACCATAGCGGCCAGTTGCCCGAAGACACCTCCCAGCTCATTAATGGTTCGTTCGATCATATCTATGGCCTCTCCTCGCATATTGATGTACGTGTTCTGTGGCTGCGCTTCCTCCATCATCAGAAGCTGCTGATCCGATTGCGGACCACTTTGCATCAGCGCTGAGGAAGATGAAGGATCCAGATTTAATATGTCATGGTTCGAGTTCTGGTAGCCGGGTTGGGGTGTCCCCGAATTTGTAGGAGTGTGATAAAGTGGCGATGCAGATTGCGGGGGGTTTAAAGGCGGCTGAGAATGGGCGGACACTGATGAGACGAAGTTCTCTGTGCGGGATCTTGAGGCTTGTAGATTCTTCGTCCGTACTTCGAGGACTTCCTTGAAGTTCGTCCCTACGTCTGCTAGCTTCCCTTGCAGCAGAACAACAACCTGCTTTTCGATCAGAATTAAAACATACCAAAGTCGAGTAAACCACCCACATTTTTATTGTGTTCCCCCTCTTGCTCTGCGCCGCCGCGCGGTGCATGTGATTGTTGTGATTTTGATAGGGACTGCAACGAGGAGATCTGAGAATTAAGGGCCGAGAGGTCTTGTTTGATGACATATGTGAGCTCGTTGATCTCCACAGGCCGGTCGTCGAATAACGTTTTCCTCTTCGCTACTGCACTCATACACATCTGTCAGCAGATCCCAAGAAACTACCCATACAGCACTACATGGTTGCCCAGAATTTCGAGCATGACAGCAACTACCACGCACACTCAGCCAATCTTCCCAACTTCTCCATCGTCCCTGTAATACCCCTTCCGATCTCCGCCGCCCTCCTAGCGAACTCTGACCTTGTGCCTTTCCTCTGACCGTTGACGTCGCCATTAGGCGATCCAGTGGCTGCTCTTCTTTGCGATTCTGTGTGCAGCGTTTGTCTCTGAGTGCCGACCTTTGTCGAACTCTGTCGTTTTTGCGCCTGGGCAAGGACCGCTCTGAACTCTGCCGTCCGGTCTTGTATCGAGCTTGTGACCATCGTCAGAGACTGAGGCGCTTACGCCAGGGAATTTCCTCTGTTGCAGTGCCCTTTTGACCCAGTCCCTCCGATTTTTGGGCGTGGCAGACGTTGGGTTACTTACTTTTCGAGATCGTGATACTTGGGCGGTCGTGGGGAATTATAGAGGGATTAGTAGGATAAAGGTCTTCGGGGAGGCAACTCCAGTAAATTCGAGAGACTCTGGATGATTGAATGACCCCCTGGAGTCGTAGATAGGTCGTGAATCGTGTGCTTTGTTTGCCTCTGCAAAAGGTCAACGTTGTTCGAAAAGGAGGCCTCTCGGGCGATTGTCGGGCCGCAATTCGTTGGTTTCAAACAAGTGCAACCTCGAGGAAACCTGGCATTCCTTCTTCTCGTGGAGTGAGCTGGTCATTTTCTCTGCCATGCGCTGGGCTTTTGGGGATTACTGCAACTACTGAAATTCTGTAGTACAGAGCCAACCGATCCCAATTACTCAATGAGCGGCCAATCGCCCTTCGTGCTCAGCATTTGCGGTCTAGCTATATAGCTTCGCATACGCGCATCCGCACCTTGCTCCGGGACGACTGCCACGACTGGACACGTCGCTCATTTCATTTCTCTTCTCATCTCCTCTATGAGTGGAGTGAGTTACAGCGGGAACGTTACTTAAGCCTTTTCCAGGGGACCAGTGATGGCGTGCGGAGTATCTAGGTGAAACGTCTGATACAAATCCTTAATCATTGACTATCGTAAGTGGCCATGGTGAATAACACTCAATGTATGCCTATCTAACCCAAACGCCTTTCAAGTACTCGAAGCCATCAAATACAATGTCTCAACCCGGTGGCGCGGCTGGCCCACCAAGCTCATATCAGACTAACGTCAATCGGGCCAAAACCAAGAAATGGGTCGAGGCAAAATCATACTCATACGATGGTGACGACTGGGGTGAAGCCGATGAATACGACGAGTACGGGGGCTACGATGAGCCTGAGCCCGAGCCAGCCCCAAGGCCTACCGGACTCAGGCAACGTGGACAGTCTGCAAGCAAGACGCCCCAAGAAACCTACGGATCTAGTCAAGATATCTATCAGTCACCAGTCGATAGTAGACAACCATATGGCAACAAGAGTGGACCTCCTCAGCAGCAGTACGGTGGGCGCAGCATCACGAATCCCCAGCAGCAACAGCCACCCGCTATGGGAAGGACAAATTCTTTCGACCGAGGAGATGAACGGCGTGAGTTTTCAGCTGGCGGACAGCAGCAACCTAGGGGTGGTTCATTCACTGGACCATACCCTACATCTCAACCCCAAGGTCAAAATGTAGCTGCGCAAGACTTCCAGCCCCACCATTTGCATGCAAATCAGCAAAGGCAGGCCCAGCAAAGTCCCGCCGGCCCACCACTGCAAACACCCAACCGCTCAAACATGGTAACAACGGGCAGATACGGCGATTATCCCCAGTCTGCAGGAGGAAGCAATCGAGGTCCCTGGTACTCAGAGCAGCAACGCCAGCAAAACAATGGTAGCAGAGCTCAGTCTATGACTAGCAACACCTCTTCGCTAGATGTCCACAACAGGCGAGACTTCTCACCATCGGCCATGCCTCCGCCGCTGCAAACACGTGGATCCCCTTCACCTCATGGCAATCCTGATTCGAGATCCTCCTCTCGGCATCCACCACGCAAAAGTAGCATAAACCAGGACCACCCGCCCAGTCTGCCTTTTCTTACACAGCCCCCATCAATGCCCGTGACCGAAGACGATTTGCCAGCTGCAAGAAACCGATCAGGTAGCAATGCCAGCAACCCACCTGCCTTGATTCGTCCAGCGGATATCTATAGACGAATGCAAGAGGAGAAGGAGAAGGAAAGGCAATCTCAAGAATCATCAAGACCGAACATGGAGTCTATCTTAGGGAGACTGAATGAGCGTCCTGGCCTCGGGAACCTACAAGACAGCGAGAGTAGTCACAGACTCAAGCCAACTTGGGAGCCGGTCATGGAGCGGAAGAGTGAATATGGCTTAGAAGGGATTAATGTCAATGATCAAGCGCCTCAGGGTGAGAAGCGCCCTTCGACATCGAAGAAATTCGAGCTTCCAAAACGTGCACCGGACACCTACTCCCAAGTATCTCGAAGCTCTCTAGGGCCGATGCTTCCTGATGTCAGTCGGATGTCTGGTTTTGGCGAATCATTCGGCCAGTCTTTCCTTGGAAACGGAGACGACTTTGACGAAAGTACGTCCGCGTCAATGGCGAATTCTCGTGAGTCTTCTTCAGCGCCACAGACCAGAGAGTCCACACAAAACGAACCGCAGAAGGACTTAAAGAATCAGCCATCGCTTGGATTCACTTCTGCAGTACATCAGGCTTTTGACAAAGCCGAAGACCAAATACCACCTACGCCCAGTTCTGCTAACGGCTCAACAGTCGGACGTAGTACGAGTGGAGGTACCAGTACTGTTAGCCCCATCATCAGTCGAGGGCCGAGTACAGCAACGGAAAATTGGAATTCCAGACTTCCTGGCATAGATCAAATATCCACTCCTACAATAGCGGAAGGTACCGAAGGCAGCAGCTCAAGGCCACTGTCTTCGGAGTCGCTAGGCACGCCTAAGCAAGTTATGAGGAAGCCTTCGCCATTGATTGGAATGGCTCCACCTCCAATGGACATGCCTCCGTCATCTTTTATACCAGGGCATCGCAGAGATCTCAGCACCCCTAGTCCGGACAACAGCCCTGCGAGAACACCGGCTATGGAGTCAAACAGACAACTTAGACAACCACAGGAGGTCGAGCTGGCTGCGGCTACTCCGACAGAACCCAATTTCATCACAGGTAGCAGTTCTCCGAGCTCAGATGTTGCGCCAGAAGAGCGTCGAGATTATGGACAGCCCTCTGAAGGCTTATCTCGAGACAGAAACGGTCGTGGTATAGACACACAACCCCATCCCAAGAGCGTTCTCAACAAAGTTGACCCGATCATCTTGCCTATCTCAACGCGGTCTCGTACAGATTCCTCTCCCACTAGCAGAGTGCGAAACTTGGCCGACAAATTTGAGAGCGGTAGTCGGCCGGGATCAGCACACTCTAATACTACTCCTCGAGCCAGTATGCTTGGATCTGGCGTGCTGAAGAAAGACGAGTTCGCGCCTCCGCGTCCGCTAGTTGATCGCAACGAAAGCTTCCGGCCTCATCTTCCAGGTGGATGGGAATCCTCAGCGTCCATTGCTCCAGCGATGGGACCGAACAGAGTCGAGACAGGAGGTGGCCCACGGCAGCCGGAGATGACAAGGAGATCGCTTAGCAATGCTACCAATTCGCCCAATGACCTCAAGAAACCCATCGACAGCATGGCGGATCAACAACCCTCGTCCGCCTCGCAGATCAGAGATGCTTCAGGAGAAGCCTTTACAGCTGTAGCAGCTGCAGGGACTGCTCTGGCTGGGGCATTTGCGGCCGCTATTGGAATGGAGCATCATGACTCGACCACTGGCTCTGCTGCTGAGACAGCCTCCGATGGACGACAGCCTATAAGGGAGTCTGAGGATCCAGGACCGACAACCCGGGATCGCAATGTCTCTACGAACACGGTACTACACCTTGAAGCGTCGAGGCCTTTCGTACCAAGTATGACAGACGACGAAATGTCCAGTACAGCTCCAACCCCTCTCCCACATACCTTACATCACAAGCCAGATGCGAGTCCTATAAGCCCAGACTACTTCCCATCTGATCCATCTGCAGATCTAGTCCTGAATAGTCACGGTGGCCCGACCGAAGAACGAAAACCTGCACTACCCTTGCTTATTACCGACTCGCAACCTCTTGAGTACGAGTCCGACAGACTTCGTAAGGAAATTGTGAGAGAATTGACTCCAATGTCCGACAGCGAACCTACAACCGCGGAAACGGATTACTCCAATAACAACGACATTTCGAGGCTTTCTACCACTCCAAGCGTCCGTCCCGGGCATGAGAGCGGTGTCCTTCCACGGGAGTACGAGAGCTACTGGAATGATGCCAACAGTGATGACGAAATCAGCCAATTCAGTACAGAGCCAGCTCAACTAGAAAACGCGACGACTGCTCAGCGTCAACCGGGTGCGGCCCTTGTTAGCGAGCCTCTGCATCCTAGCATTGAGAAGCAGCCTGCAACTTCTGAACCCGTTGTTCCCGAGCAGCCTTCGGCGGAAAGGCCTCATATACTACCGCATCGCTTTTCTTGGGAGGCGCCACTGGAAGATCTATCGCTGAAGTCAAAGCCGGTCCACGAAACACCTACGGCTCCCACATCGGATTTTCTGCAGTCTACGATTTATGCCGAGGGAAGATCATTCCAATCCCATGACGGGCCATCTGAAAATGATCAAAAATCTGTGGCCCCCATGGTCACAGAGCCTTCCCTCAGTGAGCGTCCAGGGCTGCCAGAGAAAAACTCGCCGAAACCTACCTCTAGCGACACCTTAGTTCGTGCGAGGGAAACTGTAGAGGATGACAAAGAACTGCCTAGCTACCCACTAGGACTAGAGGTAGTACCATTGGTCCCAGAGAAAGGTTTCGATGAATCTCAGCAATCTGCCTACGCTGGCAGCCTTGATGGTACTAGTCAGCGAAGTCCAAATCTCCAAAACGAACATGATTACGAACCTAAAGCGCCTCTTCCCGAGCCTCCTCGACAGCAAACAGTATCACAAGTCGACGTCCCGCCCTCGCCACCACCAACCAACGCTCAGCCAAAGATTCCAGCTTTCCGGGAGATATTAGCCCTGAGAACGCCGACAGAACGCATTCGAGGGTACGATAGCGCTCGAGAACAATTCGCCATTATGGACACAGGCCTCGCACGTTGGCTTGCTGCAACGGCGAACGACCTTCCAGAGCATGTCGATTTGCTGACAAGCTCAGGACGTGTTCCACCAAGCTTCCAAGGCCATAAGCCTTCACCGTCAAGGTCAAAGCTGGGTGGACTCCTACCAGGACAGTCAACAGCCTCAGATGCGGCGGCACTAGGTGCACCCATAGGTGGCGGCTCATCACAAGGGTTCTCGCCATCAAGCGGCTCTGCTGGTAAAATCTCAAGTCAACAAGTTCAGGCCAAGGGCAAAGATCTTCTCCATACAGCAGGTGTTTTTGGAGGGAAAGCGAATGTTGCTGCAAAAGGACTATTTTCCAAGGGGAAGAGCAAATTCAGGGCAGGCAGTGGTGCGGAAAAGGTATAATCCGCTCCTTTTTATATGATCCATGATTCTGTAATTCATACTCGATTTACTCATGTAATCCTTACCATTTTTTCTGGAAGGCGGCGGGGTTTGAGTCTATATCTAGCACGTGTACTTTGTATTAGCAGGAATTGAACGTCAGAATCTCGGCTGAGCCCCGATCGATCGCCGCTCAGCACATATCTTTCCAAAACTGACTCTTGCTTTTGGATTTCAGTGATTGATATTTTGTTGTGTCAGGCTACCACTCGAACTACCCCTAATTCCGAACCCGTCTCCCGAGGAATGCAATATCCACCAGAAGCCCAACCTACCACACAAGCTCGTCCAATTCACCGCCCAGACCTTAGTAATGCGGTTCCCCAAGCTGCCCCCCCAGAAGCTCAATGTTTCCCTCAACCTTCCAATCGCAAATCAACTCGAGACACCCCCTCTCTAGAAAGTTTCACCCCGAGTAATGAAGGCGACGATGAACGTAGCGAAGACTCTGCCCCATCAAATCAAGTACTTCCGCCCCGCCTATCGAGTCTACACAATACCACGAACAAGAATGAGGCCAATTCGGTCCAGCAGCCAGTGACAATTGGAGACAGCGCTCCTATCTTCCTCCGAGAAACACCAACAGCTGATTCGTATGTTGGATCTCCCAAGGAGATCTATACCCCTCGCTCTGCAACCAGCAGCAACAAAACTCCGACGCAATCGAACTTCAAAGAAGTTGGCCAGCCTACAAGTTTACACAATTCGCAGAACAATATTACGACAACCGAGTTTAGGTATGGAACTTGGGAAGGCGGTGCCTCTGACGTGCCAGAACCACATCCGAGGTCGTTCTCTCCGCCTCGATCACACTTCTCCACTCAAACGCCCGAAGAGAACAGCGCTACCGGGCATGCCATTGGACATGTTCCAGAACAAGACAACCCTCAAAGATTTTCTGAGGAGTCAAAGGATACGTTTCGTACCGCAGACAGCGCGAAAGCGGCTGATGATCCTCCGCTCTTGGCCCAAGATCAATCAAACCCGCAAAGCACTGAGATTGATCGGTTGATGTCCCGTGCACCTGCACGCTTGAACGCGCTTCGTCAATCAGAAGTCCCCAAGCCTACGCCCTTGCATTTGTCGAGAGACATCTCCAACCCCAGTGAAGCTTCGCCCAACACCAGGTCGATCTCGCCGGTTCACTCTCCACAACGGACTTTTCGCCCATCACAGGATTATTCGCTTCGAGCCCCGAGTGTTGGCGGCCTTCCAAGTCCTGTTAGCCCCTATCATTCGCCACCGCCTGTTACCCCAGCCCAATCTACAAAGCGTGAACGATTTGAGCAACCAGGGCGCCAAGGCCCAGTCCATTACGGCATAGATCACGACTTTGTCCCAGAGAGCGACCGGGAAAGAGCCAGAAGCCGCTCGCAATCGTACACAAATCTTTCCCAAGCTAGACCGTCGCAAGATTCGCGGCTATCGTATGAACCCGAGATTGATGATCATCCTGCGTTCCGGAACAGCGAAGATATCGACGATGAGTCTAGACGTCGCACCACCAGCAAGCCCAGATCGAGACGTGGGTCAAGGAGCTCTGCGTTCTTCAGAGCGCTAGGCAAGTTTTCTGACGGAGATCCCCCGCCATTACCGAATGCTCCAGATAGCGAAGCCAGCTCTACACCTATTCATACACCAATGACTGGTGACAAAAAGCGAAAGAGCATGAGTGTCTTTCGATCTCTTACTGGAAATAGTGGAAACGGAAGCGGAAGTCTTCAGAGCAAGGAGAACGTGACACAAACGGTAGCTATCTCTCAGCCGCAGCATGTCCAAACCGAGCCCATCGCTCCGCTGCGGGTTGAGGATGACGAGTTTCCTATGAGAGACACTCAAAGTAAATGGAGCAAAAGGTTGCAAAGGGCATCAACATCTGGAACTCCGTCGGATAGCGGAAAGAAGAAGAGGTTCTCGGCAATTGGGGTGAGTAACTTATACATATTGCTCGAATCAGCTAACAAACATCAGAGCCTCTTTGGGCGCTCAAACCAGAAACGACAAAGCTCGTCAGAAAATACTCAGGTGCCATTCCAGCGACCATCTCCTGTTCAGAGACAACAGCCTGATCCGTACACTTCAATGTCGCCTCCAAGGCCATCACAAAGTAGGTATCCGCCACCCGTAACAGACTACAGCACACCACCTCCAGGGGGCTACTACGCTCCAGGTCGCGCGGAGATAGACCCGCGAGTTGATGGTGCCTACCGATCGTCTGATCCTAGATCGCAACATAATAAGCAGCCTTCTTCTCGAACCCTTGATGCTACAGCTTATGTTCATGATTCGTCTCTGCGACAACAGGCCTCTCCCGCAGCAAAGGGGCGGAAATCCAGTACCGCCAGGAGCTCAACCTTCTCGCACCGCAGCCTTAAGCCCTCTTCATTAAGCGTTCCCCAATCCTCATCGATCCGGCAGGTTTCAAGTCGCGAGTCCCGCCCCGAGCGTTCAAACCACGAAAGCCAGCCATCAGGCAGCTCATGGACGCGATTCTCATCTCGCGCTCGCTCGAAAAGCCGCTCATCGCAGCCTCCACAACCACCGCTCAACGGTCTTACGTCTCCGCATCCAAATACCTATGAGCCTGCACCCCGATCTACTAGCACCGAAAGTTTCCGCCGATCATTCCACGAGGCCGACCGATCGGACTCGCCGCCGCCGCCTCCGCCACCACCAAAGGACGATTGGCATAAACCTCGATCGCGTGACTCCACTTCTGGTGAACACTCTCACAATCCCTCCCAGACATCTACTCGTCCCCTATCTTCGACCCAGAATCGCCAGTCGCTGCCACCGCTCCAGACGAACGTCCCAAGCAATCGCAACAGCGCTGTCAAATCTAGTAAGACGTTGACCCCGGAGGAGAAGCGCGAATCGAGGCGACTGGAGATCGAACGTAGCACGTTATCGTCTGCTGCTGCTGCCGCCGCCCCGAGCCCTGTCCCTAGACATGTAAGGGATGATGAGGAGGAGCATATTCAGATGTCGGCGACTAGTTTTCCCGGGCAATTGTGGCGGCCAGAATATGCGCATTGGGATGGCGACTGAAGAAACTAATAGCTAGCACCAGTCATTTCTTAATTTTCTTGTATGAAATTGGATGATGACCTTGCATTGTGGATATTTAGCCTAGCATAGTGGTGGAGATTTTGCACCTATGATTTCGTCATGCGAGTTGAGATACCATGGTCGTCGATATTTGGAAAGCAATTGTCATGTCCACTTCTCATTACGAATTTGCAGGATGTCCCGGTTCCTCTCTGCGCAATGATGTTCTTTTCGCGAGTGGCTTCGTCGCGAAAATATCGATCTTCAATGTATAATTCCCCTTCCCGCATATCGCAAGTCAGCATCCTAGAACACTCTATATCTTTGGGCGATATGGACATAAGGGTCCAGGAGCTGCAGGTACCAGATCCCTGGGTTCTCGTCTCCCAGATCTGTAGGCTTCTTTCCCAGGATCAATATGCAAATTGGCCGCCCCTGCATGGCATCTCCTCTTCTTGCTCACTACAATCCCCTCTGCAGCAGTCTCGTCCCCTCGTTCAACACTCACCACAACCAAAATCTCACTCTGTCCCCTCTCTGGGACACACCCACAAAGGCAGTACTCCCAAATTCCACCCTCCTCCCCACCCTCCACTCCATTCCCCATTCCCAATCTCCCCTCCACAATCCTCCTTTTGACTTTCCCACCTTAGCCAACCCCCCTTCACCTAGCCCATCGATCCCACCCACTCTCTCCTCCTCTCCTCCTACACCCACTCTCTCTTCCTCTCCTCCTACACCCACTCTCTCCTCCTCTCCTCCTACACCCACTCTCTCCTCCTCTCCTCCTACACCCACATAAACCCAGAACGCAACTACTTCGCCGCCACAATCGGCGCACAGACCGCAATCTTCAACGCCTACCTCGCCAGCTGCGACACCGTCGTGCCGCAAAACATGATTGAGTTTCTACGCCGTGCGCGTCAAACCTCGAGAACCCACGAAAGTAAAGTAGTATGCCAAGCCCCACGAAAACCCCTGTCTCAAAATAATCTTCCGTATACTCAAAGCAAAAACGATCTTGATCTGAGTGGGACGGTTGATGACGCCGCGGCTGTGGATATAGAGTGCTGAGCTATAAGGCTGTCGATGATGTATTGGGAGCTTTGGGTACCTTTCTGTAAAGGTATAAGATGTCCGAGGCGACTTTCATGCTGAGGCAGATGGATGTGCAGGGGATGGGGGGAGGATGTTAGTACCGGGAGGATTGAGAGGGATGTGTTTGCTGTGGATAAGGGAGGGGGGGTTGGGACGAGTGTGGTGGCGTGAGGTTTAAGACGGTGTATGGATATATGAGATGGAGCTCGTGCTGTGAGGCTTTTTAGTACTGGCCGTGAATGTGCCAATTGCCAAAGATGAAAGACCGCATGAAATGTCTCTCATTCAGACTTCGAGTGGAATTTGAACAATTTTCGAAACTTTTGCCCAATGTATGATTTTGGAAAAGGTGTCATCAAGCATGAGACTGTTCAACTGACACGGAAATGCGCAACAGGATTTGATTTCTACCCACCAGATCAGCGTCGAGTTTGCTATTCTAGGGTTCGCTACCAGCAAATTTACTCACCATGCCAATCGATGCGCAAAAGACATTCTCTATAAGATAGAACAGATAGGGGCCTCAAAAGTACTGAGCTAGCTAATCTTGTACTCTTCTCTTGACCAGTGTTCGAAGGGTATATTATGCATCACGGAATATAACGCCATCTCCAAATATACGTACTCAGCCAAAAGATTCCAATCAAGAGATTTTCCCGATCCTCTTCCTTGCCACATCCATCTTCCCCTGCACCCTCGTAACATCCTCGTCCAACATCCCCAACATCTCATGCTGCACCTCCAACTCCTCCTGAATCTGAATCCCCAACTCCTTCTGCCTCGCCACCGCTCTCGCTAAAACGTCTACATCTTCATCTTGCCCTTTCATCAATTGTTTCTGTAACTGTAGTACACCCTGATTATCCAGCGCCCGCGTCTTTTCCGTTTCTTTGCCTAGCACGCGGCCCGAAGTAGGTTGTCTGAAACTGTTTTTGGACGAGGGGATCGAAGTATTGGAAGAGAGAAGGGAAGTTTTATCAGAGACACGAGCCGCAACGGTCTGGTCAACGGCTGCTTTGGCAACCATGGCGTTGAGGAGGTTCTCGAGACCTTCTTTTTCGCGCTTGGCGCTCGAGAGGAGGTCGCGGCGGCGGCGGAGCTCGCCTTCGCCAAGGGAGGATTTGGAACGTGGGGAGCTGAGGTTTTGGAGTCCCGTGTCCAAGGAACCGATCATGGTGCCTGCTCGTACAAGGCATTTTTTCGCTTGCGCAGAGGCTTCATGTTGTGCTTGCGCTGTAGAAGCTTGGTCGCGCCGCGTAAGATTTAGCCTGGCATCGTGGAGTTGGGATTTCAGATCGCGGTGGTGGTCGAGCCATATGATAGGGTCTGTAATCGGTGCGCCGCCATTCATGGCATTGTGTAGGCCGGAGGTCAGGCTTGATCTCGAGCTGTTGATGCTGGGTAGGTTGAGAAAAGTGCGCCACGCGCTCGTGGTTCGCCAACGCTCATCGGATGTGGAGTTGATGGTCCTGAGATAATTTTCGAGGCCCTTGCGGCGTTCTTCTGTTAATTCGGGGGAGGAGGTTGTGCGTGTGAACCATGACTTTGAGGGAAGAAGGGTGGGTGGGGTGGCGCCGGCTTGCGAGCTGAGGGCGCTGTGGAGGGTGGTGAAGTCTGAGTAGCGCTTTTGTTGGGTGTAGGAGCGGAGTGGGAGGCGGAGGGTGATGTTGTAGAGTGTGTATGGTTTGGGCGTATTCGAGGTTTGGGCGTTAGGAATGGAGATTTCGACCTGTGGGGCCATGATGTAGTCGCTATCGTAGTTTCATCGGGATGCGGATTGTATGCGCAAGTAATCTTCTACTTGCTGCCTGGAGCGTATGGAGGAAGGTTGGTTGACATGACTTGCAGCGAATCACTTGATGGAGCATTCGTTACGGCAAAGCAAAGCAACCAAAGCGAATTTCACAAAATTGGGGTATTGGATTGAATTATGGACCTCAGCATGCTCTGGTTATCTCTCATTTATCCCCCTCAAGCAAGTATCAGCTCCTGTGTGAGACCCAACATAGCACCTTAGAATGCCGTGACCTATTTCTCATGCACGTCGATATCGTCCCTCTGTTTAGAAAGTTTCCTGGTCGTCCACCGCGCCCCCTTCTGCCTCTGCGGGTATCTCAAATCCTTCCTGTATAGATAGTCAGTCATGCGGTAGCAAGTACCGTCACTAGAAGAGCCACTCACCTCCGTTGAATACAAAATGGCCTGGATATGCTTCACCAACCCCTCGTCATCCTTCTCGATCTCGGGATCTGCCTCAACAGCCTGCTGCAGCAAAAGCTCAATATCCCTCAACTTGCTAAAGTAGAAGTCCCTCTCCCTCTCCAACCCCTCAACCGTAGATTTCAGTTGTGTATTCTCCTGCTGCACGGCCGCAGACGCTCCTCCACCCACAGCTGGCCGCGTACTTCTCGCTGCAGGCGTAGTTGTAGGGGTAGTGCCACGTCGAGCTGCGCCTGAGCCTGCGCCAGCGCCGGACGTTCGTGATGAAACGGGGGCTGCAGCAGGAGGACCACCGCCAGCGCCTTTTCGTCGTGCAAGAGCGTCGTAGTCACCGCCAGGAAAGTATTGATCCCAGTATCGCTTCGACCATTGTAGGAATTCGAGGTTGTCTTGCATTTTACACTTGATGAGGGATTCGACTGGGACTTGGCGTTCTATGGAATGCCTTGTGAAGGCATCTAGCACATGTATTAGCATGGATGTAATAGAATTGTCTCTGACATAAGGTGTACTTTGTAGGATCTTGAAGTTTTGCAAGTATGCATATTCAGTATTAACATTAAACTTAACCCGTCCCATTGGGAGGTCCTCTAAGGTAGAAATGTCAGCGGTGGCGTCCTTCCTTTTGGGATGTGTTAGGAGCGTACGAAAGATGCTGTCGTATATTTGGCATAGTGCTGCACTGGAGAGCGGATGTCGAGTCAGTGACTGTAGCTCTCCCCGGTCCTACTGAAGTGAGGGGCATACGTACCCTGTCCCGCATTGCTCGACTTTGGTCACGTTCAACTGGAGCAGATTATTCAGCCACGCTAGAAGCTCTTGTCTATCACGGATTCTGCTCAGCCATGGTGACCGGAAATGAGGAATCGTGAGCCTCACCTTGATTCACCCATAATGGGCGGCAGTCCTTGGTTTTTCTGACTCCAACTGAGGATACGAAGTTGACCGTGAGTATAAGGCTTATCTTGCGAAGAACAGCACAGATGTTACGCACAGAAAGTGGTTCAAGGTGATAGTCCGAGGTGGTGTATTTATTGCGGAGGACGGGGCCATCACCACAGGGCTACGAGTCAGCGCGTCGGAGCCGCGCTAGTGATTATCCTAATGTTTTCAATAATAATCGATTCTGGGAATGACTTGAAGACTGGAATCAAAGCTGGTTTATGTCCTAGATACGACTTCTATAATGCTTCACTGTCCAACACTTGATTCACCATGACCCATGCAAATGCGAAAACAACGCTAATATTAATGCCGCTCAATAACAGAATACAGACAAATCCACATCTTCACATGCAGATGAAATTGAACGCTTGGCATCTTGGCCTGTTTGTCCAAGAATCAATCATATATCCAAAGCTGCTTCACTCATGCCTCTAACGACTGAATCCCAGGAAGCTGGTATCCAAAATCCATAATTACAGCTCGACTATCTTGGCTCGTAGCAATGATACGCCTGTAATCGGATTTAGCGCTGAGTATCCAACTCGAAGTCCATTTCGTAAAGTTGACAATAGTCTCTCCACTCCGTAGATCGTAAGCCTTGACACTGGTATCATAGCTACCACTAACGACCCTGCCACTAGCGCTGTCAAGGTGCAAGGATCGAACGAGACCCTCATGGCCTTTCATTTCACGGACCAATTCGCCGGTGCTTGCGTCAAATTGATAGATGACCTGATCGTTACCGCCTGCTAGGATGGTTCGAGAATCTGGACTAAATTCCACGCAGGCCATGCCTCGGTCGCGACTTGGGAACTCCTTGATGCAGAGGCCTGATGTTAAGTTCCAGAGCTTCGCTATGCCATCACCGCTCGCAGATACTACGAGGTCGCCTCTCAGTTGCACTGCATTTACAGGCCCACGATGTCCAGTAAGTCTGCGTAGAAAGTCGCCAGTCTGGCGGTTCCAGAGACACACAGTGGCATCTTTGGAGCAAGTAACAATGTGCTTGTCGTCAAAGCAGACATCCAAAACGCCGGCCGTGTGTTTTCTTAGTCTGCGAATGGGCTGGTAGTCCGCCTTAACATCCCACATGATCAGCGTACAGTCTGAGGATCCTGTGATCATGATTTCATCGTCGTATTGCAGGCACAGAATAGATCCGTTGTGGTAGAGGTAAGGAACAATAGGACTGGGCTCGGCCACAGAAAGCGGGGAGAAAAGCTTCACAAATGGTCTTTGACCACGGGCTACCATATTCACGTCTGCTGGCAATGGAGGCACAGCCGATCCAGCGCCTCTACTCGGGGCTCCCAGGATCTTAAGACATTGGTATGTGCGAGCGTCCCAGATCCTGATAGTCCTATCTCTGGATCCCGTGAGTATCTTATCCTCGTCAAATTGGACACAGTAAACGCTATCCGTATGGCCTTCAAGGTAGATGGCTGCAGCTTGACCGCTGGTCCAGCGTTGTTGCAGCGCTTTTCGCGCTCGAAACATATTCTTCCAATCCTGGTTACACCTTGCTTTTCTCCGGCCAGGCCAACGAGCTGGAGTACTGGCCGCATTTTGACTCTGACTTTGGCATTCTGCACGATAGACTTCCCTCCAGACATGACGTGAGCTCGCTGAATGGTGCCACTGTTGGGATACCAATTCCGCATTTGTCAGCGAACTATGGTCTAAATACGATAGTATGTGTTCCATAAGTTCTTCGGGCAGAGCAGAGAGAGGGTCTGAAAACACAAGTCAGTAACTTTTCGCCACCGTCGAGGCTCGAAGTCTCACCTTTTCGGACTACCGGCATCTCATAATCAGACATTACTTCCCCACGATCTCGCACCTCTATGCCCACTCCACTTTCAGAATCTCTTGTGACTTTTGGCTCTTCGAGTCGAAAATTGCGTATAGATTCATACACTTCATTTTGTGCGGCAGCTGCTGCTCGTGCCGCGGCCCCTTTAGAAATTCTATCTTCTGTTACTTGCGGCGGCTCCTTCGGCTCCTTCTCATAGCTAGGGAATGCTGGTAGGGCAGTTATATTGTCGTCATCGTAGATCGAATACCTATAGTGCGGTTGCTCCGTATATGCAGGAGGGTAAGAGCCTGAGGTGAAGGAAGGAGAAGTAGACAGTTTTGTTTGTCTAGACGCTGTGCTCATGCGACGCCGAAGCCAGCTGCTGGTGGTAGAACGAGCAGTAATTTCCGGCTCCGGGTCGTTCTTTAACGGCCATTCTGGTTTATCATAGGGTCTCCCTTGTAGCTGCTCATGATCCGACCGAGGAAGAGCAAAGGATCCCTGCTTGCGACTGAGATCTACTCGCTGGGAGCAAAACTCGACCACGGTGTTGGAAATACTGGAAATGCTCTTATGTGGATTTATCCGGCCCGCTGAAGATCTCAATGGTTCTTCTGACTGCTTGACAGAGGTCCTATGTAAGGGTCTCCAAGAATGAGACGTTGCGGCCCTGGAGACGGAGGTTGAGGGCCTGGGTGGGCGCGCTGGAGCAAGAAAGCCTTCGTACTCTAGGAACAATTCGTGTGCGCCTTGTGTAGATTTCTTCTCTGGCCTCTCTTTCTTCTCAGACGTTGAGGCTCGCCAATTCCTCGAGAAAAAGCCCTTGAGGCGCGGTGGGTCCATGTTTCGGCTCCCGAATCCTTTGTTTACCTGCGCGATATCATATTTCAGCTGGTACGTCGATGGTCGCCAAAAGTCTTGAATGGGGCGCCTGCGGCCTTCGAATCGGTGTTTCGGTCGAGCGTGGTGGTATGTCTCGTGGCTCCCGTTATTTCTCTACACTGTTCCAACCGGATGTCTCTCAATGTGGGCTGGGTCTGGGCTTCGACTTGTACGACGCAAACGCTCAATGCTATAGACTGAGATTGGATTAAGGGCGACCTAATTAGCAAGATGTATATCCAAAGCAGATTTCAGCAACTGGGCAGTAAATTGTGTCGCAATAAACACGACATGCAGGGAGTTGAACTGCAAAGCAACAACGCCGCAGCCTCAAACGAGGGTGCAAATTTCGGGCGGCTTCGTCCGGTGTGGCGTCACACACCCTTTGATCCCGTTACATTGCAGAAGATCACCATTACATATATCCGACTTCCCCCGCCAATGGCTGAACCGTGCACTCTCTGAATATCGAACATGGCCGGCCTTCGAACAATTCGGAACGCGCTCGAGCCACACAGAGCCCAGGTTGCGAGTATTTACAGATACTTCTTCCTCTACATCGAGCCAATATCCACACTTAGTGGCGCCTACTACTCCTTCTTTGAGCAGCAAACTTACCTTGACCTCACACACATCGCTTCAAGTCCAAAGAATGGCATATCGACTGCTACTCAAGTTGTTCTTGCCCAATTGGCGAATCTGTACTTCTTGTTTGCCATTAATGAAGCTCTAGTGCTACGTTCTACTGCAGATCTAAATGTCTGGCGAGCTGTAATTTTCTGCCTGCTCATCGCGGACATTGGCCACCTTTACACTGTCAAGGCTGTAGGATGGCATATCTACTGGGATGTGTTCGGTTGGAATGCGATCGACTGGGGTAATGTGGCTTTTGTATACGCTGGAGCATCAATGCGACTCGCCTTCCTACTCGGCTTCGGAGTAGGACCATCCAAACAGCATGCTGTCAGACGTGGTACTCGAACAAAGACACCTTCTAAAAGACTAAAAGGCTAGATGCTGCCGGAAAGATATTTCTGGAGCTACGTCAGAACCCACTGTCCGTGACCCGCCTCTACTATCTCAATAGCTCTGAGCTCATCAAACGTTACTTCCCCCTCCTTGAGCGCCGTGACTGCATTAACGGACTTCTCAAAGCTGATGTAGCCATACCCAATTTGGTCATTGAAGTTACCTTCTTCATCAGGGGTATACTTCATGTAAAAGGGGTTGTACCACATCAATTGGCCTTCGGAATTGTCGGAAATATCGTACCCACGCTTGGCCTGGTCGATTTGAATTTCACCGTTGGAGGCCAAATCTGTTGGAATCGACCAATGGTGATGAGCCTTTACAAGGACCGGAACGGATGTCGTGAATGCGAAAGGAGACTCAATGGAAGTACGGATTGGAATGCACACCAGCACGCTGTGGCGCCGTCCAGCTCGCAGAATGCACAGCCGTCGCTTTCCTGCCCGGCTCACGACGCTTCTTCTATTCCACAAGCAGCGAGATCGTATCCTCAGTCCCGACCTTACAGCCCAGATCTTCAGCCGTCCCTCTCGAACCATTAGCTATCACCTTAAGAGGCTTATATGTCGGCACCATCGACTCATATACATCAACATGATGCAAATTCAAATAATACGGGATATCACTCTCCTTCCCCTCCCACGCCTTGAACGTCTCCCTCTGCGATTTTGGCTGGCTCATTTGACTATGAAAGTAATTGAACTCACCGCGCGTCTTCGCTCTTGCTCTAGCATCTGCGTAGGCAGGATCGAAACGCTTGTGGTGTTCGATGAAGATGAAGACGTTGATTTGGCGCGCTTCTTGGAGAAGGGTTTGATGTTGGCTCAGGACTTTGACGGCGGGTTTGGTTGTCAGAACGTGCATGCCGCACTGGATGGCGAATTTTGCGATCACGAAATGGGTCGATTCTGGGGTGACCCTGGAGAGAGAGCTTCGATGGCGGCTTTGTCGGAGGCGGTATCGCGGGTCATCGTGTCTGGGGGATAAGAGTCGAAGGAGACGTCTAAGCTGTTGTAGCCGGAGGCAATATTCTTTTGGAGATGCTCACCTACAGGGGTCAATGAGAAAGGAGAATGATACAGCCCTAACTATAGGAGAACATACGTATGGCAGGAAGGTTGGTTCCCGATATCCCTTCCGTGCCGAGCTTGCCCACTTTTCCTCGCTTACGTAGGCCGAATAGGTTGAGTCCTACCACGCCGACCTTTTTGTCCGACCCTAACATGCCTCCACCCACAAAAACTGTCGTGGACTCGCCGGTGCCGACCTGATTGTTAACCTCAGTAAGTTTGGAAGAGCTCTGGATGTCGGATGATCTACCATGAGCACACTGAGAGGGGCCATGATGGACTTACGATTGCTCAGAGATACTATGTACAAGCCAATTGAATGTTCTGATTGACTGCAAGTACTCAAAGATACAAGAAGATACAAGACGGACTGGATTAAGGAGGGCTGGAAGATTTGGCCCCTTATTGCGAAGACCGCATACTTTTCCCCACCCTACAATGCGCGTTGGTGACTTTTCAACTCCGCTGCCTTCTGACCAGGAGTCTACAATGGCGTTGCACGCAAATATCGACGAGAAAAGACCGTGAAACTCGGGAATATATCTGAGCGTGATATGCTCTCGACTATCTAAGGTGGCGGGCGGAAGCCGTTTGATCGACGTGACATCGCTGGAGACCCCACGGAAGGTAGGATGAGATGAAGTAAAAACACTTCAATTCCCTCTACCTTCTCAGGAGCATAGCTCTCCAGGACACCCTTTCAATTCCCTTCACCTCCGGGAAACCGACTCTACAATCATTATGACGACCACCAAAACCCGCACACCCCTCCGCCCCGGCATCTACTGCCCAACCCTAACCTTCTTCCATCCCCAGACCGAAGACCTCCACATCTTAGCAATCAAAACCCAATCTATCCGCCTCGCCCGCGCCGGCCTCGTCGGTCTCGTAACCCTCGGCTCCAGCGGCGAAGCCGTGCACCTTCCCCGTTCCAAAAAAGCGCTCGTCACGCGCGCAACCCGAGACGCCCTCGACGAAGCCGGCTTCCCAAACGTCCCCATAGTCTGTGGCGCCGGGGAGCAGTCTGTGAGGGGGAACCCTCGACTTGTGTCGCGAGGACGCGGAGGCCGGGACCGAATACGCGCTATTAGTATCACCGAGCTATCATCGGCCGGCGATGGATGAGGGACGCCTGGAGGAGTAATGAACGACTGTTGCGGATGAAAGTCCGTTGCCGATTCTGTTGTATAATTATCCGGGGGCGGTGGCGGGGATTGGCGCAGCATCCGAATATCGTAGGGACGAGATTTACATGTGGGAATGTGGGTAAGTTGACCAGCGTCGCGAGTGCGATGTTGCATGTACGCCGCGGAAGAAGGGAAGCGGGTTTATGGCGCTTGGTGGGTTGGCGGATTTTACGCTACAGACGAGTATTAGTGGGGGGGCTGGGATTGTTAGTGGTGGGGCGAACGTGATTCCGAAGTTGGTCGTGAAAGTGTGGGATCTTTGGTGTGAGGGGAAAATTGAAGAGGCGATGAAGTTGCAGGACGTGCTTAGTAGGGGAAATTGGTTGTTGGGGAGGCCTGGGGTGCCGGGGACGAAGGCGGCGTTGCAAAGGTTCTCTGGGCATGGAGGTTTCGCAAGACGGCCGTTGAAGAGATTCGGAGAGAGTGGGATAAAGAGATTGGCGGAGGACTTGGAGGAGATTATTAAGGTGGAAAATGGGCTGTAAGCTAGGTACCCCGGTAAAATGTTGGGTATGAAAACACCCATAGCATTCTGTGCACATGCTTGCTTGCCGCGTTGCCTCTCGAAGAAGCAGCCTTTGCGGTAGGGTTCAACACACTGAGCAATTTGATCAACAAGCTTGGTACTCTATCGTTCACCTTGGCCAGAGGAAGAGAGAGCGAGAGGGAATATTTGGTGCCTAAATGGTGACCCAAGTAAGGTCAATCGCCAATTCACTTCTGGCTTCTTGCCCTTTCTTTCAACCCCAGTGTAGGTTAGATCTTTAAGGACTCTCTATCTCTTCAATATCGAAAGTGTCTCGCTCCGCCCTTATTCCACGGCTTTAGCTTGCTTCTTTCACCATGTATTGATCGGTTCACGTACCTCAGACTTTGCTCTATATCAATATATTCTTCAGAAAGATCGGCTTTATAATAGATTCAGAACAAACAGGAGGGTTCTACCCAAGGCTCAAATTAAAACCATTGACTCGTACGACGAATTTCGGCGTATTTGGTATTTGTGCAAAACCTTTCGAGCAAAAGTCGAAAGTCATTGAGAGGTAGACAACCTCGAAATTACAAGACCGAGGAGAGAAGGAACGTATTGAATATGAAGCAATACATAACATAACTTTCTATTGCACCCCAATAGTCATGCGTATAACCCATCAATAACCACCAACTCCTCAAAACCGAGAAAGAGCACAGACCCATACACACCTCCCATCTTCCCCTGGATCTCAACTTTTCAAACCCTCAACGTCGTCATCCCACTCGCACTAGCTTCAACAACAACCACCGAAGTCGCACTCACAACGCTTTTATACACCGTCGTCGGTCCCCCACTGTCATCGGTAGTCGCAGCGATCCCATCATCACCACTCGTCAACGTACCCTCAACAACCATGACACTACTTCCCGATATATGCGTACTTCCCACGACGGTATCAACGCCCACGCTTGGTACCGAGCCGTAAGGTAGATCGTACCAACTAGCGACGTAGAACGTTGTTGTCGTCTCGATCGAGCGGCTGGCTGCTTGGGTGGCTGTGCTGTCGCTTTCTAGACCTCGTGTGGCGGATGCTGGTATGAGTCGATAACCGTACTCGGAGCTAAACGTCACCAGTTGGTTGCAGTCTGTGATGGTGATAGCTGAAGCGGCGAGCGGAGAGAGGGTTGTGGAGCAGATTGGGATTAGGGTTGTTGTGGGGGAGGTTGTGCAGGGGGTCCCGTTGCTGTTGGAGGGAAGTGGTTCTTGTTGGCGTGGGAGGGTGGGTGGAGTTGAGGGAGAGGGATGGGGCCGGGAGTGGAGGCTTGGTTTTGGCGGAAAGGGATGGTTGGTGGGCGCTGTTGTGGGCGTGGACCCGTTTGTTGTATTCGATGCATTCGCCCCGCCCGCCGACGCAGAAGGCGAATAGGGTCGAGGCAATTGCATCGTCGCTGGCTCTGAAGGGCAGATGGTGACCAGGATGGAAGATGTGTTATACGATGCGATATACTGACGCGGTACTGTCGTCGGCACGCTATCCCGTTTTTCCATCTCGGTAATGATCAAGGGCGGGATACTCTCGTCCATCCAATGTTGACCTCCATTATGGAGACTGGGCGCTGAGGTGGAGGTAAAAATGGAGGTAGTACGACCTCCATTCCAAATGGTAGGTGTCGGGGTAGAAACACCGCGACCTTCTATTGTGTGGAGCCCGCCATTCAGTAGAATAAGCTTCGGGGTAGTGATGATATGGGGTTCGAGTGGTGCTCCTTCTTGGTGGTCGGATTGTCGTTCCGGTTGCGGTACTGCTGTTGTCAATCGAATTAGTTGGGACGTGAGTAGCAACGTGAGAAGCTTCATAATGGTCACGATTGGTGGGGACGAAGGTAAGACCGGTAATGATTAAATAGGATTTGACATTCCGGTTTTCGCCTACCGAGAAATGCATGGCAAAGTGATGATGTCGGGACGGAATTCAGATTAGCGAAAGAAACATCGGCCCTTGCATATAAAGCTTGAAGATGGTATCCGCTAACTTGCTTCAGCCAAATGGAAACGTATACATGAGTGGTAGCTCGCGGACTCGTCACCGTCTTTTGTAAAAGAAAATTCGCTAGCTCTGGTAATGGGGTATCTCTCGTGACAAGATGCACATGATTAACGAGCATAGGGTGAGAAAAACGCCGAATGCCCGTCGAATCGAAGTTGTTAAGGAAAACGTTGTTGACCAGTATTGACCCGGCTGTCCGGATACCACTGGGGGTTTTGCGCATCAAGGTACCCAGTATCATCGAATGTCATGCCCTCCATGTCGTTGGAAGTTGGAAAGATGTTGTCGAAGGGCGCTTGTGCGGAAACGCTTGGTAAGCTGTCGTAGGTCAGAAACTGGTCGTAAGTCGAGAAGGTTGGAGGTTGGAAAGGCGCCGAGGTGGCGAAGTTGTGATATCCTGGATACTGGTCCTGCTCGAGCTCACCGTCCTGCATATGCTGCATTGCATCCACACTCTGGATATCGTGTGCTCCGCCTGGCTGGGACACTGTTGCGTCATTGGGAGATCTTCCCACTTTTGAGGCAACCTTACGCAGCAATTCGTTGCACAAGACCGAAGCACGTCGAGCCGCTTCGTCGTCTTCTGACATACTTCGTAGCCATTCCAGCGTCTTTTTCGCGGACTCGAAGACTTCTTCAACCTCGAAGGGCATGTGGTCCGCTCGGAAGGAAAGCTCGAGCATAAGGACAGTGGCCGACTGCATGAGATAGTGCACTAGGCACCACCATGGAGCAATTTTGTAAAGACCCACTGCGTTGGGTTCATCGGGCAAAAGTCCCAGCATCCCTTGAGCCGCACGGACGCATCTTGCAGCAGTTTCACGATTGAAATTTTTGGCAGCGCCGGACTCATTGGGAATCTTCCTATCGATGCGGCACAAACAAGGGCGGTTGATGATCATCAATGTACTGTAATAGAAGAAGCCAAGGCTGAGCCGTTGGGCCATGAAATGCTGATCTCGTTGCTTTTTGGAGAAGTCGAAGAGGATGGGTAAGTCTACTCGCCACATTTCCAATTTGGAATTCAGGTTGGAGATGATACTTTGAACACGAGCCCATGACTGTTCCATAACGTCAGCTCGGTAGAGACGGTTCAATACCTCGCTAGTGAAAGTGCTTAGCTTTGCATGATACGCAAAAGCGAGAGCGTTGCAGGGTGTAATTGCTGGTTTCCGGTCCGGCGACAAGTGGTGAACTGCGGGGTTTATTGATGCAATTGATTGGCCTGATGATTGACCTGGCGATCCTCTCGCTCGGGTCGACTGACTGCTGGAAGATGGCGTTGACACTGAATCATCGGTCTCTCTTGATTCTTGACTTGAAAGACGCCTGAAGATCTGCATCGTCTGAGGACTGGTCGGCCCGTTGCCATAAAATGAATTCTCTTCCAGAGGAAGGGGCAACGGTGCAGTGCAATCTGTTTCAGCAAAGGAACTCGGGCGTCCTGTCATGACAGCCAGTATACGCTCGACTGAACACAAGGCCCACCAGACACGGTATCTGATCTCTTTTGAGGCTTCAGATACATCTTTGCTCTCATTTCGCAGATTTAGCCCAAGAGTAGTAGCTTGTCGAATGGCGATGCCACTGATCGCCCATGATCTGGCAGGTATTAGCAAAGCAAGCTTCACGTGCGATATTGTGGAAGATACAACGCACCTGTTGATCTGGTTAACAGCCATGAGGTAGAACGAAGTCAGACCTGCGACTTGTACTCTTTGCAGTCCAGGATGTGCGAGAATTGAATCTGCATTGAGGCCAAGCATCCGAGCGCGAGTGAAATACATCAAGTGGTCTCTTGGGTCGCCTCTCCACTCAGCCTTGATCAAATGCGAGTACTTTGCGCCAATAGCAAAGATCAAATTCAGAATAGCAAGCCAATCTTGAACGATTTTCATCTGGCAGTTGTTTGAGATGTAAGACTGGTACTGAGAGGTGAAGTGGGTTTTTCCAATAATTGGGAACGAAGGGTGTATCGTGTCCATGTAACTCTGGAAAAGCATGTTGGCAGTGGTCTGAGGTGGCATTTCGAACGGGTCAACACGTTCGTCAATCAACACAGTCATATCGTCGCAATGATAGGATGAGTCGCTGATAGGTGTAAGTCTAGAGCCAAAGTGGTGCGTCTGGGACATTGGCGAGGCTTGATCCTCGGTAGCTTGCTCCTGGACGTACTCATCGCTGTCGTCTGAGCCATTTGTTGCTTGCCTCTTGAGTCGTTGCACCCAAGTCAGCTCGGAGTTCTTGCCATGGAAACCTGTTGCCCTACTGGCAGAACTACGATTGAAGTCTTCGCTGATTTCATCTAATGACTCAGTAGAGCCTACTCGAGCGGACACAAGATGTTCGCCACCTTTCTGGCTTTCAGAGTATATGCCTGGCTTGGGGGGGCTCTTGGGGCTCAAGGTTGATTGCGTCTCATCGTCGTCCGACGATTGCTCCTGTGGGATGTCAGATGCATAATCTGATAGTGATTCAGAAAGATACTGACCTTGACTAGGGCCTTTCGAATCAGTGTTCGGTCTTCCTCGCTCACTCGCGAACTTATATCTCCTAGAAGCCGCTCGTATATTGCATTTTTGCTGGCCAGGCTACCAATTTGTCTTTGTTTATTAACAATCAGCCAGACGTTGGTTAAGACTGGGTGATGGGACTCACTTCTTGGTCTTGTCACGCTTACCATCGGCATATACGCATTCAAGCTTGAAGTCTTCACAGTGTTGGCACACTGGCCGTTCTCCGCTACATTTTGTCTTCCTATGCCTACATGGCTCGCAAGCATGGGCAACTCGGTTCTTATCTCCGGATATGCATTCCTTTGACACTGACGGATTTTCGCTATTGCGGCGCAGTCGAGGTATAGCTACCTTAGGAGCGGGTTGCACCTGAGCACTGCCGGGCTGAAACCAAATGGGAATAGAGGTAGGTAGGATGGGATCGAATGACGATTTGGGAGGTCCAAAAGCTTGCGGGTGCTGAGCTGGAGACGCAGTGCCTAAAGTTGAGGCTAAGATCTTTTGCTTCCCGGGCTTGCTTGATGCCTGCTTTTTCATTCTCGGTTCATTTGCACTAGTCCAGACTGCTCTAACGGAAAGTTAGTAGGCCCGGTTAAGAAAGCAGCTTTTCCGGACGCTGGAAGGGATACATACAATAAGCGCGATTCCAGCATCAGACTATAGACAATTCTAGTAGAACTTACTTGATCTTGCAGCAAGCAGAGGACGTTTCGCCCCCAGCGTGTAATGGCAACGATAGAGATGCTTTGGCTGTCTGCATGGTGGGTGCACCGTCTCCTTGCAATCGTTCAGGTGTACCAGTCAGATCGTGTGACCCCAGTCAGCTTGTCGTGGATATTATGTTAATCAGTGTTGTTGATGTGAGCAATGCTAATAAGATCAAGTTCACAGGCACTTGAAGCTCAAAGCTTGCGTCGATGCGACAGGATGACCAAGCAAAGACACTCAAGGCGAAAATGGTTAACAGATCTGACACAGACCCTTGATCTAATCGCCTTCTCGCCTTCTCGCCTTCTCGATGCTCGCCTTTCGACGAACGATGGTCCCCACTATGACCCTAACGCAGGTGTTTGGAAGGAGTGGTCACTGTGAAAAGCGGGATGACAAGGTCGTGGGAGCTAGAAGGTGCTAGATAGGGCTGGAGTATGACAGACATCTCTTTGGAAGATTGCTAGCGGCGAGACAGGGTAAATCTTTTGACGATTGACATGCGATGAACACGCGTTACGAATAGCCATTCGATCTGGATGAACATGGCACGCGATCATTTTGCTTCCTACTACGATTTGGTCGGCTTCTCGACGGTTTGGAAGCAGTTACAAATAGCTAACTTTAGTGCTCTGCTCCATGAGATGGCTAAAAAGATTCGTCCGAGGTAATTCATGGAGTTGCAAAGCAAAGAAGTTGAAGTTGGCAGTTTTTCCGGGCGATTACCAAAACGCGCTAGAATGTCAGCGGGGGGCCCAGCCTGCGGTGATCGCTCCGACAATCAGTCCCTGTGACGGAGGGGAGCCCGAAGGGTGTTTGACCGAATTTCGAGATTTCCATTCATTATGTAAGCAGTCTCATTGGCGGGTTAAAATTCACATCGGGCAGGTTTTGTCGGATTCAATCCTTTGCTTCACTATCACATCCGCTTCTCGGAGCTAAATTTTCGAATCTGTTGTGGCTACACCTTTAGATATATATTCCTGAGGATTCACTTGCTGAATGTCGACATCCCTATGGGACGCAGGACGATTGATCAGGAAGATGCCCAGACGGTGATAGCGAATACGCTCCCGTGGACCTGCTACTCGTATTGGCATTTATAATCTATAATCCCACATTCTTTGGTAAAAGACTCTGGCTAGGGCCATGGATTCCCATCCATCATCGTTGGCACCAACAGAAAATAGCTATTTCAGTGAGAACCCACCGCCGAAGATTCTAGACGTCTATACGAAGCTTGCAAAGGCATTCATCTCATATCATTCCTACTCTGATCGAGGAGTGGTGCTGGTCACCTCTGGCGGGACGACCGTACCTCTTGAAAACCAGACTGTCAGATTCATTGATAATTTCTCTGCTGGTACTCGTGGAGCTACCTCTGCAGAATACTTCCTAGAAGCCGGCTATGCCGTCATATTTCTTCGTCGCCAATTCTCTTTATTACCCTATTCTCGACACTATAGTCATTCTACGAATTGCTTCCTTGACTTTATGGCCGAGGGACAGGACGGAGAGGTCGTGGCCAATCCTGAGTATCAAAGTAAGATGCTTGCAGTCCTGCGAAAGTACAACGCAGCAAAGGAAGAGAACAAATTGCTGCTACTCTCGTTTACGTCGATTACAGAGTATTTATGGGATCTCAGGGCAATCTCTACCCTCATGAGACCACTGGGACCGAAAGCACTTTTCTACCTGGCTGCGGCAGTCTCAGATTTCTTTCTACCGAGAGACAGGCTCTCGGAGCACAAGCTTCAGTCAACAGGGCGAAAAGCGCCAAGTGTCAACAGCTCACTATATTCACAAGCCTCTATGAATCAGCCCGCCACTCAAGGCCAGCAACTCACCATTGCCTTGGACCCAGTGCCGAAGTTTTTGAGAGACCTAGTGGACGGATGGGCACCAGAAGGCATGATTGTCAGCTTCAAGCTTGAGACAGACCCCTCGCTTCTTGTCTCCAAAGCTCAAGAAGCACTGGAAAAATACCAGCACCATCTGGTCATTGGCAATCTGCTGTCGACAAGGAAGTGGGAGGTAGTTTTTGTTGCGCCGGGCATGGAAGAGCGATGGATTCGGGTTGCTGCGCACAGGAGAGTTAAGAGCGTGTCTGATGTAAGACCGAGTATTAGCCCGCCTAGTGCCACGGAGCAGGCGTGGATGAGTGGGGAGCCGGAGCAAGAGATTGAATCTCTCATTGTTCCTGAAGTTGCCAAGATGCACAGGGCATTTCTGCACAAGTCGGAGGAGACTAAAGCAGAGGACGAAGAAGACATGCTGACAAGGGCTCTCGCGTGGGCGGAGTTGGGTGCTCCGGATTGAAATTCAAGGATTGTGGCTATGAATGTGATTTGGGCGCTACAAGAGGCTCATGCGGCGATATCACGAACGAGCCATGGTAGCAGGGCTTATGGGCGAAGCCACATTTGAAGAGTACAGATCATGCCAATATCTGATTTGATCAGTAATCTAACCAATTCGATGGGTTGCCTGACCACAGTGCTTTAGGTAAATGTACATCGCATTGGCATGCTGGAGCCATAAATTCCCAACGAAGAGCCAAAGCCAAAGCTGTAATTACAAACCTCTTACCAGAATATGTAGTAAAAGCAGATTAGTGACCAAATCATGGTGAATAACGTGTACGACAGATTCATGCCTGCCCCGTCCGACCTATCTCGCTTCCGCGGTGTAGGGCTGAGATACGCCAAGACCCACAACTCGCCAGCCCAAATTTCTGATCTATTCCACCTCCTCCAACCATCGACAGCAACATTTCAGCAACCGCAATCATGGCTGCGCTTAATAAGATCGCGGTGACAAGCGCCTCGAGACAGCGTCCCTCTGAGCTGGAGACCAGCATCGCCAATGCCCTCTACGACCTGGAATCGAACATCCCCGACATGAAGACCGCTCTCAGGCCTTTGCAATTTGTGTCTGCTCGTGAGGTAAAGACTCCATAGACGCTCTACAGATCTTGGATGGCTCTGGATTTGAGACTGTTGCTCTCATCAGCATCGTGACCCAGATGCCGCGCCTATAGCGGTCGTAGCAGACACTATATTCTACAAATGATAAAAGGCTAACAACATCACCTCCCTATAGATCGAAGTCGGCCACGGCAAAAAAGCAATCGTCATATTCGTCCCCGTTCCCCTTCTCCCCGGCTTCCACAAAGTCCAACAACGGTACGTCCCCAAACCCCACCCCTTTCCCACCGCACCCACTAACACCCTCTCGCATAGCCTGACCCGCGAACTCGAGAAGAAGTTTTCCGACCGCCACGTCCTCATCCTCGCCTCCCGCCGCATTCTCCCGCGTCCCAAACGTTCCAACCGCTCTCGCACCTCGCAAACCCAAAAGCGGCCCCACAGCCGCACCCTGACAGCCGTCCACGACGCCATCTTGGGTGATGTTGTGTACCCAGTTGAAATTGTGGGGAAGAGGACACGGACGAGGGAGGATGGGAGTAAGGTGCTGAAGGTGGTGTTGGATGAGAAGGAGAGAGGTGGTGTGGATTATAGGCTGGATACTTATGCGGAGGTGTATCGGAAATTGACGGGGAAGGGGGTTGGGTTTGAGTTCCCGTTGGGAGGTGCTGCTGAATACTAGGGAAGGAGAGAGGGTGTTGATGGACGAGTAGCGATATAGCTAGTAAGGTCGATGGCCGCATGGCGTAGTAGCTTCGCCTAAGAGATAGATGAAGCAGCTAGAAGAAAATTGAATGAACGCTTGCAATATGCCGTGCGCAATAGGCTATCATGATCTGGGTATCTGACTTGCCATAGATATTCAAGGGGCCTTTTGGACGGCCCACGTTCGTTCTCCGTGGTCTCATCGACGGGACTATTCCCAAACAACAGTGCATGGTATGTGTCATCAAAAGACTAGCCACGATGCCCTCCTATAGCCTACGAGCCGTAGTAGCCACAAGAGCTTCTGCCACCTATGACAACTTAAGCATAGATTATATTTCAGTCATACTGATATAAATCATCTCTAAGCTCGATTGCCGCTCCATTCTCCTCCAAAGCTCCATCATGTCCCTCGAACGTACCTACAAGCTTCCCACTCCCCCACACCAGTCTCAATAACGGTTCAGAGCAAGGAACCAATAGTAAGCGCCAGGACAGTGTCAGTATCAAAATTATCGCGAGCACCAATTATGCCGACTTACCTAGCATAATCTAAGCTGATGACGTCAACCAAGATATTGAAAGAAATGCAAGAGTAGTAAAAGATGTCACCTGGTCTACAAGAAGGTCAAGGTAACATACATACTTTGGACTTGAACTCTCACGATCCGTGTGATTTTGGTTTGGATATAAATTTCCGCAAATCATATTCTTCCCGAGGTGGAACTGCTGGCTTGATTGCAATTCTTGCTTGGAGGGAATCTAAATCAATGGTTTTTAGCTAGAGTGGATAATTGTGCCTGTAAAGGGCAAGAGATGGTGGATCGAGCATAGAGCAGGTTCATGAGCCATTCAAGTAACTCGAAATGTCCTGCATGCCAGACAAATTTGAAAGAACGCAGCCACACAACTGTTATTGATCGTAGGACCTTTTCAAGCACTGGGTTGTAGGCTAAGTGAAGGTCGACACTTCGCGAATTCGATATGCATACTGTGGATCCACCGTGCGCATGAATACACTTCAACTCCTCAACTCCCCAAATACCCTCTCGCATTATTATGCCGAATTTCTCACCAGCTCTCTGCCTTTCCGGAATTAACAAGCACACCCCTCCTTCGCCTCCGAAGCCTTCTTACTCAAATTCACTCTCTCCGCCCCAAGCGCCGCTTGGGTTCCTCCGGTAGCACCAGCCTTAGCACCCTTCATCTGCGTCTCTGGGATCGCATTCGCAATAGCTGTAAAAACCTCTTGCACATTCACTGCGGTCTTTGCGCTCGTCTCGAAGAACAGTAGCCCCTCTTCCTCCGCATAGTCCCGTCCCTCCTTTATAGAGATCTTCCTCGCGTCGCCGCTCTCTTCAGCAGCGTCCGCACCGCCCTCACCTGCCCCTTCTGAGCTTGTAGTAGTCGCTTCAGCGCCGGCCTCGGTCTCATTCGTGAGGTCCAGCTTGTTACCGACGAGGGCTATGACGATACCCGGGCTAGCCTGTCGTTGTAGCTCCGCCACCCAGTGCTTTGCTTTTACGAGGGAGGTAGGTTTTGTGAGATCGTAGACGACGAGGGCGGATTGGGCGTTGCGGTAGTACATGGGCGCAAGGGAGGCGAAGCGTTCTTGGCCTGCGGTATCCCATATCTCGAATTTGATGGTGCGGTGTGGGAGGTGGGATTTTTGGGTTAGAAATGCAGCTGGAGGATTATGGTATCAGTAAGTGGTATTGAGGAGTGGCATTTGCCAGGGGAGGGGGTAGCATTGGGGGCCTGAAAGGCAGGGCGTACCGCCGATTGTAGGCTCCTTGTTTTCTTGGAAATCGTCGTTGACGAAGCGGAGGACGAGGGATGACTGCGTATGCATATCTCTGAGTCAATCTTACGCCGAGACATATACTGCGGATGAGGTGAGGGCGCCGGGGCGTTGATGCAAGTACGTACCTTTCCTACGGCGGCCTCTCCGAGCAGCACAAGCTTCACGCTGCTGCTGGGCTTTGGGGGCGCAGCTGCAGAGTCTGCCATCGTATGCAGGTAAGGAGTCGCAGAAGATACTGGTAAGATCTCTAGGGCAGCAAGGATCACAGTAAGGCTATCCCAGGCGATGAAAGGCGTGGGATGTAAGACGGAGAAGTCCCGCGGCTGAAAGATAGACGGGCTTAGCGCAGGTTGTGAATACCAGGTGAGCACTAGATGATTACTCTTCACGTGGCAGGCTGTGCTCTGTGTGGCACTGCTTCGGATGTCGTGTTCGCTCTCGCGTCTTCTTACGTGTTTTTGGATGGACTTGCTGTGTCTGGAGAACAGAGCGTGCTGAGATGACGATTGGGTGAGCCTAAGTTGGCTAGCGTCACTTTTCGGAATCCTTCAGTTTTGGGAAAGTTGAGGAAATCCTATGCCTAGAGATCCTGATTGCTTGGCTCATATGGATGGATTTCGTTGCTAAGAGGATGCTACTGTTAGAGTCATTACAATCTGCATGTGATGGCATTGTTTGAATTGCCCATTAGCAATTGCCGCAGCGGAAAATCAGGTATCTTTGAAGATGTTGGTTGTGTGGAAAAAAGAATGTCTATAAATCAAGTTCGGGGGTGTATAGTCGTGACAAGTTCCCTGAGAGCCAGCTCTCCATGCCCCACCAGTCTTGCTGGATCCAGACAGTGCCCAAAACTCCACAAAGCGATGCAAGAAACGAGCGGGTCCAAGCCGGACAACAACGCTATCTCAAATATGGTACAGTCTTTTCCTCCCAAATGCAAGCGACTGTGTAGTCAAAATGATCTATGTGGTATATCTTCCGAAATCCATGCTCTTTCTAAATCGAACTCCGAGAACGACTTCTGTAATACCGATGTGTACTGCTGCAAGGAAATTCGTATTGGTGAAAATGCCGAGGAATCGCTCAATCGCTAATCGCAATTGATTGGTGGTGGTACAGCTGTGTGAGCAAGGGTTCGAAAGTGATGGTACAGGTCTAGGTTACAAACGCTGGGAACCGGAAATGACAGGTCAAAACGAGGATGGCTGAGGAAGGCGGAGAGGTCGTTGGTTGCTAATCAATGGTGCGGAAGAATCGGTGAGCCTGTGATTGCGTACGTTAGCAGGGTTCGCGCAGGACTAGGCAGAAGGATAATTCGGGTGACTGTGTCCCTAAGAAGGTACGTACCTCGCTGCTGTGGAGTCATTCCTTCAGCCCCAGGGCCATTGGTGTACACTGCCGGACTGCTTCCGAGCGGCGGCATGTTGCGGCGATTCGCATGAACCGGAGATTTGACAGCAGTGCACATGGAAACCCTGGAGCCACAGCGAGGACTGTGGGGTATCATCGTTTTGGAGGTGGTTTTGGCTTTGGTACGCCAGTGGTGTCGTAGCCGCCTCGTCCCATGTTCATTTGAGCTGTTATCCTAATGATCATGAAAGCGTAGTGAGGTCTTTGGAGTCGTAGTGCTGTTAGCTGGGGTGTCTGTATGAAGCTGGTGTGCGTTTGATGGAAAAAGGAAGAGTCACTGGGGTTCTCACCAAGTCTTATATAACAAGTACAGACTAGAGAGGCCTTTTGCTGACCTGAGTCACAAATAACCCTCGGCTGTGTTCTTCCTGCAGGCTACTCGTAAAATGAGCGCTGAGTCGTCGACCAGTTCCTTTGCGATGTAACGCTTCTGCAAGTGAGATCCGTCGGCGATTGAGCTGTGAACCTCTAGGAATGTGGTTCGGTATAAGCCGGTGTTTCGAGGCAATCCTTAAGGCAGTAATCTTAGAAGGCAGACTGAGTAATATCGAATTTGTCACTTGGTAGGAAGGATGGTGAGACGGAGCTTGGGTCGAGGAGGAGGTCGCGGAGGTATATCAATTGCCAGCAAGAGAAACAATCATGCAATGTAGGTTTGAAGGGAAAGTGATCGGACGAGTTTGCGTGCGGAGTGTATTATGTATGCTGCGGGTGCCCCCTTGGACAACCGAGACCTTGGACAGCAAATTATGGAAATGGAGAATATGTCTCGTCTACTGACTGAATGAGGAAGTCTTGTGTCAGATGAATGGGGTGGTCCCACTACCAAATGGAGGAACAGTATAAGCTGCAATATGACGCAGAAAAGGGAATCCTCCTGATTTTGTTTTCTTTCCACAAACAGCTCTATAATTTTTTATTTTTTTTTCCCTTCGCCGACCGGGGTCTGCGGCCGTTTCAAGTTTTCTAACAGTAACATATCGATGGCTGTGAGCTAGAATTAACGGCTCGTGTCCCAGCGATCCTGGACGTTAGTAGCATTGCCTAGCAGGGCATTGTTTGTTGCCAATTTGCTCAGCCTGTCTCTTCGGGTCGCAAATTACGCTTCCCTCGGACTCATCCCTGTCCTTAGGGCTCTGTTCCTGCAGTAGTGTACAAGCCACTAGAAGCCGGAATCTGACACCCAGAGGTTCCGATGGACTGGCTCGGAACTCTATTCAAGCCGTCAATTGGTGGAACACGATGATCATTCGCGCACTCTATTTCTGAATCAGAAGCTCGGAAAGGGAAAGCTGACTGCTCATTGCTGTAATACTGGAAAGAGTCATAGCTACGTACTGTGATGACACGACTCAGGCATCAAATATCCAGATCTAGACTGTTCAGACATCGGACGAAACGGCCTCTCCGTCTGACTTGCGATCAGGCATCAGTCATGTCGTAATTATTCGCGCACGGTCAACGAAGGAGAAAATAATATCATCTTCTGGCCAATTTCAGGGCGCAACGACTCGTGGAAACCAAAAGAATAAATGCTCTAGGCTCTTCGCCTATTTGGTCATGTTGCATCTCATCAGACCTTAGTGGGTACCGCTCTGTTGGGTAAAAATGATATGTACCTAGAAGGCCGCTAGAAGGGACAAGGATGCATCTTCGGGAACGGACAGCTTTCTTCCGCCGCCACAGCTTTCTTCCGCCGCCCGATTGAATGATCGTTCTGACATCGCTCCGGAAGAATCATCGCTTGGAAAGTGGATCATCTCAGATCTCTTACGAACGAGCCACTTCTGGCTGTGTCGCCGTGCCCGTAGGCTGTATACAAAATTCCATCATCTGCCTTCTTTCTTCCTACGTTGGGTCCGTGTGCGCGCCATGATCCTATGGGTGGACGAACGCCTAAGGAGTTGATTGTAGCGGCTATAGTGTGCGCAGTCATTTGATCATGAGAACGCTTACGCAAAAACCGACGCTTTATGCTTCCCCTTCCAAGCTTTTCGCATGCGTAGCCCAGCCACAGAAGGAGAGGAGTGTGATGCCAACTTGCAAGGAAGAAGCTACAGGAAAAGGAAATGAACGGGATCAGCCCTGGTTGATCACTGCCGCCATGTGGCTTCCCGACTGTACCGGCGGATGCATCCCCAGAAAAGGAGGACACTTTCGGTACTCCTTCGAACGCCAGCCTTGGCACATCCCTTTCCGACGAACCGGCGTGTGTGATAGATCAGATCTCGGTTTCGACGTTGTCTCAACGCTCTCAGACCATGATGAAATTCTCAGATTCAACGCGCGCACAGATTCTTGTAGATTCGGAACAACGAATGTGATCTGCCGATTTTGATCAAATGTTTGTGCAGCAAATTAACCCGGAAATCACCCATACCACCCACATGAAACAAACACGTTCATGTAGTTTGCAAGGCTCAAGTTCCCAGCAAAGAGTGGAAACAAACAATCTGTGCCATTCGACGATAATCCGTGAGACGCAGCTGCGGCGTTTGTGGTAACGAAACGATCGTACCTGTCAGACGGTCCAGCCTCGTTCAGCCCCTAAATGTCAGAATGCAGGATGCCACGTGTGCATGAAGGAAGATCTACAGTACCAAACACCAGCCTCAAATTACAAAACCCACTTTTTGGGCTGACTGACGAATGCGATTTCTGGCTGATGAAAGATTATTGAAACGTTTGGTGAGATTCTAATGTGAACTTGGCAACCGCTCCCTGCGAAGTTAGGATTGCGCAACCTTCAGAATCTGACTGCGATGAGGATTATTCATCACCGCGAAATGCCCTACCATACCGTATTTCTCCGAGCTTACTCTCTACGCACGTGGCATGAGGATGACAGCTTGAACCTTTGTGCAAGATCTGCTTAATTTAGAAATCCGGTTCTGGTTCCAGAGCCTCATCAATGAGGATTTGATAGAGGCTCAATATGATGACCGTACCTGCATGCGTCACACTTTCCGTGATGACGTCAAGGGATGTAGTCGTTTCGAGAGTTTGAGAGGGAAGCAGGCATCAATACTTGAGCAAAACCAAAGCAGATCTCGCGTCGGCTAATACCTTAATCTGGCACCAATCTTAAGTCGTGAGAGCCAAACAGAATCATTGGCAATTTTGAATGCGATCACTGTCAATTGGAGCATTTAGAGCATAAAATGTTCTCAGGCTGAGCAGTATCCCAGGCTTCCAAGACTTGACTGTAGTAGCAGCCTGGACTTCTAAGCCCATTCTAGAGCCATGAACACGAGATAGAAACCGTATACTGACCGTGGCGTAGTCCAATTGACTAAAGTCTTAGTCTTCGCTCTTCTCGAGGCTTTTCGAGCACACTTTGGGCTCCAGTAGCTTTATAACGGCCACATTGTTTTGACATTTTGCCTAGAGCTACAAACAAAGATCAGCTCGGCATGTCGTGAAGCTTCAATCTTTGAGCTGAAGTGAGAAAGAAATCATGATGAAGCGGATATTGCTATCAGCAATACATCGTCTCGAACGGTGACATGGTGATTCGTTCATGCCCCAGTCGATGGTCACAGGCGGGTCTTCTTCGCCTGGACGGTTCTTGTCAACTATTATGTCTCCCCCAGAGCAAACTATGCTTTGTTTTACTCTCCCCAAGACCTAGACCTTCATGTTTGAGCTGGTGCCATTTCCTCACCAATTTGGAGGCGAAATCTACTGTTGAGTCGCATGTTTGCGTTTGCACAGATCCATGAATTTCTAGCCACCTACTGGGCTTTTGTACTCCGTGTTTTACCCCGCGATGCAACATTTGAGGCGCCAACTTAAGCTCGACCAGAAGCCTCACCTTTCTGCAAGCTTAGCTCAAGCGAAGTTACCATTTCTCATCACTGTTATATACTTATAAGTATATATACACCAGTCGCAAAGCTACAAGGATTTTTTTTACACGCCCTGGGCTTATGCCGAAAGCTCAACGAGCGTCGCGTCAGAGAAGAGCTACATTGGGTTTCTTACATCCAATACAACATCCTCTGATCATGCTAAATGGATCCGCTGTCCTTGACTGCGAGCATCATTGCGATAGTCCAAATCAGCGGCACCATTGGCAAAGGTCTCAAGAAAATTGTCAATTTAAGGAATGCGCCTGACATCTTTCTGGCCCTGAACAATGAGGTTGCTGACCTCCAATGCATTTTGCAAGATGTTAATAGCCTTCTACGACAGCGCTTGGACACTACGGGCCAGGAGCCTCTGGGAAGCCTTGTACGGGCCTTGGAGAAAGCCAAGCAGACCCTCTCCAAGCTGGAAATTTTACTAGCGTACGACCTCACAACAACCAAGCGCAATGGTAATGAAGCAAGGCTTGACAGATCTGTATGGATTCGAGCAGAAGCGAAGGTGCATCAGATCAAAGATGAGATCCGAGAGGACAAATCGTCACTATCGTCAGCATTGTCGATTCTGACCTCGTGAGTCAAACAACCTCTAGACAACGCAACTGCGTCGGGACCTCATGCTGATAATTACAGGTTCACGTCCCTTCGAACCCATGCTCAAATGCAAAGTGTGTGTATTCTCCTGCAGACGCTAGGAATCCAGTCGCGAAATGGCGAAAAAGCTGCGATCGAGGCTGTCTCGGGAGAAGACCTTTATGAAGTTGATTTGTCTGAGCGTTCAATCGTCAGGATGCCGCCCTTCTCTCAATCGGTACCGAGCCCTCCCAGGCCCGCTCCATCCTTTCGTCAGGCGAGTCATGGGGCCGAAGCTGCTTTGGCATATCCCCCAGAACAGCCTTATGCTACCACTATTGGTCTCATAAGAAATATCTGCAACGGCGATTGCAATTGTGCATGCCACGAATCCTTCCGCTTTCGAAGTCCAGGATTCCTGGACAGCATCTTCGGATCACTCTTTCTTGGCTACGAAGCGTCACCTTGGTCCTCTAAAGGATGCCAAAACGCACACTGCCGCAAAAGTCATACGACGGTTCATTACATGTTCCCTAGGTGGTTTTGCAGTCGCACTGTAGCCATCACACTATCATGCAATCAGCCAGGCTCGGGTCCGGAATTTCTTCTCAGGGTACTCCAAATGCGCCCCAACGATGCTCGCATCTTCAAATGTGCGCGATATGGATACGTGGAAGAGACCAAGCGCTTGTTAGAAGGCGGAGAAGCTTCTATAGTTGATGTCAATTCGTATAGCTGTACAGCTCTTCATGTAAGACCTCATCTGATATGGACTTCGAAATGTCTGACTCAGCACTCAGATTGCGCTTGGTCACGGTCAATTCGAGATCGCTGAGTTACTGGTACGTGCAGGTGCCGACAAGTTCCATGAAGATGAAGTAGGGATGTGCGTACCCTCTGTGTAGATTCTAAGTCAAGACCAAAGTGCTAATATATTGCAAGGCAACCGTACACTATAGCCTGGGAAAACCTGTTAAGTAAGGAACGGAGTAGGTGGAACGATAATGATCATCGACTTTGCGAACTCTTTGGCGACCATTCGCAACTCGATCTATTCCATTTTCCCGACTTACACAAGGCATTCTTAGGGGTCTCGGGTAAGACATTTGAGAGCGTACTCTCGTCCAGACCGCGGTCATCGATCGATGAAACGGACGCTATTGGGAGAACGGTCCTATCTTGGGCATCGCAAAGGGGTGATAAAAAAACGATGGGTCAACTTCTTTGCTGCGGCGCAGATCCGAATCACACCGATGCTTCTAACGCAAGCCCGCTCCATTGGTCCATTTATTCCGAAGACGAGACTTCATTGCAGCTCCTGCTTCGAGCGAAGGCGGAAGTGGAACTGAAAGATGTGTGTGGTAGGACAACATTATGCGCGATTGCCTCAGAAGGAGTTCCATCTGGCATGAGCGTGGAGTTGGTTAACATTCTCCTGAGATATGGAGCGAATGTCGAGACTCGAGAGCAGAACGGCCATACGCCATTGCATAGAGCCACCTTAAAAAATAACCACCACATAGTGGCTGCATTGTTAAAGAAGGGCGCCAACATCAACGCAACGACCTCGACTGGGCACACAGCTCTGCATCTCGCGGTTTTCAACCGTAGTCACGAGGCGCTGAGAGTCCTACTCGACCACTCCAATGTTGACTACAACGTCGAGGACCATTATGCATCCACATGGCTCCGTTACGCGGTGTACTATGCCGATATTGAGACTATACACATATTGAGTTCTAAAAGCCTCAACGAGCCGGACTGCATGGATGACGAGGGGAATTGTGATGGCCACACGGCAAAACGGTTTGCTCAATGGCGCAAGAATTTCAATGATGACTGGTCGACATTTTCCGAGCAGCCACGCGATTATGATCCGGTCAAATGGTACACTGCTTTTGAGAAGCTACTCGATAGCCTTGTGAACGCTGAGAATTCGAGAACTAGAAACTCCATCGATGAAGGGAACATGACTCTCAAGGGCGACATGATTGAATCGTCCGATACCGATTCGGAGGGAGAGGATAACAAAGACTCAGAGTGCTGGCGAGACGCCGTAGAAGAGATATGCTGAGCGAATTGGATCTTGTACAATTGAGTGTTTGGATATCTCAACGCTCATCTTGGGAATACATTCCTATGAGAGTTTCCCCGTGGTCCAATACATGGTTGCCCATTGTTTCCAGCTGTGAGAGCGCCAGGCTAGGCTTGGTCTCTGAAATTCGCACCACAAAACTCCTTAAGAGCAAAGGATCCCCCTAACAGTGCTCAACATGAGCTGAGGTTGCCTAATGTGTGGCTCTTAGATGGGCCTGTACGCCCATTTGGCTGCTCTGCGAGGGTAGCTTGAGTCGATTCCACTGGTGTCAAAGATTGCCCCTTCTTGTCACCAAGCCTGAGGCCTGCCCCTAGGAATGCCCCGGAGACTTAGCGAGCTAAGGGACCCTTTTGCGGGTACTGCGCGGAGGCCTTTTAGGGCTAATCTTCGGCGCTGGTGAACGATGATGCAATGAAGATCAAACAAAGTGAGCCTTCAAGGTGCATTGTTGAGGTGCAACGAAGCAGACTTCACGAATCAATATGAAGCCAGCTTCCCTGCGACCTTTCCTGCCCAGACCCGCCATACGGCGGCGGCTGCTTTCATCCCCTCGTCGCCATTATGCCCTACAACAAGCTGCAGCGCCGACGCTACAAGTCTTCAATGACAAGACCAAACAGCTACAACGAGAGCGCACCGCGTCAGATGCAGAGGCGAGTAGAAGAGTTGATTATCTCCGCGATGAGGTAGCAACTAGACTGTGCGAACGTCTCCTTGTAAGTGCGCCTAATTGCTAGAGTCGCGCAACTCAGCTGAGCACTTTGCACAGGATATCAAACGTCACTTCCCCAACGTCCTTGACCTAGGCGCCAACGCCTGCAATATCGCCCGTACCCTCACAGTCCCCACACCGGACTCACCGCCCCTGTCCACCCGCCTCTCCCATATCACCTCCGCCGACACCTCGCCCACGCTCCTCAATCGCGATGCCTCGCTTCCCTTCAACAACCTCCTCCCTTCTCACACCCGCACCGTTCTTCCTCCAGCCGACACCCCTCTACCATTCGAAGCTCAATCCTTCGATGCCGTCCTCTCCTCCCTCTCCCTCCACTGGGTCAACGACCTTCCCACCCTCCTCTCCCAAATAAACACAATCCTAAAACCCGACTCCCCTTTCATAGCCGCCATGCTCGGTGGCGACTCCCTATATGAGCTGCGCACATCCCTCCAACTCGCTGACCTCGACCGACGCGGCGGTGTCAGCACACACGTCTCTCCTCTCGCAGATATCCGGGATATAGGCGGTCTTCTCACGAAAGCTGGGTTCAAAATGTTGACGGTGGATGTGGATGATATAATTGTGGATTATCCGAGCGTGTTTGCGCTGATGACTGATTTGCAGGCGATGGGGGAGAGCAATGCGGCGTTGACGGCTGAGAAGAGTGGGTTAAGGAGAGAGGTGTTGGCGGCGGCGGAGGGGATTTATAGGGAGCTGCATGCGGAGGGTGGAGAGAATATACCTGCTACTTTCAGGATCATCTACATGATCGGCTGGACGGAGGGGGAGGCACAGGCGAAGCCACTGCCTAGGGGTTCCGGGCAACTCAATATGAAGGATATTCTGGGTGGAGGTGAGATCAAGTGAACGTGTGGTATGGGCCCTGTAGATATTGTCGTTTTACCTTCGGCAGCTGAGCAATAGTGCTCAAAAATAAATGCGCGGCACCACTGTGTACGTCAATGTCTTATATCGACCATCTTGCGGACGTTCTTGCTACTCGTGATCATAGTCCCATGCCGTTCATTCTCCTCAAACAGTCCTCCGATCCGTCATAACCCTAACCACACATCCCAATCCCGCAACCTCCATTAGTTTCTCATGCCAACTCAAAAGCACACTCATACTCTGCCCTCCTCCCTCACCTCCACCTACACTCCCTCTCCCTTGGATTTGCGAAAACCCCGTCTGTTGGGGCGTCATGGCGCGAGAAGAGGCTGATGACCCGGACGACGTCTGTGACATCCCTTTGTAGAGATACTTCATTAGAACGTCGAGGGTTTCGGGACCGTTTTCCGAGCTGTATATGCGTGAGAGGAGGGGAGACATTTCGGACGCTTTTATTGAGGAGAGGATTTCAGAGAGGGTCTGGAGGTGAAGGTCCTGGTATAAATATCAGCGTCCTGCTCCAATATCTCCGTACTCCCAAATTTTGTTCGTGAATACACATTGCCTAACGGAGGTGTAATGGGTATCCGTACCTTTGCTTGCGCATCCCCACCATACGGCGCATTCTCAAGTGCGCCCCTCAAGGCACCTTCTGTGTCTCCTCCTCTTAGTAATTGTCGTATTTGACTTGAGAGCTGCTGTACTTCTGATGCTGAGACTGGGGCGACGGCAGGGAGGAGGGATGAGACGGAGAAGTTGGCCGGCGATTCGGGGTCTAGGAGGTCGATATTTATGGTGCGCCAATTCGCTATTGCCATGGTGGGATATCTGGAGTGGTGGAGGGACCGTGGTGTTGGAATTGGGGAAGAACAGTGTATGGTCGTATGTTGGTAGACGTCGAGTGCCTGAAGTGCGGCCTGCGGAGGCGGAGAAAGTCCCGCTTGGGGGGAGCTTGTTCCAGGCCAACCCTGACGATTGAGCTTCACACTTCTACAATATTTATCGACCCAGCTTCGGGGCGAAGTTTCGGAATCCAAGCTCTCACCATGGCCTTCCCATACACCTACATCAGCTGCCCCTGCACTGACGTGTCTACGCCCATTAATGGCAGCAAAGAACCCCAGAACGACGAGGACGACGAGCAAGAAAGAACATTCGATCCCAGGTCATCACGTGCCAACTTTTCTCTATACACCATTCAGCACCTCCTGTACTGCGAGGACTGTCAGCAGATCAGATGCCCGCGATGTACAATAGAGGAAATCGTGGCCTGGTATTGCCCCAGTTGCTTGTTTGAGATGCCCAGCAGTATGGTGAAGAGCGAGGCCGGCAGGTAGGTAAGCCTCAGCCTTATTCACTTCTAGAGTCGACTCCGAGCTGAGAATCTCGCAGGTGTACAAGAAATTGCTACAATTGCCCTACATGCACGGGTCCCTTATCTATCAACTCCATTAATCCAGACTACGCGGTCCGTGGAATTCATGGCCCTTGGATCTTAAGTTGTAGTTACTGCAATTGGACATCTCTTGATATAGGATGGCAATTCGACAGCCTACAAGGCATGAGGAATGACATGGGGAAGCTCAAGGTTGGAGGACACTATAAGAATGCTAGCACAAAGTCTTCTGAATCGGAATCTTCGTCAGAAGTTGTGCCAGACGACGAGCCTGACTCAGTCTTTACCACCCTTCGGTCCTTCTACAACACCCAATTATCAGTGTCCAATAACACTGATCCACTTTTGACGCCCTCTGGAGGCTTCAACTACAGCTCCCCAAGCAGTCTCGCGCGAATCATGAGCCTCTACACAGGTCGTGGCGGGTACGGCAAGAAGGATCAGGCGAAGTCAACGCCCATGCAAGAAAGTGCAGACGCATCAGAAGGGCTCCGAGTCGTTGACCTTAGCTCTGACGCTGAAGCAATCCAAAAACTCAGAACCCAGGGCTGGACCAGCACCGCCAGCATTGCCCAACAAAAGGAACAACGCCATTCCCCCAGATTCACGTCCGACCTCCGCCCCACACAAGTTCAACTGCGCACAAAACGCAGCAAACGCTGTCGAACGTGCCGCCACATCCTCGTGAAGCCCGAAGCCAAAGTTTCAAGCACACGCTTCCGTATCAGACTAGTGGCTTTAAACTATATCCCAGCAATCTCACTGAAGCCACTACAACCATCACCGTCCACCGATCTCCCTCTCACGGATCTGAACGCCCTCCCCGCCCTACGAGCGACCCATTTCCTCCTGACCCTCAAAAACCCACTTTTCGATCTCGTCAAGATCACTCTCGCAACACCAACACATATCCCGGGCAAACACAGCCACAAAGTCACTATCCTCTGCCCACAATTCGAAATCGGGCCCAATATCGACCAATGGGACGAAGCACTCGGAGGCGACAACAACAAAGATCGCCGTTCTAGCACAATGTTCAATCCATCAAGGACCGAGTATGCTGGTGGTGAAGGAGGCAAAGTGGCGGAGGCAGGGAAGGTTTGGGAGAAGGGGAGGAATTGGACTACGGTTGTCGTGGAGGTGGTTTGCCAGGCAATTGGGAAGATTAATGGGGATGGGGAATTACTGAGAGAGGATGAGGATGTACTGGAAATCCCGGTGTTTGTGAGAATGGATTGGGAAGAGGATACAGAAAAGGAGGGAGAATCAATGGGGAAAATGGCAGAGGGCGAGAAGAGAGAAAAGAGGGAATTAGCCTTCTGGGCTGTTGTTGGAGTCGGAAGGGTGGGGAGGTTGGAGATGCTTATCGAGTAGGTCTGCCTGGCTTGCCCTTGACCATGGACATGTCAGCCTTCACGCCACATTAAAGAAACCTAATGCTTTTCGTCTGAGGCTAACGACTCCCAAATACAACCAGCCTTCGAATCATGGTTTCAAGCCAATAGCAGTCTTCTGCCCATAACCCTAGCGGCTTCCAAGTCTGCCTCTGGGAATCTGGAGACAAGGCATCAGACTGCTTGACCCCCTCATTTTCACGTGCTGAATTGGTTGAGCCTATTTGCTCTTTCATACTGATGGGCAATGTGAAGATGTGAAGACCTTCTTTTCCTCTTTCGTGCCTTTCTAGGCGTCTCTCGCTAACATTTTTCGGGTCACTTGGTTCTACGAGTATTCATTCCACATTTTGATAAGATCAGCAGATTAAATCGGATTTGGTCTTGAGCTGTGCTTCCCACTACAACATATCTACGCGACCATTCATGCAGGCGATCTCGACCTCAGAATGACGTCTTGGCGCATGGTACGCTATTAATGGGTGATTGTCTCGAACACTGACTTCAAGAATCTTCTCCCAATGACTTGTGCTTGGAAGATGAAACTACGTTTCTACGTCTCGCTAGAGACCGGTCATGATGTTCATGCACAAAAATCCAATGGCGCGCAACCAATGTCGTTCGAAAATTTGGCGTCTGGGTGGCTGCATAAAACACCAGAATGCAGGTTCAGCGCCTTCAGTCCCTAAGATTCGCCTCGTTTTCTCAAATCCCGGAAACACAGTCCATCCTGACCCGCTTTCATAGAGTGGATTCCATGTGCGCGCCTGCTTTCTGGCTGTGAAGAATGCAGGTAATATCATCCTTCGCAATTGTCATCTCCCTCTTCGAGTATTATATAGCCTTATCCTCGGCGCAAGACTTAAGTGGCTGGTCACCGCGCGCCAATGGATCCTGTCTTGACGATGAAGTTAGCTGTGGACACACCGAATTCCCATTCTATGCCTGCTGCCCAGCGACCCCTACATCCACGCCGCAGAACCCTGGAATCTGCTGTCCAAGCAGTAAGCGCCTTTCTACTGACTTGCTGCATCTGTAGGCTAATGAAACTCTCAATTCTATAGCCACGGATTGTACAGGCGCCCTTACAAAGAGTGGATCACGCTACGCCGCCCCTTCATGGTCTTTTTGCCATGACGACGCGGGATCTTTTTGCTGTCTCCAAGAATATACGTGCTACCATGCCAACAGTACGAACAGTGTTGGCTGTGGGGAACCGGAATATGTGCTGCAGGCGCAGGAGTGTCAGTTGTCTACAATCTCGCAAGCGCCTCGCAGTGCAGCGGTCTCCAGCATCCTGGCAGTGGAGAATGCAGCTACCACAGCCGCCTCGTCCACAAGCCCTTTGTTCAATACTTCGACGACGCTGACCTTGCCTACGACGACGATACAATTCTCCAAGTAGCAGCACTGAGCCAGTCTCGTCGAGTACCAGTAGCACATTATCTTCGAGCACTACATCAACCTCCGAAGCGACGATCGACTCATCGACCCCTTTAGCCTAGTCAACATCGTCAGTTCCTACCGCCCTCTCTCAAATGACGCCAGAAAGCACCAACACGCCATCAAGTGGGATGTCGCTATCCGACAAGATTGCTATGGGCCTCGGTGTACCGGTGGGTCTAACAACAGTTATAGGTGTTTATTGTACCGTCAAGATGTACCGTCCGATGCATAAGCAGAAACAAACCTTGGACATCGAATCTAATTATTCAATGGACCGACTACCGCGGAGAAGACGCGGAGAAAGAGATTCTAGGTATGGGAGAGTAGATTCTGGGCTTGGGACTAGACCGTATGGGCATGAGACGAGAGGGTACAGGTAAGTGTGGGCTGAGGCGTGGCGCCTGGGTGGTTACTGATGTAGCGCGGCGTTAAAGTGTAGTAGTATTGATTGATTATGCAGGCATTTGTTTGTTCTGCAGGCTTCAGGCTAGAGCTGAAAATATAGGTTTGAGGATTCAGTAGCAGTAGATATTATCGGAATAGGTGAGAGCCGGTAAAATGGACCTTGCTCGTAGAATTCTTACCGAAGACTTGACTCGATGCGTCCTCAGTTTCTCAAAAATCGCACAAGTGCACCAATCTATCTCCATGTTTCAGCAGAGAGTACGCTACTATACGATTCATTACCTTTGTGTACCGCATGAGCCCGCTATAAACGCTTAATATTTTAGAAACGAACATTGCTTACGTTCTCATAAATTATGTTTATTCTAGTGCCCTACCCCCAATATCCATCTAATTCATGCTCAACCAACCCAAAGCGGGGAGACTCTTCAGCTCGCTCATCCGCAAGAGCTCCCTAAAGTCCAAGGGTTCTTACCCACAACAGGCGCCATCAATGATTCTGGTCCTAGCTAAGCATTGCCAATAAAGCAGCTTTCACTTCCCCAACCACCATACCCACCATCCCGCATCTTCCCCTCATCCAAACCCCTACAATACACTACACACCGCCTCCTTCTAGCATAATTCCCACCGCTTATACTCACCCCGAAGAGCAGCCGCAGCAACAATCTAAAGGGACAATGGCAAGTCCCTTCTGACACACAACATCCCGCCTAGCTTTCTCATCCGCTGGGTCTACGACAACGAGACCACCGCCCTTTACGTCGACGTGGAGACCGAAAATTATGATAGCGGTGTTTGGGGCATGGTGGTTGAGTTCTGGAATCCATTTTCCTGTTACGCTGACTAGAGTGGTTGGTGTATCGATGGCGAAGCAGAGCGTCCGTTTGCGGGTATGAGAGCGTGGCGTTCTTCGCTGATGGTGGCGTGGAGGGAGATGGTGTGTTGTTCTTTGTTGATGCTCTCTCGGAAAGAAAATTGTTGAGTCAGTCAACGGTATGTAAAGGTCTATATAGCATTGACATCTCAAACCCTTGATCTTAGACCTTTGGACTTAGATTTCTGATTTCGAAGTTCGGCTCGAGAAAGCCATTTCATACATCACCTCTACTGTCATTGGGTCAGAAAATGTGAAGGCCGGATACCAGTCTTCGGCTGTGCGAAGGATCGGTGGGTCACGATCGGCGAGGCGGCAGATGAGGGCGGTTTTGCCGACGAAGTCGTCACCGACGGCTATGCATCTATTGAGCAGAGATCGACATCGAAACATGCAAAGACTCTGTGTCTAATCCAAGTGCGAAGTTGATGTAAATATTTTCGGCGCGGGAAGCATTGCTTACTTTAACATTAGGCTAGGCGTCGTTGGAGAAGATTTCAATGATGCAACGCAATACGGCAAAAAAATCCCCGGTTCTCTGCAAGATTGGTAGTTAATATACCTGCCATTCTGGTAAAGTGGAAGGTTTGAGGCGAAGAAGCGAAAGATGGCGGGGTTGAGGGCAGGATCCAGGCAGGCGCTCGAGAGACCGAGCTATCACAATTTGCTTAGCCTTGTGGTATGTATATTCCTGCTCAGCCTTGTGCAAAGGAGTTCTGAGGTCCTCCGTTTGACTAATGGAGCTAGGCGGTCCTTCAGCCGTTGTTGCGTCTGTATTGGAGCGGTAATTTCATATTGTCCCAAGCAGGTGTTTGCAAGCGTGGAAAGCTGCTGCAGTCAAATTGTAATTTATTTGGTGACTAAGTAAAATTGTGACCATGAGCTGGGGTGTAGAACCCTCTATCGATCATTGTGCCCAGTAACCTGAGCTTTCTCTATCAAAATAGTTGTATCCATCTACCCAATCCCAAAAGTGCCAAAGAAGCCCACCGATTCCAGTCGGTATGCATAATACTAAAGAATGGTAGCCACCAGCGCCTTCGCTGTTGTCCACAAGGTAATTACAAATTCTATCTTTCCATCATGTACATAATCAAACATATGAGTCCCTTTGGTCATGAGCCTATGCGGTGGTGAGTGTGATTGGGGGTGGCTGTAATGGTAACGCAGGCGGCGTATTTGGTGTCTGTGGTGACTGTAGTGTCGAAGCCTTGCCCTTCTGAGGGGTCTGAGGAGTCTTAGGATTCTGAGGGTGCATGTTGATACCCAAGCCCGATTCTTCGTCTTCACGAGACTTGTCGCTGCCGCTGGAGTCCTTGCGAGTCACCTTTGCCGTTGTCCGCTGAAAGAAGCGCTTGGTGGGTCTGAAGACCGTTTTGGAAAGGACCCTCCATGCTTTGGCGACAGGACTGAATATGATTGATAGGACTTTCAAGGCGGGTCGAGCAAATGCAAGCCAGACTTTATCTGTGAAGCCGAAAACAGCTGCAGCGTACTTGTCCGGTATGCATCGAAGTACAACTGCCCACAACAGGCAAGGCAGCGCACATAGAATGCAAACAGCCCATTGGGTACCGTCAATCCTCTTGATCTGGAACGCCTTGCCGCCCACGAAGACGATCATTACCTGACCAGCGACCATGATGATATTAATAACGACAAAGAATGCATTCTTGTGAACGCCTTCAAAGATGTTGAGTTTATTGTCCAAGCGGCGATTGTTGAATTCGTTAAAGATCTGCATCCAGACAAAGGTATTGAAAACCATTGTGTTTAGTTCCGTTTGGAGAGTTGCGTCACTCTTCGAGTAGCCGAGGATCGAGGAGCCTGCGTAGTAGAGGGTGAAAGTGACGACGAGTTGGTAGATGGCTTGCCCAGTGATCATCTTCCACATGTTGGTGGTGATGAGGGCAGCGCGTTTCGGGGTAGGCTTCCTGTCTAGGATCTTTTCTGTTGGTGCATCCGTTGCAAGTGCGAGGGCTGCGAAGGTGTCCATGATGAGGTTCACCCACAAGAGCTGGACAGCCGAGAGGACGGAATGCGAGTCTGGAGACGAGACGGCAGAGACAAAAGCAAGGACCACGGCGGTGATATTGACGGTGATCTGGAATTGTAGGAACTTGGCGACTGCATCGTTGACTGAACGACCCCACATGATAGCATTGACGATGCTCGAGAAGTTGTCGTCCATGAGAATAATGGCACTGGCCTCTTTGGCGACCTCTGTACCCGCAATTCCCATCGAGAAGCCAACGTCTGCTGTTTTCAGGGCTGGTCCATCATTAGTACCGTCACCTGTGACGGCGACAGTCTCGCCGAGATGTTTGAGTCGCGCGACAAGAATGCGCTTGTCCTCTGGCGATGAGCGAGCGAGGACTTCTAGGTGGGGTATGGCTTGATCCATCTCCTCATCAGACATTTGGCGAAATTTGGGCCCTTCTAAGACAAGACCGCCCTCGCTCTTGATCCCGCACTGCGTAGCGATAGCGCTAGCTGTCATCATATTATCTCCAGTGACCATTCGAACCTTGACTCCAGCATCTTGACATTGCTTCACTGCTTTCGAAACGCCGTCCCTCAACGGATCTTGAATGCCGACCATACTCAGTAGTGTCATATCGTGAAACACATCTTCGAAGAGTGCCATCGAGCGGTCTTCGTCCAAAGTACGGGAACCAAGAGGTGGCCACTGCGGGAAGTCTTTGTAGAGCATAGCAATAGTTCGTAGCGATTGCCATGCAAACTCTTCGATGTCTGCCGCAACTTGAGCTCTGGAAGTCTCGGTAAGCTCGCTTTTTGTCAGAGCTGCTCCAGTTATATCACTAAGTTCTGTCGTAGCCTTTGCGAGCATAAGCTCCGCTGCACCTTTGACCAGTAAACGATAGGTGCCACCTGCGAGTTGAACGACTACGCCCATACACTTCCGATCAGAGTCAAAAGGTATCAGTTGCACGATATTGACTCCATTGCGCTCTTCAGCGACTGGCCCCATACCGAGCTGTTCTTTGGCCATGGTAAGGATAGCAGTCTCTGTCTTAGAGCCGATGAAGGTGGATTCGCCATTCTCCTCTCCCTCGAAAGCTGTGGAGTTGATTGCACAGGACTGTAGAAGAAGGCTCTTCACAGAGCTAGATAGCTGCTCGAATGCAATTGGAAATGGCAAGACGCTGCGATCTGTGTTTCCGCTCTGGACATTTTGGGCAAATTTGACTTTTGACCCCATCGTCCCAGCTACAACAGTCATCCTGTTTTGAGTCAAAGTTCCCGTCTTGTCAGAGCAAATGGTAGTAGCGTTTCCCATAGTCTCACATGCTCGAAGATGTCGAACGAGGTTGTTTTCTTTGAGCATTCGCTTGGTAGCGAAGGACAAGGCAAGCGTTACAGCCACTGGGAGACCTTCTGGGACCGCGACAACGATAATGGTGATAGCCACAATGAGAATGTCCAGGAAGGCGGAACCCTTCATCGCAGGCGAAGCTGAATTCCCAGACAGCCCCGCAAGAAATCGAATGAGAAGGATAAAGAAAAGAAGACCTGCAGCTGCGGTGCCAATGTAACCAATCCAGTTAGCCATATTGGCAAGCTTGGCCTGTAGTGGCGTATCTTCATTCTCTGTCTGTAAAGACATCATGATTTTTCCAAAGCTGCTGTTCACGCCGACCGAAGTGACAAGGTAAGTTCCGACACCTTCGAGGACCTTGCTGCCCGAAATGATGAACGGGTCCAACTTAGAAGTAGCAGTGCTATCTTCGATCCGATTCCAAACCTCCTGTCCTGCAGTTTTCTTCATAGCGTCAGATTCTCCAGTCGCCGAGGACTCATCGCATCGAATTCCATGGCCGCTGATGAGTATACCATCTGCGGGAACAGAGTCACCTGACTCCATGTGTAGAACGTCGCCGACCATAACATCGAAGACAGATATCATGACTGATTTGCCAGATCGAATAGCCTTCACTTGTCGATCATCCTTCTTTGCGTTGAGTGCCACAAATTGCTTTTCCCGTCTGTAGTCATTCAAACCAGTCACCAGCACCACTATCACGACCGCGACCATAATCGCTAACCCTTCAACCCAGGCCAGTGATGGCCCCTGACCTGGAGCTGGCGTTTGCCCGACGGCTTCGTAGACACCTAGTACAAGCGATATGACGGCTGCAATTGAAAGTATGATCAAAACCCTGTCGTTGAGAGCATTCCAAAACAGCCTCCATATGCTTAGAGACTTCTTCGCGGGAAGTCTATTGTCCTGGAACATTCGTATCCGATCGTGGTATTGGCCCTTTCGTTCACGGTCCGTCACTAAACCATCCTCTCCAACTATCGTCCCTTGACCTGGCGCCTTCTTTTGCTTTGCGCATTGCCTTGCTTCCTCGAAGCTGACTTTTTCTGATATTGAGTTTTCATCGACGCTGAGTCCAGCCACCAAATCCGTCTGTAAACCTCGCTCCAATCCTCTTATTCCACCAAGGGCTCTGTATGCGGCCAGCGACTTTGGATTCAAAATCTTATTCAGTTGACCAGTTGAGAAAGCGAAAGGATTGTTCGCTGCTTCAAAGTCCTTCTCATTATTCTTGTCGGGCCTCAGAGCCTCTTCTGTGCTCAACTCGTCACCCTCAAATCTTGACCTCAGGGTCATAACATCCGAATTCGTTCTTGACCTCACGGTCTTGTCCGTCGTCGTGGAATTAAAGGAATCCGATCTCGTTCTCGACGTTTCCGCTACCGAGAGCGAAGAGTCTGCTCTCGACCGCAGCGTGCTGCCTCCCAAGGATTTTGAAGTTGGTGACGGAGGTATCTGAAGGGTCAGGGAGTTCTGTGGAGAATGATCGCTGGATTCGGCCCCTTCACCTTCTTGCTGGGGGATCTGAGAAGTGTTGGAGCCCATACTATCTGGACTGTTTAAGTGGCCGACATTTGTGTGTATCTCTATAGGCGGCGCGAGCAGCCTGTTCGAAGTCATGTTGTGATTTTGTCAAAGGATTGTCCCTCCGTTAACCGCTTCACACCGTGGAAAGGGACTGATGCGTGTGCGTGTGCGTGTGCACAGGGCTGAAGCTGACAGAACGTAATGAAAAAGGCTGGTGTAATTGATGCGAAGCCATCGGGCAATCCATTGCCTTAAAGAGGGAGCGCCCAGTCTGACAAGGAGAGAGGCAATGGGGAAAGGCCGTGAGTAGTCGCCAAGAAGAAGGCTGTGCAGGGGATCACCTCCTAGAAACGGCTGGATCATCGGCTGACCCCTCACTGCCCGGAAATACTTATGCCAAGAATCTCATATGACCGCAATGTCCACGTCGCCAGTACAAACTAGTGTCCTTCAAACACCGCAAATCTTGAGTGATGCTATCCAATTATTGAGGCTTGCTCGTAGTTGGTGAAGCGCCGACGCTAATACTTTAAGATAAGATTCCTACGGGATGCCGGATGCAACATTTACAGCAGATTATTCCAGCGGTTAGAAAAGTTCTACACCTTTATTCCATACTACGCTGAAGATGGATGACTTGCATCTCGTGAAACCTGCCTTGCATGTACATAACCATCCCAACATTCTTCGCGTCAAGCATTCAAGACAGCGGTGGCACTGAAGTAAATCTACCATATCAATGCGGTCTTCTGCCTGGCTCCTGGTTCATAATGCTAGGCATCTACGTCAGGATGGCAGAATCGGTGGCCTACCAAGAGTACCAAGGAGTGCCAAGGAGTACCAAGGAGTACCAAGGAGGATCACCACTTGGCGACGATGTAATCCTTTCCGCCGAGCCACTTCTTCCGCGAATTGGCCTTATGGAGGCCAAGAAAGGTTGTCTTGAATGTTGACAGACTCTGTGCCGCAGTCGCTTGGCTTTACAAATCTGTGGAGAACCGCGGAATTGCATCGTCTGAAAATTGTGGCGTCGACGTGGTGGCTGTGCAACATGCGGAGGTTTTCTTTCCGCAAAACCACAATTTCGTACTCGAATTCTTTACAATTCCTATCCTGCGTCTTGTAACCTGTCATGCGACCGTTCTTATGACTCTGATCAATGTTGCTTATCTCACGCAAGGCGAGGGGCGGAGACAGCAGCCAGAACACGGCAGGCTTGGTGTCTTGGAAGTTGCAAATCACGCTAAAACTGAGTAGAATTTCGGGCATACAAACTCATCTGAAAGCCTTATCTCGAGCATCGATAGCCAAAAAATTTCCTCTTGAATAATCTTTTGCTGCGCGTTTCGGGCTTTGTAGCCCTAGAAATTGCGACTTACTCTGGCACCAAGCCTGACGCAGACACCCCAACGACTTCAAAATCTACGAATGGTCACGTGTGAATGCACATTGATATGGCTTTGTACATATTCTGTCGAACCGTCGACCCAGACCTCATCAACTGCCCTGGAGAGGGAGAGCGCAGCCGAAGTAACAGGACTTTCCGAAGCATGACGATGCTACCGCATCAATAGTCGCCCATTCAGCCAGATCGAAAATCGAATGAAATAATTGGCGCCCTAAAGCTCGCCTTCGCATTTGATAGTAACAATTCTATAGTCTTCGAAAGGTCTTTCCTGCATTCTTACAGGTGCGTCCGTAAGCAATAAACCTTCCTTCCTCTTACCAGCATCCACTGTATTCAGAGCCTCTAGCAACTTATCGTCGACCTTTAATCCTGCATACCGACAACCAGACATGGGATAGTATATGATCGTAGCTTTTCTCGTATAGATTCCAAAGTCGAATTTTGCTGGCTTGACTTCATCTAACCATACGCGAAGTCAGCTTCTGCGAGCATTGTCTCGGTGGCTTTGACCGACCTTTTTGAGTCCGGACCCGCATCCCTACAAGAATCGATGGATCATGGCCTTCCCTTCCATCACTGACGACTTTCGAGATACCTGCTTTGACGGGCGTCTCAGGTATGACTCTTGCGTGCTCATCCGCCTTTCGCTCTGCTTGATCCAGCATCTCATTCAACTCACTGAGTCTCGCCAATAATGCCGCTTTCTTCCCCGGAACCGGGCAACTATTCGCCCTCAGAATTATTTTGAGTTCGGCCACAGTCATATCTTGTGTCAGCTTCATTGTGGCTGTGTATGTCTTTTTGACACTCCTCGGCCCCGCTGCCGCATAGTTGAGTTTGGGTTGAGGAAGATTAGCTACGCTAAGCTTCTGCGTCGTCTTCGTTGGGTCCACGCATGCTTTTTCGAAGTCGCTACTCGGAGTCGCTGCGGTCTTGGTTCTAGGCTTGGAAGGGGCCACGTGTGATTTTTCGGTGTCATACTTGCCTGTTGCTGCGGTCTCTGGCCCAAACCTGGCAAGGGCCATGTCTTTTTGTCCTGACTCACTCTTGCCGGTTGCTGTAGTCTTGAATTTTGGTTTCACGGGAGGCATGGTGGGAGGGTGATGTGTTGACACCTGAGGTACAGCGGCCTTTGTAGAGACGAAGAAGCTATTTATCGGTTGTTCTCTCTTGCGCTTTTGAGGTAATGCTGCCATTGCATGCTCAAAATGGTTTTACCAGTGGCACAAGCTCGTAGGTTAAGTGAGCAGGAAAACTCTAGCATACAGAGGAATGATTCGTGAAACTTGCATTAATAAAGTACAGTTCATCATGGAGTGTGTTGACTTTGCAGACCAAATGTTGGAGAGCCGACCGCTAGGATCTTGTGTTACCGATGTCTCAAAGAGCTAGAGATACTCTACTCCTTCAGGGTCTTGTGCCTAGTTACTTCCTCCGCCATATGTGTATCGTAAAGCGTGTTTGGGATTGAAACTCTTGGGGTGATTTTCAGGGTGTTCTGTACTCTACCTAGGACAGAAAAAACCTTTTACTATGAGATGTTGCAAGGTCAAACAATATTGAACACTTGGCGGGTAACAGCCCCTAGAATCTCGCGGGGACGTTCTTGGGGCAAGAGCCATCTTACTATCTCCAGAAGCCTGTCCTCCTAATTTGCGCTGTTGCCTTGCTGATGATTTGGTATCGCAAGAGACAGACCAACGATACATAATTAACGACTGGGCATGCCTTGTGGGAGCATACTTGTGCTAGATCTATACTTGACGATATCCAACTTTTCAACAATCGTCTATACGATCTCTCTATCAAAGGACTAAGAAACGAGCAATATAATCCACAAATCTCGTACCTACCTCTCTAATTACGACCATATTTACATTCCAATACTCCATTTCAATACACCCGCTCCTCACATATTCCCCCATCAGAAAAGAGCAAGCATAGCCACACCAGCCGCGAGCGTGAGGACGGAGGCCGCAGAAACCACAAACCTCCCAGCAGCGCCCTGGAATGGCGTGATCGGGCTGCTCCCACTGCCAGGTGCACCGGTTGAGGTGCCGTTGCCGCCGTTTGAGGAAGAGCCTCCATTGTTGGAGCTGGAGCCCGATCCCGATGAGGAACCTGAGCCGGACGAGGAACCTGAGCCAGAGCCAGAGCCAGTGCTAGTGCCAGTAGAGGTCGTGAGAGAGACAGTCAAAGATCCGGTTGCAGTGCTACTGCCCGTTGATGTGAAGTTGCTGGAGATGAAGATCCCGCCTGCGATAGCGGGTGGTGCGGTACTGTTACCGGTCTTGGAAGCGGCGAGCTTGTATGCGTCGAGGGTGTTGGGGGAGGGAGGTCCTCTGGGTACAGTGTCAGTGACTCATCTCTTTGGCACGTTTCAACTCATAGAGACTCACGGCTGGTTCACTACCATCGCCATACCCGATTGACAGTGGCTTTTCGCCGTCTGAGCGCAGTAGATTCATATCGGCTTCGTGTCATTGACTGTAACCACGAATTCAATTGGACCAGGCCCCGCAGCTAGAGGCTGGAAGCCGGAGAAGAAGCCGTTGGCGAGGGGGTGGCAGGGGTCGGTGAAGCTGCTTTGGACCACGGAGTGGTTCTTGGGGAAGTAGCTGAATGTAAGAGTGTCGCCGACTGCGGCCGTAACCACGGAAGGGTTGAAGGCGAGCTTGGCGTCGGCACCGACGGTAATGGGGTGGTTGGCTGAAAGAGCGAGGGGGAGGAGAGCCAGGAGGGGGATGGCGGATGTGGGATGCATCTTGCAGTGGGCTCACGGAGGAATATTATAGGATTATCAAGGTATCCGGACGATGCAGAGACGAGGAGCGATGACTTTAAGGAAACTTTGTGAAGATGTAGAGTACGAATGAGATTTGGTTGGATTCGAGCAGCGGGTAGAGGAGGAGACCAAGGCTTTTGTACCTGAGACTGGTATTGACTCAGGTCAGACTGAAATAAAGATGACTGTACCTGAATTAACATGAAGGATAACATCTTTGCATATCCCAAGAGATGAGATCCAGGTACCAACATGGTAGGGTTCTTCTAGCTGCTTTTAAAGATGATAAGCGAGGTCGCTAAACAAACGACATGGTATGCTACAGTTGTGTGCCACGACGCATTTAGCCAATGGCTGCACGCTTGAGGAACATTACTTCAAGCGAGTTTCAGTCTTGGCTCGTTCACTTGCGCAATGTTCGTCCTAGACGTACTTTCACCACGAATGAAGTACGTTGGTGGCTTCTCTAATGAACTTGCGTAAGATTTCGAGCTTTGAGGCTGTGGGGAGGTGGAATGAGTCTGTTCAAAGGCTGAAATGTTCGATCGAGCCTACCATAATCCAGAACTTTTATACCAGTCAGCGTGGGCGGATACAGTCATCTCGCAAGCAGGAGGAAAGCATATTCGAACAATCATCAAGAGGCGACGAGGGTTTTCAAGGCTTTGGTCATGCTCAAGATCTCAACCAACGAAATTGACAGATTTTCCAGACTTTGGGAGCAATTGAACAACGAAGCAGTGCATACTTCGGCAAAGCTCATCAAATCGTGCCAGGCGCTGCGATGTATAATATACGCCTTGCTGGATTCGAATGGACCAGTTTTGAATTCATAGATGTTTTGTATAGGTTGGAGGAAAGGAAAAGATGGAGTCTCCCAGACATTGGGGGCAGCATCTGAGTTAAAGGTGGTGCAGATGTCAGCAAAATTCGTGACATGGAACTATATTATGGACGTAGAACTAATACTGCGCCCCAAAGAATCCCTACTAATCAATCGCAACTCCTCCATAGATGCCGCTTTAGATTGAAGAGGAAGAAAAATTGAAGCTATTCGTGGGTCCCCGGACTTGTCCCCTGCGAGGCCGAGGGTCGAGCGCCGCTTTAGCCGCTCTACTCTTGGGCAAACGGGGCCCGATCTCTCGCTAATTCGGCAATGCCCAGCTGGGGGCAGATTTTTTGCTTGGACAGGACCGCTATCCCTACTTGAGCTTACAAATCTGTGAGCGTTGATACGGTATTGTATGAAAACCTTCAAGTCTAGCCCTCTCTAAATTTGCTAGCATAAGTTTCAAGATCACGAAGATGCTCAACAAATCTAGCTTGCTTAGCTATTTAAAGAGGTCGGTGAACTTACGGTCGCGCTTTCACACACAAGCGCCATCCCTCTCGATCTCGACTCGCAACTCCCGTTCACGATACTTTATGAACAAAATAGTTCGCAATAAGGGCCCTGGAGCTAGCCCGGAGCGGCCCGAGAGATCCCCTAACTAGCGCCTAAAACTACTCTCGGGCCTTTTTAGGGACTGGCTTGGTGGCTCGCTTGTGCCCGTCAACAAACCCACCCACCATGTCCCAACTACACCGATAGCCTCCTCACCACAAAAAACGCCATGGCATTCCTCCAGCGCCCCTCCCTCCCCCCAACAGCCACCACATCCCCTCCACCAGCATCTCCATCCTCCACCTCCACCTCCCCATCCCCCCCACGCTCCCGCTCCCAACTCCCCCTTTTCCTCACCGGCGCATCCTTCCTCGCCCTCTCCAGCCTCCTAACCCGCCGCGCCATCAACCGCCGCCACCTCTCCACCATCCCCCGCTTCTATCAACCCTCAAACCACCCATCAAACAAAGTGATTGGGGAATTCGAGGCTGTAGCGGCGCTGGGACTCGCTACGATGAATGTGACGAGTTTGTTTGTGATGATGGGTGGGGGGTTGGCGTGGGCTTTTGATGTGGGGAATTTGGAGGAGTTGAGGGGGAGGGTTGGGATGAGGAAGGTCGTTGTGGAGGTGGGATTGGATGGTAGTGGTGGGGGAGAGAGCGAGGATGATAGGGAGATGGAAGGATTGGTTGCTAGGGCGTTGGGGAGGAAGGTGGAGCAGGGAATGAAAAGGAGAGATGGACTTGAGTTGGAGAAGCGGAAGAAAGAGGCAGATGAAGTGCGGAAAGGGTGATGATACTAATGCGTCTTTGTGGCCTTCTTCGTTGTTTGATACCCGGCATCGTCGCCTGCGATTATTTGTAGGATATTTGCCATGAACTCCCCTCTTCATAATTGAATTGAGAAGGGAAGATTAAGTGTGAAATGGACCATATGTATTGATGCTAGAGCACCGAGGAGTACGAATGTGGCACAATTGAGGCCAGTGTTCACTCACTAAGTAGGTGACAAGCGCTGGGAATGCACGAGAGCCTCAGCTCCCAGAGCAATACATAACAAGAAATGTAGGCACTCAAAGCCAGCAACCGGCCAAACGGAGTGTATTGGCCATCAGAATACCAAAGTTCGAGGCCAGATGGAGCGGCGAATGTACTTAGAGTATCTGTTCTGGAGTGCTGAATCCCTTAGCGCGCACACGCCTGAAGCCACTAATGTCTCATAATATGGTCAAAGAACCTCGAGGCAACTTGCATGTAATTGCTCAACCCTTCCACTCGCATCCGATCTTCTCCAACGTCTACCCCGACCAAACCTCCCAAGCAAACGGGCCAAAAGGCCACCACCATGCCACCAGTCCGCTGTCTTCTGCTCGCTTGTCATTCTCCTTTCCTCCACTCAACGAAAGCTGGAAATTTACACAATCAACCCACCTCCCCATCTTCCACCCGACCCCATTCATCCTTCCCACCTGCTCAAATCCCTCCATGACATAAAAGCTTCGCGCATCGTTATCCTTACTCACCGCTGTGACCGCGAGAACTTCTCTGATCCCATGCGGACGTCGCTCATTCTGCGGTACGGCTTTCAAAGCCTCGATGAGTGCTGCGAGGAGTTTTTCTCCGGTGCCGTGGCCAGTGGAGCCCGGGGAGAGGTATATACTGAGCTCTACGGTACCGCTATAGGCAGGGCGCGGGCGGTATTGGGTTGCGTAGGCGTATCCTAATATCTTCTGGGTTGAGTCCGAGGCTTCGGATTTGTTGTCATCATTGTCGTCTTGTGGGTACTTGCGTGCGGCGACGACGAAATGCGGTAGTCCTTGGTCAAGCACGGAGTGATAGGTTTCGACCACGTACGAGAGGGGCTGTGGATCGATGTTGAAGGTTACAACGGTGTTAGAGACGAAGTGGTTATATATGTCCAGCATTTGAGGCAGATCTTTGTAAAGAGTTGGACAGATGGTAGTCGTGACAGGAGGAGCCATTGGCGGCGGCTGTTGTGGTGCCCTATATCAATATGGTGAAATCGACAGTTTACAATAATGGAGGTATAATGTCGACCTTGGTCTGCATTTTAGGTGGGGCTTCTTGCGATCGTCTATCATGTGAAACAATTCACTCGCTCCACCAGCTTGCTTTTGCTCGGTTACTGTAATGTCTTGGCATGCGATTGGCTGGAGCGAGGACGTTTGCGGAGAGTGACAAGGACCATAGGATATGACGTACCTTTTCTCTATGAACCGCTGAAAATGAGATTATGGTCCATGATATCAGACAGCTTGGCTCGGTTGTGTTGGTGATGATAAGGGCTAGGAGGACCAGCTCGTGGCTAATTACAACAGAACGCATTATCAACCAAGCATTTGAACGGCAACATTCTTCTCCCAAGGAAATGGACGCGGGATTTGACCTAATCAGAAGCGACAGACCATGAATGCGAAGACTGAAGGGAGACAACTGCATAAGATGATTGATATTCAACGTCCAGAATCGTGGTAAAGTGGCGAATGTCCCCATCGAGGGTTCTGAGGATACTTACGAAGGCGGCTCAGAACAAACAAAGGGTTCGAGAACGCACCTCAGTTCCGTCAATATCTTTTACCATTCTCTTATACCTCCATCCGGCCCCACAAATCCTTTCAGGATCCACGGCTGTGCTGTTTTTGCAACTTCCCTGACCTCTTCTTCATCAACTTCAATCCCTAATCCTACTCCAGTAAGGCCTTCCACATATCCGTCCCGTACATTCCATACGCTCTTGTCCTTGACATAGTTGTTGATGTCATAGTCTCCTGCTTCCACATTATAATGAATTCCTAAACTCATCTCCTGTATGACAAAATTAGGGGTTGACATCGCAAACTGAATACTAGCAGCTAGCGCAATGGGACCCAGCGGGCAATGTGGTGCTATAGCGACGTCATATGATTCAGCCATCGTAGCTAGGCGTTTCATTTCTGATATACCACCGCAGTGCGAGATGTCTGGCTGCAATATATCGATCGACGAGTCATGGAGAAAGCGCTTGACATCCCAACGGCTGTATAGACGTTCGCCGAGAGCGATGGGTATCGTCGTTAACAGTGAAAGCTGTTTGATGCCTTCTGAGTGTTCTGACAGCAGCGGCTCCTCAATGAACAGCGGCTGATGTGGCTCGAGTGCTTTAGCAAGCTGCTTTGCCATGGGCTTGTGCAGCCGGCCATGGAAGTCTAGGCCAGCATCCATTCCCAGCGCCTTCACTGATTTCAGCCTTTCAACGCTTGTCGCCAGTGCCCGCGGGGAGTCGAGCCAGTCGACATCTTCTGTTGCGTTCATCTTTATGACTCGAAATCCTTGCGCGTAGCGTTCCTTCGCTGCTGCTTCAACATCTCGGGGTCTATCTCCTCCAATCCAGGCATAGACTTTGACTCTATCCCTTACTTTGCCACCTAACAGCTGGTATAGGGGAACCTTGAATTTCCTAGCAAGAAGATCCCATAGGGCAATGTCGATCCCTGCTAACGCCGACATCAGGACTGGACCACCTCTGTAGAAGCCTAGACGGTATGCGGTTTGCCAAAGGTGCTCGATATCGCTGTTTGACGTGGGCTGTCAGCCAAACATCACTAGTCTCTGGGTATTCGTGACCTTACTCGGCTTCATAGCCAACAAATCGTTGCCGCAACGAATCCAGGCAGCCCTCTACGGCCAGCGTATGTCCTTCCAACGTAGCCTCGCCCCAGCCATAATTCTCGCTCGCATCAGTGATCTTAATAAAGAGCCAGCGCGGGAGAACGCGAAAATACTCTATCTTCGTGATTTTCATGACTAGGACTTCAGTGGAAGGAAGGAAAATAATGGAGGGAAGACAGCTGGAGAACAAAAGAAGATATGGCGAATAGTGGGCATGCAATTGCATGCAGTGCCATGCGCTGGAATCGAGAGTTGTGATTTGGGCGGACACAAGAGACCTTTCACTCCCACGCTATTGGAAGACTAGCTTGCAGGATACTGTGGCTGAGGGACTAGCCTATATACGTCGATGCGAGATGTAGGAACAGTACGAGGATTCGATCAATGAAAGCTTGGAATGGAATCGGACTCGATTGGATACCTCAAGTAAAGTAAACGGACTTTGGACTTCCTCGGACAGCGGACCGGCAGATCCACGTCATAAGGGCCTGGAAAAGCTCTGAAAGCACCAAGGTTGCCCCTTAGGAGTGGTGTGGAGTGGGGAAAGTGGGTCTCGCAGTTCTCTGACTGCAGCGGAGAGTACGAGTATGATGTAGGCTTAGAATCCATTGGGCTTGAGCTTGAGGCCGAAGACTGCATTTCGAAGGCAGACTTGTTGGCACTCATAGAAGGGTTCACCGCCCAGTGGGCCAACCCGCCCAGTGGGCCAGCCCCATAGGGCTACTAGCGTTTTTTTTTTTTTTAATTATTTTATGGCAGAAATCGACCACTTTCACCCTAATTAACTCTATTTGAATAAGCTAGCTATAGTACCGCCTTATAAAGCTTTCTAGTACGTTACCCTCTTTTTATTAACTACTCCTAGCCCTTTTATAGTTACCCTTATTACTCTTATTATTTTTACTTTTACCTCTACTCCTACTACTAACGCCTCTACTATAATTCCCGTATAATTACCCTTATTTATAGTCTTATAATTAATCGGCGGAGTAAAGGTAGTAAGAGAGATAGTATAAAACTAATAAGAAGTATTAACTAAATAACTAATCGTTTTAATATAATAATAGGACGTTGTTTTAATATAGTAAATACTCGAGGCGGTAGTAAATTAAATAATTTTAATACTAATACTCCTAATTTCTTTATTTCTTTATTCTACTCTTTTAATACTTTTTAGGTATTCTTAATATTAGATTTAACTACTATATTTAATTTTCTTTTATTAATTTTCTTTTAATTTAGGTATTTTACTTTACTTTATATCTCTTTAATATAGTTAACCTTTCGTTCCTTTCTCGTATTTATATTTATTAATTTATTAATAGTAGTATTTTAAATCGTATATTTAGTTATTATAAAATATACGGCTTTATTTACTTTTTTAAAAACTTCTATTTATTTAATTCCTTCGGTTATTATTATACGAAGTAGCCGTTAGATTTTTAGGGTATTTACGGGCGTTATTATTATCCTAGTTTTACTATCTTTACCGATATAACTAATAATTACTTCGGGCGGCGTAGTCGGGCGAATTACGATATTATATTATTTATATTATTCTAGTTATAACTACTACTAAGGAAAATACTTTAAAATTATTTATAGTTCGAATAATAAAAGGCCTAATACTATTTAGGCTTTTTAAATATTTATAAATATAATTACCTCTCGTTTAGTTAGTCGGTATTATTCTAGAAAATTAATTTTATCGATCGAATAGTAAGCCTTAAGTCGTATTATATAATAAATATAATTTTTATACGCGGTTAAGAGCGGGCTAAAGATATTAACGTCTAGTAATTAAAATAAATAAATTATATAAAGAGGTAAATATAAAACGATAATTTTATATCGGATATAGTATTTAAACGTAGTTATCGAAATATAAAATATATACCCGTTAATATATAATAGACGATATTTACTCTTTTAAATTATAGACGTCTTTTTATCGAAGTACCGCTTAATCTAGTTTAAATAAATCTTATTTTCGATCTAGTTATTTCTATTTATAGATATATAAACCTTAGGAAAAAATTTATTCTAAATCTTCTATTAAAGTACCCCTTTAAAAATAACCTAGGAACGTAAAATATTATTAATTATAAATATATATTTTAGAAGAGATACCCACTCCTAGTTATTATATTATATTATATATTTCTTCCTTTAGTCCGCTAAGACTATAATATAAAGCTTCGCGATTACGCTCTATATAATACCCTTTTTATTTATATTTTAAACGTCTTTATCCTAGACGTTATATTCTTTTTTTTTTACGAGAAAAACTCGAATTAATAAATAAAGATTTTAGGATCCTAAGCTAAAGTACGCTCTTTATCGAGAAGTAGTATATATATAGTTCTAATTTAAGGGTAACGTTTTATGAATTTCTAAAATTAATTAATTTTAATTTTTAAATTATTACCTCTTTTCTTAAGTAATTCTTTTATTATTCGGTGTATTTATTTTACCCGCGGCGGCTATCCCTAAGTTTATAGACGTAGGATTTAATTTAAAAGTACTATCTCTTCTTCCGGTATTAGCTTCTACTATTCCTACTGTCGAATTAACGCCGGTTTATTACTATTAATTCGTCCCTGTAGGGACGTCCTCGGGACGTCGTATTATTTAGCGGCTTTACGCTATAAGAAAGCGCCTTTTACCTCCTTCCACCGCTTATAAGTAAGTTTAACACGCTCTTCGAGCGATAGGACCAAAGGTTCAGGCGATTCGGGGGTTTGGGGGGCTATAAGGACGATAGTAATACGTTTATGGAGTTGAATAAGTTAATTTCTGCAAGAGAAAAAAATGTACGCTAGTAGCCCTATGGGGCTGGCCCACTGGGCGGGTTGGCCCACTGGGCGGGTTGGCCCACTGGGCGGTGAACCCTTCTACGTCCTGAATTGCTGCAGGACCCTTCGCTGTCCGACGTCGCTTCAAGCCACGTTCCTTTCCTTGCGGCAGAGTTGAACTTCTGAAGCTGTAGCTGTACACCATACCAAGCCCATAATCTTACCGATAAAACCAAGATGTTAGTAGATCCACAAAGGCATTGTTAGAGATAGAAAAGGAGAAAGAGACATCGGATTGTTCCTTCCCGCGAAATCTGTGGGCCGGAATCGATAAGGCGCGAGACCAACTACTTCCCTTTGTCCCACCTGATGACTCGCATCACACAACCACACTCCTATGGAACGACTCTATGGTCGATGATTTGACTTGGAGTATCTCTCACCGCAGTGCATGATACACAGCAATCCAGCCAAATCACAGGCCAAACAGTAGCCATGCCTGAACCAACGGTGAGCCTCTCCTCAGCGGGCTTTCTCCGCCCTCAGATCTGACAATGAATTCACGCAGGAACAGCCTTCCGAGTCTGGAGTATCCTCCAGTCGCTACCTTGATCAACAACTAGAACGACTAGCAAGCTCAGTGCCTAATCTCGCGGCTACCTTGGGTACACAAGAGGAGGAAGACAACGACAATGACAATGTCAATTTCCTCCGAGCACAGCTACCCGATGAAGACGAGCTCACTGTCTACGACGATCCGAGAGACCGTCAGCGCAGCATGAGGAGAGCCGTGCAAACCATTCCCGATGCCATGGTGCCACCGCGAGTGTATACGCCAGCGCAGTTGGAGGAATTGGGGAATAGACAAGATGCTACGTATAATGGATGGGCACCCGGAGCGACCTCAGATGACGAAAGGCCGACCCAATCCTCGGCAGCGCTATTAGACGAGCATGTTTCGAGGAGGGATGAACATTTGAGGGAGAGGATGAGGCTGAGACGTATTCGAGATGCCACACAATCGGAATGGCGCGATCTTGTCGCAACCGATGTAGCTATGCAAGAACACCGGGAGCAGTCGCAATTTATCGAGAATGCGACTGGAGGTATTCCTTCTGTGGCCGAGTCTTCGCTGCGAACCACGGCTCTGCTACAAGCGGTGAGAAGGAATCCCCAGTTCTCAGCCCGTTCGAGAAATGAGCTGCAGCGATATATACTGGACAGAGAGAGGGGTGATGATCGGGATCCAAACCTCCCAGGACCACGACATCAAGAGCCCCAAAGTACCCTATCGCCTAGCCAGCGAAGGCAGATACAGAGGGAAGCTACGGTACGACAAGAGATGCAGCAGCACCGAGACCTGCTTGCGGAACACCATCAACATCGCAACTATCTAGAAGAGCAGCTCAGACAGCAGCGACACGGCCTAGCTCCTCCAAGTGAGAACCGAAGAAGACGTTACTGGCAGACGCCTACTGTTTGTGCGCCCAGTGAAAAGAGCTCCGTCGATAGCGCCATCAAATACCTAGGACAACTGCGCTTCTGCGAATCCGACCAAGAAGCCAGAGAAACCGCCGAAGAAATCGGCTTTGACACAGAAGCCATCGAACACTGCTCAAGTGACTGCCATGACTTCCTTGTCAACTCTCAGCTCGTACCACCTCCACCCCAAACCTCCTGGCTTCAAATCGGCAGCATCCTCTCCGGAACGCAACATGGAGCAACCCCATCATCTCTTCCTAGCTACACTCCGCTCATGCCCCCATCTATCTACCGCGCAAGAACCCGAAATCCACACTTTGGCTCCGTCCCCCCTCGAAATCCCTCGCCCGTCCGTCAAGCACCGAACGTGAATGCCGATGGCTTTCCCCCACCTGAAGAAGAGCGCTGGCCAGTCAAGGTAACCATTCACAGCATCGACTATGACTCAATGACGCTCTCCGGCACGATGGAGGCCTTCAACGTACCTGACAAATCATCGCCCACCAAAGTCTCCAGCATAACGACATTCCTTGAAGGTGAGATCATTGACTTCGATACTTATACTCTGGAAACAAAAAGCTTCAAGGCTGGTACTAGCGTTGATGGATTGTATTGGCGGAAATTACCCCCATTCAAGGACCTGAGTGACGACGAGACGATGGTGCAGAGGATATTGAGTAAGGAGTGGCTGAGGAAAGAACTGATGGAGAAGTGGGTTTTGATGAGGTGGAAAGGTATGCTTAACCTTTTGTACATCATACAGATGGTGTACTAATGTCGTCGCGCAGAAAAATGCTTCGTCACCCCATCAGATGCTCAAACCGCCCTCACGATCAGCGGATTCTACTACGTCTCGCTCCGAAGAGCAGACGGGCATGTAGAAGGCCTGTACTACGATCCGCACAGCAATCCATATCAGCATCTGTCGCTCACACCGGAAAAGGGACGCATGTTTCCTGCATATACTTTCCAGTAGTACCTTTACGATAGTGCGTACATAGCATAGCAGATAGGGCTCTGTATTATATGTCTACTCAATCAACTTGCCATGACTGACAGATTTTACCAACCGAACTCCTCGCTGTGCCAAAACACGTCCCTTCCCTGCCACACCCATCTCCCAACCTCTTTCCTCACAGCCGCACCCATACCCGTAGGTCCACAGACCAGCACCGCAACCCTATCATTATCATCATGCCCAAAGACCTCATCAACAACACCACACAAATCAGGCCTACCCGGCGTTACTTTCCCCGCCACTTTCCCCAACGACCCCTCCCGTTCCTGCAATTCAAACCCCTCCCCTTTCCCATCTCCCTCCCCACTCCGCGTAACAGCCACCTCAAAATCCATCGGCAATTCTCCCACCACCTGTCCACAAACCTGCTCAACCCCCCACTTCGCATCCGCCTCCTTCTTTACCATCCACAGGAATCTCGCAGGTGGTACTGGCTCGCCTTGGCCCGCTCGGCGCAATAGGTCGCAGTAGAGTGGGAGGGTGAATGTGGCGCCTACGCCACCTGTCACCAGCAAAATTCGATCGAAAGAAGCAAGGTCCGGGAAATATTTTGCGGAGCCATAGGGACCTTCGATTAGGAGGGGTGTGGGTTGGGGGTGAGTTGATAGGGAGGCGAGGATGGCGGTGGTACCGTTGAGGGCGCGGGCGACGAGGTGAATTTTTTTGTCGGAGGGGGGGTGGGGGTTTGCGATTGAGAAGGGGTTGATGCGGAGTTTTTGCGGGAGAGAGGGGAAGCCGATGTAGATGTGTTGGCCGGGCTTGTACGTCCGTTTGGTGAGTGGTTCCGTGAGGGGGATGGTTATAGAGAGGAGATTAGTTCCGGGCAGGAATTCGATATTTGCGTCGACAGGGGCTTGATTGACGTTTCGCTGGAGGATCAGAAGGAGGTAGACGCCGGCTGCTTCGAGAATATACACGCGAAGGTGGGGGACGTGTAGATAGAGGACTGGGAGGAGGGTACTAGACAGGATAACGTGCAGGTAGAAGAAGACGTGGTAGTTCCAATCTCTGACCTTGGCGAGAGCAGTCGTGCCGATTAGGAGAGCGGTGCTGATGGCTGTGAGGCCGAGGATGACATCCCAATCACGCAGCCTTTTCAGCAGCAGACCTTTCTGGACGTAGAAATTCAAATACATCGAGGCGTGGATGGCCATGAATGTGATGATGATCCGACCGAGGAGGCGGTGATAGGGGTTCAATTCTTCGTGAGACATCCGAGTTAGGTACTGGATTGGGCTCCAAGCTTTTGCGGCTAGCAGATAGTGGAGGGGAAGCTGGGAGGCGGCGATGATGCCGAAGCGTTTAGTCAGATGAAGATAGTCGTCACCGGTATCTTTTGTAGCGAGGAGGAGGAGCCAGGTGGTCCATAGGGTTGCGAAAAGCCATTGTTGGATGGTGCCGTAGCCGCGGATGGGTTCTTCGTCTAGAAGCCAGCGGAGTCGTGAGAATGTGTTGCTTGGCGGAGTTGTTGATGGGGGCTTCAAGCTTGAAATCACAGGACTTGAGTGCTCTTTTACTGGCTGATAGCCATTCGAGCGTTTGATTCTTCCGAATAAGAGACGGACGCCAAGGGATAGTTGGTACATTAGAGGCAGCAGCAGTATTGATAGCTGCGCAAATTGGCCGTAGCCATCAAGCAATCGCCGACGACGTAATTCTTGCTCTTCATCCAGACCGACGAAGTGATAAGGGAAACCCATGATCGGAAAGAAAAGCTCAGCTAGGTTGAGACGCTATCGTACACTGCAAAGTGCGCCAGATTGAATTATTTGGCCAGACATCAAGACATTATTGCGGACTGTACCCGGAATTGTGGCAGACTCCTACAGATAGTAAGATAGCAACTACAAAAGGTATGCGCAAGAAATAGTCGTTGCCGTGATGGCTGATGAGGCTCAGTCAGCACCGAACCCGAGACTCGGTGAAGGGTCTGAGTCTCGAATAGGCATAGCGTCAGATCTCAGGGCGATCGTGGTAATATACATTTACAGAATAACCACAATGGTCGTTCGCGTACAAACAAGCGTGTTACAAATTCCATCCCTTACGGCTGTATAATAAGAAGCTTGAGGTGAAGCTGCCTGTGTTCAATCTGAAGGATTGTTACCGCTGTGAGCCTGATCGCATCGTCCTAGCTTTGAATCCTTGTCTACTTGGTTTTTTCGTACATTCTATGAAGAGGTTTATTATGACAGATGTAGTCAACACTTTACTAAGCCAAGTCCTGTCCAGCACTGATACATTAAAACTTATTTACCAACCTATCGGAGGAAGAATCTTGCGATGCGTTGGGGTAAGGACAAGTTCTATTCTCGACTATCAAGAGAATGCACAACTACACACAGTCCTGGCCAATCCATCAAGAAATCACCGGAAAACAGGTGCCTGCTTGGAGAAACATCCAACAAAAATGTCAAGTATTCTGGCCTCACCGAAATTAAAAAGCCCCCAGTCTCATACCATAATTGAACAATGAAGATTTCGTAGCTTTCTTCCAACCATTCTGACACCGAATCCCGATTTTCCTCATATTCTATGTTGTCCGACTCTTCGAGTCCTTTGGACGCCCCCTTTAGTCCACGTGTTGCATCTGCTTTCATGCTGTCAATCACCCGAGGGCTCGTGTCCCTTCTCAATTCCAATTCTGCTTTTCTTCCTGTGAGTATAGCTTGCTCGAGTTTTACTTGTAGCGAAACGCCAGCGACCAGTGATATGCCAACGATAGCCATTGCTTTGGCGCCATAAAATTCGGCATCCTCTACGTACGTTATCTTTTCGCCTAGATCTAAGGCTTTGTCAGAGCTCATTTTCCCAGCTTGACGGTCAATAACTTGAAATAGATCTTAAACCACAAGAAAGGGTCAATCTTGTCTGCCCGTAGTGACATCTAGTGTGCCCATCGAAAGTTTTGGTAGGCAACTGTGAGGTCCATTTTCTTTACCAGCCCTTTCAGATGAAGACTTCCTTGTTCTATGCGTTCTATGGTCCTGGCTGTTTGGTGGGTATGATTAGCTCATCTGAGGGATATCTAGTGATATAGAAAGCACACATACGAACTCTCAATGGAGCCAAGGCATTAGCTACTATTGCATCAACCATTGTTTTCCTACCCTTGGGTTGGGAGGTTCATGGAACCAAGCCTACGGTTGTCTGGGGTATTTATGGTAGCTACCGGCTGCACAGTACACAGTAGCTCCCTGGCAAAGGCTGCTGCCGTACCCGCGGAGAAATTTCTGCTACTAGCCACTCTTAGGGGTATCCGAGTGGTCGAAAATACTTCGCAACTAGTCCACGACGCCAGGCAGCTCGATCTCGAAGCACATTGCATTGTTGTGCTTCTGAGTGCTGACTTATTTTTTCTCGTCTTAGAGCATTCTGCATCACTGAGTCGCCTGATAGTATAGTACCCTGGTAGAACACTGGATTTTCCGTTTGACGCGCCCCTCGGTTTACTGTAGGGGATAGTTCGCAAGCACTGCAAACAATTGATTTCTTCCCCGTATGACGATAGGTTGCCTCGAAGAGAACATCTTTTTCAAGACCTGGGTGCTGAAATCCTTTCAAGCTCTGCAGTCTGTAGAGTTGCTGGGCCGATTGTCCACGAATGGAGCCCCAGTCTCTTCCGCCCAGCCAATGACAACATCGTAAACGTTAACATCCTGGCGTGCAGCTTCAGATGACGGATTCTGGGATACCCCTCCACTGACGCCCACAAATGATTGAACTGTGATATTTGGAAAGGTTTCCTTGGCAGAGCAGGCGAGGTCGTAACCAAGAAGTTTACCAGGCTGACAAGGAGCCATGCGTGCAATGACGACGCTGCGTTTGTTGATCTCGCCAAATGTGGATGTACTTTTATCATAGATATTCCGTCTAGAAAGCGGGTGGTGGTGGATCTCTAACATATTGGTTGCGGCCACACGCTCGCTCTTAGCGAGAGCACAGACCTATGCATCCGTTTAGTCTTCGGCGCTTTGAAGTGGGAGATTCTCTATGTTACTGGGGAACTTTTGGACCATTGTCCCTACGACAGCTTCAATCAATTAGGATGGAATGTGCGAATGGGATATGGTTGACTTCGAGTATTAATGCAGGGGTGTTCACGGCGACGCGGAGGATTTCGTGGGTTGCAAGTCTAAGCATTCGTGAAAGAAGACAAGAGCAACGAACGTCGGAGCGTAGCAAGACTCGGCATTCAGGCAGTAGGACGAGTCCTGGTTGTCTGAGGTCAAAAAGGGCACCAAGGTCGAGCATTAAATCGGAGAAGTTTTCATTATGTGAAGGATGGCCACCATAACGTCGACGTTGAAAGACTCCATAACATAGAATTTCGCCTTGCTCCTGAAACATCGTCTTCCCAATCAAAGCTGGAAACGATCGGAACTCCAACAGGATTGAAGAACCACTGGCCTATCGGGTGTTCTTTATGCAATGCATGATCCTGAGACGCCCCCAAACGCCCTGGATTGCCTTCGAGTATAATTCCTGACACGAGTAGGTGATTCTGTTGTCACGGCTGCCACATCGTAAACAGGTTTAGCAGATTGTTCTTCTCAGATGACTTCAAGGTCCGGAAATTGGTAAAACGCGAAAGAGAACGGCCGTAGGGAGAAGTATCAGGGCAGATCAGATGAGAGGTCAGCTGCGCAAATGCGCAAAAAGATGTTGGCATATGCAGGAAACCGTACCTACGCTCTCGCCCATTTCCCAGAGCACAGTGTCAACGCTCTCGCCATCTGCGCTCTCAAGAACTGCCATAGCTGGGCGCCAGTCGCTCACCCGAAGCACGGTATCAATGTCTTCATGTAAACTAGATCTAGCGGTTGCTGGAACCAATATGCAGGCTCAGTATCAGAATAAGAACGGCTTGATACAATTATACAAGATTCAAGATCGCAAAATATTGTGGGATACTTATACTTAATTATGTTCACCTATGTCATTGGTTCTATAGTGTGGTGCACTTCCTTGGGATTACCGGATTTCCGATTGGAAATTGCTGAACCTGAGCTTAAAACTCGCCTCGGTTCGAGCCCGAGCCTACGTCACCCCTTTTTTTTGGCCTTTCTAGTCGTTTTGCCTTCTTTTCCTTTTTGGCCTTTTCTTCTGATGGTCATTATGCTGCTGTAAACTAGGCTTCTTTCATTATCTTTCAAGTCTGTCTTCAAATTGGTGTTCTTCGGATCTCGGTTTTGTGGCAAATGGCGAGGGTCGTCGTCGTGTTGCGATGGCGCCAAGGCCATGGGGAGAACGGGCCATTTCCATATCAAAGGTGGTCGGTCACCATTGCTTCCGGTCATGATCTGAGCTTGGGTGCACGTCAATGGGAGTTGTCACTCTATTCGCATTCATCAATTTCATCTCTTGAAACAAGCATACATCGTTACTTCTTCATCACCGCTCAAAGCTAACAAGTTAGGCACGACCGATACACATAATACGTTGGCATTGAAGTCACCAGAGCGGTATCAAACCTAACAAAGAAGAACAGAGGGTTTCTGGTCTACAAGTAACCCGTCTGGATGAACATGGCTCCATTCTACGAATGGTATTGGTGGGAGAGACTTTGGGGACCTTACACCAAGGAATGTGGGTAGATCCATGGATATATTCCATAAGAACGCAGTGATCGCAGACTAAGGGTGCAAGATACTTGATGGAACGGAGATGTGGTCGTCGTTCAGAGAAGATCTTAGCGTCCGTACCAAGCCCGCTGCTAGGCGCGGTTCTATGACCTCCAACCCAGCCCAACCACGATCAATTCCCTAGATGTAGCCTCAGCTTTTGCAAGATGGCACCGAATAAAAAGGATGCTGGCGGTACAAAGGCAGGTAAAGGCGGCGACAAAGCTAAAGGAAAAGGCGGCGCAAGCAAAGACCGTGAAGCTGGGGTTTCAAGTAAGCTCAAAGCTGCTACAGCAATAAATACAAGGCATATCCTGGTATGCATTCGTCTTCAGTCCGGTCCAATTGGATGGCTTAGGTGACTGACCGATGTTACACAGTGTGAGAAACACTCCAAGAAAGAAGAAGCATTGGCGAAGCTCCGCGATGGCGCCAAATTCGACGAGGTAGCACGAGAGTTCTCAGAAGACAAAGCACGTCAAGGAGGCAGCTTGGGCTGGAAAGTCAGAGGATCTCTCGATTCCGCATACGAGAAGGCAGCGTATGATCTCGAGCCTAGCACGACAGGCAATCCGAAATATGTAGAAGTGAAGAGTGGACATGGGTATCACATCATTATGGTTGAGTGTAGGAGATGAGTGGTCTATGACCAGGCCTGTCAAGGCGTAATCTCTTGCTCTGCTCGTCGCATGCACTCGTCCACGATCGACCAGAAACGATGCACGTCCACACCCCTAGGTATCCGGACTCCGCCTTCCTCAGCTTTAGTGATCACGGTCCTTCCAACCTCGCCCTGCTCTTCGCTATTATCACTATGCAGCCCGTCAGTCACCACATTGATATGCCACCTCTCTCCGTCGTGGTCGTCGAATTTCAGTGTATTCTCCAAGAGTATTGCGACAGCTAAGGGATCGTGGAGTGGGGGTCCCTTGGTGAGACCGAAAATGTCTCTGTACGTGTGAGCGAAAAAGAGGAGGATCTCGTGGAAAAGCTGGCGAAGGTTCAGGATTGCATCCGTCGATGCAACCAACGGTTCTCTGCCAGCTAGTAATTGCTGTACCTCGATGGTTGCAAGCGTCTGGTGCGTGAGATCTAGGGTGATAAGCGTAGTCTTAATAGCGAGTTGTGGATTGGAGAATATCGATCTTGCGGCCTCTGGATCGCACTTGATTGAGTGTTAGAATCATGCCACGGCCAAATTCATAGACAAGAATCTCACATAGACATTGAACTCCGCGTATCTCGTCGTATTGCCAAATCGTTCTCCCTCGCCTCTGACATGACCCATAGGAGCATCCGTGAAGCCTCCTCCTATCGCACCACCCATGATGCTCAAACCCTTGATATGATCCACCAACTCGGGAAACGTGGCGAATAGCAAAGCAATATTGGTCAATGCCCCTGTAGCGACTAGCCACGCGGTTCCTTTGGGCTGCCCAATAAGCGCATGCCGCATCGCCAGTACTGCGCTGGTCTTCGACACAGATTTGCTCGCAGGTGGCGGCAGGCATGTCGTGCCGTCTAACCCCGTCGACCCGTGGATGTCAGGAGCGTGGACAGCAACCCTGCAGAATGGCCGTGCAGCACCTGGATGGACCGATATATCTGATCGTCCTATAGCTGTCAAAATACTCAGGGTATTCCTAGTAGTCTTTTCGAGCGAAGCGTTGCCGTGGACTGTGCTGACGCCGAGCAGGTGCAGGTCTGGGTGATGAGCAGAGAGGAGGATGGCGAAAGCGTCCTTGGAGAGATGTCAGCAAGCACTCGTGGTGGTAGAATAAATCATGATAAAGTGGAATCATACATCGTGCCCTGTCTAAGTCAGAATCTGGACTACGTGGGCATGGAGAAAGCAATCGTCTGCTTTACCATCCCGTACCTGTATCACAATCGAGCCACAGCGGAGTTGGCTGGACGGCATCATGACGCTCTCCCACCATTATGTACGTCCGTAGCTTCGTCGGTGAGGAACTTTAATCTGGATAGAGAGAACGCCTCAGTTGCGAGATGGGAAGAAAGAAAGAAGGAAGGAAGAAATTGGCTGTATTTGTTGATATCGACTAGCGCAAGTAAGCGCGGCCACCGCTAGCAAACCTTCCTGTCACTGCCTGTCAGTTTGCTCTTGCATCTACAGGCATTCATGGACAACCTCAGCAATCGATAACATGAACTACTACCGTAACAAGGAGTCGTGTAATAGACACGGTCAAGATGCTGACCTCCCTCCTCCGCACTCCTGAGGTGCTCGATCAACAGCCCGAAGACATCTACTCCAATGCTGTCAGCCTCTTCTTCCCTGATAATGTCCGCACCTTTCACGGTGATCCAGGCTCCCACGTTACCTATGTATCAAGAAGATTCGGGGACATCAAGCTCAGTCTGAGCGACCCACCCACTCAAGAAGAGCATATACTGTTTGCCCATCACATTTGGAACTCTGGTATTCAGATGGCCGAATTCATAAGTCAAGCAAGCGACGGATCACTTGCTGAAAGGGACGGAAGATGGGACGTAACTAGGCAATTGGTGTTGGAGGTTGGAGCTGGTGCGTAGATTGAATGGCAGTAGCACCAAGGTTGAGCTCATATCAAAGGTAGGTACGGGGATCGTCGGTATTAGCAGTGCATTGGCTGGAGCTGCAGAGACAGTACTGTCCGACTACCCCTCTCAAAATGTTTTGGCCAATCTCAAGATCAATGTTGGTCACAACGTTCCAGAGATGGTGAAAGTGGAGCAAAAAGTCTCAGTTAAAGGTCACGAATGGGGCGTTCTTAGAGACGATTTCTCTAAAGCTAACGCCAACCGCTTCACACGCATACTATGTGCAGACTGCCTATGGTCTGATGGCGAGCATTACGGTCTCGCTCAATCCATGGTGCATTTCCTCTCCCCAAAGGAGGATGCCCAAGTATGGGTGATAGCAGGATTCCACACTGGGAGAGCAAAGATTGCCTCTTTCTTCGACATTACCGATCAAGCAGGTCTGGAGACAAACGAAATATGGGAGCGCGATTGCGATGGCCATGAGAGAAGCTGGGAAAGAGATCGAGAGGACAAGGAGCGGAATAGATGGTTCGTCATTGCCATACTCAAGCGCAAGCACAGTTTGGAGACGAGATCAGAGGTGGAGAACAAATATCGATTCTTTACTTCCATGCTCATGCAGAAATCGAATCGACATACTTGAAATGTCTTTGGAATGATATTCCTCATGCGGTCCTTGGTGCCCGACTTGCGTTCCAGGAATCTAATCAGCTCTTGATGATCCCTGAGATACCATGTCTCGTACCCAAACATTCACGGCTCAGCCTTCGTTCTGGATCCCGACATCCATCCTTCCCTTCTCCCATTCTACGCCCTCGAATCTCCCCCGAGTCACCCCTGCCCGCTCCAATTCATCCTTTACCCTCTCCTCCCACCTCTTCACCAACGGATGCCACCCCACCACCTCCTCAAATGTAACCTCCTCTCCCTCTCCTTGAACCTCGTACCTCCAGACCCCATCCTCCCCCCACCACTCCTTCCCAAAAACCCTCTCAAGCCTCAATCCCTCCCTCGCCTCCCTCAGTAGTTTCCTCTGCTTCTCCTTTTCCTCACACAGACCTGTACAAGCACTCCACAGCCCCTCCAGCGCCCCGAGTATGTAGCCGATGCGAAGTCCAAAGGCTGCTCCAAGGGAGTATCCTTCATCGAAGCCAGGCTGGAGGGAAAGGGCCTTTGCGACGGTTATGCCATCGCGATAGCCGGCTGTGGAGTGCGTGGAGCGCAGGCGAGGAATGTCTGAGGGGTCTGTTTTCGAGGGAGAGGACGGTGGGGAGTCAGAGAAGATATCGGAGAGGGCGTTGTTGGAGGGGGATGAAGGAGAGGGCGGGATTGAGGGTGGCGTGAGCGCCATGACAATAGGTGGAATGTTGGAAGCTGGATGCTGAGGCTCTTGTGCGGGACAATTGACCGTTGGGTGTGAGACTGTACTCGTAGTTGTGCAACAAGAAGTGTTGGAGGATCTGTCTCGGGGATCAGAATTGAGGCTCCTGGGGATGCTTCCCGACTCTAGCGGCAAAATCTCCAGGCGGGATCCCCCCTGGAGCCCTCTCCTCATCGAGCCACAGAAAATTTTCGAGACTTCAACGTCCAGTCATCACCGCACCGCCATCTTCAGGTAGCACAGCTTGCTGGGCATCCAATGTTATATCAGTGGACATTGAATACACTCCGGCGCCATGGAATACACTCCGGCGCCATGTGATGCCTCTCGGAAACCTGCAAAGACTCGGACAGCGAGGACGTCCTGCAAAAGGGTGATTGAACGAGGTAGTTAGACACTCTGTAGTGTATTCAGCCATCAAGCATGCACATCCTCGCAGGAGCGACCCGAATCGGGTGAGACTTCGCTACGTTAGTGAAGTGCTTACGAGTAAGGCCCCCAATGGAGCTGATTTCTGCACCTTCTAAGCCCCAGCGGCGCGGTACGGGTTGCTGGAGGTCAGAGCTCTTCTTCGCAATCCTCACCCTTTTCTTTCTTCAAGCTTCTCTGCGTCATCCTGAATATCTGCTTCACAATACTCAAGTGACCTTTTGTGGAAAAGAATCGTTGGAGTCATGACTTCCTACTCTGGCCTATATGTCAACCCCCAATCGCCTTTCATTCACTCACAAAGATTCCTGCTCAAGGAAGCTTTGCACAAAGCGAATAATGCAGTCTTCTTCGACAATCGACAGAATTGGCAGGATGCGCTACGCGCGTATGGGGACTCTGTCGGGCTTTTGAATCAGGTAAGGGGGATGAATTTGGAGGATGAAGATAGGAGGAAGCTCGAAGCCATTGTGAGCTTACTAGTGCAAGTTCTGATGGCTAGATGTTTCTGTTGACTTTAGATAGCGAACTACCTATGCAAAACGCATATATGAGCTTCAAGACTACCTTGCTCCTTTGATGCATCGGCTCTGAACGATTGGAAGAACACAGTGGACAGCACGACGATAGCCTCACGCGTATACAAGCTTGCTTCCCCTTCTCGATTATCTCAAGTACGGGCCAGTCGCACTTTTTGGACTCGAATCAGCTTATTATTCTCGCTCTTGCAGTTCTCTGGAACGGAAGTACTGCACGTTCTGACGCTTGGATTGACCTGCCATTCATGCTCCGCCGGTCTTCGACCACATAACGACAAATTTTTTTCAGCTTCCAAATGCAAATTTACAACGCCTTTGGCTACAAGGAACAACCACTCACACCTTTTGAGCTCATGGTGACGAATATAGTTTCTCTTTCGAGCTCCAACATCCCAGGCGCCTAAATTTTCCTAGTTCTAAGGGACTGTGGATTGACATCTTTGTGCTTGAAGATTTTGAGTATATGCAGTCGAGACGCTTTAATTATTTGGAGAGATGCAATTTCCGTACTCCAAGTATTGTAGCAGACTAGCTTAAACGTGTCTCGGGAAATAAACAGATGCATGAGTTTGGCTTTGGGATCTCGTATTTCTGCACAAGCTATGGCGCAAGCGCTGATTTTACATGGCCTCCGAGCATAATAATGACCTTACGTGAAGGTGATTGGGCGGTCGGCGTCAGTCATTGCATAAAAGGGGCTTTGGAATGGTCAACATGTTCTTGGTTTGGGATGTTATCAGTGCGTGCTCCCTCAGTAAGAGGCCCGGAATCAGTGCCACAGACAGCACAACTTGCGCGAAACACAAGAAAGTAACGGTAAACCTGTGCACAATCACAACCGTCTTGAAAATTTGGAAGGATCTAGGGTTCCGCTACATGGCCACTCCGTCAATACAACGTGAATCATGAGTCCACGAAACGTGACTGGAAATCTTGCGTTCGACCTTTGAATAGCATTCTGGTCATAACCGGCTTGGCCTATTTACAAGCCAATCTCCACGGCTTGTCTATTCTAGCCACCTATTCTCGTTGCACTTTACAGCAGACGCTTGATCATTTCCTTCAAGGTGATCCCGACTGCAGTGTGTCTAGCTAGCCCAGTCCCTGACATTAGAAAGCATAGGATATCTTCGCGTACCTCCACAATGTCGCCGACCGCCACGACTTTTACGACGTCTTCTCCAGAAACACATCCCTCAAAGCATGTTTCACTAGCGCAAGCTAAAACCGTAGCGCTGCAAAAAGAGCTCAAGGAAGAGCGAAGCAAGGCGGAGGAACTGCAGACGGAGTGTGACAGGCTCAGAAAGTTCAAAGATGTGTTTTGGCTGAGGGCGATGAACCTAGACTACGGAATTAGGTCATTGTTCTCTGCATTGAATTTGCCTCTAGGCTTACTTTTCCGCTCGTACCACTACGACTGTGCTGAGCTCATGGACCAAATCAAAGAGCATGTGCTACAATCAAAAAGCCTTATGAGCGGAAAGAAAGAGCTGGATACATTGAAAATTGAGCCTGAGGCATACAAGAAGTAGGCCATCTTTCGGGAAAAGAGCGACGAGCTCAAGCTTGAGCGTGCTGAAACGGAGATCGAGAGCGAGACTCGACGCCGCCGAGTTGAAGTCATGTCAGAGTGCCTGAAGCAAGAGATCGCCATCAAGCAACAATGTTCTGCCATCGCGACAATGGATGATGCCGAACGGGTCGTCAAAGCTGGGTTGGAATGTGGCATGGTCTCACACGAGAACGAGCGCCGTAAGGAGCCGATGGCCTGCGAGCTCACTGTTCCAATACTGCCAAGCACCCAGGACCAAGGGGACCGATAAAGCGCCGGCTCGAAGACCCTACACCATAGCAGAGATGTACAGCATCCGTGAGCAGCAGCCAGTAGTAGCCAGGAGCAAGGGGGAGGGCGACGGAAACCAATGTCCACGATTGCTCACAACAGAAATGTCCCAGACCAATGATCCAGAGTCTCACCCCGAGGTCGATACCCCCAAACGATGGAGCTATAGCGATCAGGGAGCCTCAGCCGCCACGGAAGAGCTACGGCCTACAACCTCAGAATACTAGTGGCGTGCGTAAGGTCAAATGTGCGATCGTAGTTGATGGTAAAGAGCTAATAGGCGTCCCTCTTCGTGCTGAGATGAGGACAGAAGCAGGCGCTATTAGGCAAATACTGTTAGAAGACCATTGGCTGTCATACCGCTAGGGGACACAGCCGGCATTCATGAAGAGGCTCATACTAATATGCCATTTGCAGACGTCAAGACTCTCCTGAACTGTGCTATCTTTTGAGGTGTCTTGGGAGTGGCAACGCTTGGGTGCTTTGATCGAAGCGGTGTGAGAGTGATGGACAGACAGGAAGAAAGATTGGAAAAGTCAGTAGATGTTGCATGAGGCTACATTGTGGGAGCACCTCGTTCTAAATTACGAGATGGAGAATAGCTCAGATGAGCAGTACTAATCAAGAAATCAACACTCGAAAATGCGAGAGAGCTAGCTTGCATCGTCATCATGAATTGCATCACATTGGCTCCTTCCTCCAGTATTTGATTGATGTAGGACTGACTAAAGTCGCGCTAGAAGTAACGACCTGCCTCACGAAACATTCGGTATAAACATGTTTTGAGAACATCAATACCAATCCCAACATGACTTTACCGTTAACTCATGGTAGTTCTGCAGTCCTAAGCCCCTTAAATGGTGACAACGCCGTGGCCACCAATCCTGGGACAATCGAGCGACTCACGCAAAAATTCAAAGGCCTTGAAAGAGATGGACGTGCGCTAGAGAACCGAGCGGCTGAATTACGTGCAAGACTTGAGAGCGTAGCAACAGAATGGGAATTACAGACGCAAACAGCCCTCTCACGCCAGCATCAACTTGAAGAGAAGCTAGCTACCGCCCAAAAAGAGCTCGCTACCTCTCAGGAGACTGCAAGACGCCTTCAGCAACGCCTTGATGATCGAGACTTCCAGGTTCTTGAGCTCAGGGAAAATCTTCAAACCTGCTTGGCACTGCTCGACAGAGAGTTGGACGCTCGAAGGACTCTCATAGCTGCGTGTAAGGAATACCAGCAGCAGTCAAGCCCCGAGGTCAAGCAGATTCAAGCCAATGTGAAAATATTGGAGGCAAAGGCGCACGCAGACGGAGGCGAAGGTGAAGGGCCTTTGGTCGTTTATACCAAGGGCAGGGATACGGCACCAGGAGAGTCACTTCCGGAATTAATCTCGGACAGCCAGGTCAGCAAAGTCGTTACACCTACATCTGGAGCTGAGCGTCAGACACATGGTTCTTGCGAGCAAGGTGATGGAGACCTGTCGGGTCTGAGTGAAGGGGTGACGCTCCGTGGCGGATTGACGAAGAATGACAGCCTTGAAACGCCCGTAGACGTGGAGTCTTCAAACAAGAGAAAACGAACTCCATCAGAAGAAGGGGGGCTGGAAGAGCAGTCACCCAATGCTTCTCAACGCAGACGGATCGACCCCGAAAGGCTCAAAGTAGCTAAACAGCAGTGGACGGCCCCTAAAGATTCTACTCTGTCGGAAAGCGAAAAATCCGAAGTCATTACCTCCGATTCGCAAGCTCAAGCTTGGCTTAACAAAATCTCGCCGCTGTACAATTTCCGTTCTCCCAAAGGGCCCCTCAACCTTTGTCCAGCAACCGCGATTGGGCAAGAATCTGGCATACCTACCGAGAGACCAACATTCGGACGGCCCTCGGGACCTGCGATTCCTATAGGCCAGTTGACCCCCAAGCGTGGAGGCCCGGCTAATCAGCAGCTAGAGGTAGTCTCCAAGGACACAGCAGACGAGGCAAATCTTTTCCCAAGCAGCAGGTGTGGTTCTGCATCTTATGTGACTGTACGTTCGCCCGGTATGGACAAGCCAGTGACGAAGAGGTGGAAGCATTCCATGTTGAAGAAGGGGCATTGATGGGTTATGTTTGTTGGTTTCGTAGCATTCATAGGCTTTGAGTTAGAAGCTTTCGAGGAAGAATGTGGTCTTTGTGATGGAAGGGCACTGTCAAGTCTTGTACATTGCATTGTCTAGCTGCCAAATCTTAGTAACATCCTGAGCATGATAGCATCTAAACGGGATCCTTCTTATTTTCACATGATCCAACTCTTTTGTTGCACCACCATTTCGATGCAGTATCAGCTTTTACAGATTCATTCGCTTTCCTAGCATCCCATATGCAGTAGCGCTTGTAGGGCCGGTCATTATGTAGGACACCCCGCGTTAGAAGAAATCTCCCCTGACTCGGCCAGGCCCCTGACTCTGCCACCCTACTATAACTCCACAACCGTAGGTTTTGATATCAGTAGCGATTAATCACTACATTTTTCATACCAGTGTGTTATTCATACTGGCATGGTTTGTGAGGTACAGTTATGGACCGTTTTCGTCCTAAGAGATCCCTAGAGCTAGACGCCGGAGTGAGAAAGTGAGAAAACCAAAGACAGGTAGTGATGTAGAGATACCCCCTTTCCTTGGATAGACACCCCCCTCCGTATCTGGCTTAGCGGTCAAGATAGCGCGAACGATAGTATACTGTGGTCAGCCCTAACGGTACCCCTAACGCCCCCATAATCAGTTCCGGGGATCTACAGTCAGCTCCTAGGGCCGCTCCAGGGGGCCACCTTGTTAGGAGACCCTTAGGGCACCTTTAGGGCCAATGTCTCAATTCGAGGGACGCTTCCACCTTAGCGGTAGTAATAGGTCAACCTTCGGGGTCATAACCATCGGGCATTACCTAGGGAGAAGTTCTAGGGTAGTCTCCTTTAACGAGTCCCGAAGATGGAAGATACTCAGGAAACAGACAGACCAACGGCAGCCACTAGCCGGATATAGGGGGGCGTCTATCTAAGAAAATAGGGGGTGTCTCTCATCGAGCCTATTCTAGGGTGAGCGCCGCTTTTAACGCCACGACCGTCGATCTATGGCATCAGCTGCAATCAAACAAAAAACGCTTTAGCTGCACCTTGTTTCCACTCTCCATTAAACTAGCTACCTAATAGATCCTGCGGGGCAAGCCACTGGCATTGGTATAGTTCAGTCCGGAACAAATACGGCAGGGCAAGTCGCTGGGACATTTGCTACCCTTCGCTCGACGTGGACGCTGCATACTCCATTGCGTTGTCACTCTTCTCATTGCAAATAGTGTGGGATCATGCTGGCCTCTTTGTTGGACTTGACAGCAGCTCTATCGATCGAGTGGACAAGAAAATGATGCCAGAAGGATGTTTTCTTTCCCCTCAATCTCGCCCACATGATCCGCACAATTATATCCAAAGGTGTTCAAATCGCACGGGCCTTAACCTGCAGTTTTGCGAGCTAGGATCGTATTGCGTCCATCTTTATTGACGTGCCGAAACGTAAAAGAATCAAAAGACAGGAAGAGGCGCATCTACTGTCAGTGGAGATACGGAGAGCGAAGGAATGGTCAGTCAAGGCACATCCTGCCGCCTCTAGGGGAAGCAGGGGTGATGAGGCTCCCTGCTCCGCACCCTGGTGATCCAACACCTATTAGCGGTGTCGAACACTTTATATTTCAAATAGTATCCCATCTCTACGATATAAGAGAAGGTTTTCAAACGATAGCCATTGATTTCTATATTGCTCGCAAAGTGATTCGAGTATAGTGAACGTTACAGCTGATGGTAGAAGTGGTAAAGACAAGAAGAGAACGTTGGGCTGATAAACTACCTCTCCAACAATTATAGAGATTTCGGTCGGCGACTGAAAGCATCACTGCTATGTTTTCCACACTTAGTGCTCTTTCTAATCCCTCATTGATGAAGACAACGTCGCTTTGCTCGCGGGCCAGTGCCAACGCTGTTAACACTCTACACCGATCCAGAGCTAGGTCCACAACGCTGGTTGTTGTAGTTCCAGTCAAAAGCGTCCAAGACGCCGTAAAGGTGGACGAGCGTAGCTAGCACGACAACGATATGGAAAATCTGATGCGAGCTCCCCCAGATATCGAAGTAACCTGGGTAGAGCTTTTCTGGAAAGCGTGTGGCATAAATGAGGGCGCCAAGGAGGATCAGTCCACCCTCAGCATAGTAGTAGGGGAGGCCGGATTGTTTATTGAGTTGCTCAAGCGGGAATATACTCGATGCATGGATTATTGGGGCAAATGCAGAGAGGCCTGTAAGGATGAAGATAGAGAGCCGGAACAGGCGGTAATGACGGCTCTGATAGGATGGATGGATAACAATGTACACCGTAAAAACGCCGAGAGTAACAATCTGGTAGGTAAGTGAGAGTCAGTGACATTTATACTGATAGTACAGCGAGGGTGATAGGCATGGATGACAGAAAAGGGAGACAGGAGAAATAGTAAGGGAATTAAGTTACTGGTTACGTACCATTATCCAATATGTATTCTGTAGGACCGGCTCACAATAGAACCCTACGTAGATTCCGGATACAAAATCACCAAGAATGAGAATGATGATACCAGTATAGTCGATACGGCCCCAGAGTGCTGCAATTTGGGCCGAGTGATTTAAGAGGGTATGATATAAAGCAGAAAAGCCGAAACAAATCGACGTGGTACAGAGGTAGAACGCCAACATGATTTGGTCTCTGGCGGTCGCTTGTGGGTAAGACCACGAGAAGTATTGGAAGAGTAAACCCTGGCATACGATTGCAAGAACGCCAGGGAGTAAGTGGCTATAGATATGTATGTCCAGCTTTCAAAACAGGTCCTGATGGATTCCATGACTGGACGGTACCCATAGTGGATGTAAATGTTGTCCTGATACCAGGCTGGGATCTCATGATAGAAGAGGAGATCGCGACTGCTCTTGCCTTTCACCTCCACCTTAACCGGGGACGAAGTATTCTTGTTTGTTGATGTCATCTCGACGTTTAGGACCAGTAGCTTCGTGTTCTCACACTCAGCAATCGTCATTCATCCCGTGTACCTTCAGAGATCGTCTAAAAATTGGAGGCCAATAGTATATGGATTGTTTGTGCGTAGTATTTTCAATATGCGGACATAAGCTTCGCTTATACACAAATCATACATGTCACGACCAAGATCGCGAAGGAAGGTCAAGGAGTAGCCATGACCAGCAGTCGGGTTTCAGCTCGGCGGGGATCCAACTTTTGCCAAGCCGGGGATAGGTACATGACTTCCAGTGATTAGTTGGCCTGACGCCATATGACGTTGGGATGTTTCTCTATTCGTCTCTAAATCAAAACCGGAGTAGATCTGCATTGGCTGTAATCACGACGAACCTATGTGTGGAAGAGGTAGTTCCACCTCTAGTTGACCAAGGTGCCACCAGTGCTACGGTCTTTGCGGTCACGATCCTAATTCCGTGGAGCTAATGCAATGCTCAGCCCACAGTATTACGAGTACACCTCCACACGTTTTAACCGCCAGCCTCATTCATGCCAGGTTCTTCCGAAGGCGTTTCATCTTTCGGCCCGTGCCACCACGCGGTAGGAATAACACACACTTACTCCTAGCGCGACTTGCTTGTTGTTTTGCACTGGGGTCCTGGATTGAAAGCAATCTACGAACATGATCTCTCGTTCGTAATCCTCTACTATTGCTCCAATCAAGTACATCCCTACGTACGCCTTGTGTATCTAAGCTCAGAGTTGCAAGACAGAGTGCCGTGTTTTGACGTTGTTCAAGTCGATACGGCAACCTATCATTGCCGAAGCGAGGCATAGGGCGCTCGAAAGGCCCAAGTGGCATGTTCATGAACGTTTGAATATTGAGGGACCAGCTCGGACAGAGGTCATCGACGAAATCCATCGGCGTTTGTTGGTACGGTCGTGCAGCAGGCACACCACCTTCGACTAGGATATGACCAATACTTGTGTCCATGTTCAGTTTGACAGGAAACTTAACATCTGCGGGCTTGTGTAGCCAGCACCAGCTGATTGCTATAGAGCAAACCACAATCGCTAGCGCAAACAGCTCGAGAGTCGTTATTGCAAGCTGTTGCAAGGCGCGGCCGATGCATTGCAGGATCAAGTACGTAATCTGTGCGCAGGTTATAACTTTACCGATCCTGTCCAGTTTCGACTTGTCCGAGATCTCGTCGAGCAATATATTTGGGTACGGTAGATAGCCTTTGGTGACAAGATAGTGGAGCTGCTTTGCGTTCACTCGAAACGGAACGAAGTCCGGGGTTCTAATTTCTATGCCACCCATATCGGCGAAGAAGGCGTGTCGCATTGTCCAATCTTCGTGGCCAGCGTCTTTGAACGCGATCACAGATCTTTTCGCTGCAGCCCATTGCCCGACTGCGGCAGTAAGAACAAACTCGGGTCCAGCAATTGAGACGCCCATCCACAGCAAACGACGGCCGGTAATACTCCACCAGCTTTCCCCTCTCGAAGGAACATTAAGGCACAGGATCACGTATGTAGAGATGAATATAGTGGCCAGAGAGGTCCAGATGATATCAATTGTGCCACGGGAGTTCGGTTGGCTTACCCAGCCATGCACACGGCCGTCTGGGGATCCGAGAAAAGCTGCAGGCGTATTTGATTGGGAGCTGGAGACTGGATTCGCAGTCGGACTGATACTGTCCATACTCGCTTGTCCGATGGAAAGGTGGGTCATCATCAGAAAAAGGCTGAGAGTCGGAAAACCCATGGGGAAGATATCGATTTTTAGTAAAAGATGGGCCGTACTTTAATTACTATGCCGCCATACACGTCACAGCTTGGAATTGGACGTTTCCGTCCAGAATTGAGAGCGTGCTATGGCGAGCAGCCAGTATGATTCTCTTGGGCAGCACTCTCGCATTTTGGGTATTCGAGAGTATCGCAATCTGGTACAGGCACAGCGGCGGAGAGCAAATTATATATCAATTCTTTCATAAGCTGAAGAGATTGGAGGATGTTGAACAGCTAAGATCCGAAAAGGCTGCAGAACCCCGGAAGTTGCCACTCAAGGGAGAATTCTGGAGTATCTTCCCTCTTGCTTTGATTTACGCTGTTGCCCGCGGCTATCTGCTTGTGGAGGCATTTCTCGGATTAAGGGACTTGGAGGCAAGCGCGTTCGCGAACGTCAATTGGTCTGCGTACATCCCTCATGTGTAGGAGATCAGGATTTGTGGTAGTACCGCAGAAAAGGAATGAGACATCTTCTAGAACCGCGTGTCAGATTCTGTAATGGACCACATGGAGGCCAAACTTGACTTTCTAAATCCCTTATTCTGAAAGCTTCTTGAGGCGTCGAATGTGATATAGTCCTAATGTAATGAAGATTAGAGGAGGGACCAGTGAGTTTGCCCAATTGGCCCATCTAGAGTCTTCGGTCCACGGCCTGACAGAGGGAACCCCGCAAGGCATTAGCACGTTTGCATTTATTGTGACACTGGCAGATCCAGACAGGGGCCCTATCTGTTGGCGCCCTTGATTATTGATCACAGCTCGCCCCAATGTAGCTATATCAAGCTAAAACGCCAGCTTAGCGCAGCGCAGCGTCGAAATACAGAGATGGGAGTGGGAACAATATAAGGAGAGCGTAGGGGACTCATCATGAATAAGGAGTTTGAACTGAAGTGCGCAAGTGACGATAGTAGAAGCCAGAAGTAGGAGAGATCGCGACCGTAGTAGGGAATGTTTTGACTGAAGTCCGAGACGTTGCAGCTGATAGCGATCGCCATGGCCAGGTGGTAAGAAATGCAGGTCCAAGCCAATACTCACGAGACTGGAATTAAGGAGGCCGATAGCTTCGTAAGCTGTAAGAGGCGAGGGAGGAAAGGGGTGTAGAGGGAAAAGACCTTCTAGGCGCTTGGAGGAGGAATATTCCCAAGGAAAAGAGGGGTAGGAGGTGGGAAAGGATAGAGAGTGGATGTGGGGAGCGTAGGTGGTTTTCCGAGGGCCCCTAGACCAGGCTGTGGGCAGGAACGCACCCAATTGAGTTCAAAATGTGAGGGTAGGTGAGTGGAAGGTTGAGCGTAAAGTGTTCGTCACCAGGATGGGGTCTCTCGGGGGTCCCATCACCCCTGTTCACCCTAGGGTGCGCTTGGACTGAGCTGGGGGCACATTTCTCTTGTATTTTCCTGCCAAGCCTTTCCGAGAAACAAACACCACGATCAGCGTACAGATTTACTTCTTGTACAGCAAGAACTTCAATCAACACAACAATTTGACACCGCGCCGGCATGCCCAACTATGTCCGAGATCGCCCCATCCACCGTCGGCTCGACCAGCTCCGATGAGTATGACGACTCTGACACCGTCGAGATTATCACCAACAGTATGAGGTGGTCAACCTTGGGTGCGTCCAAGCTGAGAAATATCCAGGGTAGAGGTGCGTGAGATGAGCTTTTGTTGTTTTGTGTAGTTTGCTTCTGTCGGGGCTCCAACCGTTCATGTCGTTTCATGCAAAGACGCGGATGTTGATTGCTATGCATTGCTTTGTTTGATTTTGCATCCTTAAGGGTATTTTCCAACTCCGAGAGTCAAATTCTGACATTTCACAGAAATCGCGACACCGTCTTCCATCAGAGCAAATATGGCTTCGAACGCTGCGAAAACCTCTACTAGAACCTGGGAAGCTGATCTCCAATACCACGACACTTTGTTCGCCACCGACGGTCTTGGTGCGAGTAGCCGAGCCAACAATGTGCACCTCGAAGAGATAAGGACTACTCCTCTCTTTGCCGCTAAAGTCTTAGCGAATGTACTGGGGCGCCAGGCCGAGCTTGGTGGGCCAGCTGGGAATGTGCTTCCTCAGTACGGGCTGCTTGCTAAGATTCTGGACTCCTCTGATAGCAGCAGTAGCAAGGGAACAGACAGTCTCCTCGAACTTGCTCCTAAAATCCTTGTGAACGCGTTTGGGGAGCCAATCACCGCGGAAATTGCAGCACCAGTCAAGAAGACAGAGGACAACCGACTTTTCGTCAACATGAATGCCCCTTGGTCGACTTTCATCTGCGGATCACAGGGTAGTGGCAAGAGCCATACACTGTCTTGCATGCTTGAAGACGCCTTGCTACCCTCAAGGCTTGGAAAGCTCCCCCGTCCGCTTGCAGGCATGGTGTTTCACTATGATAAATTCACTGGTTTCTCCAGCACTCAGATTTGCGAAGCGGCATACCTCGCTTCAGCAGGCATCCCTGTAAAGGTTTTGGTGTCGCCCAGCAACCTCTGGCGTATGACGAGGGCATATCAAAATCTACCCGGGTTTCCACCAAACACGGAGAAGCCTGTAGTCGCGCCTTTGTTGCTCCATGAGAAGCAGCTAAATGTCGAGCGTATGATGAAGTTGATGGCGGTCGACGAGAAGGATGGAAAGATGGCGTTGTATATGGAGGTAGGATCTAATTTCTATTTTCAAGCAGAGTCATATTACCGACCGCTACCCCAATCCACCTACTGATCATTACTAATACTTAGCAGTCTGTCTGCAGGATCTTGCGATCCATAGCTATGAAGACTCAGAATACGTCGGGACTGGACTTTGAAGACTTCCTCAGGAGACTAAAGCTTGAGACGCTCAATGAGGGCCAAAAAGCAATGCTTGATACTCGGCTCGAGCTCTTAAGAAGCTTCATGTACCAGACAGAGACAGCGGGTAGTTCTAACCACCAAACAACGAAGCCCCAATTCGCGGACACTAAGAAAGGTCGTGAGAAGGAGCGGAAATGGAATTCCGAGGACGACGCAGCGCGAAGGGCAAAGATCGCGAAGTCGAACATTTGGTCGTTTGAGCCTGGAACCCTTACAATCGTGGATTTAAGCTGCCCGTTCGTTGACGAAGGTGCAGCTTGCGCAATGTTCAACATCTGCCTTGCATTGTTTTTGGAGGAGCGAGAGGCAGCTGGGCGCATCGTCGCCCTCGACGAGGCTCATAAAGTGAGTCACACGAACTTTTTTTCTGCTCCGCACTTGCGCAGATAATATGATGCTAAGCATTTGCAGTTCATGACAAGCACCTCATCCAGCTCTCAATTCACGGAAAGCCTGCTGTCGGTCATTCGACAACAGCGTCATCTCGCTACCCGTATCATCATTGCCACTCAAGAACCAACAATTTCACCAGCGCTTCTAGATCTAAGCTCCATGACCATCGTCCACCGCTTTGCATCTCCAAGCTGGCTAGCGGCGCTAAAATCCCATTTGGCGGGTGTTGCTGACGAAGGAGATAGCTCGAAGCGGGACGTCGTCGAAATATTCAAGCAGATTGTCAACCTAGAAGCTGGCGAAGCTTTACTGTTTTCTCCTTCAGCAATGACAGGACCGGACAAGGACGCGAGTCATCTTAGCTTGAGGATGCAAAAGCTTGGTATGGGGTATGTGAAGGTGAGGGTCCGCAAGAGGTTGACTGCTGATGGTGGACGGAGTATTCTGGCTACTTAGCCTGGCATGCTTCAAGGTGCGGCTAATGTTCTTCTACTGCTATTACAGACACTTTTCGTTGGCGGTTTGGCTAATGGAAGGGGTGCATATGGAAGTTCAAAGTCGATTGTGTCGATACCTCGTGGGTTTTCCTTACGCAGGTCGGGGTTTCGGAATACTTATCAGTTGTCTCATATCTGTATGCCATCATGTGACTTGTGTTTTTGAAGCGTCTGTTCCCCTCGATAATGCGTGTGCTATGAACAAAAGTCTAGATCTTTCAGATTCCGAATCGGATAAAAATTGACCTCCGGGGATTGCCGATCTCTGTAAGGCAGGCCTCTACATGGCATTCGCGCTTTCTCGACAAGATTTCTCCATTCACCAAGATCATCCCGCCAGATACACTCCGCTAGACCGCGGAGATGGCTTCTTGTGACATCAGGGCGATCCCTTTGCCTGATTATGCCGCCAACAGCCCTCCATGTGGGGTCGAGAGTGATGAAAAAGGCCCAATGGCTTAGAGACCTGACACTGGAAGATTCATTTACCCCTATTCCAATAATGATAAAACGTTTTTCAATTTTTTTAGAATTTTGCGACACCCCACCAAATCCGAAATCCAAGAATCATAATTCGGACTACCACATCATAATCACCAGTCGTGAAGTTATGAAAACTTCAGAAATTATTATTAAGGTATAGCTCTATTATCTATAAAATTCTTAAATAATTTAGATCCATATATATAGTAGTGGAGGGGGTTTCGAAGGCTTCGTATAAAATCAACGAAAAATCAGCCATAACCCTATATATCTTAATATTTACTAACTTTAATATTTTAAAAACTGAGGCTATATTAGAGCTATACTTTAATAATAACTTCTGAAATTTTTACAACTTCACGACTGGTGGTTATGGTGTGGTAGTCCGAATTGTGATTTTTGGATTTCGGATTTGGTGGGGTGTCGCAAAATTCTAAAAAATTGAAAAACGTTTTATCATTATTGGAATAGGGGTATGTAACACGCGTGATTTGTTGTGACACAACTCTCATCTATGTCTACCCCCGATTGACCTGGAGATCCCTCCATCTTTCCTCCAACTATCCAGTAATCACACTCTCCAACCACTCAAGAGATCTTCCCTCCTACAACCAAGCATTCAACTCCCCAAAACCTCAAAATGCCTACCACAACCAAATGCCTTAGCGAATCTGCCGCCAACAAAGCCATAGGTGGCGTGCCAACCCTGCACTACTTGAACTTCAAATCGCGCGGTCGCGGCCAAGTCCTTCGCTTGATGTGGGAGGACGCCGGCATTGCCTACGAGGATGTTCGCTACAGCTTCGAGGAATACCCTGAGTATAAGAAGTCTAAGATTTCTGAGATGAATCCTACAAGCACAGTCCCTGTCCTCGAGTTGAATGGGAGGATCTTGACACAGAGCTATGCTATTCTGAGGCACTTTGCGAGGCTGTTGGGGAAGTATGATGGGGAGAGTGAGGAGGAGAAGTATTGGGCTGATGCTATGTGTGATATTGTCATCGACTGTAAGCTACACTGTTTCGCCTTTCCAGATTTGGCTAATCAGTTGCAGGGCGCTCTCTCTTCATCCAAGCCTTCTTCGCCGACAACATGAAGGAGACCTACCCCGAGCACTGCAAGACTACTCGTCCTCGCTTCATGCAGGCGTTGGAGACACACCTCAAGACGCACGACTTGTCAAAATCGGGGCCATACATTATTGGGAAGAACATCACATATGCGGATATGGTGCTCTACCAGATCTTGCATGATGAGAATTTGACGCAGGAGGGGAGAAAGGGGATCAAGAACGACTACCCTAGGTTGACACAGTTGGTAGATGCTGTCGAGTCGAGGCCTAATGTCAAGGCTTTCTTGGAGAGTGATAGATACCGTGGTTGAGCTGCTGGTAGCGAGGAGGACGCTTGGGATCGCCGTGATCATGCGACTGGATGTTGAAGGAGATGCTCGCTATGGAAATGGTCGTGCGACGGGATACCGAGGATGAGGCTTGCCATGCTAATAGTTATGCCAATTGCAAATACTTGAGAACTAGAATAGACTGAAGCATGCTATGAAAACATAGATTTTTACCTGAATTGCTCGGGTTTGTGATCCAAGACATGACTGACAGTTGTTCCATAGCTGCTAAGTATGAGGTAGATGTTCAAATGTCACATCAGCATCCTTTTAGTGTACGAGTAGCGAGAGGTATGGTATAGAATGTACATCAAATGCGATGACTCGAGGAAACGCATCTTTGCAAATGCCCAATCCTTTACTCAAAGCAATTTTAGAAGTAAGGCTGTATTCTGTACGAGGTAATCTTCCACTATCATCTTATAACTTGGCAAAAACACCTCCTGTCCGCCACCAAAAATCAACACCAGCGCCAGCGATACATCAAGCTTCAGAGCAGCGAGACCCCCAGGATGCCAAAAATTTGGACTTTTTGGCCACCCGAGGCGGGGCTCGACTAATGCGAATCGTTACTACGGAACAGACATGAAGAACGAATATAACATACACCCGCAGCTGTGGCAATTGTTTAGTACAAAATCAAACAGATGGGGATGATCCATTTTGGTACACATACCCTCCAGATGACTATTAGAAGTCTGATGCGCTACCATTGCGCCACCCGGGCTTTCATTCAAGGGAAATATAATATGCAATATTATCAAAGTTGAAGGAAAACTCGCTCCTCGGCTTACTTGCCAAGAGTTCGAGCTCGAGCCTCAGATCTACGAACATTACCATTTTGACAACAGTATTGTGTAGGTAGTCGCTCGACTCGGTCTGAGACGATTCAACCCACGGTCTTGTCCATAACTGAAGCTGTGAACGGTCCTCATTCTGCAGGCAGAATTGTGTTGATCATTGTGTCCGAATGAAAAATCAATCTTTCCAACCGGCATGCCGTTCAATGCGACGTTAAACAAGTGTGTATCTCGCTCAAGATGGCCAAAGATTAAGCCACTTACCGATTGAGATGACCAGTAAGCAACCCATATTCACTCACGACAAATACTTAAGAACCTGTATTTGCTTGATATACCAAAGAAACGACTCACGTACCGCTCAACGTCACCCTCAAACACGCGGTATCTCGCTCAAGATATCTAATAGATTGCCCGTTTAATACTCAAGACACCCTAGAAGTAATGCATTCACCTAGTAGCCTGGATTTGAGAATGTGCTGAATGGTGATGTAGGCTTACTGATTTCCTCCGCTTCCTTGAGTGCGGATCAATGTTCCACTTGGATCGAAGAGCCCCACGTACCACCTTCAAGCCCAAAATGACTATAGACCCTCTTTCCGGTCAAATTGCTCGAGCATGAAGCAAACCAAGAGTGGGTTTTGAGAAAGAAGTGCTCCATACCATGAAAGGCATCGTTCGAGCAGCGAGTGACCGAATTTGAATATGAAAACTAAGAGGTAAGAGCCAAGAGTAGCTACATTTGATGAATCAAAAGCAATAAAGGCACTATCATGGCACGAAGGTGAACTTATGGTTACTCCGCAGACCTTTTTCACGCAAATATCACTTCAGTCATTGGCACGATTTGCACAAAATAGATCTTTTTCACACAAGCTGCTATGCTGCGGTGGGTATAGAAGTAGTCCTACTAATGGTAAAACGAAAATTTTGCACCAGTCCAGGTACCATCATGAGAAACAGCCCTATATACAAAGCCAACCCCCAATCCTCAAAATCCATGTCTCCTTTCTTACTCTTCTTTACTGTATTGAATCGCCCTAGCAGGCTTACTACTCGAATCTCCACTGGCTATGGTGAGACCACGTAGAATGTCTTTGGCGAAGACCCAACCCATGTAAGTGGGGACAACAATCCAAGCTCCGCTAAGAATTTGGATTAGCTGGAGATATTGGAGGACGCCGGGGTAGGTACGTACTTGGGGATTATCCACATGAATATCAACGTGAAAGGATCGTTGTGTCCAATGTTTGCGAAGCCAGAGAACATCTCGTTGCACCCTGTACGCCAATTAGCTTCCCACTTCCCCATCCTCAAGGATCCTCCCTAAACCCAGAGGGGAACCGGCCACCCATTGGCAGACATAGCTACTCACAATATAGCACCGTCTTACTGACAGTCATCACACTCAACGCAAATCCTGTTAAACACGCCACCCCTCCCCACCCCCCAGGGAGCGTCCTCTCCTTCCCTTGCCCATACTGCCAAACCACCCACAAATACCCCAAATACCCTGCCGTCTCAAAAACATTCAACGCCGTCTGCGCAGCCGTAAATCCATTATGCTCGTTCCACGCTTTCTCCCCATATATATAATCAATCGTTCCGTACAGCGCATAAGGTGTATATATAGGCCATGATAGAGATCCACCCGGCATTGTGTGGGGCCGGAGCAGCACGTAGAAAGCATCCCAGATTACGAGTGGGAGGGATATAAAGAGCCAGAGGAGGGTGTAAGGGTCTGGGGTGTGCGTCCATCTACCCTGGCGTGCGCTCTTGGCTGGGGTGCGGGTGAGGGTTTTGGAGGGGGAGAGGTCGGGGGGTGGGAACTCGGTTTTGTGGGCGCGGGTGGACACCATGTTGCGACGGCGGGCTAGGGGCGATGGGTTTGGGAGAGGGGAGAGCGCGCAGGAAGGAGTGACGCGTTGCAGGGTTGTTGACGTATTATGGGAGGAGATCAAAGGTGCTGGACTAGTCCCGATTCGATTGTTTTGGTGCTGTTTCCGGATTTAGAAATCTTTACGCTGGTCGAATCGCTACATCTTCCACAGCGTGCGTCAGACGGCTAAGAATCATTGACTTCCAATAATTTTGGATGCCATGCAATTTGAAATAACAGTGTTACCATTCTCGCAGCTCTCTACGGTTTTTGACCTCCCATACTGTGAGGTCTGCACGGTAACGTACCTATCCCATCCACTGGTAGAGGGCTCGTCTGTAGGGCTCAGTCCCGCCGCCACGCCAAACGAGCCCAATTACCACCAGTGGATGGGATAGATCAGCAAGCATTAGCTACTAGATCCTACAGCATTGCATACACCTAGATGTCTCTATATGTAAACAAGGGGGGCAGCAAGTTATGCACTCGGAATTCACCCTGCAACTAGTAAGGTCTACATCAATGATAGAGTACCTAATATCATCATCCGTCAATTGAGAATTACATCCGCGATATGTCACGTCAAGTTGTATCTTTCGCGATTGTTTCCTCCCTCCTCCCTCAAACCCCATGTTCTACCTTCCCTTCGTCTATGGTCTTGTTTCGAGTGTATTTCCAGGATGATTTGTCTTTCTGATCTACCCAACAAGACCCTCTTCATCGTATTCCATGAGATGATAGCCCTTACAGCTTATTATCGGTGGCCTGAGCTGAAAAGCTAAAATCGAGCAGTCGTACAGCATGATTCTGGCTAATGCTATTGCGGAAATAGTTGGGCCGATGGATTAAGGAGATGAGGATGCAATTGCTACGAGGGCTCAATTGGCGACATATGGCACGGAGAATTCGCTCGTCGACAGGGACGGGTTTTGGTGGGAACGCGATGGCTCGGTGAAAGAACGTGGAATTAGCGCAAGGTAGGTTGAGGGATATCAGGAGGTTGTGTATATCTAAGACATGTACTCGTACAGCTTTACGATGACCAGATCCTTACTTTCGAATTCATTATCAGAGTTTTGCCCCGTACTTTGTGAGCCATATATCTGTCGTCCAAATCACAAGATCTGTTACATACAACGCACTTGATATTCAAAATTACGATTAGAAGTCTTGCTATCGACTTACAGTCGGAGAACCTACTCCAGTCAATTTCCTCTCCCATGCTTTTCACATTGAGAAGCTTAGCCTGATGCTGGTAGTGATATCTCCCGGATGCCTAAGGGTGGGATTGTTTCCCTCCTTGGAGCCGTCCGAAGACTGAACGATTTACTCTCAGCCATTATCTCGCTATAACCGACCGACTTGCACAAGACACCGCTCCGATCATCGCTTGATCCAAACATGGTCGACAAACCCCCAATATCCCAATCGCAGTGGCCGACATTCAAGAGCCCAAATTGCGAAAAGCGCGGCCAATCTGATTCAACCTCACCCTTCTCAGAACTGCAAACCACGACGTCCCGCGCTCGCAGCCGCTCACCAAGCTGCTGGAGACCAGCGGAAAAAGAATGCACAGAGCCCAGAGTTTGGAAAACTGCAACTGTTATCCTCGCCATCCTCTCTCTTATCCTTCTTTTCACACTGGGAGGAAAGCAATCTCTGTCAATGATATTGCGCAATAACCGTTGCGTGAATACTGGCAATGAATGCACAAACGGCGTCAGTTCTACGATGAAGGCACTAGGAATGGAGCTGCAGGCGTGCCGAGAGGATCTTACAGTGTACGAGGACACGGTAGATAGGATGACAAGCTAGTAGTCACGATGCAAATTGGGATTTTTGGAATTGGATTGGGGTTATGGAGTGCAAGGCTAAGGTCGCCTGTACAGGGTGGCCTACAGAAGTGCGGACAGTGGAGATTCGGTGGGTTGAGGAAGGCCTGGATTTGGTGTATGAATGTTGAGTGATTACGGTGCCTGGAATAGATAGGTGAAAAGAATGATGTACTTTGCGTCAATATGAGCACCTCCAATAATCCCGTAGGACTAGCTCTCAGTTTTCGGTGCAGGGACTGTGCTGGGCGTACTTCTCAAATTCATCTAATTTTCCACAACACACATGGCAAAGGTTATCAAGCTGCTAACAGAATTTTCTGCTGCTAACAAAATTTGCTTCGTCGTTTACCTGGTAATGGGCGCTTATTCTACGTTCTAATTGAAGGTTCTTGGATCTTCAAATTTACCTCGCTCGAACCGATTTGTTCCTAACACACAGTATTTGTTTGATAGATGAAACATTCTTTAGTAACCAATCGATCCAACTCGATCTCCTCCTTCGAAAAAACTCTCAACCATGACCCCATCTCACTCTCACCTCGCGGCCGCCCCTTACGACGATCTGGATCAGTAAAGCGGTAAAGGGTACGGTCATCTTCGCCAGATGGAGGCCACGGACCCACGGCTTCCATATTCATCGGTCTCGCAATCATGATCCTCATAACGTTCTTACCGATGGGAATAGTGGTATTCCTGGACCTCAAGCTACATGATGTGAATACCAACAAGAAGCCAATGGTGACGATAACGGTAGACATGACACAAGAATTACGACAGGGCTCTATAGAAATTTCGTTCGGATCTGAAGGACTCCAAGACTGGCTCGCTGGCTAGGCAGCCGCACAAGCGTATCACTAGCCTCGAGGTGCCTTCAAGGGAAATAGACAGCCTGACGCTTTCCCTTCACGACGCCGACGACGAATTGAGGAATAGCTCAATAGAAGTGGGTCGGCTGGAGAATGAGCTAGGGAAGTGCCAATCAGATCTCGAAGAATCGAACAAGGAGCAAGCGAATGCGATCAAAAGTAATGCTCTTGCAATTGATGAGCTTCAAAAGTGCCACTCTGATCTCGAAGAGTCAAAAAAGCAAATCAAAGACCTGTCTCAGAAGGAACCCTCCGATGCCGACTACGATACCGACACACCTCGAAGGGCACCCGAGCTGATAATGGAATCTATGACGGAATTTTGTCCTCGCGATCCTACAGGTGCACGAATCTTTCTGGAATGGGACAAGGGAGGCAAGCCTCCGTGGACTCATCGATATAGATGGTGGTGGTTCAGATAGCTGGATATCAGAAGGATCCGTGTGCAATTCTTGGAAGTTGCCTGCGTCCATTATGTTGAGTCGAACAATAGATCAATCATACGATTGAAATTACCATCCTGTCAAAGTGGTGGAGAAGCTAGCCGATTTTAGACGCGCTCCAAGTGTCCCGTTACTTCACTCTCTGTTCACCGCTCTCCCTACTACATACCCTTCCCATCCATTCGTGAGGTAATCATGGAACCGGCTTGGTTTATATAAAATTGAATACTCGTTCCTGTCAAGGCCTGGGTGTCATTCAGTCCTCGTTCTGCCGACTCTTGCCAGTGGAGATCGAAGCGAATGGCTTCAAGCGCATTCCAGCCGCGCACGCCTCGCGGCGGTAGACCTAATCATGAATCGTTGCCACTGGAACTTGTTCAGGAGGCGTCTAAACGTCGCGAGGTCCTAGACAGTCCGTATGATCCTTTTATCGTGTCTACGCTCAGTGCTAAAATCCGGACATAGTCTTAAGATCGGCGTAAATGTACGATCATGCCGCTAAAAGCTGATAGAATCGCTAGAGGGTTCGCAATGAATGCTTCGGTCTGATGGCCCTACTCTTGAAAGTGGATGGCAAGCTTCCTCCGGGATGCAGCAGAGACAGAAGATAGAGAATGTCTTGTTTGACTAATCACGCGTTACGGAATACATTGTCTCCTACCTGGGCGATTGCAGCCTCCCCACTCACCAACAAGGGGAAGATCAGAAAACCCTTCAAAGTGAGGTCTTTGCGGCATCGTGTTGGTTGTCTGTGGTGGTTCGTTAATCGGAAACTCGGCAGGTACTTACTACCTCCGCCCATCAATCATTGGCATGTCTATGAAAGCCGTTGCTTATGCATTTGTGCAATTCAGGGACGCCAGCATGGTGAGCCCTGACTGGAAACACTATACAGATGGTGTTATCCAAAGCTGCCAAAGACTTCGATCTTGGCATTGGCGATTCCTTTGATGACCGGCCTTAGACCGAGTTCCCTGAGTACTCCCCGAACCTATGCAGGTACTGACCAGTATCCTAAGTGGGAAGACATCCATTCTATCCGCGACCCGGACAAAGCTCGTGGACTCTTCTTCAAGTTAGTCGTTCAGTGTGTCAAGGCCCGCAGGAATAGACATGCGGAGAGGAACCAGACATCGCACGCGCCTGTATACTTGCTCCGACCTTGTAGGAAGACATACAACCTGGTAGCTGACCTCACATGGCTACTACCAATGCTCGCTTTGGAACGTGGCCGGTTCGGCACCAGGACACTCCAGGAAATTGAGACGGACCTCAAAATCGAGGTACAACAAGATCCATTAGTATCAAAGCAGCTGGTGTGCGTGGCGTTTTATAATAAAAACATGTGCCTACTGCCAATGAATGAACGCATTGCCGTTAGAACTGAGCAATTGAATCGTCCATCGTAGAAACTTTGTTAGGTTGTGGGGCTCACTGGCCGGGTTACGTTCTACCAATGGAGGCGGGAGTTCATTACGACTGTCGCACGAAACGACGGGAAAGACCTGGAGCGGAGTTTGCTACTCACGCCCCTTCGGCGAATCAAGGGCTTACTCCTTAAGTTTCTTGCTTGGATGTTTTTCCTTCTCATAATCCTCGCCCTCCGGACACCAGTCGCAAAATGCTAAAAATCTAACGGCTCGGCAGATATGAGCGATGTCCGTGATGTAACGATGAAAGATAAGCCGATAGATATAGCAAAATTTGAGGACTTGCGCATCAGTGTGCTGAAGTTGGAGAAAGAGCTCCACGAATATCGCCTGGTCATCGAATATGCGCAGGTAGGCACGCTGCAGCAATGCCGCTCGAACGTCGCAAGGAAACGATGAAGCTATCCAACGATGAGGAGACTAGGGAGAGAGATAAAGCACTTGAGAGGGTGGCGAACATGTTCGCCAACAAGGTGTATGCGCTCAAGAACCAGCTATACAAGTGTCAATCTGACCTCGGAGGCGGAAAGCCAGGTAGAAAGGTTGAAGTCTCTCTACCCAGCGAGGAATCGGGTCTAGTAGATGTATTGACTTTCTTAGAACCCATACACGTTTCGTTGATTGAGATTGACTTGAAATTATATCTCCGAATGATAGATACCTAATGGCTTTGCACAAGGCTAGCCTGGAAGCTTTCGTATTTTCGTGACGCGAGGGGAATGAATCGAGATGCGAACCGTCACACCGAGTTCAGGTGCTTTTGAAACGAAACAGAATGGCAATAGCAAATACGTGCTGACCGCGGGCATGAATTCTTTCGAGCTTCCTAAACAGGGAAACCCTCATATCGACAGTATATAAGCCTGAGCTCACACCGCCATACGCGGGCGGGGTGAGTATCATCGAAGTGTTCCATGTGATTGACCAAGCTTTTCATCATCTGCTGACACCCTGTCTTTCACTAATGGCTAGGCTAAATGAGTGAAGATGCTTGGTGCCGAACAGCCGCGTTTTTTCAAGTGCGGGGTGCATCTTTCACCATCTTTAGAGCATACGGGTCTATAGCTTTGACCAATCGGGTAGATTTTCTAAGAGGTTTAGTTTACCCGTGCTTAGATCCCGTAGATGTTTTGAATTGTTTTGATGATCTGTTCATTGATCGCGTTCATGTGGTCTGCCTAATAAATATAGAGGTACTATTTATAACTCAAGACGAGACCAGAAACTCCTACTACTGAAAGCCTCTCACTCATCATCAGGGACGACGATAGTGTTCAGCCTTGGAAGCTGCTCCAATGACACGGCAGTTATAAGGCCGAGACAGATGTATTTGACATTGGCTGACAATGCCGCCGAGGTAATTACCCTGCGTGAGTGCATCATGTGTAACTAGGGTGATGTATGTGTGTCGCCTTAGTGCTGATGGCGTCAAAGCATGTCTGCATAGTCCTTGTTCAATGAGGAGAAATGCCCAGGGCCAATGCTGGTTGGGGTTGCTTGGGGCTCACTTGGGCTCATCGTTGTCCGGGGGAGGAAGTTGCCCCCTGCAGCCGATCATCTGCCGATGTGATCAAGGGCATGTTGCTCAAAATCTATTATTATGGACCTCACATAAAGTGAATTGACCTCCGTAACGAACCTTCAAATGTTACTCATCAATACTGATAGAAAAGATACACATTAACTTGTAGTATCCCTCTCATATTTGATCTGTTTGCACCGCAGCTGAGATAGTACCTTACATTAGCTGCCGCCAAAACAACGTCATCCTCACAAAATGTGGCTCGCGTCTGTACTCTTACTAGCGACGAGCTTCGTCCACCCATCATCACAGCAAGATGGCAACTCATCGGCACCATACCCCAGCACTGTTTACCCAAATGCTACCTCACCGAACCCTGCGGCTTCCGAGAATGCAGAATTCTCACCACCATACTACCCAACCCCATGGGGGTCGGGTGCTGGAGAGTGGGCGAGCGCATACCAGAAAGCACAGGCTTTCGTAAGCCAACTTACATTGGCTGAGAAAGTCAACCTGACTACGGGCGTTGGGTGCGTCTACTTTCTACGATATGAGACATAGAAGCTTATACATGTCCAGATGGGAGGGTGAGCGTTGCGTTGGTCAGAATGGAGCTATACCTAGATTGGGGTTCCGAAGCATGTGCATGCAGGACTCGCCCGTTGGCGTCAGAGACAGTACGCTGCCTTTGGTCTACATGTAAAAAAAGCCCAGCTAATTCCGTCAACAGCCGACTTCAACTCCGTCTTTCCTGCCGGAGTCAATGTTGCAGCTACGTTCGATCGAGGACTTGCACAAGCTCGAGGACAAGCTATGGGAGCCGAACACCAAATGAAGGGCTCAGATGTACAATTAGGACCCGTTGCCGGCCCGTTGGGTCGCTCACCAGAAGGTGGACGAAACTGGGAAGGCTTTAGGTTGGTTGCCACATCCCACTATACATGAGTTGAAGAGAAAGCTAACATACTGATACAGTCCCGATCCTGTCCTGTCTGGCATACAATTTGCCCAGACCATTCAAGGCATCCAGAGCGCTGGTGTCATAGCCTGCGCCAAACATTACATTGCCAACGAACAAGAGCACTTTCGTCAGGCGACCGAGGCTGCGGGCTATGGCTACACAATCAGCGACAGTGTCAGCGCCAATATCGATGATGCTACCATGCACGAGCTATATCTATGGCCCTTTGCTGATGCAGTCAGAGCTGGCGCTGGCTCGATCATGTGCTCCTACAACCAGATCAACAACAGTTACGCCTGTCAGAACAGCTATACCCTCAACTATCTACTCAAGGGTGAATTGGGCTTCCAGGGTTTCGTTATGACCGACTGGCAAGGCCAGCACTCTGGTGTTGGTAGCGCTTTGGCCGGCTTGGACATGACAATGCCTGGCGACACTCTCTTTGACTCTGGACGATCCTACTGGGGCGCGAACCTCACAATCGCTGTGCTTAACGGCACTGTCCCGCAATGGCGCATTGACGACATGTGTGTTAGAATCATTGCTGCGTGGTACCTTGTTGGCCGCGACAACTCTTCAATTGGCGTTCCTATCAACTTTGACTCATGGACGCTCGACACATATGGATACCAGCACTTCTTTGCCAACGAGGGCTTCACACTGATCAACGAACATGTCGACGTCCGTCAAGAACACGCTGACCTCATCCGCCGAATTGGCTCTGCAAGTACTGTGCTGCTCAAGAACACCAACAACGCGTTGCCCTTGACCGGGAAAGAGAAGTTCACAGCAGTGTTTGGAGACGACGCCGGAGACAACTCATACGGGCCTAATGGCTGCCCTGACCGTGGCTGTGACAATGGTACCTTAGGAATGGCTTGGGGTAGCGGCTCTGCGAATTTCCCGTACCTTGTGACGCCCGAGACTGCAATCCAGAACGAGGTGGTCTCGAATAACGGAGTTTTCCAATCGATCACGAATAATTTTGCCGGCATGCAAGTATTAGCGCTCGCCCGTCAAGTCGCCGAAAACAGCGGTGTCGCCATTGTCTTTGTCAATGCCGACAGCGGTGAGGGCTACATCAATGTCGATGGCAATGAGGGCGATCGAAATAACGTCACTCTTTGGGATGGCGGCGATACGTTGATTACGAATGTGTCTGCTACCTGCAACAACACCATCGTGGTTATCCATTCGACGGGACCCGTATTGCTTGGGAACTACTCCGACAACCCTAACATCACAGCTATCTTGTGGGCTGGCATTCCTGGCGAGCAGTCTGGCAACTCCATCGCTGATGTTCTCTACGGACGAGTCAATCCAGGAGCCAAGCTTCCATTCACACTGGCTCGAGCTCGTGAAGATTATGGCACCGATCTTCTGTATATGCCCAACAATGGCGGCGCCGCTCCTCAAACCGCTTTCACCGAAGGTGTCTTCATCGACTACCGCGCCCTCGACCACGCAGATATCACCCCAGTCTACGAGTTCGGCTACGGCTTGAGCTACACCAACTTCTCATACTCCAATATTCAAGTCCAAAGAACGATGGTAGGCCTGAACGGCACCTACACTCCCACAACTGGCTCCACCCCACCAGCACCAACCTACGGCACAGTCTCAAACAACAAATCTGATTACCTCTTCCCCTCAAATATCACACAGGTCCCCTTCTACATATACCCCTACCTGAACAGCACCGACCTCAAAACCGCCGCAAATGCAACTGACTACGGCTCCACCCCTGACTTCATCCCTCCCAACGCTCAAAACAGCTCTCCTCAGCCGCTACTTCCAGCGGGCGGAGCCCCTGGCGGGAATCCGCAACTCTACGATGTGCTATATGAAGTCACGGCTATTATCACCAATACTGGCAGCATCCCAGGCGAAGAGGTGCCGCAGCTGTACATCTCGCTTGGTGGACCATACGACCCGAAAGTGGTGCTAAGGAACTTTGAGCGGTTGAGCATTCAGCCTGGTCAAACGGCGACGTTTACCGCTGATATCACGAGACGTGATGTGTCGAATTGGAATACCAACGTGCAGAATTGGGTCATCTCCAATTATACGAAGACGATTTATGTGGGAAGTTCGTCGAGGAAGTTGCCGTTGTCGGCTACGCTTTCGTGAAATAGGCAGAGGACGTGAATGCATTAAATGTTGGGGTAATGTGGTAATGAATAAAAGCTGCATGCACACGAAACAGGGATAGGATACGGAAAGTAGATGTGTCCGATGGCTACTCGAAAGCTCTTGGTAATGGCTGATCAGGGCTGGATTGCACTCGTCAGGAGTCTAAACTGTGTGGATGAGAAACAGCAAGAGCTTTGTCACTCCTTTGATATGCCTTCTTGTACATAAATGCAATGAAAAAGTCGGCTTATACTATGTCAAATGACCATTTCTGCTCATATTCGCGCTCAAAGGCAACCCCATTTAGTGCTATCTTGAGCCAGGCTTTGACGTCTTCCAGTGCCCACAGATTTCCCCATGACCCGTTCCTGCGAGTGGCTAGAGCGGACGTGGAAGTTATCTCGCGTTGGTCTGAGCTTCCTTGTTGAAAATGGTATGTTGTCTGAAAGCTAATGCGAAGTCATCCTATATGCCAACTGAGATGTCAATTCGTCAAATGATGCTCAGCTTCCGTACTCCTATCGTTACCATCGAGCCGTGCAATTTCCAACATTGAAAGAGTACAAAAAACAGAGCAAGGAGATGTATAGTACAGTCGATTCAGTGCACAGCGTCCACTCCACCCATCCCATAATTCATCCCCGTCAACACCAGTACTGTCGTTGCATGTACGTCGTAATCGATCTCTCCAATCGTCCAGAATCTGCCCATTCCTTCCTTCTACCGTTCAAATCCCACAACATCATTCCATCCATGACTCCATCTCCATCACACATCACACATCATCCAACACCCCCTGTCCTACCAACCCCCCCAAGCCTTACCCCGCCCATCAGCCACCTCCCTCACATAACAACACAACCCCCACTCCTCGCCCTCCTCCGTCCCCCCCGCGGGCCCCCTTCCTCCTCATCAGCATGGACAGCCGCCGCCTCCCTCAACCTTCTCCTTCTCCGTCTCGCTCCCGCCCCCTGCGCCCCCGCCTCCTCGCTCGCAACCATGTACTCCGCCCACTTCCTTCCCAACCTCTCTGCCGCCTTGCGGTCCCCGCGTAAAACGCGTTTCATGTGCTCATTGACAGTGTCTTGGTAACCGTAGAAGCATTTGAGTGAGATGACTGCGGTACGGCCGCCTTCGGTATTGTGGGAGAGAACCTCGCGGACGCCGGTCCAGGTTACGTTTTGGCAGTCGTAGACGACTAGATGCAAGCCCACGGTTGGGGGGACAAAGGTTTTGGAGTTTGAGGTTGAGGAGGGCGCACCCATGTGGTCGCGGGCGCGGACTTGAGCAGCGGCTTCGGTGAGGACGAGGTCTGAGACGCGTGTGTTGTCCATGAAGCAAGTACGAAGGCTGGGGCAGGATTTGATGATGGGGAGCATACCGGTGTCACCGAGATTTTCGCAGAAACTGATATTCAGATGATGGAGATTGGGTGCGCAGGGGGCTCTGGCGAGGTTTTGAAGGGAAGTGTTGGTTAAAGCGGAGAGTTCTTCGATGTCGAGGTGGGTTAGGTGGGGTGTGGATTCGAAGATGCCTGTTAGAGCATCATCTGTCAACTCTTCGCAGTGGGAAAGCTGCAAGCCGCATAGATTGGGAACGTTGTGAGCGAGGGTACGGATGCCCTTGTCTCTGAGGGCGGCGCAACGAGAGAGGTCAAGGTGGCGGAAATTGCGAGGGGGGACGACGGCGAGTTCGGTCAGAGGATCGATTTCTGGGTCGCTGCCTTGGATGAGGCTTTGGAGGGATTCGTCGTCGAAGTCGATGCAGTGGGAGAGGACGAGACGTTCGAGGGTGTTGCGGTTGAAGAGTTCGAGGAGGAATGGCTTGTCGTCGAAACCTTTGACTTCGCCAGCTCGGAGGTCTTTGAGTCTTGGGCATAATTGAACGATTCGGAGCAGGCCTCGGGTGTCGACGGTGTGGCACCAGGAGATGTTGAGATGCTCTAAGAATTGGCACTTATCACCGATGATCCTCAGTGCAGAGTTGTTCAACCCCTTCATGCCTGAGAAGTTGATGTGGACTAGCCGTGGGTTTCGTAGGAGAAAGTAATGCACAGAGGTCCGATCGATGCGGCAGCCCTCGAGAGAGAAATATTCCAGATTCCTACAAGCATCGGTTATGTTTTGTCCATCTTGGCCCCAGCTTTCCGGCATCTGCGCACATCCCCTGAGGTTGAGATCCCTCACGAACGGTCCAGCTTTCGTCATGATCTTCGTCAGAGCAGCCGCAGGTATAGCTTGATAGAACTCTTCGGTATCCAAATTCCTCCACAGCTGTCCATCAAAGCACATTCTATGCCATCCTCTTGAAACGGACGAGCACCGTACAATCTCCTTTGGTCTCAGATATTGGAATATATGCATTGCAATCTCCTGTGGCATTTCGCCCCACAAATTGAAGTTCTTCCTCTTGCGGATCGACTTAACACGGGCTATTGGCTTCGAAAAGTAGTCTTCCAGCACGTCTCCCATTCCCAATATGGCTGCCGATACTGCTTCCTTGGATCCGGGACGCATATCCGCAGGCAGTGGGACACTCTTGGGTGCGGGAGAAGCATGACCGGCAAGCTCTCTATCCAGGGATATAATCCGCGCACTGGGATCAAAATACTGCGAGTCCGGTCCAGGTGTACTCGCAACTGAAGTCGGCGCAGTCGAAAACCCAGCCGACGACTGCGTCGAGGAGTACGAATGTCCGTAGGAATGACCGTGTCGAGTCGAGCTAGAGGAAGCCAAAGACACGCAAGACATCGATCCTTTCCCCGTACCAGTATATCCAGAGGAAGGAACTCGGCCCATTTTGGCTAGCGAGGGAGAGGATGACATCCTTTGTAGACTTTGCAGCAGGCGTCTACGACCCTTGAGCTTGGGAGGTTGTTCATAGGGGAGGGGCCCGCCTTCAATTGGGGTCAATGCCCCAGGCGACTCGGTCATGTCGTCCCAAATCACCTGAGACATTTTGTAGAGTATCGATAAGGATGAAGGATTGGAGGTAAGGTGTTTGGTCTAATGAGCCAGTCGGCCACTGCGCTCCCTTGCGTCGTTGTATCCGTTCGTCGTGTAGTTCTCGAGGTATAGGGGTGTTTGTAGATAATCAATTGTTCATTATACCTTATCTTGAAGCGTGCGACACATGGGTTTGGTTACGCTTTGCGTCAAGAACGTTGACCGCCGTTGCTGTTGCTGTTGCTGACAGGTCAATCCTGCACGCTAAGTGTGGGTCAGCCTCGCATGACAGCGGAACACATGTTACTTGAAGCACGCGGGCACAGCAACGAGTAAATCAATACAAGCAGTAGCATTGCGTTCAATTCAATGAGAGCAGGTGACCTTACGAGCATCGGTATGTTCGAGGTACTTGACCGTTGCAAAGGAGCTCTCTTGCGGGGGGACGACCGAGCTTATCGTCTATCGCTTATCGATTAGGGCCAGCTGACAACCCCCGGTGAAAGGTAAAATCGATGATTAGTGAGGGTGACCGAGAGAGCACACGACACACTTCTCCAATTGAATTGGATTGAAAGCAATAGCGACAGCGAGCAAGAGACAGCAATGCAGAGTACAGCGGTCAACAGCTGAAGGGAGGAGGAGAGCTTCCGAGCTGGTGGATTCCGGGACAGTGGCCCGAGCTGCTATTGGATCCGGTTTAGCTTCGCTAATATTCCTGCAAGGGTCGGTTCTAGAGCAAACACCTCAAGTCCCATAAGAGAATGCACTTTCTACTCAAGTCTCCGACACCCTGAGAATACGTCGTGGATGTAGTTACGTGGATTGGAACACTCGGCCTTTTCCGAGAGGAAGTACGTGGACAAATTGTGGCTCCTGGGAAGAATTAAAAATGAGTCAGCCTTACCTACGAAGCAACATGAAATGAGCAGTATTTCCCGCGGTGGGTGGGTACGGCGTGACATCGATAAGTAGCATAGCAGAGAGGGGTACAACGATGTATATTTTCCAAGCGAATTACGCAAGCGCCCGCTCGCTCTGATCCAGTAGCCTTCTCGAAGGAGTCCATGGGTCCAGTGAGGCATTTCTTTGACAGCGGGCCATTACTGATGCGAATTGTGCATATCGTCAGCGGACCTTGTCTAGAAATCGAGATATGCTGAATAAGTTGTCCTCATCATCCTTGACGTCCGTCCCTAGAGCATTAAGAAATGGCGAGCGAGAGAACCCAAAAGCCCAAGTAGATTGGCGATCAATTACCCGTAGACTTGGTTAGAGAGCTGGCTATGTGGGGAACACATCCCGGCTAAATCTCAATGTTCCAGCCTGGCGTCTCCAACGAACGCATCGCCTGGAGAAGTTGTGAGTTTTTCGAGATCCACGGAATGTGATTCGCTCGCGCGAGAATAAAGGCCCCTGCTACTAAGGTTCTGAATGGTCTGCTGCTTGGCTTCGGAATCTCAAGACATGAGCAGACGCACAGAAGACAGTGATCTTGGGGAGACCTTCAAGCGAGAAACCAGGACCAACAGCCCAAGAATTGCCAACACAAAATGTTTCATTATGTACGGGTATATCATGTTTATACATTGTCGTAGCCGATGTTCTCTCTGTTGTCATCGACTAGTCGACCGTATCTGAACACAATGTCAGTTTAGTATTTCAGAAGGGAATGAAAAGAACTTACTCTATCAACAACCGGAAAAGCCAGACCTCAAAGTCCTCATTTCGTAAAACCTTCCCAGCCCAGTCTCGCCCTTGTTTGGCCAATTTGGGCGCCTGTACCTGCCCATCCGGTTCATTGTTGAAATATCGTACACTCTCCACATACTCGTCTCCCTTCAATCCCAAAGGAATATAGTGCACCCATGGCATCAGCCACTCCTCATGCCATTCCCTAAATACGGCCATCTTGTATACCAAGCTCATACTTTTCAAAAAAGCATAGAATCGTCCACTAAAAGCGTTTCCGTCTATATCGAGTAGGTACTTGTATTGCCAGGCGCCGTTCTGCTTGTCGGGCTTGACAACGTCGAAGAATTCCCGCTGGGCATCACAATCCCCCGGGTCGCATTGCCCAATGTGAGCAAATTTGACGTCCATGAGATCTTTGTAGTCTGTCCTTGGGGCTTCTTCGACTTTCCATTCCGTCTTATCCGCTGAAGCGCTTATGTTTTTCATGACCTTGGTGTTATCCAAAGCATTGATCTTTTCGACGAACAATTGCCTGTGCTGCCGTATCCATCCACCGTCCCTGGAAAAGCCGCCGGTCGTAGAGCCACGCCAATAGAGTTTGTTCATTTTCTTCTCCCAGCTATAGTCATCCTTCTCATCGTAGGCCACTTTGTTGGACCAGTACCACGGCGACGGGTAGAGGATGTCCTGGTAGCTGCTGATCTTGCTCTGAGAGAATATTGGAAACAAATCGTGGACAATATTGAAAGCATTGGGTCGATTGAAGAAGCCATGACGCTCCTTGAGCGAAGGCGACAGACAGATGTCCGAGAAAGCGGTCTTGTTGAAGAGGAAGCCGAGCTGGGAGAACGCGAATGAGCTTCCATCATCTTGTATGCTCTCGTCCAGAACCCTGGCAGGGCTACTAGGAGAGCATGACATTCTTGAGTTTGTCCAAGTCGGTTGATGGGCAAACCTGTTGAATCTCGTGAGCTTGACCTCATTTGGTCGCGTTCCATCATCCAGGTCGGTGGAGCGCGGAGACCAAGCGTTCTTTGGCGAAGTGTTCTGGAAGGCTGCTGGCATTGCCTTGTCTGTTGCCAGAGCTACCAATCTGCTCAGATCATCGTTTGGCACAACCACTCGTGGCTCATCATGGATATTGAACGGTAGATCCATGTCAGGCAGGTATTTCACGAAATCTTTTACCATCCCCACCGTCGATTTCTGCTGCCATTCTGACCCACCTGCTGCGCTGATGACTGCACCGTCCCGTATGATTACACCAAGTAGCGCATTATCGAAGCCGAGGGCTTCCCTTGCTCTTCCTCGTATCACAAATGGTTTGAGGGCCCAGAAAGGAAGCAGAGAGTGGTAGATGGTGTCATATTCGTCGATGAGTTCCACGCCCCGACCAATTGCAAAATCGTACCATTTGTCGAAATTCGGCGGTGGTGGGATATTATATCTCCGCCTATACTCCTCCACAGCCTTCGCCAAGCTACCCGACTGTCTTGCCTTGACTGCCTCAAACTCTTTCTCCGCCCTGGTGATAAGCTGATAGATGGGATGCGAGGACTCGGTCGAGGGACCAAGGGACTTTTGGAGTTCTGGCGGAGTAACGTCGATGGGCTTCGAGGGGCCGAGAGGATTTTGATCTCGTAGGAGGTACAGCGTGAGGCCGATGAAGATACAGAGTCCCAGCAGAGTAGCTAATTGTGTCCTACGCATCACCCTTTTAGAACTCGACCGAACATATGCGCCAACAGATGAGCGTCGTCTCATCGAGTGCCCATTTGTGAGGGTCGATCGTATGGATGTCGTCCTCCTGTTATAGATGCTCTCGGCGGAAACTGGAATGCTCGTCTACTTTACATCGTCAAAAGCCGGGGTGTCCAACCATTCAGAAGCATTAATGCCCCAGTGTTGTCGAATTGCTCGTAGAATCGTAGTTGTGAAAGCGAAGGATGCAAGGCAAAATCCAATTTAGAAACCCCTGCTCAAATTAAGCCCTATCAAATCCTCGGCGCCAAGCATATCTCTGGCTGCTGCAGCACTTTCTCGAGGTGACCTTTTGGACCATGGGAAGTCACCATGACTGGCAATGGCGGCTGCACCGTAAGATAATCTTTCGAATGGCAAGACGGGCGTAAAGAGCAAAAATCATAGCTCTTCCGTTCTCTATGAGTCTCGCGTACCCTCGCCTTTTTCGTTCCAGAGATCCGTAATGCTAGATCCATCTCAAATATTGCAATCGTTCTTTCTTCTGTCAGCGGCTACGGTAACATCATCCGTATGAATCTATGTGCACTAGGGCTAATCGTTGGATAAATAGCTGTTGTTCGTCAATAGCGTCCCTGCGCTAAAGTCTAGGTTTATTGCCTACGGTCCAAGAGCCACACCAGCAGCTAGGCTTGAGCAAGATGGAGCGCCCAAAGACGACGTCAAGGCAACTACAGCTTCTGAAGGTCCGATTTCATGGCTTCTCGACAATTTCGCTGCCTTGCAGGTCCCGCACGGCTACTTCTTGCACTTCTACATCGTCTCCGCAGCCTCATTGGGTTTCTGGATGTCCCAATTGCTTACGAAAGGAGCAGCATTCCGCCTTGTCACCAATCTTGGAGAGCCCGAAAGCCTGCGAAACGCCGTGAGCGTAGATCAAATCGCGCTGACCTGGGCTTTGATGATGATTCAAACTATTCGTAGGCTTTTTGAGGCCTCCTTTCTTGCCAAGCCATCGACATCGAAGATGTGGTTTGTACATTGGTTGCTTGGCATAGCTTTCTACCTGGCCATAAGCGCCACGGTTTGGATCGAGGGAGCAGGTACGTACTATTGTTTGTAGCTTGACTTTTTGTCTCAACTGATTTAATACAATATACAGGAACTGTACTTTATGCCGACTCTGTTTGGTCGAGCATCACATTCTCTGCGCCATCGCTCAAGTCGCTCCTGAGCATCCCCATCTTTGTCCTTGCGTCAGGCGTCCAGCATGACTACCACGCCCATCTTGCTACGATACCAAAATACACCCTTCCCCAGCATCCGATATTCCATTCGATAATCTGCCCTCACTACCTCATGGAGTGCCTGATATACCTGTCGTTAGCGATGATCTCCGCTCCCAAGGGCGCACTACTCAATAAGACGATGTTCACTGCGTTGGTCTTTGTCTCGACCAACCTGGCTGTGACTGCGTCAACTAGCAAACAATGGTACGAAAAGAAGTTTGGGAAGGACGCAGTGGCTGGGAGGTGGAAAATGATACCCTATCTTTACTAGTATCCGAATGCTGTTCAACAGAATGACACAATGAGTCATGGCACTTTGTGCAGGATAGGGAACGCATCTAAAATGGTTTTATAACTTAGAAGATTAGATTGTAGGTCACTTCGTATTCTCGTACGAGCATGTCTGGTTAATTTATTTGGTTCCATCTACTCTCCATTGGTTTCCACCCTGTTCAATTGCCCGCTTCTCTGTCTCCCAGCCCGTTGTAGGCTTCTCACCAGAGATAGTGTTCACTACGCCTGCCATCTTGACGCGGAAGTCGTCACAAAGCTGCTCATGGAGTCTCCGGCTCTAGTCATGAAGCTGCTCGCCGATCGTTTCGTGGAGCCTACAACTTGAAACACTGAGCTGCTAGCCGAGCTGAGTGTGGACCGCCTCTGTGTCTCTATGTCGCATCCGGCCCAAAAGTCCTGGACTGCCCGCCTTATCGACGAAATATAGTAGGGTCCTGGATTTGAGTCTGTAGCGATGTCAAGGCAGATCACAAGCAACGAGTTCGGGCCCGTGGAGGTGTATGCAGACATCGAAAATAGGTCGAATATACCCGAGAAGCAGGTATCCGGCAAGACATAGATCATGCTTGATTCGTGCCCTACCAGGCCCTGGCTAGACTAATGGATTAAGCGATTCCTAGCGTGAGGAGTCTTTGTACATGATATAAGAGTAGCAAGGCGTTCTCATAAGTACGGCCTATCATGTGCTGATTACGAAGAGACATAATGTAGAATAGACGGAAATGGGAGATTCAGTACTGCAGGGAAATGAGAGGTAGTAAGTACCGTCAAACCCAACGGCGTCGACGTCTTTGATTCCCATTGCATTCATCTCCTTATGCTGCTACGCAACAACGCTTTTACTCCCAGAAAAAGATTGACTCGAGGAGATCATCAAATTAAGATACATTCCGAAAGAATGACAAGACTTTAGTAGGCTTGCATTTTGTTGTCCTGTATGATTAAATCTTGACACCACATGCCAAAAACCATCTTCAAAAGACCCAGGTCGTACTGAGCTGATCTGTGACAACTACTTCCATTCATTATTCGCGAATGGTTGGGTCACTATCGTACTCTCAATCCTGTGTATTACTGTTCGGGTCTTTGACCTTCGCTGATAAACCATGCTGAGATCTCTTGAGTCGGTGAGTGAAAGGCCAATCTCTGACCAGGATTTTCATGACAGCCTAAAGTGCACCCTCCGAAATCGTTGGCGACGAAAATGTGATCACCCTGTAGGTGGTGATAAGCGAGCCTAGTGTTGGAATGTTCAACACTCAGCCCTATGGATTAGCCGAATGAGCATAAATAGACCCTCCATAGATAATCAACCAGTCGTTCCTCCCATTTCAAAAGGTTATGAGCCCGGGTTCAGCGCATGCGCACGCGTTAATACTTGGAGGCGACTCCTTCGTATAGACATTGGTCTGTACGTCGTATTTAAGCACGAGCTACGGGGTCGACGTCTGCTACGTCTAAGACCTACCCCAAAGCAACACGCGACTCCGACAGCGGTATACCTCCCTCCTGCGATAAACATATCGACCATCCGCCAGGGCAGTGAGCTCAAGGGCGGGAATCGACTAGCTACCAGGGCAATGAGCTTAGGGGCTGGATTCTGGGGCCAATTAGGTTAGGAAAAGGGGAGGATCAGCGGGAGTACGCATGCCAGCGTTAGGAGCAAGTCAGGGGGAAAAGATACAGTTCGAAACGGCGCCCACCTAAAGCCCTATACGTGTAGGCCATACATCAAGGCCTAGCCAGAACAAGGCTATCAGGTATACACATATCCACAGCACTCTTCCCGATTTTCCTACGAACGAACGAGGTTTACGGGTTTAAGGAGGCTGCAAAGCAGGATATACACAGATACGACATGGATTCAAGGGGAGCTGCGGGTCTACAGCTACGGCAGAAGGTTCCAAAGGCTTCGTATTGAAGGGGAGTGTTGGAATGTTCAACACTCAGCCCTATGGATTAGCCGAATGAGCATAAATAGACCCTCCATAGATAATCAACCAGTCGTTCCTCCCATTTCAAAACCTAGTGCTGTTATCACAACATCAAAGGTCTTTTACCGTTGATGGCTGCCGTTGGAGGGTGGAGGCTAGAACGGAGTTCGTGTCTTTCGACAGAGGAGGGAAAAGGGGTTTCAACATGTCCGGCGCCTGCTCCAACGCCCCATTGAACTACAGGTGTCTCTTGTTGTTCCCTTGGCTTAAGTCCCAAAATGAAGCCAAGAAAAGCAGCGGCATCTTGTTCGCCCATCTACTCTTGCCACAGATCTCGTTGAGCGAATTGGCCACCTGATTAAAACAGTTTGTCGCGCAGAACACTGACTGCATCCTAGCATAGCGAGTGGCAGTGTTTGCTAGTTTGCACTGGGCAGAAACTCTAACGTTACAGTAAGAAGTAGAAATTTACCCGAAAAGTTTGTCGACCCTAACCCCGTCGTCCCGTATGGGGGAAATCCTGAGCCTCCTACAAACTGTTAGACCTAGCAGTTCGAACGGACTATCCTAGGGTCAAACCGACTAAACTGGACTTTTCAAAACCCCAGACCGACTAACTATCAAGGAAACAGGGGTAAACTCAACCGACTAATTGGCATTTTGCTAAACAGTCGGTTTACCGTTGCGAACACTGGCGAGTGGCCGTAGTTAAAGATCGAGAGACACAACAAGGACGATGTCCCATGAAAGATCCAACCAATGAGAAAGGGTGGAAGCTTGTCGAAATTCCCCGACTCATCAGCGAATATAGACACTACGATGCGAGAGAGATGAGTGATCAAACCTCCCCAGCTCTTGAAGCCATCCTCTCGATCATGCCCAGAGGAAGGACGGCGAAGAAATCCTTGATGACCCAGATGCATGATCCCGGTGTGAAGATCGTCACCACTGCATAGAAGCGGTCCACCCTGTTGCATGTATTGTGAAAGATCAATCCATTGCTTTCGAATAACTTGTGCACCTGCACAAAAGAAGCCTGTACTCGCTGTGAGTCAGCCTCGAAGAGAATCTGCGACGACTCCACACCACAAAATTAATATTGAGAAGCTCAATATGACAAGTGACCAATACAATTAGCGACCTCTTAGGCGCTTAAAGTTACCGTTGTGCTGTGCGTTGCTTACATAGTCGAGTACAGTTCTAGTAAAGAGTGCCTTACTTGTAAGTTTTATCCTCAATGTTTGTTGGCATCTAGCTTCGAAGTTTGATCGAATTGGCCTATCGCCCACTCTTGGAGATCATGGCGGGCTTACACCAAAGTACCATTTACATATTGGCAATTATTGCAGGGCCGATCGGAGTGTTTCTGAAAGTTGACAGTAATGTCCAACATAGAATTGTCGACCAACTGGTCGATCAACGTGCAGCGATTCATCGAGAGCCCACCACAAAGGCGATCAGGGGAATCAGGTGAGCTTATCTATTTGTAAGCGAAAGTAGTTACGAGCTTTAGGCCTACTCACCATTGAAGGATGGCAGGCTCGATCGACTCACAACAGCTACCAAACAGTTGGAAGGCTTTAGCTGTACCCGGGGCTTTGCTGTTTCCTGGACTCGCTTCCGCAAAGGGGATTCTTCCGCAGTTCTTCATTCAATACCAGGTCGCCTTGAGAATGAACCCGGTCAACGCACACGGGTTTGACAACTCAATCTGCGGTTTGTCATACGTACTTCCCCGATCGAAGACTTAAATCAACAGTCGAGTTCATTGAGGTAGATATGAGGTGTGGTTGAATCGGTGTCATGCAAGCGAAAGGAATGTTAAGATAATGGTTGGGCAAACTTCAGACTTTTAAGGCCCTGTCAATCTTCTATTTGTAATGCACAAGGGAAAAATGAGCTTGTCTCATTGTAAGAACCGGGACATCCGCCATATTCTGGACTTTTAGAACAGTTCCTTTCGATACGATAGTAAATGTGGGAACTGAAAGCATACGCATCATCTGCATCAGAAAGTGGGTTCTTCATCATCAGCGTCAAGAGTCGCGAAAAGGCCTTGTCGCTTCTGACCATTCCGGGGGTGGTGCACAGTGACTTCTACTTATATTTGGGACGCTGGAGGAGTCTAGAGAACGATCAAAATATCGGCAGTGATACTATTTGCCAATGAACTCACTTACACGGGGACTTACTGATGGTCGCTGTGAGATGGGCGAGAGGTAAGATCTGATCTAAGTTGCTTCCTCTTGCCGAGGAGAATGAACATGGACATGAGACTTTCCACAGCGAATTTCGAGATGTGACTTCTTTTTAATCTTATCACGAAACGGAATGATTGACCATCCCAAGATCCGTTATACATTCCGCAAGCGTGAGCAAGAGCAGCGTAAAGCAGCTTATGAAAAAGAGTCCGGGTAGGACGACAGCTTCAATCTCTTGTTGGCCAATGATGTCGCTCTTCACCCAAGGAGAGGAAGCGAGATTGTGTGATCGTTTTGTTAAGACAGGATACTGTATATCCCTCGAGTATCAAGCATTTTATGGAGTTCGAATGCAAGCAAGTAGAACAAATCCCAACAACTTCTTTTTGTAACATTCTCAGTAAGCCGATGTTTGGTTGTATTCGATGTGTTTGCTCAGTCGCTCAACAATTTTGCGTCGCTTTCGTTCCTCTCCACGCAGCGAGCGTGTCTACGCTTAACACACGGTCTTAAGTGGTTGGCTCATTAAATTAGTGGACCAATTGTGATTGATATCAGAAGGGTCTACTTCACTTTGAGTAAGAGCCCAAAAGTTGGTGAATTCACGATCCAATTCAATCAACGCTAGGAAAGCTGCCTGGGCAGCTTCGCTCGTCTGTAATCTGTGTCAAATTGAATATGGAAACAAGGGATCTCAAGCTTCCCATAGGCACTCTGGAGTGCTCACTCCCATGAGATACGCGTGTCAGCGAGAAAAAGCTGGACTCATTTACCATGTGGTACTCCGTAGGTGCGCCTCGATGCTAAATCGATAAGCCCACTGGTATTTCGTGGCAGAGGGCCGCTATAGTAATGAGCCAATACAATCGCCACTGAATTAGGTGCTGAAAATGGCAACGTCTCGTATTATTAATTGGGCGTTGATCATCATGTTGTGTGAGACTGCAGAGTCCTGAGAACATGAATTTCTCCCAGCGATCACTGTCGTATAGGTAACATTGTACACAGCGCCTACTAAACTTATCAAATCAATCGAAGACTGTCTCGCTTTGAATTTAGGCCTCTCGGTTGTGACATCTCTAATATGTGGGTAAGGACGTGCGCTTGACTGGTCGACGGTATGTCTGTAAGAGCGTGGAGGTTGATTGTTTAATGGTATGTTAACTCTAGTATGAGCAAGAGAAAGTTTGGTTGAGAAGAATGGCTGTAGTTTCGAGGAGAAGCTGCCCATGTATTTGTAGGACCCGCAAGAAGTAGAATTACGGTGTCTGCCTGAATTGGACAAGCAGAGAAAAGAGAAAGAAAGGTGGTTGACTCTTTGTTCATTGTAAAGAACCTCATCAACGCATACTAGCGGCAATGAACAAAAAGAAGAAAGAGTCCTCGAGCCTGACAGTGAACGCTGTAATGGATATAGTGATGAGAGTCAGTGAGACCACTCACAGCGAAGTGATAGCCTTCAATGTATACAGTAAAAAGGGCCATCAGAGTTGAATTCTGAATATAAGAGCACCTCGTACTATATCCCTTCAAGACTGCCCATCTTCTCTTCTCGAGTGCCTTACCAGCAAATCGTAGGCTTACTCCGTGTAGTGGGAGACGCCATGTAAAACTGCAGGATGATGAGACTACGTTCCTACTCCCATCTCGTTGGGGAATATTCATGAGACGCAAAGTAATCAGGACCAGAACTCAGCACTCCCAGTCCTGGATCCAACTATGCCGGAACGGACTCAAAAAAAAGACGCCTATCACGAGATTCTCGACGATGAAGGAGGAAGGTACTGACATTTAAAGTAGGAGCCATAGACGCGGCCTCCTGTGAAGGATTGAAAGATGGAGAGAGGCTCCAAACTGAGACCTCTGGTCGAATAAGTGAACTAATAACTAAAGAGGGCCAGAAGAACAATTTCGAGATTGAAGGGGGTCCCTATCTAAATCTCGAAGGGGGGATACTCAAAGACTTTGTTAATAAGAATCGCGTGGGTAAAACCCACGCAGGGTATTGAATCTGGACATTCACTGTCAGCGAAGGTCTATGTATAAAGCCCTATGATAGACGTCTGAGCCAAGTTTGTGAAGAGGTGGGAGGTCGATATCCGCCTATAGATCGTATTGAACGTCTGATTTGCGTCATCTTATGGAGTGAAGCATGAGGCGTTTTCATGGGCCTTGGTGTGGAGATCTCATTATCGCGCCCGATCGATTCAAGTTGGAACCTCAGCATTTAGCTGAGAACCTGCCGAAGAGGAGATCGTAGTTTCGGTCGCTTGATCTCCATGCTATGGCGCATGCAATGACAGCCAAGCTGTTCTGGAGCCTGGCCTCCTGCTGCCAGGTTGTTCTCTTAATACGTGCTCTGCAAACGCAACTTTCAGGGTCGGCGGGAAAAGTTGATCAAATCTAGGGCTAACATGCCACCTTGTGTTTGGACGTTCCATATGAAAGTACGCATTCGACTAGGGTAGAGAAAACTTCAGCATCCTGCCACATTTGAGAGCCATCGCCAGGATCTCCACTAAGTTCCATACTGGGTGGCTTTTGAGACACGAACGGGATACGGTTCCAAATTTCTCTGGTTTCACGATTCGACATTTGGAGCTTTTTCAGATTCACCTCCTTCCCAAACCACCAAAAGCCTTTCCCAACTTCTTCACCTTGATCACATCCCTAAACGTGAGACTTATTCGCTTCTTTCTTACCGAGCTCCCTGCAGGAAAGGGCTTCTTGTCTCCAAGTAAATCCCAATTGACGATACCATCAGCATCTACTCCCTCATCAAACTCAAGCTCGCTAATCCCATGCAAAGTCTCCGTGTACAAGCTCCCAGCTGTAATCAACAGACTCCTCGGCTCCTGCAATATCCGCCATCCAGTATTCGTTCCGTCTTTGGGCTTGATATCAAGCACTATGTGTGAGCCGAGTGAGATAGTGGCAACAACAGGGTAGTAAGCACCTCCGTCTTCGTGAGGATGGATGCCCTGCCCAGGTAGATACTCGTTGATAAGACAGTGGTTCGGAGCGAAATGTGGTGCATTACTGAAGATGTTGTCTGCATTATCAAGGCCGATGGGTAGGGAGAGCAGGCGCGGTATCACGAGAGCTGAAAGCCAGGTGGGCAGTGGTGCGTCCAGGAGAGTGTTGTTTGCTGTGAGCACGGAAGGATGAGCTTGCAAGCGTCTGTGAGATAGTTGCTTCCATGTTGGGAGGGGCGCTGTGTTGATCTATAGAACTTCGTTAGTGAGAATTTCCTGATCTAAGGATGCACTAGAGACCTTGCTCGAAATATAGCTCTCCTCTGTAGGAGTGATGAAGTTGGGTATGTAGTAGCCAGAATCTGGAAGAGAAGAAACCAACGTATCTTGCAGTGTGGAGGGAAGCTTCGAGTCCTCCATAGCTGTAGATCTGGAGGGTCCGGTATCATGTTGAACTGAATCTAGTTCTTATGTACGGCAGGTTCTCAAAGACACGATGTGTTGTGTCATAGCCTTCAAGAGTATGATGTTCGATTCCTGGTGAATCGTATCGAGATATTCGGTCTGGAGAGGACCGCTATCCCTGCTCGAGATACCAATATCTTATGGATCTAAAAGTCTGACTTCAGCCACTTCTAGATTTACAATAGTAGAGTTTGAGGTGACAAGATTCTGAGCGACTAAAAGATTAATTTTGTTATTCATTCACTTACAGTAGACTGTTTGCTCATAAGTCTCGTCGTTGTTGAGATAAATCCATTCTCGCAAGGTTGGTATTTCGAGTCTGGCAGCCACCAAACTTCAACTTTTGAAAGGCTCGAGGGCCACAACAGGTTAGATAGCTTACCCCGATAGGATAGCTATATGTCGGCGGGACATCTCGCCAGGTGGCTCTTGTAAATCACCCAGTCGAGTTTCTACCCAACTTCTTGTTCCTACCATCAGTCCGACTATTAAATTAAGTCCGCTGGTCAAGTAGGTCGCTTCCACAATACACAGCTTTACAATGAATATGAAAACTTCGTCTTCATTATACATAGAGTTATTGAGCTTTACAGTTGGTGCCCATTGCGGTCCATTCTGCCGACACCGAGCATAGCATCATCTCAAGAAAGTGACAATCTGATTTCCAACCATCTTGATGGTAGCTCAATCGGCGTTTGCTCGGTGACCAACTTCTTGCAATCCTATTCCACTGCAGTCGAACCCTCCACTTTGAAACACACTGCGCTTTGAAAGAGAACGGGTCAGAAGTCATGCACGGAGCAAGGTGGTCGGGCAGTTCGTTGGCTACATACCTTGGACATGGTAAAATGTGCCACTCATCCATTATATATAAGAGCGATATCGAGTGCTCATGACCTATTCGAGAGACACTACCATCAGTTCTTTTACAATCGTTATGCAGTGCACCCTCAGCTACTGTGCTCAACGATCTGACCGAATTTTTGCTCTCTAAGAATGATTTTCAGACTATCCTCTTAATAAGCCGCTAGACTGGATCTATGAAGGCCCTTGCTCCTATTGACGCCAGGTATTGCTTATTTCCGATATACGAGTTGACTTGAGATGAATACCCGGGGCAGTAATACTACTGGTATGCTCGAAGTTTGCTTGAACAAATGCCTGACATGTTCTATCCCACTGTCAACGCCCCCCACGCCAACTCCCCGACAAAGCCATCCTTCAACACAAAGAATTGGAATTTCCAGTTCACGTCACCACCCACCACACGGGCCATCGCAAACGAAGCCTGCGTCCATACTCGCCAAGTCATCTGTGCTCTTGGATACAAGGTCAGAGTTGCGTTTTGGTACGTGTATTTGACCACATCCTCTCCCATATATGTGTTTCGAGCTGTACGGTGAGTGTACTGCGTATCGTAGTTGGACTCATTGACCACTGATGGGCCGTAGTCTGATGGGAGGTCCTCACCGAAGCTGTAGAATTATACACCCAGCTAGCTATTCCTTTGTCTGGGCGTCGCATAAAGTCGGCCTTTGGCCCTTCTGTTCCGACGTACTTGACGGCTTGTCCTCAACAGTAACATGGCCCTAAAGACCACCATCACCACCATCTCAGCAAGTACGATAGCTAAGATGACGAGAAGTGAGAGGACATCGAGAAGTCGCTCGATCGCTACTACACAGAAGAAGGCCTGGAGGGTAAGTACGCATTAGTCCAGTACCTCTCTACTCCACATCCTCTTCACAAATTCATCATTCAAGGACAGCCGTGGTCTCCCGAGACGACAGCTGTGCTGAAGGAGCAGCTGGTTGATGTTTGATGTGTGCACGGTACAGATACCACTGAAAGAGCGCAGGGAATTGTTGGCTATTGTTCTTTCAGTCTTGGTGTCTTACGGGACCACGACGGGGCTGATAACTCCGTATATATATCAAGGCTTACAAGCCAAAATCTGATTCTAATTTACGCCAGTGAATGTTATATAAGTATCCATTCTCAGTGGTGTTGTGCTAGTTCACTTAGGGGAACCGATAGATCGAAGCAAAAGGGCTCTTAATCTCTTTGAGTACACTCTATTGATCCCACTAAGTCTGTTGATGAACGTCTAAAACCTTTGAACAGACTAAGCAGTCTTCCGCATTAGAAACCAAAGACTATAACAAAAGTCCAGACCTAAATTCTTTGGTGTTGATTTGTGGATGGACAGCTTGGCTACAACTGCATGATTTCCATCCTGGGAGTAAATACAAGGCATGCGGCCTCGAATCACAGTACTCTTGTTTCACCCTCCGCATGCAAGCGTAAATCATCATTCTCATCACGACTCTCCGGCTCTCACAAAACCCTCACAAACATCCTGGGTCACGCCCATATAGGCCCCACAGCCTCGCAGTTGCCGCCTTCTTCTTCTTTCCTTTCCTCGGCCTAAGCTTTCCAAATTTCCCAAACAGCAAGCCACTGTTAGCAAGCTCTTCCAGGCTCGACCGAAGGACGATCCAGTTCTCCTGCTCAGCCTATCCCATCCACCGGCAGAAAGAGGGCTCGTTCGGCTTGGCGCCGAGACTTAGCCCTATAAACGAGCCCTCTGCCGGTGGATGGGATACGTACCCCAAAAAGAGTTTCGCGGTAAATGGCACGGACATCATGTCCACGTCAAAAAAACTCGATTGTGGATCAGCCATGGGACGCCCGGTCGTGAGTGTCAATGAGGGGCCATTAGCTTCGGTTTTGCTAAGCAATTTGAGAAGATACTGCACAGTCATTCCACGCCCACCGCCGCATTCCAATAAGCCATCGTAGCGAATTCAGAGCTGAAATCTAGGAACCTTACTGATAGCTCTCGCCGAAAATCGCTAGCCACGTAGGAAAAAGAGCGTTTGCTAAAAACATGACATCCAATTCGTAGTGACGCTTCTCGAACACATGCTTCACGTATCTCGCGCGAGATCTCGCGTTCGGTCAGGAGTAGGCTGTCGCTGGCAACGAGCGGTGGTTGGATGCCCAAGATGATGTTCTCCTGAATGTCAGAGTCCGTCAACCTTTCCACATCGCTGATCAATGGGTGCTCGTGATGAGGAAGGAGGAATGTCTTCTGAACTAAGGATCTCGTATACGGTCGCGAAGCTCTTTAGCTATACTGAGGGAATGGATCTTGGGTTCAGGACTTGTGGCCATTGGGCTCCTATGGTGTTGGCAAGGTTACTTGGGAGGATCACGGCCGTCTTTTAGAGAGGTGTTCTGTATGAGCCCATTCTTGTCAAATTAGATGGAGGCGAATCTTCTACAACAGTCGAGATAGGACATAGCAATAAAATCACTGAGGTGGAAGCCGTTATGCCACTAATCAAATTGGGGGATCTCAAAACTGAGTCCAATATTGGGTCCAAAAACTCCAAGAACTTCTGCAAATAGTACATCTCCTCAAAAAAAATTGTACTAGCGGAGAGCTTGGACAAGCGAAGGTTCTGGAGGTTTTGGCTGCGACGATCGTAGGCATTCAGTATACTTTCGAAGTCCAGCGTGGCGCTTCTTGGATACGTGAAGCTTGATCCTGTCATCAAACGCCAGTCAGCCGTAAATTAGCACAGATCATGTCCTGCAATAGATCGAGATAACAGTCGAGGCCCTTCAGAAATGAATTCTAGAGGATTCAGATGCCTCATAATAGTAGTCAAGAGTTTTGATAACGATCTTTAACTCTTCATAGATACCTATACGCCTGGCATCCCAATTATGTCCCTCATGATAGGCAACGCTCGTGGTAAGAAATATACGACAAAGATGCCTGCGAATGCTACCAAGAGGCCCGTCAACTATCGCAGATTAGCCTCTCCTTCCACATCCATAATGAGGTTAGCTGACTTACCTTCTCAAACCACGTATGAAAATACGCCGCTGTCATTAACAACATCCACCAACTTAACCCAGCCACGACTAAAGGCGCACTTACTCCTCCTTTACCATCGGTGTCCTGTACTCCATCTCCTGCGATCTCCCTCTCGGCCCTCACTACATCACCATCTGCTCTGCGAATCCTCCGCTCCTCCCTCAGCCCTCTAGCCCCGAACAGCGCAGGAAGCACCTCCAAGCCAAGAAAAGCGCTCCCAAGCACAAGTATAAAGACATGCCCACTTATGTCATGTCCACCCCTCCACTCACCACCAACAGCTTTACAAGCCTGCCCAGTGACGAATTCTTTTGTGCCTCCCGTGCCTTCGAAAGTGCTCGCCAACTCGCATGCCCCGCCCGTAAGCCGGAACCCACGATCGATCAGAGCCGGTCCAAAGAACCACTGCGTCAACACCGCCCATTGCGCCGTGACAGCCCCATATCTCAGAATCCCTCGCAAGCGTTTCGGCGTAAGGATCAGCGATCTGCTTGGCCCGGTCGAGGGGTGGAGGAAAAGGAAGGTGAAGAATGCAAGTGTAATCCAAAACCAGGCTACTTTGACAAAGAACACATTGAACAGGTTCTTCTTTTTCGCGAAGTAGCTTGGCGCCTGGGACGGAGGATGCGATTGAGTGACAGGGTTATAGGGCGCATTTCGAGCTGTGGGATCGATGATTGAGAAGATAGAGCCCAGGAGGAGGGTCGCGGGGTAGATAGCTAGAAGGGTTGTTTCGAGAGAGGTGGGGAGAAGTGCATTTAGTAGGTTCGAGCTGAGATTTTGGGGCGAAGGCTGCGATGTGTTCGAGGAAGCGGATGCGGAGGGTTTCGGCGTGCTACCGTTACGACGTGTGGCTGCTGATGGAGGCGCCATAAGAGGCAACTTTTGGGCAGGCAAGCTCGAGCTATGTCAGTGAGAGGAATGGAGCGAAGGCGCTAAGGCGTTATGCCATCACTTTATTTAGCTTGAGCGGGGACTATATAGCGCCAAGAAATATCGAGATTAGTCAGCCGTTGCCAAGCCTCGGTGTATATCTCAGCCTCGTTCAGAGGGCTCCTGGACCTATTTCGATCCCTCAATGTACTCGAAGTCCAACGTCTCACAGCGTCTACTGTTTTCTTCTTACCAAAGTAGGCAGCTCATCTCCCATATCAAACACTTCAAGTCACATCCAGTGACTGCTGCTTTCTCGCAAGTCAGCCTATCAGAACACCAGAGCTTCAGCAGCCGATCTTCTCACCAGCCTCTTTCCTCTCCAACGAAGCGCACAATCATAACCATGGCGACCGAAATTCCCAAAGCCGAGTACAGACAGCTCGGCAAGAGCGGCCTGCGTGTTTCTGTCCCCATCATCGGTGCTATGAGCTTCGGCGACAAAAGATGGCAAAAATGGGTTATAGAAGAGGATGAAAGCCTCCCCCTCCTCAAAGCAGCCTACGACCGCGGTGTCAACACATGGGATACCGCAAATGTATACAGCAACGGCGCCTCGGAGGAGATCATCGGCAAGGCGATTAAGAAATACAATATACCGCGTCAGAAGCTGGTCATATGTACGAAGTGCTGTGGGACCGTCAGAGAGGGCAATGATCCTGAAACGATGGCTTTGCAGGACATTGATAAGACGGTGGACTATGTGAACCAGCGAGGCTTGTCGAGGCAGGGTGTCTTCGCTGCTGTCAATGCAAGTTTGAAGAGGCTGGATACGGACTACATCGACTTACTACAGATCCATCGATTCGATAAGTCTGTGCCCGTCGAGGAGACTATGAAGGCGCTGCACGATTTGGTTGAAAGTGGGAAAGTGCATTACATCGGCGCAAGTAGTATGTGGTCATACCAGTTCGCCACACTGCAGTTCACCGCCGAGAAGCGTGGTTGGACGAAATTTGTGTCTATGCAAAACGCGTACAATCTTCTTTATCGAGAGGAGGAGAGGGAGATGAATAAATTCTGTCTAGAGACTGGTGTGGGGCTGATACCGGTAGGTGGCGGTTTATGAACCAATTCCCCTCGTGAAGATTTCAGCGCCTACTGACATTCAAAAGTGGGGCCCACTCGCACAGGGCAAGTTAGCCCGGCCCCGTCACATTACCGGGAATACCATTCGTTCTACAGGCCACCCAGACCTACCCGAAGCCGACCTTTCAATTATTAGCCGAGTGGAGGAGCTCGCTAAGAAGAAAGACTGGAAGATGAGCGATGTAGCCATGGCGTGGCTCACCTACAAAGGTGTCAGTAGCCCCATCATTGGGATCAGCAGCGTGGCGAGGCTGGACGAAGCATTGGGATCTCGAGGAAAGGAATTGACAGAGGAAGAGGTGAAGCATCTGGAGGAGGCGTACGTGCCCAAGAACGTTATGGGGCATGGTTGAAGGGATGATGGCTAATGAATGACATGCAAATCAATGCCTAAAAGCCTCAAAGGAGTCTGCTTCGCATCTTTATTGCAATGAGCGGGATACAAGCTTGTGAGATGGATGAGTATTACGCTAGCCTTTTTGGTGGTGATAAGTCCAAGGATGAGTATTTAGAAAAAAATCCGCTGTAAAAATAAATCCCGCTAAGCAAGGGAACACTAGCGGGATTTCTCTCAAAAGCGGGATTAATTTGGTTAGATGTTTCCTGGACTCGAAAGACATCTCTCAACAGACTTAGTAACCCGTTTGAATGATTCATCTCTGTTGACTAAGGGGTCCTTCTGACCTTGCATTCCTACTGTGTCTTCGACTTGCCAGCACACTTGATGCAATTCCTGCAAGCTCACATTCAATGCAAGATTTACGCTTTGGAAGGAGTCACAGTTGCGCAATCACTGCTCATCTCAAGGCTACGCCGGCAGTAAATTGCTCTTCGCCACTCCACCACAACTCTTCAACAGCTGAACGGCGCACTGACCTTGCCTTGCGCATAGGCGTCCACGATCTGTTTAACAGTCACATACATGCCCGCCACACAGATGAAAGCACCTGCAGCCAATGTCGCGAAACTCAGGCCCGTCATCGGCCAATTGCTCTTCCACGCCGCCTTGCCCCCTTTATACACCCATGCATCATACAGCCAAAAAGCCCCCGCTATTCCATATGTGTACCAACTCGCAAATAGACTTGCCGCGATGCCGATCAGGTAGTTGAAGATCGGCACTCCGACTGCCAGCACAAACGCCGCAGCATTCATCAGAAACACCAGGAATATCCAGACACTCCATCCTAGCACGGTGTTGGTGTACAGATGCTTGCTCTTCCTGAAGAATCTCACAAACAGCAGCTTCGCCGCTGTGTGCGAATAGAGACTCCCCGCAATCAAAAAATTCGGTATTGCAATCCCATAAGCAGCCTTCTGCCACTTTTCAGGTAGCGAGCTGAACGCAGGCGAAGCAACAGTATCTCCGACATATATATACAGCACAACAGCAAAGACGACATAAAACGTCGTAGCGAAGATCTGCAGGACATAAGCCGCGCGCATTGCATGCGTGGGGTGCTTCATCTCGGAGATCAGGATAAAGAACATAAAGTGTCCCGCATACGCAAACACCGGATTCGTAACGGAGATGAAAGCGGTGACAAATTCCGTTGAGACCGCTATACTGTAATCTGCGAGAGGGAAATTCACGCCTGCGCCTACCATACCGACGATCCCAGCGATGAGTATGCTGAAAACGCTAGGGACGCTGAGCCAGCTTAGGCGCTCGAGTGTGCGTGGCAGACTGCAGACAAACGTCGGGATGGTAAAGATGCCGGTGTAAAGCATCAGGCAGAGTTTGCTATTCGAGAGAGAACCCAAGGCAATCTGGCCGGCGAGCAATTGACCGCCGGTAGCAAAGACCGCAAACACAATTGTGCCAAACGATAGCACTTCACGGCCAAGCGGACCTGCGAGGATCATGCCTGCGTCGCCCATATTGTGCACTAAAGGGAGCACTTGTCAGCACATCTTCCTTATCAAAAAGAGGGAATAAGTGTCGTACCTTCTGGATGCCTCAGCTTGAATTGAATCAGGATCCAGCTGGTAAACAGGCCGAAGGCGCCGAGGAAAACGATGAGAACGATCCCCGGTACAAGGCCCACTACTGCGAGCGAGGAGGGTAGAGAAAGCATGCCATTGCTGACAATCTCTGCAATCATGAGGACTGCGACGAGCTCCCATGATAGAGTCTTGTATTGAATCTTGAAGAAAATGACGGATTAGTCAATTGAGTGACAATCGGTACAGAGATCTATTCGAAACTTCGAAGACTTGTACGAAGCAGAGTAACAGGATAGAGGCATTGTAATCAAGCGTTGGAATGAACGAACATCATGGTCCTCCTCATGTCCAAAGACATCAGTATCATGAAAGGTAGCTTCGGCCAAAGGTTCGTGAAGAGTCTCTTGGCCCTCCAAAGAGGAGTCTGAAAGATCGCGTTTCTCATATTTGTCTGCCATTCCTTGCTCCAAGTAAAGCCTTACTCCAGCTGTGCAGCTGCAGAGAGAAGAGAAGAAACACCATCGTGCAAGATGGGTACTTTAAGCTGAGGATCTTGGATCCAGCTGGAAGCTTGAGCCTTGTCCCAAATAGGAAGGTGCTTTGAGATAAGCGATCGCTAGCGGGGAAGACTTGGAGGGTTTTTCTGAAACGAAAGTGAGGCGCAAGGATTGGATGGGTAAGAAGCGCGAAGATTCCATGACCTCTGCGTCTCCACACAGCATGGATTCATAGTGTACGCAGCAATATCGGTTGTTTTCAAATCCGTCAATCCTTCAAAGAACACATGATGGGAAGATTGGGGTCAGAATCAGCCATGGCTATTCTGAGAGAAGGTGCCGCAGCCACTCCTGCACCGGTCTAACAGAACGGAAACAAAAGAACGTCCGGTGCGAGCAGACCCCAAGCCTCCTCCTCGTAGCAAAGCCTAGTTTTATAGCATCGTCAAAATATCTCACGCTCAAGCCGACTCTTTAGCGCAGGACACTGCGTCATTCGCGCTGATCTGAGAAGGAACTGGACCATTTCCAAGGAGGTAGCATTCTTTGAGCACTCTACCAAATGATCAGCTCCGCAAGCTGAGAGCAGCTCTGATGGCTTTTTCATGGTTTCGCTACCGCTGTGCCTGCAAGTTATCTCGGTTGGGCCCGTATCTAAACCTAGATCGGACAGTGCTTGAGATCTTGCTTGCTCGATGGCTCTGCTAATTTATGCTTTTCGGACCAGTCATAGTGCGTATTCAGCAAGGCTACATCTGAGAGATCTCAATAAGTCACATTGATATGAGCTAGATGTCGCCCACATCCTTTTCCTAATTGCCGTTGCATGCTCCCTGAGAGCCGTAATTTGATTTTTCTCACTCGTTACTAATCTCATGTGGCTAGTTTCTAGTCAGGCACAGGTCGAACAAGGCAGTCGAATCTATGGTATGCAATGCTAAGAAGGTGTCATGCTTATTGCATTTTGCTATGAATCTACTTGCCCTTTACTGCTGTCCCTTTCATCCCCTTTTTGGACAATACAAAAGGCTGTTGATTCCCTCTCTATCTTGGTTCGGGCCTTCGTCCGGCGAGAAGCACTCAAAACTCGTTTATTTCACCGTCTAATTCCACATCCACATCCATATCAGAAAACACCATAGGCGTCTATATCACAGGGTTGACGTTGACAGTAGGGCTCTTGGCTACCACGTCGGCTCTTCTGGCGTCAAATCCCTCCACAGGTTGCTTGGCCGAGTTTCAGACCCCCACTTCGGACGACTGGGATTTGATCAATACTTCAGTATACCTGAACGATTGGTGGGTCAACAACAACGAAAATTGGTCAGATTACGGAGGCTTTGCCAGTGCCTTTTTACATCAATTCCTTGGAGTCGACAACTACGGCAACCACTCCACCCCCTGCAGCTTCGACTTTGAATGTGACCCTACCATCGCCGCCGCACGCCAAGACATACAATGGGCCTTCTACGTCTTCAAATCAATGCAAAAATTCTGCTAGTGCTACACGCAAAAGGAGGCCGCGCTCCAGATAAGCGGCATCGTAGCTGCCCTTTCCTAGGATGACTGGACTACCATTTTCTACGAGACACCGCCAAGCGTCACCGGTTTAAATGAGGTTCTCGGCGGTCTTGGTACTCTGGCAGGAGTAGCCGCCGCCTTGATTGGCATTGCCGGCGTAGGTCATGTGTGTCTCGTATAAATTTATCCACATACTAATTAACGTGATAGTGCTCCCGTCGCTGCCCCCTGTCGCAGACGCTTTGGCTGCCAGTGCAACTGGCGCCCTTAGTGCCTTCACTACCCAGAACGCCCCGTAAATGTCCTTTTCCTACCCTTATCTCAATCCCCACTGATTTTGTTGATCTAGGACCGATAATACCTTCGCGTATGCGGCAAGCATTGGCGGGAGCTTGGCGACTTACATTCAAAGTGGGGTCGCAGGCTACAATAATATGTTTCAAGAAGCCGTGCAGGGAATTGCACTCAATGGCCAGGACCTCCGCGATTTCCTCGCTCATAGAAACTGTTTTGCCTCCGCTGATATGGTCGTGAATAACGAGGCAACGTACTGGAACGCAGTACTGCAGTCCAGAGCTATCAACTATCTTTAGAATCAGCAAAAGGTTTGCATCGTTGGTGGCGGTAAATGTGACGACTCGGACGGCGTGGGCAGCGGCCCCCAAGGAGCGAAGTGGTACAATAAAGACACCAACTAGGCATGGTATCTCTACTACTGGCAGGAAGACTCCGGCGTCTCCGACGCCGATAGGAAAGGTTGGGGATATGTATAGGACCCACCCGGTGCGACAGCGATTAGTGCTGGAAAGTTTACTAGTGTTAGTATCCCCGTAAGCTTGATCAATTAAGATTAATCATCCGTATAGCTATGACTAATAACTGCCTGACAAAGGACACCTTCCACTCTTCCTACGATTCCTACAACGTAGCGCAGTATAGCTACACCACCGACATCGCAAACAGCCGCATGCTGACCGTTCTCAGAGATGGCTAGGGCAATCCTCGTGCTAGTGGTGCAGTATGGGAAGGCACCTGGACTATTCCAGTCTGCGATATAAACTGGCCTGCATCGCAGGATATGGATCAAAAGCAATTCGTTCTGCAGCCGTACGGTGATCAAAATATTTTGTGGGGACCGATTTACAAAGGTGATGGGGCAATCACGAACGCTTTTTACACAGCGGCAAACTTGGAGGGGTTTCAGAGTCCAAGACATGCTTGTCCTGAGGGCCCTTGGAAGCGGGGGAGCAAGAGTGGTTGAGGGGCAGCAGAGGATTGGCGTCGAGTCTGTAAATGGATTTCTCGAGGGCTTCAGCAGAAGAACGATCTCAACACAGCTAAGGTAAGTTGAAGCTTGGCAGTTCAGCCAGACTTGCAATTAAAAACCTCCAAAGTCTTCCTACCGCCCCAAACCTAATTAGGATGGGAAGACCCTAAAATTTCCAAATTCATCCACGAGAGCGAGATATAGAGGGTGTAGTCCACAGCCACCGGGTTGATCCGAGAGGTGGTATTCAGGCAGACTACTTGGCTTGTATGACTTCTGTGTGGCGGAATCCAAATATGGCAAGAGCGAGTCGTTATTTCTTATTAGAAATTGGAAAATCCGATAAAGTCCGAACACCTTCTAACATCAGTATCCATTTACTTCACCTTCTCTAAAACTGATGGCCTGAACCTCTGTCTATCTCAGCTTTGTCATCGCCATATTTGCAACAAAACCCATCCTTATAATGACTGACACAATGACGGCCACCAAAGCCAACGGAGACAGACAGGTGGAAGATATTTTCTATGAAGAAGTCCTTGAGAAGGAGCCTGTGTAAGTTGTCGCGTCCGAGCTCCATTTACTTACGTACCATTCCCAGGGATCCACTATGACTCCCTCGTCACAGTCTTAATAGGTCTCGATAAAGAGGTCTTCCAGCTCTACAAAGGCCTTCTCTGCTGCTCCTCCTTTTTCGAAGCAGCTTTCAACGGGAAATTCTAGGAAAACGGAGGCTCAGTCGAGCTCCCAGTCTAAAGCTCCTCCACCTTCAAATTCTATATCCACTGGCTCCATACAAAGAGCCTCCGCGGCTACTTTTATTCCACAACGACCAAGCCAAGGTTGAAGTCGTTCGAGACAGCGGCTCTCGCCGGGCGAGACGAATTGAGTAAGCACGGGTTGTACCAAATCGACGATACGAATAAGAAAAGGCTCGCCTACGGGCTCGCCCAATATGGCGACCTGCATTGCCATTCTCTGATCGAGCTTTACATACTGGCAGACACGCCCTTCCTACACGGACTCAGACGCCATCATATCTGAGCTGATCTCGGTATACAGATATTCAGTTCTGGATACCCTCGAGGGTCTCAAGATTATAATTTTACCATTTTGGTCCAGCACCTTCTCCTGACCAGCTTGGATTCCGCACCCCTCCTCGAGCGTTAACTGGGCCTGGGAGAAGCTGCCATCGGATTCACCACTGCGCAAAGTGCTCGTACTGCTCTTCGCCGACAATGGCTCGCCCGCGTTTTTATCGGATCAGGAGTTTTGCTTGGGATTCTTGGGCTTCTGATTCAATGTCGTTGTCGCCCGCTGGAGTGACGATCGGTACTCTACACCTTGGGCGAGGGAAGGCATGATTTGCAACTTCCATCACCATGATGTGCCTTGCGAGTTCAGTCTTGAGCACTGGGAGGGCTGCTCCTATGGCGATGGGGGATGCGTTGATGTAATTCGAGTTCGCCTGTTGCAGGTACGAGACAAGATGACGTGGTTCTGGCTTTGTAAGCTTGTATTTGACATAGCTACTGTGGAATCAGAGGAGTGGATCACGCTAGGAAGATACCAGTCACTATCAGCAATCGAATTTGACAACCATTCCTCGCGATAGAAGACCGTGCTGAGCCAGATTTAGCTTGATCAAGGAGAACGCTTCAGTGTTGGCTCATTGGAAGATATAGTACTAAGACATTGAAATTTACCGATTCGGTCACCTCTAACTACCCGCAGCTCTACCCCCAGAACAACGCCCCAGCACTAAAGCAATAGGCTTCTAAGCCCCATAACACACTCTCTAACAATATGGGGCTGTCATGGCACCTACACCCCAATGCGCCATAAGGGTAAAGATGTTGATTTTCGGGCTGCCAAGCTTGGATCGGTAGATTTCAAATACACCCGATTGTATCAAGCCCAGCGCTTAATAGACGCGCGTTTGCATGAAGCTAAAATATCTTGGTGGTCTGCATGGCTCAGCCACTAAAGTCTGGAAATTTACCGCAACTTTGATCCCAATAATTGCAAACTATTAAACTTCTCAAGGCATTTATGGGAGCCATTAGAGGGAAAATCCGGGGCGTTAAAGATCCAATTAGGGCTGTCGACGCCAATAAAAAAGGGCGGTGCCACACTCCTGTCCCATACCTCTGCCGAACCGTTGTGATGGTACAACGTGACCGGGCACTTAGAGATGCCATGCGTCGAACATTCCACAGCCAAAACTCTGACCGGCTATGCCGTAAAACTGTAGGCATAGTATCACGGTCTTACTCCCCTTGACTTGGCTCTCACTGGGGTGTTACAGTCGTTTTCGAACAGGCTTGAGAAAGTCTCCTATGGCTTCGACAGGAAGACAGATTTAATCCATCATATAGCGAAAATGTTTAGCGTCACGAGGAAAAGTATCCGGCATCACGTGGATACCCTGGCTTTGATGTGACATTCAGGTTCTTTTTTGTGATTTTCTTCAGTGATACCAGGTTGCTGAGGCCTTTGGAAAGATCCTTCCTACGTGCTTGAGCACTGGCTCACATTTTAGAGACCATGAGCTTTGCAGAAGTATGGACGACCAACGCTCCACGAGGGATTGGTCTCCTGGTACAGACTCTTGTTGTGGAGGTAATACTTGAATCAGTTTCGTAACCGGATGACCTGATAGACACGTTGGAAAACGCGCATTCACGAACGGTGAAATAGGGCTTGTAATGTAAGACATTGCTCTTGAAATTATGTCAAGGATGTTGGGAACAGCAGGACATTGTAATCGTCTCTACTACCTTATACCGAACCCGACGGGCCTTGTGTTACATTCACGCTCCATTGACCAAAGCCAAGCAGGATTCGCAGAGGTCGACACAGGGCGATAACGAGTAGCAGTCTGCTATTGTTCTCATCAACACAGCTAACTTATGCAAACGTAATTTAGCTCAATGACCCTACTGAAGGTTTCGAATTCACTTAACCCATTACAAACTCTTCTCCTACCTCTCACGTTTCTTCAATTATTCAACACCTTCCATCACGCCTAAAACTACCAGCCACATCAGCGATTCCACATATGTCAAGACCTTGTGAGCAAACCGGCGTCCTCATGACAAAGACCGAAGCAAAAGGAGAGCAAATGGACACCTTGTCCAAGATACCAGATGAAGACGCCTCGTAAGTCCCACCACTTTACCCCTCACCCAAATCACCAAAGCAGTCTACTAACAAGCCGAAGCTTCCTCTACGACACCTTGGTCGTCGTACTTGTCGGTCCTGAAAAGCATCGCTTCGACCTATACCGTGGCCTCTTATGCAAGACTTCGGACTTCTTTAAGGCTGCTTTCGAAGGGAAATTTATGGAAGCTGAAGGCACGTTGGCCTTGCCTGAACAAGACCTAGGACTGTTCAAGTACTTCATTCACTGGCTGTACACTGGTAGCCTGCGCGGGTATCTCTATCCGCCTACCAAGAAGCCCACTCTCAAAGAACTGAAGGATGCTGTCGAAGGGAAGCTATTGAGCGATAAAGGGGACACTAACGTCCTAGCCTTCAACCTTGCCAACTATCGCGATGCTCACTTCCACACCCTCGTTCAGCTATACATCCTAGCGGATACTCTTCAAGTGAAAGGTTTGCAGGATCGAATCATCACCTTGCTCACTGAGGTTTATGGGTATGCATCGATAGAGGATGTACCTAGCGGCTGCACGCTGCTCTTCTGGAGCAAGGTCTTCAATCGACCAAACGATATACCGTCACCAGCGAAAAGCATTAACCTGGCATTCAGAATGCTACCACAAGGCGATCATCTCCGCAATGTGCTCCTATTACTCTTCGCTGACAACGCAAACAATAATTTCGAGAAATACTACGCCAAGTCTTTCGAGAAATGTTTCCTGGTTTCGTATTGCAACACAATGTTGTGGCGGTGGGCAGAGGTTTCGTCCACAACAGAGTGGGAGAAGGATGGCATGGTTTGCAATTTTCACAAACATGATGTGGAATGCTCTTCAGACGCAAAGCACTGGGATGGATGTGACCTGTTGTATAAGCATGGGCTTGAAGAACCGTAGTGTTCTGATGCTTCGAGATGAGGTTAACACCTGCTTTGAAGCGTCGAAGGCACGTGGCATATTGACTGCAAGCCTTGTAGAAGCAGATTGGGAGCTGATGAGAATGGTATCGAGGAAATGATAGCGCACGATCGGACCTGTACCGGCAAAGGTATTGTCTCTCGCCACACGAGCCGCAAATATCCCACTCTGACAAAATTGATCATCAACAACCAAAAAAACCCGCACCTTTCCCTTTCCAGCGCGCACCGCAATCCCATCCCGTTCCCTAAGAAACCTCTTCCCGCCCACGTGCCTCCACACCACAATCACACCATCCACTATCGCTTCTTAGCCGGCTCTCCAGGAGACTTCTTAGTTCTGTAGATCCCACAACCCATCAACCCCACCTGTTCGTATTTTCGCAATCCGATCTCCACCTCACATCATCTCATCCAATTCTTCATCGCACGTTCTCACCCACGTTCTCACATTCCCACACCTCCATCGATAATCTCCGAAAGGAATTCTAAAAGTGGGCTGAGCTAGGAGAAGCCTGGTGGCCCTGACCGACCTCACACCAAGAACCACCGAGCAGATTTGAGAAGCTTCTGGCCTCTTGTGCGGGCCACGTTGATCTCACAGACTCGGTAATTAATTCCCATTATTGGCGTTCTGGCCAGAGCGACCTCACACCAAACACGCTTTTTAGCTGTTTAGATCGTGTCTGTAGATTTAGGCCGAGTAAGTAAACGTTAGATATTCACGCACTAGATACCAATACTGTACGCGCTAAGTATCAATGGCTTTCTGGCGTACCATAACTGCCAATGCCGCTGCCATAACAATACAACTATATATGTCGCTAAATAGTATGCAGATCAACAATGCAAAGTGGGGTATCCCAATGTCCAAGTCTAATAAACAGATGGGGTATAGTATGCAAAACAGATATCGATGCCGCTCGCTGCCCTTCCAATGAATCATGAACACCTTCGCTAAAGTAGACTAGATGGTAGTGCCGTGGTGGTAGATGGAATCGTAATACAACCAACATAATCAACCCAGACAGATCGTATAGGCCATATTACCCGCGAACTTTTCATTACTGCTTGATAGCCACAGCCCAAGCTCCCAATACACTGCATTTGTGTCTGTAGTCATCATCGATGAGCTCCATAACCGTAGAGTCTATGCTTCCAGTCGTAGCTGGACTATTGACCAGAAGTCTGTTCCCGCCCTTGGCATCAGGCGTGCCCCAGTCGGCCCAGACGGGTGAGCCGACTTCCCGGCCAGAATTGGGGTCGAAGTATCGGATGAAGGAGATCCAATAGCTTTGCATCATGGGGATGATGGGCGCATTCGTAGTCTTGTAGCTCGCTGGATTCGACTCGCCCCATACAGCGCTCTGTTCGGCCACGTGTGGTACTCCGAGACCTGCGTTGTATTGTCCAGGGTCGCTAACGTTGTAGTGGTAATTCCAATTACCAGCCGTGGGGTTTTTGACGGCGTAGTGCGCGGTGACGTTGTTCATGAAGAAGCCGGGGCAGACGTAGCGCTGGTCGCCGTAGGCGTCGGCGGTGGAGCGCCAGTATTTGCCAGTGTTGGTGCCGATGTTGGAGTATGTGTTTCGGTCTTGGTTTTCGGGCGGGTAGAGTGCTTGGATGGTGTCCAAGTTAGAATCATTGAGGAGGGGATATTGCGCTCGGATGAAATTGTTGCTCTCCTCGACAGTGTCCGTTTCGTTCTTCGGGACGAAGACGGTGCCTTCGTTGCTGACGTCGCCGTAGATGGCGGGAAGCTTGAGGTAGCGGCCCGTATTGAAGAGGTCCATCGTGTAGCCTTGGATGAAGTCCATGTCTAGAGTTGGATTGTAGGCGAAGAGGGGGTCGGCATTTGTGTTTCGGTAACGGGTCATGATGTTTTGCGTCTGGAACGTGGTGATGTCCAGGCTGCGGAGGCAGGAGAGGGTGTCGGACTTGCCAGTCGTTTGTTCATCGCATTTCGTGCGGTTCACGAGCTCGTCATATTGGTATTGCGATTCGTCGACCGTGCGTAGAGCGCCGAACGACTGTGACTCGGCGATAGTCGCGTGAAAGAGGTTGTCCTGACGGCCGCCGTAGGCTGCGAGTTGAAGCGTCACGCTACCTGCGCCGGCAGAGGCACCACCGAGCACGACGTGTCCTGGGTCTCCACCAAACTTGGCGATGTTCTGGTTCACCCATGTGAGCGCCATGCGCTGATCCTTCAGGCCGTTATTGAGGCTGGCGCCCTTTTTGATCTCGGCGGAGGAGAGGAAGCCGTAGGCGCTGACTCGATAGTTGATTGACACGACCATGATGGTACCGTTCGAGGCCCGCACCAGACTGCTACCATTCTGGGTGGGATAGGCGTTATTGAAGCCACCACCTTGCATGAAGAAGTAGACTGGCAGCTTCGATGTAGCGGTGACATCGGCAGGCGCGTATATGTCGAGATTCAGGCAGTCTTCACCCTCATTGCCCGAGAAAGGTTTCCCATCAGTTAGCGAAGCTCGCGTTCCTATACAATTGTGACCGCGCTGTGAGACGTTAGCTAGTGACTACCGAGATGGGGAAGGGGCGAGTATACCTTTGTAGCTTTTTGTAGTGTGCTGTTTTTTTGCACATCCAAAGGCGCCGCGAACCTCAACTCGCCAACAGGTGGTTGGGCGTACCTGACGCCGAGCCATTGACTTATGCCGCCGGGGTATGTATCGCCTTGATATTTGCTGTAATCAAGGTCGACGACGGGACCTAAGACTTCTTGTGGTGTGGGATATGTTGAAGGGGAGGCTCGAGAGGGAACGGACTCTGGCTTCTTCCCTACCGTCAAGCCAATGCTGAGGCCGAGTAAAAGACCGAGGAGAAGCATTGTGATGAGGGTTGAAAGCCAAAAAATCTGGGAGGAAAAGAGTCTCCTCCAAAATGGCATTCGAGCATGGGTTTGGGTGAATGCCTCGTCCTTATTCGTGCCATTGAAAAATGAACTGCTTGGTGAGGGGGCATTACCTCCGCTTCCTCTTTGTTGTTCCATTGTGTATGCAACAAAGGATTTATTGAACGCCAATATTATGTAATTTACATGTTAGTATGGTCAGGAGGAATATCTTCTGACCAGGTGTCTATATGTACAGAGGCAATGAAAGCGCGGGAAGGTTCAAAGGACCTTTTTTTGGACGTAGAACAAGTGACACAAAGGATGAAAAAAGAGGCTTGTGCAACTAAGTACCTTCCTTATTGTACAAAGAATAGAAAACGGGTCAATGAACCCTGAGGTGCTAAGGAAGGCAGGGAGCTGTTGTAAGGCAGTCCTAGGCCGTAGACACCGCCCATTGGGATGGGTTGTGATGTAACAGATGTTCGAGGCGCCCAGCGCGAGAAGTCCTAATTGCATTGTTTAGAGTCCAGCTCGCAGCTTACAGGGGGGGGGGCCGCGTGCGAGGCGTGCCTCGATTACTTTACTTTACTCACTCGGTCCGTTTCAAGCTTTCACTGCCGGTTGGTTTCCGGGCGAATAGAAAAGCTTGACCTGCCAATGTGATGTCCCTGTTGGCCATGTTGACTAAGCTGACTATGCCAAATGTCCAATGGTTCGTGAGTTAGCGAAGAGGCTGAAGCCCCAATAAGGATGGAGGCTTTGGGCATTGCTTGCTTGCGCCCGAGATTATTTGTTAAGAAGTATATCGACCTAACCTCGCTGCCACTAAATCCCGAACGAACTAATGTCTCGAATTCATTGTTTAGCAATGTATTTGGTAGAACTATTTACTTTGACGGCCTGACGAAATGTATGACGGCTCCGCTTGCTGTAAATTCTGTCAAGCTTCGCGTCAAGCTTCGCTGTCATCGCTAACCATGGACGCACGCGATATTCTTCCAATCCAACGATCAACAATGCTAATCCGATTCAAATCATCTCTCCGCACATTGACAACTTTTCTCGCTCGTTGCGCAGTTGCACCTGTATTATTAGGACTCTCAGCCGGCGTGTGCTCACTGTCAAACTCTCCTCGGACTGCGTCTTGAGTTCCCTCATGCGCAGGCCGTTTCAAGATCGATGCAGGCTGTGCAGGCTGTGCAGCTGGCCCTGCCCGCTCATGGGCCGTGCCCCGATCTGTGTGATCCCTTGCCTCACGAGATGTTTGTTGTTGTAGGCCTGATTGCGGCAATGCGGCAATTGTAGACAAGGATCCTGACTCAGCCTGGTCCTTGCGCAATATCCGGTTGTTTCTCGCTTCATATTCCAATAATGCATGTCGGTCTCTATCGGTCATACTGTTGAATATTTTGTAGTCTTTCTCCATCTCCTCCAGGGATTTCAAACCATGTGTATGTCTTTCTTCTCTTTCGGCTGCTCTTGCTGACTGGGCCACCCCAAGCGTATCCCAGCTATCAAAGGAATCCGGTGAGCCAGTTTTTTCATCATCCCAGCTGTTGTCCATTTCAAACCTGTCGTCGATACGACGTCTATTTCGTTTACTCCGTCTTTGGAGGAGATAGACAACGGCTCCCGTCATGATAAGAACCAGTGCTGCCCCAACGGCAGCCCCAGCAACGATGGTGATTGGTGGAGAATTCCTGAGGGTTGGAGTTGCCGATGTTGAGGTGGCTGTAGGATTGGGTGCTGGAGTGATCCCAGGGGAGGTGGTCGCTGTTGGCAGTTCTGTCGACTTTCGGGTTGCTGAAGGGTTATTCAGAGCTTGCTGATTTGCGGGTGTGAATGGTATCGGTTGAAGAGCTACTCCAGCTGTAGGTTGATCCGTTTGGGCAACTATTGCGGTTGTATGTCCTGAACTGTCGATGAGGTAAGTGGTTTCTTCCAGCCATGGCTCTGTTGCTGGAGGTGTCCCAATATCGATCACTACCATGAATGAATCTGTGTATATTGTTTTGGTAGGCATCTTGGCTTACGTGCACTGCACGATGTGGATTCGGGTAGTTTCACCACTATGCGGACTCCTTGCACGTTGGTGGAGTAAGAGATAGAGAGAAAAGACTTAGCCTGTGTAACGCATAAAAATCGGCAGAGTGAGGGCACTCCGCGGCTGGTTAGACGTCATACGTTGAGATTTGAGATGGAGTGATTATTCCAGCTTGACCAGTGATTCATGAATTCTGGAATTATTGCAATAGAAAGGAATGTTTTCGGTGGGTACGTGTTTGAAGACTACCATCTGTATTTCTTTGTTGTCAGTCCTTCTTCGAGATTTAAATATCTGCACACGTTTTCATGAACCTAATGCCCCAATGTGTTTACATAATCTGGACTAGATACCCAGCTGTAGTGATCGTTTCCTGCACCCATTGTAAGACCGCTCAGGTCCCACGAATTCGACTGGATGCCTTTCTCCACGCTCGACCCCTGGCCTCCAAGCCAAGCTTAGCTAATCTTGTGCGTGGCGATATTTCGCATCACTGTGACTGAATCACTGTAACCACTGCTCACATGATACAACCTGCCCCGCAGCTCGAGGCGAAACATCTTCCTACCCGTTTTATGGGAATCCCGTTCGTTTCATCCGCAGCGAATGGATTTAGCTGCGTTGCGCAGTCAGCGGTTTAAGAATACAGCCTGAAGTTCGTTCATGGCACGAGAAGCTGCGCTACGTAGTCACTTCATTATCTGGTCATTGTACGAGTAAGCGTCAGGGTAGGCATGGGAATGTGTGTTCTCGGTTCCGATAATGCTTTTCCAACGGCCTAGTTCTACTGTACTCTACCGCCTTGTGGGGTTGCTTGGCGTGGAGAATCCTTCCCGCCGTCTTTGTTCTCTGACCGCCAACATACTTCTAAATTAGACAACTGACCTCGTGACCAGAACCACTGGGAGATTTTTCAACGTTGCGCGCAAAAGCTATGCTACTGTTGTGATTGTGGCAATTCGACGATGATACGTGACAAGGAAGCCCCAAGGAAGCCCCCGTGCTCATTGCGCCTGCCAACGCCCGCCAACATCCAGCGCAGGCTCGGACTCCGTACCATGGATCTTACAGTCATCCTCCAGCAGCCGAAAACTTTGATCCGACATCATGATACCTAGATAATTAACTTTACATTCCTTTGTCCTCGAGACACACCACTCTACCATCCTATTACCCCTAAGAAGTCGTCTTTCTTCACCGTTTCCACTTTTCTTTTATTAGCTCTCTATATGACAGCTGGTCTCCCAGTATTTCACGTCTGCTGTTGACAGTTGTCCAATACAATCCGTGAAGCTCTGGATCATTATTGACCTCTAGACGGTCAATCAACGGTGCCACTAACACCAGTCGGGATGGTAACGAACGCCCAAGAAAGCGATTTTGCAATACAGCAAATCCAGGAACCCGAACCTACCGCCGACGAACATAACAATGTGACAACCAAGATCTCAGGATGGAAACGGTTGCTTCGTGCAAAGCCAGCTGCTGTGCACGAGCCATCCAGCTCGGCAACCTCAGTGGAGGATGAATACCAAGACTTGAAGTCAAAGCCCGAAAAATGGAGCTTGGGAGTCTTGAATGACAGGGAAACCGATGAAGTCCCAGGTATATCCTAAGCGCTGTGCGCTCATCCTTTGGTGCAAGCTCTCTACGAGTCAAAAGCATCAGAAGAATCGCTCGTTGGATGCTTTCGCAGTTGGCAGTAGGCTGACTCAAACGCGGCGCAGGCTCTATCCTTCTCATGTCCAACACCTCCCGCAATGAACCTCTCGGTCTTCAAAACGCACCGGCGAGAACGTCGGTCTCCTCTCTACCCTCGCCCTTCCCCCCACACTCAAGATCCTCTAGTCAAGGACCCCCTAAATCAAGGCGAAAATCTGCACCAACTGTGGATGAAAAGAAGACAACCAAAGACGGTAGATTGATACTGGATCCTCAGCCTGACGACTCGATGAACGACCCTCTCAATTGGCCGGCATGGAGACGAGATGTAGCTCTGCTATCGCTCGGCTTTTACTGTTGCCTTGGCGGAGGCATGACGCCAGTGCTTGCCGCTGGATTCTCAAAGGTTGCAGCTTCCTACCATGTCTCCATCCCCCAGGTGGCCCTTACTACTGGACTTTACATGATGGGGCTTGGTTTAGGATCAGTAGTCGCATCCCCGACTGCAATTTTATACGGGAAACGCCCGGTCTATATCGCAGGTATAACGATGTTCATAGTGAGTTCGATATGGTGTGCGCTATCACCCAATTACGCCTCTCTAGTTGTCGCTAGGGTTTTCATGGGGTTCGCAGTGAGCCCGGTCGAATGCCTACCATCGGCTACAATCGCTGAAATCTTCTACTTGCACGAACGAGCATATCGACTGGGCATATACACCCTGTTATTGTTGAGCGGTAAGAATTTGATACCGCTCGTTAGTGCAGCTATCATACAAGGTTTGGATTGGCAATGGGTCTTCTGGTCAGTATTCGAGACTTCGATTGACAAGCGTCCAAATCTTAATTATCCTCAGGATTGTGGCTATGGTCGTTGGATTCTGTCTTTTCCTTATGGTCTTTTTCGTACCCGAAACCTTTTGGGATCGTACTCCTCGGCCACGTTCGAAGCTTCGGAAACAAGCCCTTGCAAGTTTGTCCAAGATTTTCTCCAACCCAACGCGCATGGAGTGGCCCGCCGCATCTACCGGTAGCGACGGCTCTGCAGACATGAGAAAATATGCAATTGGCAATGCGGCGTCTTCGGCAGACCCACATCGTGTGACTATCGCTGAAAGAAGACAGAATAAGATTCAACATCACGTCGGTTTTGCTGGGCAAGTGGACGACGTGGAGACCAAGACTGGGACTGAAGAATCGAATGATCAGAAGGGGCTACACCTGCCTTCAATACCAGTCTCTAGCCGAATATATTCTCCACAAAACAATCTAGGAGGAAAAGATCGTAGTCCAGAAGTCTCGGTACCTGGGTCACCAGCAAGTCATAGTCTTGCGGCGAATGTGACGCCTAGAGGCGAAGGGCCTCGAACGCCCGGCCTACACAGCTTCAACTCTCCATACTACGTAAATTATGAAAAGCCAGACACAGACTACATGAACAACGAACATGAAGAACCTGAAGCAGCGTCAGAGACGCCTGGCTCTGTAAAGGGCGATCCCGGCACCACAGCACACAGTGAGAAGTCTCCAGTATCTGGAGGGCCGCGCTATACAGCATTCCTTCGGACCCAACCACCCAAGCCTTACAGACAGACCCTAAAACTTTGGAATGGAAGACTTTGCCAGGACGATTGGCTCAAAGTCGCTTTCCGCCCTTTCATCCTATTCGCATACCCGTCAATACTGTGGAGTACGCTAGTCTACTCGCTCAGTATAGGCTGGTTGATCGTTCTCTCGGAATCCGTTACTGTGATCTTCCAGAACAAAGATACCTACAATTTCACCGCTCTCCAGACGGGTCTAGTCTACATCTCTCCATTTGTAGGGGGTGTTTTAGGAACGGCGGTCGCTGGTAAAGTTAGCGACATCATTGTACGATCCATGAGTCGACGTAACGGCGGCATATATGAGCCCGAATTCCGCCTCGTCATGGCTATTCCAATAACTCTTGCGACTTGCATTGGTCTGATGGGATATGGCTGGAGCGCTGAAGAGAGGGACAACTTCATTGTGCCAACGGTGTTTTTTGGAATCATCAGCTTTGGTTGCGCCTTGGGTAGCACTACAGCCATCACTTTTGCTGTCGACAGCTACCGCCAGTATGCAGGTGAGGCGCTCGTCACGCTGAATTTCTCGAAAAGTAAGTCACATTGCACCTCAAAAGGGGATGTATGTGCTAACGTAACAAGTAGACATCTTCCACGGCCTAGTCTTCTCCCTTTTCTTCAACCGCTGGCTCGAAGCCGACGGCGCGAAGAAAACCTTTGTAGCTATTGGAGGCATTCAACTAGCCTGTCTTGCAACAACCGTGCCGATGTATGTATATGGAAAACGGGCCAGGATGTGGACTGTGAGGAAGAATTTTATGGAGAAGTTTTGAAGATAGCAAAGATGAGGGTAGAAGCATGTTGGATATCTATACATAGTCGAGCTGAGAGCGAGGCGTTGGGAGTCTTCAATGTGGGCTTAGCGTGGCATCTCCGGATTATGAATTGTTGCGGAGGCGGCACTGTCATTAGCATAGCGCGCAGGCTTGCAGATCGCATATGGAGTACATAGGCATACCCCTCTTTAGGCTGGGTGAGGTGAGAACTTTATGGCTAAATGGAGGTATCTTCTATTTCCAAGTAGGCGCACTGCAGCTAGTACTAGGTCTATCATCTTCATCGCTAGTCCCGCACCATCAGCACCAAAACCTCTGGTCAAACACACCAATCGCATTTCAGGAGTTGTTCAGCGACTTCAGCCATGATTTGAACTTGCACTACACGCAAGTGCCCTGAGACTAAACTCATTTGTTCCTTCTGCTTCCGTTGACACCAAAAATCCTCGACCCCCACCTCCACAACTCTACCAGGAAACACTCACCATGAACCTTGGTCCCTTTCGTCAGGTTCTGGTGGTGTGAGGACCGTACTGAAGCTTGTGCGCACCGGCCCTTCTCGCCACACTACGATGGCACATGTCCGACTTTCCGCCCCACGTTCCACTCTCGTTTGGGAATCGGTTACGTGTGGCGTGGTATCTGATGGAGGTGTTCCTGCGTCCAGTGGGTACGGTGGTAGTGAGGGTACCTTGGTATGGCATTTGATGTCCTGGTGTCTGGCGGCGTACGATGCAGGCATTATCCTAGTATGGGGATACCTAGCATGTGGATGCAAAGGATAAGCATAAGCCAAGGGTGGGCTATCACGTTCGAGGTTTCGATTTTCTGTCAAGGGTACTGAGCTAGCTTGGGGAACATCAATTGATGTTTACGGTACTGCGTTTCCTTTTGTTCTCTCACGTCCCATCTTCTCCCTTCTCCTAAGTCGCCTGTTGGCATTTGGTCCACGGTTTTTACAAGAGATATAATACTCCGGACGGTGCATACGACCTTCCTATAATGACGATTCTGCCATTGGCCACCCCGCCGGCGAGCAGAGAGTGTTCTGCCAAGCAGAAACACCTCGACCCCTCCACCACGATTGGCGCAGCCACAGCACTGGCTGCTATCTGCTATCGGCGACGATAGAAGTAAAAACGACCTCTAGGTCTCTACACAGTACTCCGTGCACAGATCGAAGATGGGGCCACGGTCATTCGCCAGCGACTCGACAAAAATCATGCATGTAGCTGTCTTGTCCGTGTTCTGCTTCCTCGCGCTTGTCGCTGTCATTTTCAGACTCTGGGCGAGGAGGATACAGAGGTGTAGGTGGGAGTGGAGTGACTACCTGATCATTGCGGGTTTGGTATGAATTGTTTCACATGCTCAAAGTATGGCCTGTCGTTCTGACACATGATAGATCTGGGCGCTCACTTTGAGTGCTTTCGCGATGCACTGTGAGTCTCTTAGTTTATGCGATTGAGCAGCACGAGCTGATGTTTTCAAAAGCGAATATCTACTGGGATCTGGGAGGTGGAATGACTGAAATCGGTAATCCGCACGCTATACAAACTCTTGTTATTAAACAGGTCAAGGTATAAAAACTTCCCTCAATGGGAACCCAAAAATCATGAAGCCAGTGCTGACACCGCACCCCAGGTCCTGCTCATCGGCCAAGTCACTTGGGCCGTCTCCGTCTTCTTCACTCGCGCCTCAATTCTTGTCCTTTATATTCGGATCTTTCGCACGCGCTCTTTCCGCATAGCATCTACGTCGCCCACGGTATCAACTTTGCCTTCTTCGTCACAGTCGTTATTGCTGCTTGTCTGATTTGCAGGCCGATATCGTTTAATTGGGATCCGCAGATACCGGGGGGCACGTGTGGGGATCAGAAGAGCTTGGATTTGTATATTGGGATTTTCAATCTTTTGTTGGATGTAATGGTGGTGGTCATGCCGATGCCGGTGCTTTGGGGGTTGCAGATGGCGAGGCGGAAGAAGGTGGTGCTTAGTGGGATGTTTGGGCTGGGCACAATGTGCGCCCCCCTTTAGTTTCCCCGTCACCTCCGAAATGGTCGTGACATGGTTGATGAGTGCTGACTCGAATACCAGCATCTGCATCACAACCCTCATCCGCATCAAGATCACCACCGAAAACCACGGCTCAAACGCCCAACAAATTTACAGCCTCATCGCCCTCTTCACTTGCCTCGAAGCCCTCCTCGGCGTCATCAACGCCTGCCTCCCCGTCCTCAAACCTGTCTTCAAGAAATTCTCCGACTCCCCTGCGTCGTCATGGCTATCAAGCGTCATGTCAGGCACCATCCCCATCTTCATGCGCCCCTCGCAGATGGGTTCGACATACAAATCGCAAAACTCAGGCCGGGCGAGCAAGAGGCCGAGTCAACGGCAGTCGATGGCGAAAGCTCCCCTTCCAACCGGCAAGGACATTCCCCACTGGCCTGGCAACTCACTTGCCTCACGCACCAGGATGTCCCCCCCTCCACCGCGCTACGTCGAGAATAAAGCCGCAGGCATGATGTTCAGCCCCGCACCCATGTATACCGCCATCCGAAGCCCGCCGCTAACGGTAGGCTCAGATTCGATCAGCGTAAGGCCGCTGGTACCGCCCAAGGGGAGTTATTATAGTCCCTCCAAGTGATGGGAGCCGGCGGGGAAAGGGGAGGAAGTGCCGCCGGGGATCTTTGTGCAGAGGGATTGGAACGTGGATATCAAGTGCCAGAGGAGTGAGGGATGGAATAGTGATAGGGGGTTGTTGAGGGATAAGAGCAGATGGTAGAAAGCCTACGAGGAATGGAGTAATGGATGGTAATGTGCTATGAGTATGAGGGACGGCTTTTTGGGATTGATGGCAATGATTGCTATATACCTTGGTGCTTTAATATGTGGGAGGAAAGGCGTTCAACCTACACTTCTCACGACTCGAGATGAAGGGCTGGCTTTTGTATTTGTGAACAGCGTGGATTGGCTGGATACCCAATCTGAGGATTAGTGCTCGCGCTTTACGATAAGATAATCATCATAATAACATCCTCCTCGTACCGAACCAGCTCCATCTTCGAATATGCTTCGTTCACCATGTCCTTCGTAGACTCTCGAAGCAGCTAGCGCATCCCAAGATCCCAAAAACCCCTCCGTCAAGAGGTCGATCCCACATCTCACCCTCACCCTTGTTAGAGGTTTCTCTTGACTCTGTCCACCTCCCCACCAGTCCGAATTTCGTAAATGGGTAACGACACTCCATCCCAAAGAGGAAATGCTTTCGGAACTTTAGGATGGGTCCGAGCTTGCGCTAAATCACGCTATAACAATCAGGTTATGGAGCTGCATGCACCGGCAATGTACCTACATTAGCTCCTGCGGGTAGTTCTGGTAGTGCAGGAGAGGGGAGGGGAGGATGTTATTTATTACCTTAGTATGCGCAGTGGCACGAATAGGGTGTATTGGCTGTGTCCGGTCCGGAAGATTTATCTAGGCTTATTAGAGGATATCTAATCCGGACCAGACCGCTAGACTTGGGTGAGCAAGGAAGTTTTATGGATCTAACATCCAGTCTCTACGGTACGGTCCGGAATGTCTTATAAGAAATGCAGCTGGTGGCTGGTCAACTTCGACATCTTTTCAACGTAGCCAAACTCTTTACAATTTCTGGTTTTTTGATCTCTATCAAGTACAAGATCAAGTATTGACACAGCCTCAATTTACATACACTGAGCGGGCAGACTTGTGACACCGCGAATCAATTTTCCTTACCAAGATCTGTCATTGGCAACCATACTCTGGTTAATGATATCACACAACTTAGGAGACAACAGGACCTAGTCCAGGATTACCGAGCAAGAAGCCCCTAACGAGCGATGAGAAATCATGAAACATCTTCCACGGGTATGGGAGCACTTCAACGCAGGTAGCCGTAAGGGTAAGTCACGTCTGTATGTTTCCGAAAGATGTGTCATTTCGACGTCCGATTCCGAGTCTTAGACCACGGATAGAACTAGTCTAAAATGGCCGCAATGGCAGGCTGGATGGCAGGCTGGATGCAGAGTCACCGAGACGTGCTTTGTTAGTTGGTGCAGCCAAAGCGGACTAAGATTTGGCAGCAAGAAGCCTGGATACACATTTTGCAGACATTGTTCGAGGTCAATCGGTTTGATAAGTGGTACCTTTCACCTCCCGTCTTCGAATTAAGCATACTTCTCTTTCGTCATTCCTCAGCTTCTTCTAGGCATCATGCCGCGATATTTTCTTGGTAGGATTTGTTATCACAATATGTCGTTCTCGTGCGAGCATTTCCCGTGTGTCACATTTCTGTTCGCGTTGAATTTATCAGCCTTGATAAGGGCGGACATGTGGTCCCCATGACTTCGTGACTGGCACGAGAGAATTTGTTCCTTGGCATTAAAAAACAAGAGCATTGTGATATCTTGTGAGTGGGTTCGGATTCTTCAAGGATTGCAAAGACTGCCATTGGAGTAAGAGCCGAGAACACCCGTTCGCCAACTGTACTTCTGTCCCTGGTCTGCGCTACCCAACACGACACCTCGAATCACTGCGCCTAGAGCCCCACCAGTGCTCAGTATTGCGCTCTCAAGATGCTATTATCTACGCGAGGGTTCAAGAGGAAACGCCAGTTGTCTTTCCGACTCTCTCGCACGGCAAAAGTCGTACTCATCGTGACCGTCTTCATCATGTACTCATACTTCTTGAAAACAACTATTATCAGCTTCCTTGTAAGCTTTATTGTCGCTTTAGCTGCCCCAGCTCAGAACCACAGAGGTAATGTCACATACGAAGGGATTCTCAATTGGCAAAGCTAACTCTTTCACAGGCACACAAATACCCAGCGACGCGCAACTCGTCATCACCCAAGAAGATTCTGCTGCAAAATGCTCCCCATGCAAGTCCACCACCTAACAACTATCCATTGAGCCCAATTGACTAACTGGTACCCACCAGACGACCGAAACTGCGACATTGGCATGCCGTACATCGGCAAACCCCAATTATGTGGCTCCGATACCAACTGCCAACAATGGCTCGAGCGTAGCAAACTGTGGAAATGGTCGCAAAAGCATAATTCAGCCGAGGTGTTTGAGATGGGACCGAGTGAAAAATGTCTCAATGGTAAGCACACTCTCTACAAGGCTGATCAAGCAGTTGCTGACATGATCTGAGCAGTAAATGCACGATGTAACGTCTATGACGGAGAGAAGTGTTGTGAAGATCTCTATTGCCATGAGCTCCCTAGCTTTAGTGCTTTTTGCGTTCATGGCAGAAAGCCTGAATCGGAGTTTCCGGATCGGTTGCTTGATGATGTTGCGTTTGATTGACTGATGGGAGCAAAGATATTGATTCAATGCATGCTCACTTACCCAACTACAGTACACGCCTGAAGTCGACGCTTGAATTTGATAGAGGGCCATGGTCCTACCTCAGCGCCCTCACTAGATATTGAGACATGGATGAAATACCTACTGCCGGACCTGAAAGGGGGCTTATTCATGCTACACTTGAACATATACTTGATTGTAATAATGACCGAAAATATTGATGAACCCGACTTGGAATCATCACTGATACAGGAAATCGCAAGCAGTCCCTGAGAAAAAGCAATTCGTCTAGCCCACCTCAAGCTCCCTTCTCCCTGCCCCGCCATATTCCTCCCAGCAGCCATTCTCCACGCAAAAAACCAGCCAGAGAAAGCAAATCGCCCAAAGGCTCCTAATCTAACCCATCATCTAACCTCCCCTGGCCAAAGCCTTGCCTGTCCATCCACCATTTGACCCACCCAGCTTCACGACCTGAAAAACGAGGACAGGAGCGCGGAAAAAGAAAATTGTACAGCTGAAAGGTTTGGAATAGGACGGGACGTACCGGCCCGCGTGCAGTGGGGTTCCTGAGGGTTCAGCAGGCTGGGAAAGAGGGGGGAAGGGGACGAGGAAAGGACGAGGGGAGGTGGATGGGAGAAGAGGGAGGAGGTGTTGGGGAAGAGGATGGAAAGGGACTAGGATGTGTGAGAGAGAGTTGTGGTGGATGCGCGTGTGTTGGGGAGAGATGGCGCTTGGGGAGTGACGTCGATGTGGATAGGAGCAGAGAAGCATAAGCTGAGTGGAAGGGGCATGGGAAGGGGAAGGGGAGTGGGAATAGAAGACTTCGGGAGAAAGGAATCAAACATATGAAAAATTGCTTCCGATATCCGATTGTCGTGCTCATAAGGTCTGGATGCAGCAGAAAGTATCCAGGCGACAGTTTTCTTGGCTGTTTTTCAATCGATCCTAATTTATTCATTCGTTGTTTGAAGAATTAGGGGATATTTTTCGCAGTCCAAGATATCCTTGGTAAGACTCTAATATTACCATGTTTGCCGACGCCTTCCCAGCGGACCATGCGCCATGTTTATATGTCACTCAGACCAAGTCCATTGTCCTAATCGTGTCCATCATGTCCCTTTCAGCCTCCCCCACTCTGGCACCGTCTCAATCCCATCTTCTCCAACGACCTTGCCCCTATCCCATTCCCTACCCTCGCCTCTGCCCTTCCACCTGACATCCTCTTCCCTCTTTTCCCCGCCCTTCTCCCACTTTTGCACTTCCTCTTCCGTAAAGCCAGCAGCTTTGAGTCTTTCTGCTCCTTGTGTCTTCCACTTCTGCCGATCACGAAGAGCCTCGAGTGCCATGTCCCAATCCTCATCGATGTCTGGATCGGGCTGGACGTCTGCTGCTGGGTCGTAGTTTGAGTAGAAGTGCGAGTCCATTGCGGATGAGGAGGCAAAGGTGCCCCGGCCGCGTGCTAGGATCTTGGGCGCTGGAGGTGGGGGAGGCGGACCGATGATAGATTCTAGGGGGTCGGAGTCCGAGGCTGGGGAATGGTCGGGTTTCTCGGCATTGCTGGAGCCATTACGTAGGTGTTTTGGGCTAGCTTTTTCCTTGTTCCCAATGGCCTTGTGCGGACAACTCTCTGCACTGTCTCCAGATATCGGCGAGGTCGATCGCCTCAGATGGCGGTGGGTACCATGCTTCCTGTCTGGGCTCCGAGAGCGTGGGTTCGATCCGCGACTTGACCTGGCCCTGTCATGGTCTCTAGTACTTCTCTTGTATCGTTCGAGCGACCTCTCTTCACTGCGCTGCCGATGGCTTCGGTGGTGGTGTCGACGATGTCTATGGCGAGCTCGATCTTCCTGATCCTCGTCGCTGTCGTAGCGCTCCTCACAATTCCTGCGGTGGCTCCTGTGGCTTCGTGAATCCTTGTCTCTGTCTCTCCTCAAATGTGTTTCCCCATTTTCTCGCCGTCTGTTGGACCGGGCTTCTTCCTCAGTCTCCACCCGCCGTCGCTTTCTGAATGGTTCGTCTTCTCTGCTCAGCCTGCCGTGGCTGCTTTCAAGGCTGCCAGACGCCCCGTTTCCTTTGCGAAGCTCCCTGAGGCGTGCACGAGATTCTGCAGCCTCCTTTGCTCGTAGAGCAGTATTGTGGCTGTCTGTCTCTCTTATTATATTTTTCAAGAACCTGGTGTTCGGCTTGGGCGCATTGTTCGTCGCTCTATTCCTGTCAACTAGATAGCACTAAAGGTCTTCATAGCATAAACTGACCTCCTAGGTAGCAAATCTGGAAAGCCGTACGCAGAGTATCTTGCATTACTAGTCTTTGCGTCCTTAGCTAAGAGGCTGGCGACGTAGTCATCAGAAAGCTGTTCTTCGGCGGGCATGATGGTGAGTAGTGAGGATGAAAGGTTGAGGCCGGCCAGTCGGCGAAATGGACATTATGAGGGGCTTGGGTGTCTTTCACACCACAGTCCAACGTCACGAAACATACATATTCGTGCCTCACAAACACTAAGACAGTCACGACACTGTGAAGGGCGCTAAGATTAGATAAGACTCCATCTAGCTGGATTAGGTGCAATCGTAAACAAAGTGCATACATTCGTGATATGGGCCTTGCAATACACCAAGTATCAAAATGGCAGTTCCACTACAAGTACAAAACGTGGTTCAAGGACTGCGATCTTTACAGGATGACTCGCTCACCATTATACGCCTTAGCGAACCAATCTCCGCGACACCCACCTCCCATCGTACATCTGATGTCTCCGCCTCTGCATTCGAGAACCCTTCCCCAGCTTCTTTGGAAGCAGATCTCAGACATTACAAAGTGCGCTCTCCATTACATGTTTTTCCTACTATGCTTACTAACAATGCCAGGAACTCTTCTCCAAACTCCGTTTCTCCTATCTCGAACAAGTAACCAAAGAAAAATTCCTTCGCGCCATCGTCGGTGACCCATCCTTGATAGTCGAACATGCCGAAAACCTCGAACTCGAAAGCCAGCTCGCTGAGATCAAAGCTGTGCTGAAGGCGCAGAAAGAACATGTCGGTGAAATGGTCAAAGAGCTGGATGCGCGAGGCAGGGATTTGAGTCGGCGCTACGAAACAATCACGTTGCAGACGACTTTGCTCTCGTCGCTACCTCCGCAGATAGAGCAGCTGAACGATACACTGGCTACATTACGGAAACAAAATCAGTCTACTGATACGAGCTCGACGAGTCGATCGCTGGTGCTTCCGTTGCCGGCGACGCTGGAATTGCTGGAGGAGCGGCAGGCGAATCTGGATGAGTTGAATGCACAGCTGAAAGCTTTGCAGCAGGCGTTGCCGAGGCAGACGAGGGTGTTGGAGACTGAGGAGAGGGAATTGAAGAAGCTAGAGATTGAGAGGGAAAGGGCTGTTAGTGCTGCAAGGGAGGCGGTCGAGAGAAAGCAGGAGGGTGGTGGGGCGGATGAATTGGAGAGGAAGGGGAGGTGGTTGAGGGGCGTGGAGAGTGGGCTAAGAGGGATGTTGGAGGTGGAGGCTTGAAGAACTGGCAATGCAGGAGGCGTCCATCGTTAGTATATACCTGGAGTAAACAGGTCTTGCGATTGGCGAGAAACGAACGATTGGTGTTTCGTAGATCAGTGATAATGTATTGACTGCATTGAATTACATGGTGGTACGTACGAATAGCTTGATACGTTGTTGACATAATTTTCGCACTGCTGACCGCCAACATAATCCTCCTGTACAATCATAGTAGTTCACCCAGCCTTTCGATCTCTTGAATATTGAATGACCCTGTTCCATACAATTCCTCGGATCAAAGCCTCACACATACTATCCGACCGTCATCCCATTAATTTGTAATGCATGTAACACGCACATGCAAATCATCAGTCTTACCACTCTTCACCTTTGTAATCGCATCCATCATCCAGCCAAACGCGTCTGCAGCTTTCCAAGCAACAATGATAGGCCAGGGAACACCATGCATTATGACTCGGACGCCCACCAAGCTATCGCCACCGTCAGAGTTACCCAAGAAGCTCCAAGCCCTCAGAGCTTGATTGAAGAAGCTGTCAACGCTGTCGCACTGATCAAGTGGAACAGGAATTGCGCCTATGCGGTCGTCGGAGAGAAAGAAGTGAACAATGACGCCAGCCTTGAGAGCCGGCTCACCTGAAAAGGGTTGGGTTGGTGTGACGGTCAAAGCAGGTGAGATGGGTGTCTTAGGATCTGCCCTTCCCTTCTTAAGTGGTGTCTTCGGAGAAGTGGTTTTGACAGCGTTTGACCTACGCTTAATAACCCTACCCGAGTGAGTGGTCCTAGGTGGCGAATATGTCGGGCCAGCAGAGATGATTTCCGGACTTGGAGAGCGTTGGGCTTGACGTTTAGAGCGCCTCGTAGCCGTTTCTTGGTACTTGCGTTGCATGCCTCGAGTCTTCTTGAGTTGAGGCGTTGGTGGAGGTGACACGTACTGTGGAGGCCATCTCTTCCTTTGGACGGTGTCTACTGGAGGTGTTTGGAACCGCCAACGTTCTTCCTCAGTCTGGCGTTCAATCCGATTGCGCCGAATGATGGCCTGTCGAATTTCGCTGCGACTTGGTTCCTTCTTGATGTTAGTAGATGTAGGCCTGGAAGAATGGAGGTTAGGCGCGCTGGTCTTGTCAGTCTCTTGCTGCAAGGTCTCCGTCAATGGATCCCCAGCAAGATCATCGGCACTTTCGTCGAATCCGGTGAGATCAATGAAAGATGACGATTTCTGCTTTCCTTGATCCAGATCGTTCCTGCTGCTGTTTTCGCCGCTGTCGCCCATATCCTTGCTTAAGCGCGGTCCCGCATCGGCGATGGTGAGACTAGTGAATCCTAGATCACCACCAAGCCAGGCATGATATCCACGCCATTGAGCGTTGTTAAGGGTATGGTTGAGGACCAACATGCAAGATTCGTCATGTTCTCTCAAGATCCATCCCATGTAAGAGTCATTGATTGTGAATCGTTCGACCCACACATGTTCCGAAGTCCCAGTGAACGTCAGCTCTTCCCAGTAAGGATGCTCGAGGCCGCAATACGTCCTTTGGAGTCCGACCGAGCCAGGGGGAGCTCTCCCTGGGTGATCCATCATCCACATTGTGAGGTCCCCGATCAGGTCTTTCTCACTGCAAGCGACCATTGGGAACGGCTTGCCGAAGCCTTCTTGCGTGAGGCCCGCTATCATTGCGGGATCCTTTACGGCCAACCTGTGCGAATTAGTATATCATTCCTAAGCTTGTCTTGATACTCATTGAGGTCCAATGGCTTAATACTAGAGCCCATACCTTGTCATTGGGCCGAGCTCTTGCTCTTGTAGAGGGAGAGATTCATCTTCAGTTGCGTCAAGCTCTGTCAAAGGTGAATCTTGACTGGACTGTTCACGACCAGCTTCGTTGCTCTCTTCGACTTCATGGTCTTCAAGGGTGATCACCTGGGAGTGACCGGCTTTGCCTTCTATGATGTACTTGAACAGTTGTGTAATTATTTGTGTGACTCTGTTCTTTTTCAGCTACTGGCCAGCGTCCAGTCACACAGTGCGGGACTCACCTCATCTTATCCGAAGCCCTCTCCCACATAAGCACACTGCCTGGCTGAGAAGCAGCGATGACGAGGGGAATGTGCCTGAGTCCATATGGGGGAGCATGCAGGTAATGCATTGCCAGGATATTCGGGCCATGCAGCTCTGCGTGCGACTGGGCGAATGATTTAAGACCATCAAGGAGAAGTTTTGCCGGTCCTCGGCATGGCACCCCCCCAATGTTGTCGTGGTACCCAAGCTCTAAATAGAGCTCGATAGGTGGATTTGACATAGCGGCTGTTCCCAGTGAGAACAGGCAAGGGGGGTAACGTAAGAGGAAAGTATGGTCACACTTCTGGAGTTGTCGACCCCAGAAGAAGAATCATGTTGGTACGTAGAATGAGGAAGTGAGTGGAATGGGCGGTGAAGAGTTGAGATGGACAGGTAGTAGTAGACCCTGATCAGTGAAGTGAAGTAAACAATGGCGGGGTAGGTCGTCAGATTATACAAATAGCGGCAGCGATCTTCGCAAATGAAGTGAATACGGTCGTTACTGCTGACGCATTGAGCCCGAGTCGAAGCCAATATACCAACCCTGAAGCCTCGAACACCTGGAGCAAAGCAAGCCATTGTGATAACGAGCATAGCCAATATTAGCCGTCATATGAAAGGGGTATCCAAACGCAGGCTAAGTACAAGCACAAAGCGCAGCACCGTTGGCGAGATCGAGTCGAGACATCTTCAATGGATCCTGTAGCTGGACACCTCAGTCATCATCGACCAGAGCATCCTCCCTTTGCCCAGTCTCATCGTCATAAGTGATACCCTCACTCTTCAGCCTGTCCTTCAAGATCTTATTTAGTGGAATGCGATAGAATTTGTCCGGCAACCTTCGAGTAGTCCTGCACCCTCAGATTAGATTCTGCCAGAGACTTCAGCCAGTATGTACATACTTCAGATAGTCCATCTTCATGTTCCGTGCCTTATCTTTCAATGCTGTCTGGTCGCGGTTTCTCAACAGTGGACCGCCTCTCGCGATCTCGTCTTCTTGCTTAAGCAGCTTCCAACTCACACCATGCTTGACGATCAGCTCGAGGAGCCTTTCCGTCTCCTCCTCTGACCAAGGTCTACGAGTCTGCGTTGGCTTGATTTGGAATGCTTTCTTTTCCTTGGCAGCCGCATTTGCAGCCCTGTATTCGTCCATCTGAGATGGTGTGGGTCGATCTTCATCCATGTCACGTACGAGAGTCTGGCTTCGAGATGGGCCTGGCCGGTCCTCATCTCGAATTCTTACGGGAGCCTGGCTTCTGGAATCGTTAGATTCTTGGAACCGAGCTCTCTTGGGTGATGGACCTTGACTCCTCGTGGCCTCGGTGGCGGGGCGTTTCGAGCTGCGTTTCTGCGCAGTGTCCGCGGTTACACGCATGTGCTCAAAGTCTCCGTCTGAACTCACTTCGCTAACCTCATCGTCTGCTCCGAGACCGTCTCTAAGAGGCCTCTTTCCTTTCTTCACGCTACCGAGTTGAGCTCTTTCAGGACTTGTGGACTCTTGGGACTCGAAGAGTACTTTGTGGGCGCCCTCTTGACGGTCTGTGAACCGCAGTTTCTCGGGAGGTGATTGCAATGGGTGCTGTGAAGCTTCCGCCACGTTCTCCTTGTTACTCTCGGCATCATTCTTTGCCTTCAGCGCGAACGTCTGCGTTGCATAAAGTTGCTCGTCCGGATTTCCGCCCGGATTCATAAAGGGATCATCATCGCCTTCCTGAGCTCGCCAAGTATCCTCTTGTTGAGGAGGATACTCTTGCTGTTCGTCAGGGGCCCGGGCTGGCGTGGGGGGGGATAGGGCTGGCTCGTCGTCCTGCAGTCCAACCAGCAATGCTACCGTGGATGGCCCTGCTGTGGAAGGTACTTGGACATTTGAAGCGTTTTGCTGTGCTGGTTGCATTGAGTTCAGTTGTGTTGGATTTGCGGCCTTTGGACGCCCCAATCTTCCCTTGAGGTTGCCCATCGCACTCATAGCCATAGGGGAACTTTTGCTATTGCAGGTGATCAGTAGATAGATACTCCCAAAAACCACAATCCAGCACTTTGCAAGATATGAGATAAGAGAATTGCATTTGTTACTGACCTGTAATGCTGGACTTTCAGTTTCTTTGTCCTAGCTGACAAATGTGAGGTGTCGTGCTGATCAGAGGTCGTAAGTGAAGCTTCAGATGGCGGCTCGTAGGTTAAAACCAGTGGAGGGCTTACATCAGCATCGCCATCGCTACCTATCGTTAATTCTGCCAATATACGCCTCTGAATCTCGTTGCTGAGACTCTGATAAATATCTTGGGCACCACCGTGCAGCTCAATTTGCATCTCAATTTCGACGAGTCGCTGACGGATCCAACCAATGGTTTGCTGGACAAAATTTGCCCAAGAGTAATTTTTCTTGAGAACTTCGACCCTCGCGGTTGGAGTTTCTGAAGTGGCGATGAAGGTGTCTCGAAGCTCTTCCAACCGTTGTACGACCACCTCTTGAAACCCTCCTGTCAAGTCTTCGCCTCTCAGTCCTAGTATAGCCCAGCCCTTGAGACTGTTTCCATTCTTAAAGAATATTTGATGTAGTATATCATCGAAATCAAAATTGCGCTGCCCTGCGTAACGAGCAAATGAGAGAATGGTGTATTGCGTACGTATTTCCAGTGCAAGTTGGAATGTCTCGTGTATTAAGGCGCTGCTACCTGGCGTAGGAATCTCAGACTGAACGATGCTTTCTACAAAGCAGATGGGAAACGCTTGCTCGAGCTCCTCAACGAGTTGGTCGTTCCGTTCTTGCATTGAGTGAGACAGAATGCTCGAGGCCAAGACTGCAACATTCGCTTTATGAAGCAGCGCATCCGGTCGCCATTGACCCCTATCCTTACCTTGAATTTGTTTCGTACCTAGCAAGACTCTCAGTATCCCGCGGGGGTTGATGTACGAATCGCTTCCATAGATATCTCGTTGCACCTGGAATGTGCTGCCTAGTCGCCTGAGGTTCTTACTTGCGCGCGAATCCTTGGTACGGAGCTGACGAGCAACGCTCGTAATAGAGGCCTCAGATATCCCCATCGGGATTAGAAAGCCCAGTATTTTGCTCGACGCATCTGCGAGATCGGGAAGCGCGTCCAACATCTCTTCCGAACTGGAGTCTGAGAGGTCTCGGGCAGACAGCGATGTTCTAGCGGTAGTTCCGGAGAAGGCAGAAGCACCGCCTGGGGATTTTGAAGGTTGTGCAGTGGGCTGTGCGGAGGTTTCCCCTGCTTCGTTCATCCGCTCTGGATCATCCTCTTCACCAGATCCAAGATTTAGATAGACGGTACTTGGGTCCTCCACGACAGTGGTAAGATCTGAACATCATAAGATCTGTCAGCAGACTTTTCGTGAACCCCAACGCGACTCGTAGTGTGGAAGATGTGGTACATGAAAAGTGCAGGCAAGATATGTAGTTCTTGCACTACTTCAGAATTGTAGTCGCGCACATTGTACGGTCCATGCCACAACCTAGCATACCTTGTAAAGCTCTTGAGCCATTCACTGTCTTTCCTTTCCGGCCTCTCGTAGTGCTCTGCCCAGCAGCGCTGTCCACCACTTTTACATTGACCTGTTTTGCGCCCCGTCGAGCCCTTACTCCTTTCCGCCCGTCCTCACTGTCGCTTATGTCATAGCTTCGGCTTCTAGTTTCGCGAGTAGTACGCTTCGGGGGGCTCTGAGACGCTGCAACGCGGCCAGCATCGGGGGCAGCCTGAGGTGTTGCGCGCCTGCTGGCCGTTCGGGTCGTGCGCTCAGCCATTGCGTCCTGGTGTCTGATTGTGACTAGACGCAGCTTTGACAATAGACGACACAGAGATAGCTTCTCAAGACTCCAGGACTATCCCCATGTCGAGGCGATGGGGAGTGAGAAAGTCCAATCGTTTGTTGACTTTGAGTTTCTCGACACAAACACGAGCTAAACCCTTTCGGCCGAGGCGGGTGCTTCTAGCATGCCAAGCCGGATCTCAGTGCTGGACCACGATCCTTGCTTGGTACCTGAAGAAACATTCGGACATCTATTAGACTTCGACAATTGAGACTGTTACACCGGCGATTTCATACTCTTTTGGAAGACTTCTATCATCTTGACCTTTGGTGTAATATTGTTTTAGTATCTCCAATTCTAAGTGTTCCGTCAAAGCCGCTTGGAACTGAGCTTGCGGCAATCCCAGGGGATTGGCAGGCTCACAACATCAGCCCGACAACCATGAAGCTACGACAGAGGCCATCATCATTTCTCCTCCTCCTGGTACCATGTCTACACTTCACTTCTGCTCTATTTTCATCAGAGGAGGTCATTGCGCTAGCAGAGGGCAAGCAAATCGGGCCTCCACCCGTTCTACCTATTAGTCCAGACTCCAAGCCCACTCTTGACGGTCTCGGAACGAAGGATGCTCCTGTGGATGGCAAAGACGGAAGACCGCATCTTGGACCTTTCGTGGAAACCAGTGCAGAGCGAGACCGGAAGAAAGCGAAGGGAAGTGGCGATGACGAGAAAATAAAGAAACCTGTCCCATCTTCAATCTCTGGTGGTGGTGCGTCAAGCGACGATGGCTGGAAGATGCCTGAGACAAACGATGGCGTGATGGATGATCCAAACCGAAGCGGGCCAAAAGAAGGGACAAGAGGCACCGAAGGTGGCATTTCAGAGAAGAGCAAGGACAAGAAGGAGGGTTTGTTAGAGGGCACAAAAGCGGAGAAAAAACCAGACCCTCCAAAAGAAGTCCCGCCGTTACCGCATAGCGAGCAAGAAAAGCTTGATCAAAAGGCTACTAAGGATGATGCTGAGAAGAGCAAAGATGCGAATTCGAAAGATGACGGCAAGCAGAAGGACAAACAGAAAGAAGTTGGAGGACTTGAGGTAACAATTATCCGCGGATATGTTTACTCGAAGAAGCGTTAGCGCTAACATGTTGCCATACAGAAACCAGCCGACCTTCCTGACAAACCACACGACATTCCGCTTCCTGTGCCAGACAGCGCCTCCAAAACCGATCCTCTTGCAATATTGAAGCCCTTCACGCCTTCGATCCCCATCTTCGACTCGGCCCCCGCGTCCCTCATACAACCATTACATTCCTTCGTCCTCTCTCTCGCAATGATCGTCTTCTCGGAAATTGGCGACAAGACCTTTCTTATCGCGGCTCTGATGGCTATGAAACATCCTCGACTGATCGTTTTCTCGGGCGCCTTCTCTGCCTTGATCGTCATGACCATCCTCTCTGCCGTGCTTGGGCATGCTGTGCCGACACTCATACCCAAACGCTTCACGAACTTCTTAGCGGCTTCATTGTTTCTGTTCTTCGGAGCGAAGTTGCTGAGGGAAGGGTACTCATTACGCCCCGAGCAGGGGGTGAGTGAAGAGATGAGGGAAGTTGAGATGGAGTTAGAGGAGAAAGAAGAGCTTGCCCGCAAGATGGGCCGCCGGCGGTCCTCGATATCTCCATACGTGCTCGAGTCTGGGCGTGTCAATACGCGAAAAACTCGCTCAAATACCCGACTCCCAGCGCCTCCAGACTCGCCGCCCTCTTCACCGGACGGATCGCGAAGTCCTTCGCCCAGCAGAGGAGCTATGTCAAGTTTCTTTGCTGGGGTGACCAACCTCTTTTCGTTACTACTGAGTCCGGCATGGGTGCAAACATTCGTCATGACCTTTTTAGGAGAGTGGGGAGACCGAAGTCAAATCGCTACGATTGCCATGGCTGCCGGTCAAGATTACTGGTGGGTTACCGGTGGCGCAGTAAGCGGGCATGCTTTCTGTACTGCCATTGCTGTAATAGGAGGTAGAGCAATAGCGGGCAGGGTCAGTCTAAGGATGGGTAAGTCGCTCTCCCTTACTAGTCTACCGAAAGGTTTCTGGCTGACTTTGCTTATCAGTGACTCTTGGTGGCGGATTCGCTTTCCTCGTTTTTGGCATAATATATCTTATCGAAGCGATGTATATCGTCTAAGAAATGGGTTAGGAGGTTTATCAAGCATTGGGTCGGCGTTTAGAGCCTTGTGTACAACATTACAAGGTAGACACTGTATCCGACTAAGATTTACGAACCTTCATGAATCCAGGTACAAGCTTGTCATGTCATTCGTTATTGTGAATGCGCACATTTTCCCAACCATTTTCATTCAGCTATCTTCAACACTGACGCAGGCTACCACGACTGCATATGCGACCCAGCAAAACACGTCGTCACCGTTGACAGCTTTATAAGCTCTGTCGGAACATACTGCTTACAGCAAATGCTCCGCAACCCTACGAATGAACGACAAGGATGTATGACGTCGACATGCATCTCCTTCTCCCCTATGGACCGAGGTGCCGACCCGCTATATCAGATTCGAAGGATAAATGATCCCCCCGCTTCTCAGCCATCTCCATGACTTCTAATCGCCTTCAGAAACTATCTCAAAGTCTTGGCTCCCCAAACGCCATGACTTCCCCCACTGAAACCCGTCAATGGCTCCTCGCCAACAACCCCACCGACCTACCCCAACTCTCCGGCACTAACCCAACCTTCGAACTCAAGACCGACTCTCTACCATCTCTGCAAGACGAACAAGTGATCGTCAAAGCCCTCTACATCTCCAATGACCCCGCTCAACGAGGCTGGATCACAAAGAACATCAACCCTGAGCGGCTGTACGTTCCCCCTGTGCCCCAGGGCGCCGTGATGAGGGCGAGAGCTGTCGCTGAGGTGCTTGAGAGTAAGAGTTCGAACTTCAAGAATGGGGACAGAGTGCTAGCAGATTCGGGTTGGGCGCAGTACGCCGTGCTGAATGCGAAGGAATGCCAGGCTATTGATACCTCGGCGGGAGTGAGCCCCACGCATTATCTGGGGGCTTTCGGCTTGACTGGCTTGACCGCGTATTATGGTACGAAGATCATTGCTAGGGCGGGACCGGATGATACGGTGGTTGTGTCTGGTGCTGCTGGGGCGACGGGCTCCATGGTCGTGCAGATCGCGAAACATATGTTGGGTTGCAAAAAAGTCGTGGGCCTGGCTGGAAATGATGATAAATGCAAATGGGTGGAAAGCCTGGGAGCGGATATTTGCCTCAACTACAAGAAACCGGACTTCAAGAAAGAACTCATTGCAGCTACGGAGGGCTACGTCGAAGTATACTTTGACAATGTCGGCGGCGAGATCCTCGATCTGATGTTAACGCGAATGAAGAAAGAAGGTCGAGTTGCAGCTTGTGGAGCGGTGAGTAACTATAACACCAGTGATCCGACAGGCTTAAAGAACTGGTCCGAGGTCATTTTGCAGCGGATTGAGATCAAGGGGTTCATTGTCTTGGACTTCCTGGCGCAAGGGAAGGGCCCGGACGCCGTGAAGGAGTTGGTGCAGGCGTTCAAGCAGGGTAAGATCAAGGTTGATGATGCGAGCGAGACGGTGGTAGACACGAAGTTTGAGGATATCCCTAAGACTTGGATGACGCTTTTTGAGGGCGGCAATACGGGAAAGCTGGTCACAAAGCTGGTTTGATGCGATTGTCGTTCCGCGACTGCTATGCACAAAAAAGGGAATCTTCCAAACGCTGCTTCGTCTCGGGATATTGGCATGATCACTTTTTCTACTCAGCTCCCCTGCAGACTCGCGTATCTCTCGGAACATCGGCAGGACAGACTTCTACCTATGCCCTCCTGTAAGCCTGCCCGTTTGTGTTTCTCCCCTGCAGTATATTTCCTGTGTCACTCACTTAAGTAAATGCGTCCAAATGGAGGGAGGATGAGGCACTACCGACGCGAGGAGTAACCGGTGAGTCGATATGTTCTTTTAGTATGTGTGAAGAGCTTGCTATATTTGAGGCCAGATCTGTCGATTATTCCGTCATTGCCGGGTTTTCTCTAGCAGCTGAGACACACCTGGGCTCTGCACTATGCTAGGCAGTATTCCTACCGCAAGAGAACATCTTCTTTACGAAATATCACAGAAAGGGAAGTCTTTGACGAGGCGCAAAGAGAAGTCATCGCCGATCTAATTTTCTAGCCTCATATATCGAAAACTAAAATGAGCTAAGTTGGCAAGCTTACATGCCACTTCGCTACCTTAGGCACGCAAGACAAGGCAAACTTTTGGCGCCAGCTAGCCTCGTCTAGCATCGCCCGATGAGACCTTGTTCACGTTCGATCGGCTTGCGTTTGACAGGGGACCACACGTCCAAAGCTTTACCACTTCTGGTTGTGGCGTCCGTGAATGAAAATATTGAGGAGGCATGTTTGTTGGGACCATGCTAAAATTGCATCAATTGGAGCTCGAGGAACACCCACATCCCCACGAGAGCCTCGATGTCTCACTTGGCAACGGACTTTGGATCTGGGCACACATTCCCAGGCTTGCGTGCCATAGAAGCCATTTCGGGCCCACCCCAGGGACTATGAACCTAGAATTCTTCTCTCATCGGAGAGAGCTTTGTCAGGAAGAATCTCCCTGTTGTGCACAATGGCGGACCCATTCACTGCCGTCAACCCAGTCATGCAGTACCAACTAGACCATATTCAAGATACCCGAGTGTCTTCGCTTTATGCCGCTGCCGCCGTCTGTCTTCCCGCCGCTTACATTACGGTTTTCTTGCGCGTACTCTCTAGACGTCTTGGCGATATCAGACTTGGATCTGATGACTGGTGTATCATGTTTGCCTTGGTCCGCACCCCCAGCACACTCCCAGTACATGAGCATTCCCAAGCTGACAGAGAAAATGGCCTTTCATGACAGCTTTCGTTGCTTTGATATTAGCCATCCCCCATCCGAGGTTAGGACGCCATGCCGTGCTTATTAAAGTCTATACTCGACTCCAATTACGAGACTAATGTTCTACATCTGTAGGGGGTCCTCGCAATCGAAGAGTTCTACAACCCATCCAACATTTTTATCAAAGTGTCCATCCTCCTTCTTTACCGGCGCCTCTTCACGGCAAAGAATATGGACAGAGTTTCAATAGGCACCTTTTGGTACGTACATCTCTCTCCCGACCTCGCCTTACGGACTCTTGCGTGCTCTCTTGCGTGCTCTCCTGCTTCTTGAATGGCGAGACACAGCTCGGGAGTATTGGGCTCGTAAACCATCCGCCCATTACCAGTGTTTCGTAATGCTGATGATGCACTCTCATCCAGAACTATCATGTATCCCGACCATTCACCCACCTCCGCGCCTTCACCCAGCCAAAAGACGAGGAAGTCGCACGCGCCAGCAGCGCCGTCAACACACTTGTGGATGCTAATGGCATCGAACGCGTCTTCGGCAACAATCACCCAGATCCAGAGCTTTTCCAATGAAAAAAAGGGCGTTGAGGTCGCCGTATCACATGTGAGCGAGACTGAAAAGCATGAGAATGCAGATAATATCAAGACACCCACCACAGCCAGCGAAGCGCGCGAAGCCCCAATTGCATCTCGCTTCTTCGACGAATTTTTCCTCTTAAAGCTTTTCTGCAATTCACCAACTACAACTATCGCTGGCGCGAAGGAGAAAGGTGTCACATTCAAGGTCCAGCCTATTGGCGAGGAACGTGATGGGATAGGCAAGAGGCCGTAGGCTAGTGTGCATTTTCCCGCTGAGAAGGCTGTTGCCTATAGAGATTTGATTCTTGCGAGGGGGTTGGATAGGGGGTGTTCGGGTTTTTATTGAAGGTTTGGGATGGAATGATGGGAGTTGGATTAGGGGGCAACGGGACGGGTTGATGTATTGGTTGGGTTTGTGTGTTGGATGTTGGAGTTAAGTTTGGTTTGTTCCTGTTAGTACACAGGAAATACCCAATAGTGCATGATATTACGAAAAGGAACCCAGTCTCGGCTCCAGGTAGAATGCTTATACAGGGGCAACCTTTTCCTCATATTGCGCCTGGGCAATGCTATGCTATATATGCGTTCCCAACCTAGTATACAAGTTCCCAAGCCTTGAGCGGCGATGCAAGTAATTATCTAAAGAACCGCCCTGTGCAGAATGAAGTATGTGAGAATGTACAGCAGTCTGAAGCGGATGGGTTTTTGTACAGAGGAACTGCTGAAAGTCCCTGGAATATGTCATGGTAGATGACGGGAGTATTAAGGACATTTTGATCATGTAAGGAAAAGTTTTTGAGTGGAGTGTGACATGTTCGTTATGCGGCAGATCCAACTGCGGCTCCTCCACCACGACGTCTCGGATTGCCTCTCGTAGCTCGCTTCTTCGAAGTCGATGCTTTGGATTGATCAGCACTACCCTCAATAAACCTCATCAGCTCATCGATACTTCGAGAATCGAATGCCCTACTATTGGAATCATGGCCATTGACCATATCTGCCGTAGACTGGCCGACCTGGGGTTGTGGGCGCGCTCCCATGGTAGTCACTTTGGGGTTGAATAATACGCGTCGCACACGTCTGGCTTGGACATCTTTGGCATTTTTGGCCATGGAGACAGCGTTTTGGGTGAGCTGTTCGAGCCATTTTTCAGACTCTTTGGTGTTCGGGTCTTCCGGACCGACTTCAGCGAGGAAGATATTGTATGCTTCACGCATGCGGTGGACAGCGCCTTTGTGGTCTTGATCGAGTACCAAAGCCTGTGCCAATTGGAACAGGAGCGTGGCCGTGTTGACGGATTGTTTGCCGGAGACCTCTTCGCTGATTTGGAGAGACATTTCGAACCATAGGCGTGATTCTTGGTAGAGTTGGAGTTGTTGGAGCATGACTGCAGCATTGTTGAGGGTGGTAATGGAGTCTGGATGGTTTGGGCCGTAGATGACCTTCCAAAGCTCCAAAGCGTGCCTGACACATGACAGAGCCACACTAGTGTTACGATTGCCATGCTCGAAAAGAGCAAGGTTAAGATAGCTGAGGATTGTCTCGCTCGAGTCGATACCTAAGGTGCGCTCTGAGATAATCACAGCCTTGTGTGCGAGCTCGATAGCCGCATTTTTTTCGTCCAGCTGGTAATAAAGCATAGCCAATTGATGGTATACTCGTGCTACCTCGGGGTGAAGAATGCCATAGATCTGCTCGTGCAGGGTCAACGATTCAAGTAGCAGTTCCTGACCAACCTCCTTCTGATTCTGCATCATAGAGATCTTGCCCGCTTCCAAAGCTTCTTCTGCAAGTACACTCTTTGGGCAAGCGTCCTTGATGATTGGCACCAGGTTTGCTATGTCATCCGGAGTGAAGCTGATTTGCTGTTTTGGTGCTTCGGAGTTGTTGATGGCTGGTGGCGAAGTTCGACCGCCATGCTTCTTCTTCTTCTTTCCGCGAGGGTTGCCATTAGCGTGGCCATTCGTCTCGACATGAGTGACGTCTCCGTTGGTCATGACTTTGGACTCCCTGCTCGGAACGTGAGTTTCAGCATTGAACCTGTATTCCTTGGCACTCAATTGCAGCCCAAGCTTGAGTGCTATACTACGCAGAAGCTGGAGGTGCTTGACATCGTTTAGCCAGCCCTCGTCCAGGACGTGTCGAAACCGAAGCGTGACTTGAAATTCAACGTCAGACTTCAAGGTCTGTGGGGTGACCTTCGTGAAAGAATAGTCGGCTTCCTTGTATAAATCTTGCATGTCTTCATCGATGTTTGATTTCGGCGATGTGTTGAGGCCGGTTCCCAACAGGCAATTGAGCAAGTGGGCCAAACAGTCTGTAGCGAAGACCATTGGGAGGTTTTTCAGGTACATGTTCGCGACGTGCTTGAAAGCTCTTGAAATCATTTCCTGAATAGCCAATGCCCTTAGTGCCCGTAATCGCGCATCCTGCTCATCAGACAGGGTGGCTAGTTTGCCTAGGTAACGTATGTTGATACCTCGTCGGTGCATCAACCGACTCAAAGAGTCACCATCCAGCGGAAAGCCAACGTCACCTTCCTTAAGGTCGTGAATCATATCGGGAAAGATCTTTTCGTGAAGGAATTCGCAGACAGTCCGTACTTCTTGTTCATCCTTCCCCCATTCTTCTTTTTCCTCATCGGTCTGTGGCACCTGTCCACAGAAGACATCTGGATTAAGTGCTAGAGAGAACGCCGAAATATCAACACGCTCTTGATCCGTTTTCTGTTCACCATCTTCCCCCTTGCCTTCCATCGACTTCTCGATATCTTCGGACTCAGTGCCGCTCGTGAGGATTTCATGTGTTCCATTGGTCAATGCTGGTGTCTCCTTCCCTACAGTCGTTGTTTTGTCGAGAGCTGACTTTGGGCCCTGACTTGTTTGGCCATCAGCGTTGGTGAGTGACTCACTTCCAGTCGAAGCAGAGGCTGTTTTGCGCTTCTCCACCTCGCTCCTAACGTACTCGCCCATCTTGAGCCTCCAGTATGCTTCAATCAGCTCCGGCCTCAATACGGCCATGCGATGGGGGTAATTCTTGTTGGTCGATGCGCGATCGTCGGCACTATCGCTCCAATGCTCCTCGATCCATGTTATATCCAGGGGCGTAAGTCTGTAAAGATCAAGGATGTATTTGCGGCTATCCGTACCGAGAAGACCTTTGGTTTCGACGCTTGCTTCAAGTACGTGCCTTTTCCCTTCCTTGTCCCATACAGGGTGCTTCTTAACCTTCAAAGCTTTGGACACCTGAGAGAATGTCGGAACAAATGCCTCATTTTCGGCGACGGTGTCCCTACCTTCCACACCGCCATAATCGACCTGGTGCTCATCGGGTTCTCGCTGCTTGAAAATGCCTGGGACGAGGCTCTGTGCTACTAAACGTTTGCCCAAGTAGTCTACAACGATGGTACCTGGGCTAGCCAAGCCGGCTATATCGACCTGGTTGACAGCTTTTACACCACTGACATCCTTCCCAACGGCTACTCGCGCAGCTTCGTCACCGCCCTCTGACGTAAAAGTGCCTACACCATCAGCTCCAAATGAATAGAAGACATTGTTGTACACAAAGATTTGCGCGTCCTTGGTCTCTGTCGGGTTTAGAGGAGCGACTTCTCCACGTGCAATCATCACGGCACCACGAGCAGCTATGTCGTTGTATTCAGCGAAGATCCTTGATATTAGTCGCTCTCTGAAAACCCTATCCTGAACGGTTTCTCTTGGTAATTCCCGGGCAGTCTGAATCTCTTCGTTCCAGTCCCTCAGATTCTCTACATTGTCAACGCCAGACATGAGGTACGTTTCTTGTGATCTCGTGAGATCTGGTTGATGGGCTGATAGAGAGGTGAGTGCAGGCGCGACAGCCCACGGACTGGACGGTATAGCATTGGTTAGCTGGAAATTCGCCAGTGGGTCGCGCTTATTGTTTGATTCCAACAAAGCTGTAAAAGACTGGCTGAACGAGGTGGAAATGTTTGAAATCAAGGAGAAGAGGGAGTGCGCTGATGCATTCTTCGGCGCGGGCCTCTGGAACGGGTCGAATTTGTTGTTCGACGACTTATTGACAAAGAAACTGGAAGTATGAGAAGTTATCTGGTATTGTTCGCCTTCATTCGTGGTGAGCTGTAGGTAGAGAAGATGGCCCTGCTGGCGAAAGAAAGGGGGTGGTGGGTGCCAGGGCGAGAGGTTGATTGACTTTATGGTTTTCAAGGGTTGTTCCTGAGTTGGCAATAATAAAGTAGAAATTGATGGTGCACCTTCGAATGAATAATCCGCCAGAGCATTCGAGGTCCCAGGTGCGTTCCCACTGGCAGCTTCTTCTGTAGAATCCGGAGGTGCATTAGGGTCCTTCCAAGGCGAGACATTGTCGTGGAGAGATAGCCCGGCCGAAAGACCGTAAAGGGTGTCTGTCCTATTACCAGCAGCCCCAATGATCTCTCGAATCCGTATCAGATGCGTACGCGCCTCTTTCTCCGTATATGGGTCTTCAATCAACTTTAGCTCCGAACCTGCAGCCAGCTCTTTGACTTCTGACAACTCGACATAGTCATTGATCCGTTCGCCCTTGTGTTCGAGATGGAAGCAGGTGTACTGGAAGGTGCCGGGAGACTCCATTATCGATTGTCGAAGGTCTTGCACTTGTTCTTGGGGAGAGACCATGATCTGGATCTCGTAGGGTTGATGAGGAAGTTTGATGTTGACTTGGAAAACGTCTTTGCCTGTGTAAGCATTCTCCTCCAAGTGTGTTCCTTGCACATACTTTCAGCAGCCTGCTCCTCCTTCGCCTCGCCTTTTGTGGGCTCTGTGGTTTCTCCATTTACGATGGTGGTGGTTATTTGCTTGGAGGGCTCGATCTCGTTTTTGCTTAGAGTGGAATTGTCTGATGCAGCCATGCTTCAGTGGAAATCCCTAGAAAGGCTTGCCAATTGTCCGGGAAGAGCACGTGAGCTATACATACCAAGCTTTGTATCTGCGTCACTACTGCTCTCTAACATATCAGAAGTTTTTTATGAATGTAGAAAATTGTACGGGGGATAATGCAGGGACCTTTCACTGTTAGGCAGGGAAAGAATGTGATATGAGTACAGTTATTAAGGAGAGAAATGTCCGTATCATAGACGAGTATTTTAAAATTCAATCAAGGGAAATGAGAGAAATTCGTGCTTCCATCTGCCAGCTTAACGGAAGCTATGTATTTTTTCATGACATCGCTTGTGAGCCAGCGAGGAAGATCCCGAAACCTTCCGAGCTCTATTCTAATCCCTGTCCGGCACTGAATTGTTGCTCCGGCTGAGAAGAGCTTGGTACAAATCTAAATGGACACATGGCATACTTATATCGCGACGACTTTCTGCCGCCCACACACAACGTTACAGATCGTGCGCCCGACCACGATGCTCTGTTTCTTTCCTGTTATTGTTTCTTAAGATTCAGGTAGACCGTTCCTTTCATTTCAGCAAGACTCCGATGGCAAGACGAAAGCAAGCAGCTCCGCTACAAAGAGAGCCTTCAGACTTCAGTCAAGGCCTACCAGAGTCGCCGAGCCATGGATGGAAACATACCAATGGCAATGCCCCCAAGAGCCCTGCTGTTGCGAGCAATGGCATTCCCAAGGAGCCCTCCTCTTCTGCTACCCAAGAGCAAGCCGGACTTACTCAACTCGTTATATGCGTCGCCGGCATCTACGCTTCATTGTGAGCACATTTCCCCATGCCCAAGCTCAGAATCCATGCTGACCTCTCCAGTCTCTCCTGGGCCCTCCTTCAAGAACGCATAACCACAACCTCCTACGGTCCACCCACCTCCCCCGAGCGCTTCACCTTCTCCGTCTTCCTGAACACCATCCAATCCACCTTCGCCGCCCTGGTCGGCTACATCTACCTCGTCTCCTCCACTCCCTCGTCCACTCCAACCCCCTTTGTCTTCCCCACCCGCTCAATCCTTTTCCCCCTAACCCTCGTCGCCATAACCTCTTCCCTCGCCTCCCCCTTCGGCTACGCCTCCCTCGCCCACATCGACTATATAACTTTCATACTCGCCAAATCCTGCAAACTCCTCCCGGTCATGTTCCTGCACCTCACCATCTTCCGAAAGTCTTACCCTCTCTACAAATATCTCGTCGTCGCGCTCGTGACTGCCGGCGTGGCAGTGTTTACGCTCTATCACCCCTCTTCCTCCTCGAAGAAGGCATCTCAAAGCACCGATAACTCAGCCTGGGGTCTCATGCTGCTGGGCATAAACCTCCTCTTTGACGGCCTTACGAACAGCACTCAAGACCACATCTTCAGCACCTGCCGCCCCTACACAGGCCCGCAAATGATGGTCGCGCAAAACGTCCTCTCCACCCTCCTCACAGTCGCCTACCTTCTCCTCTCGCCTCTCCTCCCACTTACACCTCTCAAGCCCTCAGGCCCCAATTACGAATTCTCCGCCGCTCTCTCCTTCATCCAGCGGAACCCAACAATCTTACCAATGATCCTCTCGTTCGCTGCATGTGGCGCCGTCGGGCAGATCTTCATTTATTACACATTGAGTCACTTTAGCAGCCTATTGCTGGTGACGGTGACGGTGACGAGGAAGATGCTGACGATGATGTTGAGTGTGCTGTGGTTTGGACATCGGTTGAGTGGGATGCAGTGGGTTGGGGTGGGGCTGGTGTTTGGGGGTGTGGGTGCGGAGGGGGTTATACAGAGGATGGAGAAGGTTGCGAAGGAGAGGGCGAAGAAGGATAAGGAGAAGGGGTCATGAGATGGGGGAAATGGGGAAGCATTGTTTGGAGTTATATGGGAAGTGTAGACATTTTGCAATACAACAAAAGCTGCATACGCATTAGATGTATAGAGTAGAATTGTAAAGCAAATACGCCGAAATCGCAGATCTCGGCGTTCCGCTCTTCAGAGACATTGAGACGACTGCCAGGGGGATGACATGACAAGGATAATTGTCTCCAAGAGCACTTGGAACGAAAATGAAAAGAAAGTCTAGGATATACCAATCGCTCCCCGTTCGGTCTACGTACTTAAGTACGGGCCCTTCCATGGCTTGCGAACCCGACCATAATGCCTCCCAAAAAAATCAGACAAGCAATGCTCTTTGGCCTCGCTCACAATCTATGTACCCAATTCGACCAGTCGAGAAACTCCACAACTCGAACAGACTCCAGAGATGAATCTCAGACCTCCTCTCCGACTTCGGGCGCACTCTTCTCACTAGACCTATTCAACTTCTCCATCCCTTCCCAAACAAATGCCCTCTCCTCCCATTCCCACCCTCTTTCTTCTCTCCCTCCATAACATCCTTCTCAACATCCCTCAACACCTCCGCCTCTTCGACTGGAATGCCCTCGACAGCCTTGACTCTCTTCCCCTCCTTGAAGCACATGAATCCTCCCAAAGCAGCCACGATACACGCCAACGCTACAAACAGCCCCGTACTCCAACTCGGCCTGGTATAGCGATTGAAACCCCACATGAAGCCCGACAGCACAGCCTGCAGGAACGTATTGAGCACGTAGGCCCAGATCACGTAGTCGAGTTTCCACCAACGGGTTGCGGGGGCACGGCTGCCTGTGAGAGGGGCGTCGGGGGCTTTGGAGGGAGGCAAGGGGATGGCTGGGTTGGTGTCAGGTGCGATCATTGATGCGTGCGGGTCGACGGGAAGATCGGTGCTTCCAGGCAGGCGGAACCAGGAGCGGTGGATACCTGCTAGTCTACGCAGATACTCTTGCTTGTGGCGAATGCGGAATTGGAGTAGATAATAGAAGTCGCGGAAGCGCCATGGGATGAGACCGAAGCCTGTGACGCAGAAGAGGGCGTTGAGGATTTGAGAGTCAATTTCGATCCAGATGCGGCGTGGAGAGTTGATATTGTTGCATTCTTTCACGCCGTGCGAGCCGGGTGGGTAGCACATAAATTCTTGACCGCCGCCAATGAGGAGAAGGAAGAGCATGCCGCCCCAGGCGACGACGTTGAGGCCGTAGAGGACGATGAGGAAGCCCAAGGGTGTGAGGGTGAATTTCCAGAAGGCTTTAAGGCCGATTTTGGTGGATTCGCCCCAGGAGTGTTTGGGTGGGAATTTGTAGCCGGTGGGGTAGACGCCGTCTTCGTCGGGGCCTTGCACTCTGTCGTCGGATGAGGTCGAGGATGGGACAGCGACACCACTGGTGATGGTAGAGAGTTTGCCGTTCTTGTCTATGGATGATGGATCTTTCTCTCCTGCCAGGTCGAGGAACTTCTTTGATGGACCCTTTCTGACTTGTGCGTCGAGCTCGTCAAGGTCCTCATCATCTTCGTCTGGGATTGCATACGGATCGGCACTCCTCCTCTGACCGGCTAGCTCCTCTTTTTCAGTATTAGTCCTGACTTTAGGCACATAAGCCTGGTTGTCCATCTTTGGTCGTCCAATGAACTTCGAAAATGGATCATCATCATCACCTGTGCTGACGCCAGGCCTCTGCAGCATCTTCGTTGACCCTGAAGCGTCGCCTTGGTCCGGCATCTGCTCTTGTTGGGCAAATGTTGGGGAACCGCTACCCTCCTCACCCTCGGGGTGTGTATCCATTGGATTTGTTGCTTGTCGTCCCAAGCTTCCAGGAGTCTGGGCTGACGACGTTCTTGATAACCTCCTTAGGCTTTCTTCGCCGACTGTACTGTACCTTCTCTGCCCTTCCCCATTCCAACCACTGTAGTCAAAGCTACCCCTACGAATGTCCATCGGTGTTGGTGCTTGTGCGAGTGCAGTACCGCTGGCGGCTAAGAAGCCTAAAGGAGGACTTGACTCAAGGAATCGAAGGGATGCGCTTCGTATGCGGCCTGAGCTGGCAGTCGAGGAGCGGTTGCGAGTCACTACATCCTCGGCGCCATCAGTGGGAGATGCAGGCACTCGACTCCTGGTTGTTGTGGGAGATATCTCCCCAGCGTCGGATGCCATTGCTAAGAGTAGGCGTTAAGAAGCTCTATAATTGGCAAATGGTATGCTGGCGAGTCGTTCATGTCAAAGAGTGTTCCTCAAGTAGTCGCCATACCTTGGAGGGACGGTGTTGAGGCGAAGTTGTGATGTTGGCTTGGTTACTGACCAGGAGATCGGGAGAACATACAAGATCACTGGTACTTGATGTTTTATGGAATATTTCTTGGTTTTTCAGACATGCATTGACGAGAAATCACAGAATGTGTATTCCAGTGAAAGGGTCGAGGGTGCTTGTAAAGGGATATTATTGTTCGATGGATCGTAGGTTGATCAGTGCAAATAGTCATCGTCGCGGCTACGAGGTCAAATTCTAAAGTACCTTATTCGGAATGGCCACCATGTCGATCATGGAACATTAAGATATCGCGCAGTTTCCTCCTTTGAGATAGTAATAATAGTATTATTAACCTAAGGCTTAGATAATCGAGATTATTACTCGCAACGACTACTTCCTGAATTTTATCTATTTAGAATACTTAATAATTATTTACCGTTATTGATAGAGGTCTTAGGAAGGCTGAAATCCGAATACATCTACTTACGGGATAAACTAGTTTTAGTGGTACGGTGGCCGGCTTGGCTACGTTAGCCATTCCGAATACTTTAAAAGTTGACCTCGTAGCGTGAGGGCGATCCTTGCTCGAATTTGGTTGGCCAAAGTAGCTGAGGTTGGAGAACAATTCAACGATACGAGTGTGCGTCAAGACAATGAAGCCACATTGACTGATTGTGTGAATGACAATCCAGCAATGTGCTTCTATATTGCCCAGCAGCATCTCAGGGTCTCCACATGCAAACTCTTAGCAACATGCGGGTTGATTACTCGGCATGACTCGGCAGGGTCTCGGCCCCGGTGTCAGCACTTTAAAGTAGGCTCTATCACTCAGCAGCGAACCTTCTTTTGCCTTACAGATCATTGGTCTAAAGAGCCTCTAAATAAGCGTCCGTAGGGGCCTTCCTGTTGGTATCGATCATCCTATCTCAACGCCCCTGCCGCTTCTACATCCCGCCATGGCCTTTGAGACTCGTCCGCCAGCCTCCGCTGTCACATCACTCATCGCCTCGCATCCTCCCATAACAGTACACGCGTCCCACCACCACAATCTCGCTCTACAAATACTCCACAATCTGCAGTATCAGCATGACTGGACCTTACTCCGTATCCATACTTATTCTCCCATCACGAACACTCCTCTGCCTCGACCTCTGATATCTGGCCTGCCTCCGCATAGGATATATGTGCATCCGGATGATCAGGTTGAGGAGTTGAAGAAGGCTGTCAAGGATGGGGAAGGCAAGGTGGAACGGGAGTGGGTGCTGCCAACTCATCTGAAGGAGAAGTGGAGTTTGAAGAGGTTTGCCGAGGTGTTTGATACGGTCGAGGAGGAGCCGCCTGGAGATGAGGATGACCAAAATGTAGAGGATGAAACGACGGGGCAGAGTCGTGATAGGGATTCAGAAGGCCCGCCGAGTAGCCAAAAGCGGAGAGGAGGGAAGAGACTGTTGCTAGCGACGTCGGGGGATGATAGTACCGTCGTGTATTATATCGTGCATGATGGCATTGTAAAGCCTAGACAAAATTGATAGTCGAGCTTGCAAGACGTTTCTTAAACGGCTCTATCCATTTTTGTCAAGATACCTGATCTGATCCGAAAATTCTCGCAAAGACGGAAATGCTCTCTTGGTATATCCTGCTCAACGCCAGCTGCTGTACACACAACGATTGCATTCATCCCACTTCCACCACATCAATTCCTCATTCGACGGTGTTTCTGTATTGGTTCTTCAATTGGACATGCCTTCCACGTCTCCGACCCACCAGAAAGCCACACCCGTCAGTGAAGCAGCAACCGCCCATACACTCGACCATCCAGCAGCTCCAAGTCCCTCAGCACCCTCAATTACAACGTAAGTCTGTAGCCATGTGTGTAGCCCACTAACGGCAACGACCGTGGCAGTCCTCTTGATGACAGTCCTCGTTCGCTTCGGGTATCCCCAGAGATTGTAAATCACGGTCTCGACCAGCGTAGCTGTCTCCGGGTCAAATCTGGCAATCTCCTTGTCGTATGCATCGGGCTTCGCGGCAGTAGATGACGTGAATATAAACACCTTTGCAGCGAACCCCATGGGTACGTAGGAGCAAACGAGCCATGGGAAGTTGGTATTGTGAACCCCCGAAATGTCCCGTATCCCATCAAAGTGATTGACAAGGTATTCCGGCAGCCAGGTGAGATAGCTAGCAAGGACCACTACACCGTAGATGCCTGCGGCGAAAACGCTTGTGCTAACCTGAACGCCGTAGTCGTTGATCACTGTACGATTGGCGGCCACTCCTTTTGGTGTCTTGATGCTGTGTATGCTTGAGGACACCTTAAGGAGCCTGAAGGGAAGATATGCCGCTAATGTGTCGATGGCAAGGCAGCCGATTGCGGTGGATGGCCGGATCAGGTAGAAGCTCGCAAGGAAATAGTGGTACGGGACGTGTGACAAGAACGTCAAAGCAGCAACATCGGAACCTAGGCAAGGAGGGTCAGTTCATGTAGTCATAGACGAAGATATGATGATCCACACTGTCGTAACCTCCATACCATCCAACAGCTAGCTGGGCAGCTTTCCAACCAAGCAAACCAGCGACTTCCCACCATTCGTCATGGCTTCTACTCACAGTCGCAAGGTCTCCGCTAGTGAATGGCGAAGCAACAGAATACAGAACGGAGGACAGTGTCATGCTCAGGATCACGAGGACTGGAAAGCGCAGTTGAGCAGGGAACCCGGAACTCGGCGCTGGCGATGCTGCTGGTAGTGTCGCTGGCGGTTCCGAGGGCGTCGCGCTTTTCGAAGCGCTGCGTTTGGTTCTTGCCATTTTGATGTATTGGTGAGAATTTACGTATGTGCCAATTGATTTTGGAGGTTAAGCTTGGTAAGGCGCGAACAAACAGATCAAGGTCGCGTTTGTTATGACGTTAGGCTTAGCTATTGCCAAGACGCTAACACCGTACATCCACATCTGTCAGGCTGCTAAAGGGACGATACCCCTTCCGGAACCCGAGCATATTTGTTGACCATCCTCCAAGGTGTTACGGTATTATACCATCCCGATAGCTGGCCGATCTCTACCATGGTCTATGGCTGTTGGGCGTGGTGAGCCTTAAGATTTGTGGCTTCTTGGCCCCAACCTTAGTCGCGTAAGTTGAGCCCCCACCGAGCTGTGTAATAATTGCATGTATCAGCATCGATCGATGCCCCATGCTCTTTCCTGCATGATTTAGTAAGTTCTCAACTTCATCAAGTCGAAGAACAAGAATGTCTGTGCCGCTTCGCTCTACATCCTTTCGTGCTTTATACAGGGTTAGAAGGTCTCGTCCAGTGCAAATTCCGCGGTCCCCAATATCTATTCCAGTATCTCTGAACAGTAGACGCTATGTCAATGGATTTAGTGGACCTAGTCCAGGGCAAGTTGGACCTCAAGGAGATGATGCGGAGGAACATCCCTATGCTAGAAAAGGTACGCCAAGATTGAAGTTGGTCCCAACTTTGATCAAGATGTTCGAGAGCTCTGCCACAACATTCGCTTCTATCCTGGTCCTCGGGTAAGGAATCTCAAAAGCCGGTTTTAGCGCGTCATGCTAACCCAAGGAACCCGCAGACTCGCTGGCTATGGCTACCATAAATATTACAAGTACCTAGTGTTGCAGAAGATGGAGAGGGCATTTGAGCCCGGCGATCCAGTCCTCGAATTGGCTGCTTTAGGAAAAGGACTTCCCAACAATGTCCTTCAAGGAGATGATCAGCACTGGATCCGCCATGCTGAGCAGAAGAAGATTGATGGAATTGTGAATGGCACGGACCGCGGTCATTACCACCTATTGATCGGTGAGAAGGGTACGGGGAAATCGTCGATGCTGTTGCATGCAATGCAAAAGGTAGATGGAGAGGGCATTTCCATGTTCGAAGCTCATGCAGATCTCGAAATCTTTCGAATAAGGCTAGGTAAAGCTCTCGATTACGAGTACCATGAGGACTACATCGGAAGCCTTTTTAGCATCAAGGGGCCCCGCGAAGGCAATACGGCGCTCCTAGATATCGAGCGAGCTTTCAATAAGCTCGAGAAACTTGCTCTGAAGAGGCGCAAGACTGTAGGACGGCCATTAGTCCTTATAGTCAACAGCACGCATCTTTTAAGGGACGATAAGGACGGCCGTGACCTTTTGGAACTTATTCAACAGCGAGCTGAACAATGGGCCGCAAGCAATCTCGTCACTGTTGTTCTCAACAGTGATGATTATTGGGTCTACGAACGTCTGAAGCAATACTCGACACGCATGGAAGTCCTTCCAGTACTTGATCTGCCAAGGGATCAAGCAATATTAGCATTGAAAAACTTTCGCCAGCGCTATTACAAGACGGATGAGCAGCCCACAAACAGCATCCTAGAGGAGGTGTACAACCGAATTGGGGGAAGATTGACTTATCTGAATCGAGTGGCCAAATCTCCGGATATGCTACGGACCTGCAAGCATATCTGCCGGGTAGAGAAGACTTGGTTCTTGAACAATTGTTGGATACTCGGAGAGGGTATGGACGACGACGTCATGGACCAACAGAAATACGCGTCAAGTGCTATGCTACTTGCCAAAGCGCTCGTCGACCAAGAGAAGGAGGTGGGCCGGAGTACCGATCAAGCAGGGCAATCCTATTCGGTACCACAGATACCTCTACATGTAGCAAGAGAGATTATGACACGCGCAGACTTCATCAAGAGCTACGACCGTATCAATCTATTCACTATCGACGCACAGGCCATGGTGCGGGCGGACTCCATACCAATGCAAAACGCATTTCGTCAGATTTGCAGTGAGCCCGGATTTGAAGAACATCTACAGGCTACAATTGACCGAATTGCCGCCATTGAAAGCTTAGGAAGAACACGGGAAGTCGTTGCAAAGGATTTGATTGCAGGAAAATACAAGATCAGTGGAAGGCTTGATCGAGGAGATGGAGTTACAATAGAGGTCCAACAAACACAATAATTCAGTGGATGACCGCCGGTCCTGATGGACTTGCTTAGTGCCTTCTCTTCAATCAAGCTATGCACCTGATCGCTGAGTCTAACGGTCATGGTTGCCATATCGAAGCGGTCTCACTGTCAATTTTCCTCCATAAAAAAGTGGAAGAAACGCAGCCCCAGCTGCTCATGATCATCAATAGAAATCAAGTATACGCCAGAATTTCTGTCGAGGAACGTTGTATTCTGGGCCGTGTATCTCTATAACTACATTGTGCGAGCACATGATCAAAGGTACATCGTTATCTAGTCTCTTGATCTTACTGAGTATTGGAGGTCGTTCTCTCGTCGTTTAGATGTACCTTGGCCGAGGGCCCATTACTCTCCTTTGAGACGAATGGAGACCAGGTATGTTCTCGGCAACTTTCCCAAGGCAATTTGTGAGAGCTGAGCCAGGACGGTAAACGAATGCTCGAGCGCTCTATATGCGCAAACATATATGAGGTGGTGTGAGGATTACAGCGCCATTGCACCAGGCTTGCTGAGGTTGCAGAGCCTAGGATTAGTCAAACATGTCGAGAACCGAACACTCGATATATCAATAGTATCGTCCAATAAAGAGGGAAGACGGCACGAGGGGATCTGATCTTGGGGCGCCTCGTGCCCATGCTTTGACCGGCATTCGGTTCCTGCCGGCAAATTCCTTCATTGACGATCGTCCTCTGTAACAAAGACCACGTGGTCGAAATGTGGGGATGAAGGGAAGGTCATCAATATCCATTCCTCGGCTCCGCTACGCTTCCTGGGCGTCCTAAAAGAAACCATCCCGAGTCCGCCAGTTGGGCACACCCCTGAGTCGGCCACCCTGAAGGGATGAGTACCCGGGAATTTTTGGTTTTCTCACTCCGAAGTCTAGATCTAGGGATCTATTAGGGGGGAAACGGTCAGATTACCATAACTTGCGAACCATACTAGTATGAACAAAGACTTTGGTATAAAAGTTGTAGCCATTAGTAATTGCTACAACTTTGACGGTGGTGGAGTTATAGTAGGGTGGCCGTCTCAGCGGTGTGTGCGTAATTTTTCTAGGGCTTCGCTAGAACTTGATGAAGTTTCTCGCCAGCCACTTCATTCGCGGGCTTCAAACCCCACCCCGGCGCTACACCTCGTACCCCGGAATTTCGTCTCCTAAAACTTGGTGTCCATTCGTCAACAAACGCCATGAGACAGGGTCCTAAGGCGGCATTTGCCCGCCGCACTGAATACTTTATGGAGCATCTGATTTGAAGCGAAAAGCCACAAGTCGCCTGGAATCTCATTGCTAGCAAGGTCGCTTGGACCATGTTTGTGATAGCAGCGATGCGGCCATTGTAGGCAACCCCCAATGCATCATGCTGCTGGATCAACGTCCGAGCTTTACCAATCATTCAAAAGCTGGGGTCTTCGTGCATTGATAGCACACCCATAGTCTTGATACTGTAAAGCATCAATTGCTTCAATTGAACAGGTCTCGGTGCTGCAATCATGCATCCTACCCAAGAGATCATAGACAGCTGGCCTGCTCCAAATTTCAAAGACCCAGTCACTAGAGGCTCCGCCCTCACTGTTGTCAACATCATCTTCATTATACTGGTCTTCCTAGTTGTAGGCCTGAGGTACTATACTCGACTGAGAATTACCCATAGCTTTGGGCAGGATGACATTGTCAGCAGTCTATTGGTGAGGCCTTTTTTTGGGCTCTTTGCTGTTCTACCCTCACTAATAGATACAGATCCCTACTTTTGCGTTGACAGTCGTTGTTCTGACGGCAGATAACAACTTTGGATGGAATCGACACTCTTGGGATCTCCACCCAGAGAAGGGACCCCCTGGGTATAAACTCTGCCTGTCAGCACATATTGGTGGCCACCCTGAACAAGATGTCATTGCTCTGCTTCTATAAAAGGCTCACCGGGTCTTGCACACCACTCTGATACAGGTGGTGCATAGTAATAGGCCTAGCATTCCACGCGGCAATGCTTACAACCTTCTTCATCGTGGCTGTGTGTGCATGCAGGTGAGTATTCTGGGGCTGCTCTGCGGTTCATTGAATACTTACACTTTACTCATAGACCCTTGAATGCATTTTGGACCCCTCTGGCTACGTTCAAATACAGCTGTATCGATGAGGGAAATTACATGCTTTCTTTCAGTATCATCACCATCTCCCATCGTCTGGACGCTCCAGCTCATCCTTAAGCAACGGATCGCTGTCTGCGCCCTCTTCTTCCTTGGATTTATTGTATGCATTGCAGGCATTGTGCAAGCATACCATGTCGACAAAGCGTTGATTCATAGCTATGATGAGACATGGACTGGCTGGCCTCTTTGGGTTGCCTCGGCAGTTGAAGTTGACCTTGGCATTGTGAGTACAACAAGGGCACAGATGGCCTTATCTTGTACGGGTGACTGACGGATCCCAGCTATGTGCATCAATTCCAGCCATCCGACCCTTGCTCGCTCTGTATCTCCCAGTTATCCTCGAAACCAGGCGACCTCCAGTGCGAAATATGAAAGATTGTGATCCCAATAAATTGTCTGATCAGACACTGGATGCGGCAAAGCCCCATATGCCCGAGAAGGGAGCCTATGAATACTTTCCTTCTCTTCCCAATCCTCGACGCAACGACCTTGAAATTGGAAATTCGCAGTCTACAGAGGAATCGGAGGTAACCTATGGTATACATCAATGGTATCCCAATAGCAGCGACTGGGTGCAACCGAGGAAATCAAAATAAGTCTCACGGAAGGTTTTCTTTGTGCATTGATGTTTGATTCAAGGTGCTCATATCAATCCTTTCAAAGCGCTTTTAGCATGGCGCTGGGGACCTCTTCTTGAACGGCGGGTTGTGGTTTCATTTCATCTGGTCACTGGTACAGACGACATATTGTAAATAGCTGAGCGCGGGTTTACCAGAAGGCTGTGTTATTTCCAGCTCCCTCATCGTTCAACTCAAAGCATTCTATGTGGTGAGAGAAATGGAGACATGAGCCGTCGTGTTTTCCCGTCAACCCCCACTAGCCCCTAAGACATTGACCAATAGGGACGAGCTTAGATCTAGCCCCCTCTGTGATAATTGAGACTCTGTTCAGTGTCTTTGCGTGCTTGCGATTGTTGATTTTCTATCATGGCATACGCGAATTTGCTCTAAGGCCCCGGCTTTGCTAGCATACAGCCTGCTGAAGCAACTTCGAAGGACAGAAGCTTCACGCGCTGCAATGAGAGACAAGAACCAGTTCAATGCCTTCACGCATGATCCCTAAACCTACGCGTGATGGTTCTACTGCATCAGACAGTGAGAAGTCTTTTGTGAGTGCAGAGTCAGTAAACACGTCGCCTCGCGCTGGCAAGGCAGGAGGATTCCACATCGGCCAATCAGGAGCGTCAGCAGCGCTTCGGTCGTCTCAACCTCGCAACCAGAAACCTATCGTACCTGCCAGCTTCACTCCTTCCACAGATAGGGCGACCAACGGCTTTTATGATTTTTCTAATAGCTCGACACCTCCTCAGTCGCGGACTCTATCCCCTCCGCTCTTACCTCCGGGCGGTTCCTATTTCACTTCGCAACCTGGTGACTCAGGCTCAGAACCGCGATCCCCACAAATTAGAAGACCGCCCGCATCCCGTTCCAGTCACGGCATAGAAACATCATCTGGACCTCCGCCAGCCCTCAGTACCCAACGTTCCTACACCGGCGACGCGCCCTGGCGAAACCCTCCTCCAGTCGACCCTCGAGACCCATCCCCGCTCTCAACAAATCCGCCGAATGTTACACAGAGCCTAGACTCTATAGTCAGGCAGTCCCAAAATACTACGAATGAAGACTCTGAATCTAGCCCCTCCATCGCAGCGCGGGCGGCACGGTCGAAGTCTTTTGAAAACGGCGGCTTGATGACTGCGATGGCAAGACGGAACGATGGTCAACTCGGAAGTGAGGAGGACCAAGATTCGACCTTGCGCATGTATGGCCAAAAATGGGAAGAAGTCAGGCATAATGGGAAAGAAGGAGCTCAGGAGCAATCTATGTCTTCCAATGAGGATCTATTTCTGAACCTTGCAAAGGCAGATTCGGTGGTTGGCGACTCCGAAGAGTCTTCAGCAAGGCGCGAAAGACGACGCTCCCATATTGGAAGCTCGAGCCTGGAACAACGGCGGACTTCTAGACCGTCCTCATCTGGTCGACCCAGCACCAGTGGTGCGACCTTCACCGGTCAACAGGTCACGCCGAATCGGAGTCATCTCTACAAGTCCTCCTTTGACGCCGCGTTTCACCGTTCATCTGAGAAAGACTCGCTTCCATCTCTCAGAGATCTAGCAACAGGTAACAGGCCCTATGCAGCGTCTGCACATCCACTCGATCAGCGTTCTCGCGTCAACGGCTCTAGAATGTCCTTCGGTACCCCGAGGCGAGAGCCGCCAATGCAAGATCAATCGCCAGAGACGCCCCCTTCAAGTTACGGACGTCGAAGATCTATTCGTGAGACATCTCCTGGAGTTGGAATTCGGAATTACAGACAATCTAATCTATCACGCGATTCGAATGGCAACTATGGCTCGTCACCGTTCACGGGTCAAGCTCCAACTGCGCGTGTACAAGAACCTACTGGAGGATCTTATCACGCCGAAGGTACCGAATCCACAGTGTCAACTACCGCGCCGTCAACCGTTTGGGATGAGCTAGACGATCTAAAATCTAGGCTCCGCAAGCTTGAACTTACAGGAGTCTTACCAACGTCATCAAACGCTGCAATGTCAAAGGTCCAGGGTGAACGACCACCTACTGCGACCACCACCGTCACAACTATTTCATCCTCACCCAAGCGACGTCATATGGACAGTACATCCCCAGAAGCTTCCACAATCAAGGCACCAGGTGTTTCTAACCTCCACCCACTCTTACATTCCGCATTGGCAAAGGCGAAGCCTAACCTCAATGCGAATCTTTATAAAGCTTTGGAGGTAACAGCATCCGATGCTTTGACCCTGGCGGCCATGACAGGTGGCGCAGGCTCAGACAAAGCTTCTGCGGTTGGCCCCACCAGTGGGAGCGATAGACGCCTCCGACGAACAGCTGATAGCATGTGCCGAAGCCTCACTGAGCTATGTATTGCCTTAGCAGAAGAAGCTCCTGAGATAGAAGCGGCAAGCACAAAAATCCAACCCGGAAGTGGAGATGCAACACAACGAAGCGAGCCAACCCTGCCAGATCCTAGGCTTCTTCGTAGTGCCAGTATCGAGCCTGAAGCTAGAACGAGCTCTAGGGTCATGAGCCGATTAGAAGCCCGAAGGACGAGCTTATTGGGCTCTAGTCCTCTGTATGGTCGGAGAGAATCGACACCTGAGGCGACGACGCCCACTCAGGCAGCGACGCCTTTAGCAAGCAGATTGGATCGAACTTCTACCGTCCTTCGACGCAATGGTACCAATGACCAGCAGGTCGATGGCTCAAGCGATCGGAGACCTCCGTCTCGCGCCGCGACAGAGATTGGGCAGACACGACCATCGCCCCAGACAAGAATGTCACGCGAATACACCTCGCAGCACCCCATGCCCAGTCAAGCGCAATCGCAGCGATCTCCCTCTGTGCAGTCTTCTTTGCCCATGCGGAAAAGCTACTTCTCTTCGGCTTCACAATCTCCGCCTACGCCCAGCGCACAGCCTAGGAACAGAAGTCTTCTAGAGCGCTCGACCCCGCCGTCCTCGGTGGATAACGCGCGGCTCACGGAGGCACGACAGCGGAGGATTGCGTCGCTTGGGCAGCATTCTACGGCGAGCCAATCTCGAATCGGGCTGTCTTCTGGGAGGCTCAGGCAGTCTCAACCCGAGCAGTAACCCTCCAAATCCGAAAAACAGGCGTAATCTTACCTTTTCTACCAGGCGCTAGGGAAGGCAGGGTCTTTCGGGAGCGCATGAAAAGCACGGAGTTGGGATCTACTCGATTCTAGGCGAACAGGGCTACTCATGGCAGGTGTTATTAGCTAATCGACGTTTTGCCCGAAGAACGGCGTTTGTGTATATGGTAGCGAACGATCGCTGGCCGGTTGCCTAGCTTTTGGCATGCAGGATAAACATTTTTTCGAGATGTATCGCATTTGCAATAGAAATATCAGAAGCCGGTGCTTTCTCCGCTTTACCAATCATATCTACCTGTAGCAAATAGGATCATGCACGCAGCCGTTTATAGTACTTACGCAGGACTTCTTAGTGTGCAGAATATCAATGCAAGGAAATCCGTTCTCGTTGAAACATTGCAGACTACAATCGACGCCAGTGATGCGTGACAAAGACCTTATGAGGCATCCCGAAGCCATGATGGTGGATCTGAGTCCCCCACGCTAGGTGAGGATTCATGCAAAACCGGCTGGTACATAACATTATCATCTTGTGAGACATCGGAAATCCTATGCATCACACCATCCATCATTCCCCCCACTGTTGCTGCTTCCTCCCCTCTATTCCGATCTCCAGGACTCGTAACACACTTCCCCACCTCATCCCCAGAAAAATCTTACTCCCCAACTTCACCTCCCCATCTACCACTCTCGTTCTATCGCTAGCGTCTGGTGACTCCAACAACTTCTCCCGTGGGCCTAATAGTCCGCGCTGCCCACGTCTATCTATCGTTTCGTTTTCAACGTTGGGTATGGCCCGTAGAGAGAATTCAAATGGGAGGGGGGGCAAGGGCGGAGGTAGACGGCCGCCGGCTATGAGAGAGGTTACGATTTCGAAGGCGCTGAGTTTTTTACTGAGGCATGGGGGGAGGGATGAGGGGGTTGAGATGGATGAGGGGGGGTGGGCGAATGTTGCTGATGTGGTGGGTTTGAGTTTTTGAGATTCTGGTTGAGTGCTGCTTTGTTGGAAGAAATGGTTTCGATTATTCTGTATGATGGTTTTTGCTCTGGAAAGAAGTACTTGATGACTATTTTGTTTGGATGGTATTGGTCGTTCACTTCTGGTCTTTTAGGTTTATGTTTCTATGGTGTTCAAGAAATTTTCTAGGTGCGAGTTTCGACTTTTTTTTCTGAGGCTATTCCATATCTCTAGCCATTGCTGCATTGTACGAATACCAGCTCCATGGGCTGGATCCATATCGCCAAACTACCCTATCATGTCACTAACCTACCCCTCTCCAGCTCCAATGGCGCCGCCTCTTATCCCTAAAAGTCACATTCTCTGAACTCCAACAAATAGTCGCCTCAAACGACAAACAGCGCTTCGTACTCGAACCCAACCCCGACCCAGACCTCCCTCAAAGCTCTGCCGAAACCACGTCCTCCGCCGACATCTCCCGCTGGCGCATCCGCGCTTCCCAAGGCCACTCTCTCACCACCCTTTCCGACGAAAAGATCTACATGAAAATCCTCCCCACAGACACCGACTGCCCCTCCCTCCTCGTCCACGGCACCTACGACAAACCCTGGCAAGAGATCAAGCGCAGCGGCGGGCTGAAGCCGATGGGAAGGACGCATATTCATTTTGCGGATCGTCTGCCGAAGCGGATGCCGCCGTTGGATCCGGTTTATCAGAGTAATAGTAAGGTGAAGGAGGAGGCGGATACGTTGATTAGTGGGATGAGGCCGGGGTCGACGGTTGTAGTGTGGGTGGATGTGAGGAAGAGTATGCAGGCTGGTGTGGAGTGGTGGAGGAGTCGGAATGGGGTGTTTTTGACGAAGGGAGTGGAGGGGGAGAAGGAGGGGGAGGGGTTGTTGGGGTTTGAGTTTTTTAAGTGGGTTGAGAGGAGGGCGGAGGGGGATGGGGAGGTTTTGTTTGGTGAGAAGGTGCCGCGCGTAGGAATTGCTGAGGAAGCGGATGATGCGCAGACCAAGATGGGTGCATTGAGCGTAGGGGAGGGTCCTCCAGTTGAGGAGAAACGTAATCAAGAGAAGAAGGATGAGGTGGTTGCGGTCGTCAAGGACAGCTGGGATGATGGAGAGGAATGATGGGGGTTCAAAGCTCCATTGATGACATTTCGGCTTTTCGCTTCATGCTGATATGATCCACTGCTGTTGTTGGCCACTATGGTTGCATGCAAGCAATCTGTCAAGGAAGTGAGCTGTTGAAAGCACTGCTTCTGATTAAGAAGCATAAACTTCATCTGCACCAGTCAGCATACTCAAGCACGATCCGCTAACATCTTCGAAGCCGCACCTTGTCTTCCTTCATGTCTCCGAATGGCATTTTTCCCTGATGACACAGACCTTTCACCTTGATAGAGCTCGAATTCCAGGCGAGAAAAGGAGTTCCGAAGCAGGACCGGCTGGTCTCTGTGCATCTTGCACCCTCAGGTTCTGTCATCGCAACAATCGGGGTATATATAGCGTTGGGGATCACTCCCCGTTCAAGAGACTGCTTAAGACAAAGAGTTATCTCTACCATCACTGCCCTCCTCGAAGAAGCCACCATCGCTTTCCTCATCCATGTCTTCGGCCTTGATAGACTTCGATGCAGAATTGCCGCTTTTACTATTGTACTTCGGCATAGGAGCTCTGGCTTTTATCGCAAGCTTGTTCGTTCCAGTATTCAAGTGCGTAGTTGACACGCCCTCCCGCAAGGCATCCAGGGTCCCTTCAGCCATGCTCCGCTTTACGACCTCCCACATTTCAGGCTTCTCCAATATATCGTGTCCTCTGCTATGGTCGTTCTCATCTTTTCGTGGGTACAGACTAACGTACTTCTCGGTCAGAGGGTAGTACATAGTGTAACAGACGTCCAGCTTCGCTGTTTCTAGATTCTGTTGTAGCTGTTTGTAATCGGGCTGGTCTGGCGAGGATGCTTCAATGGCCTTCTTGGCTCTCTTGACATATCTCTCTGCCTTTTGGCGCTCTGAAAAACATTGCTTTTCAGTATCGTCTGTCTCTTCAGAGAGGATTGACAGAGTTGGGGCGGACTCACCGAAGAAACGCACCATGTGATACCTTTTAATCATCAACTGCTTACGCTTCTCTCTCCCCGCGTTCTCCAAATCCTGTTTGTACCCAGCTAGTGCTCTTTCCTTCTCCACTCGAACATCGGCTGGCATGCGCTCGCTATGTTCCAGCGCTCGGGTGAGGTCGCGGATTTTTGACTTGAGCGGGGCAACAGATGGAATGCTGGAGCCATATGGTGCTCCATTAGGCTTCTTCTGCCGTTTAGGTGGCTGGGTACGAGCGCGTTCTGGTCTCGAGTCCACTTCCGTAAATCGGCGTTCAGGCATTATGAAGGGAGTTGGAGTTGGCGGTGTCGAACACGAGTCGTTCAATTGTGGGCGTGGATCTTGGTGAAGGGAGAGTCGGAGTTAACGTAATAAATATGCGCTAAAATATATTACGAGCCATCCATATCCAGACCAAATTCATCTTAACTTTACGTTTGATTAGTTGGAGTTCCACATGGTATGGTTCAACCCCGGGCCCAATTGTCTGGGCGCGCAATTCCATATCCAAGCATGAGTGCAATGGCCTTATTGGTACGCGGCAAGCTATCAGTGCTGCTCAATTCTATGGACAATTTCCAGCCCTAATTAAAGCCATATATGTAATATATACCAAAATGGAGACAGCAATTAGATGGGCTGCAAGCTCGACACCATACGAACAGTCCTTCCTCGTCGTTGATGTCAACGGCCATTCGTTCAGACGGTGCAAGGTCGAGCAGTACGATGGCAAGGGTTTGCAGCATACGACGCTGTCAATGTACAGCAAAGGGCCGCCATTTCGCGCATTCGACTGGGCGCCTCATGATGAGACACTTGTAGCAGTTGGCCAATGGTCTGGCGAAGTCACCGTTCTCCGGATTGATGACTCGTCTCCCACTATCTCTCTACCAGCAAAGCACCAACGACTCTGTAATGCCGTGGCGTTCAGTCGAACAGGGCTCCTGGCCGCTGGCTTAGAGAGAGTTCGTAACGATTTTTGCTTGAATATCTGGGATGCCAATCAACGTCTTTCCACTGTTTCCACCCCCGGAGGCGGATCTGCGAAGCCATTTGTGGAACCCTACCGAAAATTTGCAAGCTCAGAGGCCATATCGAGTATCAAATTCTTTGCTGCGCAACCCGAAGTCTTAGTGGCCGGAGTCAAAGGAAGGGGGATAAGGATCTTCGATTTGAGGGAAAGCATGGCGAATCCATTGTTGAATTTTAAGACTGATTCTGTCTATAACATTGCGATTGATCCCCTCGATGAGAATTATTTTGCTTGCGCAGGAGCTCCAAAAGAAGCTATGATCCAAATCTGGGATCGTCGTTCCGGCTCGCCCTACACAGCAGGAAGTACTGGATCGGGGTCAGATCCTGGTGCGCAGCAAGACCATCCAGTACTCGAATACAGGGGACAATTCAAAGGCTCGACTACCCAAGCACCGAAATGGAATGGCTCTGGGCCAATGTTATCGAGCATATGGAGCCTACGGTACTGCAAAGGCAAGAGCGGCTGTCTTGGTGCTCTTTCCAATAACGGGGATTTCAGAGTATTCGAAACGAAGCATTCGTACTCATCGACGATAGAGGAGTATCAGGCATCCCAGCATCCTGAATACAACATTCCAATCACCAATGAGAACTCGCTTTTAACTAAGCGAATCCATCAAATGGAAGATGCATATGACAATGAGCGGAATCCTCGTAATGAGAAGGAACGTATCGTGGCTTTTGACTTCACCAATCTGGCAGGATCGAAGGGTAGACCCTGCGCGATCATTCTTCGAGGCAATCAAAGCATTGGTGTTATCGAACTCGATGGTGTTCCATCGGCTCTTAGCGTCTCATCTTTAGGTGGCGTTCTCGTAAGTAAGATTAACAACTCGAACTTAAGATCTGGCAAACCCCTCACCGAGAATGTACTTGTAACCAAAACAATTCGCAAGATCTACCCTCCCCTGAGAGGGCTTATCGCAGACACCCTGATCACACTCCGTGAGCGCGCCGGTATCTTGCCCACTCGGCAACCTGATTTGGCTGCGGAAACCCGTAACGAAAGCCTTCGGTCAAGTCGCGAGTCTCATGAACACCATTTCGAAACTCAATTCATCGACACAAAGCTCAGTATGGAAGAGGCAATGACACTCACCACGGTTGCTCGTCGTCGCTGCGCTGAAGGCTACCTTTTCGACCACAAGAGAAACACTGAAATCTTACGCGATGACCCATGGCTACAGAAGCTATGGAGGTGGATCGGGCGTAAGTGGCGTGCATCCTCCCCACGAGCAGCGCTAAGTTGAGCAGGAGCAAAGAACAACGCGGAAGACGAGGGCATGTTTGCAGACGCATTTGATCTTAGTTTCTTCGGTGTTGCCAATATATGGAATAATGACTTGGGTAAGGCGCCCTTTGCTTATCAACAACAATGGCATGGCTTATGGCGATATCAGATTCCCAGAGGGCATCGGATAAGCTCAGCAAGCCGACATACAGCAGAGAAATTGCTGCTGCTGTGGAAACATTATGCAACAAGCTCCATCTACCAGGTTTTTCAATGACAGCTACTACGTCACCGCATCATCGCCGATTGTGTCTCTACTCTTGTGGCCTCGGACTGCCACAATCACAACTCGAAAGCAAAGTCCAAGAGCTCATGCGTAAAGGTCAGAATACTAAAGCCGCTGCCTTCGCACTCATACATGATCAAGCTCAACTAGCCTTTACCTCGTTGAGGACTGGCGATAGTTCTCTAGCAAATAGAGGGCTGTCAATTGCACTTGCTGGATACAACAAAGGGACTCACGACCCAATGTGGGACCAGACGATCAGAGATCTGAGAAAAGATCTCGAAGATCCTTATGCTCGAGCTATTCTTGCGCTGGTCAGCTACGGGGATTGGCATGATGTCTTAGCAGAGACATCGCTCCCACTCAGGGACAGAGTTGGCATCGCTCTCATGTACTTGAACGACGAGGAACTTACGCAATACATAAATAACTCTACGGCTGAGTGCATCAAAGAAGGAGATATCGAAGCTGTTGTGCTGACCGGCCTTACTGAACAAGCTGTTCCATTATTCGAAAACTACATTCGAAAATTCTCTGACGTCCAGACCGCGGTTCTGGCCATGGCCTTTACTTGCCCTCGCTACTTCACAGACGAAAGAATCGACAAATGGCATCAGACCTACCGCTCAAACCTCAACGACTGGGGAATGTTCGTTGCTCGCTCACAATTCGACGTACAATCCACCAAGCTCTCTGCATCGCCAAGTCACAAGCCAGAGCGCCCGCCACCTCCACGCCAAGTCAGTCTCCGCTGCAACAACTGCGATCAAGCACTCGACCGCAATCCCAGCAACGCCCCTCGACCAGAATCAGCCACCTTTTTCGCCAGCAACAAGGGCTCCATCTTCGGTGACGCCAAGGACGGAACGGTTTGCCCCAGATGCGGTCGACATATGCCACGTTGCGTGGTCTGCATGTATTGGCTAGGCATGCCAGATGCACATTCTCGTGGCAGTCAAGCTGCTGCAACTACGAAGAAGGATACCCTGAACAGGTTCATAAGCATGTGTAGAAGCTGTTGGCACATGTCACATGGTGGGCATGCGAAGGAGTGGTTTGATGGGCATAGTACTTGCCCGGTGGCTGATTGTGGTTGTCGATGTATGGAAATTGGTTGAGCTTTCTTAACGACCAGCGAAAGGCTTTGCATATCCGGATTTACTATAGCTGGCCTACCACAGTCAAGCCCTCGTTATTCTACGCTCTAGATAAGCAAACAACTTTTGGGCAACTGTCTCCCGATACAATACAATACAATACAATACATACAATACGTGTCTTACCCGGTTTAAATTAATTTTGGTAGCCATTCAACACCAGACTTAGCGTGATACATCACCGAGAACGAAAAGCTTTGCCATACAACAGTATGCTAGAGAGATAGATGGTGCCAACGCAAGGATTCATTGAGTCATTCGGACTGCAAAACGCCCGAGTCACTTTACTCGTCCATCAGCGATGGGAGCCAGCCCAAGCAGTATATGCGCTCAAACCGCCATGATCTGAACGAGTAGACCGACCATATCCATACCCATACCCATACCCATAACCACCACCAGACCCAGGATATACCCCCGCAATACCGTTCCAAGGGCTATCTCGGCTACTCTCGCGGTTCCATCTCGACACCGGACTCTGGCCGCGCGCACTATCACGAGATGCTCTCACTGGAGGTTCCCAGTCACGACGAGCGGGAACGTAGTCTCGTAGCTGAGAAAACCGGTCTCTATGCTGTCGACGAGATCTCGTGCTCCTGTCGTTGGCGAACGGTGTGCCGTCGCCAGAGTCGTCTAGGCGCAGTTCTCGCGGGTAGATGGACGGATACTGGCCACTTGAATGATGTGAGCCGAAGGTTTGGAAAGATCTTTGTCCGTATGGAGATGTCCAGTACCTGTCCGACATGGCTGTTGTGGGAATCTGCTGGTTTTGATGACTTGGGTCTGATTTGCAAGCCTGACTTGATGTTCAGAGTGGGAAAACATAACGTGACAGAGGAAGATCAACGGGCTTTGTAGTATGAGATTAGCACGGGATATTTCTTACGAACCTTTGACGTGATGTAGACGTGGCAATGGTTTGTCGATGCTGTCAAATCGCAGTCACGAACCAGTTGCGGATGTGTTCATGCCGACATCTTAAGCAAATACCATTGAGCAAGCAAGATCGAAAAAGAGATGAAAAAGTCTTGAGTGTAAGACTCTTCCTACATGACAAACCACAATGAACACGAATATTGGCAGACTGATCGATCAATCGGCGCCATGAGGGGCGAAGGGCACAGGCCCGAAAAGGGCGACGAGGAAAAAGGGCGATGAGTTTCATGGAGTAACAAACGACGATCCATGCTATGAGCAAGACCTATGAGATAAGATTATCCAAACAGCTTACAGCACGCATCAGAGGAGACTAATCGAGCACGATTCGCTGTGAAAAGGGGCCCCGAAGAGCATCGACGCACTAGCAGTGGAGTCCCCATGTTGAAACAATTCGCTCTCGTCAAGAAGGAACGTGGTCATCTGCGTCTAAGAGTGTAAGTTCTGCACGTGAAGATAATGAAGGTTCTGGACCTGCACATAGATATCCAGCAAAGGGTCAATGCAATGCTGATGTCGAGCAGGAAAATGTCAAAGCATGTTGGCCATGGCCGAAAGGGGCGCCCCGGGAAGCGCCAAAATAAGAACTAGTTCCCGCCCGAGGCCCCCTAACGATAACCTTCTCATCGGAGATCTCTGCCTTCAACGACCATTCGATACAACGCCCTTTGGAAGGTTTATTCCAAGGTACCGAATTGAGCTATCCATTTCGTCACGTCTTTTCTTGGCATTCTCACTGCTGCCTATCGTCGACTGGCGATGAATTTAATTGCCACAGCTTCTTACCAACCATGAACCACTCTCACCCTTTGACCCCACCGCTCGTGATGGGCGTCAAAAACCCTGCAATACCACGTATACTCGCCATCGTTGGCAAACATGCGCATTGCCGTCGCCAGATCCTGCCCAGCCTCATCCGCCAACACAGCAGACAGCAAAGGCAACGAGCCTTTGCTCCGCTCTACCTTCCGCACTGCGTCCACGTATTCTTCTCGCTCGGCTAGTCTGATGACCGTATCTTCATCTACCGGCTCATCATTACGATCATAGTCCCACGGTGTTAATGGTTTTGGCACGAGAGCTAGCGTCAATGGGAAATCGACCACTTCCCATGGCGCAGCGTAAGCCTGTTCCCAGTCGATTACTGCAAGCACATTATAATAGTCGTTCACAATGATGTTGTTGTGACCGAATTCGGGATGGAAAAGCGGGAATGGGCCATGATCTCGGACGGCAATGTTGGCGGCGAATTCTCTATGCCTGAGTGGGAAGGCTGCAATTGAAGCTGCGATCTCTTCATTGTCCTCTCCACAGATTACTTCCAGAGCCGACATCGGGCTGCCAAACTGTGCTTCCTTTGCCCATGCTTCGAGAAATTCTGTTGCGGTGTTGAAAGGTCCACCGAGCCCGGGGAGAGGACCTATGTCGTACGTTCCATCCTCGAGTCGGATGATAGATCCAATTTTGGGAAAGGTTACGGTAGAAAGCTCGGTCTAATCCTATTAGTCTTCTCGATTGGCAGGGGAGAAATTGGGACAAGCCTGCCTGGAGCCTCGCCATCTCCGCGTTGAAGGATGACTGGTATGCAGGTGGAACGCCATCCTGTTGCAAGTTCATCGCTACATTCCCCGGCAAGCATTCCATCAACACAAGCGGTGCCCAATTGCATTCTCAGCACTCGTATCGTATCCAAGCACCGCGGGCACAGGAACACTAGTCCGTTCTTTCACCAATCGCAAGCAGTCGACTTCTCTCTGAAGCAGTGCACTTTTGACCTCCGCTGTCTCGTCACTGTTGATTCATGGTAGACGAAGTCTGGCGATCCAGCGCGAGCCGTCTTCGAAGACTAGAATGCGGACTAAGTTGTTGCATCCCATAGCCATCTGTGGATCGACAGTACAGTCTGCGCCATCGTGGAGCTCGGAAGCATACTGGCAAAGTGCTTCCCAGTTAATGTTGTCAACGAATGACTGCGCACGGTGGCGCCAGGATGTTCCCTCTGGGAAAGTAGTTAGCCCGCTCCATTTGTAACCTGCGAAGCTGAATTGACTTGTCATGATATGGGCAGGTTGGTATTAAATTGATGTCGTTGTTGATGAATAAAAAGAAATTGATAAAGATACGAAGTTGGTGTAACCGTCAAATCGGCCAATCTTACACGGACCGAGAGTCCACGGAAACAGACGGTGACCTGGAAAAGTGAATTTGACAATATGGCGTCCCGTACCGAGATGATGAAGGAATTGGTAAGCCTTGTGATCTACTTACTTCGTGGCCAAATTACACAGTAACTACGTGCCCGAATCCACGGTGGCGTAGTATTTTATTGCTGTTGCGCCTGAATATGTTGTATCTACGAAGACATATCGTAAGCTCGCACCTCGGCTATAAGATCGCTTTCAGGTTGGCCACCATGCTCTTCTTTCTCACAGGGATTTGCATTCGCAAGCGAGATCACTTGGCCTGTGTGGTATTGTACAGATTTGTTCACTACAGAAAGAGGATTAGGTCTCACGTTGTGCGTCTTATACGAAGGGGCGCTTTTATGTCTGCCAATTGAAAGCTTGCCCGTGCCGAAGAAGACACCAGATGCCATGGTCACATATGAAGCTCGGCGTATTCCTAAGCAGCTCTGAATGGAGTCCTTGAAACCTAGCTCCTTCGCACATGATACTAAGGGGAAGTGATGAATGAGTGTAACTTCTGCTTCGATCAATCACTGACAGCAAATACTAGAGACATGTGTGCCACCAATAATCACAAGGGAGAGCTGATCGATCATGCTGTCGGTATTCTAGATGGCTTAGTCTACAAGGTCGTCAGCCTTTACGACAAATGCGTGAATCCTAGGTGCACTTCGACTACGACAGTACTTCGCAGATCAAAGGGTGCGAGATGTGGGAACGAACGCCCAGTGAACTAGAGCATAGCACTAGGGGCATCAGCAGCAAGGCTATGCGCAACAGCGCTCGGTACGAAGGTGCAATTTGCTTACAGATCTAAGGAAAAGTTCCATAGCTTGCGTAGCCTTAATGGCGACCGTATCTGAATTTGAAAAACCATACAATCAAGTCTAACGACCTTCGCCGAGGCGACCAATCACCATCCTTCGCACCGCTCTGTTTTTGTGCTCGACTTATTCACTGACCTACGCGAACTGCCACATGTGGGACACACGCTGTCACGATCAACATTCCTAAAGCCACTGACTCCATCCCGAATCGAATCGGCACGATAGACCGCTCCGATACCATGCCAAGGTCCCTTTCTACCGCTCTCACGCTCCCATCTTGACATTGGCCCATGCTCGTCTTGAAGGGAATCTCCACGCGAGGCGACTCCTGGAGAATCCCAAGGTTGACTCTTGCCGCTCTCACGCTCCCACCTCGACGTCGGATCAGACTCGCCTCGATGGAAATTGATGCGTTTGTGGGTATTGCTTTCCCAAAACCTGTTGCGGTCAACAGCCAAGTAGTCTCCTGCACGGGCGTCGGGTCGCTCTCGATACGAAGCTGCAGTGCCTCCCCTATCGTGATGACGAGGATTATTTTGAAACGGGTCAAGGGGGTTTGTGGTGGACTGCGTCTGATCGAGAGCTAGGTTTCGAGGGTATTCTGAGTGATGCTGATCTCCATATTGACTGGAGCCGTAGGTATCGAACGCTTTCCGAGAATGGTATGTTGGGGTTGTAGTTTTGTTTGGCATGGTTGCGATACTGATGCACAGAGCATTTAGTGCAAGATTGCTGAGGTTGGAAACAGGTCTATTACGCTTTCGATCGCGTAGAGTGACAAGATTGCACAGATTTTCGGCCGGTTCACGAACGCCAAACAGTGTTCTTGTGAATGGCTTGAGAAATCATAAAAATAAGAGACGCAGGATTGTCGTGCTTTTATACACAATTCTACGCCAAGGCTGCAGATGTCGAGACGGATCAGTGGACGCTAATCGCGTCCACTGCATCTTTCGGCATGGTAACAATAGGTAAACATTCAAGGCCTCGAGCAATATGGAGAGAACGTAAGGTGCCATTATGTCTAGCAGAGAATGGATATCGTTCGTGTATCAAAGAGGCCCCAGACAACACAATTGCCAGAATGGGGAAGTACATGAAAGTAGGCAATCTCCAGTTGAAGCTCTATTGGCTATCACTATGGGCCCCTCGACGTACAACATAATACATCGATAGTCAATCTGTGATGCTGTTGTTCGAAGAGCGGCCCAAGAGCAAGGCGAAGATGCTGTGGTCGCTCTGGTCTGAACTGTAATCTTATGGTGGGACTGATTGGTGAAGGTAAAAGGCCCCAGACGCGTGATATCCGGCTGTCGTAAGTTAGTCTGAGCCGCTGATGCGTGGCTTTGGCCGGTGGTCATGGCTGGTTGATGCAAGGGCTGCATTAACGGTGATCAAATCGATATGTGGACATAAACGGCCTCAGTCAAGAGACGGAAGTATCCTGATAAATACCCGGGTCAATTATTAAAGAAAGGACATGGGGCCTTCAATAGGAGCCAATCACCTTCTTGGGAAAAATTACTCTTTTCAGCCTAACGTAGTCCATCACTAGATTATACCCGCAGATAAGTCCTATCCGGACGTAATTAGGTTTCAATACCGCATTGGCACGCTCTCGGGGTCACTAGGCAAACCGAAAGGACGACGTTTTCATTTCATTCTACCCTCCTACACAATTTATCCCGTCCTGAGCACACTGAGGGATCATCATTTCATTATTCATTAGGGGGAGTGAAGGCCATTAGCGAATACTATGAACCCATTCCGGGACTGGTAACGCCGATTCTTCTGGCTGGGCCTTAGTAGCCTGCGAAGCCCCTAGGGGTGAACAATCAATAAATCAATCCTCGGTTCTCTAGCCTTCGCCTATCTATCAGTGCGGGGACGGATAGGGATAGACCCTATTTTACTAATAATAGACCCCCTTATTCATAGACCTCTCTCTATATAGGCTTAGTTCAGCCCTAGCCCTATGATCTACACTTAGCGAGCTAAAGTCTTCTTGATACTTCTTCTCCAACTTCTCGACCCTAATATATTATTTATTATTAAATAAGCTAAATCGACGGACGTCGCACCCACAGTATACTTTTATGGTATATGATTAGCCTATAGGACGTATATATAGTGGCTTTATTAATATTCGAGTACTACCTCGCCGTCGCTAAGCAGTTGCTCTCGGCTTGATAGGAGGATTTTTCCTATTCTACCTTATCCTACCTCACCCGAACTTACAGGCTAAAATCAGGCCTAATCTACACTAAATAAACGATGACGTAGCTATCTACCTTATAGCTGTATTCTATACTCTTTCTAGGCTTTCGTTTCTATTATTTATAGTGTAGATACCGTTTACTCGGGGTACGGAGAAGGCTTCAAAGGATCGGGCTGGCGACGGCGAGTAGGGTGACGGTAAAGGTAACCAGTACGGCAGATACGCTACCGATGACGGCGATGACGATAGCGTCAAGTATTAGCGACGACGAGGTAGTTGTTGTTGATATCCATGGGGTCTATGGAATGGGTCTACCGTTAGTAATGTGGGGTCTATCCCTATCCGTCCCCATCAGTGCGATCTAAAAGCAGCTGAGAAGGTGCTGTCTCGGCCTGGGGCCACCAATCGGAGCCGCCGCAGCTCGAGGGGCTGTGTTGAGGGGGCCACCAATGATACTAGACCGCTTACTGTTCAGCCAGGCTGAAGACATTTCAATATAAATTGCCGTGGTCCTTCTCAGTCATCTTTTTCAACCTCTCCCTCCTAAACACTGTGCCAAAAACAAATCGTGCAGACATTTCCTACACCCCTGATTATCGTCTCGTGCTACCATCGAAGCGCGTGCAACGCGCCAACGGGGCTACGGCCCCAGTTGCGAGAATACAACATCGTGAAGTTTTGTCCGCTGAAAATAGTTAGACCCTGTCATAGAGCAGGTAGAATTCTCTGATTTGAACCATCCGCGTCCTTTAAATACTGACTGCATCTTGCCAGGTGTCTTTTGTTAAATCGCAATTGATCTTGCGCGAAGGCTCCTTGTCTTCGCGCGAAAGTTATCCCTGCGGAATACTATGATCATCACATAACAAATCAACCTGGTCCGCGGGACTTATTCACTGGATTTCAACATGCTGTTTTGGATCCTTATGGATCTGTCCATTCATTCAGTCAACCTCGGAACTTGAGTATTGACGATCCGTTCCTAAGTTCATTGCCCACGCCAAGACTCTTCAATCATGCAGACCTCACGTCTTTCGGAGCTGATCTGGAGAATCCATTCGATGCGTATTCAGATTTTCCGTCGGAAAGTTTCTCGTCCGGTTACAACGTACAACCAAGTCTCCCAGTAGTACCTAGAGGGACAATGAATCTGCCGCCTGACTACAATTTTAATCCAGCAGCGAGTCAATCAGGAACGGATCTTGCTCACTCTACTTCAAATTCTATGAACGACGATATTAATTATAGCGCTCAGCCTTCGTCCTCGTCTACTGATCTGCTCTCAACGATATTCGATGCCATCCCAGTCAACAGCACTCCCTCTAGCTCGTACTATAGCGACCCCAACGTTCTTCTTCAACCCGGGTTGAACCTATCGATGTCATCCGACAGCGTCTCTGGTGCTTCCCGTCCAGGTCAAACTTCTGTGGCCCCATCGTGGACAGAGCCGGTATTTACGCAACCTGCAATCCCGTCAAAGGAGCATCAACAACAGTACTTGGCAATACCACCAGTATCTACTCCTTTCATCTGCTCAATGTGTCCACAAAGCTTCGCGTGCAGCGCTCAACTCATGTAAGAGAGCCTCTCACAACTAGAACACACGTTTGCTAAGTTTGACAGGCGGCACGCAAAAGCCCACAGAAGATTCGCCTGTCAAATGAACTTTTGTGAGAGGAGCTTTACGCTTGCTAAAGATCTACGCCGCCATCAAAAGACAGCGCACGCGGACCAGTTATCGAGAGCCCCCCAGGTCTTCGCCTGTCCTGACTGTACCTATGCAACACGTCGGAAAGATCACTTCAGTCGCCATAGAATCAGCCGTCATAGACAAGAGGAGGTAAAGGGGACTAAAGCGCAGATGAGACGAGCAAGCCACACGTATATTCAATTTCCTCGCAAAGAGAGGAAGATGGTTGAGTTTCTGCTATAATTATCTATCGGACTTCGAACAGGGTTCGAAACCCCTTTTTTGTTTATTCCTCTGGAGGGATTTTGTTTGGGAATTGTATCCCATGCACCGGCAAATGCAGGGCTCGTCTGGCCTGGCGACGGGACTCAGCGAGCCCTCTGCCGGTGCATGGCATAGGTCAAGTTTTGCTCTTTATTGAAGATACCTATTATGCGTTTCCTTTTACGCGCTAAGCAAGCGAGGCGTTCGTCAATATTTCTGTTGAAATCCAGTGAGTAAGCGCAAACGGGCCGGGTTGTGTCAGATTTGGGTGATCATGTGCCTTGCCTTCGAGCTTGGCTTATCAACTTTCAAGGAACCCGCTAGCACTCTTCATGACCGCCGTTAAGGCCTAGCAAGGTGTGAGAATTGGCGGGATAGGTTTCTCATGTCACAGGGAGATCCGAAAGTACTCTTCGCGACAGCCGTCAAGGCCAAGCAAGGTGCGAGACCTTGAATTACGGCCCTTCGGGCTAGGTCAGCGAAGAGATTCACGTGTACCGTCGTGTTGGCTACGAACCTTCTGGCTTGTTCCAGGAGCGCGGAGAGACCTCAAACAATGTATATATTGTACGGCTCCCTTGGCCTTAGAAGCGAGCTTAGGATTTGGTTCTTCAAGCTATGTTATTCCAGGATAAGAAGTCGTTGGCCCAGGCACAACAAGTCAGTAAAAGAATTGTTTAGTTTGACTCATTTTGATGCATGCCGTGAGGCCTAGTGCCTTGCCATGGAAAGTGGGCACGTTGCTTGGCCCCTTGGCTTGAACGTGTGCGACGCTTTAAGCTATACTCTAGGCATGCTACCCACATCTGTGCATTTTCCAATGTGCTTACTGACTGGAGCATTCGATTGAGCATCCCTAGTGCGTCATTCCCTTACTATTATAAACCTCCACCACCTACCTAAGTTCCTGCCCCTGCAACCCCCACTCCATCCTCGCAATCCCCCCACCCCCCACAGTCCAATGCATTCTTAGTTTAGGTCCCGTCCACGCAAAATTCTTCACCGTAGAATTCGACTGCACCCTCACCAAGAGCGTCCCTGCGGCTGCAACAAATTCAACCCTACCCTCGTCCCGGTGAATATATACCCGTTCGCCGCAACCTTTAGTCCATCCGGAAGCCAATCTTGCGCCAGATATATCGCTCGCTAGTTGGTCAAGTATGTGGCGTTGCCGCTGAGGTCGGAGGCGTAGATCGTGCGTTTGCCGGTGGCGCCGAGGAAACCGAGGGAGCCGTCTAGGAGGGTTTGGAGTCAGTATCGAGGTTCTACGACGAAGTAGCAGTCGCGAGACGTGTCTTCGAAGGCGAATCTTCATGGGATGCGTTTTGCGACTCAGAAACATAGAGATGAAAAGCACACAGAGCTCCGAAAAGACAACTTAACAATCGGACCGCTGTCGCTGATGTAGACGGTTCAGAGAGAGGGGGATATGGCGATGCCATTGGGTTGGATCAGGGGGTCTTCGACCAAGTGGACTGAGCCGGTACTAGGGGTGAAGCGATATATAGCGGACTCGAATCGTGGAGCGCTGTCGGTTAGTTTGTTGAACCATAAGTATTCTATTAAATGCCGGGTACGCTTGTCAGACAGATTTCCTTGATAGAAGAAGTTACGGGCTTAGTAAACCAAACGTCGCCAGTGACCGGATGTACGAAAAGATTATCTATAGTATTACAGTAGTATCCGAAGTATTTGTTTAGTATGGTATTGCTCTGGTTCGTTGGGGGATCCAAAGTTCTGAGGCCTGGTCTTTGCTCTGTCCCTCCAATACTGTCGTTGCCTCCGGATGCGCCCCAGTATATGAGTCCATCATGGAACGTACCGCAATTAGGTGCATATACTGGGGGTCCTTGATTGAGATCGATGACCAATTGGGGGAGAAATTCGGACGGTAGGGAGAGCTAACCATAATTAGGCCGGGAGTGGAGGGGGTTGTTTAGGGTAAGATACCTATGAAAGATAAAGTTTGTTCTGTACAGCTACGTACAGAGGAGCTTCGTGGACGGCCATTGACACATCAAAAATGAAATCACAGTTCGGATTCGGGCCTAAGAGATCGAGGCTACGCTTTCGACAGAAGACAAGGATATCAGAGTTGTTGACGAAAGCAAAAGATGTGTCATTTGGCACAAGTGTAGAACGAATGTCGGCGTAGAAGTTCCATTGATACAGGGTGGAAAAAGTGATATGGCATTACTGACTCATACTTGTTGATATAGAGGACGTTGGGTAGCAAAGCATTGCATATTTGAGCAAGTAGAAACTGATGACACCACTAGACGCCGGTCTGAGCGAGGGATCCCACCCCAAAACCAAGCGTATCTTATTACTTGAGCTGGACGCATGTCGTGAATGCAATGAGTATTGCTGAGCGAGAAGGAGAAAAGAGAGCATCATGGCCCATGTTTGTGGGTTGCGAAATGTTAGGTGACGTCCTGCTCGAATGCGGGGATGCTGATCATCTCCAAGTAGCCCGATTGGTCTAGCAAAAGTCAGGCTAAACGTGAAGATAACTCGCAGTTGCGAGACCTCTAGAGCTTTAAAGTCACAGGAGGCAAGTGCACAAGAGCAGGGATGTGGCCTACTATGGGATTGAAGCCATATTAGTCATCATTTCGACCGAGCGGGCAAACCAAATCTGTGACCTATCTCGACTTCTTTGGGATTGGCTTTGCAGCAAGTTTGTGGAGGTTGGTTCTATTGCCCTAACGAAGCGCTCTTTCTTGGCTATAAAACAGTGGCAAATGTTGAAAATCCTAGGGCACACAAACAGGACGATTTGACTGGTCTTGTTTCGCAACGCGTAATACTGAAATACATACCTGGCCCAGCAGGGTTGCTGTTGCCATCACTAGATTCGTCATATGGTAATACATGCGCGTTATTTCTGAAGCTTTTTGGCGCTGAGTGATGGCTTGTAAATGGCTGAAAAGCCAAGACCATCTGCAGAAACGCATGTGTACATGTTTGAAGCGTTTGCATTAATATTGGGATGATGTGGTTTAGAGATGGTATCATGGTGGTTCGTGATGCACAACAAGCGAATTCACACGATTTGGAGCCTGGCGCCGATTGGTCCCACAGAAAGGTCGAGGCGCGGGGCCCAACTAAAAATAGTTTCAGACTTTCCTGAAACTACGCTAGAGATTAGCTCCATCTCCTCCCAGTTTGAGATTTTCCGAGACCGTTGAGGTCTGCGCCGGCCTTCTCTGCAGATGGAGAAGATGGGGAACAGTCTCTGGAAATAGGGAAGACTATTTGATGCGCAATATTGCTCCTAGGCTTTTGTGCAGGAAGAGCTTTGTAGCCATTCCTTTTGGAAGGAATTGACAGGATGCGCGACTGCCAATCCCCATACCTGGTAGTGATCCAAGAGGCAATCTAGATTCTAGATATTCTTAGCCCGACAATTGCGACACCCCTATTCATAGCTACCTTACATATTCGCTCTTCCTCATATCCTGTTCCAACGTGAATACCTCGGACTCGAGGTTTGAGGCGCAGTCTTTGTTCAAAGATCGCCGGGCCACCGCCTTCTCAAGTAGGCAGGTCACGAAACCCCCCATTACTTCAGCTTCCTGTACGCCATCTTCAGCGCAATAAGCCAGACCATCAGACCGTCTTTCTGGCCATAAATGAAAAGTGATAGGTGTGCATCTCAATGGGCGGCTAAAGGCAGATGTACTTCGTGATTGGCTGTCTTGGAAGCGCCGCTGATTTTCCCCACTACCAGCACCAACAGATCTCTCATCTCCATTGGTTCTCTGAAACCACACGGCGACACCCTCCCTCATCCTCGCCCATTTTCAAAGTCTTCCTCTCCTCGCAATCATCGGGTGTTCTCCTCATCAAGACGTGACCGCGATACATTTTTTTGCATCCACAAGCGCTCGAGTGCCACCTGCTGAGCCCCAAGAGAGAGACCCGAGAAGATCTCAGCTGGGGAAGAAAAGAGCAGGGAAACATTTGTTTCGAAAGCGTAGGCCCAGCCGTGTTACCAATCGAGACAAAGGACACAGCGTTTAGCCAAGGTTAGCCCTCGATTCCACCACAGGCTTTCGATTCATGATTGGCCTTCCTCCTACACTATTGGTTCTGCAAGTCTGAAGAATAGTGCATGGGAACGTACCGTCAGCGGCAGGCGTTCTACCTATATCCCTATCTTCGTCCACCTTGCCCGTTGCAATTACAATTCACCGTTTGGCATGGCATCGTCACCATGATCGCATCTGTTGTTCTGTGCAGTACTGACACCATGTCGGTAGAAGGTCCTCATACCTCCATTCCATTTCCTGAATTTCAATCGAGTCGCCCCAATGCACGCTCAACAAAGGCCTCGCGAGGCGTCGAGGTAGCATATACACCACAGCAGCAGTACAAACCTATGAAGAGGAGCTCGCCATTCACAGCTGGGGACTCAAGTATGCCGGCGTCGACGAGTTCTCAGTCGCTATTAGCATCTATACCTTCTTTTATGTCTGTGTTTGGAAACGGATCTGACAGGCTACCACCAAATCAACCACCAAATGACGCGAAAACCCTGTCTACAGAAGCACCCGGAACAACAATAAAATTTTCCAGAATTCCAAATACCTTTGCTTCGCCTATACATCGTCGAGATTCCACCTCAACATTCGAATCTGTAGATTCCTCACCTACCACAACCATCTCTACTATCGAGTCTTCCCTCACTGAACCTTCACCAAGCTCTCCTCCTGAATCACCAGAGTCTCTCTTACCTTATACATCGTTCAAAAACCTAAGAACAAGCTCAGTGCCAGGGCGAGGAATCATGGACGACAACGATTGTAAAGATCGATTCTCGAGCTCATTCCCTACTCTTCCAGGAGTAGATCGAGCCGACTCCCCAAACAAGAAGATGCGCAACATGAAGAATCTGTCTGTCAATACGTCTACGTCGAACCGAAATGCTCAGCAGCTGCCAAAGCTGGGTCTATCGAATCAATCGGGCGCATCCCACGCTGTCTCTGCACCACCGACACCAGGCTTCATTGTCCCGACTCAAGCACCCCGACGAAAGCCCAGCCAACTAGGACTCAGCATCACTACACCCGAGGCTAGTTCCTCAATCCAGCCAACTCAAGAGAGACCGAGCGCTGTGCCAGCTACTCCATCTGACCCCCAAATTCGCACATTGAGACATTTGCAAACATCATCTAACGGAGCTCTCTTTTCTCCCACTGTCGCGCCCGAGGGCGGCATGCGGTTGCCGCCTTTCAGCAATCCACCTTCAAATAGCCGCTTCGGAAAATCAGGACCACCGCTCGCTGTCTCCCCTCGAGGCTCTGTTGACAACACTATAGGCTCCCCCATCACACGGCAGACTCTCGACCATGTACAAGAAGAGACCGATTATGATGTTCCATTATCTCAGGAAGTAAAATCTCCAGCATATCCACGAGGCCCCGTGTGCATATACGACCCACTCGTTTACCTGTATCTAGAGCCCAGCCATATCGAAGCGCGTCAATTCGACGTCATCCTCAACGTGGCCCGAGAGGTTAAGAATCCGTTCAAAGCAGCATTGGAGGAAGTGGCAGGACAGCAGGGACAAATCGCAGAGGTGCAAGCTGTATTCCAGCATCCTAACGCTGGCTTCGCTGGTCGAGACAGCATCTCGGAACCCCAGACAGCTTCTTCGGACAAGACGTTCAGCTCTGCATTCGAGGTACAGCCAGATGATGCCATAAAGAGCGCACCAAGTACTCCAAAAGCTACTCGACCTGAGCCTGAATACGTTCACATGCCATGGGACCACAACACCAACGTAGTCGACGACCTGCTGAAATTGTGCGAGCTCATTGATAGTCGTGTCCAGCAAGGAAAGCGAGTATTGGTGCATTGCCAGTGTGGAGTCAGCCGCTCAGCAAGTCTTGTTGTCGCATATGGTCTCTACAAAAACCCACAGCTTACAGTACAAGAAGCTTACGACGCGGTGAAGAATCGGAGCAGATGGATTGGTCCCAATATGAACCTAATCTACCAACTCTCTGAGTTCAAATCCAAATTACCAAAGCCTTACACCACAGGAACAGTGGCTTGGCACTCGTGGAAGAGTCTGGGATCGGGACGGTCAAATCCTAATGCTACTCTTCGTCCTGACGCAGGGCCCGTCCTACCTTCGTCGTCGCTTCGAACGCCTCCACCGAAGTCGCTAAGCGACCCTTCCTACAGCGGAGGTCGTGATCCATCCATCGGACGTGCCAATTCATTCAGCCCACCAGGTTCCGCTCAACTTGTGCAGCCATCTAATGGAGGTGACATTACACCGGGTCCATCGTCTGCTCCGCCTGACATGCAGTGGTCACCTGAGAGACTGCCCAGCAACAAAAACAGCGACGATGGAATGGCCACAGATGGGCTGTCACCGCCGAGGATGATAGACTTAGACACCGATATGATGCTGTCACCTTCCTCCATTAGTGGCGAAGGTATCGAGGAGAAAGAGATAGCACCAGCTGGTGGAGTCGCAAAAGACCTCCAAGAAGTTGCGAAAGATTTGAACAGCAGCGATCACGGCTCGATTACCATGTCTCCACCTGATCCCCACGAAGTAGACGTAGATGGTCACAACTTCCTACTCCTCTCCCCACCCCGAGCCATGGAGATCGACAATACAAAGCCTGTCTTGACTCGCTTCTCCTCATCGAGAGCTATGGACATGGACACCGATGACCCAGTCTCTCCTACATCCACGACTCCTGTAGCCAAAGCGCCAGAAAATACATTTCAGCCTCTTCAACCAGTACCTTCGCCAACCCTCCCAGCAGGCTTCAGCAGCCTCCTTTACCGTCGCCAAGCACCCCTCGGTCTGCAACAAATGCCTCTTGGCCTTGACCGGCTCCCTCTTCGTTCACCAGAGCCTCCATGCCCAGCTTCCGTCCTCCCACCCCAGTCTATCGATCCTGACGTCCCGTCCACTCCTTCGATCCTATCTCCGCGCGCTGCAGAGTTTACGGCAAGCCCATTCCATCGCACTGTCGCGGGTGATCTCGCAGGTTCGTCGGTCTTTGAGCAGGGTCTCATGAGCCCGAGGGCTGTTGAAGAGGACCCTAGAAGCCCGCATCAAAAAGGCGAGGCGGAGGTTACGAGGAGTATCTTTGATATGATATGAAGAGAGCAGTGCCGAGGACTAAGCAACACAAACGCTAGAGGAGCTTTCCACAGTACTTCGAACAATATCATCGCGCCGAGATGAAATCTCAATGTGTCAACAGCCCCACCAACATGCACCATCACAGCTCAACAAAGGGCAGCGTGCATACCATACTCAGGCTAGCGGCCACACGATGCGAGAACCCAAGCGCTTCGCGCCACATACTACGAGTATTGTTATCTTCTCACTGGGAAATCTCGGCGTCTCTGCATCAAAGAGACATGAGATCCTCACATTAATGGACCATCTAGAGATGGATGTGAGCTATAAAGGGTGATGGATACAAAGGAAGGAATCAGAGCTGCACATGGCCAGTGTGGTTCCTTGCATGGGTCTCAATGAGGATCTCGACGTGAAGATCTTTAATATGAGAATGAGGGACGAGGTAGCATCATTGTACAAGCATGTAAAACAGGATTTCACGACAACACAGAAAGAAACGACCCATATTTCGCGTCGTTGATACTCTAATTCAAATGATACTGTTTTTCAAGAATTCTTCGACGGATATACCGATGTGCACGCTGAATGAGCAGTCATTGCCAGACTGATAGATGTGACATTGAATCTGCCAGAGCAGATCGGTTCCTGTGAGATGCAACGCAGCCACCTAAAGCACACTGACAATGTTTTGATCTCATGAACCTTTCTATTCATGTCTTGTCTAATCATAAGCATACACTATCTCTCTCGGCATCTCGTGCCGTGGGTATCGCTATAACGTCTAATGCCAGCCCAGTATATGCGCAAAACCATCAAGTAAATGCCGATAATTTGCAAATGTCCAGATGCGCCCGCTCGTAGTGATTTTCACGAATAGTCAAGGTCAATGCAGGGAACAATACCCTCTGTAGGTGGTTACCGTTGTCCTTCTCCTCCTCTGTTACCCTCTCAGCCATCGACATCCTCCACACACCACCTATGCTCCTTCACCTGCGTAATAGTCAGTCGCTGATCCACATCTCGATTCAACATCGCTTTGATGAGGTCAATCGACGGCTCGGACATGATCCATGGTATCCTTAGTTCGTGGTCTAGAATTTCGTCGATGCTGTAGAAAGGATTTTCTTTGTAGACGAGGGTGTAGAGGAGGATGCCGAGGGCCCAGATATCTTGTTCTTTGCCGCGGTAGGATTTGCCTTGCAGTACTTCGGGGGCTGCGTAATCTGAAATGCTGTTAGCTGAATACCCAGGAGAGGGATGGTGGACAGAGGGAAGGGACATACCAATTGTCCCTACGAAAACATCAAAGGGACCGTTCTTGATATACGCAGCGCTACCGAAGTCGATGAGCTTGACATTACCCTCACCATCTAGGACGATGTTCTCGTCTTTGATGTCGCGATGGACAACCAGCGCCTTTGTATGAAGATGATGTAATGCGTGTACGACTTGGAGGAAGATATTCCGACACTCGGCCTCGTCCATCGTCGAGCGCATTTCGATGTAGTCGAAAAGATCCATGCCTGGGAGGCCATGTGGTACCATTTCAATGTAGTAATTAACGTTGTCCTCGAAAAAGTCCGTCATTTCCACAATATTGGGATGCCGTAGCTCTTCCTTGCGAAGGTAATCCAATACATGTATCTCCAGAGGCACAATTCCAAGGCGACGGTCTTTAGTCCAAGTATCACTCAGGATACGTAGCTTAGTCACGTATTTGAGGACGACTTTCTTGTTCTGTTGGGAATAGCGGGCTAGCTTGACTTGACCGTAGGCGCCTTGACCCATCTCTTCCAGGACCATGAAGTCTGTGATCTTTTTCTTACTCTTAGCTCTCCTCTTAGTGGTAGACATGGGCTCAGCTTTGACTGGTTCACGTGCATTCTCAGATATAGGTTGTGATGCAGCTTCTTGGATCTGCTGGGTTAGTGTTGACAGCGGCGGTATGTTTGGCTTGCTATCTTCTTGCTCGATCAGTTGAGGAGAGATCGATGGGTCTGCCTGGCCGGGAGATGGCTGGTGTGAAGTATCGGGTTGCGAGAGGTTGGGGGTACCTGCACCATCGGGCTGGAAGGCAGAATGAAGTCGACGTGAGTAGGTTATCCACAATGCGAAGACGATCTCGGAGGGGTCCGGTAAATTGCTGGTTTGACTAGAGGTGTCACTATACTCACTCTTCTCCTCGATGACAGAGTCGTTGAAGCTCTTTCTTTCGCTCCGAACAACACGCATCTGCACATCAATGTTGATGTCCGAGCCATCGCGATGCCGAGCAATCAGGCCTTGAGGATGAAGGAAAATGGCAGCGGTGTCAGCATTGCCTTCGCGCAACGCCAGCAGAGCTCGCGCTCTCCGAAAGCTATGTTCCGGAACTACGATACCATCGACAAGATGCACGTGGTCTTCCTCCGTCAATATTTCCAGTGTCTTCTCGAATTGCGGTATCAGTTGGGTGATCTTCTGCCCTTCAAGGTCCGCTTGACCGAACAGAGCCGCCGAGAAGACAGAGTTGGAGCTTACGACCCGCAGTGTAGATGCAGAGAGGACCATGATACCGGCGATGTGGGGGAAGCTGGAGACTCGCAGAGATTTTCCGTTAGGCTCCATAGTGGTCGAGACAGGAATCCTGACGTCGTCGTCACTCATTGTCGCAAAGTACTGTACAGTGTTGTCCTTCTCAAAGCCTGTCTTCGCTCTGATGGAAGAACCTATCTTGATAGGTATCTGTGGGATCAAATGTCGGATGTTTGTGTTGTCAGGAATCTGAGTTTGACCCCATATCACATTTGTGGCTCCACTAGCGTGAATCACATACAAACCCTCATCGAGGGTTAAAGTCGCAATATCTTCAGCTATTTCTTCCAACACCCATATCAATCCCGCACGCTTTTCTTTAACCCACAAGCTCGCTGCACCGGTATGTCCATTGCGCTTTTGAATCGGTACAATATCTCCGCATAGAAGGACGCCTCGAGACAGATTCGCCGGATGATTTGGTCCAACTTTCTCAGTCTTCTTCTTGATCTCATTGGTTTGAGCTTTTTGTTGCCGCCATGAGGGTTTGCTAAGAAGTTGAGCAGTAACGCCACCTCCCATTGTGAATAAGGTGGAAGATTTTGGGCTCGACCTTGCGCTTTGGCTACGTGCCTGACGCGCTTTTGCGTCTGCTATTGAACCTGGAGCTTGTAGCTTGGCTTCCAGCCATGCTCTTCGATCCTCTCTTACGACCTCTAGCATACTCAGTTTCTTCACCTCTGCTTTAGTCACACCGAAGACCAGACATGCAAGGTCGTTTGCCGCAAGGATCGTCCATGGTGAGGAGGCTTCAGTCGTGAAGACGGCTTGTGCGGCGGGCACCCAGCGATTATTGTGCCCGTGGACATGGGAAGGGGTGTTGAGGCCAGTGTTGATACCATTGCCATGACTCGTAGCCGGCATTGGAGAAAGGAGGAGACTGTCATGTATGTGGTCGCTTGCTTTGTAGGGTCTTGCAAGAGCTTCCACAAGTTTGGTTTGTAGAGTCAGGAGTGACAAATCCGTGTATGTACGCTTCAGTCCGGATCGGTCAGATCCCAGGTGACGATTTTGCGCTATGGAAGAGCCGCTGACAGGTGATTCGGATTCTGGAGACTCTTGTGCTGACGATTTGATATCAAGAGGGGCCTTAGCTTGATTTGGTCTCAGCCTTGAAAGGTCTACGTCCCCAAATTCTCGTGGTAACCACTCCGATGAAGGTTTTTTCAACTGTTCCGGGCTTTGCGGACGAGGTACAAAGGCTTCCTCGAACACATTTCCTTCCACGTCTGCTGGCCCGGTCAGCGGACCGTGGAGCTGCCTTGAAGTATGCTTGTCATGGCCATCGTCCCCAATAACATTTGACCGTACTAAAAGATCCACCATGCTCTGGATTTCTGTATCCCCACTGATTCTTGCCTGCGCAGTCATCACACCTGGGTGGTTTACTCCGAAGCCGAGTCTATCACGCATGAACTCTATAGCTCTTTTCAACACACTAGTTCGGTTGTGAAGTGCATCCTCGGATTGATGGGCGAATGAGAATGAATGTAAAGATTCGGAAGGGAAGCGAGAGAGGTCCTCGGTGAAGTTGAGACTTGGTGAAGCAGGCACATTCCGTGTCAAGCCTTGGGAGGACGACATGCCCAGGGTCATTGAGGAAGACCGCGGCGGTAATGCATATGAGGCAGTAGGCGAGGATGGCTGTGAAGGCGCACGAGAGGGAGGCTGCTGCCGTATCCGTCGTAGGCCTGATATTCCTAGTCCATGCTCTTGCCCAGAGAAATTGGGGGACATGACAGCCGAGCCCGTGTCGAAATTGACTCGCGGTTTCCCATCCTCAGATACGACTTTAAGTCCTGCAAGCAGGTTTCCAGTACTCCTATTCTTTGGAAGCCTGATCTGGTCCGGTGCTTGCTCCGGTTTTTCCTCATTGGATACAATTTGTCGTAGCCCATTGTCCACTGAAAATGTTCTGTCAGTCAATGCACAGCGAGCTAAGGATATTTCTACAGCCAGAGCTTTTGCTCCTTCCTGGGAGGGTCCTTCTGAATGCAAAATCGAAGCAGCTGGGAGGCTCTTACCCTCATTGTCTAAGCCAGGCTCGGTCATGTTGTGAGGGTCTCTGGCTCGGATGACCAGTGAGCGCTGTCTGCGTACAGCATCCAGTATTACAGCCAGAGAGCTAGAGAAGACCGATGCTGCATAAAGTCAAGCTTCCCAGTGCGTATGCAGTGAGACAATCAGGGTATCATATCTTGTGATCAACAGCGCTTGTGACAGGGCAGACCTGAGTCATTGATTGGTATGATCAAGTGATATCGCAGTTATATGAGTTGTACAGATTCCACACAATACCAATACACAACATGCGAAGCAAATGCAAATATAAATTTATTCTGGTGTTCGGACTCCGGAGAGCATGCAGTCGGTACGTCAGGGCAGTGGGTTGAGCCTTGGCATTTTTGGCCCCCCTACAACTTGGCGATGGAAAAAAATTCTCATTAGTATGTGTATCGGAGAGTGAAGCGGGATAGCTACGCGCCTTCGCTAAGAGGGCATAACATCACTTCAGAGTCTTACAGCAAGGAGATGGTTTTGTGGAACTGAATATACTGCGAAATAGAATGCAGATGGTTGTCTCCTATCTAATTTGCAACCTACGCTGCTTTCGAGATACATAACTCGGACGTTGACCTTTGGAGGAAGCGGAGAGAAGGATGACGGGACGATCGAGCTATGGTAGCAGCAGGACTGGATCCAGACTACTCAAGACCATCTAGTGCATTGTTTTGAGGCTGTGGTTAAAGCTGTGGAAGGATGAAGGAGTGCGAGAGCGTAGATGAAAGTGGTATCATCGCATTGAAGGGACATTGAGTCGGAAGGAGTGGAGCCGAACTAGCGAGGTCATCAATCATGAACGCGTGCTATGCAAGCTATGATGATTCGTAAAGGTTGTGAAGGATCATGAGGTCGTTTCATTAAGATGTCGTGAAAGGACGTGTCCACTCGGAGCGTGTAGAGAACGAAGCGAGCCAACTTTTGTTGAAGAAGGATAAATGTGTCATGGAAAGATGTTGCCGAGGGGTGGAAGAGGTAGCTTGCTAGGGTTTCGTGAGGGTCTGAGGGCGGTGGTAATTAGCTCGAATTGGTGGCTTAAATGGCGGACAGAGCTGCTCATTTATGACACCTAGTCCTGAGGTTGCTGGCTTCGGCGCATTTTCTCAGCTTCGAGGTTCTCATAGAGGAGATAGAGCGCCTTCTCGTTGGCTCCAGCGCTGCCCATGATCGTGAACATGCGCTCGCCCGTCTCGTCATGTGGTGCCTTAGCGATGGAGATGCGGGCCTTTGAGCTCGTCCTGATCTCGCTGATCTTGCTGCCGCCCCGCCCAATGATGCAGCCAACCATATCGGATGGGATGCTAATGTTTTGTGTCTGGATCTCTTCACCGTCCTCGGTCGTAGTTGGTGGGCCGCGGTTAGCTGCGTCAGAATTCGAGCGGCGATTGTATGAGCCTCCAGCATTGTCACTGAAGTCGGCACCGTTCCCAGTACGGTTATATGAACGATTGCTAGTGAAAGGAGGAGGTGCTCCAACAACGGGACCAGCCATGGGACCTCCGCGACCGGTTTCCGCTCTTACGAGAGGGTTGTAGAGGACAGTCCCCGTTCCACGTTGCCAATCATCCACCAAACACTTGCCAATCTCCCATGTAGCCTTCTGGATACCTTCTGGTGTACCTTGCACCTCGACAATCCGCTCGGTTGACTGTGGTAGCATCTCCTTTTGGGCCACCATGCGGACACCTGAGGCGTCTTGAATTTGCTTGATCTTGAGCCCTTGTCGTCCGATAATCGTACCCATTTGGTGATGGGAGATAAGAAGACGTATAGCTATAAAAGTGACGAGTGTTAGCTTTATCTTCCATGGTAAGATTTCCTAATCAAGGTTGCAAGCGGTAAGGCTAGGATAGGTACGTAACAGGTGCGTGGAAAAGGATAGAGCCAAACTTACGATGTGTCCCATTCGTAGAGATAGCCCCACCCATACCCATCTGTGGTGCACCTTCCAGGAGACCTTTGGCCACAATAGCATAGGCTTTGGAGATACCCTCTAATCCGCCAGTGACTGTGAGCACGCGGTCATGGACACCTTGTACTACCTTGCTGACACCAGCCTTGACGCCAGTCTCGTCTCGAAGATCTGCCACATTCTTGCCCGCCTTGCCAATGATAACGCCGGCCTCTTTCGAGGATACAATGGCACGGAGGGTCAATTGAGATTGAGCATATTCCTCCTCAGTCCTTGGTGCTGGCTCTCCGTCGGGCCCCACGCGATTGTCGTCTCCGTCTCCGTTGTTGAGACCGACACGATTCATAGAATCAGCCAAACCCGTGGGGTCGGCCTCGGTGCGTGTTTCGGATGCCATGGTGGGGTGGAGATGTTTAGAAAGAGGTCGAGGATGTTTCTGTGGCTCGTGTCAAGTGGCAAGAACGAATGTTATGTGACTTCTTGGCGGGAATCAACGTTGGGCGAGCTGGCTAGCAATTAGTCATCGTATTTTGGTGTTGACTACCGTTGGGAATACTGACTGGGAGCGTGTTGTAGAAAATGTGTGGTGACTTAGAGGGTCACGAGATTAGGTAGCAATGGCAAGAGACTTCTCTTTAGGAAGGGGCGACTTGTCAAACTACAGCTACCCGAAAACCCAGAGGGCAAGAGGTTACAGGTAAGATTGTTGAGGTGCGTCGAAGCAATCGTTGTAGGAATCACACGATTTGGTTTGGAGGGAAAAAAAATTGGGTCTGTCCCGCCAAAACAGACGTCGCTCTCATGCAAGCCACCCCTGCAACTTTATCACCGTTGGTGCCGTCTTAGTAAGTGACTACTGCACCTGCCCGAGCTCCCCCTCCTCACAAATATTTGCTCAGCTAAAGTAGGCTCTGCTATCCATTCAAAGGCGACTGGTCTAGCGCTACGCGTATGCTAAGTACGTGGCTTACTGTTCTTCCAGTCAACTGCGTCTTGATTTAGTCCCTGGGCTGGGTGGGGAATAGGAGGGTATCTGATCAACAGGATACACAAAATCAGTGCTGGGACCCTAAAGATTCAACCGTTGTGGTTATGGAAGACGATAATGGTACACCGCATGTTACATTCTTTCCGCATCACATGTCCCACTGGGCTGGCTACTTTTGTGCTTCGAATACCACTGCGAATGATGAGTATCATTGCCAGCCTCAAGTCTTCAGAGCTGCATACCTTTCTGTACTTTCATTTTATCGAAAAGATCATAGCCTTCGACGGCCTCTGACATTGGCATGATTTTGTCAGACATAAATCTATGTTTTGATTAGCAGAATAATCCCACTTATGGAATTTGGCTGTCCAACCCTAGGAGGTGTTGCTTCTTCTTCAGCATTTCAAGAGCCTGAGGGAATATTGATCGCACTGGGCATCGACCCATCTGGATTCGCAGATTCTTGCCATATGCTTGGTTACCGCTCCTATTCATGGTCAGTTTTGTCGATTTCCAGTACACTTGGCCATCAGAGGAATGCAATACCAGGGGATCTATAACAAGTTAGTATTCGGCTGCGTACAGCAAGCTTCCCGATTAGGGCATACCTCTGCATTGTGGACTCCAACACTGGAAATGATGCCCCAAGGCCGCAAAAGCTCGAACCCCATCTTCAAGGCAGGGCTCATGCCAACGACCTCTGTCCAAGGCAGGTTTGTCAGCTCTGAAACCCATCACTTTCCACTGAGAGCAGAAGTTTATACCGATAACCACATCTGCGCCACGCCCATCCGTCAGCTCCTTCACTCGCTTGTCAAGGCCTTCCCTGTTTGTCTGGAAATTCCATGGCTCTGCACCGAGAGACTTTGCTAAGTCGAGTCGTGACTGAATCGAGTCTACTGCAAGAAGGTGCTTTGGTTTGTATTCTTCTGCGTTGATGAGACCGCAGAGTCCGACTGGTCTGTAATGAAGCCAAGTCAATACTGCAATGAAAAGCAAGAGCACTGATTTTACCCGCAGCCGATCAGCACGACCGTAGCCTCAGCAATTTCTTCCTTCGAAAGCTCTTTAAAAGCATTGTGAGCCGCAAAATAGCCCCTACAATCTCGTCAGCTACCATGAGGAATCGTGGCAACTTGCCAGACAAACGTTGGGAATATATCAGCCATGAGTACGAGCGCATTGTCTGCAATACCCTCGCCAGCCTTCATTACGGTCGCATCGGCCAAGGGTACGCGGACCTGATCTTGGTTCAGCCAAAAGACATCTATCTGCGATAATTCTCTTACAAATTCGGCTTGAGCTCCATCAAGAGCAGCAGTACCGAAAAGGGCACCTTTCGCACATCTCGACGAGAACCCGTGCTTACAATAGAAGCATTCTCCACTGACTTCTATCAGTAACATAAGACATTACTAGCACACTTGACTTACTGACCAAGATATAGTGAACGGCGAGACGACCTGGTCTCCTTTCTTGAAGTTCTTCACGTCCGGTCCAAGTTCTTCGACTGTGCCAGTGAACTCATGGCCCATAATGAAGCCCGTTGGGCTAGGTTGATGGCCTCTGAATACATGGAGCTCACTACCACACAACGCAGAGTATATCACTTTCACCACAATATCCGTTGGCTCCTTGATCTTCGGGATTGGCCTGTCTTCGATGGCCACCTTGTGTGGCTCCTTGAAGATGACCGCTTTCATTGTGTCTTTAGCCATTGCCGATCTCGTTTTCTCTATTTCCTTTCCTAACAGATTCGTCCAGAAAACTAGATGGGTTTACTTCGTTCAGCTCATGAAAGACACCCATCTCGACGGCACATGCCTATGAAGTAAATGTTTCTTGGTGCACCATCACCGAGGCGTACCCCCGCATTTCAGACCCCGCGATCTAGACTTCTGGCCGAGGACACACGCCCGCTACAACGGGCCAAACAGCAGAGCCTCCCTCCGGAAAAGGGGCACTGCTGCCCCCTTATGTAGCGATCCTGAGGATCAGGTTTGATAATGTCAAGGAAAACATGTTTCAATGAGTCGCCTACGAATGCAATCTGGTGACGACCACTTTCCAAAACACCATGCTGGAGTCTAGCCTCACTGAGATAAAACGCCATAGTATGCTGAGCGCCCAATCCCATGGTATGCAAACGGTTGCCGTAATATCACAACATCCCCTTCTCCCAATTCTCCCCATTCCTTCCCTCAAATCTTCATCGATTCCCCTCCTACCACCTTAGTAAACCGTACACAACAATTCCGCCTCCAATATATATTTCCCCTCCTTATACTTCTCACTCTGCTCATACGCCTTATCGTACTTCCACCCCACCGTCTCTTTGCACTGCTTGCACGTAATATCCCGCACGATATGCCTTCCCGTAGTCATATTGCGTTCGGTAGCTTCGCCTTGCGCGGTGTTGACGACGGAGTTGAAGAGGTAGGCTTTGCCGTGTTGGCCGCGGAAATTCTATCAAAGGGATGTCAGTCTGTTGGTAGTACTATGCAGGCGAAATGGACAGTGAGGAGGACTAGAAGAATAGGAATCGACTGTAGAGAGTACATACACGAGAGATGATGGCATCGTGGGAGGCGAGATGGGTCTTGCAGTGCTTGCAGCCAAAGATCTTGTCGGAGTTTAGGTAGGTATTGTAGATGAGCCCCATCCTGGCCGCTTTAGATGGCCGTGGGCCAAACTGCTGGGAACAATTCCTGTATGCGTAGTGACCTGGTACCACCAGGAGTATGCCCTGTTAGACCGTAGTAGTCTTCTTGCAGTCCACTTCGAGCAGCCTGCGTTGTCTTTGGGGCTTCGCTCGGGGTTCTCTCGCTTGGAGCTCTGCTGAAGGAGGCTGTGTTGGGCTCTCGCCGGGATTAGTGAGATATGATCTTTCCTCCAAAGCCTGAAGATCTGTTTGTTTGGGGTAAGATCTCGTCTCAAGGATGCCGTTCCGGGGTGTGACTGGGGTGTTTGTAGAGCTTCTGTGCTTATGAACCTCGGAGACTTTCCGGAATACTTTTCGCGGATGGCTTCCTTATTTGGTTCCTGAGGTTGAGGTAATTGGCATGGATCGTAGCTGCTGACTGAAAGTGAAGGATTCGCTTCATCATGTGGTTACGAGACGCCGAGATGGGGGACATTTATGCACACTTTATGCAATGTACAAGCGTGCTTCTTGAACAAGGCTGCAGATTGGGACTGGCAGCTGTATACGCTCTCAAATATACTCTGAGATACCTATGTTATTGCGAATCGAGTCAACGCTGACCGAGCGAGCCCTTGTGATCTGTCCAGAATGTCGCACAGTCGAGGTGCCCCCAATGCTCAATCCACCACTCCCCAAAACTATCCTCCACATTGACGTCCACCTTTGCAACTCTCTCGTCCCTTTTGACCCCACAGAGAAAGCAGCATTTGAAAGCAATCACAGCTCCTTCACTCGCTTTCACCACCCGAATTGGCATAGCTTCAGATATTTCAGGCACCGTCATTCGGAGATTTGCAGTGATGACAGCAGACCGTAACCCTCCCACTTGCTGCTTCCAAACACGCACTGCCTCGGCAGCTTCGGCATCTTCCCGGCGGCTCTCAGTCTTGTCAAGGCCCGCAAGCTTCATGCCACCTGGTCTGCCTGTTGCTGGTCCAATCTTCATGCTCTGAGACAGCAGATTATCCCGCTTCCAACGTAGTTTACGTCCTGCGATGATTCGTGCTCCTGCTCGAGCTGTGGCTAACGCATCCTTAATTTGATAGACTTTTGCCTGATCTAGTACACTTGGATGATCTGACGAAACAAATCCAGATGATATAACCATCTTCACGTCTGCCGCTAGAGAGCGAAATACTGTTGTGACAAGAGGTAGCAAAACGGAAGGTGGCGGTACATTCGAGGGTGGAGGTCCGGAATCTGCTGACTTGTAGCTGGATTTGGGCTCTGGAATGGTGTTCGAAGTGGTTGCCTTTGTAGGGATGATAGGATCTTGAGATGTTTCGGGCCAATATAAAAACTCTGCTTCACCCAGGGCCGTAGCATTTGGAGTTGTATACACGACAGCCTCAGCCTTCTGGGAGGCAGCCTTGGACTTATTGAAGCTTTGTTGCGGAACCCGGGCCAGAACTACATGCTCCTTTTGCTTTGAAATTATCTGATCAGCGTGGAAGAACGCAGACTGGTCCTCGAAATCGTCCCACTCAACCTCCTTGGTTGGAAGTATGCCAGCGGCTGCTGAATGGCTATTGATGAGATTGTCCTCCTCTTCTGGGTCCTCGAAGTCTCCAAAGTCATCCTCCTCAGGATCCGTCGTGTCTGCTGGCTCCGGTGCTGGACCCTGGTGCTGTAGGCTTTCTCGAGGAGCGGCGAATTCTTTCAATAAGTCCGACGACATGGCTCAAAGTCCATCACTCAGTAGTTTCCTTCGTGCCCGTACGCCTGAACGTAAGCTGGTGTCAAAACAATGACTGCTTCGTCAGGGTTGCGGTAGTCTTAGCAATCGGTTGCACCAAGTGTGCATCTGCAGATACGATGGTAGTGTTAACATAGCGAGAATTCTGCTCCGCTTTCCCTGATCCTGTACACCTTGCCCGGATCTTGTTCGTAAAGTATGGTTAGAACATCAAAGATGGGAAGGTTTTCGCTCCCGGCTTTTCTTCGGGCTGATCCCGCGTGTGACGATTTCGGAGGGTCCAATGTTTACAACTACCTAGACCGCTGCGGTTGCAATATGATTGTTGCGAATATCTTCTTTGTAGTTGTTTGAGCAGTATCCTCTGCGTCATGCAGGCATGCGATCCATATCTGAGACAAGGCGAGAGCTCTTGTCAAACATTACTGGAATTGTAAACTGACTTGCATAAAGGGCGCGATGGGAAGCGACTTTTCTTAGCCGGGCTGATGTCTCAGACCTTAGGGCAGCTATCAAAGATACCAAGGGACAAAACCCATGCCTCGATGGGCTTCGATCCGTTTGCTGGAAGGCGAGAGACTTCCTGCCTAAGCGAAGACATCAAGAATTGACGGAACTACAAGCATAGATCTTCCTTCTGTTCAAGAGCTTGGACAGGTCAACATGGATGAAAACTCTTCACGACTCAAGGAGCGCCTATACATCGCCGCGAGAACACTTCCTGAAGAATCTCGAACATCCTGATGATCTGTCAGCGGAAGACCCTTTGACGGACACTGAGACAGTAAGCTTTGCCCCAGGAGGGTGATTCTGGTCGGCAATACCGATGAAGACAACCCTCAGTGAAGTTCACTAAAAGTCTGACAGTCTCCTTGGAATACCCTGCGTCAAGACGAGGACCTTCGCGCCGAGATCTTCCAAGACGTCGAGCGATGCATGCCAGAAAATCTATACTTTCGCGAACCTCCAACCCAAAACATGCTGCTCGATATTCTCTTCATATATTGCAAGCTCAACCGAGATATCGGCTATCGGCAAGGCATGCACGAGGTTCTCGCACCCATCATTTGGGCCGTGTCACGAGATGCTATCGATCCCAAGAGCCTTGGTGATCAACGGGCAGTCTTGGATGATGCGATGGTATTGAACCTTGATCAGACCTATGTTGAACACGATGCCTTTACACTTTTCGGAGCCATCATGCAAACTGTCAAGACGTTCTACGAACTAGGCAGCAACAATGAGACAGCGACATCAGGACTGCCCAACAATTCTCCTATAGTGGAGCGGAGTAAACGAATTCACGAGAATTACTTACACCATGCAGACCCTGAGCTTGCGGAGCACTTGACCGCGATTGAGATTCTTCCGCAGATCTTCCTAATCCGATGGGTTCGCCTTCTCTTTGGACGCGAATTTCCTTTTGAGGATGTCCTGGCTCTTTGGGACATACTGTTCGCGGAAGACCCTGGATTGGAATTGGTAGATTTGATATCTGTGAGCATGCTCTTACGCATACGGTGGCAGCGTAAGATTCGAGATAGCATCAGTCATGGTATGTCTACTGATGACATTTTCAGTGCTTGAAGCAGACTATTCTGCTGCTTTGACACTCTTGTTGCGGTACCCTGTTCCCTCATCTCCGCATGGCCCACCGACTTTTGTCGCCGATGCCTTGTATCTTCGCGATAATCTACTACTCGATGGTGGTGACCACATAATCTCGAAATATTCCAGAAGAGCCCCGGAGACAACAGTCACTCGAAAGCTGCCGAAAAAGGTCAAGAGAGCAAGGACGGCGGAACAAGCTGCCGCGCAAAAGGTACTCTCGCCAAGGTTGACACCTGCTAGAATCTTCCAGGAACAGGGTGGGATCGAGGGAATTATCCACGAAGCAGCCAAAGGTGTCTACAGTCAAGGCCAGAAATGGGGAGTGGGCAAAGCATTGCGTGGTGCTGTTCATGGTCTGCAGTCGGCCAACACCTCACCGAGACCGCCGCATCGATCACGCTGGTCGCTCGATACTGGCAAGATGATCACTGACAAACCGACTGATATGATTGCGAAGATCGAAGTTCTCGAAGAGCGTAACAGGTCATTAGCAAAACTACTCGAGAACTCTGTTGACGAGCTATGGATCCAGCAAAAGGTGGTTCATCAAAAGGACGAGGCAGCTGCAGATGCATTGAGTCTATCAATAGCAAAGGTTCAATTTGTGCAAGTGTATCTGGAGAATTCTGCCATGCCTTTGCCCACGGAGAGCACGTCTACGGAAAGAACCGAAGACAATCGAAATGTGGGTGTCCCCAACGATGGGCCTGTGCTACCAGAATCTTCTACCACTTCACCTCAACTTGACGGATCCACTGAGACAACTGTATTCAGTAACGATAGCACAAAACCGTCTGGTCCGCCTACTGACGACCCGGGGAATGTACCTTCGAAACCTCTGCCATCGACCCCCAATACTCGCAGTCCCTCGAAAGTTCCCAGTCCTTCGCATTTGAGCCAACCTCGACCGACATTAGCCCAATCACCGTTTTCGTGGATGCTTGGTGAAGAACAGCCAAAATCGAGTTTTGTTTCCGCTTCGCCTTTTCAATCAGCGAGCCGTGATTTGAGAGGGAAAAGCGGCAATCTGTTCGGAGAACCATCAAAAGACGGCAGCAGGAACCGAAGTGGTTTTCAAGTGAAAGCTAATGGTGAGACGAGTGAAGACGACGAAGATGTATTTATCATGGGAAATTTGATAGGTGGGCGAGGGAAGTAGATATCCATGCATTGGAGCCTTACCACAGGCTTCTACAGGAACCCTTATTTTAGATCGAAGAATGATTGAAGACGCTATCTTAAGTTCTCCCTGTAAGCGAAGACCCTAGGATCGCACAAGATTACCCAGCAATCGAATGTCTTTGTCGAACTGCAATTCCCCGTATTTGCAATACATTTACCTCTTTATCCGTTGTTTGATTCCTCCGCGTTTTGAATGAAGACGTTGGCGGAATCCGTACATTTGGCTTCTTTTCTTTCCTTCTTCCAGCGGAGCTTTCTCCAATCGATGAACAGCAAACATCGAAAGAGAGATCAGCGATGTCCTGCAGACGGGCTCGTGTCTAGCGTGGGACAATTATGCGAACCGGCATGCTACGAGATTTCGTGCATAATCTGGCTCGATAGTGGTCAAGTACAAAATAACCCTCTTAAAGCCACGACGAAAATAAGCGAGGAACGCCGATAAGGACCCCATGAACAGCGCCAGTCCGTGAGCTGAGAACCAGGTACTCAGCACCGACCTCTTCCTATCCTGGGGAATTCCTGAAAGGATTGATAGCGGTTGATTGTGAGAACAGGATCTTGTGATTGGACCTCAATCCCTTGGCTCCAGTGCTGGCGAAGCCGTAGAAGTTTGCGCATATCTCGTGCCTGAACGAAAGGCCGATATCAAAGCTCAGGAACAGCATGACTGAGCTTGGAGGTACAAGTAGTTACAGTACGTTGAGGTAATTCCGCATAACAATCCAATGAGATAAGTAGGACTTCGCACGCTTTGGTCTGGCGAATGGGCGTTAGCCTTAGTCGGTAACAGCAGCTGATCCCTGCTTAGCGCGCTTAGGTCGGTCCGAAGATTCACCAGACCCTCCGTGCTTTCCCATTGTCCATTCTGCCAACCACAACACCATCAGCAAGGCACTTGCACCAGGTACAAACCCCCGCTTTCATCCAGCCAAACCTCACCTTCTAATATTTCCGACTTCAGCAACCACCAGGAATTCAAAGCATCGCTCACAGCATCCAACTCGCTTCTCGCTCAGCTCGCCTCCTACACGTCGTTCACCAGCCAAGCTGTCGTCACCCTCGTCAATAAGCACATCTTATTGTCAATACCTCCACACTCGTATCTTGTAAGTACCTCAAAACTACACCAACATCATCAAACCTACAACGCGACATCGAATTCCATCATCTTTTTGCCACTTCCGCAAAAATACATCAACGTCAAGCTGACTCATACGCGCCCCCGTTCAGCACCGCAGAAGATACAGTTATCAACCTCAACGACATGGCTCCTACCAGCCCCCTCAACTCTAGCATCGCTTTGGCGTTGGCTGGAATGACGGAGTCTGTCGACATCCCAAAGCCCCGTGATGATTTCTGGGCTGGCAAAGATAGCTTCGCTGCCGTGGCGGCGAGATCCCTTCCAGCCCGCAAGCCTACTGGCGGCCTCCCTACCCCTCCGAACTCCATCTCTCCGTCCCTTCCTCCTCAAGCCTACAAGGGTCGTGCGTCTACTGGACCATTGACTCCTCCGGCACCCGTTCACGTTGACTCCGACATCGATCTGGAAGATGCGGTGGAACACGCTAAGGCTCAGGACTCACCTCAGCGCAGCCTTACAGCTCGCGGCCTGAGCAACCTGGCAGACCTTGATTCCGTTGGTACGATAACGCCAGGCCTCCTCGCCAAGCATCACCTTCCCAGCATTCTTCTGGAAAACGGTCCCTTGGCCATCCGTCACGTTATGGGCTACCTGACTACCACTGTCCCCGGATTCTCTGGTATCCCACCGGCAAAAGCGAGAAGACTAGTAGTTGGAGCTCTGGAAGGCCGTGGCAGCGACGGGCAGCAGGGAGGGATTGATGGAGACGTGATCTTCGAGAAGGTTGGCTGGGGTCGGTGGGACGCGCAGAGAAGAGGACAACCAACGAGGGAGGCGCGGAGCTCCCAGCACCACCACATACCCCAAGGCAGCCTGAGGATTCCAGTGACAAGCACGCGGCAAGATCGCGCTCAACTTGCGACGTCCCACGATTCTAGAGACTACGACACCCCAATGGAAGATATGCTGGAGCACGAAACAGACAAGATATCTCTCGATGGGATGGACTCCTGCGACTCCGACGACCTTCCAGACCGAAACGCACTAGAAGACCTCGACATGACCGACGAGGAAGACTGGTCGAGTATAGGCGTCGCTGCACTACGGCAAGGCTCATCATTCCCACTCACAGGCGGCCTTATACAGAACCAGCGCTATCCACCACATCTCGATCCGCGAAGTCGAGGAAGAGGAGCAGGCGGAAGACCGCCAGCAACAACGGCGAAATCTATGCCGATTTCGGATTCTATAATGTATAATATGAAAGGCCAGCAACAGCAGGCTGCACACGCCCTTATGGGGTTTTCACCCCTGCCTGAAAACGGCTTCGGAGGTGATGCTCAGGACAGGGAGGCTGTGGAGGCTTTGCTGAAGCTGAGCTCGGTTTGAGCGACTTTGGAGGCGTTTTGGACACATGGATACGGACATATCCATCTGGAGCACAATGAAGCACAGTCTAAGGAATGGCTGGCTGGAATGGAAACGGCGGTGACGCGGACTTTGAGCACGCACGATTGTCAAATACGTCGGTGTCGTTTCAGCTCGGTCGGTCTATGGGTTGGTCAGGTCGTTGTTTATGGTTCCTATTGGTTTTGAGCATACTCCTTATAATGCATCCTGCTGTTTTCTCTTTTTTATAATTTTACGACCTGATAAACACCCCACCACTATACTTATCTCTACTCTTGTTATTATGCTGGAGACATTGATCGACTGCACTTATATTCTTCATGCCGGCTAGCACGGGCACAGAGGACTTGTATATAGTTTCACCAAGCATTTTTACTCGTGGGGAGTTGCACCCTCAAAGAGACTTCTCTATCCTCGAACTATTTGCAATATACCCTCCTTACCAGGTGCGTGATACAACAATCTGACTAAATTTTCTGGCCATGGTCTGCGTGATGTCTCAATTTGGATCATATCAAAGCCAACGGATCGAGAAAGAGCCTCGCTATCAAAAATTATCTATCCCCGCGCAGACTTCACGGCCTGGAGTCTGTCTCCTCAGCGCCCAAACCACCAATTGTCGTTTGTCCAGACATTTATCATCTATCCTCAAACCCACCCTCAGCATCGACTCAGAGCCATAAATCTCATACCAAGACCTCGCAACCTAATCCAGCTCGTCCCTGATTGGTGAGGCATGAGGCCGAGTTTTGGTGTGGGGGGCTGGCAAAACATAGTTTGGTATGTCTGGGAATGCGAATTGGTTGGCTGGGGCGTTCTGGAATGTTGCATGCTGGAAGCCGTGAGCTCATCCTGTCTATGATGATCAGTCAAAGTGGATTCGCGTGGATACAGCAAGTGAGGTGATAAATAGTGTCGCAGAGACTGGGATACTGATTGGTTTTGCTAATACGAAGGTGGGAAGAGAGGAGTGGAGTCGTTGTGTCTTTTGGGTGGGGTGGATGTGGCATGTCGTTGGAAAGAGGTCGAGATGGAACGATATCCCTCTTGGACTTGGAAGAGGATGGACTTCTTCCTTTCTGTTGATGAGCTGAGAATATTGCCTTCCTGGAAGTATCCTCCCAGATACCTCAAATAGCAATGATCAAAGCATAGCCGGAGAGCGTCAATCATTAGGATATATACATCTGATCCTCAGCTATCAACGGGCAACGAATCCAATCTGTCGTGAAGCCATCTCCTCCCACTCTTGTTTCGGACACAAGAACCTGAATATGAACAAGAAAGAATAACTACCATCCGAACCCTTCCTCAAGAAAATCAATATTCCCAACACCCTGCCGCCTTCTTACCGCAGCTCGGACGTCGTCACCGAGGCCTCCAGGTCCGCACACGCTGACTCCCATCGCCCCAATCTGCTCCCGACTCTCCATCTCCACCAGCGCATCCACATTCGGTTTCCCCGGAAACATCTGCACCGTACTACTCGGGCTATGAATCTCCTTCGTACTCCTGGGTCTCGTAACAAACAGCTGAATCCGCAACACATCTCTTCGTTTCGGCATCGCGAGGATAGTAGTCATCCAGGGTTTTATCCATTCGAGGTGTTCGGGTGATTGAATCACCCAGATGAGCAGGACACGGCGGACTGCGGAGGTGGAGCTGGTGTAGGAGGCGACGAGGTCGCGCACGAAGGGGATTAGGTGGGTGATGCCTATGCCGCCCGCGAAGAGCATGACGGTGCCGTAGGAATGGAGAATTTGGGTGCCGCCGTAGGGTCCTTCGACGAGAGCGGAGAGGTCTACGAGGCCGCTGGAGGAGAGGGTTTTAGTGTAGAGGCGGTCGGTGAAACCGCCGTGGCGTCGGACTACGAGGGAGATGGAGGTTTGAGGGAGGGCGAGGGTGTCAATCGTTTGCGGGTTGCTGTCTGTATAGCCTTTTTCGGGGTCGAGGTGGTGGGGGTTTTGGGGGTGGGCTTCGGACCAGGCGACGGAGAAGGGGTGGGAGGTCCAGAGACCGACTGAGGGGATGGTCAGGAAGATGTGTTGGCCTGGTTTGAAGGTCCAGGGGCGGGCGAGGAGGAGGGTTATGCGGAGGGCGTCGCCTGGCAGGGCTTCGACTTGGGCTTGGGTGCCTTTGCGGCCAATGTTGCGGTAGATTAGGGAGATGAGGCGGAGGAGGCGCTGGTGGGGATAAGTATGGTGATGATGGGCGAGGGATTCGGGGAGAATACCTCAATAACCCAAATAGATATTACGACTTTGATCCAGGTGTGCTGGTTTGGGGCGTATTGCTCAAGATGGATATAGAGCGCGGCCAGGATTAGAGAGACCAAAGCGATGTGAATGTGCAAGAACGTTTCGTAAAAGGCATGGCGGAAGGCCGTCCAGGATGTCAGAATTATTGTGACCATTGTGGAAAGTGCCTACGCACCGGTAAGATGATACGTACGAAAACTAGGTTGTGGGAGGACTTACCACAAGCCCGAATACAATGAAGCGCGCTTCCTTCAAGGTATCTGAAAAGAGCACGAGTCCAGGGGTCTTGACCTTTTCGTGCATCTGTTGACCGACAACGATAGCCATGATTTCATTCGTTCCATGGGTAATTGCCAGAGCAACAACAATGTGTCCGAACCAACGGTGCATGAGATTAAAACTATCGTATGAGATGTTCAGTAGACTGATAAGTGGATTATTGCGTCCAGCCAGGAGAACCAATGGGATCAAGTTGACCACGGCGAGGGTTCCTGCTCGGTTCCCAAGATGCTGTAGCAGGTTCATGATGGGTCCATGCCATTCAATCCCATAAGCACATAGGACGGCTTCGATAACGAGGATGCCCGTGAGGAGCAGCGACTGAAACCTGCTTGGTATGATGCCCATATCAAAAGGACCTATTCGCATCTGTTTGCTGTGACGCAGAGTGAAAAGTGGTGCATAAAGAATATGTTGCTTGAACCAGCCATACAAGCGGTTCGGCAGCTTAAAGTACTGCTGCCTATCGTTGTTAAGGCACGTCAAGGTTCGAAGATGTCGAACAGAATAGATAATCACTCTGTATATGACCATGCTGACCGCAATGGCGCCAAGGATGATGAGAATATAGTGGGCAAAGAGCAGATTATTCGACGCGATTGCGGCTTGCACCGCTGGTGAGTTTTGTGGAGCACCCATTATGAGGTTGTGAAGAATTCAGGCAATGTATTGCAATTAATCTACCCTCTGATTAGGTTGTCAAACATGCAGTTGAGCCGTCAAGACTCGAATCGAAGCGGACAGGATCCAGAGGAAGCGTCAATCTCCCGGACGATAGATTCCCACGTCGAGCCAGCAACAACGAATATAGAAATGCTGTAGAGATGTTGGAACTGCTAGTAGCCTCAATTTTTGGAAAGTACGAATGTAGCCTCAAGATAACATCAAGTCCTGATGGTGGTGTACTTTTCAACAGCGGGCTCGTTGACCGAGACAAAAAAGTCATTGGACGAAAGGGCGCAAGGTACGTACTCCTGAGTCTTGAGGAAAGAGACGCGAAGGGCCAGCCCAACATGTAGACGCGGTATCCGAGTTTCTCGTGAAACGGTGGCGTCTGTGTGGAATGTGCAGAGGTTGCTATAAGGGCCGATTCAAGCACTGCTTGCGTCGGAACACTGGACACGAAGAGATCGACATACGAAGTGTGACAACGCAAGTTCAGGAGGGCAATGGTGGGGAATCTCGACTCCATTATGATGCTGGTGCTAAGACTGCTCGCTCCAATCTGCCTACAGTGTACACTTTTCCAAGGGTTGGAGTGGGAAGCAATATCACAACTCCCAGCATCAGCAGGGCCGACCCGGGGGCTCTGATCGCGCTAATCCCCCTATGACCGCCCAGACCCCCGATCCTGGAGTTTGAGCCTATCGGTAAGAGACGTGATAGGATCTCCTTGAGCACCCCCTTTCTTGCATGCAGAATCAATCGGTACGAGGATCTTTGAGCCAATCGCATTTACGAAAGATTATGATGCTAATATTATCCTAAGTATGGGTATTCTTATGCAAAACACAATGGTACAAATGTCTCGTGTCTCACCATCCCTATCTGCATCTCGACTGATACACAAGGAGACGCTGCAGTTGGCCGAAATCGCCGCAGGGACTGCTTAGAGAGCGCTCAATTCGTCTTCCGCATCCAACGTGTCCGTGTACAATTCGCGATCCTTGGTCAGCAGCCTTTTGACCATTTCAGAAGACTTGGAAGCTTTCATATTCAGATGCCTCTTCCTTTTGGCACCACAGACCCGATTTGGGATCACTATCAAAGTAGACAGGGCAGCTGGCCTTTCCTGTGAAGATTCTGGAGTTGACAGCTCATCGAGGTCGTCGTCCAGGTAGATGCTCTGTAACGCTTTCGGAGGGTAGATCTTCTTCTCGGATCGTCCGTAGACATCCTTGAAACGTAGCTTCTCCGATGCACCATGGTCGCCACTTTGGCCAGCTTTGGCTTTAATGCACACACGTACTGCTGCCACTTCGCCACAAGCTGGTCTGCCCGCGTCCCTAGACGGCCTTTCACGCTTAGTCGAAGGTGACAATCCAGATAGAAGAGGCAACTCTTGCTTGAGGCTTGACGTTGGCGTCTCAGCAATCTCGCATTTTTCTATGGTGTCCCCTCGTAATCCGCTTAAGTTCCGCAGCGTTACAGCTGGAGTCTTTGCAATCCATTCGCAGATACCCTCCTCCCATCGATACCCGGTGTTGCTCCGTGTGCTACCCCGAGCTGGTGTCTTCTCAATCGCAGGCTTGCTTGAGCCGATCGTCTCACTATTAAGAGCCAACTCCACTTCCAGAGCCCAGTCGAGGTGGTCAGGCTGGCTAGTCTCTTCCGAGAAGGCGAATGCTGTGGCAAGGGCAATGCTACCGCAAAAGCTTCGTAATGCTTTGTCTTGGCTTCTATAATTAGCGACATTCAGTAGGTCGTTGATCATTGGTTGGATGAACTCGAAGGCATCCCGCGATCTCGCCGTCGCGCAGCATTGTGCAAGTGTGCAAAGGAATAGAGCAACCTTGGTGGCAAACTCATGACTAGTCGGCAAGGCTGACAATTCTCTGACTTCTATATAATCATCGAAAGAAAGCTGGCAGAGAGATCTTCTCGAAGCCAATGATGACAGGCCGGCTGCCAACAGAGGCAAATGGATGCATTCGAAGAAGAGACCTGGAGCACCACAAGATTCGATGCTACGTGATGCTAGCTCAAGGCGCTGCCGAGCTTCCAAGGCCAAGTCGTGTAGTATTCTCGTACTACCAACGGTGGCGTTCTGTGAAGCCAGCGCTGGCTCAGACATACTAAGGAGACTTATTGCTGACAGGACTGTCACGACATTTGAAATCGCCGAGTGGGACCTGTTTTCGGAGGTGAGGAACGCGGAGCTTCCGGGAGTTGCGGTGACGCCCTCAGTACCGACGAGTTTCATTTCCTGGGATGATATGGCAGGTCGAAGCTTCGGGCGACGAGATTCCTTGCTGGTATGCAATCGTATACCATGCACTTCGAGAGGCGACCGAGGGCTAGAAGTTTGGTACGACTTCAAGACTGCCATTCGAAGCAAGGTGGTAGCTGCTGGAGCATGGTCATCTCCTTGTGCAATTGATTGAATTGCTCCGTTCCAGCACTCGATCATAACCTGGCTGCCAATCCACTCGTGGGTAAGGGCACCACTGTCCAGCATTGCAGCTGTCTGACGGTATAAGAAACCATGTCTTTGAGTCCGAGCTGCAAAACCACTGATGGCGGTAAACGTGGCTCGGGCACACTCTCGTGAGCGGCTGGTTTTGATCACGGTTATATTGCCGGGGCATTTGAGTGCAGATGTCATGTATTCAAGTACATGTTGTGCCTCCTCATGCGCCCCTAGCCGTAGACAAAGAGCGAGTATATCCCAAGTGGCTGTGTTTCCGAGAAGACCCTCCTCGATGGCAGTCCCGATCACGTTGAGTCCGTGTGCCCTTACCACTTCTCGTAAGGGTTTCCAGCCGCCATTTGACACAGGCCCAACGCCCTCCAGATCATTGTATACTCCTGAGGAGATATCGAAATCATTGTCCGGGTCATCGATAGTTGCCAAGGTTTCTTCCTCGGTGATATATCTGGGCACCTGCCTCAAACAAGTCGAAAAGAGTGAGCGACACTTGGTTGTAGGTGGGCTGCTAGAAGTAGTAGCTTGTAACAATGCTTCCAGGCCTTTGTAGATTCCGTCGAGCAGCTTTCCGCTGCTTGTATAGGGACGCTGGTAGAATTTGCGTGTCCCTTTTCGTAAATGTTTCGAGTTTAGCGCACTGCATTCTGGTTGTGCAGGTACTCCTTCCGCTGAAGCTTCCGAAAAGCATGGTGGCAGTCCTATCACAGCGTCCCTTGACGAGTATGAGGTCTGAGCTGGATCCTTATGATCCTCTCCGTTTTCCATGATCTCTTGTCTTCTTGCTTTCGAGACATAGGTTCGTCTAATCTTCTTGCGCGGCCTTGGGCTGCACTCCCATCCTCCACCTTCGATCTTGAGTATCGAGTCCGAACGTGTCTGATATTGGGATATACCATCAGATGCCGAGGTGCTACTCTCACTTGAGCCCTGCAAGCCGCGACTGGCCCCACGGTGGTTTGGAGCTGTCTGCCTTTCCTTTCTCAGAAGAGCGATCTTGGAGGACAGCGGGCGTAGGAGGCGGTGGCATCGAGCCGAAGTCCAGGGCGCCTTTGTGCCAGCAGCAGGCGAATCGGAGCTGTATGCGAGGTACTGTCGACTGTAGGCCCAGGTACCAGGTTCTATGCTCTCACCACCATTATGGCAGTCAACCATGTCCCCTCTTCCGAATAGCTCGTTGCGTCTGCTGGGACTGTTCGATGTTTATGGGGTTCCGAATGGCACTATCTTGCAGATAGCAAATGTAGCAAAAGCAATGTAATGAAAGCTACGTAATTATGCAAAAGAGCAGAGAGGATGTTGAAGCAAAGTTACAATATGTGAAATGCAAGAAGCTCTGTTTACATTAATCATTGTTCCGGTAAATACTGCTAGTCTCGAAATGGATTTGCGGAAATGTCACAATGGCCTGCCCTAACCACAAATCGATAGATTCAGCCTGAAGTACCACCGTACTTGGAGCAATATGACGTTCATCTACGCCTGCACCTACAAAGTAATTATCTATTTAGGTCAACAAAAGAGCACAGCACCGCTAACATCTGTACTGTTGGATTCACTTTTCCAGCAGTGCACAGCCTAAGCATTCCCTTTCTCCATGCTCTTCGTCTTATCGCCCTGCGTGTCTAATCGTGCTCACATCTTTTGCCATCAAATCTATACTTTCCCTGTAGGCAACACGACACAGCTAAAATACCTTTTCTGGTAGTACACGAAGGAGATTTGCCTTCTACATACCACAGATATATATCTCTTGATCTACATGCTATCTATTAAAGGAAGTACTGATTGAAAAACGTTCGATAGAAAATGTTTCAAGGAGTGTAAATGATCGTAGGAGCAAGACTCTCGATAGCAGCAAGAACGCGAGGCGAAGCAGAGAGCAGAATTCAAAAAACGTTAAGCATCTCGACACAAAAGATCAAGAGCTGGCCTTGTTCTGACGCATCCATATTATTTCCGTCCCTAGCGTCGACTTCGATGAAATATACGATCTCTGCAGCTTGGGAAGCGTCGTGTATGCCTTGAAGGACTCACAGTGGTGTGCCTACAAAATTTATTGGAGAGGCCGAGGCGGGAAACCATGGACAAGAACAAAATTTAGCGATGCCCCTTCACAAAATATTGCTAATCTGACCAGTACGAGAGAGTAATCGTTCATCAAAGTAAATTTCGTGAATGCGAAGGAGAGATTTATCAAGTGATTTTCGATCTTTTCTGGCTTTGGGGTCTAGTACTTCTGCTTGATGACGCTGAATAAAGCGCAACGGCTGCACATCAGTCTTTCTAAGAACCATAGAGTATTGGACAGGCATCCCGTTCCTTGCTACCAATACACAATCACTCGATGACGTGTTCAAGTCGCGAAACGACACGCATCTGTATTTTTCTCCTCTTGACGCACGGTCAACCCTGGGAATCTGGATGGTCAGCATACAACAAGTTATCAATGAGCGCAACGACTTCGACGTCGATGGTGAAGACATCGAGGACTCTGCTGGACGACAGTATTCTGCTCTTTTGCTGCAAATCGGGCAACGTGGAACGGTCGACGAATTAGTGACGCCTCCGGAACTGCAGTTGCAATTGCTGAGTCCGATCCAAAGGGAAGGAAAGAAGCGAGACCCTTCTTGACTCAGGAGAATTTTGAGGTGTTTGCAAATATCACCGAGGGGGACAATGTGCGCTCTTCCGATAAAGTCTAGGTAGATCCGTATGAGGCAGGGTCTCATCCTCAAATGAAGAGTAAGAGGCTGAAGGTCCCGGTTATGGCCAGATGGAGCTCAAGCGAAGTCAAAGTCCAGGTGAGACATGGGCTTTCCGGAGGTAACAAACTATAGACGGACGAAGGTCTCAGGTAAGCAATTCCTCTATCGTGAACCCTAGCCAATAGCGGCTATATGAGGGTCAGAGATGTATAGACAATGTGCAGTCGGATGTCCACCATTGGATGGATGCTTGGAAGCATATTGCGCATGTGAGGTTTCCTACGATACACCATACGCGCTATGATTCCGGGCAACTACCGTTGATCTGTACCAAGGGCACGGTCTAGCTTCCATGGAGCTCAACTTACAATTGTTAAGTCACCCAGATCAAAATACAGCCTTTTAAACATGCTTTCTTCAAATTGCCTCCTCACCCTCCTCCTCACACTCTCCCGCGCCGAGGCCAACCCCGACTGAACCCACTCCCCACCCCCTAGCTCCTTAATCCCCAGCCTACACAACTGCCTCAGCCTCATCAGCACCATCGAAAGCATCGCACGCCTACAAAAAAACCGGCTGCAACTATGGTCACGCTCCGATCCCCACGGTCACGGCGTACAGCTGCCAGCGTCATTCTTTTTCCCTGGCCTGGGTAACGAGTGCGAGTTTCTAGTTGACGTGGTGAAAGCCGATGATATGGATATATTTCCAACGGCAAGGATAGCGAACGAGGCCGGAGATATTGCGCTTGCGTGTTTGCTTGGTGAGGCGGTGCCGACTGTGGGGAGGGAGAGGGTGGGGCCGAGGGGGGTAGTTGAGGTTACTCTTAAGAAGAGAAATGTTTCTTTTGGGAGTGGGCTGGTCAGCAACGGAGACGTGGTTTCTGCATTGAACGGGACAATAGTACTAGTCGTGCAGAGCGCGCCGGAGAACGTTACGTTGGAAGCATGACAAGCTGTGGGGCGTCGGCTCACGCGTGGCGAACCTTGAGGAGTCGCCCAATTTGCAGAACTCACCGATCAAGAAATTGCAACTTAAGGTGACTCAAATCGCCTTGGTTGCTTCAAGCCATCGTTCCTGTCATAAGTCAGATGCCTTCCCTTTCCGTCTCCTCCATAATTTATACATGTTGCTATTGGGATTGCAGTGGTCCAGCTTGCAACCCACCGAACAGAGCCTAAGTTAGAAGACTAAGTTACCTAGCAGTTCACAATATCAGTTTCGAGCGATGGCATCTCAACACCAATTCTCCAATGCACGGCCAGGAACGCTGAATAGCTTGCTAGGGCCTCATCTCAGCCAGCGTGCTCCACAGTCTCCTTACCAGCAAGGCCGTCTTGAGCAAGTCGAAGCTTTTGGCGAAATCACTAGCGAACGCTGAGAGTCTTATTGCAGCTCACACCAGCAATGGAATTCTCACCCGGCCCACGTACTCGTTCTCTAATACCACATTCTCTCAGAGCCTCACTCCTATTTGGCTAACAATCTTCATTGGAAGCTTAGCTTTACTAATTCCCTCTATTCTCGGCCTTATAGTTGCTTGCAAACTCGACCAAGTAGGGGTACGATTAGGTCTACCTACCACATTTCAAATCGTCACAGGCGTATTCTGTAGCCTGCTCTCAATGATTGGGGAGAGAAGCAGGTCAAAATTGCAAGGGTGACTTGTGCTTTTACCAAGCAGCCATTACGATCAAGGGGTCCATGTGGACCGTGATTTGTAGAATTATCGTGGAGATGTTGGCGGGAAGTGGGAGACGGGCGTTGGCAAGGGAGGAAGGCAGGCTTTGCAGGGTTTTTGAGCCTGTGCATGGGACTGCTGAGGAACCGTAAAGTGGTGCTCGAGATTCAAATCGTCGTATAATGCTGATCGAGTAAGTCTTTTGCACAACATGGCGATCAGCTATTGGTCATGTATACGTTGACATATAAACCGAGTGGTGTCTAGATGGATAGCTTTCCCAGGCGAGCTCTGATTGAGGAGACAGATTTATAATACGCGCAGAAGCAGTATAAATAATCCTGGGAAATATGCCGTTAGATGGGAGCTATGATACTATGTTTCAGACGACGCTTTCAAGGCGCAAGCTAACCAATATCATAGCTAACATCGCACAACGATTCCTTTGTGCATCCCCTCACACTTGATAGGGCTGCTGAGAGACTGTATTCAAATTTTATATCATAACGATATTCTTCACGATTCGGCCTTACCTTCCTTCTTATGCTCCAGCACCGACTTAATCTCATCACCAGCATCCTCACAGCTCTGAATAGGAAGAATAGTATTCCCATCTTCGCCCAATATCAAACTGGCCCACCTCACTACCGCCTCAAATTTCAGCCATACCCTATACACTATAACATCGGTCCCATCAGGCAACTTTACTGGCTGATCGTTGTCCACACCCATGAACGACAGCATCCCTTGGTTATCAGTGGGGTTCATGGTGATGGGCAAGGGGGTTTGGCTAAGGTCATCCCGAGCGTCCAAGCGGGCACTCCCCATGCTCCGGACAAAATTCCAGTCGTAGGTGTAAGTGTGAGGGATTTAGGGTCGTCTTTGTAGGCGAGGACTTTGTCGAGGACGAGGGTAAAGGTTTCGTGGGCGAGGCCTACATGGCCGTCCGGTTGTCAGGTTGGTTGATGGGGGTTTGAACCTGCTGTTGCGACAATATAGTAGAGACTGTGAAACGACGCTTGGATTGTTTCTGATTCTGGTCCAAGTTTAGGATACTGATATGTTTGAGATGGGTCGGATCAATTTGTTATGTATCGATACTTTTCAGAACACCGGTCCAATTTGGTGAGTGAAATCAACAGTCCTCACCTCGTGTTAGAGAATATTGCGGCTGGCTGATTTTGTGCCATTCTTCCGAAAGCATTTCGCTCGAGTGTCGGATTGCGGTCGCCAACGAACGGTTTCAGCCTGGTATGGACAGCCACATGCAGCGAAAGTTTCTCTTTCGCGACTAGCTCGCTCGTCTAGCAACGCCCCATGCTTGAAGACAGCTGTAGCGTCGTGTGGCTAGCTGAGACATTGGTTCCCTCATTTCTTGATCTTAGACTTTCTATTCTCCAGGCTCTTCTCCACAGGCTATAGCATGGAAGCTATTTCTATTACATTCAGAGACGTCTGTATTGATAGGGTTATGATTTTTGGCCACGGCAGATCAAATCGAGATGTTCGGCTAGAATGGCAGGTAGGAATTGTCGAAATCGAAAGTTTTGCTGCTGAAAACATATTGTTCGCTGTCGTTCGAAGGTGGGTAGTAAACAAATTCCTTGAATGAGCTAGATAGCGCGACGAGTAACTTTCGAACTACCGTCGCAAACTCCTCGCAGCGTGGAGAATTGGAGAGTATTCTCGTAAAATCTATCATATCACTTAACTTTTGAGTATTAACCATCGTTAAAATATTCTGCATGCAAACTCTACCCTATCCCCATAAAAATCAATCATCGCCTCTTAGGCTTTCTCACTCCAAACCCCCAGATCATAATCCAGCGCCCGATAATAATTTAGTAGATCCGCCGACGTAGTCGCATTCATGACCTTTTTACTCGCCAAATCAATCGTGAGCAGATCCGTTCCCTTGAATTGAATCAATTTCCCGGCAGGCAGCGTGCTGTACAAACTCAGGGTCAGCTTATCGTTCTCCACCGTCACAACGGTAAATTCGATTAGAGGGATTGTTTTACCTTCCATAGCCCACATTGGCCGTCGTGTAAGCATTCTCCTGCCACCTCAACGCAATCCGATCGCACGTATGAAACGTAAATACCACATCATACGTAACATTCGTCACGCCACCCCCACCATAGGCCGATGCACTTATCGACTCCACCAGCTGGTGGTAATTCTGGATGTAAGGGATCGTGGAGCCGTTCTGTGCGCCTTCGTCGTAGATGTGAATCTGATTGATTGAATTAGATCTCAGCGCCTTTAACCTCCTCAAGGATTGGTGTTGGGAGGAAACTTCGAGGGAGAGGATAAGTACATCTTGAGTGACGGCTTTGTCAAGCCCAGGGAGACCACCCGTCGCGAATGCATTCAGCCAGCGTGAGGCGATACCTCCTACTTCGTAATCGGCAATACAGGAGCCGCATGTCCAGGCCGAGATTGGAGTCGGGTGTATGCAGAGGAGGACAGCCGACGCAAAGGTGAAGATATGCATCTTTATTGATAGTGAACACAATGAAATATCGGTTGTTGAAGAGAGGATCTTACCCTTTTGGATGTGGTGGTTTGGGGAACGAATAGTCAAGAATTCAAAAAGCCTTTGGGAAATGCAGTCGTTTATTCCTTGTGTTATGCAAGACGACGGCACGTTTGGAGTCCAGAATGAATACTGGAAAAGCTTAGACAAACACCCACCTGCCTTTATCAGGTCGAGCTAGTCGAAAGATTCACTAATGTGGCAAAGCAGGCCGTGTTTTCACAAAGCAGGTATGTTTTGTCTCCTTCCAGCTGCAGAAATGAGAGGGGATGTATCGATAGTGAAATTAGATCCCACACTACCCGTCGCGTGCAGAGTGAGCAGACTACCCTGGTCCCATGTGGTATATGCGATTTGGGGCGTCTTCTATTTCCAAGCAGCGCTAATGCAGGTAGCTTTTGAATCCTTCACAAAATACGGGCTATCTCCGATTCTGAATACCGCGTTATGGTAGAGCTTTCAGCGACGCGATATAGTAAATGAACGTTACTATCTACGTCGCTATCCACTCCTATAGTAGGCTCAGTACTAGGCGATCCAATTAACGATGGCGATAGCGACGGCGATAGTAACATATAGTGTTACGCCATGGATAAAATAATTCGGAATGAGGGGGCCCCTAAGCGAGCCACCAAGCGAGCCCCCAGATTTTGTCCATGGCGTGAGTGTGTAGTGAGGTACCTCGAATTTACCATGAGTAAAGATACAGGTCCTTGGCACCTCGGCTTAGCTTTCATCCGACCTGTATGCTAGCTTCATTATCGCCGCTTGGAAATAGAAACAACCGAAATGAATACTTGGTCCGCCCGTTGTAGGATGTCGTAATTAGTGTTTCCGCGAAGTTGAATCGGATACTAAGGTAGGTACCAGCGTAGTGGAGGAGATAGTATGAGGATGGGTCATTCTGATTGATCCGCCAGTAGAGATCTGACGGGATGCCTGTGGGATTCAATTTCGTGATCCGCAACTAGCGGTGCACAACGCCGACCCTGGCACCCCCGAGACTACTTTTCCCTGAGAGCTCTGTACTGCTGCTTCGGCTTTGAGAGCTAGAGTAAGGGGAACTTGCTGGAAGTCTATACGTTATCTTTTGCAAATCAAAGTGCCACTCTTGGAAAGCAGACTCCCGTTCTATGTAAGACCGAAGACTGAACAAGACCGAAGACTGTACCAGACCAAAGATCGTTGTGACGGCTCAGCCGACTTTTTGGTGGCTCTGCAGCTAAGAAGATGGGGCTGATGATAACGGCCGCACTCGCACAGGGTTCAAGGCCGCGTGCCTTGTTAGAACATCGATGGTAGGGTTCGAACTTCAGCTCTCGGTGGTGGGTTTGTTTGCCTGTTCACTGGCAAGAACCCACGTAGGCAACCCAGATAATGGTCGTCAAGACGGATGCAAAGCAGTCGGAGATGGCAATGATTCTTTGAAGCAAAATCTGAATCATCGACCTAAAATTTCTACTATATCCAAGCCGTGTTCGAAGCCTTCCCGTCCAAGCTTACAATTCCACCTTGCATAGCGCTACGCAAAAGTCTCCAAATTCTCCTTTCGTCCCCTCGTCGATGGCGGACTCCAGCTTTGTGCCGTACTTCTGCTTGTACGCTACCTTGATTCTCTCCATGTGCCTCGGTTCCCAATGGAACCGTACTAGCCGACTGACGAGCAAGTCGGACCGGTCTTTGGACGTTTCTGCCAGTGCTTGGTGCAAGAGCAAAGCGTCGCGGACGGGGCGATTAAGTACACCGTTGAGAATGTGCGCGAGGGTTTCGCCCTGTGGGAATTAGCTTCGTGATGCATAAAGTCCATACCATTTGGGGATCGTACCACTAAGTTCTGAGATTTTTTGATCATTTCTCGGGCAAAGTTTTTCTTGTACTGGCGTTCAAAGATCCGCAAGACTTCTGCGAGATGCTTGTCGCTCCTCACTACGATGATGTTTATCATGGCAGTCTCCCCTCCCTCTTTGGCAGTCAAACCACGGTACAGGTCCTGAACATCTCTGCCTATCAGATCAATGGAGAGCTTGTCACTTTCGGACATGCGCCTCTCCTCTAGCGCAAGCAGGACGGCGTTTCGAAACTTATCCTTCTTCAGCTCTGTTTGCATGCATTTTTCCAGACTATTGTTGTACCGCTGGTCGCTAAAGGCATCTTTGATCTTGACAATCTCACTATTCGTGCGCCCCATAAGACTCTCGATTAACAATTCTCGTCGGGAGGTATTTGATTGATACCAGAAGTTGGCCCAATGCGCCTCGCTCTCCCATCTACCAAGAGCCGTAGCGTACGCGACTTTGCCTAGATTGCCAGTCACTTTCACCTTGATGTGCTTGGCTATGTTGACGCCTTTGCCTTGAGCCTTCATGTGCTTCTTGTACTCTGTTCGCAGCATCAAGACGTGGTCGTCTGACAGATGAGGTAAAATCTTGAGCACAGGCTTGTGGTCGGGTGCGGAATGCTTCAAGGCTGCTGCTAGAGCAAGTGCATCAGGCTCAGGATCGTAGAAGGAAACGCTCTTGCTTTTCTTCTTAAGGATGGACCTATGGTGGCCGTCTGAGTCATCGGAGTCCTCAGCAGAAAGTGGCTCAAGATCGGAGAGGCCTTCATCCATTGTTGATGGAAGCATCATTGGTGATGGCATGGGTGATATCGACTGATAAGTACCACGGTATGCTTCCAGAAGCGGGCTTCCCGGCGGCAGACCGCCTTGCATATGGACTTGATGTTGGCCTGGTGCTGCTAAGCCCAGCATTTCGCCCGCAGCCCCGCCCGAGACCGAGAGACGGTGTAGCCTGGGTGGCGAGGGAGGAGCATGATACCCGCTACGAGATCTTGGATCAGCGAATTGGGGCTGGACTGTCTGGGTATAGGAGGGCTTCCTGCCGTTTGGAGGGTGTCTTCCTTGACCTGCATATTGATAATACTCAGGCCCTTGTGAAATGATCGAGCCAGAGTGGGATCTGTGGCCCTCTGGTCGAGCAATGACTTGCGGCTGGGCATATCTGGATAGGAATTCAGTAAAGTAACACCTTTATTATGAGGGCTCTATGTTGCGTACCCTGCAAATCCTCCGGGCGTCTGGCCGTATTGCTCCCCACTCTCAACGCTGCTATTACTCATATGCCGCTTGTATTCCGCCGGCCTTTGCTCATGGCGGTCTGGTTGTGCATAAATGCCGCCCCGCTCACGCTCGTACTTGGAGCCTCTCGACGTCTCAATGTATTCACCTTTCTTTGCGCGAACCAGAGATGTCTCAACTTTGTGTCTACTCTTCCTGTCATCTTCGCTGGAGCTAGAGCTGGAGTCGCTTTCGTGGTACAGTGGCTTTTTCTGAGACTTCTTCTTGTGCTTGGTGTCCGAGTCACTATCATCACGATGCCTTCTCGACGACTTCTTCTTGTATTTGGAATCTGAGTCGCTATCATCATGATGCTTTCTTGACGGCTTTTTTTTGGATCTTGAGTCTGAGTCGCTGCTATCGCTATCGCTATCGCTATCACGGCGCTTTTTGGAGGACTTCTTCCTGGACTTGCGATCCGAATCGCTTGAGGAGGAGTCATCGTGTTTGGAAGACTGCTTTTTCTTCGATTGGGTGTCCAAATCGCGGTCGTCGTAGGAGTATTTTTCCACGGTCTTCTTGATCACGACCGCTGGAGAATGATCGCGGCGCGCATCGCGTGATCGCTCGCGCTCGTCTTTTCGCCCTGGAGACTTAGACCTTCCCCTTGAACGGCCGCTATCAACTCTGAGAGACATCGCCAATGGCTCACTTATCAATGCCAACTGCCACAGCCTTGAGCGTTGCAAGAACTCGATGCTTCAGCTGAAGCGGCACGAGCGCACCAAGGGCCTGCCAAGAGAGCTGCCCTAGCCCTGACTTCCCCACATTCAGCCCTGTCACCATCTGCCGTCCCTCTCGTCTCTCCAGGCCGTTTTTCACCTCCATCACTATTCATCGACAGTGCTCTTTCTCGTCAATGCCAGGACATCTGATGATCCGGATGTCAGGAAGACATGCGTGTTGAGATGAAAAGCGACCGATGGCATGCTCATATCAGGTGGCCCTGGCCATAGATTGCTACAGTCGCTCCCGTGTGGACATTGCTGTAGGGAGTCTGGCATAGGCAATTAGTTGAGAGATCCTCCGTATTGTGGTGCTTCTGTCAAGGTACCGAGGCTCTGCTCAATGGTAGCCTTGAGTGTGGTGGCGAATCTGGCTCTACTGCTGGAGCTTGGGGGATATCACCGCTCTCAGTAAAGGATGGATCATGAAGCGGCTACAGAGGACCAAAGACCTGCTCCACTGTTATCGTCAGCAACGGGGTAATATTCTATTTCAAGGTCATCGGCCAGTGGAATATGCAAGTGCTGAAAGAGGAATGTCGCAAAGATGGGCCGTTCCTGCAGATCCCGCGTCTTTCCCGCCAATCCTTTGATGCACGTTTCTGCAAGACCCCAACCATCAACTCCCCACACTTCGGATGTATAGCATCATCGAGCATTTATTTCAGCTGATTGACATCATGCGGAAGATATTGCTCTAATGACAGTCTAAAGCGTACCCTCTCCACTGTCATTCGGACTTTCCCTTTTCACGTAAACAGTCGATCCAATGAGCGTGCTTTGGACGATACTCGTGCGCTCCATAGTCACGATGGATCCTCCCTCTATAAAGACGCGGTATCTCGTCTGCCGCTTGTCAATTTCCAATTCCTATATCCTCTGCTTGCATTATTCTTTCTAGCCATGGCTCTATCCTACAAAACTCTCCTAGGCCTCCTAGCAACTGTATCCTATATCAAAAAATCCACCCCAGCGTTTCCCGCCCCACTACTTGAGGAGCGTCAAGCCGCTACAATCCCAGACTATGTATCAACATATGGTACGCAGCCTGAATATTCATTCTTTGTTCTCGAGACTCACACTATTGCAGCTCCTCTCGTATGGCTATACTCAGGGGAAACATACTTCCCAAGTGACATTGGGACTCAGCTCGTTCACACCAAGCCTGAGATCAACTTTACTGTCGTAGATGGTTACCCAACTCCCTTGACCCTTGACAATCTAGACTCGCTGAACGCTCTCGGGGGGAAAAAGGTCTATCTCACTTCGGTCGATGATATTACTACCAACCCTGCGTGGCTCAACGGGGTCAAGCCTGATAGCACTGGAAAGACAGATGGCGCTACCAGTGTCGCCATCATTGTGAATGATCGTGGAAATGGCGAGCTCGATGCATTCTACATGTACTTCTATGCGTTCAATTGGGGTGGTCTGTTCTTAGACAAAGACGTTGGTGATCATGTTGGAGTACGTTTCCTGATACCACCGGATCTTGGCTAAACCTGAGCTGACCTCTTTGCGAAGGACTGGGAGCATAACATGATTCGTTTTCAGAATGGAGTGCCTTCCCAAGTGTGGTACAGTCAGCACAGCTTCGGTGAAGCCTTCACGTACAGCTGCCTGGAAAAGCAAGGACTCCGACCAATCACATATTCTGGCAACGGTTCCCATGCGAATTATGCAATTAATGGAACCCACGACCACACCATTCCAAATCTGAACTTGCCTGGGACAGGAATTCTCACGGATTACACGGATCAAGGCACACTGTGGGACCCATTGTTGGGCGCCTACTTTTACAGCTTCAATGCGATTTCTGGCACATACACTGCATACGACTCCTCATACCCAACAGCCTGGCTGCAATTCCTTGGCGAATGGGGTGACGAGCAATACCCCAATTCTGATAAGAGGCAACACGAGGTGATCCCTGGAATATCTGCAACAGCCAGGTATTCCGGAGGTCCTACTGGTCCAGAAGACAAGCAGCTCAATCGCACTAAAGTGTGCCCAACGTCTAGGGGCTATGTATGTAATGTGAGAGACACTCTCACGTCGTAAGCAGCAGGGGATAGATGTGTATTAGTACCCCAATTTCAGATAGCCTTTTCGCGAAATATCCGGTGCCACAAGCACCTATCCTTTTCCTCTCTAGACTCGTGATTTTTCAAATCCTTTGAAACTCTTCAATAGAGAAGGTATAGAAGCAAGATATGACACCAGATCATCACAATCCATAATTGATTAGTTTTAAAACGGCGCTAGCGGATGATCATCCTTGAAAGCTTGATTTGAGCCCCGAAGCTGATCCCTGCAGACCATTAAGAGCGCCCCCTGATATTGATGGCATTGGGCCATTGCCACTTTCAACACGTCGTAATATGTCTTACCTCGCTGAGCCGTTGACGTATGGTGGGGGAAGTTAACACAAATATCAATATTGGCCCCAGCTAACGCGCTCTGTAACTCCTCCCTTAGAAGCTTCCTGCCATGCAACGGATCCAGCAGCTTCGTACCTGATAATTGGCCAGCCATAGCATCAGAACACTCGTTGCAATAAATCGACAATTTTGGAGTGCGAATCCTTGCTTTCCTTTCTTGGTCGGCTGCTCAAGAACCACCAATCGCTACTTCCTCCGCGCGAATACCTAGACAACCAGCGTGCATATCGCGCCTTCTCCCAAAACAACACGCGCCAAAAACTTCAAGTCGACCGCTATCATGATGCAGTCAACATCACCCCGGCAGTATCGCTCTGTGAGTAAATCATACGTTCCAGCGTCAGAAGAGAATACCGTTCAAACAGTCGCCGAGTCCACCAACACCAGCAATGGTTCTCTGCGGCGCAAGGGCTCATTCAGCTTTCTAAAACGCAGCAAGTCCCGTGAAAGATCAGTGTCAGGCGGCAGCACTCCGCAACGGAAGCTGAGCAAGAAGGAATCATCAAGAAGACGAGAAGAACAAATGATGCATGAACAAATACCTGCTCGGGCTCCAAGAATTCCAATGGTCCCGCATGCGTCCGACTTACAGACATTCGATTGCGAAATCATGTCAAATCGAGCTGGAGGATCATTCCAGCATAGACTAGCCCAGAAATCATCTCAAGAGACCATCGGTTCGGACATGTACCGAGGAATGCCAATCCCGCCAGTCCCACCAATACCACAAATGCCTGGTGTCACTTCAGCCAGGAACCCTTACGTTGATCAATTCGCCCGGACGGAAAGTATGGCAAATCGTGGACGCCACAGCTATGCAAGCAGTGCAATAAGTACCATCAACAGCCCCAGGAAGATTCGGCGAAGGAAAGACCCTACTCCTTACAAGTAAGTATCCGGAGCTCTTGAACCTTGTGTTTGAGCTATGCTAAACAGTGATGTAGTATACTTGTTGTTGGCGCACGAAACGCCGGCAAGACATCCTTCATCAATTTCCTCCGTACTTCACTCGCTCTACCAGCATGGAAGCAGCGGCATCAGCCTCGTGATGATGACTTCAACAGTCCTCTTTCAACTGCGAACGGGGCCTTCCCTACCTTCATATCCCATTACGTCGAAACTGAAGTTGAGAGTGAGCGAATCGGCGTGACGCTCTGGGATTCGGAGGGGCTCGAGTCCAACGTCGTGGATATTCAGATAGAAGACTTGACTACATTTATCGAGAGCAAGTTTGAAGATACCTACAATGAGGAGAGCAAGGTAGCCCGCGCTCCGGGCTTCCTTGATACGCATATACACTGTGTGTTCCTCGTGCTTGACCCTGTTCGCCTAGATGCCAATATTGCTGCTGCCCGGAAGGCTAACGAGGTTAATGGCGTCAAGGCTAAAGCCAACTCGTTTGCCAAAGGGCGCCCAGAGCCTACACCTGGGGGCCTAGACGAGAATCTCGATATAAATCTACTACGTGGACTCAAGGGCAAAACCACCGTCGTGCCTATCATCGGGAAGGCGGACACTATCACATCAGCACATATGAGGCATCTCAAACGTGCGGTGTGGGAGTCACTCAAGAAGAACGGCCTGGAGACACTGGAAGCACTCAGTCAAGACGATGGCGAAGATGATTCGGACATCGCCTCAGAGCACTACGGTAGAAATGGTCTCGATGAGCGAGACCAAGATGCGATCAACCACGCTAGTCGCACAAGCGCCGCCAACAACAAAAAAGAAGCAGACAAATTTTCAGTCACTTCCCACCTCGACTCTGCTTCTGACTCTAGTTCTTCCTTCTCAGCATCAGAGTTCGATCTCGCCAAGCCAGGCAAGCCATCGAAACTCACTCCCGCCCGCACACCATCATCTCCAACCGTCCCTACTTCTGCACCAGTGGAGCCTCCTGTGCTTCCCATGTCAATCATCTCTCCTGATCCTTACGAGCCAGAAGTAAATGGCCGGAAATTCCCGTGGGGATTTGCGGATCCTATGAATGGTGAGCACTGCGACTTCGTAAAATTGAAGGAAAGAATCTTCACAGAATGGAGAGGCGATCTGAGGGAGGCAAGCAGAGAGCTCTGGTACGAAGGCTGGCGAACAAGCAGACTGAACAAAAAGGCGAGGAGAGACGGAGGGTTTGTGGGCAGTATGGGCAGTGCCATGACGCAGGCATGGGCGCAATGAAGATGCAAGAGATGGAGCTTTTGAAAAAGGTGTTCATAAAGGTGGAATTATGTGCGGCGAAGGTTTACATTCTCATACCCCTTTCTTCTATGTTATTTTGTTCGACTCACTGTACGCATAGAGCTACCAGCATTGGCGCTTGTGCAACATAGTTGGCGTAGTCATCTGGTGTACGCTGAGCGTATTGCCATGGAGAATTGGTGAATCCTAGGTACATTTTAGGTGTGTATGTACCAAAACGATAAATGATTCCAATGAATGCAATGCTTCCATTGCACCGTCTTCGTCTGTAGACAATCTCGCCTTTCAAATGCTCCAGTAGCCGTTCCAGGAACTGTCAATGTTAAACACCATTTCTGATGCACAGTAGAGCCACGACTCTTATCATGCAATCGCTTTTCCCCTTCGCGAGCCCCGTGTCAATGGACCAAACAGGTTAGTGTAGATCTAACAGCTATTGGCGCTTGGCATTGATGCTCTACCAAAAAGCTTACCCAAATCTTGACTGTGCTTGGGCAAGGATCCTGACCTGCTGATCATGATGCACGAAACAAGATCACCTGCACATACAACTGCAATTCTACACCTCGGTTCCACGGCGTGAGTCTCCCTTTGGTCCAGTCTGGGCTCCTGCTCTCTGGGAACCTGGAGCATATACTGAACATATCTATTGACCCCGGATGAACTTATGACCTTATAGCGCCTAAGGCCCTAGCTATCCCTAGAACTCTAGGCTTACCACGCCCGGGGCCGGTAGTATATACTGAGCGTATACTACTATAGGGCCCGCTATAGGCGAAACAGTACTAATGGTGCTGTAGAAAGGGCGATATACAGTAAGATAATAAATAACACCGACGATATAATCGTAATAAGTATAATAGGCTATTAGGTCTAGTAGCTATAGCGGCTAGTAAATACCGCTAGCTGAGAGCTATTTTACTTTACTTTATACTAGAGCTTCGACCCTCCTTTAGAGTCAAAGTTTGACCCTACATAAACTCTATTTCGGTATTTCCATTAACCCCGGTTTAACCCGCATGGACTGAGGATATGTACACCGACCCCAGCGGAACTACAAGCCCCTGCCCTTACTTTCTCTTCTGTGTTCTCCAGCAATTGCCTCCAAGCAGGCCATGCATCAATAAAGCCACTCTTTTCGTCCAGACTTTCCCACACGCCCTCACCAATCCAACCCAAATGATAAACAATAGCCAAGATGAACGACCCAGGGCTCGACGACCCTATCAACGAGAATTCCAAGATTGAAAATGACATGAAAGAGGAGGAAGAGGTGGAAATGGAAGATGAGCAGACCTTTCTCAACCCCAGTCGCTGGTGGTTCGCGTCGACGGCGTTCCCATTGCTGGCGGGCACGTTTGGACCAATGGCTAGTGCGTTCAATATCTGTGCTTTGATTCAACATTGGAGAGTTGAGATACCGCCGGGTTTGGGGGCAAATGAGAGTCATGGGAATGATGTTAGGGATCCGAAATGGTAGGATTGGGAATTTCCCCTGCTATCTTCATGGTTTTGCTAATAGAAGTACTAGGCTTCTCGCGAACAATGGTGTCTCACTTGGCTTCGCACTCATCGCGAACTTCGCCCTCCTTCTGAACATGGCTCGACGTCTCTCCTTCTCGATTGCGCAGCCTATCACCATCATCGGCTGGTACCTCTCCTCCATTTTCCTTATTGCCGACCTGGCAGGGATCATACACATTGTTAAAGTGCCAGGCGAAAGACGAGCACTGACACAAGCCTTCTATTATGCTATGTTCGCGGCTGGCCTCTACTTTATCATTGCCAGCTTGATGGTATTTACTGTCTATGGCGCTTGGAAGGGACACTACTCGAAAGAGTTCAAGCTGTCTATGAGCCAGCGGACGCTCATGCTGCAGACTATAAGTTTCATGATATATATGGTTGGAGGTGCTGGCGTTTACGCAAAGATTGAAGGATGGATGTTTGTGGACGCTGTGTACTTTACGAATTACACGCTACTAACTATAGGTATCGGTGATTATGCACCTCAAACGCATCTTGGAAGAGGTCTGCTTTTTCCATACGCTATTGGTGGTGTCGTAATCCTGGGTCTCGTTGTCGGCTCTATCCGTTCTCTCGTGCTAGAACGTGGACGAAAAAAGCTCGGTAGCCGGATGGTAGAGAAGAAGCGCGAAGTCACACTCAAACGCATGCTCAAAAAGAACCAAGAACACAGACTCAACCCCGTTGAGAACAAAAAAATGGCGAAGGAACTCGGGATGTCAGAGCGAGAGAGACGAGAGGACGAATTCAATTTTATGCGTCAAGTTCAGCAATCTGCCGCGACGAGGCAAAAGTGGACTTCATTGTTCATTTCCGGCACGGCATGGTTCTTCCTGTGGTTCGTCGGAGCCCTGATATTCTATTTCGCGGAGCACGAGCAAGACTGGTCATATTTCGGATCTCTGTATTTCGCATACACAACCCTGTTGACGATTGGCTATGGCGATTACAAGCCCTTCAGCAATTCGGGCAAGGCATTCTTTGTATTCTGGTCTCTATTGGCCGTCCCAACCCTTACCATCCTTATCAGCAACATGGGCGACACGGTGGTAAAGACTATCCGCGATCTGACGCTATGGATCGGAGAGATCACCGTCTTACCAGGAGATGCTGGCATCAGGGCCCGGGCGAAGCAGATCATTGCGACGGGCACACAAGGCAAGGTCTTTCGAGGCTCGACTGATATAATGGAACAGCCACCGGGCATCGAAAAGGCTGGGGAAGACGTTGGTGATCCAGAGAAAGCACATGCTGGTGGTCCAGCTGCCGCTGGCACCGATCTCTTGGCTGGCAAAATCCAAAAAGAGGAACTTCACGAAGCCCGAGCAGCAGGCATGAAGGGCGATAAGATGGGTGAGAATATTCATGAATACCATTACCTATTAATCAAAGAATTCCGCAATGTCATGAAACATCTCAATGAATCACCACCCCGGAAATACACGTATGATGAGTGGGACTGGTTCCTGAAGCTCATGGGCGAGGATGAAGGTAATCATAAGTCTCATAGGGCACCTCCTATCGAGGTTAAGAATATTGGCGATAAGGAGCCGGATATTCAGCAGGGCCAGACCAGTGACAATACAGATGATGGCATAAGGCAGTGGAGTTGGTTAGGGAATAGGAGTCCGCTGATGGGGGAGACGGAGGAGGCGGAGTGGGTGCTTGAGAGGTTGAGTGTGACGTTGGAGAGGCAGTTGAACAAGCAGAGGGAGGAGAATGCGAAGGAAAAGCAGAGGACAGGGAGAGTGGCGGGGAGGAGGATTCGTGACAGTAGTGGGAGTGGGAGTAGTGGGACGTTGGAGGAGCAAAAAAACAGTAATGCCAGTGGCAATAGCAACGTGTGGGAGAAGAGTAAGTAATGTTTGTTGAGGATTCTGTCATCGTGCATTTTTAGCGGCATTGTTTATATCCTGCGATCTCCAGAGCCAAAGAGTTTGGATTCCATATGTCGAGGGGTTTGACAGAATTCGGATCGAGGCATTCTAGCGCGGGTGTGGATAAGAACAAGTGATATGATGTGAGGAACTTGCTATCGAGCATGATTAGCAGCATTGTCCACGTCCTGCGATCATCGCACTTGGAAAATTGGAAAACGTGCTGGTTAGAATCTTTACAAACGCCGGATCGATCTTCCAACGCGTTCTGCCCGCGATGAATGAAAATGAACGCGAGCTTGCTACCCATTGGCAGGATTTTCATACCCGTCTCGATCGTCGGATTTTGCTGCTCTGCAGCTTTGGTATTGGGATCCCGCAAGTTTGGAGGTGCACGAACACGATGTTTGCTACATCTCGGATCGATTCGCCGGCATAGATGCCTGTCTTGAAGAATGCGAAAACCAGCTTGGTATGCATAAAAGAAGGTCTATACCCATCTCAATCGTTACTCCTCGCTACTACGCAGATTTGATACCTCGTGAGTAGCCAGTGTGCCACCGCTGCGATGCGTACGGGCGTGACGTTGCCTCGATACACGAAAGACTGGCCCGATCAAGTATATGTATCCGCTCTCATTCACTCCAGACATATACAAAGCCTGCTATCATGAGCTGCTCCGTTTCTTCCCCACTAAAACTGTCATGGGGATCCGTGCAGGATCAACTTTCCGCATTCTTCTTTTGTGCGGGGTGCGGTCCGTTGAGGCAGCCCAATCGATGAGTCTCTAATCCACATTGCTCTTTAGAGTGACACAGCGCCGTCATGGGTCATGGGTTCTCTTCTCCGCCCTCGAAGGCGACGAACCTTGTACTATCATTGACCTATGGTCCTGGAGAATGCTGCTCCAGCTTCTTCTTCATCAAATGCTCTACCACACTCGTTTCAAACAGGCCAGGAAACATCGACTTCAGACTCAAGTTGTCGCGAATCGAGCATTTGCTCTATTCTATCGGCGTACAGTCCCCCATACTTGGAACAATCAGCCATGACAAGTCCGACCGCCATTGATGTACTGGTTACACAATTGACCACAATAGAGATCCCCAGCTCAGCTTCCAGACGCTATCAAAGGAGGTATGTAACGGTCAACCTCGCGCCCACTGCCTCCCCATCTGTCACCCCGACCAGCACGCTGCCGCCGATCAGCGAGACACCCAAGTCCTCCGTCCCCACAGAGACTTTCGTGGGGGTCACAGTTGCACTGGTCATTGTCATCCTGCTTGTCCTCGCTGGAGCAATCTTCCTGTTGCTTCGCGTTCGTCGGCTCCGTCAGCAATCTCTACGATCCCCTCACCGGCCAGGGCCAAGGTCCAATCCTACAAGTCGCAGCGACACGGCACTTTCTGGCCATCGCCTCGAGAAGTTCTCGACCCCTCCACCGCGTATACATCAAGCACCTCCCATTAGCCCTGCTTCACCACCACGGACATACACCCCAACTCGGAACCGTTCTGATACCGCATCACCTCTCGGACCCTATTCAAAAAGTGGTGCCAGCCAGCGTGACAAAACAGCCTCCCCTACCAACCCCACCCGCACTCGCATTCCCACCTCCAAGTTCACCGCCCCACCCATCACCGTCACTCCAGCCCGCCAAACAGCATCCCCTAGCAACAGTCAACCCCGACGTCCCAACGCAGCATTTATCAGCGGCCTCGGAAGTCGTTCAGAGGTGCAGCACCACCTAGCAAACCTGCAAATGCTGTCCGACACTACAGACATGTCCACCGACACCGTCGACGGCCCCAACGGGCCCCGCCAACTCCTCAATCCAGCGACGGCTGCCAGGCATGCGAAAGCGGCTGCTCAGGGGAAGAATCTGGCCTTGCTTTCGAGTGATGCGAGCGAGATGGACGATCCTATAGCTCAGATATATCAAGAGCGGATCAACAATTTCGGACCCAGTGGGGATAGGAGGGGCCAGGGCGCCAGGACTTGGGAGAATCAGGGGAGTGGGGTGACGCTGCCTAGGCCGCTAAACACGAAGCAGAGGTCTGGGAGTGATGGGCCGGGGGTGGTTGAAAGGGCGAGGCCGGTGGCGAGGGATAGATTTGATCGAGCGTAGCACGGTGGTACAATTGAACATATTTAGTATTGACTTACGTGGTTAACATGGGAGCGAGCGATTTGGCGATGGGAGCTTGGGTATGTGGGACATCATATGGGCTTTTTAGGGTTTGATTTTCATGTTGTATATATCCTGCGTCTATGCCTATGGTGCACATGGCGAATACATAATCTACACGGCTATCTTCGAACTACCGTAAGCAAATTCATGCTTATGACTAGCTCATATTACACTCAACAGCAGTGTCAAGCATGGCGGTATGTCCTCAAGATGAGATAAGAATTCCTCATTGCTAAATAAAGCGGAGTAAGAATGGCATGTGTCGAGCGTGTTTTGGAGACTCTGAGCGCACTTTTGCGATATCGTACCCGAAATGCCTGCCAGAAGTAAGCCATATGAAAGTCTTGCTAGACCATATGGATGCACGACTAGAGCAGGAATGTGTACAATATTGACCATTCCTGAGCGGAATAGGAGCCACATTGAGAGAAAAAGAGAGGAGAACGTGGTCTAAGTCAGTTGACCTCGTATCACAACAGGAATGTGTCATACTATCAATGGATCCAAATCCTTTATTCTTGCGATCTTTCCATGGTCCAAAAAAATCAGATGGCGCTATACGTAACCACTCGATTCTCCGCCATTACCACGTCGGACATGAGTCGCAGATGAAGATGAGTGGCAGATGAGACCTAAAAACGACCTCTTGCATCACCTGCTCTTGAACAACCTGTCTCAACACAACCCCCCATTGCACAAACTCCCCATCTCCAACCTCCAACATCCGTCCAACTCTCCCTCTTTCCCTCCATTCTCTGTCCCACTACAAAACAACAACGCATCCACGATTCGCTATGTCACGACCCCAAACCCCCCAAATCGGCCAACCTGCTGAGCGTATGGAGTCTGAGCCAAAGCGTGAGGGCGCATCTCTCACCTCTCTCTCGCATTCCATGTCCCACCTATCCACACACGAGTCGACTCCTGTTGTCAATCCTGTCGCAGCAATGAATAATTCACCACTGGTGGCTGTCTTCCTACTCAAAGAACGGGCCGTGGACTCGGGATCGACTTATACGACTTGCGGTAGCTGTACCCAGATCACAGACTGGAGCTAGGTCCGCATGGTCCTAGGGAACGCCATTCGGAATGCAATCTTGTGCGCCACTCGACAGGAACGGTAACATTCTCAGAAAATCTACAACAGCTTGCTAGAGACCAAGTGTTGAATTGTATCTACTTAGATCTGGTTTGAAGTATGCGAGATTGAGTGTTGGCGAAGAGGCAGAACGAAATGCATGCATGCTTGCATCTAGAACGAATAGGTAGACCTGAGATTGAACAATACATATGCATTTACAATTGCCTGAGGTATCCAGTCTTCGCATCACAGATCGAAATATGGGCTGCATACGTACTAGTTCACACCTGCGTCTCACTTCAGAGCCTCCACAATTTCCTTCTTCTCACCCCCAACAATGGTAGCCTCCTTCCCCTTCTCCGGCGTCCCCTTCCCCCTCATCAGACTCGAGCTCCTACTCCTTCCCCCCTCAATATCAGCCTTGACCTCCCTCAGGACGTCCTTGCCCTCCTCGAACTTTCCCAGCCGCACGACCAAGCTGGTATTCTCTCGTTGCAGAGCCCCCACTTGATCTCGGAGTATATCGCGCTCCCTACTCACAACCTCCAACTCCTGCCTCAGCTCCTCTTTCTCCCTCGTCAATTTCGCTTTCTCATCTTTATCCGCGTCCTTCCTCTTCCGGTCTTCCATCTTTGCAGCCTCTTTCTGGCGTTTAGCTTCGAGTTTCGCTACTTCCTTTTTGTAGCGCTCTTCTTGCTTAACCACTTCTTTGGCGTGCTTCTCTTCCATTTTGCGGACGCGCTCTTCTTCTTTGGATGATAGGTCCTCTTTGTCTTTCGTTTCCTTCTCGCGATTTTTAGCCAATCTCTCATTCAGCTGACGTTTTCGCTCGTTGAGCTTTGCCAGCTCCTTTTCGTGAGGCGACATTCTTGCTGTATCTTTCGAGTTGGAAAGTTTGGTCTGAGAAGTGGTGGATTTAGTAGATAGTCCATCGTCGAAATGGTCTTCGGCGCTGGCGAATGAGCCGACGCTCGATTCAGTACTGATGGACGGGGAGCGAGTGGTGCGTGTTGTATCGTCAGGGGGCCCTGCCACTTCGTTCACGCTAGCCACGCTGCCTGTCGCAGACGGCGACTGTTGGTGGCCGGATAGCCGGTCGATGACCGCTTGGGGAGCATAGGTCTCGATACCAGAGTAGGCGGCGCTGGCAACCGTGGAGAACAGACCTCCTGGTTGCGGCTGCGGCTGTTTCTGGAGCTGCTGCATCTCTGAGGGTGATGCGATATCCAGGCTTGCATGCCTTGGCACTGCCACGGCTGGTGTTTCAACCGCATCAGCTTTGCCGTCTATTCCACCCAGATGGCCATTCGTCTCATATGCTTCGAGCTCTTCCCGTGTCTTCTGCTCGATGTGCTCTGTATTCCCCTTGGCCAAAGCTTCGATCTCGTCTTCTGGGTGTTCCTTCTTGCATGCCCAATCCAGAAATTTGCTCGCATCAGCGACAATACTTCCAGGCGTTCCTCTCTCAACCATGAATCTGGGCACACTTCCTCCAGGATCGCTCCGCGTTATCATTGTCCATTCTACTGGATTAATCTCGGCTACATCACCTGTATGGGAGTTATCCATTGTCTCACCCTTCGCGCTAGAACCCCTCGACTCAGCAAAGGAGATCGTCTTTCCACGCTTTCGACCCTCCTTTATGATATCTTCCGCAAATGCTGGTGACAGCTGGTCGCCATTTGGCAATATCTCTGACGACCCATTCGCCACCTTTTCCGCTTGCCGTAATAGCGCCTCTTCCTCGAGAGAAGATGATTCGTGTCGCCGCATGGTTTTGAGGAGATCGGTGGTAGACGATGCCTTTGTACGTTTCCTGGGTATTTCGCGTATAAATTCCACGGACTCGTAATTCCCACGTATGAAGCCGTCTCTTGGTGGGCATTCTGGATGGTCGCAAGGTCTCGAGATGACCATGAAATGCCTTGGAGTATCGCTGAAGCGTGCTCTTGTCGGTTTCCCTCGTTCCGACGCAGATGAGGAGGGTCGGCTGTCGTCAGGCTTGCTCAGCGCAGTCGAAGACGTCAGAAGTAGCGTAACGAAATCTCTCGGTGTAGTAGGGCCGGGAAACTGCGCGGATAAATGATACACTGCAACTCCGTTAGTTATCGCTCCTTCCTTACCCCCTAGTACCAAAGCACATACCTTCCACTATCCCCGCCCCCTCAAAAGCCATTTTTTCCACCCTCCTCTCTCCACCAATCCCCCTAATGTTGCCCTCTCCCGGGCCCCCCTTCACCTCCAACGTCTCCGGAAACTCCCTCTGCAACCCCAATTTCCACTTCGTAAACCCCAACCCCTCATGCACACTCCTCCTCGCAAACCACGCCCCCTTCCCATCCTTCCCAGCGGCTTTGTACACCGCCATACCCAACGGGTTATCTTTCGCGCTCAACTTTATAGGCTTGCCCCATTCTTTTTGCAGGCTTTCATGTGCGGGGTTGAGGAGCTCGGAGCGAGCGCTACTGGAGGAGATCTCGGAGACGTTGGAGGCGATGGAGGCGCCGGTGGAGGAGCGAGGGCGGTTTGTGGATGTGACGAGGGGGTCATTTGGGGGCGGGAGGGGAACAGAGTCGATTATTGTTTGGGCGTCTAAGAAGGCTTGTTGGAGGTAGGTGGTGGCTTCGGATTGGGAGGTGGGGACGGAGGAGAAGGCCATAGGACCGAGCGATTTGAGGGCGGCGTGGAGGGCAGCCATCGTGAGTGTGAGTGTGCTGTGGGAGAATTGAGGACCCGGTGTTTTCGAAGAGCGAAGGCGATATTTTCGTTGTCTTGGTCAATGTCTTGAAAGTGGCTGACCCTCTAAGTGAAAGGTTTTAACGAAACTTGTCGTGACGAAGATTGCTTGCTGTAAAATGAGAGATAGGAATGCTTTAAAGATAACGAGATACTGATTGCTATCTATACAAGCTCTTAAGGTCGTAAATCATGGCACATAGCGTTGCAGTTGTTGGTTGAAGCAAGTCGGGCAACTTTCGCGCATGATGACGAAGCGGACAGCACTCATCAACATCCGAATCGAGCACGGGGACGGGCACGGGCGAACTTCTTCAACAAATAATCTGGCAGGTGAAGGGCAATGGACACGATTGAGAAGAGGAATTCATCTTTGTGAGAATGTCCGTATTTCACATTATATCACATGTATACAGAGCCCAGCTCCACCACCCAGCATCGGCTTCCTCCCACTCAATGAGAAGCATCCCAGAAACCAGTTCCAAGCGTAGGAGATGAGCCTACAAAACCCCACGCGTCGCCCAGCTTCGTCACCGTTCCGCGTCCCCAGTCAAGACCACAAAGAAGACCACTGATCCTCCCTCAAGTTCCACCACAGGCTTCCCTCGATGCGCAATCCCAACCGCGACCTCGTCCCGATCATCCACTAAGCGAACAACGCAGCACCCTCATTATCCCGGCATACCAGATGCGCCCCCTTAATCCTACTAGGTGATTGTCGTAATCTGCCCACCATGCCCGCTGGTACTCAGTACCAGAAATGGGAATCAGAACAGCAGGTATGTGGCCGGAGCTCGAGGGGATGCGCAAGCGCAGGCTGCCCCATCGAGTCGGGCCGCTCCCTGAAAGACAACAGATTAAGGAAAAGAATACAGGATCCGCGATGTAACAGTGACATTTTTCCTCCGATTTCTGTTGCCGTGAGGCCTCGATCTTGTATAAATGCCGGATTTTAAACCTCCCAAAAAGTCTGTCGAGATAGAAGCGAAGGTGGTGACAGGTCCGGCCGAGTCGTGATGCGTAAAGACAATGGAAGCAACGCTCGCTAAAACACGCAGGACAAAATATAAGCGAGAAAATAGGGTATCCGGCTCTGGTCCGTATCGAAGAATCTATCGTGATACCCGCCCGCGGTGGCGATGGCGTTTATGGTTCGTTGAGCTCGTCAGTGTGAAGTAGCGTCCTACTTTCGGCCTGCACGAAGTCCTTTCGACGCCTCCAGTGCTGGATGAACATGTATGGAGCGTTCGATTACATAGCATACGACGTCGGCGCGGCTACGAAGTTCTGGTAGTTGTCCCATCCAAATCCACCAAAGCCTGTACTCGTGCCGCATTGTTGTGACGTGAGTAGGCTAGGTAGAGGAAGCGGCTGAGACATCGGCGCCGATGTAACTGGGAGACTGTAGAATTGTGGTGGACTTGGGCTGCCGCTGGTATATGGGTCGCTGTAGGATGAGCTTGAGGTCGGCGAGTTCATCGCTGGGACGTCGTCGAAGAACATGCTCGTATCCATACCAGCATCCATACCGAAATCCATGCCTGCATCCATGCCAGCCCACATGCCGGAACCGGAGTCCGCCGTTGTGTAGACCGTGCTGTTTGATGGAGCATATGAGAAAGTGTCTCGTCCACTAGTGAACTGTGACGGTAGAGTTGGCTGCCACCAGTTCTCGGCACCGGTTGAACTTGGTAGGACTGGAGTAGGACGAGCGATGTCGACAGGGCGTGGTGGTGGGGGAAGAAGTGGAAGGAACAAGCCCATGATGGCGGTCTTGACCTCTTCTGCTCTCCCGCAAAGCAACTCGCCGGCACCATCCTCCTCTAGTCCTTCCAAGGCCATGGCACCCGTACGGTAGACATACTTATTGATGGCTTGCTTGAAGTCCCCCTGCAATCTCTTGAGTTGGATCTCCTTCTCCGACCAATTCCAAGTGCTTGCTGAAGTGTCTTTTGAGTGAATCTCTTTGTGGTACTCTATCAGTGCGTCTATCGTCTCGGGCGTGAGCTTGAAGGCGACTTCGTTCTGCGAAACCATGTCAACGTGGACGATGTAAGCTTCGATTGCAACCATCTTGTAGTTGAAGACAGCTTCTATTAAAGGATTGTCGTCATGGACGAGTTCCGACTCGGGGGCCTTTGCGAGCAACAGCGAGCAAAGAGTCCAGATTGCTGACGGAGACGCAAGCGTCTCCGTTAAGCATCGAAAGTGTTGGGGTACACTGTTCAGAGGCCTCTTGATCCGGTTTATTCTCTTTAATGTAGCAGTCAACCAAGGATCTACCTTGGTATTGAGGACTATGTTAGGAGCGGAACGAGTCTGAAAGGCGGCAGCCGAAGCGGGAAGTAGTTGAGCAGGCATGGTGGTGGTTGATGTTGATGGTTGATAGATTGTATGCGATAGGATGTAGAGCGGATATCGTGGGGTGAGGCTGACAGGAAAATCGTAATAGAAAAAGAACGAATTATATGGCGGTCCCAAGACTAGGGAAATATTGTGCACGCCTTTTGTAAGAAGGAAAAGAGTCGGTGGAGGTCGCACCGAAGTAGGGTAAAGGATAGAAAAGGGTATTATTTGGTGGGGGTGGTAGCATATTATATTCAGCGAGACGATTTGAGTGGGTCAGCGCAGTCGAAAGTCACGACTCACACAAGATTTGGCCATCTGCACAATCTAGCTTAGAACTATGCAGCTTGTAAGGATTTAGCCCAAAGCGACTGTGTATTTACGTTCGATGCGCGCTGAGCAGAAAGCACCAGTGCTCGCCTCGGCAAAAAGGCCGCGCCAGGCTGGGCCCTCACAGCCCCCAGCCCGCCGTTGCCGTGAGTCCCTAATATGCAGCTAGAAACGAATGGCTTATTTGCGTTATTCGCCTCCACCTTGACTCTTGATCAGTAGACATGCTGTGGTTTGCTAACATGGAGATTGCAATAGAAGATCATATTTCCCTACCAACTTGCGTTCGGTTGATGATCCTCACGATTAAATTGTTTATCTCGACAAGTCACACGTGCAACAGGCAAAATTTTAATAGAAACGTATCAGTCACCTTGGCCTTGTAGCCTAAGAAGTTGGTACCGTGGTACGCCCTTCAAATCGTGCGGCGGTGCGTGCAACGGACTTACAACAGTCAAGCGCGGGCGACTCCGTGACATTGGTCGTAGCGTATCTCCAATGTCTTGTATGTATTATGCATAACCCTAACTATTGGTATGTCTGCGTCATTTCTCGCCTCAATCGAAACGCTGGAAGTGTCTCCTTAAGTCACGAGGTATCGATTCCAGCGGCAGCAGCATCCTTTGGTGTGGGGAAAGACGAATCCCACGGCTTTGGAGACGGCTTCATCTGCCCTCAGCTTCTGTCGAGAGGTACGAACGGCCTTGTTACTGCATCTAGAACAAGTGACAGTGGATGCACGGCCCGATGGAAGCAACCCCGAGAGATCCAGCGAGCGTAACTACCCTAGCTGTATGGCTGGGGTGAATGCAGGGCCAGTCGATGACCTTTGATAGAACGCAAATCATGATATCTAAAGGTCTCATGTGATGGTGGTGTGGAGGGATTTGTTGGACGGTGTTGCGGACTTGCGCTTGAAGTTGAGCTTGTCGTTCAAATCCCTGCTACGATTGTTGATTGGTTCAAATCTACCGTCCAGCTTCTCTCAGCTGTCACTTCTTTCTGCGCTCCGTTATCTACACATTCTACATAACCATGACCTCCCCCTATCATCAAATTTTCATCTCGCGCATTTCGCTCTCCCAGATTTCCCTATCGACAATGGTCAATGCCTGTGGCAATATCGGACGTGGCTGATGGCTGTGCGTTAGTGATCGACGATTAGTGCGTGTTCTAAATGGGGAGCCCCCAAAAGCGGCCATGACACGCAATGTAAGGTAATGCGGCTTTTTACATGCGGTCGAAGCAATATCGATAGTAAGGCGCTGGCTTCGGTCACCACGAAAGCTGTGTTGCATGCATACTCGTGCCATGGGCCACATGGAATGACACGTGCTATCGGAAGCTATTTGTAGATCATTCTTCAAGCTATCCAAGCTTCTCCCAGCTCTAAGCGCGAGACTCGCTGCGTCATCTATCAACGTAAAACCACAAAATTGGACTCGTGACTCGTGCGCACCACGGATTGTTGTCGACTAGGCGCCACTCGGCATCTTTCATGTCTGCTGGGGCAAAGCTTGGTAGGATGTTTGTGGCACCCGGCTGGCGGCGCATAGACACGGCGAGGCTTGCTGTTTGCATAATGGAGCAAAAGCTTCCAGACCTTCTTGTAACTCAGACGAATAACACAAAAAGTTCTGCGCATCTTCGAGGAATCGTTTCAGACAGTGACACAATGCAGATGGGAACTAGGCCTGCATAATGGACTAACGCTAAGGATGAGTCACAAGATAGCGTGTTAAGCGAGCTCGACACGAACGCGTTCACGATAAACTCCAAAAATCGCGAGACATATGTGACGTGATCGAGGGCGACGTGATCCAAGGCGACGTGATTGAAACTTTTTTGGAACGTTGCTGAGACGAGCCGGCTTTGTCGACAGTCGTGTCTAGACATCTAGCCTAGTACACGCCTGGAAGGATCCTCCAAGGGACCTTCTTCCTGTACTCCTCCCAGTCCTGTCCGTACTTCCTCATGCACTTCTCCTCGTCCCTCATCTCTCGATGAACAAGCAAGATCGCAAAGTAGAACACGTAGAAATACGTAATCACCATGCCCCAACCCTTCGCCTCACCCTGATAGACCTGAGGTCCTCCAGGGGTACCCCCAAAGATATGGCCATCAGCTGGATGCGCAGAATTCTTGTTGACTAAATACCCTGCAATTCCAGTTGGTAGGCAATATGACCATGCCATAATCCAGTCACCGAGATAGTTGATGTGTCTTGCCGTGCCCCACCATCCAGATATCAGGAGCTTGCTTCCAGATTTGGTCTCCATGTACTTCAGATGTGCAACCTTGGGGTCATTGGGGTCGATCCTGAACCGATTCTTTTCGTTGTTGGAGCCGCGGAAAACGTAGTAGCCCAAGCCTTGCACTGTAAGTACACCCAGTATGCCGTTGAGTCCAAGATGAACAGGATAGACAGCGAGGTACCTCGCCTGCAGCGAATATATGAATGGAAGCCATGCCAGGTCACCAAACGCCAGCATGAAGCCAAATCCGTCAGTAGTAATGTCCATGGTCGTCAAAATCGCTGGCTCCATGTATAGCGCATCGAAGACGTACAGTGTCTGGAACAACGTGATCAAAATTATGCTATCGCTAACGTATCCGTAGAGCTTGTACTGATGTGCAATGAATGCTAGATCAAGCAGAATCCAGCCCAGCATGCCCGGCCGAAGTTCGCACCAAGCCTTGATGTCGATAGTCCCGAAGAGAGGTAATGTGACTCGAGGATTGAGCTCGCGACCGATAAACCAGTCGTACACCAGGTTCCCAGAGTGTCCGCCAGCTGCTAATTCTCGCTGCTCTTTGTCACCCTTCTTCACAGAGAAGCTTCGGTAGTATACGAAACAAGCAAGTGAGAAGGCTATCCCAAGGTTCGCGGTGATAAGCTGGGTATAATTATCCCATATAAATGTCCATAGGGGAAACTCGGGTCCTTGTATAGCTGTGCCAGTAGCTGCCATAGCGATGATAGTCAACGCAGAGCTGAAGGCTATGAAGTATTAGCCTACTCAACCAGGACACGGGCGACAGTGGTGTTTTACCATTGAATTTATACTTTAATCTTCCACCAGATGCCAGCTCTACGCCCTCTGTCTCGACACCAGGAAGTACAGTCTGTAGCACAAGACTCAGGAAGTAGTATCCTAGCACCCAAGCTGTGACCCCAGTGCTATGCAATCCCCAGACACCCTTCTCAGGCCATCCAGTCTCTTCTTTTAACTTCGATATGGTGAGGCTCTTGGGATGTAGAGCTGAGGGAACGGGGCAGCCGGAGACATCGTTGCAGAGGAACGAGGTCAGGTAGCAGACCAGAGGGAGCCCGAAAGAGGTAGCGAAAGCCCCAATACTGGAACCTTATCAGCATTGTTAAGTGGCTCTAGATACGTTGGCAGAACTTACGGTCCTCCAAATTCATAGCCATGAGATGGCGCCGACGGTAGCACTGATTTTCGTTCACTCTTCGACATGATTGCAGCGCGTGTGTATTTGGTCAGCTTCTACCTGCATCAAACTTTGAGCAATAACAAATTAACAAACTTGACGGTGAACGGGCACTATAAACACATTGTGAGGTCATCCATTGCCGGTGCCTTTCGCTGGCGCTGCCAAGGGAAAGGAAGCGAATTTGGGCAGGTTATCCGAGTTATGCAACGAGTGATCTTTCTAATCTTAGGACAACGAGCCCACGAACATCCACAGCATCAATGCAGTACGGTAGAACGTGTCTCTCAGACAGCTCGTAACAACTCCGTATCGCCTGGAGCCCCTTCTGCTCCCAGGCCGCCATGCGCCAATATCTTCCCGCCGCGCTCCTGCCTCTCCTCCTTTCTACAGCTCTCGCAGCAGACTCAAAACCGGTCAAACCATGTCAGATCTACAACCCCATCAATGGCAACTTCTACGACCTCAATACCATCACAGTGCAGCCTCTGCAAAACCACAAGAAAGCGCATAAAGATGACCGGTCAGAGAGTTGGCATGCTAGGGGCTACGATTATGATACGAACTTTACGATGAACTTTTGCGCGCAGGTGATTGAGCCTCTAGATGAGGTAGTAGGGATCAAGGAGGAATTGGTGAGGAACGTCAGCGCCTTCTATACACATGGCGAGAAGACGTATTCGATAGGGTACGTTGCTGCGGCCTAGCCCAGGCCTAGGGCATTTCCTCTCCATAGGAACGGTACTGATTGCATTCTAATGCAGACAAGCGTCCGCCGAACCACTATTCCGAGGCCGCAAGCTGATCATGAACTACACGAATGGGTCCCCCTGCGACCAAGCCTCTGATCACCTGATCCCCCGCAAACTCAATGGAGACTACGACGATGAAGACGATGACCGAGACGATGACCGAAAGTCTCGCAAGCCCTCCTCAGGCAGAGAACCTGCCAGGCGGAAATCAACCATCATTTCCTTCATCTGCGACCGTGATTCGCTTGCCCCGAAAGCCCATCTCTCCTTCCTAGGCACGATCGACGAATGCACATACTTCTTTGAAGCCCGCTCGATGGCGGCTTGCGGTGGGATTATCGATCCTCAGCAATCGTTGGGCCCCGGTGGTGTCTTCGGGGTTATTGCTTTGATCGCGGCTATTGTGTATTTGCTCGGTGGCATTGCGTATCAAAGAACCGTGATGCACCAGAGAGGATGGAGACAGTTGCCCAATTACACCCTCTGGGCTGGGATTTTCGGCTTTGTTAATGTGAGCATACCGTAACAGTTGATGCTTAGATTGAAAGCTGACTATGGCTTGGCAGGATATTTTCGTCATCCTTACCTCCTCATGCGCGCGCCTGCTTCCTCGCCAGCGGGGTTACAATCAGCTGCCAACAAGCGGCCGCGGGCGCAGCTCTCGCGAAGAGGAGAATGGTCAGTCTTCGCTCCCAATTATCCTTCTCAGACCAGCTACTGACGACTTGTACGCTAGGCCTCATAGACCAATACGATGATGAAATGTGACTTGCAGTCGATCATGAAAAGCCTCCTTTACATAGGCCCGTGATCTTCACCTCATCGAAAAGCTGGCGCGGAAAATGGGAATAGCTGGAGAATATCTTGCTCGCATCGTTACGGGGTTCTTGGGCGTTATTTGTTCGTAATGGCACAATAGACTCGCCGGGTATGCAAATAGGGTCCACTGATCTGGATGATCGGTCTATAGATTTCTTCTGCATATCCAATGGAGCTCGTCTGCTGTTCTTAGACATTATCCACAATCAAAACTGAGTGTGAGTGCTCAACTATTGCAGGCGCAGTGGCCGTGGCCTGGCTTCGAACTTTCTGGAACTACCACAATATCGTTGTGCGTTGAGCAGGAACAAGCCCCGAACGTGCTCCAAAGGAGCAGAGTACTACGAGAGCTATGCTCAAGAGAAGGACCCAATGGCGGCTTCGGGTGACACTCACGCTTGGTCTAACAAAGATATGCGTGCATTTGTTAATCAGTCTGAGTGCTCAGATCGCGACACCTCCAGTGTCTTCTTCGAAAACAATTGCAGAGATCCCGACACATGCCTTAGAAGGCGAGGAGCGGGAGGGAAAAGAAATACACAAACAGCGATGAAGCCTTTGTACATTTACCTATCAAAAACGTAAGAGTATGGTTCAATGTTCTTGTCGAGCGGATACTTGCGGGGAATATGATCAATGGGTGTTGGTGGAAGCCCATTCAAATTGGTATTGATTCCAATAAAGAGCTTCTTCGAAGTGCCACAGGATACATGCCCAGACATGACTGAACGGTGGTGCTTTCGATATGGGCAACGGTACATGGAGCGTAAAGTAATTGTTACATGAGTCTTGGGTAATGAACAAAAAAAATCGAAATCGTACGTTTGTATAATTCTCGAGAATGATATTTCAACCTTTTCGATTCGAATGCTTTGATTGCCGCTCCCAGACCTGCAATGACAAAATTCTGAACCTCAAGAAGTGCTTGCTTGATGCGCGCTCTCTTCAAGATTCTCACCTATCTCCTTTCCCGCCAACTCCAGCTCCTCTCTCGCACACAAAGCCTCTTCAGCTGCTCCATCTTTAATAGCGAAGCCATCTCGGTTTTCTTCATCTGGCGGCACAACACCACTACCAAATAGCCTATCGAGCCTCTTTTCACGGTCCCATACCCTCTCACCCTTCTCGTCTCCCTCTCCCTTTCTCCGAAAATACACGATCCGGTGCTGTGGAATCCATTCCTCGTCAGTAATGTCGCCTCCGCCCTTCCACGCTGACACGTCTAGCTCCATGATTTCAGGTGCATGCCGGTCACTGTAGCCGATGATGAAATCAGACTCCTTGAGGGCTGGATCATGCCGGATACGGGAGAGGATATCTTTTGCTGGACGAAGGAGGGGCTTCGTGTCTTGGGTACGGTGTGCTGCTTTCCGGGCTTTCTTTGCTTGGGCTCGGGGTGTTGAGCGTTTTCGACCAGATGATGATGGAAATTCGCAGTAGTCGTCGGAGGTGTAATCGCTATCGGTGTCGTGGACTTCGAGTCCAGAGTGCTGGAGTGGCACCATGTCGTTGTTATTCTTAGAACATATGTTCGCAGTCATAGTGGCTAGAGAGGCGTTGGGGTCAACTCCATCGGGCGATTGCTTTGTGCCCGCCATGACTGAGGACATTTGGCTGGGAATTAGATATGGTGGGAAGGGTAATGCAAGGGAAGATCAAAAAGATTCTATTATGGGCAAAGAAAAGTTCTCGATGATATAATACGACTCAAAATGTGCTTATGTTGGAATTGAGATAGTGTTGGATTGAGTCACATTGCATAGCCTCGAGAGCCTTTTCTGGCGGGAAGGTGCGCCTCGATGGATGACTCATGATAAGAATGTGCATGACACGAGACTCACAACCGTAACCTACAAACTTTTACGAAGTCTTAGCGTGTAAGAGGTACATCTGACTGAATCAGATTTTGAGGAAGCGTACCGCTTGGAGGAGGTGGAGCAGGCCGCGCTAGTAAATCACTAGCGCCTTGCGGGCGTCTTCCGGATCTTTATCACAAATCTTAGACAATCGTGCTTTAGATTTACCCAACATCTATCCCTTTACTCTCAATATGTCTGCCCATCGCTACGGCAGAGAGCCTGCATACGACGATCGCAGGCCATACTCTGGGCAATACTCTGGTACGCGAAATGGGGACAGCTACAACGTCGACTACCGACGATCACACTCTCGAGACAGGTACCGAAGAAGCCCTTCACCTCGCGGACGATACGTATCTCCACCACATGGTAAACCATAAGCAGGACAATCATATCATTCAGCTGGCGCCTCTGCTAACCAAGATTATGGGAAGATCGGTATAGGAGTTCTCGCAGTGGGGACGACTTCGAGATCAAGGGCGCATCGACTCGGGGAGAGCGTGATTCCAGGAGAGACGATAGCAGAAATTTCGATTCATATCGAAGAGGCCGCTCTCCGTCTCCATGCGAAAGAGACCCTAGGATGTACCGCGACAGGGACCACGAGAACTATAGATCACCTAGCTATGACAGCCGCGATCGAAGCCGAAGCAGAAATCGAAGCCAGCGAAGGGACCGCTCGCCATACTACGGAGGACCGCCTAGCAGAGAGGTGATACTGGAGGGGCTAATGCCAGAGATGGTAGAAGAAGACGTTGGCCACCCCACCCACTATACGCTCCAGACATGACACATCAATTCTGATACCACAAGAGCCTAAGTATGATGTAAAATGTTGTCGAACCCTGGCTAAGATGTGGCATTCCTACGGTCGCACAGATCTCGAAGGAGTTGAAGCAGTACCACGATGCATACAAACTTGAAGACGTGCGAGTCATTCGGGACAGGCAGACCAGTATGTGCCCTGATGAGAGTATACGCTAAATATCCATTCTAATCTCGTCTTCAGAGGTCTCTAGAGGCTTTGGCTTTCTAAGATTCGCAACGCTCGAGGAGTCGAAAGCTTTCGTAGAGCGCAACTACCCTACCATTCATCTCTATGGCAGTAGTTCAACAGATAGTGACAATGAAGCAGCCAAAGTCCGGATAGCTTACAGTCGTGAGCGAGATGATCGTCCTCGTGAGGAAAAGGCAAATGGAGAATGGACCTGCAAATTGGTAATACTCCCAGACTCTATTATTCCTGTTCTATTATTCACCAATGACTAGTGTACATTCGTAAATTTCCCAGGTCGGAAATTTTGTCATCGATGTCAAACACCGCAGATTGGTATGTGCTCCAAAGAACGGAATGAACCGATATTGATTGGTTCTCAGACATGGCTGCGTTCGCACCAAAAGCCCAATACCTCAATAGCGGTGACAGTGATGTTTCACCTGATGGCACGCCCTCTCAATTCCTGCTCCTTAGAGGACTCGAACCTACCGTGACCGAAGATCTGCTGGCAAAAGGAGTGGGGAAGCTGTACAAGCCTGGGCGGAGGTCATCACCTCCTGCAAACACAACTGCGAAGAAGAACAACGCCAAAGTTGCATCGACAACGGGAGACGCGAATCTGGGTGCCAAAGAGGGCAGTTTGCGAAGAGTACTACTTGTCCGGGACAGGCGCAGCAACGAAAGCTGGCGCTATGGCTTTGCTGAGTTTGCTACAATTGACGTACCTTGCCTTTGCGCATCGATATCGGCATTTGCTCACATGATGATTACAGGACGCCCAGGCCGCTTTGATTCGCTACAATTCTTTCGAAAAGTTTACCATCTCTTCTAAACCCGTTACAGCCGACTACATCCATGCTGGTGTCTTCGTTCCTGTCTCCCACACACCAGGAGTGACTTACCAGTTCGTGTTCAGTCCACTTGGTAACACTGCGACTAAAGTCCAGTACTGGGATGAAGAAGCTTGGGCCAGCGAGCTAGTCGTATCTACAGGATCGCCTAAGCTAGGCAACGCAACGAGCGATGGTCAGGTCCGTTCTGCAGCTGATCAAGCAGCTACTGCTGCGGAAGGTGAAGGCCTAGTCAAGCCCGGTAAAGAGGCCGAAGCGAAGGCAAAGAAGAGAAAAGCAGAAGCTAGCGCCGCTGCTAAGCAGAAAAAGGTACCCAATATTTCTCAAAGCGGAGGCGAGAATGTTGACTAATGCGCATAGACTGCGCCCGCACATCTGCAGTTCTGGAGCAATCGACATGCAGAGCTTCATGGTATGAAGCCTGAGGAGGCCTCGGATAATGGTAACGATGCCACAGCTCCGTCAGAGAAGAAGGGCGATGGCGAAGTAGTGGCTCCGCCTGCACATTCTTATGCGAACCTGGAAAAGAAGTGCTGCTACCTCTGTTCTCGCCAATTTAAGACCGAGGCGGAGGTCAACAGACATGAGCGAATGAGTGACCTTCACCGTGACAATGTGAAGAATGAAGATCTTGTGTCCAGAGCCATGACTAAGATGGTCAAAGCGGGTATTATTTCCTCGGCCTCCGCAGATGACGGCTCAGAATACCGTGACCGCGCCAAAGAGCGACGTGCTGCTTTTGGTGGAGGTAAGAAGATATCTTTACCGCTGCAGAAGTCCGCAAGCAAGCCTGAAGAAGAGGTTCAAGACGAGCCGGCTCCAGTTCCGTCGAAAGGTGCTTCCCTACTCGGCAAAATGGGCTGGTCCGCAGGCGAAGGCCTTGGAGCGCAAGGTGCTGGTATGACGGCGCCTATAGCCACGGATATGTACGTGCAAGGGGTAGGCTTGGGAGCTCAAGGCGGGAAGATGGGTGACGCTGTTACTGAGGCTGATAGAAATACTAAGGGGAGTTATGGCGAGTTTCTGCAGCAGACTAGAGACAAGGCGAAGCAGAGGTTTGAGAGCATGGGCTAGGATGTTTCATGGAGTCGGCGAATGTCTTCAACGGTGTCAATATAATGCCTTACGAGATATGCTGCACGCTGGACCTGGCATGTACCCACACTTACCGATTGGCGCTCTTGAGCTAGGGATATCTAGGGGATAACTGCCCAAACTAGACGAAAGACTTCCAAAGCCATGCATGCATTACGCTCCAGTAGGGTCAATTACTGATGTACAGCTGCAAGAGAACCCTCACATGCCATAACCACTTATCTTACGGAGCGGAGCTTGCACATCGTATGTTGTTCCTCGAGTTACAGCGCAATTCTAACACGTTGTATTCCAACCTGCTCATCAGAGTAAGTGGCACCGCTTGTACTTTGTCAAAGTACGCCCTGGCCACGAGACAACACAAATAGTGCTGCTTCTTCCAGTGGCACTCAGTCGCTTGCCATGTCATACTAACAGTGAAAATGATGCTCTCTGCATGAGACATTGGCAAATATTTTAGTTCTAGACAAGTAGTCACGTATCTCAACCAGGATCCGTAAATACATACACCTTTAAGATCCTTTCGGTCCTAATTGGTCGCTCCTGCTGTTGTGCCATGTATTCTTCATTCATGACAGATGCTCAATCCTTTTTGCAATGACGCTCTCCCTGCAGTAGAATTACTGCAGCCTCTCAGCAAGTAAAAACCCATACCAAACCATAACCCCCAATCCAATCAAATTCGTCAGCGCACTTATCCCATGCATCCTACTAAACGCCTTATTCAACCTCTGCATCTCTGTCGAATGTGGCCCGGCATCGTAGTACTTCTTCCCATCCCTCGTCTCCTGATGTTTCCTCTCTTTCATAATTCTCGTAGTAACCGGGCCCGCCCATACCAAGTTCGCGGCATTCAATACAAAGACCGTAGTTATCGGCAGTAGTACGCTGTATCGATTTCTCTCATCTAATACCCCACTTAAGCTGTCCGAGTCGGCGGCGCCTCCCATGGGGGAGAGATTTCGAATGCCGGGATATGTGAGGGCCATGACGACCGGAAGGGCCGTTTGGAGCGCGAAGTAGACAGGCGTTAGGGCTGCTTGGAGGGTGGAAAATTGCGGGCGGGGAAGGGCGCGGTAGGAGACTATGCCATTTATGAAAGATTGGTAGATGGACGAGCCGAGAAGAGTCCCATAGCTGGAGGAGAGAAGTGGTTAGCTATATAGGATGGGGTACAAGTGGGGTGGAAAAGGAAGACGGACCTCAGGATGTGGTAGGGAGCAGGGCTGTAGAGGATGGATATATCTGGCATCTTGGGCAAATAGTAGGGAAAGTAGAAGCGGATGAATGAAGCACGTGAGTTGAGGGTAATTATGTGGAAGGAGAGAATGGCTTTTCCGTGCTACATTCAATATCGAGGTTGGATTGGGACTAGCGTCGAGCTATGATATCAACATCCAGGGCGCGCTTTCAGTGCTCAATATTTGCGTCAATCTACAAAGCTCCTCATTTAACTTTGCGTAGAGTACAATGAGGCAGTATCTACGCGTCCATACGGAGAATAGTGCACAAGAGCTTCACCAGGTTGCCAAGCTGATGATGCCCGTCGCGCCTTCGAACGCTGGCGCCCATCCACGCACTTTGTTGGCACATCAAGATACTCGTAGTCGTTTGCTGGGTTTCATCATTTTACCATCTCAGTTTCGATTCCTAATGGCGCTGGTACAATGGTGTCGTGGCTTTGTTCGTATTCTTTCTCGTACCCCTCAACGGCATGCTCAAAAGTCGATCTATCATGGAACGTAGCTGTCTTTCCTATAGATACAGCCGCTGGTGTTGCAATGATTGACTTTGTGCTCGCTATCATGGCGATGACATGAGGGTCGAGATTGAGGCTATAGGTATGTCTTCTTCTGCCTCCTGAGCCAGAATCACTAGACTGACGCTTTGCAGACACGCTGATCAACGATCTACCACGAGTAATGCATTACGGATTGTGGCCAATATTGAGATCTTGCATATGTGGTAGGGTTTCATCATTGTTACATGCAGCCTGTGTCTAGATTGAGTGCCATCTTGTACCTCGTCAGATGTGGTATTCTGAATTGCGAACTTCAATCCTTGGTTCCGAATTCCGGCACTGTTTTCTATGCCTTTGTCCAATATCAAATGTACATGCAAACCTCCTCACCTTCCCCTACCTAGGTCGGAATATCCCCACCCGTGTATCCCCGAACAACAACATAAAACCCCCTATCCCCCAAAGCCTTCAACCCCCCACTCCCTGCCACAAGCGTTATCTCCGTTTCACAATCCTCCAATATCTCGAATGCTGTCTGCACCGCCTGCTCATTCGAAAACGTATCGCCAAGCGAGCTTGGCCATATCCCAATACTGCAGCCGGACTTCTCCCATATAAGAGGATCCTGTTTCTCTGATCGCCAGTAACATTCTGCCGGATTTTTTTCGGGTTAGCGTTGCTCCCAAAACGACATTTGTGGATTGATAATTGATGTAGGGAATCGTTTAGGGGAGGGGGGCCATACTAATACGATAATCGCTCGAGAGGGCGATCTCCTGGATCACTGGGAGGCATGTTCGGAGGCTGACGTGGGGTTTCCGGGGGTCATTGCATTCAGCTTGATGAGTGGTGGTTAGCGTTAGGTTGGATTGTGGAAGTTAGGGGCTAGTGCTTGGGAGTGTAGGGCGAGCAAAAGGGTGAAAAAAGGGCCCAGGATGTGCACCTCGATCTGCGAATCTCAATGAGCAAATGGGAGAAATACGATGCACTTGTTTTATCTCGGTTGTGGCATGTCTTCCTGTCTATGGTTTTTCTTTTGTCGCCAATTTGGCAGATCGCATAAATGACGCTTCAGCTGCGCGAAGGCGACGTACGGCGCGCAATTTGGGCAGGAAAACAGTTGCGCATGGAGCGACGAATACAACCTTGTTGTAATGTGAAGAGTCTCTATTGGCCATGGTACCTGATCTGCTAGATTACTTTCCTTGAATGCGAAAATATCATGCACAAATTATGCTCCACCGAGCCATGATCATCTTTTGTTGATACACATGCTCGATATGGTCTTGAGTTTATTGTGCGCAAGGACGAGAAAGTGGATCCGTGACATCGGCTACGACTGTAAATTTTTCTATGTGTATGTCCTCGAAATGTCAAGTCATGATTCAAGTACTATACTCAAAAGCTACGCCAATGCTACCTGAACCGTCTGAGCTTCATAGCCATAACGCCCAGAGCGGATAAATATGTATCTTCGGCCCTATATACGAACGTGTGTATTGCTATGCATGATTCTCCAATGTTTCATTCTATCTAGTCCATGAATCTAGGCGGCAGATCGGGTCCTTGAAAGATACAGTCAGCACTGATTATAGTTCAAAGCAAGGCTGGGGGAAATATACCCCAAATATAAAGCCCATCCGGACTCGCAACATCCGTCCTAGTAGGAGTATCGCAATTGACCAGATCGCCATAGACGTAATGCTCCAAGATGAATTTCGATGTATCCAACCTGCAACCGCATTAGCCAGATTCATCATCACAGCCCCATACCCAACAACCAAAGGCACATATAACAAGCACATACCAATAATCAAATATCTGACTTCCCAAACTATGTCTTCTCACTCGCCAACAATTCTCATAATCCTGCTTCAACAATCAATCACGACCCAGCACTTGAGTATCGAAATCAAAGATCTCGAACGAGGCGTGGTGGACGTAGAATTTAGGACCCTCGAAGAAGAAGAAGCAATGATGGTCAACGAGTTCGGCGCCCCGGTCGAGGTGTATCAAGGTTGTAACGTCGCGCCCGTCTTCGGTCTGGGAGAGCTAAATATATTTATAAATTAGTCGAATGATACTGATGAGCTGATGGCCCTGACAAGCTATGTAGGATAAGACTTAGATCTGTGGGTTTGAAATTGAAGAACGCGGTCCAGGATCTTAATGATTTTGCGAAGTTCGTGGCACACATGCCGAAGTGGCCAATTTTGTAGATTTACGCCGGGCCTATACGGTGTAAGATTTTTGTTAAGTCCCCATCTTCTAGAGGTACTGACGTTTTTGCATCCCTCGGGACTTGTTAACCAATCGATGCTTCTCTGTTGACTGCTCTTAGTCAATACATGCAACTTGACATAAGGACGGGAACGTCTTATGGCCACCCACGAAATTGAAAAGCCTCTGCTCATGCTCCTCACTCATCTCTCTCTGCTCCTTTCCATAAGCCAAATGCACGGGAGACCTATCCGTAGGATCTTTCACAGTAACACACTCCCCACCTCCTGGCGCATCAACCAATTCATAAATCTTATTCGCAGTAGGAATGATTTTACCAGCGAGCTCGAGATCCTTCCCACTTTCTACTACGAACGCCGTTCCCCCAAACGCATCGTCCTCCCTTTCTTTGCTGCAATACAGCCACGGCTCTGTACTGTAGCCGCGATAGTAGATCGTCTCGTTGGGTTGACCGGCGTTGGGAGTCTTGACTGGCGTGAAGCCGAAATCTTGCAGAAACTGCGATTCGTGCTCGAAATTCTTGTGGGTATAGTACACATAACATATCCTCTCCAAGTTGACCTTCTCCTCACTTGGAGACTCTGGGGAAGTAACAGTAGAGGGCGATCTGATAGGCACGTCCTTCCTCAAGGCGTGTGAATGTGATAGTGAGTCGTGCTCCAGGATTTAGCCTTACGAATGTATGCCCTTTCTCTGTGAACGGCATGAAGGGCCTAGAACGTGGGTGTGGCAGACTCTCCCTTCATGCGTGCGTTTACATGCAGCTTGTGGTATTGATTGGAAATAATATCAGAGTCCGAAGATGTTCGTTTTGGGCGCCGGACTGATCTGCGGTATAATCGAGATGCGTCTCCGAAAGAGGGTGTGGAGCGTCTTTGCGGGGCCATGGATCCTTTCCAGTAGTAAGGCGATCATTGGTGCATTATCGCGCGTGATCTTTGCTGTGCAGGATGCAAATTTGAGGTGAAGATGATTGCTTCATCTCTCGAATTCAAGGCTGCATTGCGCCAAGATTTATTGTGCGGCGAAAAGGAGAGAGAGGAAGTAGGAATTTGGCGAGCTTCATACTAAGCAGTAGTACAGTATAATGGATATATAGTTCTGGTGACAGTCTGCATATGGCCGAAGTAAATGCTGTAGTGTGCAATGTCGCCATGACTTAGTCAATTTTCGACCCCAAGCCACGCTTTTCGAAACTCTGATCTAATAAAATGACCTCGAGTAATTCCAAACGAAAGTTGACGCCCACTGAAAATGCTATTGACACGCAGACAATCGAAATGCGGGATCACAGTTTCGATGCAGTCTGTGAGCCTTGATTCATCCACTCGAAGTCGTCTTTGAGATAGTTGTGTGCTCGTAGATCCCCGCTCCTGGTATGGCCTTCAAAATTCTCAGCACGGGCTGATCTCCCAGATAAACTGCCAAGGTCCCCACTGGCGCGGTCAGATGTTACTTCTTGGTAAGTTACGATGCGAAGATATTTGCCAACCCAAAGGCCGCCAGTATATCTCGAAGCCTTTCGTGCTGGAAGAACGTGGTTCGTGCCGATACCTGTCGTGCCATATATGCCTGCTATCTTTCATCAAAGTGCTTTTGAGACGGCATCCACTGCATGCACGCTTGTTGCAAGATTGAGCTGATCAGCAATGATTGTGAACGCCGAACGACAAGATTCCACCGTTGAGCCCGAAGCTCAAGAACGATCTACCAATGCTATCTGAGGTGAGAAGCTCACAATTCTTTTACCTCTTTATCTTCCATTATCACTACTGTCTTTTCCTCTATGATTGTCAAATCTTTGATACGTCCGCTTCTCGGCAGGAAATTTTGGACGCCCTCGGGACGGTCACCCGTCCAGCCTCATATGCATCATCAGAGACATCCACTTCCATATCTGTCCCATCTGAGTTGAGCTCTGGGCGAGCATAAAATGCCCACAATATACTCGGGAGAATAACGAACAAGGTGTTCTCCGCAAGATGCATCCCAGGGCAAATGCGGCGTCCGGCGCCCCATATACAACGCTCGAGGCCTACAGCTGCCTTCGAATGGTTGCTTCCGCTTTTCTCGTTGCTTTCATCACCGTGAACATGGCATTCCGGGCAGAATTGCTCGGGATCGGCGTAGAGGGAAGGTTCGGAGAAAGGGGCATATTGATTTAGCGATACAACAGTGCCGTCGGGTACCACGAAATCCTTGTAAACGACATCGGCGCTGGTGTAGTGAGGGGACCCATTATTTGTGGAAGGGCGCAAACGCAGGGCCTCTTGGACACAAGCGCTAATATAGGGTGATGAGGCTCGGTGGCCGAACTTGGGAAATTGGGTGTCTGCGACAACGCTTGAGATTTCGGCGTGGGCGCAGTCTTGAGTGGCAGGGTTGGCAGCCATGAATTTGAGGCAGCTAAGGGGCGTTGAAGATGTGGATTCGGAGCCGGCTTCGATCATGGCTGTGCAGACGGGTAGCTCTTGAATACAAGAGTAGCAATTTTATCGTAACGATATGGACTTACTACCCGCAAGAAAGGCGCCTTGCACATCACTCATGCCATCAGCCTTCCCGCTATCTTCAACCCACTGCATCACGAAGCAATCCGGAGCCTCACCGTCCTCCAGTTGAAGCTTGAGATTGTTCCAATATTTCAACCAGGTGTGCACCTGGTGTTGATGGCAAAGCAGAGCGAATTTTCTCCACCATTGCAGACATTTCGGCAATTTTGCAACAGCCGGAATTAGATTTACGAAAAATCCGCCAGTCGTAGTGACTTCAGAGAACTTTCTAAGAATGTAATAGATCTCTTGACTGTCCTTGACTATTTGTAAGTAACTATCTTCACTGCGATGCCATCACGCTCACCCAGGTAGCAACCCTTCTGCCATACGTACTCGACGTCATCACACTTGTTGTGAGGCGCCTCGCGTGCATGTAAAATTGCATACCATCTTCGTAGTCCGTCAGTATGTCGTAAGGTAATTGTCTGGACTCCGTCTCTTGGGTTGGCTTCAAAGCGTTAGAATTCGTCGGCGTAAGCTGCTTTGCACCAGCGCTCTGAGTTTCCTCCATTTAGCATCGTTAGACATGAGCAGAAATCGCATGCCTCCAGAGATCAGGTCGCCAGCCACTGGTAGGGGCATGCGGGAGGAAATTTTTGAAGACTAATGTTCAAATATCTCTTTGACAGCGTCGGGAGAGTTGACAAAGACCCAATTTTGCCAGCCCAATTGGACTTTGAATACCTCTCCGTACTGAAGCGCCCATTTCTTTAATTCTTGATGAGGTTGGGACTCAGCTGATGTAGGTTGCCGATCAGAGGCAATCCACTTGGTCCGGGAACTGCACGGGCACCATTGATTCGTCTCCGAAGCAGGCTCGACTTTTGATAGCATAGCACGACGAGAATGCATACGAGGAAGCAACATGCTGCTAGGACGTGATGGGTCATTTTGCCAATTTTGATTATGCAACAGTAATATTGTGGGTTGAAGACAGCTTTCTCTTCGTTTCTTTTCTTTTCTTCTTAGGTTCTCAGCCCATGGAGACGTCTCCTTAGAACAAACGCAGCTACAATGCAATATGACGCTCTGAGTGACGCAAGATACGGGATGAATTGGCAATCAACGATCATCAATATCAATTGCTGTAAATTACTGTTTCTTAGACTTTCGATTTACTGATCCAAACCTTTTAAATAAAAGCTCCGAGTCCAAGCAACAACAAACCCTTGTCCAGGATCGACTTCGCGTGAGGAGAGAGGCGTCCATCCTTCGCTGATCTTACTCGTTCGGGCCGTGCCTGCGCGGGTTGCGGAGCTGAGCCTGCCTGCTAACGCAAGCAGAAACTGGACAGTTCACGCCGCCATGAATGCATAGATGCAGCCTCCGAGCATCCCCGGCCAGTGGTAGTTATGTTCCACCACCTTTGCAGCACTCAATGGCGAATCGGAGCCTTACTTTTTCTCACTCACGATACCGCTTTTCAAGCCGAGCCGGCAGGGCGAACAGAGACGTAGCTAGTTCCTGCACATCCTGCACGTTCTGCAGTTCTATCACGACCTAATCTTGGATGACATATTGAGAATGGCGAGAGGTCACGACTTACAAAGAGGTCGATCTTAGAGATGAAGCGCCAACGAATCCAAGCGAACAAGACGTATATAAAAAGCCCTACCGAGCTATCTTCGGAGCAAGTTACGCACTCCAGCAAGTGGTATAAGACCAACCCGCCTGGAACGACGAATCCGTCATGCCTCCTGAAACTTTCTATAGCGGTTCCAACGGCCATAACATCATTCCTGATTGCAAAGACAACCGCATCATAGATATACAAAGCCGCCATGAAGTCGAGTATCTCTCGCAGGAGATGAGGGATAGCCTCAAGACCCCTGCTAGTGCTCAAGATCCACGTTGGATTCCCAGCGTGCTACTTTGGGACCAGGAAGGTCTCAAGCGCTTCGAAGATATCACCTATCTCGATGAGTATTATCTCACTCAGACCGAGATCGGAATCCTGGAGCGATCGAGCAATGAAATGGCTCGGAAGATCAAGCCAAACTCCATGCTCATTGAGCTTGGGAGCGGTTTAATTGTCTCGCTATTCTAATTCTCTCGCTTAGTCATTAAGTGAACTTTTTCAGCAACCTCCGAAAAGTCAAGATACTTCTCCAGGCTCTCGACAACATCGACAAGCCAGTTGATTACTATGCTCTCCACTTATCTCTTCTTGAGCTCCAGCGAACCTCTCCCGGTGCCATGGTCTCCTGGGAACCTACGACGACAGATGCGCATGGCTGCAACGCCCCGAAAACATGCAAAGGCCTCGCTGTATCCTTTCACTGGGGTCCACTGTTGGCAGCTTCGCTCGGCCTGACGCAGCAGCTTTCTTTGCCAAATTCGCTGACGTCCTGAATGGTAATTTAGGATCGTTGGCCAGTCAGAAAAGTTCATCCGCAGCAAGTTCTTATATGATTATCGGCCTAGATACGTGCAAAGATGAAGCAAAGGTATCTCGAGCGTAGAATGATGCCAGTGGGACGAACGCAGGCTTCATTGCCAATGCTCTGAAGCATGCGAATTTTGTCCTGGGGTACACGGCGTTCCGGCACGATGATTAGTACGTGCAGGGCGAATGGAACAGTCTCAGGGTCGCACGACCAGTTCGTGATCCCATGCAGGAGATGTCGATTTATTCGAAAGCGTCTCCTTGAAGGCCAGCGAGAAGAGACTGGTGGTGCAAAGCCACAAGTATGATGCTGAGGAAAAGACTAGACTTTGGAGAAAAGCGCATTCGACTGAAGTCGGGCGGTGGAGCAATGACGACGATTCTTACGGTAAGTAGCTCCTTACAATTTGTTCTTTTACAGTCGGTTCGCCATCCGCTCTTCGAGACCGACTTCTCACACCACAGCAGGTATCCATATGCTCTCTCCGAAGGTGAAGAATGGGGTACGGTAGAGGCATGAATATCCCCAAGCGAAATGCAGTCTTAGCAATAGTACAACCAATCATCGTGTTTCTTTGTGTGACGTTCGTATTTCCATCGTACTCATGATATTATCCTGGTCGACCCCTCGAAAGCGTAGCCGGGACAAAGACCCAAATCCCCCAAGGACGGCCGTGATACCCGTAAAGACAATCAAAATCCCATATTTGGCGCCATAAACACCCGTGAGGTTCCAGGATTCATAGCCGAGTACGCTCTCACTCACAGGCCCACTCATGACAGCGCCTATACCCCTACCTGCAGCCATCATCCCAATCACGACACCCGCCTCGGCCTCGATTGCATCCCTCTGTATCTCCGACACGCAACCCGTCCATGTGGCTGTGTAACCGCCAGCAAAGATCCCGTAGGCTAACGCAAAGATGTAAATGACGGGCTTCGAGAGCGCAAAACCCCATATTAGGAAGACAGCAAGGGCGGAGCCGAGGGCAGAGATGAGAATCACGCTTGTAGGGTGCAGGTGGTCGGTCAGGGAGCCGATAAGGATCGTGCCTGCGGCGGAACATAGATTGAGGAGGGAAATTAGGAGGGTGGAATGCAGGGAGGATAGATTAATTAAGGTAGAGGCGTAGGCTATGGAACCGAGAATTAGCTTGTAATTTCCATGAGGAGAACTGTGTGAGGTGGAGGAATGAATGAAGATGGGGTATAAATGAAGAAGGGGTACGAATGAAGATGGGGTATAAATAAAGATAGGGTATAATTGAAGACGGGGTATGAACGAAGGTGAGGTATGGTAGGAGGTGGAAGGATGAGGCTCACATGGCAAGTAGATGGATGGCATAAAATATCCTAATCCTTCGATGATGTTTCCCACTTGGAGGATCCAGAATATCCCTTTTCGAAAGAAGCGAAGGTTTAGTGGGCGGAGCGTTCCCTTGGACGGGGGAGGCAGGCGGGGTTTGATGAGATAGATCAAGGGGGTTATCAGGATGAACTGCCAGCGGTAATTCCGCTCGGTTAGAACGTGGACTCCTAGTCACTCTAATTTGACTCACGACAGCGACGGCCCAAATTCTCAGAGTCGTCCGGAATCCATACTTCCCCAGGCTCCAGTCCATAATGAGCGGTACCACCGTTCCTCCCACCCCTGTTCCTGCCCACAATATTCCGTACGCCAGTCCCTTCCGCGCTATGAACCACTCGTCTAGATGTAACACGAAAGGGGTATACAATAATGCGCCACCAACCCCATAAATGGCACCCTGCGTGACAATGAGGTCGCTAACGCGATTGGCGAAGGAAGCAGAGATCAGACTGATGATTATAAGAGCAAGGCCGATGACTGTGATCAAGAGGCGGTGGTAGGGCCAACGCTGCAGGACTATAAAGGCGAAGGGTGATACGAAATAGATGACCCCCTGGGTATAAGTCAGAAAAGTGTAAGGGAAAGGCGCAGAGGGGATGAGAAACCGTTGTAGTGGTACCGACGGCGGCGATATTGTGCGGGTGAGTGGAGAAGGGTAGGTGGGTGGAGTAGTATTGCTGGAAGACACCGTAGGAGAATGGAAAGCCTGTGCGAGTGCTCTTGCATTAGTGGAACGCAGTACAGGATTTCCATTGATTTTGTTTTCCTCTTTCCACACATCCAACAATACTCCCAGTACCGAAATTCGGAAGTCAATTTTGAATGGAGATATTTACCCCAAATGAGGCCTTCAGTCAGAAAGCAACCAGCGAGGAAGAGCCAAGCGGCCTTGCCATGGTCGGCTGGGGCGATGGCGGATCGAACGGTATCAGGCCTCGAAGTCGAGTCTGAGGTTCCCTGGTCTTGGCTCAGTGCGAGTGGTATCTGGCCACTCGTTGAGGGTTCACCGCAGCTGCCTACATGACCATCGGTCGTAATGAAATCGTACGTATCGCTCCTGGGTTGGATGCTGGGAGATGCCATGTCGCTGTCCAGATGTTCAGAGGAGGATTTGGTTCACAATCAGTACCAGATAAGATCGTGAAAGCAGAGGTTCAGGAGCAGAGAGCTGGACCGAGTTGCGGTGAAGATTCCAGCCCATGCCTGCCAAAGGAATCCTTGCAGGGCCGCATGAGTGCCAGGAACCAAGGTACCTCGTGTGAATAATCCTGAAGGAAGGTAAGCACAGTCTAGCATCATCTTGAATATGACGTGCTGCGTGACTAAAGGATTTGCTGGTGAAGGGTATGAGGGTTTGAACCCTTTCCGCCCTTCAAGGCCTTGGCGCAAGGGACGAGAAGAACGGACCGACACGATCATAGCGGCCCGTGCGGCCCGTGCGGCCCACCTCTTACTCCGCCATCCCAGCTTCTCGTCCAGTGGCAGGACTCCTACCTCCTCATTGCAGAACGACAGCGCAGTGCACAGTATCCACGTAGTAACCCAGCTCACACGACTCAATAAATATCATCATGAATTTTGCACCGGGTCTTCGCGTGAGGTTAACCTAGCAATGGATAAGCGGCAGTCAAACCAATGTAATGGAAGGCAACATGCCCAAAGCTTGCATCCCAAGGCCGATAGCTTTAGCGCCGTATCCACTCCGAACAGCAGCGCTTGGAAGCGCTATCTGAATGCTGCGGATAGCATCCTTACGATCGTCTCCAACAGCTCAATCGACCACATCAAGTATGTTAATACTTTCCTGGCTTGCACCATTTGGATTGCGGCCGCGGTTGAGCTCTGCCATCGCGTCTTTGGACCACCAGGCACGAACCGACGCCTTTTGCAGTCAAATGTTGACAGGCTTCGGTCCAATTACACGCAATATTTTCCCATCAGCAGCGCAGGACACAGAGCCCATCGAGTTCGGAGACGCTTGAATCCAAGATCTGGCTGTGTGTTTCGAGGAGAAGTGTTGTATTGGAAATGAGACGATAATTACAAGAACATTGCAGATTTGCATATTGTCTGACGAGTCTCACGGTCGCACTTCACGCGTCATGGCTGGTGGGAGATGGGCAGATGCCATTTCTGTCTCTTTGATACCCTCTAGCAATGTTTTATCTTACATAGCCTTGAACAGCGATCGATGCCTGCCTCTCCAGATTACAAGATGCCTCCCTATGGTGTGATCGACATATAGATACGCTCATGAAGATAGGTGAATATCTCAATCCTCCTAGTCGACATTTCAGACCCTTTCTAAGCGGGCACAAAGTAGATCAACCGCACGAAACCCAAACCTCGAAGACACGAAAATACGTGACAGCGCGCGGAAACTTCTTCAACAATCCTGAATCAGTCCGAGAAGGGAATCCGGCTTCAGCCAATAGGCTCAATACAATCCCCGCGTCGAATCTAACGCTCTAAGCACAACATTTTGGCACCAGGCCGGACTCCGAGCCTCACAGCGATCTTCGACTCTGCAATAGTGTCTAAATTTCTCCTACCGTGCTCTTCCTTACTCTCCCACCAATTCGAAGACCCCAATCCCTCACAATGGCATCCCTAGCAGGCGAAATCATCGCCATCACCGGCGCCGCCTCCGGCATCTCCCTCGCAACAGCCAAAACGCTCTCCGCCCGCCGCGCCTCCATCTTTCTCGCCGACGTCCACAAAGACGCCCTCGACGCCGCCGTCTCCGAAATAAAATCCACCATTAAAGCTCTCCCCTCCTCCACCCACTCCGCCCCCTCAATCCTCACATAACGTAGTCGACATCTGACACTCCCCGCAATTCGACACCGGGATCCAGAAAATTGTCTCCCATTTCGGACGACGGGAGTATGTGACCGAGTGTGAAGTTCACTGGACTGATTTATTGTATGCGTGCGCAGTTGGGGGTGTTGAAGGAGGGGGGGCGTGGTCGTGAATGCGGCGAGTGTGACGGGGTTGGAGGGACATCCGAAGAATAGTGTTTATTCGGCGACGAAGCATGCGGGTATTGGGTTGAGTAAGATTGCAGTGGGGGAGGTTGGGGGAAGGGGGGTTAGGGTTGCGCCGTGAGTGTTTATGTGAGATGTTCTGCAAAATGAAAATACTAATGTGTGTGCATTGGCATATTCGATACGCCGATGGTGAAAGGGTTCGGGGGGTTGAAAGTGGGAAGTTGGAGGTGTTTGATCGCGTGCCGTTGGCGAGGATTGGGCAGCTGGAGGAGGATGCTAGTGTTTTTGCGTTTTTGTTGAGTGATGAGGCGAAGTATGAACGTGATCTGTGTATACAATTGACGGGGATGTGTTGGCATAATGGAGTCACCAGGGAATAGCTCGAGTACGGCATCAAAGATCATTCGTTTTATACCACCATCCTATCGCAGATTATTCATACATATCGTATTCATACAGCTCGTGTTCGTAATTTTATGTAGGCAATGCTGAACCTCACTAAGGGTTATTCGAAGTATTTTGCGGCGGTTGCTTGTTCTCCTCGAAACATCTTCTTTTCTCCCGAATCTTTCGAATCTGTTGCTTCGGCCATTTTAGCCAGTGACGAAATTCCTGGGGCAGGCATGCTTCAATCTCTCCCATATTCCTATCAACCCACCCTTCGACCCACCAATAATGCTGTATCTGGGCTAAGAGAGCGCACCAGTGCGCTACCAGTACGAGAGGTACAACGTGTCGGTCAGCCAGTCGTTCAACGAACGGATACGGCAGACGCACTCCCCATTGCCAAATTGGTGGCGTGTTCGGACTATCACTGTCCAAAGCCGCATTTTTCAGGAAGGAAGTCCTTAGTGAGCTGGCCGCGGCGGCGAAATTCTCCACGTCTTCAATCTCGGAATGCCCGTTTGAGTCGGGAGTGGTGGAGCAAAAGATGAGTAGCTTTGAGAATTGTTCCTCCGTATTAGGGTCTTGGAACGTGGGTTCACACCTGATACTGCTAGGGTTTAAGAGTAGTAGATGGCCAAGGGAACCTTGTTCTACCCATTGCCGGATTGGCGCGATGACCGAGCGAACGCCCCTGAGCATGTGGATGCATTGTATCACTCCTTTAAGCGGCACGTCATCCTGCGGACTGCTGACCGACACCGGGTTTGCGAACGCAATATAGATGATCAGCATCGAGAAGGCGAATAGAGCATCTGCGTTGTCTGGCCCACTGTTGGCCAGAGCCGCTTGCTGCATGGTCATTGCTTTGTCCTGATGTATGGCGGCGCGAGTCAAGTATATATTGCGATGCTCTGGTTCCAAGTGGGCTTTATGTAGAGCCGCTACAGCGAGGATGGTGCGCATGAGAAATTCGTGGGACAGTGCTTTCTGAGGGACCGTCATATGCCATACTTTGTGGGAGACTTCTCCTATGGTGATGGCATATGATGTAACTGCAACCCAGTGATGTAGAAGCTCGAGATCGGCCATGTTGAATGAGGTTGGGGTGGGTTGACGAGATGAAAGCAATGGGCCGTTTGGTTGAACAACATTGTTCTCGTGGGGGTAATGGGTATTCGTGAGTCTCTCCTTGATCGGCGTGAAGCTGTAATTGACCTCAGATCGTTTGTAGGGGAATGATGACACGCTCGCAACACTTGCGAGCTGATTCAACCCATCGTTTGGGTATGTGCACGCCGTCTGCCTGCGATTGCAGCTGCGGCATTTTGGTTTCTCTTCGTCGCATTTTACTTTGCGAGCTTTGCACTGTGCACAGCCACTCCTATGAAGATCTTAATGATTGGGATTCTTTGCAAGAACGAGGCACTCACCTTGAGTTGTGATGCTGACGATTACGACGCTTTGGGGAGGGCTCAAGGTCCATTATGCGCGAAGATACTTGGCCCTTTGGAGAAAAGGAATTCGGAAACAAGTGGGCAATCGTGGGCAATCGCGAGTCCTGTCCGAGAATCACAGCTCAGCCGTACACTATATAGAATAGTGCCTTCGCATGCTTCCCTCCGAGGCATCCCGAAAGATCGACAGTCGGCCCCGAGTGTGTGGCTTGGCGAAGGCGCTAAAGTTCGGACAAGCTGCTTCCACCAATAGAACTAATGTACCCACCCGCTCAATAGCTATGCGAGCTTCGATACGAGATCTGTCTTGATAAATAGAACATGAATAGGCTGAGTCAACTTATACTAGTCATTCCAGGGGCCAAGGTTGAAGTGATAGCTGTGATTAATACTGACTGACCAAGAAGCGGATTCTCAAGGTGGCCTTTTTCCCTGTTGAAGTAAATTTGGACCATACCCTCGTCGTAAATTAGGATAGGCTAGTCCTCACCAAGCCCATTGATAAGCCAGAACTCACCAGCAACGGCTTCATGAGCCGGAGTCTAAAGGGATTGGATTGATCGAAAAGGTCCTTGGAAGATGAGGATGTAGCATCGGAAGATTTATTGAGTCCGGAAAACATTGCGAGGGAGAGTCGCAGCTGACTCAGAGGAGGGTTCTTATAAGCTCCGAACGGCCTCCGCAAGGCAGAGAGTATGGGTGGTCGATGGAAAGACCCAGAAGGATACCTCCAATTGGATTGTAGGGCCGAGCGTGGTGGCTGCTTAAAGATGTCAGAGCCTCGTGGTTCGAAAGATTGGAAGAGAAGAAGAGAGAAATGCTGTGAAGTAGCAACGAAGTAGCAACGATATTACTATCGATTAGCACGTCATCAAATAAGCGCGGAAGAGTGAATGAAGTCAACGCTAGGCTAAGACCTTTTCATGGCATGGCGGCTGATGACAGTAAACTTATCTAGGATGAACACAGATAAAGCCTATATTAGTTACTAATAGAAAACCAGACGTCAGCCCCAGGGAATACTGATCTAGAGCTCGATTCCTAAGATAGTAATACATTTTTGGACCGAATTCATTGTCCCTTTAGTTGTAATATTAAATTTGACCCGCCACCAAACGGTCTTGCAGTGCATTCTAGTACATACGGAAACCACATAGCTCTCACTATCAGTTACCCTCCCAGCCTGCCAACTCGAATAGATTCTCCATACAGCTTAAAGCATCCTCTTCTTCCCGTTTTTTCTTATTACTCTATGGGGTATATCGAGCCATTACGCATCAAAATCTGTTTATTCGATCGTTCAGCCGGCCCGTCTTCCTTCTTGATCCTCGTAAAGAGTCCTTTAAGCGTCTTTATTTGTATGTCCTTCCCCGTAGGGGGACCAGCTCTATTTGGATCAAAGGGTTTTAGAACCCTTTGGAAACCCGGTTTGCAGTATGTCTGACAGGTTGACAAACGAGCAGCCAGGTGAGACCATGTGCTGTAAGACACTCTGCATGCATGGCATTCAGGAGGCATCTGCAGGCTTTGCACCCGCACGCCAATAGGAATAGAGCATGACACATCTCGTGCATTAGGGTACATAGACAGTCATGTTTCGTCCATTAGATACCGAACGCAAGGTCCAGCGACTCTAATTATCTGGATTGAGCCCCGAATGTTGTACTCGTCACCTAGAATGTCCACGAAATCCATCCTCTGAACATTGTCACAATGAGCCTGCTTTCTTCGTTGCTCGCTGAACCAGGGGTCAATTGTTAGAGATAATTACGGTTTTCTGTTTAATTCCTCTTGATTTTAACCAGGACTAGAAGGGGCTTGAGCAGCAGGAGTCACTTACATCAACACGGTACGAATCTCGTAGAGCTCTCAAGAAAATCTAGTTCTTTTGCAGCTGCCGTATTGGATAGTCCCCAAGCCGCCATCATGTGCGTACTTAAGAGATGCCCATATAGTCAAGACTAGATTTATGATGAAGACGATTGCGGCAGTGCTGGCACATAGTGTGACACCCATTCGCCAACCGTGAAAGCTTCCTGCAATCCGAGACTTTGGATCAGGAGCATGAACACTAATGACATCCTTGCAAGGCCGTGGGAAGATCTTAGACTCGGCAGACTCGAACAAGGGTGCAGTCGAAGAACGCACCGAGACTTGTGGTATTTCCCTCCTCGGAAGAATCAGGTAGAGATTCCGTAAGGGAGCGTGTAGAGCTCGGGGAGGTCTCAGGCATCGGAAGTCTAATAAGCAGCGGTGTAGTAGCAGAATACATAGACACACAGTCGGCTTCAGCAGCTGATGGGCTAAGTCTGCAACACTCTCTTTAGGAAGAACATTATTCATGATTATCATAGCACCCACGGCTCCGATTCTATCATCTCATTTCTATTACCCTCTGGCTCTGAAGCTACAGCATGGTACGCCTGTGAATCCGAAGCACAAGCTCCCAAGGGCCACGCCGCTCGAGTATTTGACATCTTATGGCTTCTGTGTAGGATTTTTTGTGTTCATACTCAAGAGTCACAGGGACATTGATCACGAAGTGGGGTCGGCAAGTCGCATGCCGCGAGGCTGCAGCTCCTACCTACAAACAAACCAGCGTAGCTTTTGGAAATAGGTAGTTCTCGTGGTCTGCAATAGCTCTTCTCCGGTCCCAACACGAGCCATCAGAAGAGGGCTTAGAATTGAGAGAAGCCCTTCTGTTTGCCTCCATAATAGGTATTCTGGACAGTACCATTTTCATGCACACTTCTCAAATCGAGAATCAGAAACCCGGATAGCGCAACTTAAGGGGCTGAGCTGAAACCCTGCCAATCAAAAGCTGGCTTGATGTTGGTTCAGCTGATCTTCATAATGTCCTGTTTAGTTGGTCGGAGGCCTATTGGCGGTGCGTTTGCATTGCAAGCTTGAAGTGCAGATTTTTCAGCGCTAAAAAAAGCACTTGGCCTGCGACAGCTTTTCTTGCTCGAGTCACCGATACCGAGGTTATCAACCGTTATGATCGATTCAGTCATTGATTGACGATATAGCGCAAGGTAATCTTCAAGATGCAAAGCTATTACCAGCATTTGTGGGGCGCTACTAAAAGGGATACTGAGTACTGGTCGCCATTAGAGGAATAGTATCGAGAAGAATGTGGCTGGTAATAGAGAGTGCAAAGTAAATAGCGTACGAGGCACATGCTTTTTTCGGATATGTCTGAAGTCAGCAAGGCGTTGAGAATACTTAGCAATGACCATCGATATTTAGCGGCAATTTGGCTTGCTTCTGCCAAGACACTACAAGGCGTAGTTTCAAGGAAATGCCCTAAGTCTAAAACCAATTAGGTCCTGATAGGGTCACCAAGTTCACTTCGAGGCAGGTCATCAAATATCATCGTCGCTCCTTGCCGGCCGAGAATGGACCCTACCAGACGGCGCTTTCTGCTCTCGAATTGATGAGTGGCAGCTCTACTGCTGCGAGTATTGTCCTTGAACGCAGTTAGGTGGCTCTTGTGGCATGCAGCCAACAATGAATTCTTTTCTATGCCATGTAAAATGAGCAAAGTTCGTGCTCCGCTCCGGTCCTCTCATCTATTAGATTCTTGCGACTGCGCATGCTTCTCAAAAATCTCTACCACTTCCTGCGCCGACCTTGGCACCCGGCTCACGTTTCCCCTGGATAACCAGCTCCCCATTGGTGGCAATGCGGTTGGCAAGACTGATAGCCTCCGTTATTCCTTGCAACAGCGCGGGCATTGTTAGAAAAACCCTGAGGTCTTAATCAGTTGTTCGAGGTTTGAGCTTGAGCGTTTATAGACAGATTCTTTGCTTTACAGCGTTCGTGTGGTACGAGACTCGGTATTCGTATCAATCACAAATCCCACTAAGGGCAGGTAAGCTGTCAGAACAGTTAGAAGGTGCGAGAGCCACAGAACCCGAGTATTAAAAGAACTGTGTATACAGGAGCGAAAACTCGGTCATCAAACGCTTACGCTGAGTCGAGGTCATGGGTTTAATACCCTTGGGATAGGTTAGAAAGCCTTTTTTGTTACTCTACTCGACTACATTTCGTGTGTGCTCGCACTCAAAACTGCCATTGACTCTGAAACCCAGCCTGGAAGTGGTTTCCTCCCTCGCATCCTACTCGTTCATCTTAAACATTTGCACAATCGAAGTCAAAGCTCCATACTCTTCATGCTTCCGCTCGTCGCTTTCAGGGGTGTTATCCTCGCGGCTAGCCCTCACCTTGGCTCTCTCGGCCTTTTTCGCAGTGCAGCGGCTGTTCCCTCTCCCTTGACCTTCTCAAACATACTTCCAAGAATCTTCGTCTTCGTTTTCTCCTCTTGTTCCTGTGACGCCTTCGCTTGGTATTTTCGAACATTGACCCAGTAGGGCACAGAAAACCCCTTCAGGTGCAATGTCGCAATCTCATCTGCAAGGCCATGCCCTGTGAGACCCTTCTCACTCATAGCGATCACGTGGCAAGTGCAGACCATGCAATTACATGAACATTGGAGGATCGCATGACACATCTCGTGCAATATGGTATCCAGGACATCTTGTACAGTTTGGTGAGATGTAGTTGAGGGTCTGACAACGGAGATGCGATTATTCGCTCCACGCATCTTGTACCGTACTGTAGCCCACCCTACTGCGTCGGCGTATGGTCCGGTCTTCCTTTTGTCGACCCATTCCATACTCCAATTGTCCTGCAACGCTCTCAAAAACAGAAAGTCGTCGAGAATGCGGAATACAGGCAAAAGATCGAACTCGACAGGGCCACTGAACGAGTCAAATGCCAGTGCGTTCCAGCGGTCGAGTGCTTGTTTCTTGATCGGCCAATCCATGTGGCCAGGTATGAATCTTATGAAGGCGTTGGTAATTGATTGTGCGGTGTATTCACAATCTTCAAAGTCGATTCCGTCAGTAGGCGAATTCGAATCGACTTTGAAATCGACATGGGTGCGAGGAGTGCGATAGGGCTGAGTACATTTTCTGCACTCGTGGCAGCGATGCTGCAGTTGAAAATCGGGCATCTTTGCGAAGGGCCGACTTTGACTGGTATGTAGAGCCGGAATCTGTCCGTACAACCGAATCAAGGAGCAAGTCAAAGACTGTTGAAATATCTGATGTTGAGAAGAAAAGTCGTTTGGATCAGCGAGCCTGAGGGGAAGGATGGCCTTTTTATACTCGCTGGCTGCGTTTAGCAAATTCAAGTGCGGCTTGTTCAACCCAAGTACAGGACCGATGATTCGTGAACAGAGTGACACGAACAACTATTAACAGCGTGATACGTGGTATGCCCAGTATGATTATTCGTCATACGCGATACAGACCAAAACATGTAAGGATTTTGTGTAGCAAACGGTACAGCCCAGCCTCTTGTGAAGCACAGATCGAGCCAAGACAAAGCCATAGGCAAGCATCTCCTAGGACTCTCACTTACAGAAATCGCAGTAGCTGAACTCATTATCCACCGTTTTATTCCTCGCGCCTGGTAATCGGAGCTGCTATTTGCATGTCCGTGTCCCGGCAAGATGCCCGTAGGTCGCAATGATCTGCTGAAAAAGTGACGAGAGTCGCTCAAGTACGGGGTAGGACCTCGCAAGGAAAGTCCTTTGCACGGAAGTTACTTTATAAATATCCGAATTAGCTCCAACAATGCCTGCCGATGGGGTATGTTTCTTCGTACAACTACCTATTACAGAACGTGAATGTTCATCGTCATCTACACCACCAGAACTCTAAGACTTCTTAAGCTCAAGGCTCCTGTGGTCTGGTTCCGCTTTCCTCTCGTAGCATGGATTCTAGCTTCGCTAGAGATATCTAGATCTCAACGCCTGACTGATAGTACTCATACGGCTAGCAACACCGCCATGCTGCATCTCATTTGCTAAGGCCTCTTCCAAGGCACTTTGGGTCACACTTGCATCGTCAAGATCGCTAAAGCTGCTGCCCATACTAGGCGTGCCCTCACTACCCTCCTTCGCCGCGCGTCTTTGCTTGGGCGAGAGGGTGGACAAAGGATTATTGGGCGGTCGATTCTGTGATTGCGGCTGAGATTGGGCGGAAGAGGAGGACGAATGAGCGGTCTGCGGTAGATTCGGGTGGCGGGGCTTCGTATTCAGGGTTGGATTTTCTCGATGGACTGGAGCCGACCGGCGTGATGGCGGTCTCTTCGGTGATATCTTGAGGGTGGCACTTGGATCGATAGGAGGAGGTGGAGTAACGGCTCTCGTGTTCGAGAAGGGTAGGAAAGGGGGGGAGTCTTCTTCTTCTTCGTCAGCGTCGGAGAGGGGATTGAGTGGTGCTTTGGATGATTGTCGTGGTCGTCGAGCGAACATGCGGCTTCGGTTCATTGGGTGTGGAGCATCCGATTCGAATGACGAAGAGGTAGAGGAGTCGCTCGCTATAGCGGAGGGGCTAGCTGTTCGTTGGAGAGAACGTTGCTCCTGCCTTGGCGACGCTTCGACTGATCTCCTATGGGCAAAAGATGACTGGCGCTCGTTGGGAGTCCGCGGCGAGGTATCCTGTACCTGCGTCACCGTGTTGTTGGAGGCGGTCCGAGATAGTGTTCCTAAAGCCATGAGCCTCATCTTCTCGAGATCTTTTCCGCGCAATACCTCTTGCAGCCCTTGGCATTTCCTTACTCCCTTCGCCGTGTGATACTGTGCGCTCTTTTGGTCTATGCGCCAAGGACGATGGTACTCGAGAGCCTGATACTGAATCAATGAGGGATTATTGTGCACTTCAGAAAGGGCGTACCTCCACTGCCACCTCTTTTCATAGCATGTCCGCCCACGGTACCACTTCCAGAGACTGACCCTGACGTCGGAGGGGTACCGATTGACAAGGGTCTATTGACCTTCCGGAGCTGAGCTCTGACCTGGGCCAGCTGCCTCTCGTAAAGCCAAGCCGCCTGTTGGGTGAGGAATGGGAGGGAGACGTTGAACCGGTCAGCACTGGAGGTAGAGGATAAGCATAAAAGCCTCGCCCAGAGCTAGAGGACCTCGATTAGACTTACATCCCTTGCCCTAGTCATCACCAATTAGCATATCCTCGAAGCAGCCTTGCACGGCGTATCTCACAGATCTCAGAGTCTAGCTCTCGGCCTTTTGACGAAGCATTTGTTATAACCTCCCACAGCTCGCGTTCCTTAGCTGAATCCCAATTCACCTACTTGAATCAGCGAAACATTGTGTAAATTCGATGTATGTAGCTTACCGGAGCAGGGTCAATGAAATCGCCCCGAGGAAAGGGAAGCCGAATGAGGACAGTGTAATGGACATCTTCGCTACTGACTGGGGACTGTGGTACCGCTGTCTTTCGAGCTGGAGCCATGAGCTGTTTGATTTCGTCTTTACTATCCAGTAACCGTGCATCAAAAGAAGCAGAGTCTCGAGTCACTACTAAAGCGATCCCTTACCTGTCTCGCCTGTCACTCCAGGCGGGAGCTCCCGACGCTAGCCATCCTTGACCGAGGGTGGTGGGACTTGTGGTGATGCTGAGTCGAGCTATTCCCAGACTGTAATAGTCCCGAGCTTGACATGCGATCGCGTTAGCCTTCTACTTCTTCCACAAGCTACACATGTTGCGTAGTGTGACACTTCTTTTTGATGCTTCGCAGCCGATTGCCTGTGCTACAATGGCGCGAAAATCTAGCACTGACCAAAGTATGCTCGCTTCGCCAATGACCATGCTCTACCATTTGGTCGAATGCAGGGTAGGAGCTCTCTAATTGGTAAAATTGGAGATTTCGTATGCAGATGTGAGGAGTCGAACGGATCTGGCGTTGCCCAGATAAGTGTCAGAGAGAGTATGTTGCTTGTCTCATAGTCTTGCGCTGCCCGTAGAACTAATTTCGAAGATCGCGAGCTTCGGTTTGAAGAACAGCAGCCTCTTCTGCAAATCATAACTGACAACGAACCAAATATTTTGGGCAAGATCCCCAACGGCGTAGCACGATCTCATTCGTAAAGCCTGCTCTTATGAAATTGCGGTCTCGTTGTCTGCTGGTAGGATCAATGTCGAATTACTGCTCGCTGCTTCGCGTTTCTTGGTTATCGTGACCCTCAGCCCACCATGGTCACCTACAATTTGAACCATCAAAGTCAGCTCGCCTCTACACAAGCAAGAATCCTGATCACTTACCGATGCGAACAGATGTACCACTCAACCCTCTGTGAACACACCTCGCATTGATTGCCAGAGCTTCGGCCCATACGGCATAAGTTGAACTCGTATCACTTGTGCTCGACGGATTTGACAAGATTTTGATTTCGCAACCATATAACCCTAATTTGGTGGCCTTTCAGCGACATTACCAAGTTGTTCAAACCGAAATGACAACACTTACGACTACTGTACACCTGCGGAATGACCACTTGCACGCCCTGTTGCCACTGCGGACCGAAAAGAACATGCGTAGTATCCACCGGCATCGACTCCAATATCGAGTTACACGTTTCAACACCTGGGCTCAGTGGTCCAGGCGAGCCGCAGACAATAGTGCCTGGCGCATAGCTTTGAACAACGAGGTTCAGAGCTCCCGATTGACCTTTAGATACAAATACCATCAGTCCAATAGGCATGCAGATACGCCGGAACCGAAATAGTACACGACATTCTCTGCATGGCCAAATGAAGTTAAGGACGTACCTATACCACCAATACTACCACCTTGATTATTCCCTACATTGACGCATGCGTCGAGGACATCGCCTGCCGCTCGCAGGATATCTAGCGTAGTCGCAATATCGTATTCAACACCTTCGTTGAGGAGAATGTCGATCGCGCACGTTCCGTCCGCTGGTCGTTCGTTCGCACGGGTTAATGCCTTTCTCAAAAGAGGAATAGTGACTGAGAGATCGAAGTGGTGCTTTGCGAAGACTTTCTTGGTTATGCATGACTTACAGCTTAGATATCGGTAAGGTAAATTTAGATCATATGTGATCTCTCCACGTCTACCCATTACCAGAGGGTGGAGTAGATCAGCTCTAAGGATACGCATCAACGCTTCACTACAGCTACGCCAATCCACATTATATCCATATCTGCTTCCATCACAGACAGGATCGGCATTTGTGTCATTGAGTGGCCCTTGGTGGAGCACGGAGACGTTGGCGAAAAGGGCGCTGTTGTCGGCTATTGTCAGGGCGACAGTGGAACAACAGAGCGAGAGGAAGAGGGGGAGCTGCAAGACATGGCTGGAGCCCAGCATTTTCTGAGTGCAGGTAGATGTTGGCCAGCGGAGAGGTGAGTATTCAAGGATAATGGACGAGAATTAGAGAGCTCTATCCTGTGAGCGGTTAATTGTCAGGCTTGAACCATATCCCTTCCGCGGCTGAGATGAGGGTCACGCGACTCGCGCGCCCAAAAGCACCCGGGGACGGTCAATGGTACTTTAGCGAGCAGCCTGGCGGGTATGGCATCCAAAGCGTTGTGGCGCGAATCTCACTCAAGGCTTTTGGATATATTCATTCACAAATGCATTTTGTTGAGAGGATTGATAGGGCTGACAAAGGGTAGAAACGATACAGGAACTCAACGTCTATGTAGCCAGAACACCCTTTGGAGCTCTGAAGAGACCTGCAAACAGATATACTACATCACAAGATGGATGACGAGTTTTCCAAGCCAAATCCAAGCCACAGCAAAAGCGTCCTCCCTCAATACGACTCTAACAAGACACCATCTCATTCCTAGCTTTAGGGGTCCCCCCATGCAATATGTGATCCCGAAAACTCGCAATAATAAAATCTCCAGGCTGAATCACACACATGATGTCATCGCATCCCGCATTGATGTCATTAGTCATACATTGCATACATAACAAGTGCCCCACCTTATCAGGTGGGTTTGTAAGACCCCCTGCCCACTCGGTTGACCAGGCGTATGTGTTCGTCTGGAACACCGTCTCGCTGAGCCTAGCTAGGAAGGGCCCATTCATGTTGGCGTCCAAGTTAGCGTGTTTCTGCCAGCCGGCAAGCATTGTCGCGGAGTCTGCAGCGTCGAGGTTTCCTTTTCTTCTTGCTGTGCACTTCACCGGTGCGGTAAGACCATCAATTGTCGCTGGGTTCGTAATGGTCAGGGCATCGTTTACTACTACGGCGGGTAACTAGATGAGATTTTTAGTGGGTGGAAAGGCGGACGTAGGTGAGAGGCCTTGAGGTTGCAGCCTCGTCGAAAATCGATTGCAATCTAGAACACTTTCAGAAATGGATGATCCAGCAGCTTTTATCTGCAGACTCTTGCATCAGCTCCGCAACTTGGTGGCGATTTTCCGCCTAAAATTGACAAAGTGCAGGATTCGAACAGCTCTAGACCTTTAGTCCTGTCGCGTATATCTCAAGCAGAGCAACGCTGAAGGATGCAATTGGTTATCTTAGGCTTACGAAACTTCAGGTGTGGTTGTATTCATGTTAGTTCTACGTGACTAAGCGCCCACGTCATCTTAATCCAATGAGGGCCTCGGAGCTACCCCGGAGAAGCCGAGTGGGGTGGTTGTGGGAGTCCAGCTTAGCGGCCCGTTGGGGGCTCGCTTAGCGGCTCGCTTGGGGCTTGTGCGGCTGATCGAGCTATCGAAGAAGTAGCTTTGCTTAAGCAGTGTTTACAGCCTGCGTTTTGCTTTTTCCCCCTTACAATACACCAGAACGCCAAGCGTGAGCCTTTGCAATGGCCAATTCCCAGCAAATTATGCGATACATCGCGTTTGTTGACGGGACCTGGTTCACAGAAGATGGAGCGCATGGTTTGAAGGGCAAGTGTCACAAAATCAGAACACTTCCTAAGGCACCCAAACCTTACGCCCGGCAGGCAAATATCAGGGCACCCCAAGTAACATCTATCGTATGTTCGCGGCAACCAAGGATGGTGTTACCAAAGAGGAAACAAGTGGAAGAAAAGTTATTCAGGCAGGTCACCATACAATCGCATTCGTCATTAAAATTGCCTTCGATATTCAACATAGACTAATTCAGACCAACTTTGCCAGAAGAGAAAGTACTATACGGGTGTTGGGGCGAACGCCCACGGTGGAAAGAAATTTCGTGAAGGAGTGTGGGGTGAGGGCTGTAAGACGCTGATCAAGAAAGTCTATCAAGACGCTTGTAGAGAACTAGCAAGCCCCGAAGATGAGCTCTGGTTATATGGCTATAGTCGGGGAGCCTATGTCATCCGTGCCGTTGCCGGTCTCTTCCACCACATGGGCTGTATCACCACCGCGAGCACAGAAGATTTTGACCGTCTTTATTCCAATGACTTGGAGTTGTATCCGTCTATTCAAGAGAGAGACAAGCATCGTGGTGGCGCGATACACCATCGTTTTACCTCACCTCACACTCGGGGAGCGCCGACGATCAGATTTCTTGGTGCCTTTGACACTGTCAAAGCGCTTGATGATGCCTCACTCTATGACATCTCTCTGAACCCTTCGATCCAAGACTTTCGTCACGCTGTTGCCCTCAATGAGAGGCGCAGAGACTTTGCTCCGGAACTGATTTTTCCAACTGGGGAAGGTATCGAGGGGAGTGGTCGCACAGCTCTCGAAGCCTGGTTTCTGGGGACGCACAGCGACATCGGTGGGGGCAATGAGCAGGACGGATTGTCGTTGTACCCATTACAGTGGATGTTAAGCGAAAGCCGGCGCCAAGGTCTCTGCTTAGGCTTTCGAAAGATTCATCTGGACGTCATAGACGATCCGATCGAGATCTGTTTACCTAGCAAACAGCATACCTGGCAGTGTAGACTCGCAAACGGGATTTCTGTTGAGATACATGACCTGCGGATTGTCCACAGCAGTCGGAAGTTCTGCTCTTCCTATGGTGTACGGCTCAATCTCTCAAGTTCCGCTTGGGCTGTCAAACCACGAGAACCATTTGAGCGCGGAAAGCAGTCAGCCTTGAAAGGTTATATTGAAGATGGTAAGTAGTCTGATCTTCTCTCACTGCATTACTAAAGCACGATTTAGCGCCTCGAGGCACTATAATCCACCCTTCAGTGTACTTGGTTTTCGACTGCTATCCTCAAGTGTGGGGGAATAGCCGTGAATTGGGTTACCGAAACGAGATCGAGCTTTTCCGCTCTGCAGCTATACCAAAAACAGAAGAGATCTTTTGGGATCAATCTGCCCCGCAGAAAAACGACATGGTCAAGGATATGCGCGTTCTTGTATGTGGCAATACTGGCGTTGGAAAATCCACCCTCATCAATAGGGTCTTTGGTGTAACCTTGGTGTGCCTTCCTAGTATAGATGAACGTTAAAGAGTTACACGACTAACTGCTGGTGAATCTGTAGACCGAAGAGAATGATACCCGACAAGGAAAGCATGATATTAACGTTGGACTGAAGTGGGATAGCCACCCAGGTCTCATTGTTCACGACTCTTGCGGCTTTGCGGCGGGCGAAACAAATAATATCAAGAAATTGAAGAAGTTTCTACAAGCTCGTTCAGGCAAAGCTAAACTTGAAGACCGGTTGCATGTTATCTGGTAAAAGCTTTTAGACATCCTTTGTAGTCTCGCACAACGACAACTACTAACGATCATTTTAGGTTTTGCATTGAGATGACAACGAAACGCGTTCTTCAGGAAGCTACTGAAGAAACGTTCCGACTCATCTCATGTTATGCGACTTTGGTACCAGTGATTGTGGTTGGTACCAAAATCGACCAATTTTTCAAGCTATACGAACTCGAGGTTGAAGGCGAAGCAGCTAAACAGCTGAAGTTTGAAGAGCGACGTGAACAAATTGAGCAAATTCTGAGAGACCTGCCTTGTCGATTCGATGCTGCAGAATACATAGCGAAAGGCAAGCCCCCAGAGCAGGATAGAACAAGTTCAGCTGCTAAGTCGACAACTGAACAGACAACCCCGAATCCATCAGTTTGCTGGTTAGCAGTACCCTTAAATGCTTCGACGATGACAAAGTTCGCAATCGCATGGTCGCAATGAACATCACCAACCTGGATGAAAAGATTGACTTGGCAACCTCCACTACCATGCGCTACTACAAGCACGCAGTGCGTTGGGCGACGGTCCCGATCCCCGGGGTTGGTCCCACCACTCAGTTCTCCGTAGCCTATCTCATATGTCGCACAGTGGTCGAATCGTTCGGTTTCATCAACGTCAATCCAGGGCTTGTCGAGAAGATAATTCAAAACATTCTCTGGGAGAACGGGAAGCGTGCTGCTCTTATGATCCTGGGCGAGACCCTATCGACTATCGGCATCGCCTTGACAGCCGCAGCTTTCACTGCCCCAATAGGCGCAGTTGTTGGTGTATTGCAGTGTTTGGCTTCAGTCCCTGCAACCGCAAGTGCGATTTTGATGTGCGCGTGCGATGTCATTTTGATACTGGAACGCGCATTCTATCGTGGACAGAAGCGGATCGGACAGCAGGATATCGAACTCGCCGCCATGGACTACCAGCATAATAGTGCAGAGTCAGTTCATAATGAGGCTACAGAGCTAGCCGGGATGATAGGGAAGGTCTGGTCGGCCTTCCAGTATGTCAGAATCAGGCTCGGCGTGGAAAGAATTATAGGAAGGCACCGAGTTGGAGCCAAGAAGCCTGGCTCGGAAGGATCAGGTTACTAAAGTCACAGACCTAAAGGCGAGAATTTGGACATCAGCGTGCTGGAATTGGAAGATTGATCCCGGTTTTATGCGATATGTGTGTCATATCCAAGATAATCACCAGGGGCACACAGAGTTATATACCGATCGGGAGGATGGCGGCGAAGGAGGGGTGGTTATAGCCTGGTCATGTATTAGTATGTAGAGTGTGATGTCTTGTTAAGGCGGTCTGTGCTAAGCCGGAAGTCTGAGACATCACTGCTGGTGAATCTCTCTTGCATATGAAAAAGGCGCGGGCAGAGCTGCCAAAGAGTAAAGCTTGGAGTAATTTTACTTTTGTTTTAGATGGCCGTGGAAAAAGGGCGAAAAAGAAGCGCGGAAGAAAAGGAGGCAAAAGGCATCATTAGATACGCCTCGTAAAGAACTGTGCTCTAAGATTGTCTTACTTTTATGCTGCGTCCAGCTGGGATCAGATCCGTCGAAATTGATGGAAATCTGGATTGCGTCTTCATTACCAAGACATCCTATGTAAAGGACCTCGTTCAACATAAGCTTGATTCGGAAGGTAGTAACGTTGTAGAGTCTCAATACGCTGTCATCTAAAATTACTTGGACACTTGTATCATTGAAAGGGTCCATGGTCGCATACTGCAGACAAGTAGCTAAACCAAATGCCCATGAGCTGTATATTGCGGTGGTAGGGAGGTGTGGGCTGGTAGGGAGATAAGAATCAGCATTGACTTGAAGCGCGCTCCACCAAGAGAAAATTGCGGCGCGCGGTCACGTGATGCGTCTAAGAACAACCGTGTCCACAACGTCTTTCTACGAATCGAGATTGCTGTGACGGCATTGAAAGAGCCGCAGTGCTCCACTCAACGTTCGTTTAGGCGACTTTCCTGGTGCTCGAAACCAGAAGATGACTAAGTCAGGCTTTAGTGAACCGCTTTCAATAGACAAGCGTTCGCTTACTGAATGCCTACCGCGACTGGCGATTCTTTCCTTTACCATATTGTACAGCCTGACGTACAAGAGCCAAGTCTGTTGCTGACCCACCAACAAGATACCCGGATAGAACTAGAGCCTTGGAACGGAGAACCCCAACAAGCAGGCATTTACATCCAGAAGACAGACTTCAACACTGAAGAGGGAGAAGTAGCAGACAAGCCTTCCAGATCAAGGTCTCATACATCGTTCCCACATATCTCAACAGCGAACCCAGACGGCGAAGACGACCCAGTACTGACTCATCCCTCAGAATTCGACTTCGACTCAGACGACTCTCAAATGGGACGCAAGGCCCAACCATCTTCTCTACGAAAGCGAGACCCGACGCCCTCGACATCGTTGGCAGGCTCGAATGGTCACGCAAACGGCAATATGGCCCATCATCTTGAGATGCGGCGGAAACATGCGTCTCTGGAGTCCCCGACTGGGGCAACGCAAACCGCCGCTCTCATGGGTAGAGAAAGCTTCAACCTAGACGATGAGCCACCACTGACACCTATAACCCCGAATCCTAATTCGAGCTTCTTTGACCTGCCACGGCAAGATAGGAGGAACTTTCTACTTTTGATTCTTTTATACTTCCTACAAGGGATACCAATGGGACTGGCCTCAGGATCTGTGCCCTTCCTACTGAAACCATATCTATCATACGGGCAAATTGGAGTATTCTCCTTAGCATCATACCCATACTCGCTGAAGCTACTATGGAGTCCAATAGTAGACGCAGTCTGGAGCCCCAAGCTAGGACGAAGAAAAAGTTGGATCATGCCAATCCAGGTGTGCTCAGGCTTGGGAATGATATACCTAGGAGGACGGGTCAAAGACATGATGGTGGCAGCAGGCGCAAGCGACGGATCTGGAGTCTGGCTCTTCACCTGGTGGTGGTTCTTCCTCGTCTTCCTCTGCGCAACCCAGGATATCGCTGTCGATGGCTGGGCTCTCACCCTCCTCTCTCCTCAAAACCTCTCTTACGCTTCTACAGCCCAGACAGTGGGTTTGACAGCCGGCCACTTCCTCTCTTACACCGTCTTCCTTGCCTTCAATTCTCCCGATTTCGCCAATCGCTGGTTCCGCTCCTCACCACGCCCCGAGGGCGTCATGACACTGGGTGGCTACCTCACATTCGCTGGCTGGGCCTACCTGATCGTAACAGCCGGTCTCGCAACCCTCAAGCGTGAAGACAAGACGAAAGAGCGCGATGGAATCATGGAAGTGTACAGAAGCATGCTCGGCGTACTCAAGCTCAAGAACATCCAAAGCATTATCGTAATCCACCTAATCGCCAAAATCGGCTTCCAAGCCAACGACGCAGCGACGAACCTCAAGCTTCTTGACAAAGGATTCAGTCAGGAAGATATGGCCTTGACAGTCCTCATTGACTTCCCTTTTGAAATCAGTCTCGGCTACTACGCCGGCCGCTGGTCTACATCCAACCCACCCATCCACGTCTGGTGCTATGCCTTCATCGGCAGACTAGTAGCAGCCTGTCTCGCCCAATTGGTCGTCATGATCTTCCCAGCCGACGGAGTGCAGCCTTGGTACCTGCTCACAGTGATCTTATCACATATTTTCTCCACCTTCACCAGCACAGTCATGTTCGTCGCCATCTCAGCTTTCCACGCGAAGATCGCAGATCCGCTTATTGGAGGAACTTATATGACATTGCTCGCTACGTACGTTCCCATCTTCCTACTCCCTCATTTCCAATTCTTTCTGCGAGCTTTGACTAATAATGTCTCCAGCGTCTCCAACCTCGGCGGCACCTTCCCCCGCTTCTTCATCCTCAAACTCGTCGACTACTTCACCGTCGCCACCTGTCATCCGGGAGAGATAACCCCAAAAGGCGCCTCCGAAATCATCACTTCCCCCTTCTCCTGCGTCACAGAGGCCGAAAAGCACCGCTGCACAAACGGAGGTGGAACGTGTACGATTGTGAGGGATGGATATTACATCACGAACGTGGTGTGCGTGCTAATTGGGGTGATGACGTTTGTTATGTATATCAGGCCCGCGGCTATGAAGTTACAGGCGTTGCCGTTGAGGGCTTGGAGATTGAGTGGGGAACCAAGATGATATTGAGATAGAGTGCGGGGAAGGAGGTTATGTATGTGTATGTAGGATAGCTTTTAGAGTAGATTCAATACGAAATGATCTCAATGCAATTCAAAATATCCTTTACCTTGTGCGTTCTGATTCATGGAAAGCATATTGCTTAAGTCGGCTCTATAAGATATGCAGAGTGGTCCGACCTTTGTTACATTATTCGAGCTACCTAAGTATGTACGCTCTCTCCCTCCTCCTCCCTATCCACCTTTGCAGACCTCATCTACATTCGGAGTTCTTTCGAACAACTTCCTCCTGATATTATGTACGTGAACGAAGAGAATATGCAGAAATAATGTATGCATCCTTTCGCGGGACAACATTGGTCCCTAGAAATGCAACAAGAACAAAAACATGAAATTATACATCAACCGTCCTAAAAGACGCTTCAACAACAGCGAACACTGGGTAAGTTCCGTGGCCAAAATAGCACCACATCAAACTCTCCAGGTCAGGATTGCAGGCCCCCTAATAAGCCTGTCCTGGCTGCCCGCCCACATGAGGTGGCAATCTGCTCTGCCCTGGCCCCAAGTCGAAATCCGGATTCGAATTCAATAGCACATCTCTCTGCTGCTGCTGTTGCTGTTGCACCGCTCGCCGACTCGGCACCCCAAGATTCGGCTGTCCTGATCTCTGCTGATATCCGCCGTCCTGCCCCGGACGCCAGTTGGGATTAATACCCCTCTGACTAATACTCGACATCCCACTCATATCACTGGCCGGGCTCCTTTGTCCGTCTTGTATACTTTCGTATGAGCTGTTAGGGTCGATGTGTTCGATGGTAGGGTGGACGGGCTGGTGTTGTTGCTCAGGCGGCACAGTCATCAATCCAGCCATCAGCGCCGTGGGGACAGTTGCGCTGGACTGCGTTTGTTGCGTTTGATCGCCGCGGGCGTGGATGGGGGGAGACTCTGGGCTGGCGAAGCGGGGATCGATGTCTTCGTAATAGTTGTCGGCAGAGGATTGATTGCGACGGTGGGTTCCACTGGGGAGGTTGTGTTGGGAGAGGGAGGAGGTACGTGGGCGGTGGCCGCGGTGCACGGTGTTGCCCGCGGAAGATCGGGTGGGAAGCTCAACGGGGTCGAGGGCGATGGTGTCTGGAGGAGGGGTGATGCCGTGGGTTATGCCTGTCCATCCTGCACGAGGGGGCACGTAAGGTCTGGAGATGGATTAGTAATGGGAAGGATGGTGGATGTGGGGGTGCGGACTTACTCTTGTGGACTGTTGCTATACATACTGGTAAGGCTCATTGGTGGGTCTCTGTGCTTCCCTTGCTGTTGAAGACCTACGACTCCTTGGACATCGCTATCACTGTCGCGCAGCTGCGTGGGTTGAGGGAAGGTTGGCGATCTCAGCGAAGGACTACCGTGCCTGGCATCCATTTCCACGGCTTGCCCGATCATTTCAGGATCGTTAGTATGCTGTATAGGCAGCGGCGGAGAAGGTTCTCCTCTATATGGCTGCACTGGTGGCTCTGGAGTAGGCTCTCGCGGTTGTTGCCAGTAACCGCCAGGTGCTGATGGTGGCCCTGGCGAGGGTCTCCTACCATAGCCTCCAGGTGCAGATGGCGGTCCAGGTGATGGACGTCTTCCGTATCCTCCAGGTGCTGAGGGGGGGCCGGGAGAGGCTCGTCTACCGTAGCCGCCAGGAGCTGAAGGACTTCTTCCGTAGCCTGCTGCAGGACCTACACCGTCGTATTGACCAGGACGACTTTCAGGAGGGTATCCATTGCCGTAACCTAGTCCTGGTTGATCTAGACCTCGTCTAAATTCTCCTGCCATCATGCCTGCACCTGCTCCTGCTGCCATTGGTCCCATGGTTGTCCCTCCTCTGCCATATCCACCTCTTCCAGAGCCGTGAGGTCCAGGTCCGTAACCAGGCCCACCTCTTCCGTATCCTCGTGGTGGTCCGAACCCTCCTCTTCCCCTGCCCCGGGAACCTTGAGAATTCATTGTCTCATCAGAATACTGTCTTCGCATCCGCGGCGGCTCGGATTGATCTCTTCTGAAACCTGGAGGTGGCCCTGGACCGAAAGCGTCTGAGGGTGGTAGCGGATTACCGTACTCATCTCTGCGTCCGTTGTACCCTCCACGTCCGCCACGCATTCCTCCTCTAGGAGCTCCCTTTCCTGGTCCACCAAATTTGTTGAAGCCATCGTCTGAGTAGCCTCCTCGACTGCTGGGGTTACTTGGTAGTGTTTTGTTAGATGGTGTTCTCTGATTGAGAGGCACACGATCTTCTTCGGTATTTGTTTCGAAAGTAGCGAACTTTGGCAATTTATCAGAGCCTAATCCTCCACTCATAGATAGCTCTTGGCTCAAGGGAGGTGGAGTCTCCGCGCGACCCATAACCATTTGTGGTGGCGCCGCTTGACGAGCATAGAAACTCTCTCCGTTCATTTCTGCATTTTCTGCTATCCTCTTCTTTCGAGCTTTTCTGCTCACAAGCGTTCTTCGCATAATACATGTCACGATACCACTGGCTAGGATGAGAATTGTCGAAGCCAAAACGATCCATCCTCCCCATGCCAGGTGCGGAACGAAGAGTAGAATATCCACCAAGAAAGCAAGTAGGGTGATCAAAAGGGTTGGTACTGATAAGATAATCAGAGCCAACAGATAGCGAGGCGAGTGTGACGGAGAGTGTAGGTGAGAGGTCGCCGCCAATATGAAGCATATTAGGGTGAGAACGGCCGCGACCGGGTGGACGATGAGGATCGAGGACAGACCAGAGCGAGTGCTCGAGGGAAGCGTAAAGGCGGAATTGTCATTAGAATTACCAAAGAGTGTTTTCGCGTCTATCAAGAAGATGTCAGCTCTGTCTCCAGTCAAAACAGCGGCGGACTTCACGCTGGCAGACAGCATGGCCTGATTGCAAATATCTGTCCTAGTATCCCAGCACTTGTTCAGAATGGATGTACGTACCAACGGAATATCCGATTTGTATCTTACTGCAGCTCCCATCGGCTTTGCAGTACCCAAATACGCCGAACGTAACTCCATTGAATGATGCTAGAGGTATAGCTTTGACGATCGGCGTTGAAATTGTCGAGAGAAGCAATAGGACAAAGGCCACAAAAAAGAGCACGGTCAAAGGCGTCGCTGGACGTAGCATTGTGCGAAGTGTTTTCTGGCGAACGCAAGAGCGAAAAGGTGGAGTCTGGCTTATAGTCCTATCAAAGTAGTGAGTTGTCCGATGCGATAGGATGTGGTTGAAGGCTCAGAGGGCCCAGCCGATGTATTCGCGAGCGCATGCATTGAAGTGGCTATTGTTACTCCATCAATGCAGGAGGACAATGATAACTTGTCGTCGTTGTTCGAAGTCTGCCAGCGACTTTGTTCTTTGGCTGGAGCAGGTTCCCTGATACGGAGGTTGGTTGTCGTCCGGCCAAGCTCCAGGCTAGAAGGTTTTAGCGAGTGGGTTCGCCTGGGCCAATAACTCTGTACGATACCCTGCGACCGCCGGCGGGCCTGGAGAATGTTTCAAATGACTGACGAGAAACGAAAGAGTGGCGCGATGAAGTAAAGGAGAGAAGAGCAATACGTCAAGGAATTAGGAGAAGAGTTTCACGCGTGTCTTTTGGACATGTAGAATAGCCGAAGAGGCCCCGTTGCTAGATACGTAAGTTCGGTAAGGTACCCACGCCCAGAACAAAATAGTTCGCAATAAGGGCCCGCGAAAATCGCAAAAGTGTAAGCTTATAAACTGGTATAGCGCAACGACGAGAGCTTCAATCGTAAAACTTTCGGCATATAAGTTACTCGCCTCAGCTAGAACTAAAACTTAATAATTGAAAGTTCAAGTGTATCTCCGATCGCTGCTGAATCACCATCTCACCCTCGTTGCGAACTATTTTGTTCTGGGCGTGGTACCTAAGTACCTTACGGTACCTAGTCAGGGTCCAGGGTATGATGTTATCTTACCCTAATCTCAAAGCAGATCTCGCCGTCATCGTGGAGAAACATTGTACTCTACGTGAATTTTGACTTCTCCTACATTGGTTGTTGGTCGAGCTCGCACTTCGCTGTTGACATGATTCACCCTACCTTAGGGCTTTGCTCACGCTGCCTTCGATACTCCCAGAACGCGAATGCATTCACTAAAAGCGGACTCTTCCTGTCCAGGCTACCTCGGAGATCTCTCCAAACCCAGCAATTCCAACCATTCACTCCTGTGAACCCGAACTCTCTACCTAAAGCGGCTCCATCCAGGACCTACCGTCGGACACGGAGATGGACCCGGCGTCTAATATACCTCGCTCTGGGTGGGGGCGTTGTCTACGGTCTCGACAGACAATTCTATGCATCGTCGCTGACACGGAGTACTCGTACTTTCGCCCTAGGTCTGATTGTGGCCTTGGACTACAAAATCAATTTCAGACCTTTTCCTCCTCTCGCATCCTCAATACCTGCCCTACATGCCCGCAACGCAGAAAGACTAGCCGACCTGCTCAGAGCAAATGGCGGCCTATACCTCAAGATCGGGCAAGCAATTGCCATGCAGTCGGCAGTGCTGCCACCAGAATTCCAAAAGATGTTTGCGAAGATGTTCGATGACGCCCCCCAAAATAGTTGGAAAGATGTCGAACAAGTCATACGTGAGGATTTCGGAAAATCCCCGGAAGAGGTGTTCGGTGTCAGTTTTACAGGCGACCCAGAAAAGGGTGTCATGGAAAGGACTGCAAGAGCGAGTGCTAGTGTGGCTCAAGTCCACTGGGTGAGGCTGCAGAATGGGAACGAGGTTGCAGTGAAGGTACAGAAACGGGAGATTGCCCAGCAGGTAGGGTGGGATCTCTGGGCTTTCAAGTGAGTGGATCCAAGTGACAGCTTGGAAAGTGACAGCCGTGATGCTGATAAGCTCCCTCTTCATAGAGTAGTTGCTCGGATCTACACCTATTGGTTTGACATTCCTCTCTACAGCCTTGTACCTTTCATTACCGAGCGGCTATTGCTCGAAACAGACTTCGTCAACGAAGCTAACAATGCCGAGCGAATGGCACAACTTGTCAACGGGGAGCCTCGATTACGTGGGCGAGTCTACGTGCCAAAGGTTTACCGCGAATTAAGTTCGAAGCGGGTAATGACCGCTGAATGGATCGAAGGCGTCCGACTGTGGGACAAAGAACATCTAACAAAGCCGTGGAAAGGTCGATGGAGGCAAGGTAGCCCTGGCTGCGGTGGTGCACCTCTTGATCCTCCAAGGCAAGAGGAAGTGGCGGAGATTGTCCGCAGCAATCTACCTAATGAGAAACTAAAACCCAACAGAGACTGGTGGAAGGGTCAAGATGGTGACGGGGGTCTTGGTCTGTCACTCAAAGCCGTAATGACGGAGATGATTGATCTTTTCTCTGCGCAGATGTTTCTATGGGGTTATGTTCACTGTGATCCTCATCCCGGAAATATCTTCATTCGAAGATTACCATCTGGCAAGCCAGAGCTTGTGCTGATCGATCATGGCTTGTATGTGCACATGAAGCCTGAATTTCGACACCAGTACAGTCTCTTCTGGAAGAGTCTGATGACGTTTGACAATAAGACTATTGGCGAAATAGTGCAGAGCTGGGGCGTGAACAACGCAGACATCTTTGCTTCGGTAAGGCGCCTTCTACAATATTCCTCTCATGTTAAGCACCTTTTCCGAGATCACATGGTAGTTTTTGGGAACGAAATCTGTGATTGTGCTACGCCATCACTTCATTCAAATTGCCCGATTACACAATCTACAATTTGATGAAGCTAAGCTGACTCTTGACATCATAGGCAACACTACTCAGACCCTATACAGGAGGTGACAACACCACATCGACAGAAATCAGAGGCCTCTCCGGCAGAGAGAAAGCCGAACGCACTTTTGGAATGCAGCAGAAGATGAGAAAAGGCATCCGAGAAATCCTCGGTGACGAAGAAAAATGGCCCAAGGAGCTTATATTCATCGGTCGAAACCTACGCATCGTCCAAGGCAATAATCAGTTCCTAGGCTCACCTGTCAATCGCATCAAGATCACTGGGAATTGGGCCTCCCGCAGCCTCGTCGACAGCCCGGACCTGACGTATCGCGAGCGGTTCAGGAACTTTGGGCAGCACATGCTCTTCAAATTTGTACTATTCGGCAGTGACTTATTCTTTTACGCGGGCAAGATTAAACAACTTTTTGGCGGGGGCGGGATGGAAGATGATATGGAAGATCAGATGAAGAAGATTGCTAAAGATTTTGGCGTGGAGCTGAATCACGCCGTCTTCGACGGGTGAGGTGAGTGGTAAGTTGCTGATCGCTTCATAGAGCGCTTCACGCCACTCTTGCTAGACATAGATCAGTCAACTTCACACTCTAGACATTCCCTTTTTCCCTTTGTTATCTTTGGCTTGAAATCACAGATAGTTCTTTCTCTTTATAAATACATACCTTCCCTTTTCCCCAAAACAGGCCGTTGCTCCCATGATTGATACTTTCGTCTCCATGGTATTGAAGATTGTCACCGACCGACATCTGCGGAACCTTTCCGACGGACGAGACGTGGAAATGGTGGATGGTTGGTCTACCTGAGCCGATATTGGACTTCTCTGAACGGGCAAAACGTTCACGATACTGTCAACTTCCTGGATTGTAATAGAAACAATGGCGGGAATGATGCCATTTACCAATTTTCAAGCTCTGGTTTGTTTACGCCTGGATTTCACTTTTGGCACAAGCTACGTTAACATGTTCAAGACTACGTTACCAAACCGCCGCCCGGTATGAAACAAAAATTCTATATTTCTTTGCTTCGATTTTGAAGGGGTGGACGGCGACACTTCTGAGTGGGGTACACAAGTTCTGGTCGAAGATTTCAATGACATCGTCAAGAATTCACACAACGTGCTCAAATATAACCTTTACCGCCGCAAGAGGTCCGAGAAAGCTCCAAAAGGAAAAGGCGGATTCATCCTCGATAGTGCACACAATAGCGGGAATGATACCGTTGCTAATATCCAACTTTTAGTCTGTCTACCCCTAGATTTCAGGTTTATAACAACTTCTATCATTACGCCGAAATTCACTGTTCAGTGGTGACGAATTTCTTGGCAGCCTCGCCACGTCAACACAGCATTTCTAACTCACTCAAACAACAACAAGTCGTTTTTTCTCGCTCGATACTATCAACAAGAACTCATAGAGTTCTTAGACTAAGACCTATACTCAGACCTTATAGACTACGACGCTCAACTCTTGTCGAGTATGAAACAAAATTCCATATTCCTTTGCTTCGATTTCGAAGTAGTGGACGGCAATACTTCTTAGTAGGGTTGGGTCTGGCTATACTCTTCTAAGATTCAGCAGATAGCTCCAGGAGCCAAGGGCAAAAATTAGTGGCCTCTTATACAAGTACGCCAATTCCTGCATGAGGAATATTGGAATCATCTGGGCAGTAGGTGGATAGATAGCAATCCGCGGGGTTTCTGGGGGAAAGTACGGAAAAACTCAAGTCTATCATTCAACAGATGGGCCAAATTTCTCTATGACATGTTCAAGCAGATGATGGCCGAGCACACTCAGTTATCCACAATGTCCGCCACTTCACCGCCGTCTGTCAGCGCTGGGGAGGCTCCTGGCCCGATTATCGCATTCGACTTCTTGATTTACAATGACTAGGTAGATGAATCAATTGTGTAATCCTTGTATTGGTTATTTCAGATTTTCGCCGACTCGTTCAAACCCTTGTCAATGTGTACAATAGGAATGAAGCAACGTACCAGGGACCTTGCCCTTATCGTAGTGCGGCAAAGGAAATATTGCACTCTTTTCGTCTGGTTATCATAGAAAATTCCAAACGAGGGAACGTCCCAATTCGGACTAACGTAAATTCTATTTGGTTGAACCCATCTGACAGAAACTCAAATGACGACATGGCAGAACCGAGATTGATCTTTTCCGTGTTCCCTCTTGGGGGCCAGACGACTTTGATCACTGGGGGTACCCGCGGAATCGGGAAGTCAATGACGCTCGCTCTTGCTGCAGACATACTGCTGATCCAAGTCATCAACCGTCTCAGCCAATCAACAAAACGGGAGTCTGAGGTACAGCGGAACAGCGGACCATACCTTAATAGACACGGGAACTAAGACGGCAGTCGAGGAGCTAGGTTGGAAGGCCACGATCTATGAGGCAGACCTCGTTGCTGCAGAGTCTGTAACAGGATCGGTCCCCACGATTCTCAAGGATCTCAATGGACACAGAATAGATATCCTTCTGAACTGTGCGGGCGTTCAGCGGAGACAGCCCAGCGAGTAGTTCTCACTTGCTGACGGGGATGAGGTTTATGCCTCTCCCACTTTCTACTAGTAATGCATTCCATACTTACAATAACAGGTCCTACGAGTTACAGCCTTCAATTTCTGCCGCGATATCGGAAGCCACATGCATGCAGGCCGAAGGGGCAGCATTGTCGCTTCCCTACTATCCGTGTAAGAGGGAATTACAAAAGCTTTATCCAGCGAATGGGCATCTAAAGGCATATCTGTGAATGCCATCGCCCCTGGCTACATCGCTACCGAGATGACGAGGAGAGTGCAAATAGTATTCTGGGACCGATCCAGGCTGGGAGGTGGGGTGGACCTGAAGATTTCATGGGACCCGTCCTGTTCCTGTCCCTGTCCTGTTCCTGGCGAGTGCGGCAAGTGGATATGTGTCAAGGGAGGTCCCGGTCGTGGATGGAAAATGGATGGGGAGGTAGACGAAGTGTTGAGCTGAAGGTCGAGGATTAGGTGGGGGGGGGGGGGCTAGACTTCACTAGGAGGGTTTCACAATCAACATTCGCAACATTCATTGGACACATCTGTGGATGCGGACATTCGGTGCGGTACTGCGGTACTTCTCATCTTTTTTCTCGTCCTGATAGGAAAGCAATACGAACCATGTCTGGAGTTTAACCGTTTATCAGTATAAAGGCATTTCTTAAAGAATAAAGATTGTTTTCCGGGGCAACGGGACAGCCGCTTCAATCGAGAAGCTAACTAGGATGATGCCGGTTATAAAATGGCCATTCCCCACTGACAGCTCGACTTAGGGACCTTTTAGGCTACTCTAGGCCACTCTAGGCCACTCTAGGGGCCGATGTCCCCGCCGATAAACGGCCATCTCAGGTTTGGCTCAATCATTCCCAATCTTTCTGATAGCTCACCCACGTTGCAATCGGAATGGTCCATGGGATCCCTTGATCCCGAGCACTCTCGAGGATCAGGGATTCATTTGCTATATTCGTTGTCGCACACAACCCCTAGTCTTCGGGATCTTTCCCTTCTTTCGCAAACAGCAAATAACGCTACGATCCCCGTATCCAGGAATTCTCGTCCCATAGCAGTGTGACAATCGGCCCTGCACGCCGGAGCATTCTTAACCCAGGCCTAATGCACAAATCGATCATGTTGGGCGCCTCCTTGTCGTTGATCTTTGATGGATTGAGGAAGGGGCTACCTTGATACCAGACCGCCCCAATTGCCGCTTATACTTTTCCCCTATGCAGTCGTGACACCCCCGCTTCCGCCTTCAACATGTTGCCGTCTGAGGCTACGAAACCAGTGGTCCTGCTCCTAGGAGAGGTCATACTCGCCCAAGCAGAGTGGAGTTCCCTGAGAGCGCTCGCCGAACTTCGTGTAACTTATTGATCCTGGCTTCGGAACGGAAACGCGCTGACAATGGGTCTTGATAGCAAGTCAACAATGGCACGCGAGATCAATTCCTGACCGATTGCAGAGCAGGCATCTATGATGGAGTACTAGCAATATCGCGGACATACGATTCAACTCAGGTGCGTCTCATCAACATGCCCAGCGAGTGATCAAGCCTCAGAAACCCCTAACCAAACCCTTCCCTCAGATCACAGGCCGCTTCGACCAAGAACTCGTCGACCTCCTCCCTCCCAGCCTCAAATTCGTCTCCCACAACGGCGCAGGCTATGACTCCATCGACGCCGCCGCCTGCGTAGCACGAGGTATCTCCGTCTCCAACACCCCGGGCGCCGTCGACGCCTGCAGCGCCGATACAGCCATCTTCCTCATTCTCGGCGCGCTTCGCCGCATTCACATACCCTACAGCGCCATACGAGCGGGCCAATGGCGGGGGCACATGGGCCTGACACACGAGCCCGAGGGCAAGACGCTGGGAATACTGGGAATGGGCGGGATTGGCACAGCGGTAGCACGGCGCGCCCAACCATTCGGCCTGCACATCCAATACCATAACCGCTCTCGTCTGCCCGAACAGCAAAATCTTGTCGGAGCCAAATATGTGAGTTTTGAAGAGTTGCTCCAGACCTCCGATATCATAAGCGTGCACCTCCCCCTTAACGCCGGCACGCGGGGTCTCATCTCGCACACCGAGTTTGCGAAAATGAGAGACGGCGTCGTTCTCGTAAACACCGCCCGCGGCCCCATTGTCAACGAAGACGCGCTCGTCGCTGCGTTGGAAAGTGGCAAGGTTTGGGGCGCGGGATTGGACGTGCACGAACATGAGCCGGAGATTCACCCGGGCTTGATCGGGAATGAACATTGCGTCTTGCTCCCGCATGTGGGTACTGCGACTGTGGAGACGCAGAGGAAGATGGAAGTGTTGGTGGTGGAGAATGTGAGGAGTGCGCTTGAGAGGGGGTGTTTGCTTACGCCTGTCAGTGAGACGAGGAAGATGGGCATGAATGGCTTTGGGAATGGGTGTGCGTGATTGGGGTAATTGGATTGGGTGTGTTTAGATCTGAGGGTGGTTAGGTGGGGTTATTATGCGTTGGATGCTGGGATAGACTTCAATTCGATAGAGATAATTGCGGGCATGATACCCACGCGTTTTTGAATGATGTTGCTGAGTGGTAGGTAGATTTTGATATGAGTCGTGATTGCTAGGCTTGAGCTATATCTGAGTCTTGCTCGGTTGCTGGCATCTGTCTGTCTTGGTCGTTTGTGAATGTTTCGCTTTGGTAAGGGTATCACAAGAGACAGAAACCACAAATTTGGGTCGACACAAATTTCTCTACGCTTTATATATCCATCCGAATGTTGTCTCGCTACCACTTCAAATATCGTTTCTTCCATTCCGTGTCTTTGGTACCTCGTAGTGACAATGAGTCTCACTAGGCTGTCTTACCGCACCATCCTTCCCCCAACGAAGCAAGAAATGTGCTCCTCTTGCCAACAAGATATGGAAGAAGGAGACATGAGAGTGTGTTTTGCTTACTATCATGACAGCCAAACGTCGTATCGAGAATACTAGGATTTGAGAATACGCACTCTACGTTTCCCGTCAAAGATACATGGTACTCTACGTACCTGCGATAAAGATCTGACAAGCGAGTTTGGGAGCAAAACACTAAGCGTGATGTGGTCACAAGGACTTTTAGGTAATGACAGTGTTGCGAGCTCGGCATGCCTGCTGAAGGTCTTGAGGGGAAGGGGAGAATGGTTTCCGCATTTCCTGGATCGTTGTGAGAGCATGATCAATACTAGGAGACTAGCTATCTAAAATGGAGTGTTCGGTCTATGCAAATTCGAAGCCCTCTATCGTCGACAACATAATCAAGGCGGAAAAGTGCTAATCAAATCGTCGCTCGTTGCCTAGCCTTGTGCAAATCGCTCTGTGGAAAAGCAGATAGCGAGTAGATCGTAAACGTTCGTGACTGACCAGAGTCACATGAAAAGATTTCTGCTCAGGAGACCATAACGAACTGCCCAATAGCCGGCACACCACCACAAGTGACAAAAACCATGTACGGCCCTGGCTGTGCTACGTTATTGTTTGGGGGCATCGTGACGGTAAGGCTCTGCGAGGTCGCGCCAGCAGTATAGCCAGTAGTGTCGAGGAAAACCATACGCATATTCATGTGCAAGCCGTGGGTGACAAAGCCTCCATGATACAGCACAACCTTGCAGACGTTGTTGCCAGCAGGAGCGGTAAATGTGACTGTGAATTTGCTTCCATTAGCGGTGAGAGCTTTGGAAGAGAGCACCACATTCGTCGGGCGTTGAGCATTTCCCTGCAAATACGGAGGTGTGTAAATTTCCACTCTCCACTCGGTAACATAGTCTTCCGACGGCGTTTGGTTAGGGATAGGCGTAAGAAGCGGCTGCTGGACAGGATTGGAGCCAGCGATCATCATAGTGCCATCTGGTAAGAGTAAAGCAACAGAGTGGTAGAGTCGAGGAATTGTAGAGCTGGCACCTTTCTGGAAGCGCTGGCCAACGGGCTTTGTGGGATCGTAGATTAATGCTTCGAGAGTTGGAGCCGTGGCTAAGCCGAATCCTTCAGCGCCTTGGTTGCAGCCGTTGAGCCAGACAACGGTACCATCTGGTAAAAGTGTCGCCTCGACCATGCCTCTTCCTTCAGGCATTGATTCTAGTGCCCATGTTGGGTGGTTGGATCTAGGCAAAATGCTTGCACAGCTGGCTTCCGTTGCGCTTGTGATATCTTGATATGCACCTCCGCCACAGATGACGATTTCGGGTGCCCAGTCGTTTACGCTCGATAGGGGAAGAAGCACGCTGCCGCCTGTATTTGGGTAGGTACGATAATCGCCCGCCAGATCTGGTAGTTCGATTACCACCTGGTTGCCTGCAACATTGAAGATCTGTGCGGACTTCGAAACGAAGATGAAGAGATTACCATCGTTAAGTAGATGAATGAACGGATACATATAGTAAGGCTGGTTCTTGTTGAGGATGTCCAAGAGCACGCTCTTGCCATCCGAGATACCTTCTGCGTTCAGCACTTCGTATGTGGGGTTGTTATTAGCAGGATTGGTGGGATCGAGTCCATTCTTGCTACCAGAAATCACCACGATACTGCCATCAGCCATGGTTTGAGCGCTTGCATACCACCGTGCAGTGGATAGCTTGTTGCCTGGCTCACTCCAATTACTTCCATCCAGCGAGGCATCGGTTGCTGAGCGGCTTAGATATCGTATAGCTGTAAAACCATCGCCGACTGTTGGATCAATGAATGACAAAGGCGCGTTTCCACCAAGAGAAAACCATCTTCCATCAGCGAGGAAAGCGCCACCAGAGCAGAAGGCATTGGTCTGAGCAGGTCATTAGCAAGGCCACGGCGAAATTACGATAATGACTTACCTTGTACGAAAGTCCGACAACCTTGTTCGTTGCAGGATCGTACTCAGCAGAATACGCGTAGTGGCCGTTAGATAGCTTGATCTGGGTATAATTCTCCACTTTGTCTAAGAAGATCACTCTTCCGTTCGGCATGAGCCCAGCATGCATAGCTGGCACGCCAGACTGGCCGACAATATTGAAGATCCCTGGATTCGGCGCCGCTGGTGCATTTGAAGGACCTGGGACTGGGACTGCTCGAGCGCCCACGCATGGCCCACTCTGACAGCCCTCTCCACAATGAGCGGTGGTGTTTCCGCAGAACTGCTTCTCATCAGCATACCTTTCTTGTTCGTAGAAGGTTGGAGGCATACCCCGTACAAGGAACAGCAGGAACCTTGACGCCAATTGGCACAAACAGTGTTTCCATTGCCTGCGCCGCAAGTGCCATCAGTAGTCGCTGAACCAGTAGCAGGAGCCGTCGATGGCTTCCCTAGCACCGGCTCCTCGGTTCCTGATGCTGCGGGGGAAGTGGTCGTGGGGTCAGGTATCGTGCAACCAGAAGTGCAGCCTGTACCACAATGCGTAGGAGTATCGCCGCACCAACCATATTGGGAGCAACATGTCCCTGTATAAACAGTACTATGGGGATCGCATGTCAGGCCTGGTCCGCACTGTCCATTGGGAGAGTATCCGCGGGAGAGCAGGTCATTGGTAGAGCGAGGTGAAAGACGTTCGAGAATGTGGGTATCACGTCGTTCAGGATAAGAGTGAAGTGATGGTTTAATGCAGCTGTATCCCGATCAGTTCTCGGAATTTTTGACGATTTATATTGCCCTAGCTGAACGTACATTTCATCACCAACGCATGTCATACCTCGCAAGCATCCAGTATAGCCCGGAGATGACTGGTTGCATGATAGAGTGACTTTGTACTGAACAGGAATATTGCCAAAGACCCGCCCCAGGCAAAGCCCGAGGGTAAGTATGGTTGAGATTTGCATGCCCACTCTGTCTTTGATTGTTGGATCCATTGTATCATGAGAGGCTGGGAGTGAAAATTTGTGAGGCGAATGAGAATTTATTGAGTTCCTCAAATAAACAACCCTAGCGCTTATATTGTTTTCACGGCAATCATGTGTTACACAGCGGTCTCCACAACGATAAGATATACAGATGGTATTACGGGCTTAGAGATTTTTCGAGGCCTGGCAGTAGCAAAATCAATGTATTGGTGCAACCTAAATATACTACCTTAGGGTTGTCGACTCATACATTCAGTCACGAAGCCGATGGAGTCATTTTTCGAAGGCGCAGCAGCTGTTACGTTCAAGCGATTGTGACAGGCTTTTGGCAGTCATACTTGGGGTTCCTTGTTTGGCAGTGAGTGTTCATTGGCACTATTGGTCAATGAAATGCGTAGAGTATACGAGGGAATGAATGCAATGATTCTCTTCATGCTTACCGCTAAGACAACATCACCACAGACGAAGAGGCTCACGAGGTGCCATGCAGGGGCGTGGGAAACAGGTGCATATCCCGGATATGTAGGTCGGCCAGCTGCATGTACGAGTACACCGCTTGTCTCAGAGGACTGTGCCATCAATGATCCCAGCATACGGGACTGCTGGGCGTCAGACATGGAAGAAGTGAGAGGACAGCTGAATTTCAGCTCAAGCCAGAGTGTTCAGAAGGTTCTCGGTCTATGGTAGGATCCCAGAGGCGAGAGGGCAAACGTGATCATTGCGTAAACAAGCGTCTCCTCCTCCTGTACCTGGCATAAACCTCAGACCCGGAGACATCTCAAGCTCCCGAATCCGCATCCTCATGCTCCACCAAACTCTGCAGACTCCGCGAGGAACATAGACTGGGATCGGACGTGACGATGAGGCGCATTCGAGACCTCCAAACCCAGCGTTATCGCTGCTTCCCATCAACCCGCGACTCGGGGAAGAGCGAGCTTCTCCGCGCTAGCAAAATCGCGCCGACTTTACGGTGAGGAAAAGCTGCGTTGATTTTGTCCTGGATCGGCGGCAAGAAGTCTACGGATCAAAGCAATGAAGGGTGAACCTGGATTGAAGATGGTAAATGCGAGGGAACGAAGTCTGCACTATGCCGATCTCTATATTTAGCTTCGATATTGCCCTTGCACGCTGGGTTCTCTCAAAGCAGCCCAGGGTTCTTTGTACGAGCAAGTAAATTCAATGATTGCGTGATATACTTACTTAGTGGGTAGTAGAAATTACTATTTATATTTACAGTTCATTTGTACAGTTAATGGCGTCTTTCCGCCTGTCCAAAGTCGTGAAACATAATCCGTCTATGCTTGCCTAGCCGTGTCAATGCTTTTTCAGACTCGCCTAGATTCCCAATGCTATGTCCTAAAATCAAATCATGTCATCGTGCAGTCGTTTTCAACATCTCTCCATTTTCCGGCCTGTCCAGTCTAGTAATCCCAAGGTGCTCCTTCCCGTCGTGCCCATTGTAGGCGCCAAAACCAAACTTGGGGCTTCCCTTTTCACCCGCTGGCGTTCCTATCATCTTCGTCTGAAGGTCGATCTTGGATGTTGGCTCTCTGAAGGTGGACTCCGCGAGAAGAGGGCTCTGGTAGACGAAGCTGACGAGTTGGCCGACGGTGCTGATATCGTGAGGTAGATACCGATGCTGTCTGGGCCAAAGGATCAAAGTCGATAGCGCGTAGATCACGACAAAGACTACTAACGCGTAGTAACCAGGCATGTCGGCGGCCATGCGGACATCCTGGATGTCAACGACGAATTGCGCTGTAAAGACGCCACCTGCTAGTATGGGTAGGGTGATGGAAAGGAGGCTGACAAAGGATACCGAGGCGACTTTGTGATTGCGTTCTAAAGCAGCTCTGAGGGTGATCTCGACTGGCAATCTACTGGTGTAGTCCAGTAGAAGGGACTGGGCGGCTGAGCATCCCCGGTGATGGTCGAGATTTGCGAATGGCTGAAGGGCGCGGTAGTACATATCGACGGGTTGCCAGAGCAGGAAGAGCACCATTCCGATGAGTGATGGCACGAAACTGTAGAGGAAGCCTGCTGGTGAGAAGCCTTGGGTCGTCGTGGGTGCAGGCAACATAGGATTAAAGCCAGTCTGCACAGCATGACCAAAGAAGCTGACCACAACGAAAGCAATCATCAAGACGATTGCGATGATAATCCAGGCAAGCACAACACCCTCTTTGAGGAACCAAGGTATCCATCTATACCGCACCTCTGGAGTATGAATGTCCCTCTGCAGTGGGTCGATTGTTTCAGGGCGGATCGGTCCTTGTTTCTCTAAGTCGTATCGAGTGGGAGTGAGGTCAGTGACAGGCACCATCCTTCCCTTATCCAATGAATACCGTCGAACGGGAGCATTCTCTTCCCCAACGCCGTAGAAAGCCTCAGCCGAGCGCTTTGATGTCATCCAGTAGCCGAGTCGGAGGTGCTTCTCCCACGGATGTTGGGATCTGCCCCCCTCAACATCCAATCGGTTGAAGTCTGAGAGGAAGTTCGACCGGTGGAAGAGCGAGATGATGTCTGCAAGAGAGACCGGATCCCACTTGAGTCCGGTCTGACCTTTCGCAAATCGAATGAGTAGAAGTAGAAGCGCAACCGTCAACATGAGGTACAGAGCGAATAATGTCCAAGCAATCGGTTGGGTTGCTGTCCATCTCCAGATACCGTCGCCGGTGTAGTACCGGGTCTGGAAGAGACTGCTCTGCAATGGCACTGTGAATAAAGCTAGCCAGAATATTATCGAGCACAACCCTAGCAAAGGCTCCTTGTGCTTGAAGAATACCAAATTAGGTAGTATGTAGGTCGTCGGAAATAGCGGTGCATCGTGCAGAACACCCGAATTATTAGTGTTTCGTGCTGATGATAGTACAATAAATGGAAAGATCCGATGTATGGCACATTGTATGATGAAAAGCCAGAGGACGATGAGGCTTGCAAGGAGCGTAGGTAGGTATTGGAAGACAAAGTAGCGGCCGGTACCAACTCCATCGTATTGCGACAAGCCGCGGTGATTTGTTGGGTATATTGCAGAGAAGAGGAGGCCTGCGATCATGAGGAGGCAGCAAAGGATGAGGATGATGAGAGGGAGGATCCGAAGAGGGCGAGGCACGAAGTTGAGCTTAGGGTATCTGAAGCTCTCAGTCGGAGCCTCTGTAGGTACGAGGACGTTCTCGCTTGGATGTGAGTCCTCGTGTCTTTGGTTTGGTTCCGGATACTGTCGCCGTCTTGAATAGTAGCCCAGACCTTGGTCTGGCACTATCCTATCGACTGGATATCCTGGTGTTTCTCGCCCATCACCTTGCTGTCGCGTACCGACTACCTCTTCGTCTCTTGTCAATTGGTCTATTGCGAATTGTATGTAAGGCGTATCGTCAATGCCGGGCGTTGGTGGGCTGAGTTCGTCAATGGGTCTTCTTACAATCGTGCCCTCGGACGATGAAGATGAGACTGGCTTCCTCTTTATCCTGTGGCCTTCATCTGGGGAATTAGCTGTCGTTGTCGCTGGTGGCTCATCACCCGGATCCTTGTGTTTGATAGGTCTCGTTATCGTTGGGATAGTAGCCTCTGATTGCTTTGCTTCTGAGTGTACGGCATCGCCGCGACTCGCATTCGCTGACAGCATGTGCATTGGTGGTGTCTCATATCGCTGGGCAATGTGCCTTTCATTGTCACTTGATCCCTCCGACGTGAGTGAATAGTAGTCATCGGATGCTGTGACAGATTGTTTGGATGGCGTATGAACGAGTTGAGGTCTGCTTGTATTTACAATTCTTAGTCTTTCCTCACCCAAATTCATGGCTGTCGTGATATCGTAGGAATGTGGAATAGGCTTTGGAGTGCATGATGCTAAGAAAGGTACCAAGTACAAGATACATAGTTGCCATCGATTAGAGGCTGGCTGTAGTGAGGTGGCAGGCGGAGATGCGGTGGTGGGGGAGAGGCTGGGAGCCAACATTGCGCTAGCTTGATCCCACCGCCATGACAGATTTAGAGAGAGGACATCACAGGCTGAAATAATGTATCGCAGGTTACACAAGTCAATTTTTTTATGAATTCACTCTTCGCAAAGTTGCACGAAGATTGCGCTGATGCCCAGCCCCCCCACAGCGCATTTTTGCAGCTCCCCAAAGATGTGAGACGCCTGGACTAAAGGCTTCCTCCGCTCTACGTGATTCAGTTAAAAGGGTTGAAGAGCAGATTTATGGACGGGTATCAAGCAGTTGAGGGTCTACACCGTGGATCAGTCTCTGTAGCAAATTTATTGTCGTAGGCAAGTCTTTTGCTCTCTCCCTCTCCAGTGCATCTCATATGCACGCTTCGAAAGGGCTGGCTGCGTTCCAGCGAATGTGTATGTACATTAACACGCTTCTCCGACGTGGGGTATGAGAAAATGATCCACATGATGCTTCTAAACGAGTATGAACGCCGTCGCTCATGCTTGCTATGCCAATGCTGTGCTCTCGCTGTAAAGGACTGAATATGAAGAAATTTGTGTTGCCCCAAAGGGCCACGTACAAACGATGAAAGGTCCTTTATCTCCGCTCCAGATGTCGACTGTTGTGATGATCCACGCACATCATATTAGTGCATTCCAATTGAAATGCTGGTTGTCCACAACAACCTTCTGCTCACACCCAACCCGAGTTTTCCAGTATTGCTTTCGTTTCATTAACAGCCATGCCGCTCACACCCAAGGCTCTGACCTGCGTTCCTCTCCTTAATCGTTGCAATCCGACTGCTACCTTCCAGCCTTCTTCTTCATGCAGTACGAAGACATATCGTTTCCCTTCCTGGTCTCTTATGCTGGCTCTAACGACATGAAGTCCCTTGAACTCGCCGGTCTGTGAAGCTCCCAAGTCAGATCGAGTCCTTAACGGGGAAGGGGGTACGCCGAAACCCCCAGACAGGTAAGGCTTGCAAGCACGCGTAGAAGCATCAAGGAAAGCGTCGGTTTCTTCGTTATTTGGCGCTTTGGAAGCCCATTTCTTTCCAAATATTCCAGACGATTGACCAGGCGTACCATTGCGGGATGCAGGGGCGGAGCCAGAACTTGCTCCCAATACGTGTAGGTGGGGACACCATACCTCTACCAATTTCAATGTCCATGCCTTGACATCCCATTCTCGTTGGGGAACTCCTCGAACGTCGTCGTCGATGAAAAGCCCTTCGGTGGTTATTCGTAAGATGAGTCCATCGGTGACGGAGCCGACACCGGAAACTAATTGAGCAATAGGGGTCTTGGTGAAGGTGTTGTTGAAAGAGTAGACTGCTTTGAGCACAATCTTGTCGGGATCTTTGCAGCGGTAGGGTCCGTGGTGTGAAGGAGGAGGTGTGGTTCGGCTTGTTGACTGCGATGGTGCATAAGAAGATTCGGAGTAGATCGAGGAGGCTGTTGCCGATTTGGTGGCAGATCGTTTCGGGTTGTCGTACGGCCTGAATGAATATGCATCATCATCTGTGGCAGTTTTGGCTGTTGGGTGGTGATGCTGCTTGGTGGGAGATGCTGGTCGTGACCTCTCTTTCTCCCTTCTCTCTCGTGCTTCCTTTTCTCTCCTCTCACGCGCTTCTCGTTCACGGGCGTCTTTTTCTCTCTGCTTTATCCGCTCCTTCTCATCATCCTCCCTCTTCTTTCGCAATGCCTCTGCCTTCTTGCGTTCCTCTTCTTTCTTCCTCGTTTCCTCTCTGGCCTTCTCCCAGCCACCTTTTGCCGCACCCGCGTTTGCTGTGCCATTCGCGGGTCCTGTATTGGATCGCTGCCATGTAGGTTTCGGTGGTGGTCTTGGTTCTGGAGGAGGCGCATATTGTGGTTGTGGTGTTGGGCCTCCAGGAGTGGGCCCACCAGGGGCATATCCTGGGGTAGGTCCTCGGGGATATCCGGGGGTTGGCCCAGGAGGATATCCGGGAGTAGGTCCAGGGGTATGTCCAGGAGTGGGTCCAGGATTGTGTCCGGCATTATTGGCTGTGGATGCACCACCTGTGCCACCAGCTCCAGGCCTCCCAGTCTCTGCCTGTGTCTTTCCAAAGGCCCAGCATCCAACGCCCACTATCATCATCATGATCACCACCGATATGCCACCACCCGCGAGTATTGCCGCGAACCATTCTTTGAGTACCGGTACCACAATGATCCAGATTATTACAGCCAGCAATGCCGACGCAACGCCCGCAAGGAAGCTATTCCGGTGAGGTTGGAGTGAGGGAAGGTATAGAAAGCCACCACCTGAGGAGTGCGGAGGTATAATGAATATGTCATAGTTGCCCTCAGGTAGGCCATTCCTGCTGCCAGCGTTTTGCCCATGAGGTGGAGGTGGTGGTGGAGGAGGATTCATTCTGGCTCAGGTCCGGCAGACCTGGAAGCCAATGGAGGCAACAATGGCTTTATTGGCCTAACTATCCTTGTAATAGCTTTTGCAGTCTTCGATACCGCAAGGAGAATATCTCGGGCCGGTGCTTCATGTTACCGCAGGTGTGTTTGCTCCAGTCTTTGTCCCACTCTTTAACTGCTTATTGGAAGGCTAGCAAAGAGAAATTGATTCATTGAGATAGACAGAGACAGCTAGTACTGCTAGGATGTCGATGCTTGTCTTGGAGAGTCCTTGTAGGTGTTGTAGTTGCTGTAATGCGCTTTGTTTACAAGAAAGTGAGAAATTGGCTCAAAGGCGGGTACTTCCGGCGCGATTCAGGGTTGATTGAGCAGGGTGATATAATTTCTCCAGGATCAATCCTCTGGTAGCGAAGTCTGACAGAACCTAGTCCCCTTCTACTGGAAGAAATTTATCACGCACTCCTTTTTGTGTTTACTACAATCTCGTCTACGATCACGCCCCCCTTTCCCACCCCCAGCGCGGTCGGACTGGGCTAATCAATTGTCCACTGCTGCGTGACAGATCACAATATGGGGTATGATAGGTGCAACTACAAACAAATCATGGGTCTTCTGGCGTTGGCCAATAAGAAATCGCACCGCTGTGACGAACCCGCAGCGTCGAGATTCGGTAGAGCGAATAGAAGAGTTTATGACATGTACCCCGGCTCGAGATCCTACCTATGTTGCTATAGCCTTCCACACCATCCACACAACCAAGGAGCTTGTGAAATTGTGAGCTGGCACTGCATGTCTACTTTAGTGATTGTGGTAGCAATCAGATTCAGGCCATTGCCGGTTTGACGCGTCACGGTTCTTGAAAATAAGGTAGGGTTACAGGCGCCAGGGGCAACCATCCAGCCGCTAAGTCGCGCTACCCCCATGTTTCTTGGCATGACCTACGCTGCGAAAGCGAAGTACCTCCGTAAGGAGTATGAAGCCCCTTGAGCCTAGTCCTTGGTAAGTGGAAGGCATAGAGAGGGTGTTTAACAAGCTGCAGAGGCTCCAGGCTGGATGAAGTGCTAAGTACTAGCTAAGAGGCCAAGGTTCTGCCCCCTCTCTCGCTTCTCTGGCCAGACTAGAAGTTCCTGCTGCTTGCTCGACATGACTCGTCTTTGAAGCGATGGCTTGAAGCAGAATCCATGGATTGCAAAATTAAGCACTAAACTTTTATAGAAAGACAGCTCTTTTTCTTGTTTCTTTCCATATACGACGATTACGCTAAGTACTAATATCACACTTCGAAATAAACTCCTAGCCCTTGGTTGTTGCCGTTAAGTCTATTAATGCATCTAAGAAAAGAATGTTCTGTACTAATGTTCGAGTGCTAAAACTCCAAAAATGTTCATTCCGGAGAGGAGAACGGTCTGCTGGACTCCAATGAGAAAGCTCCCCTAAAATATCAACGCCGATTTGTAATGCTCTGAATCCGACTTGGGACTGGCGTCCTGACGTGAAAAGCGCCAGTGTCTTGAGGATTAGGACCAATGACTACGAAGTGTAGACTCTGAGGTGTTCGAGAGATATGTGTTCGGTCAGATGAAGATGGTGGGATTATGTGGTAAGTCCTGATAATGACCCGTTCCTCCAGATCCAAAAGCTGGCAAGTTTCAGGATCTTTATGAGGGAGTTGATCGCGGAAATCACGGAAGGCATGACGAACGTCGGTCTTTTCTCCAATAGTGTGGATAATCGAATGTTCATGTTCTCCTTGACAGTCACGTCTGCTGCAAGACCTAGACAATGTCTTGCGTAACGCTGTCAGCCGCTATGTGTGCTTGTGTTGGATGCTGGGCGCCGTGGTATTTCTCGAGAACTGGAATCCCTCGGGTTTTTGGGCTGTCAAAGCTTTGATGGTATTGCAGTCTGCATGAGATCCAAATACTTCTGACCGTGAGAAGTTGGCGGAAATGCTTAGAGGTTGGATTTAGACGTCAAGAGCCCCATGCGACAATTCTTCTTTTTTATGATCAGACCTTCCAGTCATAATTGTGTACGCCGTTGGGAAATGCAGGGAGATGAGGCCTTGGAGCATCTCCATCACACCAGTATTTACACGCGTGCTGGAAGTTGTACCGATTCCAATGAGGATCAGCTCCGTTGTGATGCACAAAGCCTCGCTGCTGCTTCATGATCGCCTTGCCAGTCTCGCTGTCGCATACCTCACAGTCAACAGACTCCTGGTCCATTCCCTTTTCTGTGAGGTCTGAGGCAAGTTTCGCTACCTCTTTGCAGTAATAGTCGGGTCCATCACCCAAACGATGGTGGTGATCCTTTGGGATACCGATTTTCTTGTCTCCATGTACGGGATAGTGATAACCAAGCTCACAAATTGCAAGGAAGGAGGGCACTGGTCTGTACATTTGGGTTTGGAAGCTCCTTTGGCAGGTCTCAGCTATGTTCCTCCCATCATCTGCATCGACCCATTGGCTTATGCCTGCGTCATGCATCCAGGCCGCTGTCTCATTTTCGAACGCGTCGCCGCAAATGCAGGGAAGAACTCTGTCGATCATGTTTGTCTTGTTGGTGAAGTCGGCAAGCGGCATATCGTTGTAACAGATAGGTAAGTAGCTCCCCGACGTCGTCGATCCGGCTTTGCCTGAGATGACTTCATCAATTGTCGGAAAGTATTCGTTAGGGGCATAATGGGTTTGTTGCCAGTGCACGAACGACGCATTGACAAACTCAGTGGCAGTGATTCCAAACTCGTTGTCGGGATTAGACAGCACATCTAGGCCAAACATCTTCACCTCCTTTGCGTGCTTGACTCCGAAGTTTTGCATGCATTGAGCTTGACAGTGTGTTCCAGGGGCCGGCTCAAACCTGGAGGTTGCAATGGTTGTATGAGCTGGATCCTCGAGAGTCCTGTTCTCATAGGATCCTGGGACCAACAACGTGCAGTGCAGGAAGCACATTGAGCTTTTCAACGAAAATGAGATCATTGCATTTGTGAAATGTCTCTTCAGGTCCGCTTCAACTTGAGTTGGATAGTCAACAAAGATGTGTCGCTCGTATGGTGTCAGCTCCACGTAATTGCCATCGAATATCAATTCCGCCAACAAGCTCGAGCCGTTGCCGGCAAAGATCCCATTTTCGCCTAGACCAGACCCATGATTTATGGCATACATGCTCTCGTCCATAGCACGTCGGTATTGGGAGCCAGCTGCTTCGATGACAAGATACAGCATCTTCTCGTCCATGGCTTCTGCCTCCTTGGGAGCATTTGGTATACCTTTGCAGAGTGCCTTATCAAGAGAATCGGCTATTATGAAGGTGGGAATCGAAGACAGGATATTGCCAATAGCTTTGCCTCCCAGGGTTTGGGAGGCCTTACCATACGTGTTACCCGCTTTGCTTCTTTGATACCACGGGACATTATCTTTGGCCTTTGCTGCAGTATCTTCCACGGTCTCTGCTGTGACAGTCTCAGAACCCTCCGCAGAAGCAGCAGAACCCTCCGAAGTAGCGCCTTCGACAGCTATTGAGCCCCCAATGGTGGAAGCACCCTCGGAAGCGGTACCGCTCCCAGCAGCACCGCCCTCCACAGCACCACCCCCGGTAACAGCACCCTCCACAGCACCGCCCCCGGCAGCAGCACCTTCCACAACACCAGCCTCCCCCGCAGCAGCACCCTCCACAGCACCGGCAGTCCCCGCAACAGCACCCTCCGCAGCGTCGGCAGCCCCCGCGACGGCACCCTCCGCAGCAGCAGCCCCCCCGACAGCAGCACCCGCCGGAGCAACCAGCACACCACCAACAGCAGTAGCGGTGACGAGTATGGCCACTATAATACCCTTTGTGAGTCCAGCCTCGATGGCGCATTTTCGGTCGATGTTATCGTCGTGGAGCCAGTAAAAGGTATGCGCCATATCCATCGCTTTGCTTTGGATCCCGACTTCTGCGATGACGCTCTGCTCCTTGACTACCCCAGGCTTCAGATTGATATTGTGGAATTGGGCGAAAAGGAGGAAGATCTGCCTCGCCTGCTCTTTGTCCCGGACTCGAGAGAGGATCCCGTCGCAGTCTAGCATTGGGTTACAGCCCTTTTCTTCAGGGCTGCATTCGATATCTTCTGGCCATTTAAGGACCTGTTTCGCGAAGAAGTCCGGCTCAGAGTGGCGGTTGGTCCACGCATGCGAGTTCTTATCCACACCGGAAATCCACTCTCGGTAGGCTTGGCCGGCACCGGACGCATTCCAATTCTTGGTGTTGGCGGCGAAGAAGTCGCCGTCGCATACTAGGCTTGTTTGGTCTGTCTGTATCTTGATAGAGGCCAAGCCACCTGTGGTAGAGTTGCGAAGAGATGTCGCGTTGAGATTGCCGCTAGTGATATCGTGATAGGAAGTGGCATTGGAGGGGGAGGTTGGAAACATCTGGGGGCGTGCTTACACCCTTGTCATCGGGGGACTCCTCCCTTGAGCTAACAGGTAGAGGGCCCGCGATGGTGACTGAGGGCCATATCGACACGGCCGGGAGCAAGACGAGCGTGATCCGCTTCATTGGAAATCTCATGATGAAACCGGTATGCGGGATAGTATGAAGTATGTGATTTGGTATTGCAGGCTGTGAGTTGGCGTAGTATATATGTTTCAATGTTATCGAAGAGGTGAATGATTAATGATAATCCAGATGACTTGCTATGAATTTTTATGTAAAAGGCATTGAAGATCTGGAATTGCTGAAAATCTTCTATGCAGATTGATATAATATTCAGATGTGACTGATGTTCAAGACGCGGAATGGTCGATAATCTGATGATTATGAATGCTATTGGAGTATATTAGTCGATATAATATTGATATGTATATTCTCTTGAAGATGAAGAATTGCTGATAATCTTCAGTGTGTGAACGACGGTGAAAAAACAACTATCAAGGTGCAGACTCCCCTTCTTACGGCGGGCTCATGTATGAGCGCTATGTTTGGTGGTGATAGGAAGCCTGCGGATATCCATCTTGGTACAGAAAGTTCAACGCGATATCCACAGTGTTGAGGTCCCGAAGCCACAACCGTTCCAAGAAAGGTTCTGAAGCTTCCGCATAGCACCGATCTCGAAAAGTTGATACAGCACATGCCATTCTGGGATAAGAATTAAAGGTTCTAAAGGTTCCAAAGGTTCCGCACAGCACCTATCTCGAGAAGGAGATACACCGCATTTGGTAATGAGATGCGAACTCAATCAGAGTTTGAGGGTCTGGAGTTCCCAGAGCAACAAGATTTGGAGAACGGAGTTCAAAATTCCCGTGAAGCACCTATCTACGACGAGGCACCAACAGACCTCAATTGAGACGCCAAGTGTTACGTGTTGCTGGAGTCCTCCAGATGTAGAAAATAATCTCCTTAGAAAGGCTTCAATGCAAGCTAAGAAGACTCAAAGTATCGAAGCCACTATCTTTCAAAGCAGATTTCCGAACTTTTTAGTCAATATGTGGATTCATATGTACAACGAGTCGCTTAACAAGAGAATAATCAACATTTCAATTGGCAGTTGGACATAGCTCTCGACACCAATTGCTGGTTCTCGCAATCACGCTAGTGGAGTCAAGCGAGATTGCATATGGTAGATGACTCCGAAAACGTGACAGCGATCGCGAAGTAACACGTCGATGGAGCTGGGAGCTAGGCACGTTACATACACATGGAATTCCTTACCCTCGTAAATTGCGCTTTCGTTGATGTAGCACGACATGTTCGTTCAGCTAGCGAACAACAAAATCGCGTCTGGGTGTGAAGTTCATCGCAAGATAAGCAACAGAATCGTCTTTTGCAATGGCTTTGCGCTGCATGCGCCATTGACAAGGCTACCGGAAGCCCTAGGAAGCATTTTGATTCGCCGCCACCATCCATAGAAAGCTTAATTCACGTGACCTGGCGTTTTGATAAAGTCTTGGCGCCTTCACATGGTGCTGCCTCCCTACGCGTTTTGCTACTTGCAGCTCCAACCAGGTGAAAACCTCTGCGCTTCAATACGACACCTTAATTCCACCATGGCGGAAAAAGAGGCCACAATCTACATTGTGGACATGGGCCAGTCGATGGGGGGAAGGCATAATGGAAGGAAGGAATCGGATCTTGATTGGGCTATGACCTACGTCTGGGAGAAGATTACTAGCACAGTGAGCACGGCGTCGCCCGGGCCACAAATGCAAGGCAATGATATTTGTAGATAGCTCTCGATCGCAAGACTGCCACGCTCGGCGTCGTCGGCCTACGAACAGATCGTAAGCCTCGTTTTCATCGACACATCTGCGAAACCTAATACCTAGCAGGCACGGAAAACGAACTGGACAGCGAAGAGAGCTTTGAGCATATCTGCGTGCTGCAAGACATTGGCCAGTGAGTAGACTGCGCCGTGTGCAAAGCCCTGACTAATACATGAAAGGCTGCTACTCCCAGGCTTGAAGCAGCTGGGGCCTCTGGTCAAAGTCAGCAATACGAACGATGGCGATGGTAATTACGCTTCTCTTAGTGCGAGGTATGGCGGCTGACGGTAAATCCAGCCATATCGGCCATTGTCATTGCGATCCAGATGATCACCAAATACTGCAAGAAGCTCAAGTACAAGAGGAAGATCGTCCTGGTGACAGATGGACGAGGCACAATCGATGCAGACCCTGATGGCATACAGGAGATCTCAAAAAAGATCAAAGCGGATGAGATGGAGCTCGTTGTGATGTATTCAGAAGATCCTAGGCTCGTATAGACTGCTACTGACAGGTGGTAGTGGCGTAGACTTCGACGATCCAGATTTTGGCTTCAAGGAAGAGGATAAAGATGAACAGAAGGTCTCAGCATCCATTCGCTTTACGGCTGCACCTACTAATACCTGTTCATCAAGGCTACGAATGAGTCTACCCTCAAAGCCCTTGTCGAGGACTGCGATGGTGTCTATGGAACAATGCAAGAAGCAATCGAAGAGCTTGGCAAACCACGACTCAAGACTACTAGACCAGTACCATCCTACAAGGGTCAATTAACTCTTGGAGATCCCGCGACATATGACTCGGCTCTTTGCATCGACGTTGAGAGATTTCCCAAGATTATGATTCGAAGACCGCTTTCGGCTAGCCAATACGTGCAGAGGACCGATCTCTCAAACGGCCAGGCAAGCACACAGTCCTCTGCAACTATGTTGCCAGACGCCGATGGGGACATTGCAATGACCCAAGGGGACCAAAACGCTTTGACTTCTGTTCGCAACGCTCGGACGTACCAAGTCTCAGACGAGGAAGCTCCTGGAGGCAAGCGAGACGTCAGTAGGGAGGACCTTGCCAAGGGCTACGAGTACGGTCGAACAGCAGTTCATATCAGCGAATCCGATCTGAACGTCACCAAGCTAGAGACTCACGCTGGACTTGATATCATTGGCTTCGTGCCGTGGGCAACTGTGAGTCTGCCTTTATGTTGAAATAGAGGGGTTTTATTGAAAACATCCAGTATGAGCGGTATATGAGTATGTCAGTCTCATGTATAGTAATCGCCCAAAAAACCAACAGCAAAGCCATAATAGCACTGTCGTCGCTCATTCATTCCCTATTCGAGCTGGAATCGTATGCAGTAGCACGACTGGTTACTAAAGACGACAAGGAGCCGGTCATTACTTTACTCGCACCATCAATCGAGGTTGATTATGAATGTCTACTTGATGTACAACTTCCCTTCACAGAAGACATCCGCTCATATAGATTTCCGCCTTTAGACAAAGTCATCACCGTTTCCGGCAAGGAGATCAAGGAACATCGCAACCTACCGAACGATGCTTTGAGCGCAGCGATGAACGACTATGTTGATCGCATGGATCTCTCAACGTTTGGAAAGGATGATGAAGGGTAAGAGAGCGTCCTCCCAACATTTAGCTACCACAGGAATACTCATACACTCCAGGAATGACGCAGATTATATGCCCATGACTGATACCTATTCACCTGTGTTGCATCGCATCGATCAAGCCGTACGATGGCGCGCAGTGCACCCAACTGAGCCCGTCCCTCCTCCTTACGAGATACTCACAAGGTATTCAAAGCCCCCAGGAGAACTCGTAGCCAAGGCAAGACGTCAATTGGATAAGCTCGTGGCTGCCGCAGACGTCAAGAAAGGTAAGCTTAGACCATGCCCCTCTTCCCGTTTTCGAACGCAGCTGTTGATACTGCATAGTCCCACCAAAAGCTCAAAGCCGCAAACGCAACCGCAACGAAATAAAACCCCTCTCCGGCCTCGACGTCAGCGCCCTCCTCGGCACCAAGCCCAAAAGACCGAAGATCTCCCCAGAAAACCCCATCCCAGAGTTCAAACAAGCTCTTGACGCTGGCGAGTCCTACGAAGCATTCCGAGACGCCGCTCACCAACTTGGCGCCATCATCGAAACGCAAATCAAAGACAGCTTTGGCGATTTGAATTATAGTCGCGCTATCGAGGAATTGGGTGTTATGAGGGAGGAGATGATTGAAATGGAGGAGCCGAGGATTTGGAACGAGTTTATTAGGGGATTGAAGGGGAAACTGTTGGGGGAGGAATTAGGGGGTGAGAGGAGGGAAATGTGGTGGGAGGTCAGGAAGCATAAGCTTGGACTGATTGAGAAGAAGACTAGTCAGCCATCCAGCGTAACAGAGGAAGAGGCGAGGGAGTTTTTGAAGTCGAAGCGATGAGATGATGATTATGGTATGATCTGATATGGTCTATGAGTCTAATGATGTCTACGTACCTGGATACAATAATGTCAGCGATACTTCTCATAAAAGCTCCCAAGGTTCTTGTGAACCGAACACTTTTACTGCATATCTTCACCACAAGCCAGCCATCTCCATCCCACTCCCCACCGCACTCCCCGTCAGCGTACACAACTCCCGCCACCATACATACAGAAAGCCAAACGGCAGAAGCTCTTGCACTCGATCGAATGGAAACACATCTTGAAACATGCAACTCCGTCAGCCAAAAACCCCCAAGACCACAACCAGCCCCGACTACAAGCCCCACAAATTGGGGTGACTTACCGTACTGCCTTTGAATATAATACTTTCCATCCTTCTCGTCCTTTACGAGGTCTAGTACGGTGATGATTTTGATCCGCTCGACGTGCAGTAGGTTAAAGGGGATGAAGCTCGCGTCGAGGGATTCTTCGAGCTCGATAACTGCACGTGTGTTTTCGAGGTCGATTGTGACTTCTGTGGGCAGCATTAGGATGTTCCGACTACAAACAACCGGTCGCGCAGTCAATGTGAATCGAGGGCTATCATGAGCAATGGGCTGAAAGGATGGCTTGAGCAGTCTCATCGGGAAATATTAGTGGGAATGTGATTATTGATAGAGGTAGGAGGTAATGGAGTAATTCAATAGACGAGATATTTGGCGACTTACTTTGGAAATGTATCCGCACATTCTTCGTCAAGACTTTGTAGACGGTGTAGACTTGTTTGATGGTTTCTCTCGACTGCGGAGCCGATCTGACATTCACGATTGGGTGTAAGAAGGACGCTGTTGGAAGAAAGCTGATGGCAGGTCAAAACAATATTTGATAGAAACCCAGAACGTAGCGAGGGTAGACGACGATATTAACTTCTAAAGATGCAATTGTTGCAGTTTTCTCCGCCTTGAAGTGATCTTCTATGTAAATAATCTACGAAAATGTTACGAGAGAACAGCAATTGACCTACTATTTATCCACAGTAGCTTTGTGCAGCACTGGATTGTTGTTTTCGGTCAGGTCGAGGATAATTTGCTTGATCTCTTCAAAAGGGCTGTCCATATTGCCGACTTTATGGATTCGATACCTCAATGGCTTGAATACCTATCTCTTGGCAGTGTATAATGGTAATGCAACTTGCGAGGAATGTTGAGATATCCGGCCCATACTGGCTAGACCGGAAGCGCGCTAATGGCTTTGAAAGTCAATTGGGACATCAGGCTGTGCTCGATGTTCTTCGTCTACGAACACTGGGATTTCAAGAAGGGTGAGCACATTCATAATCGTGATTTCATTGAAGTATAGCATATGTATGGGTATCATCTCCAAGCAAAGAAAACATATCGCTCAGTACTCTATCAAAACCCTCCATCTACCCCTTTATGCACTCATCAAGCACCCCACCTTATATCCTACTCGCCCCAACCCACAACTCAATCCTCTCCGCCACATCCCCCACAAATCTCTGATACCTCTCCCCATCAACAAAAAAAAGCCCACAATGCGCGCTCACCTCATCAACCCCAGGCATAAAAACTCTCACCCAGCAAGGGTCAATCTGGCCATTTATCATTGGAGGCAGCATGCAGAATTTTTTATCTCGCTTTGGCTTCTCAGGCTTCTCCTCCTCGATTTGCACGGGACCGTCAAGAGATTGAGATTTGGTGAGGGAAGCAGCATCGTCCTTCCCCCCGCCACCCTTGAGCTTCTCCGCCTCCTTTTCCATCCTCGCCCTCTCCTTCTCCAAACGCTTCGCCTCTTCTCGCTCCTGTTTGCTTCGATCCCTTTCGCCTTTTTCCATACCTCTCTGCTCTTCCTTGAGCCTCTCTTTCTCTTCTTGCTTTATCAACTTCGCTCTCTCCTTTGCTGCACTTTTCTCCCTCTTCTCCAAAAATTTGCGCCGATCACTAATCGCTTTCTCCCGGTCTTTGACTGCTTGCTTGTAGGCCTTGACTTGTCGAAAGTGTTCCTTTTCTGTTAGCTTGCGGGTGCCTTTGTCTGTGTAGGGGGTTGGGTCGAAGGCTGCTGGTTCTTCGGGGGCGAGTGGAAGTGGGGGAAGCGAGGCGACTGCATCTGCGGGAGCTGGATTTGTGGATGTGATCGATGCGGGGTTGGAGCGGTCAGTGTCAGAGATAGCGGTAGATTGCGTAGATTGGAGCGATGATGGCTCCTCTTTCTTTGCAGAGGCTTCGTCGTGCTCGTCGTCTGTGACCGGAGCAGGCTCCATGTGGTCCATTGCCTGACTTCCGTCAGATGTTGCGCCTTCGTCGTCGGTATGATCCTGCGCAGCTGCGAGATGGTTGTCATCGAGGTCATGGGGATCAGCTGTTAGTGTCACTGTCTCACCGTCCGGCTTCTTCACAGAGATTCTAGGGCTCAAGGATGGGGAGCGAGCGTCATGCGCTTCCAGGTCTAGAGCCTGCATGTCATCTTCTGCTCCAGATGTGCCGCCGTCCATTTGCCCTGTGTTGACTCGAGAAATCCCCGCCGATGTTAGAGTGGACTTCACTTTCTTCGGCCTCCCTGTACTGGCAGTATAATAATTTACAAACCTCACCCTTGTCTTCACTTTCGGATCAACATCCTCCAAGGCTCTTAGCTTCCCATACCGATTCTTCAGCCCATTGTAATCCGCCATTGCTCCACCAAATTCCAGATGAGATTTCACATACGACGTAGTAGCCGCTCTCAATCCATCCGAATGCTTGTTCAGAAAATGCAGAGCATTGGCCCAGCCAGTCCGCTGCGCCAGTCGTACGTCGTTGACGAATGGAGGGTCAAAATTTGGATCCTTGACAGGCAGGTCCATTGACATTGCCGGAGACATTGGCAGCGTTATCGTCGAGCTAGTAGTCTCCGTAGGCATGAGTGTTGCGCCACCTGATGGGAAGTACGAGGATGATGCAGATGATTGCGTGCCTTCATCGTCGCCAGCAGGCAAAGCTCGTACTTCATTGCTTCCTCTTCGTGTATCGTTAGACTGCTGACCAGGTGTATCAGGCGCTGGTCTGAAGATGCTGCCGAGCCCGCTGGCTATGACACCTGGGTGCATGCCCAGAAAAGGCGTGTCGAAGTTGATTGTTCCCATGATTCGGTGGCTTTCAAGCAGGGCTACTTCTGCAGATAGCATACCTCCCATGCTATGCCCGAGTAGAATGACATCTGTATCTGGAGATTCATGGGGCCGTAGCCTTCACGGCATCAGCTTCGATCCATGCCAAGAGTCTCAGGATATCAACAAGGGCATCAATGAGAGAATCTTCTGCCTCCTGAATATGGGGAGCATCTCACCATTCACTCAACCCGTCCCTCGCAAACTCAATATGTTTCCTACTCTTATACTTCGGATAAATCTTCGTATGCACATCATGGCTCCCTTCTAACACCACCGTCACAACATTATGCACATGCGCCGGGAAGCTCTGAAAACTAGTCTCATTTCCCATGAACCCGTGTATATACACCAGCAATAACGTTCTCTTGCCGTTGTCCTCTGTATCCTCGTGTGGTACGAGTGATTCGGTAGATGAGGAGCGAGGATCTTGGCAAGTCCATGAGTGGGAGAGTGGCTGTGAGTGGTAGGTTGGTGCTGTCTCTGAGTAGGATGGTGGCGCTTCTAGGGAGGTGGGGAGGGAGGTGTCACCTGCGCGAGGTGGGAGGGGAGGGGGAGGGCCGCGCTGGGGTTGTTGTCCTGCTTCCGCTTTCTGGGCTTGATCGCTGGGTCGGCACGTCGACCGGAAGGGATTTTGATCGGCTTTTTGGCCCATTATTGCCCAGTGTGCGCGGCAAGAGCAACTTGGGGACGCATTGTAAGTAGAAGTGGAAGTGGGATTTTTTGTTGAGCACGTCCGGGTAACACGAGCGAGATCTACGGGGGAAAACCTGTCTCCCTGACACAGACCAACAATGTTTAGGCCTGCGTGCATGTGAAGGCGCAAGCAGAGAGGGTGATTTTAATTGATTTTATTTTCTAATAACAGCCGCAGCATTGGTATCTGGCTAGACACAAGACGCTACGTTTTCTTCCCCTCGCAGCTTTCACTTCACCCCTTCTCCTGATGACGCGACCAACGCGTCTCCTGATTAAAAGTTATTGCCATTGTATGAAACCCGCCCCATCGGGCCACTCCAAATATCCTACCACAAGCCGTTCCGGTTCCCTAGTAAGAAGTCGTATAAGGATGCTATGCCTGCAACATGCATGATAGAGCGGGCCAGCCAATGGTGACAATGGTGTAATGGCGCCAAGGTAAAAATGACTGTCGAAAAGCGGCAAGTTGCATAGAATGTATGCTGGCTTACGACATGGTATCGAGCGCAGATGGCGACACAATCGACCGACCGCTTGGTTGATAAATTGAAAACGTAGAACCTCATCTTCATTAGTTGGACCGTTAGAAAACATGGCGATAAGAATCCCAATAGTCCTAGTATTATTACACAGCGACCCGTATAAAGGTCGTTGACTGTGAATGAAATCGATGATGTTCTTCCGTGAATTAGCGCGAGGTATTAATTAAACAGGAAAGATTCGCCAGCAATGGTGATCCAAGGGCTGAAAGTGTGAATATTGACAGTTGAAGTGAGTTTCATATTTGAACGCCCGAGATCTCAAGGTGGTGTGGTGTCCTCCCGGAATCTGGGACCCCGCGAGCCATCCTGGCTAGGATGACTACGCCTAAGACCATCAGAAGGAATTTGAGGGAACTCTGATATGGGTGGTGGCGTGTTGCGCATAGGTCGTCCCGGTGGTGTAGCCCGAGAAGGCGTGCGCACTGGGACTTGACCAGGCTGGTTGATGACAGGGGTACGAGCAGGACCTGGCCGCATATTTGCTACCTCTTCTGGGCGACGGGATGGACTCCCTCGGCCTGGTGGGATCCGTCGAGTAGCAGCTGCAAGAGGTGCAGGATAGGTGGGCGACGAAGGAGAGCTGGATGTCTCAGTCTGAGATTGGTCATTTGCTGGAACGACGCCACCATAGAACCCGTGGGAGTCGCGATAGAAGGAAGATCCTGATAGCGAGTGGGCAGGAGAAGTACGTATAGCAGGTGGAGGGGTAACGAAAGGGCCTTGACCAGGCCCTACACCTCTGTCGCTAGGTCCAGCAGTGGCTGTAGAAGGACCTGCATTAATCGGAGGGTCACCGTAGCCGTCCCCGCCAGATGCGAGGACCGATGTGAGTTTCCTTCCAGAGATCTTCTGGAAGCCTCGCTCGCTTGGCGCAGTGTCTGTTGTGGCTACTGTGGCTGCTGTGGCTGCTGTGGCTGCCGTCTGAGAAGATACAGGTCGCAAACGTCCAAAGAAGCCAGCTGCGGCGATAGGTGCAGTACTCGATCGCTGGGTCATGGTGCCAGTCTGGGGGACGCCTCCTGGACCGATTGTTTGAGGGATGGGCGGTGGGATATTCCTCCGTTGACCCAACTTCTTTCGCCGCCAGCGAAAGAGGATTATAATAAAGAACAAGATCATGGCCAAGCCAGCTATTCCGCCAACAACACCTCCAACGAGTTGGGGTACGGGAGGTGCACTGCTACCTCCTGACCCAGCGCCTGAACTTGACGTTGGCGAAGTTGATGTACCAGTAGCGCTAGTACCACCAACTCCACTGACACCAAAGCCGGTACCAGAAGTGGCTGTTCCAGATGCTGCCGATGCTGACGACTGCGAGAGCTGTGATGACGCAGATGCAGAGAGCGAGGTAGGTGAGGATGTCATTTGTCCGGAGGTCATGCCGGAAATGCTTTGGCCGGTCCTTGTAGCGGTTGCAAAGCCACTGGGATTTTGCGACGCAGAAGCCAAGGTTGCCAAAGCATTCATGCTGTTGATAGATGCCTCCGACGCAGAGGCCTGCGCAGACAAAGAAGCAGACATGGCGCTAGCTTCTGAGCTCAGGCTAGTCATGCTCATAGACGCAGAGGCACCAGAGCCCGACATTGTGGTAGCAGATGTGGTGAAATTGCTATTCGAAGAATTGAGAGTGGGTGATGTTGTAGGAGAATCTGATGTAGGTGAAGATGATGCTGCCACTGATGCAGGCGAGGACGAGAAGTAGGATGAAGAAGGGCTGCCCAATGATTGGGGAGTAGATGGTATAGGTGTCGATGGCGACGAAAGTACCTGCTGAGATGAAGGAACATTGATAGCCATGGGACTCTGGCTCGCCGCAGCTCGGTTCTCTGGTGTTGCATTCGCAGCTGGGGCTTGCGATAAAGCAACATATTCGTGCGCAATTGCCTGCTGAGTTTGGATAACTGCAGCTCGTGCTTCTGAAGCCGCGACGGCTGCAGGAGGAGTTGCGTCTCCTGGACTGGATTTCACCTTGTCTGCAGTTCGTGGAGTCGCAACAGGAGCCATGGTCAAGCCGCTGAAGCCTGGAATGGCGACAGGCGTAGATGCCAATGGCACGACCACATTAGAGAGATTCTCTTTGCCATCGCTGACGGCAACACTGACGACGGTTGAGACCGGTTGAGCTACTGGTTGGGCGACGTTATTAATTCGTGCTGGAAGATTGGAGTTGACCTGGGTTGGTACAATCCCACGTGTCAAGAGTCTCTTTGGCTCATGCTCCGACGACTTCAGTGGGTCATAGAGCTGTTGAATCTTTTGTCGAGGGAATCGAAGTAGTGTGTCAAAGGCTTGATCTTCGTGGGAAGGCAGCTCAAGCTTCGGTATGGTGAACCCTCTCTTCTCCTTCTTCTCCGTCAGACTACCGCTTCTCCCTCTGCCTATTTGAGACCGATCATTTCCCGCTGGACGGGCAACGCTCCGCTCAACCCTCCTCCTCTTTGACGGATGCTCCATTGAATCTTCAGTCCAAGCTCTAATGGTGTACTGATACTGAAAAGACGAAAGTAATTATCAACAGCTTCTCTGCTGATGATAGTGATTAGAATCTTGATACGAATAGTAGTGTAATCGAACAAGCATTGAGACTTGAAATGTGGAAAGTGAAATATGCCGTTTGCGATTTGTGCTTGGATGTAGGATAGACGCGATAGTTTCAATGACTGTGGTGCTTGTCCTGGAATGAGTCGACGTCTTTGCGCGGACGTGGTCGCTCGTTGCGGTCGAAGATCAGCTTCGACAGCGTGTGTTATATTGTATGCGTCTGTAAAGAGTGGCTGCCAGTCATAGACCGACGATTAAGAACTGGTTGAGCTATTCCGAGTCAACGTCTTTAAGCCACACTACTTCGCTCTAGGCCGCAAACCTGTTTTCTAGACCCGCATTATTGTACTGTATATTTTCCTGCCGGAAAGGAAAGCTGCTGAGTATGCTATGTGTAGAGAAGGTGATTGTTGCTGTTTCGTGGGTTGTTGTCAAGGAGATTGCCACCCCTTGGATTGCGACCGGGGGATTGTGTATGCTCGGACCTTCCCCAGTTCTTCTCCCTTATCCACCTTCCTGCTCTTGCATCCACGACACCGCCGACAGCTCGGGCGTGCCTGCTCGGATTTCACGATTTGGCGCAAGTTGAGGTTGGAAGAACAAGAGCAAGAGCAAGAAAAGAAAAAGGGTGGAAATGATAGGCGGCCGGAGGGGTCAATACGCCAAGGCCCGGTACCTGGTTTCAAGCGAACTAGAAGTTAGGGGTTAATTTAGGCACAAAGAAATTGCTTCCAATCTCCGGATACTAAAGTACTTAAACACACAATGACGATGGTCCAGTCGATGAGGTTCTTTGAATACGAAATGTATAACGTATAATACTTCAGCTGAGCATGGTTTTTCTACATTGGACAATGCTGCTTTTGCCAGAGTGTTTGCTAAGCACACAGCCATTGGCAGCATCCTGCAGGGCAAACTCCGTACTCGTAGCGGCATCAACGGCACACGAAACAACACTGGATCTAGGCCCAACTCAAGAGGCCCATCTCAAAATCCACTCCACAAGAGGTCCCTACCCTAATCAGCCTAATCTTACCATAAGGTACCCTGGTAGACAAGCAAGCCGAGCCGCTCGCTTATATCGCAGGTACAGATCTTGAACCACACTGTGCCATTCGAAATCAACATCACTTTTCACAAAATGAAAGTTTGGTGCCTGGCAACAATTGCACTCAGCCACAAAGTGTTTTCGTGCATTACGAAGAGTGAGGTCCGTGAGGAGCATGTGGCACTGGAACGTAGGCTCTTGCTGCGTCTCATGCCACACCTAAGCCTCTGCCTACGAAGAAACCCGAATCCTGAAGACATAGCTTGAAAAGCCGCTTTGGAACGGACGTAAGAGTCCAAGTCTTGCCTTCTCGTGTACGCAATAGGACGAAGCAACGAGCTTCTGTAGACTGAGGCGGCAGCATTCCGTTGCCTCCGAAAACGGCGAGGTAGCTTTCCTTCGCTCCAACTGGGGGCAGTCGCAAACTAGTTGGTGTATCATTACGATGATATCTATGGATTTGCGCATATTGGTGCTTCTCTAGTAGTTCGGGGGGAACTTGAAGAGCCTATGAGCATTCAAGTCCAGGCAGAGGGGACCATTGGAGCGGTTACGCAGAAGCGCCTCAATGCATTGACAGCTCTACAGCTGTAGTCTCATGCTCCTCATGGACTCCAAAAGCATATTGGAAAGGAGTCGAGCTGAAAAGTCTTCGTGTCTTTCATGGTTGAAAAGACTTTGGTGGAACGCTCTGGGGAAAATGGTTCCATTATGAGTAGTATGTCTCGAATTGGAAGGATTTGAACCCGAACAATTGACAAGTGCCTTGCCTCGAGGGCTTAATGCGACAAGCCGATTTCACTCGACGAGCCAACGTCGGCTGGAGTGGCAGCCATTAGCTGCTGCAGGGCCCCTTCAAATGTAGCTAATGTAATTGAAGATACAACCAATAGTCAGACTGACCAATCGCATGCCCCTATGCATATCGTACACGCGTGCACAACGTTACCCTCGTAACGCATATACATGGAATTGGTGAATCAGGATCATTTCTTGCCCAGCTTGACCTTACAGTCAGGGCAGTACCATTTCTGCCTTCGCGGTGGAGACTCGGTCAAGCCAACACATGCAAAGTGAAACCACTCTCGTTCGCACTGCAAACATGTATCAGCATTTGTGGCAGATGAGTCTAGGGCTACAATTGTTAATGATCAACCTACCTTATCATTCTCACATGCTACCATGTCTCCGTAGCTGACGTCCCCACATAAGCAATAGCGAGGCTCATCTGGGTCAATGTCCTCACCAGCAGCTGCCTCAGCCACCTTCGTGGCGTTTTCCTTGTCTTCGGCTTGCATGTTTTCCGCTGCGCGCTTCTCATTAGCTGTAGCTGCAGCACCACGCTTCTTAGGTGCATGCCGCCTCTTTCCTACGCTTACAGCAGCACCGCCTTCCTCAGCCTCGATAACGGGGCCAGGTGCAGGACGCTTGCTTCGTCTTCCAGCAGCGGTCACAACTGGTGCTGGGGTAGGCGGTGGTGGAGGCGTCGCAGTCTTGCGACGGGGATGGTCACGGGCGCTAGTTACAGAAGATTGACCGAGAGAGGAGCGGCGAGTGGACGGTCGAGTGACAGTACGCGGTGAGGCCATCACCGGTTCTGGCTGTGGCTCAGCTGGACCTCTCAATGTCAGAGAGATGCGTCGAGGACGTGACGATGTTGCGGTCGCTCTGTCCTTGGGCGTTGTGACTGCTTTTGGTTTCTCGGGAGCTGCCATAACTGGAGTTGCGGGGGTCGCAGGCGTAGAGCGTCGTGAAGGTTTGGACGGTAACGGAGCTGGCGCAGTGAGTGGTACTGTAGTCGCCACGGTTGTGGTTGTGATAGTAAGTGGCTTGGGTGCAGTCTGCTCCGTCTTACGCCTCTTGGAAGAGGGTTTGACCGGCGAAGTTGCAGGCTCGACGGTTTCAGGCGGGGCCTCTACTTTAGGAGTCTCTACTTTAGGAGTCTCTACTTTAGGAGTCTCTTCGTGCTTCCTCTTCTTTGCTGGAGTTTTGGCGACTTCTTTAGATTTCTTCTTGTGGCCGATCTTTGATTTCGGAGTATCCTTGAACGTGGGCAAAGTGAAAGCAGGACTAAGGATCGCTGGCGCGGGAGGCTTCGAAAACAGCTCCTTGAATGTCGATCCAAGGCTGCCCAGCTTCTGGGCTTCGTTCTCCAATTCAGCAGCTCGCTCCCGAGCTAAGATCTCCCTCTTTTGCTTCTTGGCTTCGTTCAGCTTCATGCCTCTATTTTCCAGAGTCATTCCTTGAAGTCCCAAATGGGTTGCACTGATCTCGCCCGGTGCAAGTGGCCTTGTTGGGTCCGCGGTAGTCGCAATATCATCATCGTCGATGAAGTCTTCTCCAGTGTCTTTGGCTCTTTGCTGTGACTTCTTGTAGTTATCAGGGCCGCGACCAGCGATTGAGAGCTCACGCCTAATCATCGTCTCACTTGGTGTCCATATAGCATTCTTCTTCATCCTCTTACGTAGTTTGGCCATCTCCCATTCAGTGAGACGCAACCAAGGTTGATGCTTGGTGCCTGGCTTAGCATCTGGCGGCGGAGGCGTAAGAAGTGAGAGGGCGTTGCTTGTAGATATTCCAGCGACCGAACTATGCACGTTCGTTCCCATTGCACCAGGCGGTCTTGGAGGTCTAGGAGCCTTGGGTAGCTTCAGCTTGGGTATCTTGGGCGGTTTTGGCGGTCTAATTCGGACCGGCTTTCGCGAGCCTCCAACACGAGATGTGGCGATAGGCGGGGGCGAAAGGATAGTGGACTCCCAATCCGAGTCTGTGAACATAGCTGGAGAATCTGGATTCGGGGGTGGGAGCACTTCGCCAGGGATCGTGAATATCTTCTTTCGGTGTCGCCTTGGTGGTTGTGCTGATCCTCTACCAGCAGATCTGGCGCCATCGAGACGCAGAGTAATGCGCGGAGGAGGAGTCTTGCGGACTGCTTGGGGAGATCTTGGCACGGGTGTGGGGTCTCTTGAAGGGGGTTTGGGCAGCGCATGTAGCTTTGTTATAATACTATTCAATCGATGGTAGTGCCGGTCTACCATCTCAGACAAGCGTGTTGCCTCGCCATACGATGACTCGCGACAGCTGATTGCGTGGTCCAGGTTGCGGGAGATGTCACGTCGAAGTGCCTGAGGGCTCGTCTTCTTCTTAGGTGATGTGCTCGGCAAGGCTCCATATTCTTTTGTCAGGTCATGCACGGTATCAGCTGCATTAAGATACGATTCGTCGAGTTTACCGACGAGAGTGAGGGAGCGGACAAGGTCAGAGGGGAGGTATTCGGTGTAGTCTAGGAAATCCGTCACGGTATGTTGCGCATCGGGATCTTCAGCAGGAGGCGTCCCCCGCAGAGCGTCCATGCTCATGGTTATGGCCATCGCCCTTTGGAAGCTTTCAACACAGCTCGCAACATCCCACGATGATCTGTTGTAGGAGGAGTCAAGATGGGATGCTGAGGACTCGCAATTTGGTCGGTGGTCCGCCTAGCGCGTCATAACGGTAAGGCTGAATGTCTTGGCGAAAGGTGGGACCCCATTGGGCAGGAACGTCCAATTCTCTCTCTCTTAGAACATCCTAGACAAACCTAGGTTATTCAGCTTTAGGCTAAGATCTAACGCTGCTTATTCCAGAACACTCAAAGATCTGTGAGCCCAGTCTGCCTTGGTGGACTCGTAGCCAAAGACATACTGTACTGCTTGTTTCCTTTCAGAACTAAGTCTCCTTGCGTTTGGCAGCTTTGTGGCCTGTTCTACCGCGGTTCATCTGGACTCTACCCTCAACGGCCATAGTGAGGAATGTCTTGAGCCTTTGAGGGCCTCTTCAATTTCTCCATATCACTCCCAGATCATAATTCTTTTACCTACTTCAGTTTGATCTCGTCATAAATCTTCAAATCTCAACAAATAATCAGTAAAGTCAAGCATAATAACGTTACTAAGCTGCAATCATTGCATAGCAAACCACCCCTCTCATTCTTTGATCTTTACATCCTTCTCTTCATACTCTATCAAGTTCACGTTGAACGCGCTGTACTTCTTCGCCGTTTACTCTACAACAGTGGACTCTCTCTGATCAATCGCCTGAGGACTTTCCATTTTAGTGCTTCTGACTCCCCTCACTAAAACGGCAAACATGAAAGTAGGCCAGCTTGCGGGACCAAATGACAGGTTCTGCCCCTACGCTGCGGTGAACAAATGGCCTTACAGACACCTCCATGGAGATGAGTCTGAGAGAGTATCGAGCAAATTCTTTGCTTCTGGAGAATTCCGCTCTCGAGGATGGACCATGCAAGTTAGCGTCTCTATATCATACAAAGTCATTATCACCAACTTTCGACACATTCATCATAGCAAGCACATTCATTTCGTACAATTTTGGGCCATGCTTCAAATACCCTCTGCCAAGCAGTCACTCTATCGCTCCTTCTCTATTTGTCCTCATCAACACCAAATTGCTGACTTATTTTCAGATACTACGTCCGCACTCTCCTGGACTCCGCCACCGAGCCATTACTGTTAATACCGAAATCCGAAGTAGAAACGCTCTTCCTTGATATCTATAACACCTTTGGGATCTATAAAGACTTCCCCGATAGCTCACGACACCCAGGCTGGGATCTCGGCTTCCAAGAGGAAGGCAGCCCGCGTCCACACTATCTAGGTCGTCTGACAGATAATTTCAGTTTAGAAGAGCTTAAGGAAAACATGCCCGCACAAGGCATGGCACCCGAAGAGGTTGAAGGTTTGGAAAACCGAACGTTCCCAGCTTTTCGCCGCAAGATGGAAGCAGCCATACTAGCTGGCAAAAACAAGAAGAAGAATGCCAGCGACAGGAAAAAACGAGATCGGGTGAACACGAAGCGTGGCTTCTGCGAGCAATTGAAGCGGACGCAATGCTATCTGGGCATTAGACCACGAGGGACTGTCAACAAGGATGATTTTCTCGCTGATCCAAACCTCACCTACGAGCAGTCGCTGGCGGCCCAGGCAGCATACGAGGAAGCAGCAGGTATCAAACTTCCTGCTCTAATTACGACATCGCCAGCTCCGTACCCGTTCGATAAGAGCGTCGTCTTCGTTTGCGTTGACATTGAAGCATGGGAGAGAGATCACAAACTCATCACCGAGATTGGTATCTCAACTCTTGATACTAATGATCTCGTCGGGATTACCCCTGGTGAAGGTGGTGCCGAGTGGATGAAGAAGCTTCGTGGTCGTCACTTCAGAGTTGCGGAGTACAGTCACTTGACTAACACAGAATTTGTTTCTGGCTGCGCCGAGAACTTTGAAGAGAAGTTTGGGACTAGTGAATGGATTTCGATCAAGGAAGCTCCTCAAGTCGTTGCATCCTGCTTCCGTCACCCGTTCTCGGCGCCGGGACAATACACACCTTTCCCTCGCGAGCATCGCATGGTGGGAAGAAACGGCTCTGGCAGCCATTCTTTACCGCCCGTCAACGAACATGCACCAAAACGCAATGTTGTCCTCGTTGGTCATGAGATTAGGTCTGACATCGATTATTTGCGAACCATTGGGTACGATGTAACGAATCTGTCGAATCTCTTGGAATCCGTCGATACTGTTAACCTCTACAAGGCGACGAAACATGGGCGAGACACTTCTAGTCTTGGAGCAGTACTCTTGTACCTTGGTCTGGTGGGATGGCATCTACACAATGCTGTAAGTCTTCCTCGCGGCTCACTTTATCCGAACAACGGACTCGTAATCACGCTTTCCATGTGTTGAATTAACACTAACAATAAATTCAAGGGTAATGACGCAGGCTACACCATGGAAGGCAAGTCCGCCTTCCCCAATTGTTCCTCCCTCTTCCCTACCCTGAATAGGGCCAAAGCACACAATCTGGGAGCTCACACTCCTCGAGCGTGGTTTAACAAGATCCCCTCAATGCCTATAAAATCTATACTGACTCATTTCACCTCTAGCGCTCATAGGGATCTCCATAATCGCTCTCAATGTTACCCACGCGACGACCACTTCCTTCGACCATCTCGACGCAGCTGCCGCTGAGGCCCAAGCCCGTATCGCCGAAGAAATTGAAGAGTGGGAAATCGCAGACGAGGAAGGCGGTGATGGCGGTGAAGCCAAGAAGCTCCCTAGTTTTCAGCAAATGCACTCGGACAAGGTCTTCGAACAGGGAATGAGGCGCGCAAACAAGACTGAGGCGAAGGCGAGACGCGGCCGAGGTGGAGGTGGTGGCGGTCGCGGTGGATCTGGTGGAGGAGGTAGAGGAAGAGGAGGCTACAATGGCAACTCCCAGAATAATTACCCACCACTGCAACCGTCGCTAGATGGGCCGGGAGTCACTCAATTCCATTCGGCCAACGAAAAGAAAGGTAGGGAGATGGTGGCGAGGGGTGGGCAGCATGGGGGCTATCTGGCACCTTATCTTCTCGATGGAGGAAGAGGAGATGTGAAGGCGCCGAGGAAAGAAAATGCGGGCCTGTCCGATCAGATGAAGAGTCGGCTTCAGGCACTTGATGATGAGGATGCGGACTATTTCACGATCTGAAGGGATGCAGTTGCAGGGATTTCTCGCGCGAAGTAAATCCTCAAGAAAACTGCTGTGGATGGGCTGGATGCTATGACGATGCGGTTCCGAACTGAGCTAGACAGGCTCTGATTACGGTCTAGACACCTGATCAGGTGAGATGCGAGGCATTGCATTCTACGACAATAGCTTTCCAGGCGCTTCGGCCAGCTGATTAGCTAATTTGCAAATATCGAGCGTATGCGAGCCAGCAGTCGTTGAATAGCAATATTGATTCCATTGAATCTAATAGCGAACACCTAGCAATACGAACTCCTCCCTCCCTCTAATCCCCCATTTTCACCCTCTCCTTCTAATATCCATCCTTTCTTCTCATAGCCAATCTTCTGCAAGCAATACAACGCACATGATCCACGGCACACAGTAAAAGACTAACCCCTCTGTCAAATTCCCAGTAACACAATGCCGCACGAAAATATTAGCAAATCAAGCCACCACCTGCGCCGAGCTGCGATCTAAAGTGAGCACCACAGAAGAGGGCTTGTCGTAGTTGAAGACGGAGCGATGGTTGGACTTTTTTGGGGGTAATATGGGCAATGAAGTGAAGTAGAAAAAATGAATGCAATGGTAATGTAAGCGTAATGGCGTAAGTGAGGTAGTCTTTATCGATGATAGATCTTTTGTCGTTTCGAGTTCGTGATGAATTTGGCGTTGATGCATCTTAGAGTCAATAGTGACGATGTTTTCTTAAGTCAAGGACTCAAGAAGCAACACCACCAGCTGCCACCTGATTCCTTTGCTGATGAAACTGGCCAATAGTCGTAAATCCCCTGCTACTCGTCAGCGTCGGACATCCAGCATTCTTCACACCCTCCAAATAGTCTTTAGCATACTTTGATATATCAATCGGAACATCGTCTTCATCGTCCTCCTTAGAACCATTGGTTCCATTAGTCTGGCTGCCTGGGAGATTGAATAGTGGCGGCTTTGTGGCTGATTTCCTTGTTGGGCTGTCGGCGCCATTGGTGGGTGCCGGGGGGCTGCTGCTTTGAGGGGCTGATGATGCGCCTGTGGTGCCGTTCTTGAGGGGGCTGCTCTCAGGGAACATTCGAGCTGGTGTGCTACCGAAGGCCTGAATCGATTTCCAGAAGGGTGCGGGACTGCTCTCAGGCATGTGGCTGGTGGGGAGTTTGTTGGTATTTGGCTGCGGCGGATTCAGATTGTAGGGTCTTGGGGCCGGAGTGCGCATTGGAGCGTCGGTGGACCAGGCGCCGGATGTGAGCGTGGGAGAAGAATCGATAGCGGTGAGATGCCCGTTTTTGCCGCGTATGGGCATTGGTGAGGTCTGGTCCGAAAGCACTGGCAGGGGGGCTTGAGTGGGTGCGTAGACTGGTGTGTAAGCTAGAATCTGGGGAGCTCGCGCACGGGTAGGCGTGTAGGATTCCTGGTATGATTGGGGGTATGATGAGAGTGGGGGTGTGCGAGTCGTTGGTGAAGACTTGACGTTTCCGTTCATTGGGGGAGGGACGAAGCCTGCGGTCAGCCTACCTGGTGTGCCAGGAGCAGAGGAAACACGTCCGCCGCCTTTGCCTGCTTGCTTGTTTGCTTGGGCAATGGCAGCCTCGCGATGCTCAGGCTTTAGGCGCCATTTCATACCCTTGCCTGGCTCATCTGGACGTCGAGGGATTTTCTCAAATGTTGGGCTCAAGGAGAGATTGTGTCGAATGGAGTTTTGCCATGCAGCAGTGGTAAATCGATAATAGGCATAGTGAGCCTTGATCCATTCGTAGATATTGTTGAGGCTTAGACATTGGTCCTGTGTGGAGGTGATGGCCCAAGTGATCATAGATGCGTAGCTGCATTGTGGTTTGATTTCCAAATTCTCGTCCAATGAATAGTCGATCTGCTCAGTTGACTCCATCATGATTGCCTTGCCTCGGTTTGCAGTCCCAGGTGACTTCTTCTTGGTTGAGCTGGTCGCATTTGGCTTGGGGGGTGAAGGCCGGGTTGGTGTGGCTGGTTGCTGCATCGGATAGGCTGCAGGAGCCATCATGCCCTGTCCATTGGCCTCTGGTGGTGGGTAGGGATGATGTGAGTAAGGAACAAGGTGAGGGGGTCTTGCCGGGGATTGAGCTGGTAGAATTGGGCGCTGAGAGTTCGCAACTTGCTCAGCACTCAACATATTATTCGTAGGCGCAGCAATTCTGTCAAGGTAGATCTGGTCGACTTCTGTCTGCCCATCCGCAGACTGGAACAACATCTCGGTATTGGCAATGGCAATGACGGTTCCGCTCTTGATCAACTTTGACTCCCCCTTCTTGATCACAGTGTCATTGATTTTGATACCGTTGCGTCCCCTGACAGAGACGTACCACTGTTCGTCCTCGACATTGTACTGCAACTCGGCGTGCGTCCTCGACACCACCTTGTTTGGCCCCAAATCAATCTCAACCGACTCGGCCTCCTCGTTGTTTTTTGAATCGGCGTTCGCGCCAACAGTCTGGGGATCTTGTGGGCCTGGCGCACGACCAAAAGAGATATGGTTTGTCATCAAGTAGTATGTCCAGTCCTTACCGCACAGCCTCGCGTAGGCGTTGATGTTTCCTTCGCCCCATACCTGTTCGGTATCTGAGTTGTTGTATTTCTCTGCCACAGCGGTAGTGTAGTCGGGGACGAGTAAGCCTCGTATAACGTCATTGACCGCTTCCTGATCATTGGGTTCTTCCTCTCCAGTAGTTGTCTCGTCACTCGACGTTTCCTCGCCATCGGCATCATGCACCTCCGGTGTCTTTTGTTTGCGCCGACGTTGAGGGGCAGCGGTAGGGGCAGCAGTGGCCTGGCACGGATTAGCGGTGTTGGTTTTGAGCTTTGTATATGCGGCATTACTCGCCTTTCTCTTCTTGCTAGCTGGCTGTGCCCTTGGCTGGGTGGGGGAGGACTGTAACTCTACCAGGCGGGTATTGGCAGCCCGCTTGCGTTCGCTCCGACGGGTTGGAGTCGACATTCTTTATTGCAGCTCAACGCTAGAAGCAGGCCGGTCAGCGTTGTCTTGCGATACAGTAGACTCGGGGTTGAGTATGTATATAGCGAGCAGAATGCGCAATGTGTTGATAGGCAAAGTGCATTTACCCGGTTCGTACATACGTCAGAGTTGACCGGAGGAACGTACTGTAAATAGTCAATATGTAAACACTTCGGCTCGTCGTAGAAGCTGTTTGATAGGATGTTTCCGGGCTTGGTTGTGATGTGATGCGGTGTTATGGAGTGGGTAAGGTATGTGTTTGGGTAGCAGCTGATTGTGCCAGGTGGTTGGTAATTGGGGTAGGGAAATGTAAAGAACGCGTGCCGTACGCGAGATTGCCACAACTTCTACTTGGTCCTCTTGAAGATGTCGCAGTAGCTGTGTAACTGTACGATAGTAGAATTCAGAGGGAGACGGGGACCTGTCTAAATATTAAGAGAGTCGAGAGGCCCAAAAGTAAATATTTGATCGGAGTTTTCGTGGGGTTTCTGGCTTTGATGACACTAAACCTCATTGGCTAGTTCCTTCAATAAACCAAGGTAAGACTCACACAAAACACATTATACGCCTCCGCGACATTCCTATGTTTTGTGAATTATTCCCGGCAGAACCCTACGAGTTGAGACAAGTTACTGCGCGTGTATGACGCCATGTCCTAATTACAGTGTTTATTGATTTCTGTGGAAAGATAGAAGTCCAGAAGACTCAAGACGGTATCTTGAGCCATCATTCCATTCTGAACACCGACAACATGTTGCTTACAGATAGCAAGTCACCCTCCGCACCGACGAGCTTCCTGGGCACTCGGGGCCGCTTTAAAGCTTTGTGGGCCTTACAAAGCTCCCGGAATGCGCGGAGTGATGATCTGTCCCAGGAGATCTCTTTACGCTCAGCCGCACAATGACACCAGAAGCGGTGGACTTCACTCTATATCGATTGGCCAGTCGAGTATCCACCCTCCAGAGCAGGTGATCACCAGCCTCAATGGCGGCAAAATGTTTGGGAGTGGCCGGATGCTTGTTGAAGTCTAGCCATTTAGAGTAATATAACGCAATAACCTCTCTGCTGTCCTGGCGTTTTGCCTGGAAGTAACAGTCTCGGTGGCACTGTGCTGTCTGGAGATGTCAGGATATTTGTTGATTGGTCTACCAGACAAGGCAACTGGGCACTTCATCCCATTTCTGTGGATCCTTGGCTTCTTTTCCCCAGATTATGGCGTTTTTAATGCAGAAGTGCCCCCACCGTCACTGCCCAATTCGATTGGGAGATATTTCTCGTAGAAGGCTTGAGGAAGCCTTCGGATGCTTGATCTGCTCCCGAAAAAGATTCGAACGGAACTCGATTCTTTTTTCGAACGCTTCAAGAGTTTTTCTTTGTGCGTTGTGCTTATGGATGGGACAGAATTATACCTCTACCGTAACGAAGAGTCTGATCGCCCTCTCTGTAGCTCGACCAGAGCCTCGGTTCATATATATCCCATAATGATCTCCTCTCGAGCCGATAAATTTGCTCTGTACGTTTCTGCCTGAGGAAGCAAAAAAAGCTTATACCCCAACCTTATAGCAGAGCCTCATCACCCTCTATCAGAGTTTCTCATTCTTCCAGCTTGTCGACCATACCATTAGTAATAATAATCCTCCTCACTCCAGCCTCCTAACCTTCCCCCTACTCCTGTTCCCCTTGACATCCCTCCCCTCCTCAATGCCCAACAACGCCCTCCTCTTCATCTCCCCCACATCCTTCAACCCATCCCTAACCACCCTCGTCTCAACATTTACCCCCTCCTCCTCCCACGCCCCCATCTTCTCCCCCACCCTTCCCTCAATCGCCAAAAAAAGCGCCACATCCCTCTGCCCCACAAGCGTAATCGCCTCGCCCCTTTTCCCTGCTCGCGCCGTCCGCCCCACGCGGTGGATATAGTCGTCTGGGTTGCGCGGCACGTCGTAGTTAATTACGAGATCGACTGAGGGGATGTCGAGACCGCGCGAGGCGACGTCTGTGGCGATGAGGATGCGTGCTGCGGAGGCGCGGAAGCGGGCAAGATTGTCGGTGCGGTCTTTCTGCTGTAGCAATGAATGCAGAGACGTTACTCGATGGTCTAGCAGTCTGAGTAGGCGCTCGAGAAGATTCGCAGTGCCGGTACGATTGCAGAAGACGATGACGGATTTCTTGGCCGCGTTGCGAGACGTGAGCAGCAAGATATGGAGGTAGGCTTCGCGGTATGTGAGGGGGACCTGGAGATATGTCTGCTTCAGCGTCGTCGGCACAGCCAAATCCTTCGTATCAGCCTCGCAGACAAAAATAGGCGGTCTATCCCCCCCCCTCTCCATCTCCATCTCCTTCAACGCCATAACCTCCGGCGTAAGCGTAGCAGTAAATAAAGCTGTCTGCCTCTCCCAACTCTCCGGCATCGCACCCAAACAAGTCTCCACATCCCCCAACATACTCCCGTGCCCACTCGCCAACAACCGATCCGCCTCATCCAGCACCACAACCCTAACTCTCCTTAACCCCACAATAGTGTCCTCCCCAGAATTCAATACATGATCCGCCAACCTCCCCGGTGTCGCAACGACCACATGCGGCCGTCTGGCCAACTCCCCCGCCTGAACCCTCATTTCCCCTCCCCCTACTACCAGCGCAATCTTCACCCCCATCCTCCCGCCAATCGCAACCACCTGCTCATAAATCTGCAGCGCCAATTCTCTCGTAGGGGTGAGTATAACCGCGTATATTCCTACGGGGTCTTCGGCCCATTTTTGAAGGATTGGGACGGCGAAGGCGATGGTTTTTCCGGAGCCGGTCCGGCTGGAGCCGATCATGGAGCGTCCGGAGAGGAGGGCGGGGATGCAGCCTTTTTGGATGGAGGTGGGATGGAGAATGGAGAGGGAGGCGAGGGAGGCGAGGAGCCAGGGTGCTACATCCAGAGTGGCGAAGCTGGATTTGGAGTCCACGGTTTTGCCATTGCTGACTGTGGGATGGGAGATTTCGGCGGGGTTTGAGGAGGAGAAAGGGAGAGGGTTTCGAGGCTTGATGCGAGATGTTGTTGCTGGGTCGGAGGGCGCCGCGAATTTTTCTTTCTCTGCTATGGAGGCGTCCGACGTGGGGGATAGCCTCCGTCTCTTTCTTGAAGGACCTTGTTCAAACTCCTTGTCTGACTGCGGTGCACTGCTCGAATCTGAGACTGACGCCTCGCTGTCTGAAGATTGGGAGGATACGGAGGCTCTCCGCATTCGTGCGGGCATGATTGTATTCTAGACTGAAAGCTTGCAACAGGTCGATGTTTCTCGTTCACTGCCGCAAGAGAAGGCTGAAGAGGAGGATTGAAGTCATTGGCTGAGTTTTGAAATTCAACGTCGAAGCCTTGGCATACGTGGATTTGCTACATTCGGAAGATGCAGGCCTTAGATTCGCTTTCTAAAATTCTCCAAGACCATGATTGGAATCCGTGTAAGTATGAGTTTTATTTAATGTCAACTAAGTCTGGCTCATGGCCGTTGACATCGTATAGCATTCCAGTGAACAGGAGCAATATCCTAAAGCAAGCATGCCGCCAATATCGCCCGCAACGCCTCATAAGCATGTCATGACTACTGAATGACATCAATAGCAAGTCAAATATTCCACGGAAAAGTCCACTATGCCTCAGCAAGCACAGGGTACAGGCTGGGAGTCTGATCCTTGACCTCGGGCTGCTCCTCACCATTACTCTCATACTCATGGTTGTCCAGTCGCTGCTTGAGCCAATTTCTCAATGCCTCAATAGTACGGGCGTTGCCAACCCATTCTTCGTTAGCCTTGATAGCACCTTCATCCATTTCGCCTGATGGAGACGCAACACCGCCGAGTGCTGGGTCGAGATTGGCTGAAGAAAAGTCCTTGCGGCGTGTCTCGACCTTGGGGGTAATTGGTCCAGCCTCTGAAGATGAGCTCGAAGAGATGGTACTCTTACAAGTAGAGGGGCCATCAGGGGAGGTGTCCATCTCGTCCTTGCGGTGCATGGGTGCAGCTTTTTGGAGTCTGCCACCACTGTAACGACGTCGCGATTGGCCGTCAAACTGAGATCCAAGAGTAGAAGCCGGTGCCATGCCGGATGGATTGTAACCAGAAGAAGCTGCGTCAGAAGATGCGCCAGGTAGAGTCGGGTACAGAGCAGCAGGTGTGGTGGGCGACAGGCCATTGTTGGCACGATGTGCAGGTGGCGAACTGTCCGAGGTGTAAGAATGTGCGCTTGAAGGTGGCGTCAATTCAGGGGTGCCGCTATGGTTGGATCGCTGCGATGTCGGAACCATATTGGGCGCAGAGTAGCTAACGCTGTGCGCAGATGGCAGCTGTAGACCTGGCAGGGAGTGGCTCTGGCGGCCCATGGCCTGCACATAGTGGGCGTCGGGCTGTCCAACTCCTGCCGCAGCAATATTGGTGGCGTTATCATAGATCGTTGACTGCATTGCCTCGAAAACTTGGTCAGCCTCTAGGAGGTCCCCTTTTGTCCTGAGATTTGGAATTGATGGAAGCGCATATTGAGCAGTTGGGCCGTAGACGCCGCCGCTGCCAGGGCTCCCTCCACCAGATGGGAAGTCGCCCATGGATGCTCCACCAAGGAAAGGAAGTTGGGTGTTCTGAATAGCCGACAGACGAGGACCAACTTGAGCATATGATCTAGCGTCAAAGGCGCCGCTGCGACCGTCCATCACCAGGTTCCTAATCGATTCCAAGCCCTGCTTGGTAGACTCCATCGAAGGATGGCTGTCACCATTACCACCTTGGTTGACTGCGTAAGAGACATTGCCGTACGAGTAAGACTGAGTCGGTGCGTAGTATTGTGGCTGGGCTCCATTTTGCGGCTGGTGTTGAGGGTAGCTCCCCATGGGCATATTAGAATGGAGTGGCTGGTGGTACTCTGGGACGAAGCCTTGCGCTGTAGAAGCGAGAGCTTGCAAGTCAGTGACCATGTCTGAAGTACGTCAGGTAAAAGGAGCGGCGATAGGGGTGTAGGGTCTTGATTTAATGGAAGATGTACTTACGTTGTTTTTGGGCTTGAGCATTGCTGTATGGGTTTCCTCCATTCTGGTGACCATTCTGATTGCCACGGTTGGCACCGTTGGCCCCGGGATTTTGGAGGAGGACAGAGTCGTCAGCATGTGTCTTTACATGCTTCTTGAGATCCTGAGGGCGCTTGAAGGCCTTGCCACAGAATTCGCATCGATGTGGCTTCAACGGGACGTGGACACGGATGTGGGAGGTGATATGGTCGCGCTTCACAACAGTGACGCGACAATTTCCCCAAGCACAGGTCAAATTCAAATTGTTAGTACTCTTGCGACCAATATGGCTCTCGCAGACATGGTCCTATTGTGCGTGGTCAGCTCGAGTGTTGTTGTGATGAGGATTCGATGGATTACTCACGTAGAGCTGCTCCGCGTTCGCTGCTCTCTCGCCGCAGCCAACCCACTCGCACTTGAAGACACCATCTGCGCTGCTCTGAAGAGGTGGCACACCTCCAGGCTGCTGATGCTGGTGTGGAGGTTGAGGTCCTTGAGGGTGTTGATGGTCATGCCCAGCAGGCTGGACTTCTTGGCCTTGAGGATCCATCGCTGAACGCCAAGCACCTGTCAGTATTGCCAAGTATCGAGCCTTCTTGTAATTAAAACGAGTCTATTGATATGTCAAACGAGTATCAACCACAAGAACGGGTTGTAGAAGCTTGAAGTCGATGTTGCCAATACGGAAAGTCTTGAACGCGGTTTTGTAAGGAAGAAGAAAATTGGGCGCTCGCGGGCGAAGATTGCGCGGGAAAGAGCGATTTCACGCCAAGGCCGCTGCCAAGCCAGAGCGGAATCTTAGCGTCCAAGCCCTTCCTCAGCACTGGCTACGAGCCTAAAGTATGTTCTCGCTTACTTTTACTTGGTGCCTTTCTTTCTCGGATGAACGGAGTGCAGACTCTGTCTCTTGATTGTCTCCATTTAAATGTCCCTTTTTTCGCGGGATCAAAGCGAATTGTTTCGAACATTGTCTTGGGTTTCTTGGCTCCTCGCTCCGCTAATCTTGGCCACTTGGCTACTTGGCCAATACTTGGCCCCCGCTCCCCTTTCTTTGTTTTATCAGATCCCTTTACGACAGTCCTGGGACTGGACCGCTACGAGTCAAGCGACTTGGCAAGTGGGCAGTGCAGGTTGAGAGTGCGCTTCATCTACGGCTCTATCTGGGGACCGTATTTGCCACGGGCTCTCCTACAGATGATGGCTCGGTGTCTAAGTGTGGAAGTATGGAAGTATTCATTGATCTCTGAAAAATGGCCGAGATTCATGGTCACAAGAGGCGCCAACAATGAAAGAGAGAGCAAGCCGCAGCAGTTTAGCACCTCTGCAGCAACGCTGCGCGCTGCGCGCTGCGCAATGAAGTTGCTATCAGATTCTTACGGTGAATCTTCTCTGCCTCTAGAAGCGATATTAGAATACATTGTATGTACGAGCTCAAGCACCAAATCATCCTGCTAGCATGAGCATCAACATGACGCGCGTACCCCCATGGCACAGCCGCTACGCCAAGCTGTCGATGTGCAGAATTAGCAAGTATTATCGTTAGTCATTCGTCTCAATTATCTTCATGTCCTCCAGCGAAACATCATCTTCGGCAGCCACTACTGCCGATACCCCTGGTTCATCCATCCTCCCCAGTCCTCGCCAAAGAGTTGATCTTGATCGAGGTTCACACCAGGCGTGCCTCCCGATCTCTGCTGTTGCGGCCATCCTCCTGCATCATAACCCTGTGTTGGCATCGTTACAGCTATGGAATCTGTGCCGCTCATGCTCATGGGAGAAGTCATATTCGGTATCCCAAAGCCTGGTCGCTGTCCTTGCAACATGAACGGCGGTATCCCGCCGAACTTACTTGCATCCATATTGTCGTAGGGACTACCTGTTGTTGTAGGAGGATCTAGATTGTACATACTGGGATCCATTGGGTTCTCTTGCTTGATGAAGTGCCGATTCTCAAGGGTAGTCATTGGCTGGTTGGGGTAAGCAAATGGATCGGCTGAAGGGAACATCATGGCTGAGAGATCGGGAATCTGCTGGCCGTTGAAGCTGTTCTGCAAGTTGTAGGAAGGGCTCAGTGGTATAGGATTGCCGGAACTGTTCGGTGTTTGCATGCCTGCGCTGTTGGGATTGGAAGGGGCGTAGGGATCTTGAGAGCCTCTACGGTATTTCGGATCAATATTCGAGACGACCGGACGCCGCAGTGCTGACGGGACCTGTGTAAGTGAAGGGCGTTTCCAAGACTCTTGTTGTGGGGGTGAAGTGCTTGTTGGGCGCGTGGTATTGGTGTTGACTATAGGTCTTGTGCCGTCTAGCCTGCCATGTATGGGTTGTGATTGTCCTGCGGACAGCTGTGAAGGTGCCTGTCGCTTCTTTTGCGTAGAATTTCGGACATTCTGAAGCTTTCCGGGAAGTTGATCGAATATCTCCTGAAACATGGTATCAGTATAGAGCCCCCCCTGTTCGAGGTCACTTTCCATACATTCAACGTTCTCGAACACCGATCAGCGGCCAAGCTCCTTGCTGCAAGTCCAGCCAGTGTGTCCCTTCCCTCATGCGCGTCTTTCAAGATGTCTTCGACCCTTTGACTTTCAGAATTCTCAAGCACGTAGAATATTAGAGATATGATGGCAAAAAACGTCGTATACATGTAAAACCAATACGAGCCGACAAGGAGACCTCTCCTCCTCATCTCGGCGGTCAAGTGGACGATGTTCCGGGATACGCTCACACATGCCGCAGCGCATGCATAAGACCGCTTGTCCACATTCTTGGCCTGCACAGCTTGGGAGACATAATGAAGAAAAGGTCGATAAAGAAACATTTGGATATGTGCATAAGCCATACGTAGAAGATGCCGTATTCTGGCGCAAAGTCAGTAATGTCTGACTATGACACGGGAAACCCACCTCATGAACTTAGCCGGTGCTTCCTCACCAGGTCTGAACGGCATCGGTAGACTCTCCATCCATGCTTGTAAGTCTTGCTCGATCTCCCGAATCCTAGAATGGCTTACGACATATGACTGGCTGTTCTGCGTACGCTGTCCTTTCGTTTTGATTGGGTATATGTATTTCACGGTCTTCGCTAGTATTCCTACCAATCGAGTATGGGCATTGACTGCCGTGGCTATTGACAATTCCCCAGTAGGCATTGGTGAAATTTTCTCTCTTGTGATGTATTCATCATCAACCTCAATTGGCATCTCTTGGTCAATATCATCGTCGCTCAGCATCTGCGGCAGACCAAGCAGTGCCCCAACATATATGTCCAATTTTCGAATTATCCAGAATATGCGTTTTCGAAGCTCTGTTTCGATTGGATCGAACACATTTGATACTGAGCGGTGTAGACCCATTCGTATGCAAGACCGTAAGGCTATGCCAATGTATGAGTAGCATGTGCTGAGTCGGGCCGACGATTGTAGAAACAATATCATGTACAACATCGTTTGTAGGCCTGTCAAGTCTCGACAGTCAGTCACATCCATCATTTGACGTGCGCATCTAAACCAGTGGTATCTGATAATTGGTCAGCAGATGCCGCACAGAAGAGCGGTTGCTTTGGCTTGCCCTTGGTCAATCGCGTTCCCGTAGCCATTGGTTTGCAGCTCGCTTTGCTCTGCCCGTGCAAACAAGGTGCCCAATGCTAAAACACTATAAAGAAGCGGCACGAATCTGTTTTCTTCGTCTCCGAATTCCTCTTGAGGGATATCGTACACTCGGTCCAACATGGCATAGTAACTTGGCTGATGAACAAGGCGTAGAATGGCGCCAGCGTCATCCAGAGCATTTCCAGAGAGTAGTAGTGCACAATTTTTGTGGGGCAAGTCATGTGTGAATGCTGGTTTGGGGTTCATAGGAGACTCGACTGCAGATCTAGGAGATGATGCGGTCTGCGAACCATTCCTGCTGTAATTCATGAATGGCGACGACTTAGATTCGGGGTTTTCTTGGCCCATCAAGTCACCAAATTGTTCACGCATCTTTCGGAGGAACACTCGGCCAGAAGAATGGCCATGAAAATCCCAATTGCCTTCATCGTCCAAATCTAGTAAGCCAGTATTGGCAACCATGGATTCCAGCATTGAATCTTTCTCTCCGTCACTTCCTTGTTGGTTTTTCTCAAGAGGTGTCCAAGATTTCATTGGGTCTGATTGTTGAGGCTGTATCTTTTGTTTCATAGACGGGTACATGCGCTGCGGGGCGCCGATGTTCAGATTGGGGTCGTTCAAGTCCAGATCGGGAAGCACAGTTTTGAGAAGACCCTCCGCGCGCTGCAATCGTTTCTCCAATTGTCCGACATACTGAGGAGCAGGATTCCGCCTTCGGTTGGATGGCTGGTCATACGTGCATTCTGCAATGAAACGTCAGCAGTCACGTTGAACAATTTCCCTGTTACTCTGGCTTAGTACATATCATCACTCACCATAGCTGTAGACTGTACAGTGCGTACAAGGCTGCTTCCCATCGCACTTGATTTTTTTTCGTCTACACTCGTCGCAAGCTCTGGTTACGCGACGGCGCTTTTGCATTGGTATTGAAGGTTTCGATGGCTGAGCTGAGGAGGGGAGATTACTTCCCGTGGACGAAGTACGTTCTGTGGAGTCTTGTTGTTGCGACGGCCATTGCGCTTCTGGTATGGCCGCGTCATCTTCACATTCCCCTTCTGATGAGCCCGACTGGCTTTGAGGGTCGGACATGACGGTTGATGAAGGATGCAGCACGTCTGCACCTTCAGAACTCTTTTGGACGAAGATGGGTAACAGAAATGTTGACAGAAAATTTCTAGACCTTGTGGGAGACGAGTAGGAGATTATTAATTGGTAGCTGGTGCTGGTCACCGTTCATCGGAGGCACGGATTTAAGAAGCTGGGGATAGTTTGTGATGCGGTTCGCATTGCTATAGTTGGTGGACCCTGACTTAAACGCATTCTTCTGTGATTTGTGGATCCGCTGCCAAGATAAGGTATATTTCGTAGCTGATGACGCCAAATGCTTGTCAATCGAGCACAATCATGACTCGAAGGCCCAAGCCTTGGAGGATCTACTGCAGGGATCCAGCGCCTCAAGGCGCCATCATGCAGGCCGCACGCCTCGCCCTAACCCCTGGTGCCCCGGAAAGTGGCGATACCTCAGCCTTATCCATCCTCCACCAGCTTCAACAGTTGGAATTTTCCTCTGCCTAGACGATCACCCACGGGTAAACGGCTGGTAGCTCATGCTTGACTCGAGAACTTTGCCTGAGGGGTCTATTCCGATATCTTTGGTTCAGCCAGAGCATGGACAGCCAACACTATGATACCTCCATTATGATCATCAGTATAGGAGAATTCAGACGGCCCTACTAATCTGGATACTAACACGTCGAAATGCAATATTGGCCGACGGAGAATATACGCCCTCGAGGTCTTGTACTTTCGCTATGTAACATTCTATGCCGTTGTGTTCCGCGTTCTGCGCTCGTTGTTTTGTGCGTTGTAAGCTTTGTAGATTCGTCATGTACCCCTTGCTAACCTCAAGAAGTATCTTAAATTGATGTAATTACGCCAGCTTAGCTGGTCCGGATTCGAACATACTATCCAACGATACAGCAATACTTCCAGTACTTGCTTTTAAGCACGGCAGTCTTAGATTTTCCATCCCTCACGTTGTAGAAATTTACCTTTGTGTTTTATATCGTAGCCCGATATGGCTTAGCTTCAGGGCTTCGACTTCGCATTCATCCAATGTCACCCGTCTCTGGCGCTGGCCGCCTAAACCTGACTCTCTCTTAATTGCTTCAATGCTCGCTACAACCTCCCTCAAATGGCCTTCTCCGCGTACCTTCCCACCGTACCACCCTCTCCACGTCCCGACCTCAAGCCCCTCCAAGACACCACGCCTCTCACGCTCCTGGCAGCTCTCGCTCCACCTCTAATCTACTACATCGCACTTCTCCTCCTCCCACCCTTCCCCAGCTCCCCTTCCAGTCACATCACCAGCCTCCTTGCTCATGCTATCCCCGCCGTCCGCAACATCCTCGCCCTAACCTCTGGCATCCTCTTCTTCCGCCTTCCCCTCGCCTACCACGTCCCCCTGAGCGTAGGCCTCACCTACCAACTCGCACTAGTAGGTCTCTACGGCGGCTGCCGCGTCCTCGATGCCTTCTTCATTTCCCCATATCTATTTAACCATATACCGCGGCGAGTGAAATACCATCATGCGCCCCGGACTACTACACCAGGCCCAGCCAGAGGGGCCGATGCTGAGAGTTACTTTTCGCTACATTTCCTGCAGGAAGGGGGAAAGGCGGTGACGGAGACGGCGATTACGGATGGCGGATGGCCACATGGGTGGAGGGATAGGATGAGTTGGGCGCTGGAGTTGGAATTGAGTATGAGGGGGGCGGGGTTTACGTGGATTAGTTCTGACGTGCGGCATACGACACATACGTGGATTCCATCTATACGGGATCGGATTCACTCGATATTTCTGCATGTGATGCCGACGTTATTGGTTTCTTGGGCTGTGATACGGGATGTGTATGTGCTTTATTTGGCACATGGGGAGAGCTTTGACGATTTGCCGTATGTGCTACAGGGGTCTTTGACTGCGGCGCTGGGAGCGTTTTTGATGTCGGCTTTCAGCTTTGGCCATAGCTCTTTCGCTATTACGCTTGCACCGCTAGCACCACACCCTTTGAGCTATTTCCCTCCGCTCTACACAGCAAGAGTATGGGATTTAGTATCTGTACGCGACTTCTGGAGTTTTGGCTGGCACCGTCTGTTCTCACGCCTCTTCTTGGTGTACGGAGTTTGGCCCGGCGAATGGGTTGAGCGCCGCTTCACGGGCAAAGGACCGGATGAGGACGCTGATGTGGGCAAAGTCCTTGGTGGGTTTGTGAGCTCGGCGTTTGTGCATAGCTTTGCTGCGCACACGGTTATGGGTGGATGGGATGGTGCGTATGGTGAAGCGTGGTTTTTTGTTGGGAATGGGCTTGCTGTGGTGGCTGAAGAGGGGGTGAAGAGGCTTGTGGTGAGGCAGAGGAAGTTGGGCGTGAGTAAGTTGCGGGGAGGGAGTTCAGACTCTAGGGAGAGACGGTACGACGGGGTTGTCGGCCGTGTCTGGTGGGTATGTGTGCTGCTGTACACGGGGCGAAACTTTGCCAGAGGTTGGGTAAGAGCAGGGTTGGTTAGAGAGATGGCTGGACTGTGAAGCATCTCGCACCAGTCTGACGAGCAAGCTATCCTTCCGAGAAGATGTGCTCGATTCCAAACCACGGTAATATCAATTCCTAAGGTCGCCCTACTTCTTATTCGTTTCCCACAATACGCGCTTTGGATTGAGCTACCCCGTTAAACCTTCGTTCGTTTTTCTTCCCAGAAGGTTTAGCAAACTCCCCAAATGACGAACTCCACGACACCTTACCTTTTGCGGGTCCCTCGCCCTTGGGGCAACTACTCTTGAACCTCTACCATGTTGGCTCACTGTAAAGCCTGCCGAACTTGCTGTGAGCAGCCTTCCAAAACTTGGATACTGTTGGATCTCACCTCGTCTTTAGGACCTGCCGTCTTGTCTGTCTCCTCCTCATCTTCCCGGTCTAGCTCGGCCTTCTCCTCAGTCTCCATTACCAAATAACAGGCAGCTTCCTCCTCCGCCGTGAGAACTTTCGGAGCCTTAGGCTTCAGGGGAATAGTGAATATCCTCAATCTGACTGCCTCGTCTGGTTTCATTCTTGCTTTGGAAAGTGTGCCTGCGGCTACGGCGTCACGGAGTCTGATAACTTTTTTTGCCGACTATTGCGCTGGTAAGTGTCTAGATGGTGAGGGACGAAGAGGGGGACTGGGAGGGCTTACATTGAAGCGACGGCGAAGATCGTTGTGGTAAGAATTGTAAGACATAATGCTATACTTAGGAGGGGTAGGGGGAAAGAGTCATGGTGTATGTCAATAATATCTTATAGTAATATAAACCTAGAATAATTGAATATTTATTTTTATTATCTCGGTTTTATTATAATTTATAAAGACCGATTCAGGATTCTAGGAATATTTAATATTTTATTTACGACCGAGTATTATATCGTTTTATATATTTCTTGTATAATAATATCTAGAACGAGAATCTTGGGTAGGACCACGTTCGCCAGGGAATCGCGAAGCAACCTCTAATCGGAGTGAAGGTAACGCTGTAGCTCTCGTCGTCCGTACCGAAGACAAATGCTCAAGCTCAATTACCTATACCCCATGTTCAGGCTATTCAAGATTTCCTACACTCATCCCATACGTCGGATATTTGCAGTAGAAATTTACTATAGGTATTACTCATAGGAGCACTCGACGAGGAAGTGAGGCTCAACGCTACAGCGCTATCCACCCTCTTTGAAGAGATACGCGGTTGGTGAACCAAATTCATATCAATAACAGGGCGGATGGCGAATCGGCAGAATGCGACACCCACAGATACTGTAATGTCGGCTGTCGCTTGAAAGTCCTAGGTTGATGCCATTACGAGTGCGGAAATCATAAGATGTGATTAATATAGATGGTGATGGCGAAGGGTACGAAATTTTGAAATGCCATTACCTTGAGCTCGAAACGAGTGCCAGGACCTCAACCCGAAGTGAATAGCGCATCTTGCGCCTAGCAGCAGCCCGACCTTCACACGGAGTCGTTTTCCATCATAACGGTGCCTCAATGTTGAAAGGGCCCCCGTAGTCTGTAGCAGATTCCATCTGTGTGCTCTCGAGGCCATAAAGACCAGACTTGAGCAAGCGTTAACAGACCTCCTGTATGGTTTTTGATTTGTCGATACGATACAGCTTACGCCCTGTCAGCTCGAACCAGTAACACTGATCACCGCTTCGGAAGAGGTCTACTTCGGCGTCTTTATGAGCGCCTAGTGAAGAGATGAATTGTATTGGAAGACTTGGAAGCTTGTATTCTCTTGAGTCTATACAGTCGTAATTGTCAGGAAAGCCGTCAGAATCGTTTGAACAGCCTTGGGGAACAAGATCGCCTGCGACAGATTCCGGCCTCGACTTTGGAGAAGATGAAGGTGAAAACGGCTCGCAGATCCCGCTTTTAAGAGCTGCTCGTGATTGTGGAGCGGGCGAGCGGCGAATCTACCGTCTACGTCTCCGCTGAAGCTGAATTATATGTCGTATCTTCCACTGGTGAAGCTGGGAATGGTATGTCCTCTGTGCACCGATTGGAGCGGCGGTAGTGACGGTAGAAGGGGAGGTAGCCCTTGCTGGCACCTCCATCTTGTGTTTCCCGAGCATTGCTGAATCGACAGTGGCGGGATGTTGAGCTGGCCCTGGTACAACCGATGCGGCAGTTACCTCTCGCATGATTGCGGATGTGGTGGGCGGAGTGGTGGTTGAGGTTGCTGCTTGGGCTTGTGCGCCGTCGCTTGCTGCCACAATTGCTGTTGCTGCATCTCGATTTACAACGCTGGGGATGGTTGCTGGACCTACTTTGATTTCTGTTGGCAGCTTTCTAACTCCAACTTTGGTGACAATAGTCAACTTTTTCAGCTTCAGCACCTGGTATGCAACGACCAAAAACAAGGCCACGAGCAGGCAAAAGCGGTCTCGAATGGGGCCGAGAGCGGAGAGAACGATTTGGCTGGGGCTCGCGGAGTCGGTAATCATCAATATGGTGGGTGAGTACTCTTGGTAGGCCTGTTCTATGACGTCCAATTCTTTCTTCTAGTGACGAGTTGATATTATATGTATTGTGCATACGATTGGCAACGGAAGAAAAATGTGTAATTGGCAGAACTTCAAGATGATGTGCATGAATCAGAGGATCAAAGCCTCACTGACAGATTTGAATAGATGAAATCGAAGTATTTGATTGAAGCATAGCGGATGAAGCATAGAGTATGAAGCATACCCTTTCGCAGTCACGGCCCAAGATGAATTGATCATGATTCCATGAGCTTCCGCCAAATTGGCATGCTTGAGTCCAGGCTGGCAAAAGACTCACTATCTTAGGCTTCGCAGCGACGTTATCTCTGATCTGGAAGAGCCCATAGTGGGTTTAGCAGCCCCATACTAGCGTGTGAATAAACGAAGGAGGCTGCAAATGAGACTCTGCATGCTGACGGGCTGCATGGCTATGTATCTGCCTCTGTGGCAGTGGAATGCTCAGGCGTGAATGATCTCATGTCTGATCGTGATCTGTACTCTTCACCTTTACACCTGTAGCACCATCACGGTTAGCTCTCCACACGCCTCCCTCGTCCCCTCCAAATTCTTCCATTTTCCACACCTCAACCTTCTCTTTGCATGCTTCCAAAGATTCTTCGCCACCTCTCCAAGCAGCTTGCCGATGAGGTGCAGATACTGCAATCAAGATGCTCTCTTCCCCAATCGGAACAACACCAAGCCGATGTATCATACTGACAGCAGTCAATGAGTGCTTCTGTTTCATGTTTCGGGCAATGGAGATCATAGTCTGTAGTGCTCGTGGAGGGTAGGATGTGTATTGAAGCTGAGTAACAGGTTTACCGTCGAAATTGTCCCTCGTAGTACCTATACCGTTCTCAAATTTGGCTCCGCCGATGTAGAGTGTTTGTTCTCACCAGCAAAGAGGACAATGGCCCCTGCTCTTGGGCTCCTGACTTCATCCATGATTGCGCGAGCGTCGAGATAGTCATGGGTCAAGGCGACGGAGATACCGTCTTCCCTGAGATACGGCGTTGAGACTTTGCTGTCAGACATTTTTGAGCAGTACGATTGACTAACGAATGTTGGAAGTGCTTATGAACTCATGTCAATACGCTTCGAGCTGGATATGCTTCAGCCTTTCAGTGGTTTAGAAGCGCGCCGATCAAGGTGAGCTCGGCCACGGCACTGACAATTGAGTACATTGAAACACTTGCTGATTCACAATGACGGAAGATGCTACTTCGCCGAGCTCGCTAGGAAATGGCGATACATAATAGTGATCTAGCTTGAGGGCCTCGGGCCGGGCAAGCCTTTCAGAGTGTTGCGGACGCTAAGCTAAGACAAGTTAGAGCCACTCGAGGAGGCCTAAGGTAAGTATCCCTTTGCCGGCGTGGCCCGCTCCTAAAATAGGTGCTCGATGTTGGACCTAAGATCATTGGTCTGAGTAGGTATAGCGGTCCTATGCAGGATGAGTCCGCCGCAAACATTGAAGATAGACTTCATTTCCACCATAACGATAATCCCTGCCTGTAGCTCTTACGATTTACTCGTGCTGACAGCATGTCACCCTTGGGGGTTCTCCACTCGCCCTCGAAAGAATCATTTTTTCCACCATGAAGTCCCTCTTCCGCCGTGTCAAACCATCCGCAGCAACAACATCTACAGCAATGTCTAGCGATCGTGACCAGCCCTCCCTGGTGTCCCAAGGCTACACTCCCAAGTCTGATCCTCCCATCGTTGGTAATTGGGACAGCGCCCATACTACGATCGGCGCCGGTGTAGCAATATTCCACCTTGCGAGCTCCCGCGTAGTCCTCTGCTACCATCCTCTCGACAAATATTGGTTCTTGCCCAAAGGGCGACGAGATGCTAGTGAGGATACTGGATCTGGTGCAGAAAGGGAGGGGTTTGAAGAAGTAGATTCAACTTACCATTCTATGCCACTAGCAGGCTGATACCAGCGTAGTCAGGCTACCGCAACCGCCTTCTTCCTCTTCCTATCCCAACACGACAACCGACTGCACATAACCCACCTCTCAATGCTCCCTCTACTCCTTTCATCACCGAGCCCGTCTGGACGCAACTGGTGCCCGTAACGCGAGCCGTGCAATACATTCTCTTCTGGTACATAGCCGAAACTGTTCCCCCAGATCTCGAAAAGTCGTTGTCAGCGCAAGAAATGGAGCAGGGCAATGCGTATCAGTATCCACCCAAGTTTGACTTAGGCATAACTTTGAAGCAAAGGGCCAATATGGAAGGGGTGACTTACGAACCTGTGAAGCATGAGGATACGGGCGTGGACGAGGAGGAAGCGCTGTATGAGAGCTATCTAATGCCGATCGAGGAGGCAGTGGGGAAGCTGGGGAGGAGTTTACAAGCAGATGTGATTAGGAAAGGATGGGAAGCTATACGATTGAGGCGACAAATGGAGGAGAAGAGCTAACATTGACACAATCGTGGCCTATAGCCCTCACATTTTTCTCTCTGCTCAACTAACTTGGAAAATGACTAGATACAGGCTCCTTTGACCGCTCGAACAATCAAATAAATCCCCCTCCCCTCCCTGCATTCCCTCCGCCAAACCTCGAATAGTCATCCCGCCACCCTCCCTGCGGCCCCGAATTCGGCCATCCTGACCCATAAGCCTGCTGCTGTCCGACAACAAATCCCTGCGCCTGCGCCTGTTGAAGTTGCTGTCGCGCAATGCTAAGTTCCCCCCGCAGACGCGCTGTTTCTGTCGTTTTGGCTCGCAGCTCCGTGTCAAGCCGCTGGTTTTTAGCCTTGAGTGCGTCGATTTCGTCGTCCATGGACACAAGCAATTCGTCGCATTGTTCCGAATAGTAATCCCATTCGTTATTGAATTGTTGTTGGTATTGGGCGTCCAGTGACGCCTTGTAGGCTTCTTTGGCGCGCTGGACGGCTTCGTCGATGGGTGGTGCGGAATCGATGATAGTGGTGATTGTGGAGACGGCAAGCTGGGGAGTGGTCGTTTGGGTAGTTGCTGAAGTGGACGTCGCTGTTGTTTGTGTACCCGCTGAAGCGGTCATCGGCTGCGTTTGGGTGCTAGCATGAGTCGGCGAAGCTGGCAAGGGTACGTTTTCTGGGTACCATGACGCCGGAACGACGATTGCTGAGCTCAACTCGAGCTCCGTTGGCAGAACGGCTTGTCCTTTCTTGGTGGTGACGACAGGCTTTTTGTCTCTGATGAGTTGGTAGATGCCGTAGAGATCGGTCGAATACCCTCCAATAACGACGAACAACGAGGCGATGAGCAGCAAAAGTCCGTTCCCAACGAAGCAAAGATCGGAGAAGAGCGCGGAGGACTGGGGAGGTGGAGCGGAGAAAGTGGCCTCGCTGGCGTTGGAGGAGCGCGTGGCGGTGGGCTCGATGGGTGAGGTGCCGGCAATTGGTGTCACTGTCACATTCGCAGAAGCAGAGATAAGTGTCGTTTCAGGCTCTAGATGAGCAGGAATGGTGCCGGTTTCGAACTGAGAAGAGCTGGACGTGGTCGGCTTTGCTAGGCGAGATGCCCAGTATGGCGGCAAGGTTGGCGCTGGTGGCGGGATATCTTGTACATATTCGTACAGGCTGTAGCCAGGGTAGGTGCCAATTCCCCGATTCCCAGCCCATTGCTGACCCGCCAGCAAGAGAAATTGCCAGGCTGCGCCAACGACAAGTGCGAGTGCGACGAGCATGGTGAGCGGAGAAAGGACGAAAAGGGGAAGAAGTCGCTAGCGACGTATATCAATGATGTGCAGAGCTGGAACCAGTCCAATTGAGCGTGAAGATGCCGGAGAATTGTTTAGGAGATGAGTATATGTGCGTTGATATGTATGTATGTTGCAGAAAAGAGAAAGTGTGCGTAGTGTCAGTGAAATTTATATTCGAGCTCAGACTAGCACAACTCCTGCGTGTTTCAGCTACAATAGGATGAGCATTTCTGAATAGTTACAATTACTGTTGCGTAGCGCAGGGGGTTATTGCAATTCAATTGGGGTGTTTTGCATTTTTGTCAATAGCGACAACAAAGGAACAATCGAACCCGTACTGGTTCATTCACTCACTCCCGATGAATAATAACAAAATCTTGGCAAACTTCAACTCTCAATCTTCGATCCCCAATTGGCTACCTTACTTTTCGCAATTGGGACTTCTCACCTCTTGGCAGCAGTATTCAAATACACCTGATAGAACTTCATTCGCCAGCCTCCAAGTGCCTCACCGTCCCCTTTCTCACCTGGTACCAGCACCGCGCGCGCAGCCCACTCTTTGCCATCGCTACCACCGGCTATCATGCCGTATTCCACAGTACCATACAGCATGACCTCTGCTTCAAGATTGGAGGGTGGGGCGAACGTGAAGATTTTTGTTGGGTGGTGAGAGCGCGAGGAGACGGCTGACCACATTTTGCGGCGTGTGGCGAGGATACCTGGAATGGGAGATTGAGAAAGGGAAAGAGATAAGTATAGAGAGATTCTTTTGTGACGTGTCGCGAAGAGATGAATGGCTGGGATGTAAAGCAATCATGTTTCTAAAGTACAGTGTTTTGAAGCAAAGAAACAACAAACCTTCCCTTCCCTCAACCTTCGCACTCACCATCACCAGTATTGCATCATTCGTAAAAGCATCTGCATGCTGCTCATATACTTCTGGCGCAACCGAGATCTAGTAAAATTTCTCACAGGATTTGGGTAGTAAAGCTGGTACTTTGATGACTGAGGGGAAGGTGGATTGGTATTTGGAAGTCATGGTGGCAAGATTCCGAAAAACCTAGAGAGAGAATGGAAATGGAGAGGAAGACTTGAAGAGAGCTTGTGTACTTACATGGGAAACAGATATGTTGCACACGAAAACCGCGCTTCGGAGCAAAATGCGGAGGTGGTGGAGGAGTGATGTTGGATGCCAAGCATAAAAAGCCAACGGAAAAACCCTCTCACTAGCGTCAGCGTCAGTACTCTTCTTTTCCCACTTAATTAAGTGTTATCCCTCCACCATCATTGATATATATGAAGATCGATCACAATTGACAAACATCAGGTTAGACGTGCCAGATCGACAAGGTAATATATCAAAGTTCAAATTCGTAGACTATTATCATCTGCAAACATTGTCCCAACCAATTTACGCCACCGTCAGCCTTCCCTCAATTCAAGCGGAGGCAATGTCTATGCTGTTGCAGCTGGTGCAAGAACCTTCGTGATCAATTTCAGAGCTAAGAGGTGTCCGCAATCCTGATCACGTACTTCACCGCCGAAGCCTTTCCGCTTCGGAGAGCCTTCAACGCGGTTTCCACACCATCGAGCCCTCCATCTACCAAATTCGTCTGTATCTGGCTTCAGTTTTCCTTCGTTGAGCCATCTACCAATGATTTTCGCAAAGATGAAGCCGAAGTCCTTTCCGCCACTTCCAAGTCCCAGTCTACCCTTTACTCCTCTGCCTCGTATCTTGCCTTGTGATAAGTCTCTCCCCAAGCTACCAGCCATCGTCGTCGATTGCTCAATGTGGCCAGGGATATCCTCAATGAGATAGGGAAATACCAGATTGAGCTTCCCGTTCTGTCGAAGGAGTCGACTGAGATTGATAAAGATACCCTTCTTACTTGTGGCATCGGAAGCATGGGCTGGGGACGCACCGTTAATCCACAAGTGAGCGGGGGGCAGGTTATGGCGCTATTTTTCTTGCCGGTGGGAAGGATTGCGTATAGTGTGGATCCCGAAGCGAGACAGCCGGTTTGTGTATAGATGACTGATAATAAGGAACCGCTAGATGAGGTTTCTCCACCTATATTATTTCATCCCTGATCCTATCCTTCGCCTATTGGACTCCCTGATCCCATCGACTGGCGACCTCCGTGCTTGTCGTGTTGATAAATCATCAGAATCCATGCTCATTACCGTAGCGATATAGCGACTTTTGAGGGCATCTCAAGTTTTCTTGTCCAAGAATTAGTAGAAAGTGGAGCTTATGTTACAGTATTGTTCACTCAAATCCCTTTCTCTCAACAAGCTAAGCTTGCTAAAGTACGCTACCCTTCCATTACGCGTATGTGAGAAAATTTAACACCGAGTTTGTTATCGATGAACACCAACATACGAAATGATTGAGCTGATATAAACGTCCATTCCTACAGTTTCCTTTGTTTCTTTAGCCGTGTACAGTGATAGTACTGGTCGTCAAATACGTTAAATGGCTCTGAAATAAGCACGTTGCCAATTGATGCGGTAGCCGTTGACTTCAACTACCTCTGATAGCTTCTGCGACGGTACTGCCTTCCGGCACATAGTGAGGGCTTCGTGAAACCCCAAGGAACACTCGTAGCTTATGAGGGAGACGCGGGCGACGATGCTACTGCTGGATCAGACTCAGAGAGAGAAGAGGGTTTCGATACTTTGAAGAATATCTAGAAATTTGGGCAGATGATGAATCTGACTGAAAGCTATTGTGGCAGTAAGAGTGTAGTGAGTGACCGATGGAGTATTTGATCACTCTGACATCACGCTAGTACCAGCTTCGTAAACCAAAATGCGGCAGCCTTGGGAGAGGGTCGACTGAGCTTGGCACGGATTTCTGTCCTCTTGTTTGACCCAAAGTTACGGTGTAACCCGAAAGTGAATTTGGTTTGCAGCCTTTCTTTTGAAGAAACCATTTGTGGGGAATTTTGTAGGGGGAATCGGAAGCAACATTGAATTGATGGAGGTCAGACATATCATTACTCGGTGCGTTAAGCTGCGAGACTAAGAATAATCTGACAGCTAGAGCAAACACAGAAGTGGATTGGCGAAGACGGCTGGTTTCTAGAAGCTCTGAATCTTATTAGTAATATGCCATGTATTATGATATGAGGGTAGCTTACACCGATGCCTCTGGCCATATTTATCTTCCTTAGCAAACGCAAATTCTCGCAATACGATCTAGGTATCTCGTGAGGTAGACCGTAATGTGGTATCGTTCCTAATCTTCAACCAGTCCAGCTGTCAACCGCATCACTCTCTGCCTTGTTCACCTTCCTGTGATTCCCATCTCCTTCGTTCTCTCCCTCTCCCTGATTCCCCAAAGTCTTCGACCTCGAGCCCTCCAGCGGCTTGTTTACTGCCTTCTCCCGTAAATCCTGTACCGCCACCATAGGGTTCTTCTGGAGAGAGTCCTCCGCCTTTTTCAAGTTCACAACAGCCCACTTCAATTTCGAATCCGTAGGCCTTGCCCTGCATTTTCTTGTCTTCAGCATCTCAATCAGCTCTTCACTCTCAGGCTGGAGGTAGACCACGTCCACTATCTGGTGAAAACCCTCGAAGACGAAGTTGCCATTCCGGCGGCCGTCAATGAACGTGAAAGTCGAGGACTTCTCGCTGAAGACGGGAATGGGTCCAATATCGCTTTCAACTCCTTTGTCTGCTGGTGCTTCGTTCTCTCTCTCGGGTGCAGGCACATCTGGCAAAAGATCGAGATTCCTTTTGCAGAAGATTTTCCACGGCCATTGAGGGTGCTGATTCTTGGGGTTGAAAAGAATTATCACGGCAAGCTTCCGATCATTCGGCCAATTACTATCCGTAGTCGTAGAGACGTAACTTAAAGTCCCAGATTTCTGGCAGTCGAGTTGATGTAAGACTTGTTCCAGCGAATAGCCATCCTCAGGATCACGCTCTGGTTTGACTGGGTTCTCTTCGGAAGACTGATTCCTCTTATGAGGTGGGATGTAGCGGCCTACCATTGTGGTAGCTGGGACGATGCAGGATGGGTCCTGGTGTATGTCAGCAGCGTATCCAATAAGAAGGCGGGCAAGCTGTCTAATTATGTACACTTGGATGCCTTGAACGCTGCGTTCAGATCTTGCCTGCAGATCTTAAGAGAGCCTTGTAACAATAGCTTATGATGAAATAGTTGCATGCATGTTTGAGAAGGCGAGCTTCAAAGACAAGCAGTGGTCTCCCTCTCAGAAGCTAGCCAGCTCCGATTGATCTTTCCTCCATCTTCAATCCTGTCCATGCAGGATGGTGCTTGGTAGTGGAAGGCATGACCCAGAAGGACCTTCAGTCACCTTGATTTGAGGCGAGAGGTTTGTATGCATGGATGATAAGGCGAGCTTCACGAATACTGTAAGCTCTTTGTTCGCCCCAAGAAGCTAGGCGGTTTTGAATGTTCTTTCCTCCATCAAAATCGGTATTCGTCCGGATTGATGCTCCGCGGTGTAAGGCGTTTCTCAGGAGGTCTGTAGACGTGGGTAGGAAGGTACTCGTAAGCGAAAAGACAATTTAGCTCTACCACCGTGCCACTCTACAAAATTGTACAGTACATGATTCAAAAATTTAGTATTGCAAGTATTATTTGACGCTGATTACGTATCCTATCCAATCCTATGTAAAAACTAAAACAAATTATATTGAGGTGTCCGCTCAACGCTGGAACACAATCTCCACTCTTTAACCTCGTGGTCCTGCTCGTCCCACTCCTCGGTGCTGGAGATTGATCTGCGGAGACAGGATTCACCATGATTTACATTGCTCAGATGCTGCATAGATGATAGGCATGAGATCATCATCCAGCATGGCTAGTCATTCGCTAGTAGGCATGAGATTAATGGTCGTGACTCAGTCCTTCCATCGTCCCAAATACGCCATCGTCATCATCGTCACTTCTACCTTGAACAGAACGCTCGTCATAGTCGTAGTCATTATGCTTGTTAGAGACATTGTCATCATCCATGTCCACGTCGTGTTGATCCGAAAGGCGCTGGTAGGAGGGAGCAGGCAAACGGTATCCGGAGATTGAGCCCATGTGGCCAGGCAGTCTGTTTGCGTTGTGCTCAACGTACTGGGCCGGCAGCGGCGGGACTGGAGGGACATCTGGGGGAAGTAGAACGGGACGGTTCTGGGGCGTGCCAAAGCTGCATAGCGATGCAACAGCTGCTGCCAAGCTAGCCTCCTCCTGATCGGCAGGGGCAGCAAGACCTGATGTAGACGGTCGTCGCTGTGACTGATGTTGTGCGAAAGTGCTACCAGCGGGTAAAGAAGAAGATGGAGCAGACTGGTACGACCTGGAAAAGCTCGAGCTATTTCCGCTATATCTTTTGCCTCTTGCACTGTCAAACCCATCGGGATGCGCGTAATGCTCGCTCATAGGAGGAGGTGTGGTCTCAGCAGAACTGTAGCCGTAGTCATCGCGAACGTCAGAAGATCCAGATGCTGCAGGTGACGCTGATGAGTTCTCGCTGGTGGCATTGTCTTGCTCCGCCGGCGTATCCTGGTTCATTCCAACAAGAACCGAGGCAGCTTCTAGTAGTTGCACTTGCTGATGTTTGGATATGAGAAGCTTGGACGTATATGACCATTCGGGAGTGTGTTCCCACCTAGAGAACCACGGTAAGCCAAAAAGTCCACGTCCATGTTTACGAAGGAAAGCAAAGGCTAAGGCGTTCGAAAGAGATAGAAGCGTATCGAAATGTAGAAGGAAAGGGGCCAACAGCTGCAGGACAGAGGGGTCAGAGGGTACTGACAAATGCTTTGTCAAACAGCTGCTGTGCTTGTATCCTTTCCCACACTTCTCGCATCTCAATTCACCACTCGATCTCTTGCCGTCGCCTTTCGTAAGATAAGAGCCTTCGCTAGCACGTCTAGCCTTGGTCTTGGACGCGCTGCTAAGGTGTTCGGCAGGCAGGAAGTCATCTGCGACGGCAGATTCGTCATTCGTGGTATTTCTTGTAGAATTCTCATCGTTCCCAAGGCTATGGCCCAGAGATTGCCTGTCATCCCTAGAGGTGTATCTCTTTGCGTCGACTTCTCGACCGCTCACAGTCTTCACGTTCCAACTTCGACGGTTCATATTTCCCTGCTCGTCCTCTTGTAAAGCTGCCACGATGGAAGCACTGTTGACTGCACTCGCATTCATGCTCTTGCGTCTGGTCACTCGGTGGGAATGATTGGCGGCGCCAAGCGAATTCGAATGGGAGTGGTGCCTGGCAGCAGAGTGCCTAATTGGCATATTTGATGGGGGCGTCGAGTTCATGGAAAGTCGGTGCGAACTCTGAGGCCGAGTGACATATGACTCCTGTTCCCACGAGGGTCAGTTGAGGCCTCGAGTCACGCATTAGGTAAAGTCCATACCTTGTAGCTAGACATGGTGTAGAAAACAGCTCTCTTGATCTAGAGGCTCTGATAAGCCCAGTCGAGAGAGCCGGACTGCTTATTTTTGTTAAGATTGGCGGTCTTGCAGCATGCGGGTTCCAACTATTTTGAATAAGACCAGCTGATGGATCCTTTGTAAGGTAAGCCTTAGGGTAGTGAGTGGCAATTATATCCAAATCTCGAGTACTAGTGATGCAAGTTGAACATCTGACGAGTCCTGGTGAGTTTTGGTCACAGTGTTGTGTGATTCCGGACGCGAATGGGAGCTGTCAAGAGCGTGGTTTTCGGTAGCCTCGAGACGATCTCGGCGAGCAAGGCGCAGCAGCAGACAGGGTTTGTCGAGGGTAATTGGAGTTCCCAAGCTGGGAGAACGAGCGGAGGTGTATGCAAAAGTGCGAACGAAAGTGCTATGAAACGAGAAGGAATGATTTGGGAAGAAATAATTATTGGGCGAATCCTGGTTGCTGATGATAGACCTCAAAAGCCAGCCGCTCCGGAGTTTTAGAGTGGAGAGGGGTTCGAGATCAGCCCCCGCACATTCTAGGCTGGCACGCTGGGTCACAGGTCGAACTACGAGTAGATCACACGCATGAACATTGCGCAAGATTGTTGCGACATTCAAGGACATATGCTACGATTCAAGTGAAGCCGTCAACGACCTTGACTCTACTCAGCTGTCATTTACCTCTTGTATCTGGTAACATTCATGAAAAACGGGTGATATCTTGTTGTAGAAGCACAATTGTTCCGCTTTTGCCAGCCAAACAGCGTGCGCCCTGAGCCCTCTCTTGTTCCTGACCTAGAGGGAGTCTAACCGCTTCAAGATAGCCCCCATTTGTGGGGCGCGGTCCCTGATGTCGACTCGCCTGACCGGTCCAATCAAGTTTTGCGATCATCCCACCTTCCTCGTGCATCCCTTCGCTATTGATTTTTCGTCCATTGATGGCATTTCGGGAAACGCAGATCTCCGCGAATTGCTTGCATGAACCAGGCATCTTTCTCATGAGAGTATCGTCAAACCATTCGTGATCGCATAATAATCGTACTAAAAGGCAAGTCGGAGATCAGGATTTCAGTTGGAGCAACCCCTCGGCCGATGTACGCCATTGCAAGCCACGGGCTAGATACTTAGGGGCAGCTACCCTCAACGGCCACTTTTGCGTACTCCGCTTCCCAAAGTCATGCAGCATGCCAGCAGTCGCTCAAAGATTGTGGGCCCAGATTGAGCGGACCTCAACCAGATATCACACTGCCAAAGAGCAGCATCTAGATCTCGAAAGCTTGCTCCACGCGTGTACTTTAGACTACCCTCCGATAAAGTCAGTTTCCAGCAGCCTCAACTGCCTTTAAGCTCCTCACTTGGAATGTCCAACGCTTCATCTATGGTCGTATCAAAATCATTGCTGACTCTATTCCCAGAAATGGGGTTTGGCAAAGTCCCGTTGGTGAGGATCTTCTCGTCGACAGTAATGACATTCGTAGGCCACTGGATCCAATAACGCCATTCCTCATCAAGCTCCTGGTGAATGTTGTCGATGATGTGCATCGCCCACCCTCTCACCCACCAGTAGTCATCCAGATGATGTAGAATGACGCAGTAATGTGCAAGTATGATGAGCGCCTCGGGTCTTCTCAAATTCAACATAGAGATGTATTCCTGTGGGATCATCACCGGCCACAAAAAGGCTATAGAGACTTCACATTCGTAGGGCGGCCTGTTGTTCATCCTCACAAAACACATCCGTAGAGTTGCAAGGGCTGATCTGTAGGCTTCGATAGCTTCCTGTCCATCCGCCGAACTTTCGCAAAGCTTCTCAAGCTGTGAGAGCTGTTCGTCGAGGACGTTTGGTAGCCCTTTTTGTGGGGGTTCCTGTTGGTGATCATGAAGCAGTCCGCTAAGGCGACCGTTTTTTATCCACGGCCAGACAGTCATCAGGACGGAGTTTACTCCACGAATCAAGGGAAGCCATTCATCAGAATCCTGGCCATTGTAATTGAACATGCCAAGGCTGTCAGAGCTCTTGGGGGATTCGAATCCGTAAACGACGATGAGTGAAGAGAGAGCGAAGAAGGCGTCAGAGTTACTCTCATCCATGTTTGACATGATGGCGCGGAACGAGCCAAGGGCAGCATCTTGGTGTTTGATAGCTACCTGAGCGTAGTGATTCTGCTTATCCGGTCTTAGGCAGCTGAGGTGAAGTGCGGAGATGGCTAGTATACCTCGCATCAGGAAATGGTGTTGGAAAGCTACTTGAGGAGCATTGAATCGCCACAGCTTATGCGACTCAGGCCGATCTGAAAGGGTGTAGCACGTCTCAGTCGTGAAGTGGTGTAATAATTCGAGATCCTCCATCTGTAAAGGAGGGAGTTGAGCTCCCGGACCCTCGAAAGGTGACGTTTGCAGAGCGGGTGAGTGGTCATTGGAGCTCTCTGTGGTAGACTTCACAGATTTGGATTCAGAATGCCGATGCCGCGTGGCTTTAGGCGACGACGACGACACCGAGGTAGAGGTAGGGGACTGTTGTTGGAACGAGAAATCGCATGGTATCGAATGTTTCTCACAATTCGAGCATCGAGGCTTCTGCTCATCACACTGATGATAACCAAATGAGATCGTGGGTTAGCATGTATGATCCCATATAGAATCGCACAAGACTGGTGAGTGGATAGAAGAGACTTGAGAAGAATATACCTTGATTCTCCGCTTTTTGCAATTGGCACATCCATTGCGGCTCTTGGGGTGGCTCTTGCGTGAGACCATTGTAAAGAATAAGAAGAAATCTTTGCTATATCTCAACGAGCATAGCTGAAAAGGTTGATGCAGAGATATGATGAACAGGGTAAATGGAATTTTGCTTAAGAGTTTCTTATATAGTAAGCAAGGAGGTGAAATCACTGTTGATTGGCTTCAAGCACAATTCGGCGATTGAGCTGCAAGACATTCACTTTGCTATGTTTGGCGTGATGAGCTGCGGAGCAAAGGCCGCCGACGTAATCCGAAATACACGAGATACGTCTCGATACTTCGCGCCGTAGATAAAGTGATCATAGGAACAAGAAGAGACCACCCGAAGTAGATAGAAAAAAGATCTTTGAGGTTAAGAGTATGGAAGGAGCGTGGGATGATGGTTGAGTGGCGGAAAGAGCCACGTCGGCCCCTCACGAGGCCGGGTCACGTTGCCAAGATTCCCATCGAAACCCTCGACCTCTTTCACTCAATGTCGCCACAATCATGGAGTACCAGAAGTTTGGCCGAGGAGGAGCTGGAAACGTTTACAGCCAGGAGGAAGCGGAGGTAGCATCAAAACGACTCGCTGGGGTAGGACATTTTCTATAGCTGATTGACGGACGAGGCTGATGACTCTTTAGGATGTCGAGGTGCAACGAAACGCTTCTGTCTCATCGGCAAAGGACATAGAAAGAGCTCGTCCTGAGTACGCTCCTACGGGTCGCGGCGGTGCAGGGAATTACACAAGCGCCAGCAAGCTCGCAACAGCGACGAAGCAGAATGCCAATATCACGCCCTCACTTCAAGAGACTAAGCCTCCGGAGATAGGGCATTCTGGGAGAGGGGGAGCGGGGAATTACAGGAGCACAAATGTAGAGAAGAAGAATGAGGACGAGATGGGTACTGAGCTTCAAGAAAGAGTTTATCACCAGGTGGTGAAGGATGTGGAGATGGGCTTGAAGGAGCCGGAGAAAGCACATCTGGTGAGCGAAAAGCTCGGATATGATACCCCCAGATAGTACCTTTTGAGCTACCTGCAAATGCTGCGGGCGTCATATTCCCAATTATTAGTGGTGAAGAATAAGGAAAGGGGCTGGAAGGAGGTCGAAAGCGATACCCCCTGATAGCATTCTGAGAGTCCTACGTCAGTTTTGTGGGCTTCATGCTTTTTATCTTCCATTTCCCAAACGCCTCGCTGTGACATGGTATCGTATCTCTCGAGCAATCAATTCACATCCATCTCATCCTCGACCCCCCCATCAACCCTAATCTTCTGCTTAACCTTCCGCTCCCTCTTCTCTTTCATCGCTGGCACCTCTATCGCCTCCAGCTCCAGCTCCAACGGCACCTCCACCTCCATCGCTACCTTTTCACTCCCCCTAACCCTCGGCAACAGATGCTCATTCTCAGCCACCAACTTCCGATCGGCTGCCTTCGCTCTCTCCTTGTTCCCTGCCATACGATTCTTGTAGAACACCCGTTCCCTCTTCGCTTTGATCTCAGAAACCCGTTGCATGGCTTTGAGCGTGGTGGTGACGAGGTCGCGGTTGTAGCGGATGGGGATGTTGCGGCGGGCGGCGAAGGAGAGGGTTTGGTCGACTGTCATTTCTTTGCCAACTGTTTTTCGGAAGGCTTTTGTCCATTTGAGCTTGCGGGGGTTGCGCTTCATTTTGAACTGGTTCATTGGTCAGCTTGCGGACTTCGCTGTATTAGAACAAGAGGGATGTACGTTTTTGTGACATTTCGAACGGCAAAACATGAATTTCTTCCCATCGTTGCGCACAAAGGTGATGCCCTTGCTAGGATATTGGGGCCTAGAGCAGAAATCTAGAATGATTATCAGCGCATACTGATCCATAGATGTCGTAGACTCAAGCATACAACACGTCTCGACCCTCATCCTTTGCAAAGTCTGAGCTCTTGGTTGGGATGAAGTTGGTCACTGCTCGAAAAATTTATGTAGAGACCAGTGGGTTTGCGGCCATTTTATTCTGTACAGGACCGCTATATCTACTTAGGGTCAGTAATTCTATGGATCTAACATCGAAGTCTTGCTTGTCCTGGGCATTCCATTCTCTTGCCTTCAAAAATTGCGACTTGCCCACGACATCGTGAACACACTCTCCGACGAGACTATCCAGTCTAGAGGGAAACAATCATCCAGAATGGCGGTAGCGCTTGCGATAGGAGCTGGGGTCGCCGCTGCTGCGTTTTTCGTACGACATCCTCCTGCAGAGTAACGGCGCCCAATAGACTGACGCACATCTACAGGGACGAGCTGGCCTAGTAGCCTTCAGAAAATACAAGGGAGGAGCAGCAGGCATAAGCGCGCTCGGCAAGCCCTTCTATAAAGGCGGCTTTGAGCCTAGGATGAATCGAAGAGAGGCGTCGTTGATATTACAATTGAAGCATGGTATCCGTCTACTGTTAAGGGACGCATTGCTGATACGCTTTCCAGCGAGCGAATGCTCACGAAGGAGAAGATACGGAAGAACCATCGGCAGCTAATGCTTCTAAATCACCCGGATCGTGGAGGAAGCCCATATCTCGCAACGAAAGTCAATGAAGCGAAGGAATTTCTGGAGAAAAACTAGGAGCTCATGCTGGGGTGTGAAAATATTGTATGGAAGATTCTGGACATAGCGCGGCGTTGGGTCTGCATTAGCATGGCGCTGTGGAGTTGGGCTACTGTCACACCACATCGCTTTCTTGAAGAGCGTGATGCGATTAGGCATGGCGTTAAAAAGACGTCAGAGTCGACAAGATGAATCAGATTACTCCTCTCAGCCGCCGTCGCCAGCCTCTGTTCGTCAGTTCACTCCAAGATCAGCAGGCTTCAAATTTCGCGAAAACACATGTGTCTCGCTCCATGCACGGAATGCGAAAATGTTCGTTTTGGAAATGTGGCAGAGTAGAGGCTACTCAGCTTGTATAGGCAAAGCCTTTGTCTTCTCTACAAACCCGCCGATCAACTTCGTGAGGTCTCTCCTCCATTCCATCGGCAATGCATGACCCCTGCCTTCCACTATTACCCTGGTCACACCCTTCTCTTCTCCACCCAGCTCTTCACATAAAACCTCACCATGTGGCGTCGTGACCATGCGATCGATTGACCCATGTACCACCAAAATTCTCTCCCTACCGACTTTGTCTCCCAGCTCTTCTAATTGCTTCGCGCTCTTATGATGCCATCCTGCAGCGATGGCTTGAAGAATGAAACCCTTTCTTGTGAAGCCATCCGTGTCTTGTCTCTTCTTCAATTCTTGAGCAGCAAATCTGTCCCCGTTTGTCGGAAAGTGGCCTTCGGCATCTGGCTCATCGCCCCAGACTGGACTGAACGTGCGAGCTTTTAAGTCGGCGAGCTGGATGTCGATGGATCTGGGAATGCTGAAGATACGGTAGATTAGAATGCAAGGGAAAGTCGTCGTGGAAGATTTTATGACGTACAAAAGATTTATTCTTTGCCTGAGGTTCTCAAACCAACCCACGGTATTGAAGATTCTTGGTCCTGTGGAGATTAACGACAGCGAAGCTATTCTTTCTGGAGCAAGGTAAGCCTGTTCGAGAGCTGAGCACTTTTGATCATGAACACACCATGATTAGACATTCTCACCAGCTCTTGTGCAATCATGCCTCCCATACTCACGCCGATGACATGCAAAGACGTCCATCCAACATGATCGACGAGCTCCAGAGTGTCTTTCGCCATTTCCGACGTTGAGTAACGAGTCAGAGGCTTATCAGACTTGCCCACACCCCTGTTATCAAATACCAAACAGGAATATTTGGTGCTTTGGTCGCGGTTGGTGTTCTGGCCGTGGCCGAAATCCTTCGTTTGTCGCTGCCACACAGTCTTGGATCCCCCAAGCCCCATGATCCACTGGATACGAAAGAGCTAGTCAGATCTGTTCCGATGAAAGTTGATGTATATCATTCACAAATGCATGTTTATGCCGACAGGGGAGCTGTGTGAAAATCATTGGCGGTTGCATGGGTCACCAAGCCCGCGTATCGCGAAATACACGTGCAGGAGAAAAGCCTGTCAAATGCTCGAGCAGAGTCGTGACCGAATATTTGACGTCTGTAAAAGAGGAACCGAGACCCTATGCCATACTCAAGTCGACTACGCCCTTTATGGTAACACACAGCCTTCCAGATAACATTACGAATACGATGGAAATGAAGTTGCTCTGGCGTAATGACCAGAATCAAGCAGAGAATCACCTACCACAAGGCACGTTGGACCCTTCCCATGAATCTCATATGCTACCTGTATTGGTCCGCCTCGCCCTTCTGCAACAGTAGCCTTGCCCATCTCTGCGGGTTTTAGATCCCAGGTTACTGAGTCAAATTCGGGGTGCTTCTGCAACTCAACAGCAGTAAGAGGGGCCCTTGACCAATATCAGATAGTGTATTCAAGCAGATGGACATAATCCCCTTGACTTACATGATCTTGTGAAAACGCCAGAATTAGCGAATGAGGTCTGATGCGAGGTCTCGGAAATGTGAGCGTAGCGCAAAACGGCGGGAAAGCGGGAGCATTGCCGATCATCTCGATGCTGACATATCGAAGATGGAGCTGGATGTTGGTAGGTGCGTGTTTATGGCAGCCTATCTCATAGAATCCTGTACATGCTTTCCCATACCATCAATTCGGCGAATAGCCAAAATTCCCGATGTTGAAGACGGTCTGATAGTACGACCAAGGTCTTACTAGATTGACACCACTCCTGTCGAATCATCGCCCTCAAAGAATGCTGATCGCATCACCATACTACACTCTGACTGAATCCTTCTTTTCCTGCATGGTTTTTCGGAGCTCTAACACCCCCAATTATGGATCAATTTCAGCAGTCGCAGCAGCACCACCCAGGCAACCGGTCCTACGACCTGTCCCCACTGACGAATCCTCCTCCTCAATTCTTCGGTGGTAATGGCGTGGAACGCTCACCAGCGGTAGCCAATTTTGATTTCAGCGACATTCAAGGAGATGGCCAAGATCAGGATGGCGGTCATGATGAGAGCAATGATGCGAAGAGGAGAAGAATAGCAAGAGTGTGTATTCGTGATCAAACACGATCTAAAGCATGGCATTGACAACGCTCGTAGGCCTGTGATATGTGCCGAAAGAAGAAGATTAAGTGCGATGGGAAGATGCCAGCTTGTTCACACTGTATCAATTACAAGACGGAGTGCATATTTACCCAGGTCGAGAAGAAGCGCAATCCTCCCAAAGGGTACGCACATACGATGATCTATTGCATTGCTTCCACTGATCTGGTTCAAGTGCCAAATACATCGAGGGGTTGGAGAATCGTTTGGGCCGTATGGAAAGCCTACTGAAGCTTTCTGGACTACTAGGCGATGAAGACGATGACAGGACAGATCTGGGCACATTGGAAAAGAGATTGACAGACAAGAATCTATCTCAGAGTAATTGTGGTACGCCGACAAGAGATCCAGAGCATTCTGCAGAGCATTCCGAGAGTCAACCGCGGACATTCGACTCGCCACATCACACCCCTCAGATGGACAAGCTCCCAACTCCACAAAAATCCAACTTTGCCTCTCCCAAAGAAGTCCCCAAAGATAGGGATCAGCCAGTGGAAGAGCTGTCCGACATGATGTGCTCACTCGTGACGAACAGCTGTGGCGAAACAAGATACATCGGTAAGATACAGGGCGCAAATCATGCATTCTTGACTGATGTCCACTAGGCTCGTCATCTGGATTCTCCATATTCTCCCCCAAAGGCATACAATGGGTCAATGAAAAGACTGGCGACACTTCATTTCAAGATATGATCGCTACAGCAGATGTACACGACGTCAAGTGGGCATACTGGAAGCCTGAAGTATTCGAGGATATGTTCAAACGAAACGTGTACCAGCGATTACCGCCTCGAGACGAGGCACTTTCCTTGCTGAAAGACTATTTCGAAAACTTCAATTGCATGTTTCCGCTTTTCCATGAGCCAACATTCATGCATCTGGCGAACCGGAACTATTCGCAACATCCATACGAAGGCTCGGGATGGTGGGCGAGCCTTAATGTAGCGCTGGCCATTGCGCATCGATTACGAGTAATGAGCAATTTAGTCCCACAACAAGAGGATAGAAAGGCCTGGGGTTTTCTCAAGAACGCAATGGGTGTACTCACAGAACTCACAATGCGGAATACTGACCTTTTGAGTGTGCAAGCTCTGCTCGGCATGGCTCTTTTCTTGCTAGGCACGCCCAATCCCCAACCATCTTATTTCCTGATCGCGGCTTCGATCCGACTTGCGAACAGCATTGGCCTCCATAAGCGAGGCTCAGGCTTTAATTTGAATCCAGTGGAGATCGAGCAACGGAAGCGGGTGTTTTGGATCGCCTACCTACTGGACAAAGACATCTGCTTGCGATCTGGGCGGCCGCCTGCGCAGGATGACGACGATATGAACGTCGAATTACCCACAGAAGATCCGAGCGACAACATTGGGAATATTCCTTTGGCCGATGGCAAGGGCAAGGCTAATCTTTTCAGATTCATGTGTACCTTTGCCATTATTGAAAGCAAGGTCTATAAGCAATTGTACTCGACTAAAGCCTCGAGGCAATCAGACGGTGCTTTACTGAACACGATCGGCGAGCTTGACCGAGAGCTCGAGGAGTGGAAGGATGCTATACCTATTGACTTCCGACCTGAACACGAGATCAAGGCTTCACACACTCCGCTAATTCTTCACGTTGTGGTCCTACATTTTGCCTACTATAATTGCCTTACGACTATCCACCGCATGTCCGTTCATCACGGGTACTGGACCAGTCGTCTTTCGAATTACGCCATCCAGGGACTGAATGCAAGACCATTAAATCCACGAGTTTTCTCTTCAGCAGCACTCTGCGTGCAGGCTGCGAGAGCGTCTATCCACTTAATCAAATACATCCCACAAGGCGACTATTCTTGCGTCTGGTAAGCAGCCATTACTACGGCTCTTCATCTCAATGCTAATCTCCTCTAGGTTAATACTCTATTTCCCCGTCTCAGCACTCGTCACACTCTTCGCCAACATCCTCCAAAACCCCCAAGACGCTCGAGCCCGCTCAGACGTGAAACTCATGAACCAAGTCGTCACTTTTCTCGCCGCTCTCGCAGTCACCGAGGAACAAGGCGGTGTCAAACGCATGCTTGGCGTCTGCGCCGAATTCGAGCGAATCGCCCGTGTAGTCCTCGAGAAAGGAGACAGAGAATCCCACTCGCGCCGAAAACGAAGAAGCAGTAAAACCAATGAGGACGACCATCCACAGAATCTTCAACAACACGTACCAATGAAGCGCGCCGCACCCCCAACACCCCAATCGAACAATCCAGCAACTCCTCAAAACTTCTTCACTCCCAACTTTAGCGGTGACATGAGCAACCAATGCTTCACACCCAGCTTGCAAGGTTTCTCACCGGACCTCTCAAATATGAACCTCCCCGTGGATTTCAGCGGCGCCGATTTTCCCAACATGATAACACCGTCCAATGGCATGGAATCCTTCCCAAACGGCGATATGAACGGTCAGCAGTACTCTAATGGACCACTGAAAGTCGGCTCTTTCCAACAACCTTTCGTACCGCAGGATCTATGGCAGATGCCTATGACGCTGGAGTGGGATTGGGCGGATATGGGTGGTACGAATGGATTTCCTGCTGCTTTTGATCCTGGGCAGGATCCTGGGCAGCTGCCAGGGCAGGGGCAGGATCAGCAGCAGAATGGTATGAACGGGAATGGGCACATGTCTATGTGATGATGGGGGCATTGGTGGGATCAATGTCAGGATTTCACGGTTTATATTTTTGGTAGCATGGCTTGCGAGGCGCTACTAGGTGGTTTTCAGCGTTGGTGCTGGAGATATGAATTGATTTGGTGTATATATCGTACGTGTTCGAATTTATGACAGATGGCGTAGAGTACATACCCTGCTCGACCATGTACTATAATCATTTTGATCTAAGCAAACATTGAAATTCCTAATTGAGATGAGCCTATAGGCCGGTGGAGAAAAGGTTGTAAGCTGTATGTCTGCTAGATTTATCGACTTCGGTAGTCAGCATGAACCGTACGAGTATCTGATCAATGATGGCGAATGATGAGTTTTTCATATCGACTACCTCCTCCTAGCAATGACGAGCAAACCCAACGCGCTCCTTCGCCAGTACCTCAATGCAAAATGCTATCTATACACCCTTGCTCAAAACCACACCCCATCCCTCCCCCTCGTCGCCACCGCCCCGCCCGGTCCATCAGGTGGATTACTCTCTGGCAACCCCCCTTCAAACGGCGGCGGCATAGGCGCACTCTTTCCCCCCGGCCCATTAAAGTATTTCTCAAAATCCTTGTTATCCTCAAACGGCCTGGGACCCAGAATGCGAATCAGATCCTCTCTCCCCAACACCTCTTTGCCAAGTAACTCCTCAGCAACAAGACCGATTTGGTGCTTCTTTTCTGTGAGGAGTTCTTTGCACTGCTTGTAAGCTTCGTCAACGATACGCCGAACTTCGCTATCGATGTTGCGCGCTGTTTCTTCCGAGAAGGGTTTATGGAGTTGTTGTTGGTCTTCTTCGAAGTAGAGATAGCCGATTTTGGAAGACATGCCCCATTTTGTCACCATGGCTGTGGCCATGCGGGTTACCTTGTTGAAATCGTCGCTAGCACCACTAGTCACAGTATCGAAGTGGAGTTCTTCGGAGACTCGGCCGGCAAGCGTCATGGCCATGCGGTCCATGAGCTGGTTGACGTTCATGAGGTAGGATTCGCCGTTGGGGAGGTACTGGGCGTAGCCGAGCGCGCCTTGGCCGCGCGGGATGATGGAGACTTTAAGAAGGGGGTCCGCGTATTTGAAGAACCAGCCGCAAATGGCGTGACCGGCTTCATGGTAGGCGACTGTTTTCTTTTCTTCGGGATTGAGAACTAGAGATTTCTTTTCGAGACCGCCGATGACGCGCTCGATAGCCTGTTCGAAGTGGGTCATGCTTACTTTATCGGCGCTTGTTCGTGCAGCTGGAAATAGTCAGTGATGCCGTATAAGTATGAAGGGACTGACTTACCGATCAAAGCAGCTTCATTGACACAGTTGGCGATGTCGGCGCCGGAGAAGCCTGGGGTCAATGCTGATAACCTGCCAGTCAAATGGTTCATGTCCTCGCTCGTTACTATCTTGCCGAGATGAACGAGGAAAATTTGCTTCCGTCCCTCCATTGTGGGTCTGTCGATAGCAATCTGTCTATCAAATCGTCCTGGTCGTAGAAGCGCCTTGTCCAGAACGTCTGGCCTGTTCGTACCCGCTAAGACGATGACTTGCTCCGTGGTATTGAATCCGTCCATTTCTGTCAGGATCTGATTCAAGGTGCCTTCTCTTTCATCGTTGCCACCTGAGAAACCGCCTTTGCCTCTCGCTTTGCCAACAGCGTCGATTTCATCAATGAAGATGATGCAGGGTGCGTTTTTGCGAGCATTTTGGAACAGATCTCTGACTCGAGAAGCACCGACACCGACGAATATCTCCACGAACTCTGAACCGCTGATGCTGAAGAAAGGTACTTGTGACTCTCCTGCTGTAGCTTTTGCTAGAAGTGTCTTACCCGTACCTGGTGGACCAGACAGAAGAGCGCCTCGAGGGATCTTGGCCCCTAGTCTCTGATATTGGCCTGGCTCTTTCAAGAAGCTAACGAACTCCATGATCTCCGCTTTAGCCTCGTCCATACCTGCGACATCCTTAAAACGGATTTGGATGTCTGCTTCATGATTGAATTTCTTGGCTCTGCTTTTACCAATTCCAAAGATTCCACTTTGAGATGATCCACCACCACCAGCTCGTCTCGAAAACCAGAAAAGGCCCCCCAGCAGCAAGACCGTGGGAGCTATATTGGCTATAGTGTAGAGCCATGGAGTTTCGTTCTCATAAGACACCGGTATGCGCTCTGAGCTTGGAATGCCCAAATCATTTTGTGCATCTTCCAACTTCCGCTCAAAGGCCTCGACAGATCCAATACTAAAGTAGTAACGGAAATTGCCGTTCTGAGCTGGGCTCTCTGGATACGTCCTACCTACGGCCTCGCGGTGAAGGTCGACACGAACACGGTGACCATTGAGAACTGTTAGCTTGTCTACTAACCCCTTGTCGAAGAACGTTGTCTTGAATTCTTGAAATGTGATCTCCTTCGAATTTTCACCAGGTATAATGGTTTTGTATAGCAAGTAGCCTACGAAAGCGGTGATCAAGAACGTTCCCGTGTCCACATTCGCTGTGAGATCTTTGAAGGTTGATTCACCTGACTTCTTATTCTTGCCCTGGCCACTGGTGCTAGCGCCTTTACCTCCATCTGATTGGGAGGCAGAGGGACCGCGTTTTTGATGGGTTTGCTTCTCGGCATAACGTCGCCCCAGTTTGTTTGTTACGCGGATCAGTTGTGCAGCAGTGGCGAGATCAAGAGGCTTGTCTTTTAATTTATTCATGACGTCCCGTACCTCTATCGGTATGCCTGTGTGTTTCATATCTTCAAAAGCCTCTTCAAGCTGCTTTGACTGTGACACTGGTAGGCCCTTCCGTAACGTTGCCATGAGTCGGTCGATTGCCTCCTGTTCCTCTTTGCTGAGTTGCGACATCTGAGGTGATCCATCCGCGGAAGAATCCGGCGACATAGGACCTGACTGGTTGTAGAGATTCTCGAAGCCTGGAGCTGCCTTGTTATGCGGATCTTGTTGGCTGTGCTTGGATGTCTGAACGGAGTCGTGCCGCGAGGTTTGTGGCGACATGGGACCTGCATTGTCGTAGAGTTTCTCGAATCCAAGGGCGGGTTTCCCCTGTCTCTTAGCATTCCCAGCTACCGATCCTGGAGACGCATCGGCCGCCGCATCTTTACTGCCTTTGGGATCTTTAGGATCCCTAGGTTTAACGGTGGCGTAAGTTCGTGACCGCGAAGCTGCAAGTGGTGAGGTTCGCGAGGGGAGTCTGGACACGGATAATGAGGAGAGGCAGGAGCTTGTGTCGAGACCCGATCTCGATATTCGTGCGAGGTTGCTCGACCGCCGCAGGAACGTGGTCATGATAGGAGTGTAGATGGGCCGAGGGGAGGTGCGGGCTGCCACGAGGACGCCAGAGTAGGGGCTATGGCAACAATGTGAATAGTGCTTCACTCCTTTATCTAATCACATGGATATAACGGTAAGCATAGAGGGGTGACGGCTCAGCGCTGGCTGAGGCGAGCATAACAGTGACGAGTACGATTTTGCCTCAGTCCCTCAGATGTGCCAAGCTCCGCTAAGCCCCTTCGGGCTAGCTTCCGCTCGCTAAGCCCCTTCGGGTTAGCGCCTTCTGTTTACTACGGAACCTCCAGGTAGCACGTCTAAGCGTAAAATCCGAATATTACGTCTAGTTCGCCTTATTTTAATTGTCGATTATTAAAATACCCGTACCATTCTACTTTTAGATTAATACCGTAATCTTAGCGATAAAATCTAAATTTATTACGTATTAATATAACCGCGTATAGAAATATTATAATTAATAATTACTTTAATATTAATAGAATTTAAGTTATAAACGACTATTTATAGACTTTCTTATTATTATTTATAAAATTATAATACCGGCGTAATAAAAATCCTATTAAAAGTATTTATTAATTAATTAATTATCGTTATTTATTAAATATTAAAGAGTATATATTTATTATTAAAGATTAAAGATTATTCTTTACTTAACCCCCCCGATAAAGTATAACGCGTTTAAACCCTAGAACTTTATAAAGATCGCGTTCTTATTATCCCCGTTATTATCCGTTACCCCGTCTTCTCTCTTTTCTCTTTCCGTCGGTTTATCCTAATTTATATCGAGGCCGATTATTTTTACGTCCGTTTTAGATTTTACCTTAATATCTAGTATATCCTTATTATTAAGAATTATATTATTAATTTTAATATAATTATAAAGCTTCGCCGGCTCGAGCTCCTTTTTATATTAAAGGCCCTTTTAAATTATATAATAATATAAGTTATATAAAGCCTCTCTACGATAGTAATTATTTAGATAAAATAAATTCTTTATATTAAAAGTTAGAGATCGTAGTTAAGTTATTCGTACTAGACGCTCGTTCTTTTATTTAAAAGAGTTTATTAAATTCGTTATTAAAGCTCCGTAAACTCTATCTTTTATATCGAATCCTATATTTCGTTACTCCGCTCGAGTATTTATTATAATAGGAAGATAATTAAGACTATTATTCATCGTTAAATAAATTTTAATATAACGGAAATAATAACTAAAATAAAACCATATATCTATAGATACGGGATCTTTATTATATTCGTTATTAATCGAGTAATCGGGATAACTTAAGCGCTAGATATTATATTTAAAAAGAATACTCGTTATATCTTTATAAATAGCTTTATTAACGCCGAGTAGGGTAATATATAATTAATCCGTTATATAAATAACCCCCCCGAGCGTTTCGGGGTCTCCGATTAAGATATCGTAGTTTTTACCTATATTATACTTTACTAGTTTACGAAAGCCTTCTTTAAATATTAACCTCTCGTCCTTTATTAAATAAAGGATAATTTCTTCGGTATAAATAAAGTAATACCTATAAATCTAGTTATAAGTCTCTTTTAGAAGTATTTCGAATATTATTATAATACGGTAGTAGTCCGATAAGTTTTAACTATAAAGTAAATTAATTAGTATATACGTTATATTATAGTAGGTATTAGGAAGAGAGGGTATTAACGATTTAAATAATAGTTCCGATATTATAGATTAATAATCGAAAGGGGATTAATAATTAAAAAGAATTATCCAAAATTTTATTAGAATTAAGCTTTAGTCTAGGAAATAATTTTAAAAGTTTAAAAGTTTTAGGCGGGGGGCTAGCCTTCTAATATTAAACCCTTAAGAATAATTAATAATAAATATACTTTAGGGTCGAGCCTAAGATTATTTAAATTTAAAGATTTAGTTATTTAAGATTAAAGTTTTAATTATTTAGTATTAAGGTTTTAGATTCATTATTATTATAATTATAGCCTTATCGTTACTATACGTAAACTTTAATTATTATTATTATTTAGAAGTCTAGGACATTAGTACTAGTATACTCGTAGTTATAGAAGATAGAGTTAATATATTTACGTTCTTAAACTCTAGTAGTAAATTCGAAATTTCAGTTTTATTATAATTATTCGTAGGCTTAGTATTATTATCTAGAGGACTATTATAAGCGACGCGGTAAAACTACGCCGCGCGGATTTACTAGCTTTTTAACCGTTATTAAAGATTATTATAATTATATTTAAAAATACTTTATTAAATTATTATTATTATTTTATTAATCTCGGTTTATATAATATTATTCGCGATTAAAGAGGAGGGTTCCTAGGCGGCCCCCTCTATAAATAATAATAATTTAGCGTATAATAGTAGAGTTAGGAAGGTCGGGTCGTTAGGGTATCTAGGTATAAGCTAAACGATCGCCTTATAAGATCGTTTTTATATTAATTTCTAGTAACGGATCTTCTCCCTAACCGGATATTTAAGGTATAGATTAATATTAAATACCTTTTATCTACCTAATATATATAGGCCCTTCGCTTATATATAGTATTATCCCTCCTCCCCCGTTATTAATATATTCCCGTTAATATTTATATCCCTTACCGCTTTTTATTATTTAGCGGTATAATTAAGAGGGTATTTTAGGCCACGTATTATTCCGGCTAGATCGAATTCGTTTAATTAATTTATAAAGATTCTAGCCGGGTACTAGTTAATTATAAATAAAATAATCTAATTATTTAAGCGGATACTAGATTTAGGGATTTAGTCGACTTTTAAAATTCCTAGATTTATAAATAAAGTAAAGTAGTTATAGGTTACGAAGGTTATATATCGGCGCTCGGCGGGTCTATTAATATTCTTTCTAGTTAAGTTATAAAGGTCGTAATAAATAATATTATATATCGTTATTCCCTAGGTTAGAGGCTTAATGGTTTTAATATCGCGCTTTTTTTTTATAGATCTACTAGAGTCCTCGTCTCTCTTAATCCTAAAATTTATTCTCTTTTTCCTCTATTTTATAAGTATTCTCTTAATAGACCCTATAACCTTATCCTTTCTAGATTTAGTAGGTATTTTTTATTTATATTTAATAGGCGTCTCCTTATTATTAGGTTAGTCCTTTATATTCTTATAATTATAGTTAATATCGTTATTAATTAATATAGCGTCGTTATCGATTAGTATATTATTATCGTTACTTTTATCTACTTTTTCCTTCTTCTTTTTACTACGAGTTAATTATTCCTTCTTAATTATTTAAACCTTAGATACCGCCGGTTTAACTTTCGAGACTAACGCGTTATTTTTATTTAATTTACGTTTTATACCTAGCTTCGGGGTAGGCCCTTTATATTTTAATTTAATATTATTATCTTCGAAGGCTAGTCTATAGTTCTCCGTAAAATAATTCTAGTTATAATATTAATATAATAGATAATAAAGGTTAACGAGTAAGATTTATTAAAGTTCCGTCCTCGAGTATCTCGCCTAAGGTTATTCTTATATTTATATTATCGGAGGACGGTTTACCTAATAGATCCCCTTCGTTATTACTATCGTTAAAGTAAATTATATCGTTTAAGAGATCGTTAATCTCCGTAATTAATACTAAATTATAAATACTATTATCTCTTACTATAATTAATATTAAAGTATAAAGATTAGATAAAGAGATCAAGAAAATTAATTTAAAGAGGAGAAAAAAGAAGTAAAAATTAAAATAGGAGCTAGTTTAAGAAATAATTTTAAAGTTTAAAGATTTTTAAGCGGGGCTAGGGGCGCCTAAATATTATTATTAATAACTATATTATTTAAAAGTGAATTTTTATTATTCGAAAGTAAATTTTAAATTCTTATTTAGTTTAAAGACGTTTAAAATTCAACCGTTACTAGTATTAAATAGAGAGATTAGATTAGAACGTTATTATCTAGTATTAAATATTTATTTAAACTTCACCTCCTAGCCAAAAATATTTAAATTTCAAAATAATCTTCTAGAGTAATGACTTCATATATTAATTAATATTAAATATTTATTTGAGCTTCACCTCCTAGCTAAAACTATTCAAATTTTAAAATAATCTTCTAGAGTACTAACTTCGTATATTAATTAATATTGAATATTTATTTGAGCTTCACCTCCTAGCTAAAATTATTCAAATTTTAAAATAATCTTTTAGAGTACTAACTTCGTATATTAATTAATATTAAATACTTATTTAAGTTTCACCTCCTAGCCAAAACTATTTAAATTTTAAAATAATCTTCTAGAGTACTGACTTCGTATATTAACTAATATTAAATATTTATTTGAGCTTCACCTCCTAGCTAAAACTATTTAAATTTTAAAATAATCTTCTAGAGTACTAATTTCGTATATTAATTAATATTAAATATTTATTTAAGCTTCACCTCCTAGCTAAAAATATTCAAATTTCAAAATAATCTTCTAGAGTAATGACTTCGTATATTAAGATTCAATATATAAGGCTTATTAACGATTATTATTATTAGTATTATTATTAGTATTTACCGTACTAACCCTATTATTATTATCGTCGGTAATATAATAATTTACTTTATTTATTAGTTTTATTTAAACCTTTATTACTTTTATTCGTTAAAGTTCTTTACCTCTCTTTACTTTTTATCGATTTATTATTTAACTATTTATAATATTATCCTTATTAGTATTTTATAAAGATTCTCCTTCCTTAGCGGTCGCTAAAGTCTCGATCCTCGCGCTTATATTTAGAGCCTTTAATAAATTACTAGTAGATATATACTAGAAGATTAACGAAATAATATATTAGGCCGGAGAACTAAAGGTATAAATCGATCTAATCTAGGATATATTAAAAAAGTTCGTTAATAGTATAGAGATCGTTAATAAGATTATTACGAAGGTATAGGGTATATTAATAAACGATAAACTTTAAACGGTAAGATTCGGGAATAAATAAAAAGTGTATAAAGCGCTAGACTCGACGATTCTATAAAATATCCGAAAACGGGCGATAATTAATCGTAGACGAAAAGAGAAATACGTTAAAGATATACGAAATATATAGGGGACCGTAGTATAGGATTAATAATTCGATACTATAAAGGAAAATCACCTCGGCTATATAAATTAAATCGCTAAGAAATTTATTTATAACGACGTTTATTTTATAATTACTTAATTAACGGTTAATTATTTAGAACGGAACGATTATAGACGAGAATCTACGCGTAAAAGTATCCCGAAAGACTAGTAGACGTTAAATAACTTAAATAAAACTAACGCTCGTACTCTTTTAATTAAGTCGGGTTTAACGGATAAGTAATTAATAAAACTAGAGATTAATCGAAAGTATCTAGTAAGGTTAAAGATAGATAATAATAAGAGACCTTTATTACGAGGAAAATATAAGAGATATAACCGTCGAATTATTAATAATAAAGAGATTAAGCCTGAGTCGGTGAATTATAAAGTTAATAATAATAATTTAAGCGGTACCTCGGAGAATAAAGATATAATACCTTCGAGCGGTAACTTTAATAAGGACGATAATAGCGACGACGATAATAACGACGACGATAATAACGACGACGATAATAACGACGACGATAATAGCGACGACGATAACGGCGATAAAGATTAAGGAATAAATAATTAAGTTAAATATTTCGGTTATAATTATACGGGCCTATCGGCTAATTCCCTTAAACGGGTAATAAAGAAAAATCTAAAGATTATTAATATAAATAGCGAGGCTAGTTAAATCGGTACCCTCCGGGTATTTATAAAAACTGGGTCCGATTTACGATATATTTATTATATATATTTATACGCTATAACTAGATATTTCGGCCTATAGACTAAGTTATTAAACGAAGAGAATATCCGTTTACGATTAATTAAATACTAGCGTTATCGAAGTAATATAAATACTTTTAAGATCAACGTAACTATTAAGAATTAATAACGGATAATAACCCGACTATAGATAGACGATAATAAATATAGGGTTTATAAATACCGAATAATTAAAACGAGTATTAAAGTATTCCTAACCGATTAAATATCGCGGTTTATCGTTCGTAAAATAGGAGGGCTAGAAGTATAGGATACTTAAAAAGAGACGGGTAATATTATTATTAAAGATATATTTAATTAATTATAAACGGGGGTAAATTTAAAGAGTAGCTCCGAGGTTAAAATTAAAGATATTATAGCGGAGGAGTTCGATATATATCTTTATTATTAAATAAAGCGGAACGGATAACTTAATAAAGGGTAGTTACGAATAATATTTTATTTATTAATATAATAAATTATCCGATAAGATCCGATATACTAGGCTCTATATATATACCTACGACCTAATTATAATTACCGACTAGTTTCATATCTTTACTATACTAAATATACTCGGCCTAGAGACTCGATCTTTTTTTAATATATTAATATAAACGTACCTAAATATCTCGCCTATAGGTATAGAGTTAATATTATATAAGAATTAATATCTCTTAACGACGAGACTACTAATAGTTATACGGAGATTATTCTAGGTTTTTATAAAAATATAACCGAATAATAAAAGAGGGTAAAGGGGCGGGGAAAGGTAATAAACGGTTATATATATAGAATAAACAAGATCTAGGAGCCAGTAGATACGACTAATTATAATTAATTCGTTCCGGTATCGTATACGTATAAGGACGTAAGGATTACTCGGCCTAAAATATTATATAGTTTAACGTTAGGCCGCCTAGATATTACCCTCTAAAGAATTATCCTTTTATAATTCGTAGAGGTAAAAGAAGATAACGAGACCCTAAATAATAAGGAATCCGATAAATAATTAGACCTCGCCCTTATTTATTTAAAGTAAGCGGCGGTAAATCTTACGTTATTAGGGTTACCGAATAAATTTAGTTTAATTCTTTATCGATTTCCGGCCGGTACCTAACTCGTTTTAATATTATTTATTAATTAAATATTAATATATAGAGTAACTTAGGAGGACTTAGTCGTCTAAAGTTATATTAATTTATTATTAAGAACTAATTAAGAGCGCGTATAGAAAATTATCTAAAGATATTATTTAAAGGTATTAAAATTATTTAAGGTAATCTAAAGTAGGGTAAAATAAACGGAGAAAAGATTTTATAACGAGAGTAGTTTTTTTCGGTAAGCGAATAATAAAATTAAAGAGCGTTAATATTAAATTATATAAATAATATAGGATATTATTAGCTATAGAGTAAAACCGCGCGGCGCGGTTTCGTTTAACTCCGTTATTTTAATTTTAATTATAATAATCCTATACTAGTTATTAATATTAATTTTTAATATTAATAATCCGCGTTATAAATTATATTAAAATAGAAACTACGTTATTATTTATTAATTTATCGTCTAGCTCCTTAATATCGCCTCCCCGTTTATCTCCGTTATATATAAAGACCGTAAGCCGCCCGTTTAAGCGAGCGCGTCGTACCTCTACCCTAAACCTCCGCCCTTATATAGCCTTAAATAAGTTAATTTTTATCTCTTCCCCCCCGAGTTCTTCCTCCGCCCCTACTCTTATCTTTACCGGTAGTAATAATTTATCGGAAGAGACGGAAGCGGGTAATAAAAAATATCGTTAATAATAGATAAAGGGCGAAAAGATCACTAGTATATTAATAATAATAACCGATATATAATAAAATATAAAGAGATTTTTAAAAGCGCTCTATAAATTACGTAAGATTTATACTTTCCGTTTAGTATAAAAGTAATTTTTCGATTTCGCTTATAACGAGTTACCTAGCGATTCCCGATTCGAAAAGTAATTAATACTTAAACGGCGCGACTCGCTAGTTAGGAGGTAGGGCTAGTTAATTATTAATATACTTTAACGAGAAATTAAAGTCCTAAGAGAGTACGAAGTATTTAATATTTTTCGTTTATTTATAAAAGGGCTTAAAGGCGGTACCTTATAATTATTTAAAGATATTATTCCGGTTATATTACGACTGGCCCTATAATAACTTAATATCTTCTACCGAGTTTACTATAAGAATAGACTAAATAGTTTATTATTATTATTAATAAATCCTACTACCTAATAGCCCGCTATTTTTATATTATTAATACTCTACTATTTAATACGACCTTATAGGTCGATTAATTTTTAGACGATTTTAGGGCTTTATTTATATTAAGAGGGGATACGACGACGAGTTCTCGATACTCTATACTAGTTTAGTTTAATTATTTCATATTTAATATTATAGCGATATATAATAACCCTAAAAAAGAACGCCGAAATAAAGGTTTAACTAGTAAGGTAGGCCGCGAGTATTATTTTAATTTATAAAAACTTTAAATATATAGAAGGAAGGCGTAGGGAAAGAATAAATAACTACCGAGAATTTTAATTAATTACTACTATATTAATTTTAGAAGGGTATCTCTTCGATAAAGAGGCCCTTCGGTAGGATATATAACGCCCGATAACTATATTATTATTAACCGAGATAATCGCTCGTTAGTTAATACCTATTAATATAGATATAGAGGTACGTCTTTTATTTTTAATCTTATTACTCTTCCTTTTACGCCTTAATATTAATTAATATATATTAACGAAACCGAGTTCTAGATTCGGCTATATTATATCGAATTAATAATCTCGGCGGTATATATACCTTATTTAGGTAATATAAAGTTTTTATAAATAAAAACGATACCGGTCCTAAAGAAATTAGACCCGGTAACGATAAGATACTTCCCGATAATACTAGTATTTAAAGATAAGAGTACGACGGCTAATAATATTTATATATTAGAGAATATATTTAAATATTAACTTAGATTAGACGATAAAAGCCCTATTTTTAATATTAATATTCGATTAATATACGGTAACCTTAAGATATAATTATGTATATAATCTATTAAGGTTTTACGTAGCGATATTTCCGAGTTTTTATTTAATATTTTTAACTAACTATTACCGGCCTTAAGTCTCTAGTACCTTTATTTTAATATATTATAATTATTTTATAAGATTTATTAAGGCCCTAGTAACTTTACGAATTTATTTACTTTATAGTACGCGGCCGATCGCTAGGATCGCTTTAAAGTTATTTATTTAATAGACTTTTAGGCGTTAAAGAACCTAATTATCTATAATTATTAAGTACGTATAATAGGAACCTAGGTTAGAATCCTAAAATAATAATTTATAGACCTTTAGTATATAAAGGATATCGTATTCTAACTCGCGATATAAAATACCTCTAATACCTAACCTCGCGTATTAAGAAAGATTTCTAAAGTTATATATACTTAACCTTTATCTACTCGCGATTAATAATTCTAAAATCATTAATATTTCTATATATACGTCGAAATCTATTTAACCCTACGATATATTATTAAATATATTAATATTAACCTATTCCGCTACGCTTTATACTACGTTATAATTCTCTTTTAAACCGACGTTATTAGTACCCTAAAATATATATAGGCCCTACTCTATATATTTTATATAATAGATTCACCGGTAGTAATAATAAGGTTATAAAAATATATATTAACGAATAGTTTTATGAACCTACGGGGAATAACGGATATAAATTTCGAGCTCGACCGTCTTCTTAAACTATTTAATAATAATCTTAAAGTATTTTAATACGACCGGTCCTATTATTTTAAATATAGTAACGTATTATTTAAAAATTAGGCCCTTAATAACCTATACTTTCTAAAGCTAAGAAAGATAATAAAGTTTATATTTAAAAAACCCTCCTCGGTTATATATCTAGTTAAAAGCGCGGCCGAGGATATCTAGAGTATAACCCTTAACCTCGCGTATAGGTCGTTTATTTATTATACCGAGTAGGATAAATTCTCTCTAAACCTAATTATTAACCTTTTCGATACCGGACTTAAATAATTAAATAAGAACGTATTAAAGTATAACGAGTAGTATATCTAAAAATATATATTATTAACGGACGACGAGTATAAAGATACTCTAACGGCTAGGCTAAAGGTTAAATATAATTTTATATTAAAGAGTTTTATAATCCTAACTTCTACCTTAAAACCTTCGAGTACAATATTTATCGATTAATTTAATAATAAATCCGTACGGCGCGAGTTTATTAATTAGTTTTAAAATCGCGTAAGGCGTTATTTATATTAACGGGATCGAAAGGGGGTTAATTTTACTAGTTAATTCGCCGATACCTCTTATAATAGCTAGTATAATCGTTATAATATCGTTAATTCCCCCCTTAACTTACCCGCCTTATTATAAGAGCTAGGCTATAAGGTGTAACTTTTACTACTATATTATTTCTTAATAATATAATATTTATTATCCTTATACTAGGTCTTCTTCGGCTCCGTATTCTAAAACTTATTAAATTAACTCTCCGCCGCGTTAATTTTAATACGAGATTTATTCTTTATAACGGGTATATTTAGTCGCTTAACTCTTACCCTATTAATTATAATTCTACCCTTAATACGCGCTTTCTTAACTATTAGTTTATACTTTATTTTAATTAACTAGTTATCCCTCCGCTCCTTAAACTTAATTTACTCTTTATTAAATAACGGATCTAGCCGCCGCTTTTTTTTAATATCGTTATATATTACTTATATATCGAATATTTTATTTTAATCTAACTCTTTTTATCGTCCCTACTCTAGGATATCTAATATTTTAATATAATATAAATAAAGATTAGACCACGCGCTATTAATTTATTAATATATAATTTATTTATTATAAATACTCTCTACCTACGTCGCTAAATCTCTTAAGATTTTATCCGGTATTATTAAGGACGTAAAGAAATACTAAAACGAATCGACGAATTTCTTATTTAATTTTTAATATCGCTAAACTCGAAGTTTAAATATATACTATAGACGTTTAAATAAATTCTTATCTACCGATTTATTTAACCCCGCGTGAATAATAATAGGCGCTTATAACTTTAGATTATAAACCGAGTAATAAGAGAATAACTTCGTATAATTCGACGTTTTATATTCCGTATTATTAAAAAAGGCGAGGCCGACGTCGCGAATATAACTACTCCCGGGTATATTAAAGAGATCGTATAAACCAGGTACTATTCGAGCTCGTCGGTTAGTATTTATATAATTTATATAAACTCTTCTAAACCCCGATAAAGATCCTATTATCGTATTATCGAGCGAAGCCGGCTCCGTTAAAGACGTACCGCTTCTAGGGCCTATATACTAGGGTAGATATAATAAAATAAAATATACCTACTCTTAATTATAATATATCGCGCGACCTATACGTTAATATACCTTTTAAATAAACGAAGGGAGTAATTATTAAATAACTTTCTTTATATCTAAATTATTGACCCCTAGCCTATAAGTATCCGTTATAATAATAATATATAAAGATAAGCCTTAAGCGGATAATAGACCGAAATATATCGCGATATCTTATTTATCTCGAGTAGTTATCGCCGCGAAAAAAGGTACGACTAATTTCGTACCCTCGATCGGATACGATAATCGTCTTATTTATACGCGTATTAATTAATATATATCCGTAACCTAGGTTACGGAATCTATAAAAATAATCGTCTTCGGAATATCCTAGGCGGTAGTAATCTACGACGGTAAAATATACTATAGGTTAAATATATCGTTAATAAAATTATAGGTAGTATTAATTTAGATATATATCTTTAATTAATTAAGCGGAGTCTTTATAATAATAATATTTTCCGTAAAAGTATATCGCTTTTATATAATCTCGAGTATTTCGATATCGAGCGTTATAGAGACCCCTAAAAGAGGGACGTTAAGTAGTAATCGCTTTCGGAGGATACCTAAATTAAAATATACTAGTCGAAACTCTTTCTACTCGGTTATTAAATAAAGCTCGTTGATTATTAATAAATATAACCGTAACGTAAAGTTAATATACCGTAGTACGTCGGTATTAAAATTACTCGAACTAGTAATTTTAGGACTCGTAAAGACTATTATTATTAACTATTTATCTATAAGTCGCGTTTAGTTATTATACCGTAGGTAAAGTAGCCGGAGTATATTATTATAATATTAACGGGCTTATTACTATCGCCGTTTAGAACGAAGAGTCGGTAATTAAATATATAATTTAATTTCTCGTATTACTCTTCTAATAAAGTATTTAAAAATATAATAATTAATACCGCTTTAATAAGTAAAAATATTAATAGTAAAGTCTAAAAGACGATATTTTTACTAAATTTAGTTTTCGTAATTAAGATTAAATCCGTTCTCTAGTTTAATAATATATTTAAAATATTATATTACTTCTCCTTAAGCTCGACCCCGAAGTAATATATCGCGGCGCCTTTTATATACTCTCGATTTAAAGTCTTATATAAATTATCTATCTTTATTATAATAGGCGTAGACGCGAAATCGCCTACTATATATAATACTATTATAATGAATATTAGTTTTAACCCTAAATATATTTCGCGGAGGGTTCTATAACGAAGGGGATCTATTAATAATAAAGAATAAAAACTAGCGATAAATAATTATCGTTATAATAATAATCGAAACTCGAGTTATAATTAAGGATTTTTAGATAACCTATATTTATTTCGTTATATATACGATGGATAGTATTATAGATAACTATATTCGAAAGAGTATATATAGAAGTATTAGCGCGCGATTAATTTAAATCTTATTCTAAAATAATTAGATAACGATCGCGTCGTGAAGTTAATTATTAATAAAGAAAAAAGTTAACGGAAAAATTTATATAGGCGGCCCGCGAAAATAATACGAACTTAATAAAAATATAGGGTTTTACACTTAGACCTGCCGCCGTTTAATTACGAAGTTAGTATTTTTAACCCGAAGGGGTTTAGTGAACGGGAGCTAACCCGAAGGGGCTTAACGGTGGCTCGGTAGGTCTAAGAGACTAAGGCAAATACGATTTTAGTAGGTACCTTAGTTTAGGTAAGCGGCCTTAGAAGGGTTTATTACTTAGTGGGCCAAACCGCCTAGTAGGCCACCCTACTCTAACTCCACCACTATAGGTTTTAATACAATATCTCCGCACGTAAACTTATAGCAATTACTAATTACTATAGCTTTTATACCAAATATTTTATTCATACTAGTATAGTTCGTAAATTATAGTAATTTAACTTTTTCTCCTTAAGCGGCCCCTAGAGCTAGACCCTAGAGTAAGTAAAATATTATCTCCGGTATAGCCCCTCTACTTAGTCGGAATCTTAGCGCCTAAGGGTATTCCTCTATAGAGGGTCTATACTCGGAACTAGGTAAATCCTAAAAATAAAGTTTCTATAACGTAAATTATAACTATTAATAATTATTAATATTTCTTAATTTAAAAATATAGTAGAATATTATAAACTAAAAAGCGATAATTTATATAAATTATAATTAAATACTAATAATTACTTATTTATAATAGAGTCTTAAAATTTAAAATATTTTTATATTCGGTATAAAATACCGATGTATTTTAACGTTAATAAAAATTAAAATCTAGATTTCTTTATTAATAGTCGAAGTAGTAGAGGGGTTTCTAGTTTATTTTCGGGGAAATTCTACTAGAAAGTAACCGTATTACGGGGTAGACTTTAATAGGAGTATTATTATAAATATTTATTAAAACAGCGGGCTAAACTCTACCGCTAACTTTATCGAGACTAGAGTAATACTAGGATTTTAATATATTAAAATTAAATCTTTTATAGAATAATTAATATCTTTTATACTATTTATTATTATATTAATCTCTTATTAAATAGTAGTAATAACGATATTAACGTAGAACTATATTTCTTCTATATTAATAAAAACGATTATATTAATTATAAATAGTAAAATAATTTTTAAAACGGCTAATATACTCCCTATTAACTATTATATTCAAAATAATTTACTCCGTATCGATAACGAGTCTTATTTATATTATATTTATTTAGTACTTCTATACTATACTCTACTACCTTAAATAAATACTTCTAAACTCTTTATTAAGTTATTAAAATAATCTATTTAATACCCTTTTTATTTAGAGTATCTATAATAAATATTAAATTAAATATTTAGAACGTCCCTTTATTTATTTCTCTTTTATTAATATAGTTATTTATTTTAGTAAATTATTTATTAAATAAATATCTAGCTTAATAAATATATTATTAACTATATCTTTTATACTTCCGCTATAGAAAAAGAATACTAGAATATTAATCTTTTAATACTATTTTTATTATTCGCCTAATATTACTACTTTTAATATTTATTATTAATTATTACTTTAGTTATTACCCTAGAAGAAACTTAACTAAACTCTATTATAATTAATTTTATTTTCTATTTATAAAAATTCCTACTATTAAATAAATATATTTTAAAATAGGTAAAAGTTACTTTTAATATTAAATAAATAATTATTTAGATAATTATATAGTCTTTTTATCCTCTTATTAAAATACTTCTTTAATATTTATTAAAAAGGGCCCGGAAAAAAAAATAGTCTAATAACGATCTTTTAGAGTATATTAAATTTAAATAACCTACTATATAACTACCTTAGGTTATAAATAAAATATTTATAATACTATTTATTAGTATTTTCCGAAGGGATACTAAAGAGCTATATATCACGGGGTGGACTTTGGTAGGAGTATTACTATAGATATCTATTAAGATAACGGGCTAAGCCCTACCGCTAGCCCTATCGGGACTAGGGTAACACTAGGATTCTAATATATCAAGGCCAAATCCTCTATAGAATAATTAATATCTTTTATACTATATACTATTATATTAACCCCTTATTAAATGGTAGTAACGGCGACACTAATATAAAATCATACCTCTTCTATATTAGTGAGAACGATTATACTAGTTATAAATAGTAAAATAACCCCTAAAACGGTTAATATACTCCCTATTAACTACTATATTCAAAATAACTTACTCCGTATCGATAGCGAGCCTTATTTACTTAGCGCTTCCGCACCGTACTCTACTACCTTAAATAAGTACTTCTAAGCTCTTTATTAAATTATTAAAATAATTTATTTAATACTCTTTTTATTCAGGGTATCTATAGTAAATACTAAACTAAATATTTTAGTAAACTACCTATTAGGTAAATATCTAGCCGAGTAAATATATTACTAGTTATATCTCTTACGCTTCCGCTATAGAAAAAGAATACTAGAATACTAGTTTTTTAATACTACTCTTATTATTCGCCTAGTATTATTACTTTTAATATTCATTATTAAACATTACCCTAGTTATTACCCTAGAAGAAATTTAACTAAGCCTTATTATAGTTAATTTTACTTTCTATTTATAAGAATTCTTATTATTAAGTAAATATATCCTAAAATAAGTAAAAGTTACTCTTAAAGTTAAATAAGTAATTATTTAGATAATTATACAGTCTCTTTATCCTCCTATTAAAATACCCCTTTAATATTTATTAAGGAGGGCTCGGAAAGCGAAGTAGTTTAATAACGACCTTTCGGAGTATATTAAGTTTAAATAGCCTACTATATAACTACCTTAGGTTATAAATAAAATATTTATAATACTATCTATCGGTACCTTCCGAAGGGATATTAAAAAATTACGTTAATACCTATAAAAGAAATAGCCTTTAAAGGACGAACTTAAAGACGAAGAAACTATAACTCCTCCTGAGCCCGAGTAACCTACTATAAATTCCGAATAAATAATATAATTTATAGAATCGCTAGAAATTCAGGCCTTTATTATTAGGCTAGTAGCTAGGATAAAGGAAGACCTAATAAAACCTTAAGGCCTATTAAGAGTAAATAATTTAACTAGTTAAGATAATATTAATTCTAGAGTAAGCGCCTAGAATAAGTTAAAACTCGAAGAGATTAAATTCTTCGACTTTAAGGGCGATAAAAAGGATAACCTATTTACTTTAAAAAGATATATTATATATAAGAACGTTTTCGACTTTAAGGATCGCGTTAACGATATAATTAAATAATACGGCGAAAAGGAAGTATAAAAGCTTTTATTTTTATATCTTAAAGAAATAGCCCTTAAATAATTCTTAAATAAACTAAATACTAATACTAAAGTATTAATATATACCTTCGCTAGCCCTAAATAAATAAGTCGTTTTATTAAATAATTTAAAATAAAGACGCTAGAAGCTATACGTAAACTTCGTTTTAATAAATATAAATTCGTTTAGGTACGCACTAGTAAAACGCTTAAATAATATATAAATAAGATATTTAACCTAACTAGGGCCGCCGATATTCCTAGTATATATTAATAAATATTTATAATCTACGATTATATTAATTTTAATTTTAAATCTTTTATTAATCCGCCTAAATTTAATATCCTACTAGATAAGTTCCTTAATTTATTTAACACTAAGAAAGAAGCCTAGCTAGGAATAGTACGAAGTAATAAAATAACTAGGCCTCTACCGCCTTCTAAACTAAAGGGCTTATAATAAGGCTAGTAGAATTATTAATAATTTAACTAGTTCCGGCTATAGTAGAACTAGTTACCTCAGGCTACTTTTTATTAATTCACTAATCCGGCCTATTAGAATATATTAAATATCCTTTAAATATAGTAGTAGCCTTATTAAATTCAATCGCCACTTACTTAACTATAGATTATTAATAGTAGTACTAGTAATATATCTTTCCCTCCTAGAAATAGGAATCGTCCTAACTTTTAACCGCGCTAAGAAAACCGCGGGCCTATAACCGGTAGTTATAATTCTAATTATTTCGGGCAATAATAAATACCCCCTAGGTATATAACTACTTACTATAAAACCGAGGTATAAAAGGACTATTCTTAAGAAGATAATATTATAGAGTAATAAATAAAAGAGTAATCTACGCCTAATATTAATTACGCTAAAGAGTAGAGTTAGGATTAGTAATAAAAAGATTATTATAATAAATAAAACGAAATAGCCGGCTATTAAATAATTATTATCGATTCGCCTAAATAAATCGAGTGTTGTATTTATAAAGAGTCGTTCTCTTCTAAAAACGTATTATATATATACTTTAGAAACTAAAGCTTAGGTAGGAACCCTATTAAAGTCTCCTACCCTAGATATTTAATTATAAATACTATTTAGAAGAGTAAATAGTCTTTAGTAATAAACGAGAATACGGAAACCTATTATTAAATTAAAATGAATAACGAATTACTAAAATAGAAGCCCATTATTAAATCAAACTACGACTCTTCCAAAAACACGGGAATAGGATAAGTATTTAGGAAATATTAGTACACTAGTATTCGGGTCGGCCTAAACCCTAAAATTAAAATAAAAAAGAGTTATAAAGATACTAGCTATAAAGTAACTATCGTTAATTATAAATTTATAGTATACTTCCTCCTAAAAATTAGAATTCGTACTATAGTAACCCTACTCTAAGTTACCGGTATTAGTACTAACTATTATACTATTTTTAAATATATCGTTACCTCCTTATACTTCCCCGGGAAAGATAAGAGCGGTAATAAAATAATAGCCGAAACCGCCCCTAAGGAAGTCCATATTATAGATAATCTTAAAATAAATATATTTATTAGTATAGACGTTATAGCCCTTAAAGGAATTAATATATTAGTATCTCGTTAAATAGCCCGTATTAATAACTACGATATAAAGTACTCTATCGACGTTTATTTAAGGGGTATAAGTATGAACCGGCCGGTATATACTACGAAAATAAAAGTTATCCCCCTATAAATTATTATAATTATCGAAGTCTATAAACTTAATCTACTAGTACGAGACTACTTCTTTAAACCGGTAGATACTAACCTATATCTCTTTACCGGAATCGTTAACGATAGAATAAGATTAGTATTTATAAAGAATAAGACGGATAAGTTCGTTAAAATTCTAAAAAACATAAGGCTTGGCTAGGTACTAGAGGTTTAATTTAATAACTACTATAGTATTACTATAGGCGATAACGACGTTCGCGAGCTCGCTATACGAAGGCCTCTTTAAGAGTATAAAGAAACTTTTATTAAGAACGTTTTTAATAATATAGTTACCGCTAATATTAGTTTATTACTTCTTAAATAGCCTTTAGGGGGTAAAGATATAAAGAATCTAACTAGTTCCCGGCCTTCTATTCTATTAATAGAGGTAACTACTTCGGTAAAGGATAATATCCTCTTAAACAGTATTATTATTTATAATAAATAACCGGAGTTAATAAAGATTATTAATTAATTCCTTATACTCTAGGTAGAAGGAGGCTTTATTAATATTCTAGAAAATAAATAAATACGTATACTACTTCGCGCCGACTAGGAAGATAAAGTACCTAAAATAATATATATTTATCCTATAAATAACGAGAGCCGGAAGATTATTAACGAAACCTTTAATAAACTATATATTTAGGGACGGCTTAAATAGACGATATAAACTACTCTATTTAATTTCTTAATCTTCGTTATTTGGACTATAAAATTAGACGGTATTAAGAAGGGCCGTACCGTTATTAATATTCGAGGTTTAAATACTATAGTTATAGTAGACGTCTATTATTTACCTTTATAGAATAATATAATTAACGCCGTTAAGGGTTATCGTTAAATTACTATTATCGACGCGGTTAGCTTTTTCTATTAATAGCGAGTATACCCTAAGAATAAATATAAATTTACCGTCGTATTATACCGCGGCTAAGAGACTTTTAATATTACGGTAATAGGATTTAAAAACTCGCTTATATATATATAATAATAAATAGACCGGATCCTATATATCTATAAAATATTCGCCCGAGTATATATCGATAATGTTATAATATTCTTTTAGACCCTCGAGGATTATATTTAGTACCTATATATAATATTTTCTTTATTCGTTAAATTTAATATTTTAGTTAACCCTAAGAAGGCGTTTATCGGTTATCCGTTAATTATACTATTTAGCTAGAAAGTTAACTCGTTTGGGCTATTAACTTCTAAAGAAAAACTTATAGTTATTAAATAACTAGTTTTTCTTTAAATACTAGTAGTATTTAAAATGTATCTAGGAATAACTAGTTAACTAAAAGATTATATTAAAGATTATACTACTCTAGCTAGGCTTTTATAAAATAAGAAAACCGCGCTACTAAATAAAATACCCCTTATAGACGCTTAACGATAGGAATATATTAAAAAGACTAGTTTTAAATCATTTTCCCTATAAGAGATTCGTTCGTTTAAAGTTATTTAGAGTACTCTTTCTAAGCCTTCCTTTTTATATTATTTCGACGATAAAAAGAAACTATTTATCGACTTTAATACTAGTAAGGAATTCGGTTACGGGGTTATAATCTATTATATTATAAAAGAGTTAAAAGACTCTTATCTCGATTAAAAGTAGGTTTAGTCTATCTTTTTCCTTAACTAACTCTTTAAGGATATAGAAACACACTATTAACCTACTAAAATAAAACTAGTAGGAATAATATAAATATTTACTAAAGTTAAATATATAATCGAATTAGCCCCTAAAACGGTCGTCTATATTAATTATAGAGCTACGCTTAGTATAATTAAATAAATAAATATAATTACCTTATCTATAATAAAGACTAATTTATATATCGTACGGGCCTTAGATTATATTTAGTGTTTTTAAAATATAAAGATCCGTTATAAACCTAGTATTAAATATATAGTACTAGACGCTCTATCCCGACTATAGTAGAAAGACGTAGTTAAGGACTTTTTAGAAGGCGAGCTAAATATACTTTAAATATATATATATAAGGTTTATATATTAGTAGAAATAAATATATAGTTTAAATAAAAATTACTTTAAGGGTACTAGAATAACGACTTTTAGGTTAAAATAAGTTATATACTTAACTATAATATAGAAACTAGCGAGGACGCCGTAGATCTTCCTTTTTCGAAGGGGAATAACGGTTTAATATAGTATACCGATAATTTGGCTATTAATCGAGTATATATACCGGAACGCTTATATATACCTTCTTTATATATTAAAGTCTTATTTAACGTCGTATATTCTAGCTTATATATAGGAAGATATAAATACTATAAAATTATAACTAGGTACTAGTATATATATAAACTAAATAAAAAGTTAGGGGAGTATTTACGATACTATTTATAATATTAGTTATTCGGTACTCCTAGGTATAAGCCTTATAGAGTATTATAGTTTATTCTTATACTACTCTCTTCTTTTTATACGATTTTTATCGATTTTATCCTAGCCTTACCCCTTTCGTAGGAAGGATTCGATAATATTATAACCGTTATATATAAATTTTCCCGAAAAGTAACCGCGATTCTAAGAAAATTAATATAAAAAATAAAGTAATAGGTAGATATATTATTACGTCGCTTATATTTAATAAACTAAGGTATTCCGAAGGTTATTCTTTCCGACCGCGACCGTAAATTTATAAATACTTTATAGAAGGCTTTATTTAATAAATTTAGGGTAAACTTAATATTCTCTACTACCTATTATCTATAAATAGATAGATTAAGCGAGCGTATAAATCAGATTATTAAAATTATATTATGATTCTAGATCGCTACCTTATAAAATCTTAAAGCCTAGGAAGAGGTACTACCTTTTATAATTATATAATATAATAATACGTTTTCCTAGCCTATTAACTATACCCTAAATAAAGTAGCTTTCAGTTTTACTATTAATAACGCGTTAGACCTAGGAAACTAGGAGAATAATATTTTATTAAAGAAGTTAATACGTATTTAAACTTCGGATATAATTACCTTTATTTAAATATACGATAAGGAATATTATAATTATATTTATTACCTTTAATATTTCCGTAGAGGGGACTAGGCCTTACTACGCCTATATAAAGATTATAATATTCCGGTAAATAAACTTACTAGTCGTAAATACGGTTAGTAAATAACTAATTTATTTAAAATTCTTAACTATATCGGAAGGCTCGTATACCGCCTTAATATCCCGGAAAATTAGAAGATTTATAATATATTTTTAATAGTATAACTAGAGTAATACTTATTATTAAATTAAGACATTTTTAAATATCTACGGCCTACGAACCCTAAAGTAATAGAAACCAAGCGAGACGACTTAAAGCTAGAATAAGAACTAAAGTATATCCTCGATAATCGCGTTATTAAAAAGGGGAAGGGTTACGCTACCGAATATCTCCTAAAAAGGCTAGGGATCTATATAAAACCGTTAGATAAATATAAAGAACGTTTTCGCGGACGAATTTATTAAGGAATATAAATAATAGGCTAGATACTAAACCAAATTCTTCTTCTAGGGTTAATAACTCTAGAAGTATAACTATATTTCTCTTTTATATTACCGCCCTTTACCTACCCTTACTAGGAAATAACTACTATATTAAATCTATTTATCGAGCTCTATTTAGAGTACGGGTATTATAATAATATTAAAGGGGTACTATATTAAAAACTAGTAAAACTACTCTTTTATAGTCTTAAATCATTCGCCTAGTCGTATACAGAGTTATATAACCCGAATATCTTAATAGTATATTACTTATATACTTTCTTATATAGACTTAAGTATATACCCCTCGTTATCGCTACTTCTTAACTAGGTAGTATACTTATAAGGGAAAAAACTTCGGATTAATTAAATCGGGACTAGCTCCGCGCTAAAATATTTTTAATTCTAAAAGTACTATTAAACGACTTTCTCTAGCTAGCTAGATTTACGCTAAGACTTTATTTTTCTAATATATATTTAGGGCCCTAGTCCTTTAATACTAATACTTTTATAACGCTACGCGTATATACCTCTATTTTATTAATACTATGACTCCTACTATTAATTACCTACGTTATCCTTATACCCCCCTATCGCCTTACCTCGTTATCGCGATTTTAATACTAAGTTTTACGGCTTTATATTAAACTTTAAAACTCTATAAGCCTACCCATAATTCGGTCGATAGTTTAGAATATATATTTCTTACTTATTTACTACTATATATAGACGTTATTTACGTTATTAATTACGATACCCTATATAAGTATATTAACGAGGGCGTTAACCTCTTTTTTTTAAAAAGGGCGATTTATTACGGGGTAGACTTTAGTAGGAGTATTATTATAAATATCTCCTAAAACGGCGGGCTAAGCCCTACCGCTAGCCCTATCGGGACTAGGGTAATACTAGGATTCTAGTATATTAGGGCCAAAACCTCTATAGAATAATTAATATCTTTTATACTATATACTATTATATTAACCCCTTATCACTATATTAATATCTATAAAAAAAAATCTTTAGAGGACGAATTTAAAAATAAAGAAATTATAACTCCTCCCGAGCCCGAGTAGTTTATTATAAATTCCGAATAAATAATATAATTTATAGAATTACTAGAAATTTAGGTCTTTATTATTAAATTAGTAATTAAAATAAAGAAAGACCTAGTAAAACTTTAAAATCTATTAAAAGTAAATAATTTAATTAATTAAAATAGTACTAGTTCTAGGGTAAGCGCCTAGAATAAATTAAAACTCGAAGAGATTAGATTCTTCGACCCTAAAGGCGATAAAAAGGATTATTTATTTATTTTAAAAAAGTATACTATATATAAAAACGTTTTCGACTTTAAAAATCGCGTTAATAATATAATTAAATAGTATAGCGAAGAGGAAGTATAAAAACTTTTATTTTTATATTTTAGAGGAGTAGTCTTTAAATAATTCTTAAATAAACTAAATATTAATATTAAAATATTAATATATACCTTCGCTAATTCTAAATAGATAGATCGTTTTATTAAATAATTTAAAATAAAAATATTAGAAGCTATATATAAACTTCGTTTTAATAAATATAAATTCGTTTAAATACGTACTAGTAAAACGCCTAGGTAGTATATAAATAAAATATTTAACCTAATTAAGGCCGCCGATATTCTTAGCGTATATTAATAAATATTCATAATTTATAATTATATTAACTCTAATTTTAAGCCTTTTATTAATCCGCCTAAATTTAATATCTTATTAAATAAATTCCTTAATTTACTTAATATTAAGGAAAAAGTCTAGCTAGGAATAATACGAAGTAATAAAATAATTAGACCTCTACCGCCTCCTAAGCTAGAGGGTTTATAATAAAATTAATAGAATTATTAATAACCTAACTAGTTCCGGCTATAGTAGATCTAGTTATTTTAAATTACTTCTTATTAATCTATTAATCCGGCCTATTAGAATATATTAAATATTCCTTAAATATAGTAGTAGCCTCGTTAAATTTAACCGTTATTTATTTAATTATAGATTATTAATAATAGTACTAGGAATATATCTTTCCCTCTTAGAAATAAGAATCGTTTTAATTTTTAACCGCGTTAAGAAAACCGCGGACCTATAACCGGTAGTTATAATTCTAATTATTTCGGGTAATAATAAATACCCCTTAGGTATATAATTATTTACTATAAAACCGAGGTATAAAAGAATTATTCTTAGGAAGATAATATTATAGAATAATAAATAAAAGAGTAATTTATATTTAATATTAATTATATTAATAAATAAAGTTAGGATTAGTAATAAAAAGATCATTATAATAAATAAAACGAAATAACCGGTTATTAAGTAATTATTATTAATTCGTTTAAATAAATCGAGTACCGTATCTATAAAGAGTTATTCTCTTTTAAAAATATATTATATATATATTTTAGAAATTAAAGTTTAAATAGGAACCCTATTAAAACCTTTTACCCTAAATATTTAATTATAAATACTATTTAGAAGAGTAAATAACTTTTAATAATAAATAAAAATATGAAAATTTATTATTAAGTTAAAATAAATAACGAATTACTAAAATAGAAACCTATTATTAAATCAAACTATAACTCTTCTAAAAATATAGAAATAGGATAAATATTTAGGAAATATTAATATACCGGTATTCGGGTTAATTTAGATTTTAAAATTAAAATAAAAAAGAGTTATAAAGATACTAGTTATAAAGTAACTATCGCCGATTATAAATTTATAGTATATTTTCTTTTAAAAGCTAGAATTCGTACTATAATAACTTTACTCTAAATTACCGGTATTAATATTAACCGCTATATTATTTTTAAATATATCGTTACCTCTTTATACTTCCCCGGGAAAGATAAAAATAGTAATAAAATAATAACCGAAACCGCTCCTAGGGAAGTCTATATTATAGATAATCTTAAAGTAAATATATTTATTAATATAAATATTATAACCCCTAAAGGAATTAATATATTAATATCTTATTAAATAGTTTATATCGGTAGTTATGATATAAAATACCCTATCGACGTCTATTTAAAGAGTATAAGTATAAACCGGCCGGTATATACTACGAAAATAAAAGTTATCCCTTTATAAATTACTATAATTATCGAAGTCTATAAACTTAATCTATTAATACGAGATTATTTCTTTAAACCGGTAGATACTAACCTATATCTCTTTACCGGAATCGTTAACGATAGAATTAAATTAATATTTATAAAGAATAAAATAAATAAATTCGTTAAAATCCTAAGAAATATAAAGTTTAGCTAGGTACTAGAGGTTTAATTTAATAACTACTATAGTATTACTATAAGCGATAACGACGTTCGCGAGTTTATTATATAAAGGCCTCTTTAGGAGTATAAAAAAACTTTTATTAAAAACACTTTTAATAATATAATTATCGTTAGTATTAATTTATTATTTCTTAAATAGTCTTTAAGGGGTAAAGATATAAAGAATTTAATTAATTCCTAATTTTCTATTTTATTAATAAAAGTAATTATTTTAATAAAAGATAATATCGTTTTAAATAATATTATTATTTATAATAAATAACCGGAGTTAATAAAGATTATTAATAAATTCTTTATACTCTAGGTAGAAGGAGGCTTTATTAATATTCTAGAAAATAAATAAATATATATATTATTTCGCGCCGACTAGGAAGATGAAGTATTTAAAACGATATATATTTATCCTATAAATAACGAGAGTTAGAAGATTATTAACGAAATCTTTAATAAATTATATATTTAGAGACGATTTAAATAGACGATATAAATTACTTTATTTAACTTTTTAGTCTTTATTATTTAGATTATAAAATTAAATAATATTAAGAAAGGTCGTACCGTTATTAATATTCGAGATTTAAATATTATAATTATAATAAACGTTTATTATTTACCTTTATAGAATAATATTATTAATATTATTAAAAGTTATTATTAAATTATTATTATTAATACGGCTAGCTTTTTTTATTAATAGCGAGTATATTCTAAAAATAGATATAAGTTTATTATTATACTATACCGCGGCTAAAAGATTTTTAATATTATAGTAATAAGATTTAAAAACTCGTTTATATATATATAACGGTAAATAGACCGGATTCTATATATCTATAAAATATTTACCCGAGTATATATCGATAATATTATAATATTTTTTTAGACCTTCGAGGATTATATTTAATACTTATATATAATTTTTTTTTATTCGTTAAATTTAATATTTTAATTAACCCTAAGAAGATATTTATTAATTATTTATTAATTATATTATTTAGTTAAAAGATTAACTCGTTTAAATTATTAACTTCTAAAGAAAAATTTATAATTATTAAATAATTAATTTTCTTTTAAATATTAATAGTATTTAAAACGTACCTAGGAATAACTAGTTAATTAAGAGATTATATTAAAGATTATATTACTCTAACTAGGTCTTTATAAAATAAAAAAACTATATTATTAAATAAAGTACCCCTCATAAGTATTTAACGATAGGAATATATTAAAAAAATTAATTTTAAATTACTTTCTTTATAGGAGATCTATTCGTTTAAAACTATTTAAAATATTTTTTCTAAACCTTCCTTTCTATATTACTTCGATAATAAAAAGAAATTATTTATCGACTTTAATATTAATAAGGAATTCGGTTATAAGGCTATAATTTATTATATTATAAAAAAGTTAAAAAACTCTTATCCCGACTAGAAGTAAATTTAATTTATCTTTTTCCTTAGCCGACTTTTTAAAGATATAGAAATATACTATTAATCTACTAAAATAAAACTAGTAGGAATAGTATAAATATTTATTAAAATTAAATATATAGTTGAATTAGTCTTTAAGATAGTCGTCTATATTAATTATAAAATTATATTTAATATAATTAAATAAATAAATATAACTACCTTATTTATAATAAAGACTAATTTATATATTATATAAGTTTTAAATTATATTTAGTATTTTTAAAATATAAAGATTCGTTATAAACCTAGTATTAAATATATAGTACTAGATACCTTATCCCGACTATAATAAAAGAATATAATTAGGGACTTTTTAAAAAGCGAGCTAAATATATTTTAAATATATATATATAAAATCTATATATTAATAGAAATAAATATATAATTTAAATAAAAATTACTTTAAAAATACTAGAATAACGACTTTTAAATTAAAATAAATTATATATTTAACTATAATATAGAAACTAGCGAGGACGCCGTAGATCTTCTTTTTTTAAAGGGGAATAACGGCTTAATATAATATATTAATAATTTAGTTATTAATCGAGTATATATACCGGAACGTTTATATATACTTTCTTTATATATTAAAATCTTATTTAACGTCGTATATTCTAGCTTATATATAGGAAGATATAAATATTATAAAATTATAACTAGGTATTAATATATATATAAATTAAATAAAAAGTTAAAAGAGTATTTACGATATTATTTATAATATTAATTATTCGATACTCCTAGGTATAAACCTTATAAAGTATTATAACTTATTTTTATATTACTCTCTTTTTTTTTTATAATTTTTATCGATTTTATCCTAGCCTTACCTCTTTTATAGGAAGGATTCGATAATATTATAATTATTATATATAAATTTTCTCGAAAGATAACCGCGATTCTAGGAGAATTAATATAAAAAATAAAATAATAAATAGATATACTATTACGTCGTTTATATTTAATAAATTAAGGTATTCCGAAGGTTATTTTTTCCGACCGCGACTATAAATTTATAAATACTCTATAGAAGGCTCTATTTAATAAATTTAAAATAAATTTAATATTCTCTACTATCTATTATCTATAAACGGATAAATTAAGCGAGTATATAAATTAGACTATTAATATTATATTACGATTCTAGATTATTATTTTATAAAACTTTAAAGCCTAGGAAGAAGTACTACTTTTTATAATTATATAATATAATAATACATTTTCCTAACCTATTAAATATACCCTAAATAAAATAGTTTTCGGTTTTATTATTAATAATACGTTAGACCTAGGAAACTAGGAGAATAATATTTTATTAAAGAAATTAATATATATTTAAACTTCGGATATAATTACTTTTATTTAAATATATAATAAAGAGTATTATAATTATATTTATTATCTTTAATATTTCTATAAAAGAGACTAGGCCTTATTATATTTATATAAAGATTATAATATTCCGGTAAATAAATTTACTAGTCGTAAATATAATTAATAAATAAATAGTTTATTTAAGGTTTTTAATTATATCGGTAGACTTATATACTACTTTAATATCTCGGAAAATTAGAAGATTTATAATATATTTTTAATAATATAACTAGAGTAGTATTTACCGCTAGATTAAGACTTTTTTAAATATCTACGACCTACGAACCCTAGAGTAGTAAAAACTAAGCGAGACGACTTAAAGCTAGAATAAAAACTAGAATATATCCTCGATAGCCGCGTTATTAAAAAAGGGAAGAGTTACGCTACCGAATACTTTTTATTTTAGAAAGACTAGGGATCTATATAAAACTATTAAATAAATATAAAAAATATTTTCGCGGACGAACTTATTAAGGAATATAAATAGTAAACTAGATATTAAATTAAATTCTTCTTCTAGGGTCGATAACTTTAGAAATATAATTATATTTCTCTTTTATATTACCTCCCTTTACCTACTTTTATTAGGAAATAATTATTATATTAAATCTATTTATTAAGCTCTATTTAAAGTACGGGTACTATAATAATATTAAAAAAATATTATATTAAGAACCGGTAAAATTATTTCTTAATAGTTTTAAATTATTTATTTAATTATATATAGAGTTATATAGCCCGAATATCTTAATAGTATATTATCTATATATTTCTCTATATAGATTTAAATATATACCCCTTATTATTACTACTTTTTAACTAGGTAGTATATTTATAAAGAAAAGAACTTCGGATTAATTAAATCGAGACTAACTCCGCGCTAAAATAGTTTTAATTCTAAAAATACTATTAAACGACTTTCCCTAACTAGCTAGATTTATATTAAGATTTTACTTTTCTAATATATATTTAAAACTCTAATTCTTTAGTATTAATACTTTTATAATACTATATATATACGCCCTTATTTTATTAATATTATAATTTTTATTATTAATTATCTACGTTATCTTTATACCCCTTTATCGCTTTACCTCGTTATCGCGATTTTAATACTAAATTTTACGATTCTATATTAAGTTTTAAAACTCTATAAACCTACCTATAATTTAATCGATAATTTAGAATATATATTTCTTATTTATTTACTTCTATATATAGATACTATCTACGTTATTATTTATAATACCCTATATAAATATATTAACGAGGGCGTTAACTTCTTTTTTTTAAAAAGGGCGATTTATTATAAAGTAGACTTTAATAAGAGTATTATTATAAATATTTATTAAAACGGCGGCTTAAACTCTACCGCTAGCTTTATTAGAACTAAAGTAATATTAAGATTCTAGTATATTAAAATCAAATCCTCTATAGAATAATTAATATCTTTTATACTATTTATTATTATATTGACCCCTTGTTAAATTAATTTAGAATATATAATTAAAAATAAATCTACGTCGGGAGTTATATATATAGTATATCGGCGTAAAATATTTAATTTTTATATATAAATTTAGTTTTTAAACTATTAAAAATTCTAATAAAGAACGAAATCTAAAGGCGATTTATAATTCAAAATCGTTAATTTTTATAAGGGATATAAAGGTTTTTATTTTAAATTATAAAGTTTCCGGAGTAGGTATAAAATAAAAAAAGTCCGGCCTTAAAAAGTTAGGGGGTAGTTACTAATTAGCCGGTAGTACTAACTACCGGAACTAAAATTTAGTCTTACGCTAGCGAAAGGAGGTAAGTAAAATAAAAAATTCCGGGTACTCAGCCCTGATAGGCTGGCCCAATGGGCGGTTTGGCCCACTAGGTAGTGAACCCTTCTAGTATATATATGATTTTGGATCGGGTAACATCTCTCCGCCTCGTCTACGAGAAATATCGGCATTGTTATAAGATACTATTAGACTGGTTCCATTGGCCGAGATGGTTCATTAATACTATGAAAGAATATTGCGGTAGAGAGAGCCTTTTGGATATAATAGGCTACTAATTATCTGTGCTGCGCTCTCGGAATAAATTCAAATGGAAGACAAGCGCAAATAACGCTCGACGTATAACCGTGCGGGCACCTCGCTATACTCGGTGCGGCTAGCCCCAACGCGAATTACGCCCTAACGCCAAATCGATTTTACGCCTAAAAGTCGAATATTCTAATATATATATAGTAGCCACGATTTGTATAAATACTCTAAATAAGGTAAATTCTAGCTATAAACTATTAGTAAGAATATAGTATTAACGAAATAAGATACGTAAGAATTATAGTATTAACGAAATAAAATAGTAGTTAAAATTTAGTTTTAGTATATTATATATTACTTCTTCTATCTAGTAGTACGAATAAGTTATTATTTTATACTAAGGTACTAGCTTTTATATTAAGATATTAGTAATTATAATAGTTACCTTTATAAATAAAGGCCTTACGTCCTCGAGGCCTCGAAATAAAAGTATAAATAAGAATAAACACTATAATCGTTAATATAATTTATTCTTTATTACCTCGACTCAGAATTACTATAAACGTATTATATTAATAGGAAGACGACGACGTTTTTACCTAAAGTCGTCGAGACGGAGATTAACCGTTAAGTTATAAATACTAGATAGAGGAATATCCGTAGTCTTTAATATATTTATTATAGTACCTAGTTAGGGTTCCTAGTTATCGGTAGTTAAAATATCGGTAATAAAACGTTCGTTATAACCGATAATAGTCGTAGTAGTTTACGTAGCCTTATTATCGGTAATAATTTTAATAACGGCGTAATCGTTATAATCTAAGGTAGTCTATATAGTTATATTAAATTAATTATATAATTTATCGCTCTCTTTAATAAATTTACTATTTAATATAATATCGGTAGTTATCTACTATTTAAATTTCTTTTAATTATATACTCGTTCTAAAGCCGGATATATCTTAATTAACGAGTTTATATTTACGTTAATATTAATTAAAAGATTATTAGCGAAGTCTTTAATACCGTTAATATTTTTAATTCTTTAAATTAGTTTTATTTATTTACTTCTAGCTAATTAATCTTTAGGTATTTTAATTTCTACGGAATTAAAAAAACTCTATAATAAATAATCGACCCTATATTAATTTAAGAGGCGGGTATAATATTAAATAAAAATAATATAAAAGACTTCTAGGACTAATAAAATACGGATTATCTTATTATTAACTTTAATAATAAGGCCTTCTAAGAAATTCACGTGGTTATATAAAATAGTATTATTATTTTCTAGGAGGTTATTTCTAGTTACTAACGCGTTTATATAATTCTCGGATTTAACGAATACCTCTTTAGCGATCTCGACTAGGGATTCCTCTTTAATATTATCGATTAGATTTTTTAATAATATAAAAATATCTTTAATCTCCCCTTTTATTTTTAACGGTTTAATTTATTTATTAGGTTTTATTTTCTTCGAGTATCTTATTCCTAAACTAGTTTCGTTCGCTCCCGTAGCCTTAAGTAAAAAAACTTATTTTATTATACTCTTTTTATTTATAATAGAGCTAGTATAGTATATATTATTTATTATAAAAAGTAATTCTTCGATATTTATAATAAGTTAAGTATTTAGGTAAAGAGTAATACTTCCCGATTAATAATATATTAGCTCTGTAATCTAGTTCCTATTAATTTACGATAATATAGAACTATCTTTTATTAAAGGCGGTACGATCGTTAACGATTTACTCGTTATTATAAAAATACCTATTATTATCTACGCTAAAGGGGCTTTTTTCGTATTTAAATTAATTAAGGCTTTATCCTATTTAATTTTCTTTATTATATATTTTACTCTCTTTTATTTAGAGCTTTTAGATATAATAGAAGAAGAAATAATTTATTTAAAAGCGTCGGTTATAAGGAAAATCGAAGTTTAAAATATAATTTAAGGTATAATTAAAAAATCTTTTTTACTAATTTCGATTTATTATCCTATAGTCGTAGGCACCGTAATTTTCCTATTTATTTATTTCTTCGAGGGCGTAGATAAGGTAGTCGTAATTTTCCACTTTAAAGAATTTACGGCTTTAACTTCGGTGGCGACTTTTATTTTAAATATTTCCCTAGTCTTATTTAATTTTTCTAGTTATATAATTAAGTCGCCGGATATTTATATAATTCTAGTATATTTCTTCTAATATTCCTACGCCTTAATATTAGGTAACTTAATATTAACTAGCTAAAAATCATTATTATCGATCGATTTTACGAGGGAGGTTATCTTTAAAATCGATTTTTTCGGTAGGAATAATTTCGTTATTAATTTCTTTAAAGATTTCTTCGAAACCGAAAGTTTCTTTTCCGCTTCGGACTCGCTCTCGTCGTTCTCGTTATCTTTATTAAGTTTTTTAGATATTAACTTTTTCTACGTTAAAGGTTTCTTCGAAGTAATAAGTTTCGTTACCTTCGGGCCTTTTTTATTTAGTTTCTTCGACGGCGTTAAAAGCTCCTTTACTCTTATTATCTTATCCGTCGAGAGATAATTATATCCTTCTATAAAGATATATCGGCTATATTTCCCCCCTTTTATTAAAATTAATTAATTTAGTTTCTATAATAAGTTCCCTCGTCGGCAAATCGAAAACCGGCTCCAGCGGCTCGGGGCCATTAGGCAAGCTGCCTCGGGCGCCCGAGGTAGGCTCGGGGCGCCCGAACGGCCCCGAGCGCCCGAGGCCGCTATAAGACACGCGTCGGGCTCCTAACGAGCGTAATTTAAGCCCGGAGCTTCAGGGGCCCTGGCCTTAGAAAATCACGTGATTTGCCACCTAAAATTTTGATGTTCTGTGATCGCCCCTATCGACGGTAGCGACCCCCCGGAACCACCCCCAACGCCAGTAAGTTTTGATCCCCGGAATCGATCGATTCAGGCGAAATCCTCGCGGGGGTGATGCGCAGGCCATACGCCAGGGCATGCGTCAGGGGTTTATAGGTGCGACAGTGACAGTTAGGGGGGGGCGACAGCGACAGGACCATGGAATACGCCATGGCCATGAATGGAATGGGGCCATGGCCATAAATGGAATAGGGCCATGGCCATGAACAGGGGCCATGGACGAGGGTCCAAAGTTAGTGGCGCACCCCTAATTTAGTGCCCGTTAGTGGCGGTTTTAGGCTTGCTCGGTATACGCCCGAGTGGCCCTAGGCCCCTTGGCTGTATGCCTCGGGCGCCTGTCGAGTCGGTAGATAGGTGTCGCGTTTAAGGCTCCCGGGGCGCCCGTCGAGCGCCCTGAGCCACGATCGAGCCACTTTTCGTTTTGCCGACGCTTTATCCTTATATAATTAAGTGTAATTAAAAATAATCGCGTATTTCATACGATTATTCTTTATTAATCGTATTATAGCTAGTTACCCGTTATTTATTTATTTAGGTTATAAGCTACTTCTCGAGTTAAATACCTTTAACTAGTTTTTAAATCGCGTATTTAAAGAAATCTTATCGTATTAAATAACTAGCCCGGTTTATAATAAAGAAAGATATCTACCCGCTAGTAGCCAGGTATCTTTATCTTCCGTTATATTATATACGGGCTTATCGTATAGTAAATCTTTAACTTTTTCGCTATCGACTCTATCGTCGACTTCGTCTTTAATAATTTATTTATTATCTACTTTATCGCTTTATTTAGAAGTAGAAGCGCTGGACTTTTTATCCTCGTTAATATTTATTATCTTAGTTAGTTTAGTTTTAGTTATTTTCGCTACTTTCTTTATCTTTACTTTATTAATCTTTAAGGCTAGCTTCTTTATAACCTTTCCTAAACGTAATTTAATTATATTATAATTAAAAACTTATTAGAATAAAGATATCGTATTATACTCGATAAGGGCGAGCGATATAAATAAATAATTAATTTTAGGATTAAAAGAGGAAAGATATATTAATAATATTTAGTATATAAAATACTATAGCTAAATAATATAATAATAGTAGTATTTATTAATCGTATCGAGCGAGAAAAAAACGACTTATTATTATTTAAATAAATTAGAAATATCGTATTAACGTAGCGGGGCTATTAAGAAATTCGTTATTATTAAATAATAAAGTTATCGTCGCTTAATAAAGCGAAAACGAAATAAAAATTAATAAATAAATAAAATAAATCGTCCTTTAAACCACCTACGTAGTTTATAACGACTTTATATTATAGTCGTTAATTACGCCCTCTACGTTTTTAAGATCTTAGTTATTATATTATATATTCTAATAGGGCCCCTAGCCCTTCTACTTAATTAGGTATTATATTATTAACTTTTTTCCTCGTTCTAAAAGCTTCCTTATCCTTTTATCTAAAATACGTTTTATTTTAAAATAATTATTTATATCTTTATTATTATTATCGAGAATAGTAGCTTACCCGACTTCTTAAGGACGGTTATATAGATCCCCTCCTAATAAAATAAGTTCTAAAACGGCGACCGAAATAACGGGGTAGATATTATTATCGGCGGTAACTCTAGTTTATAGGCTAAGCCGTTTATTCGTTTTAAAATTTTAAACGGGCTAGCTCTTTAGTTCGAAAATTTATAATTCTTTAAACCCGGGATCCTATAATCTTTATATAATTTTAAAAAGATTATATCCCCTTCTTATATTATTAAAGGTATATATTTATTATTATATCGAAATTTAGTATTAATTATTATAAATAAAATCGTATTAACGGCTTCCTTCCGGTTAACGGTTTTAATATCGGTAAAATCTATTCTTCTTATTATATTTTAAACCGAAATTCTATTATTAAGTTTTATACCGTAGATAATCTCGTTTAATAAAAGCGTCGTTATTAAGTTTAAAGAATTATTTATAATAAATCGTAAAGTAGTTACGAATTTATCCTATAAATTATTAGGGTAGTATATTAAATAAAATCGTAGTATTATTTTTATAATCTAATTTATCCGTTCCGATTAACCGTTAAATTAAGGGTAGTAGGTAATAAAGACTATTAATTTAGTTTCTAATATTTTAAAGATTACTTTTTATAAACTTAAAAGAAACTTAAAGTTTTTATTAAAAATAATCGTCTTTAAAATTCTTTAGTCGGTAAAGGCGAGAAGTAGCGCGTTTATTTATTTTTCGGTATTAAATATATTTTTCCCTAAAGCCGTAGTAACTACTTTCGAGAATTTATAAGTAATAATTATTAAATAATTATATCCGTTTATAAGTATAAGGAGCGCTATAATAAAATTAATAATAATATAATAATAGATCTTTAGCTTTATTAGGATTAGTTTTAAAATATTATATAATATATACCTCTTTATCTAATTAAATTAATATTAAGGGTAGTATAAAATATAATATTTAAATCTTCGAGTTAAATACCGTATATAATAATTATCGGCGATATTCTTATACGTTTTATGAAATCCTATATGATTTCGCTTATTATACGCGAGTTCGAAAATATTCTATTTTATTAATTTCGGGATATATAGGCGTTTCTTATTAATATAATCGTCTTTATACTATATAAGTAAATCTCTAAGAAGGAAAGAAATATTAATATTAATTACGTTAATTTTATCCGTAGACCTTAGGGCTTCCTTCTTAAATCTATTCTTTTTATATATAAAGAAAGTTATTATCTTTAATTATTTCTTATTTTTAGAATACGCCTTTTATAATTTAAGGTAGTATTTAGAAGATATTTTAATTAGGGTAAAATAAAAAACGAAGACGTCGTCTAAAATACCGGGACTTTTAACGTCGAGATATTCTTTTTTACCGAGGAGGCGAGATAATATATCTAATATAATATTTTATTTTCTTAGATATTAACGAATATCGAGATTATATTATAACGTATATTAGGAAGCTTATATTAACCGTAGGTTTATCTTATTAAAAAAGGACGACGATAATATTATTTATCGGGTAATATTAATAGTTACCGAGTAGTTAATAAAGATAATAACTTTCTTTATTAAGATTTATATAAGTAGGTATAGGATTTTCTTTAGTATTTAAATTAAGTCTACTATTTCTAATTCCGTAGGCTAATAGCGCGACTCCGTAGGATTAAGTAATTTGGATAGGAATAGAATTAGTTATATATTAATATAGGGGAAATTATTACCCTAAAGATCTTTTTAAATATAATATACTATCGCGTTAATTCCGTACGACTTTAATATATCGATATTAATATATAATTAATAAACTAGATCCCGATAATATAAATAGGTTTTAGAGGTAAGTACCTTTTATAATAATCTAAAAAAAGTTAATTCCTCTTTTATAAATACGAAGTAAGTTTTTCTAAAATAAATCTTTCGTATATTCCCGTCTTATAACGGCGAGCCCTTTAAAAACTAGGTTTTCTAGTATTAAAGTAACTTAATAATTTAAGCGAAGTATTTAATATTATTTCGTAATTAATTTATTATTCCGATATATATTTCTAAAGTTTATAACGTATTTAGGAAACGAAGTTCCTTAATTATTATAATTCTTTCTTTAATAGTAGTTAAATCTAACCTATCTACTTTCTAGCCTAGAAGTATAACGGAGGGGTAAACTAAAAAGGATTTCTTAAATTTAAACGAGATCTTAAGGCCTACGAATAAAGCGAAGATAATTATAAGATATTCGATATACTCGGAATAGGACCGTAAGAAAATTACGACGTTATCGATATAATATCTCGCGAACGCTTTATACGGGCGAAGAAAAGTATTTATTTTATATTAAATATATAGAATTAACCCCTTCTATCCTATTACTACGACGTTATAATACTCCGAACCACGGTAAGAAAATATCGTAAATTTATAACGATTATCTCTCTTAACTAAGAAGAGATAGAATTATCCACTATAATTAATAATATTTATATAAGTATATTTTTATACTAACGAAATAATATCGCTTTAAAGCGGAAGAGGGTAGTTATTAAAGATAATAATTTTATTTAAATTACGAATATCGATTACGACTCTACCTTTCCGTATCGGTATTCTCTCGGGGCCTTTATATACTATCCGCTATATAACGAAGATAAAGAAAACGAATAAGGAAGGCTCGGTAAATTACGATATTTTCTTTTATTAATATATTTTATCGAATTTCTCGTTTATTAAAGCTTTTATATCGGGGTTTAATAGGTAAATCTTATAACTAAATTTCGTATTAAACGATTACTAGTCCGTAATAAACGGAATTAATAATTACTCGGATTCGGGTAGGTCGATTATATCTCCCGTATTTTCCTAAATATAAGGGTATTACTTTATAATCTCTTTAATCGCGGTAATATCGGAGTCGTTATTATAAATCATAATTTTATTCGGTAGCTTCGTTTTTATAGAAGGATCGACCTTAGGCCTTAAGATTAACCTCGGATTATAAAGATTAATAAAACGTAATACGATTATATCGTCCTCGTAAATTTTCGCCGTAAGGGAATAATTATTTAAATCGATAAAGTATACTTCTTTTACCTTATATTCTATAATTAATCTTATTCGTTAGTAGCGAGGAATAATAAAAGGTATATTCCCCTCGTTACGAACGTTAATAAAGTTAATTATTAAGTTTATAAAATAAATATAAACTCCTTTTATCTATAGTTCGAATAAAAAGTCTCGGTCCGGTAATTATAATTTCCTTTTTAGCGAGATTACTACCGCTAATATAATTCGTACTAGAATTATTTAGCGGCGCTTTAACTATATAATATATTAGATCCTTATATTATCCCTAGTTATAAATTAAATAAAGATTATAATATCTTCGTAACTACCTAAAATTATTTAATTATTAGAGAAGTCGATAATAGCCTTCTCTTAACCTAGAATATTTATACCGATAAATATATTAACTTTAAAGTTATCGATAATATAGAAGTCCCTAGTGATTTTAATTATTATTTTTATATTATTCTTCGTTTTTCCGTCTATATAGAATATAATTAAAGTTTACTTTATAATTAAATAACGGTTCGAGCCGATACTTTTTAAAGTAATAACTTTATTATAAATCTATAACTAAACGCCGGGGATTCATTACGTAATAAATACTTTATTAATTATACTTATCGGATACCTAGTATTAAAATATCCTAATTCTCGAATAATATCTAGGGTAAGGCCTATTTAGCCGGTAAAATAGTATTATATACGAAATATTATCCCGTTAATTAGTAAAGACGGAGTAGTAGATTCGATTATTAATCTACCCTTTTATAAAGGGGAAGATTTAGAAACTATCGACTTTAATATTATTATAATCTTTAAAACTAAAATCTTCGGAGTAATACTTAACTCGGTATTCTTAGATTTTATAGGGGCAGGATTAATTACTTTCTAAATATTAATCGAGTATATATATTTCCTTTCTTTTAGGTATATATATAGAAGATTATTCGACGGGAAATTAAATTTATAATTCCTATAAATAGGACGTTAACTTATTTTCTCTATAAAAATATAATACGTAATTAAGACGAACCTAATATTAACGTCTTTATTAACACTTTATTCTTCGTTTATAACGCTCTCCTTAGTATTATAATAGCTCTTATCGGCGTTTATATAATAATTATAATAATTTATCGGCGGAGCTTCGGGAGAGCCGAAATAATTATTAATAAATTTAAAGAAAGTACCGTAATCTATATTCTTATTATTAAGATTATTATATAGTTTATTAAAGTAAATAGGCTGTATCTATACTTAATTACCGAAAGTATTATACGGTCTCGGCGGGTAGTATAGGCGTATCCTATAATTTTTATAGTTTTAGTTATTATAGCTCTAGTTCCCGTAGCCCCGATTCTTAGCGAATAAATTTTAGTTAAATTAAACGTTTCCGGTAGTAATTATAAATAATTATTTTAATAATAATAGAGCGTTTTTTAGAGGTTCTTACGGGGGAGGCTTTTAAACTTATTATAATTATTACTATTATTATATTTAAGGTATAATCTACCGATTTTAAAAATAAACTAGTTAATTATAAATATTAATATAAAGGAAAGAAGGTCTAGCCATCTATTAGTATAAAAAAGAACGAGAATTATAAAAATTCGGTTTTATAATAAACGGTCTCTACCTTTAAAAGCCTTAAGACTAAGAACCTTAAGGTATTTAAAAATCTTAAAACTAAAAAGATCGATACTACTACTAAGGCCGATAAGGTATTAAATTATAATATTTATTTTACCGTTATAACGACTATTTATCCCTAAATAACTATTTATCCTCTTTTATATCGCGATCTTTTTCTCGCTCTTTAATTTCCTTTCGATGATTTTTATAACCTTTTTTATCCTTTTAGATTTATATTTTATATTATATCTCCTTTTTATTCTTAAGTTATTCGATAAACTATTTAATCGAAATATTATTCGTTAAAGGAGGGATAATAGCCTAGAAATTAATATCGAGATAATTCTATACCTATATAACCTATATATACTCTTCGGTAATACCGACTTAAATAGTATATTTAACTATATTCTAGACGTAGATAAATAGATTACTTCGTTCGGCCGTATCCTTCGATATATATAATTAACGACTAAACTCTTCTAAAGCTATAGATATTATAATCTTAAAGTAATTTTATAACCTAATAATTTAGCGCTATAAATTATTCGGTAGTTATATTATTATATCTTTTTTATCTTAGGAAAGGATTTTGAGTTATTAATTTATAATAATACCGTAGAAATAATTATTTAAATTCCTCTTTATTATATCTTTACTTTTTATTATAGCGAAATCCTAAGTTTTATTATAAAAGGTATAGACCTCCTTAAATATTAACTCTTTAAGGTTAAAGACGATATTACCGGCGCCCTATAATTTTAAATAATCTAAATAAAAGAAACTTAATTCGCCGGTACGGAAATACCCAGTTTATTACTATATTTATTAAATATACCCGTTTTTATTAGCTAGCTCTTATAGTCCCGTAGGTCCTAAAGACCCTTTAAAAACTTAACTTTAATTATATAAAGTAACTTTAATAATATCTAGTATAGTAGATCGTATAACCTAAATTATAATATTATATAAATTTAAATCGATCTTTACCGGTGGAGGCGGTATTCGTAGTTAACCTATAGTTTCTTATTCTTACTAGGATTAAGGATTAAATAGAGTAAATTAATTTCCTCGAAAATTATTAAAATCTTTTTAGTTTTATCTTAAGGAGCTAGATTAACCCTTATTATTATTAACTATATTATCGATCTAATTAAAAAGAATCCTTTATATAACGTCGTTTATAATAAAAATTAATTCTTATAAAAGGAATTAAAATATTAATTTTCTCGGAGCTAGTTAAATTATTAATTTAACTAGACTAAATAATAAAGAAAAAAACGGAGTTAAAAGAGAATAAATAAAAGTAATTAAAATCCGGTCCTTAACTTTTCTTTAAAAATAAGGTAACTAAAGGTTTAAAATTTCCTCGTTTCTTTCTTTTTAATTATTAAAGTATAGTAAATCGGTATAGTACCTAACGCTTTTAACGAAAACTATTAATACTTCCGCGATTAAAGGAGGGTATATTTAGGAAATTAGAAATATAAAAGGGTTTTCTTTTACGGAACTTTCTTTTTCTTAAATAATAATAGAGGTAGAATATCCTTTTTTTACGAATAACTCGCTACCTTTTAGTACGTCTAATAGAGGATCGTACTAATCGATAATAAAAAGAACTACTTCTTAAATTAGTCTATTAATATTCTTATTATATTAATCGAAATACTTTTTCGAAAATATAAGTAATTAAAACGCTAGAGAGATAGTAAATTCTAATAAAAACAACTTCTTTACCTCCGCGTAGCTCATAAATAAAGAAAATAAAATAAATTATATATATTTATAAAGATCTTCTACCGGTATATAGTTCGAAAGTTTATTTATATAATATTAATTTTTTAAACCTCGATTACGTAAATTAGAAATAACGAAGTAAAAGGTAAGAAATAAGGGATTAAAAAGAAATTTTTAGGGTTCCTACCTTAACGCGGGGAAAATCTATCGATTTCGTTATAATTCTTAGTAAAGTAAATACCGTTTCTCCGCTTTCGGGTAAATATAGGCTTTAAATTATAAGAAAAATAAACTCCGCTCTTAACTCCGTAATTCCAGCGCGATTTAACTTTCCTAATAATTAATTATAATTAGACCGAGATCCTTAAGAAAAGGTAAGGATTTTCTATATAAACGAAAATAATAGTATATAATATAGACGGCGGCGATACTTTAATTTAATATAGATCGTTCCCTACGCCTACGGCCGAAATATAAAATACTTTTTATAACCGGGGTATAAATATTTCTTCGGGTTTATAAAGTGTATTTATAAACTAATTTATATACCTATAAAAGCCTAGTATAATAACTCGATTATTAGAATTAAAGGTAGGCGTAGCTAGAGTAAAGAAATACTACTATTATATATAATAATTAAAACGAAAACGAAGCGGCTCGCTTCGTTCGTCGTCGTAGAATATTAACGGTTAAAGGGTTAGTGCTAATATTATAACTAGTAGTAGATATAAGGACGAATTATAATTAATTTATAATCCCTTAAAATAATTCGACCTATATAAAGGAATAATAATACGGATAATAGTTATATCTTCGAGATATTAATAGAGGATTTAGTACTTTATAACTAGTATTTTAAAGGCTAGTAACCGGTCTCCTTCTATTTATAAATAGAATTCGACTAAGCCGTTACTACTAAATAGTAAGAATATAGTATTAACGAAATAAGATACGTAAGAATTACAGTATTAACGAAATAAAACAGTGGTCAAGATTTAGTCTCAGTGTATTATATATTACTTCTTCTATCTAGCGGTACAAATAAGCTACTATCTTATACCAAGGTACTAGCTCTTATACCAAGGTACTAGTAATTATAACAACTATAGACCTAAATAATATTTTTAATTAAAACTATTATAATACGAAAGATACGAAAGGTAGTTAGTTTTATTAGCGCGGTTTTAATTATTCTAATATTCTCTATTTAAATTTTATAGTACGAACTTTATATTATATTATTAAGAGGATAATATAAGTAAGTTTAATATAGGAAGTTATTTTAATATTATATATAGAGACGGTTATAATATAAATTATTTAATATTCGACTTTTAGGCGTAAAATCGATTTGGCGTTGGGGCGTGATTCGCGTTGGGGCCAGCCGCACCGAGTATAGCGAGGTGCCCGCACGGTTATAGCAAATCACACAACGATGGCTCTCACTTAGCTCCAGCTGGCTTAGAGCTTCGCTTATCACTAAAGTCGCCAGGCGGACCTCCAGGCAACTTCGGCAAGAACATCCCCACCCTTCGTTGATATTCCATGTACTCGGGGTATTTCTTCGCAGAGATAAGCTCTGTGAACCATGTTGATGCTTGGAAAAGGATCAAATATGCGGCCGCACCAATGCCTGACCAATTGTAGTTGCTCTGTGTGACCCAGCAAGACCAAGCGTACAGGGCGACCCAGACAGACTGCTCTGCTGCGAAATTTGGATGACGGCTGTATGCGAAAAGTCCTGTAGTATTGAAACCGCGGTCTAGATCTTCTTGGTGGTAGCCTTCGGGGACTTTGGCTGTCTTTTGGTACTCTTTCTTTGCATTTTGATAGTCTGTAAGTGACGCAATCAGTGCCAAACCCATGAATCAAGACGTCTTTAGTCGAAGCGACTTACTCCACTGCTGTCCGTCTGCATAGTACGCCAAAAATACCAAGCTGACTAGGCCCCTTGAGAATACCAGGTCGCCAACGGGATATGAGGCTGCGGTGTTCTTCGCGGCGAGCAACAGGATGTATGTGGGTGCCGTCACTATAAAGAGAAGGAACTGGATTGTATGTCAGTGATCTCTCCTAATAAATTAAATACGTATTCTTACGCTTTGGGCAAGCGATATGAATACCACATTGAAGACGAAGAACAATGGTGGGCTGATTTTCTCCTTCAGAACTTCCCAGCGGTAGTCCTCCGAGCCAATGCTGTAGCCTCCCTTACGCCAGTAGTTGTAGGTCAGGCGTGTCTAACGCAATTAGCATAACGTATTATTACATCAACGATCTCCAGCACTTACACTCCAGAGTGCGCTAAAGAGAAGCAGGATGTCCAAACGTCGCGTCGGCAAGCCAGTAGCATGAGCATATGTCGCATAGTGAGCATTGTAGATTGTGGGCAGCAGGCTCCAGCAGCGGTCCACTTGCGAATAGTTCTTGTTGACCTCAGAGACGAGCAGAAAGATAGGCGCCAAGAACAAAGAGAACGCAAACCCCAAGATCAACGGATTCGTGGAGACGTAGAGGACCTTGAGAGCCTGGAGGTTATTTATGTTCTGGAAGACCTGCTGGGGGAGGTCGTAGAGTTGTGGCACGTATGGCAAAACGGTCTTGTAGATGTCGGTACACTCAGTGAGAGTGTTTACCACTGGTAAAGACATGTTTGCAGGTGACGATTATTGACTAGGGAGAGTGTCGACAATGGATGGAACAAAAGTGAACTCGATGACGGAGCCAGCCATCCCTTGCGGATCTCTTTTTGATGCAGGGTCCGATCTGCGGCGGCGCGAGCCTAAAGCGTGTTTACGATTGAAGCATTCTCAACTTCTAAATTTGACGCCTTATACACAGTTTCACGAGATGCGAATGCACGCTATGGGCTTGGATTATCTAGCAGGCGATGTAGGAGCTGCGTTGAGAAGTCGGTATGACACGCAAGATCCTTTGCGTCGCTGAAAAGCCGTCAATCGCCAAGTCTGTGGCTCAACATCTTAGTGGAGGGCAAGTGACCACTGTACGTGTATCAACCTTGTCGAAAGAAGAGGAAAACTGAGTTTGGTGCATAGAGGAGCATTGGTGGAACCAAATTCGTCAAAAACTACGACTTCGATTTCAACTTTGGTACGCCATGGGGACAATGCTCAGTCACGATGACAAGCGTTATTGGCCATCTAACCCACGTTGAATTCCCACAGCAATACCGCAAATGGACCTCCTGCTCACCAGGACAGTTGTTTGATTGCCCTGTTAATGTTGGAGTGGATAAAGTATGTGTCTATCGAGGAATTAGCAGTAGACGTATCTCATGAACTCCTAGGAAAAGAAAGTTATCGCAACCAACATAACCAACCAGGCCCAATATGCCAGAGCGCTTTTCATCTGGACGGACTGTGATAGAGAGGGTGAGCACATCGGTGCAGAGGTGCAGCAGGCAGCCTTCGAAGGCAACAGGGCCATTGAAGTCAAAAGAGCCCAGTTCAGTAACACTGAGAGGGCGTAGGTTTTCATCCTCTCAATCTAGACATTCAAGCTAAGATCTTTCCTTGTGTTGCAGTCACATACTCAGAGCCGCTCAAAGCCCTGTGAATCTAGATGACCGACAAGTTAATGCCGTGGCAGCAAGAATCGAGTTGGACCTCCGCCTGGGCGCAGCGTTTACTCGTTTCCAGACCCTCAATCTGCAGACTATGGGTGCCGAACTTTCGGACCGTATCATCAGCTATGGTCTGCCTTCCTAACGGGACAGATGAAGAAGATCTTTGCGTTCTCTAATGTCTGTATAGGGTCCTGCCAATTTCCTACACTTGGCTTCGTAGTGGACCGGTACTTTAGAGTACAGAACTTTGTGCCCGAAAAGTTCTGGAGCATCAGAGTCATGCACCAGCGTGACAAAATGGATGTCATGTTCTCCTGGCGGCGACACCGGCTCTTCGATCGTGCCTCGGTCATCATTCTTTTCGAAAGGTGCCTCACAGCAGGGATTGCTAAAGTGTCAAAGCTACAGAGAAAACCGACAAGCAAATGGCGACCTTTACCATTGACGACTGTGGAGCTCCAGAAACTTGGAAGCATGTTTCTTAGAATGGACAGCCAGAAGGTCATGAAGGTAGTTTTTGCTACGTAGTGGTTGTACGGTTGACTGAATCCTGATCTAGATTGCCGAGGATCTGTACAATAAGGGTTGGATTAGCTACCCACGTACAGAAACCGACTCTTTCGATAAAGGCATCGATCTGAAGAAGCTCATTGAGAAACAGTCGCAAGACGCCGGCTGGGGAGGCTATGCCCTAGGACTCCTAAGAGGGGCATTCAAGCAGCCGCGAGGGGGCCGCAACAACGACCAAGCTCATCCTCCGATACACCCAGTCAATTATGTGGCTCCCACCTCTTTAGACAGTGAAGAACGCAAAGTCTACGAGTTCGTCGTCAGAAGATTCCTGGCGTGCTGCTCTGAAGATGCAAAAGGAGATTCCACCACCGTCGAGATTGAGTATGGTGAGGAGACACTGTTCACCAACGGCCTTATCGTGTTGGAAAGAAACTACTTGGACGTTTACCCCTATGAAAAGTGGACAAGCAGCCAGCCTTTACCAAGATTTAATCTCAACGAGACCTTCGAACCCACAGAGGCGAACATTACTGAAGGCGAGACCACTGCACCAGGCTATCTTACTGAGCCCGAGCTCATCAGCTTGATGGACGCAAATGGTATCGGAACAGATGCAACGATGGCAGAACACATAGCCAAAATCAAGGAGCGCGTTTACGTTATGACGCAGCCTCGAGCAGGTGGAGGCGGACGCGGCGGCTCCGTGCAGCAGTTCATACCAACTACCCTCGGCGTGGCCTTGATCGAAGGATATGACGATATCGGCTTAGAGACAAGTCTCGGCAAGCCATTCTTGAGAAAGGAAATGGAAATTAAGATGAAGGAGATCTGCGCTGGGACAAAAAGCCGCAACGACTTTGTGCAGGAAACACTGGAACAGTATAGGGAGGTTTTCGTGAGGACGCAGCAACAAGTCGGTGTGCTAAAAGCGGTAAGCGAGGGCCAGACTTCTCTTCCTGCATTAGGCTAACGTTTTTTAGGCCTGCAGGAAGTACGTCTTTGGAGGGCAGACTTGAGAGCTGTCAATTCGGAGGTACAACTTTCCGAACATATTTGCGGTCGCGATGCTCCGTCTATGGTTGCAATGACATATAACGGTCATCCTACTCAGCATCATTGCAGTACAATTCGTCAAAATGATCGTCGACGCCTCGATGTTGAAACAGTAACAACTGTTGCGAGGGATGGTCCTAACATCAATTCGATGTCTGGCAGGTACTGCGCCTCGAGTAGACCCCAAACACATCATAGCCTGATCGCTAACAGCACGGACAGAATGGAAGCTTCATGGGTATCTGGAAAGAATACGAACAAGACCACAACAGCATTGTACCAGCGCCACTGGGAATCGAACCTAATATGGTAAATTATTGAAACCTACCAAACGTCTGGGTTCTATACGATTGTCATTAGGCCTTAGCGTGCTTTAAAAATCAAGGCATAGACAAAAAACTCCAAGAAGGGCAACTTCAAAACGCCCAGGTACTATTATGGATAGATCATAAGGTTCATTTTCAATACGTCGAAAAAACAAGTTGGGCGAGAAGCTGTCAAAATCCTCAAGTTAAGTAAAGATTGGCGGGGCAGCTGCCTCCGCCACCTCCACCGAATTTCTTTTCCCCACACCGCCGACCGGACCACACCCTTAAGAAATTTAACATTTACGCTACAGCAGTCCCTTCCCATTCCGAATGGTCTAAAATAATTTAATCTGCAGATGGCTGCATTTTCACTCGAGCACTTATCTGACGTGTGTTGCCTTGGTGGTTGCAGAAATGCTGACGCGCCCGAGCTGGACGTCTACTCGCTCCTACTGCACCGTGCTTACGTGCAGAAAACCCAAAAGCTGTAGTCTAGCCCGATGCGCGCTGACTGCCACTCGTACTAGTAAGCCAGCAAAGACGTATACAAGCCTCAAATATGTCTCATTGCTGCAATGTCATTTCAGCTCTTGGCTTTGAGTATCTCCTTTTCGCTTGGGCGAGTACTTCTACTATCTTGAAGATGGGCAATCCTCGAGTCTCTTGACGGCACATTGTCTCAACTCATGCCATTTATGTGACCATTTTCACGCCCTCCTCGCCAGCTTGTCTACCGCGCTCTCATTACCTTAATGTCGAATTCGCACGCGCATGGTGTCCATAAAACGTTTTTGCGACCCCTAACAGAACCGTGTCAGCCATGCCTTTGACAGACGTCCAACAGAGATCGCTAGAGACGACTGAGCGAGTCGCGTCATGTTTTTCGCTCGTGGGGACCATCTTCATCTTCGTGACCTTTGTATCTTCGCCCAATTTCCGGAAGCCGATCAACCGCCTCGTCTTTTACGCTTCGTGGGGAAACACACTTTTCAATGTCGCGACGCTAATGTCTCAATCGCCTATTCGGCTGGGATCGCATTCGCATCTATGTCAATTCCAAGCATTTCTGGTCCAGATGTGAGGCGTTCCGAGAGCCCTCGTTATTGGTGCTTGCTTATGGAGTTTAGGTTCGTGCCTGCTGATGCATTATGGAATCTGGCTATGGCAATCAGTATGCGCCCTTTACTCCAGTGCAAGGCTTTCAGGGCTAACGAGAAAAGCCAGATGTGTATCTTACCCTCTTCAGGCAATACAACGCCCAGCAACTCAAAGCGCTGGAATGGCGATACCATGTCATGTGCTACGGCTGTACCTTCTTGATAGCCTTCGTATTGATCTTCGTCGATACGCACACGAGAGGGAAAATTTACGGTCCAGCTGTGGTACTACCTCCTCTTAGGGCGAGTTAAACCAATCAGGCTAACCTGAATACTAGCTATGGTGCTGGATAGGCGGAAAATGGGACTTCATGCGCATAGCAGTCTGCTACGGCCCAGCCTGGTATGCCAAACCAGAATCATCCATGCAAGCCATTTACTAAACACACCCAGGATCTGTATCATAGTCTCCCTAGCAATCTACCTTCTCGCCGGCCGCGAAATCTTTCAAAAACGCCACCAACTCCGCGCCTTCAACATCCCCGTCAAAGAACTTGCCTTCACCACCTACAACCCCAACAAGAATCGAATCCAAGTAACGCGCGAATTCGCCTCGGTCCCGCACCCCCCTCACGACAAAACATCCAGCAGCTACAGCGACGGCAGCAGCGACGGCCTTCCCGATAGGAGCTACAGCGTAAACATCACCGCTCATCCCGCCCTCCCGCACAAATTACCCTCTGGCATGACTACCGTCCGAAAGAATAGAGCGGCCATGGAAGCCAACCGCGCAGCTTTCGGCTACGCGAAAGTCGCATCCTTGTTCTTCGTCTCGCTACTGGTAACCTGGGTCCCCTCCTCCATAAACCGTGTCTACTCACTCATCCACCCCAACTCGGTAAATGTCTACTACTCCTACGCAGCAGGCATCGTCCTGAGCCTGATGGGTTTCTGGAATTCGGTTATTTATGTTACGACTAGTTGGAGGGCCTGCAAGACGGGGTTTGAGCATTTGTTTGAAAAGGTGAGGGTCGATGAGATTGAAATTAGGACGCAGGGGAGGGCGAGTGGGAGTGGAAGGGCGGGAAGAGGAAGTCGGGGGGATGCGGATAGTTTGGAGGGATTGGCCGTGGAGAGAGATAGGGGTAGTGAGAGGGATGGGGAGAGTGTTTGAGGGGGATTGAGTTGGGCGTTGGATTTGTGATATGATACCACTTCGTTCGAGCTTTACAGGAGATATTCCTGAGGAAAAAGGTAACAGTTCAGGATTAAGGTAATGACTAATTTTCAAAGCCTCTGCAACCGATCCCATCAGCTCTTGAGTACAATACGCTCGCATGACCTTGTAGCGACATACATAGATACCGCTCTTTCACATATTGCTCTTTATGGCTCTTCCACTTCCACACAAGCTAGTGACCTGGCGAAAGATGATATCAATTTGTCTTTGTCCTGACTAGAAGATTACTGCTATCTGTAAGTATAAAGGATCTCTAATCTAGACCGAACCACTATCCACATTCTAGGTCAATAGATGTTCTTGGTTGATGGGCTGTTGAGTAAGGTACCTTAACTTTTCACACTAAAACCCCCCCTTGTCGCTCCCCCGGGCTGGGACTGAACCCCATACCTCGCCATCTACAGAGACTGTCAAGGTCAAACGTGCAAGCCCAGCCAGCCAGTAGTAAGACTTCCATATGAAAGCAATCCCACCAACTTAGCCGTCCGTAAACAGAGCTCTTCACATTATTAAATTATTGAAAGTGGACCCGAGACCGCGGATTTAACGGCTGGCTGTAAGGCTGACGTAGGCGAGGAGGAACCGTTCGATTCTGGCGTTCCTCTGAACGAGCATTTTATGTATTTTTTCCCTTAGTGGAAGCTTTTCCAAGGTACCCTAAAGTCTCGATTTTCAGGAGTAATCTAAAATGCCTCTCTACGAAGTGGAGCACATCACCCCGCTCACGGGCGACCAGAAAGACCTCCTCGCATCCGCCATCACAACCATCCACTCCCAGCTCTTCACTACACCTTCCCTGTTCGTGAATGTGCGCTTTACGAATGTAGTTGGTGATGATACATATATTGGTGGTAAGAGGGTATGTCATTCCCTTATCCTAGATCCACTCCCGTTCAGCAAATCGCCCACAACGGGTTTTCTCTCTTGGAGATGGCCTGATAAGTATCTAGAAATCTGCAAATAAAATCCTCGCGCACGTCCGTCCTGGTGGCGGTCGCTCCACCTCTGACTTTGGTAAACTCTGCAAATCTGTAACGGAGGCTTGGGATCAGGTTGTCAGTGATCGTGCTGGGCTTCAGCGAGGAGGCGAGAGGGAGTTGAGAGCAGTGTTTGTGCTTGGGACGATTATTGCGGGGAGTGAGGCCGGGTTTGAGTTGCCGCCGGTAAGTCTCTGCTTTACATTCCTTTCATGGGTAGAGTCAAGTAGAGAAGCGGAGGGGGGTTGGTGTGTGAGGTAGGATATTGGGGATGGTGCTGACTAGAGTGCCATGGTGGTAGGCTGGGGAAGATAAGAAGTGGCTCAAAGCGAATATGCACTCGTTCCTGGGGAAGGCTGATGGTGGGGATGAGGATTTCAGGGATTTGATGGCGGAGGTGAGGTCGAGGGACGATTTGAAGGAGTTGCTATGATCTTGGCGGAGAGTTTATGTCCTCATGTCGTTATGGAATACGCACGCTGAGAGAAGGATACATGAACACTGACTTGTTGCAACAATGCGTGGAGTATGTGGTCTGCTTTGAGGTCACTGACTGCTATTTTGAAGGACTGTTGTTCGAAAGTAGCACGCTGAAAGAAGAATGCGATTCTCAAAGCAGTCATGATAACTCACAATCGGCCCTTGGCATGAAGCAGATCTTGTCGAGCTTTTGACGGTCCAAAAGAGGTACGAGACCTCGTACTCGCACTAGCGCACCTACTCTTTTGGAAAGACGACCATGCAAATGGGGAAATAGCCCCTTACGCTACACAGGTCGAGAGTCAAGAAGTGAGCAAGAAGCATATCGAGTCTCGTCTTGGACATTAGCAAGTTGCGCGTGGCAAGCTGGATGGAGCGCGAGGTCTCGTTGACAGAGGCAACTTTCGGCTCGAGGACACTACCAAGGTACCGGTCGTGTTTTTGACTTTTTGTTTTTGAGTTGCGACATCCAACTTGAAATTTGCGATGTGCAATTTGCAAGGCTTCAGAACAAGAGTCAATAAAGATGGGTAGGGCAGGGACAGTATGTTGCGAGTTACAGAATTGTGATGGCAAGGTGTAGAAAGTTACGGCGTTGAATTAGATCTGAGTTACATGAAAGCTGGCTTTGTGTGATTTCCAACTACATTCAAGTATGTACAAGCGCAACAGTCAGTAGCAGCCAGCACACATGTTTCTAGAACTCCTATTCAACATCTCTCAATTATGGATTACATCTCTGTACACTCTGAAAGTGCGAAAAGCTCGCAAGTATGCCGTGGTTGGTGACTCGCACCCTTCCATCATGATGGACCATTCGTCAATGCACGCACACATATTTTCCAACCAAGATCTATCCTTGCTTTTTCCTCCTTCATGGCTATCGACCGGAGAATATCATGATGGTAATGGATGATGGATCTAGGCGAAGAAGATAGCAGCGAAGGCAGCGAGACCAGCGATGGCCATTGAGCTGCCAACAGTGCTAGCGGCGCCGGTGAATGGGGTGATTGGGGAGCTGGTCGGCTTGGGAACAGCACTGAAGAACACGTTAGCTACGGAGTTAGTGGCGAGGAGGGGGAAAGAAGCTTACCCAGTTCCTGAGGGAGCAAAACCGGATGAAGCTGGGGAGCCAACTGCGGGAGATCCGGCAGCGGGAGAGCCAGCAGCAGGTGATCCAGCAGCTAGCACAGCTGGGGCGGTGGCACCAGACTGAGCAACTGGGGAGGAGCCAGCGGGGGAGCCAACAGCGGGAGAACCAGCAGCAGGTGAGCCAGCAGAAGGAGATCCGGCAGCTGGCACAGTTGGGGCTTTGGCACCAGACTGAGCAACTGGGGAGGAGCCAGCTGGGGAGCCGGGGACAGCTGGGGCGATGGCGCCAGACTGAGCAACTGGGGAGGAACCGGCTGGGGAGCCAGCAGCTGGGGATGAACCGGCTGGGGATGAACCGGCTGGTTTGGCAGCGGCAGTTGGGGCAACGGTAACAGTTGCGGTAACGGTGACTGCTGCTGGGCAAGTTGGGCAGGTTGGGCAGGCAGATGAAGCGGCAACTGGGGCTGGGACACCTGGTGCGGCGCTCGTGACAGCCTTAGCTGGGGAGCCGCCAGCGGGAGAACCAGCAGCAGGCGAGCCAACAACTGGTGCAGCACTCGTGGCAACCTTAGCCGGAGAAGCTGGAGAGGAGGAAGCTGGTGCTGCGACGGTGGCGACCTCAACTGCTGATGGGCTTGATATTGCCACAGGTGCTGCTGGGGCTGCTGGGGCAGATGAGACTGGGGCAGCTGGCGCAGCTGGCGCGGACGAGACGACAGGAGCGGCGGTCAATGCTGGCTTGGAATTGACTGGCACAACGATGTGGGTGGTGATCGGGCTGTGCTGAGCGGGGCACTCAGTGACAGTTGGTGCGCAGCTGGTGATGACAATCTCCTTGGTGCTGTAAACAGTCTGCTCCACCACTTTTGCGGGCGAAACTGGGGTAGCGACAGGGCCACCGGTAACCTGCTGCTGGACCTGTCCATCACCTATCTCATTGAGGAGAGTGGCAGCCATGGCGGAGCCAGCCGTGAAGGCAGCGAGGGCGAAAGCGTAACGCATTCTGATTGATTCGAGATGTTGATTCGAAAGTTTGGGTGTTTGAAGATTTGGTGGTGAGGTTGAAGAAGGAAGTAGTATGGTATTAAGAGAGCGTGTATTTTTCTTGTTTGTTAAAAGAGGGTGGATGACCGAAGTCGAAAGCTGGCAAGTAAATATGCGACTGAAAAGGCGAAGTGTGTTGGAGGAAGGGAGAAAAAGCCTTGCGGGCGGGTAGAGTGATCCTTATACTCAGGAGTTTGATTACAGTCGATGATCGCGAAAAAGGAGTTGAAGCTAAGCGGCCGAAGTCCACCATTGAAATTGCCCCACAACTGCCAATGTCATTTGCAGGGAACAAATCACCGCTAGCTGTGATCCACTCGTCAGGTACCAGCCTATTGGATGCTTGGACAAATCATCTACGAGAATAGAAACAAAAGAGTATCGGGTGTCTTACAGCCGGGCGAGGGAAGAGGCGTGGAAGAACAATGCATGCTGACAACGTGTTCAATAAAGAGACCCCAACGCGTCTTTTCACACACCCTTTCGAAGCTGTTGGAGATGATGTGTGCTTCGCCACGATTGAGCTTTTGAAGGCTCAATGTTTGTGCAATTCTTCCCATGCGCATGTCCTTAGTCGAAAACACTGCCGGCACAACATGCGCCTTTTTATTTGGTTTGTCACAGAAACTGCAAAGTGATGTCGGCTGCCGCTTTAGCGTCAGGGGTAATACTTCATTGGGCTTAGTATGAAACCTTGGCTCCTTTAGCAACAGCCTATCGGAACGCCGATGTTCCTGCATCATTTTCCCCAGCTTCGTACCGAACTCATTGGAATTTGAGCCTCTCGGCCCTCAATCACATATGCAAGGCGGGACAAGGCTCGAAATTGGCAATGGCGTCACACCGTTGCAGATACAAAATCCCGTGAGACATGAGAATTTTCGAGGCGCTTGAAGCGAGCGGACCAACAAAATGATGTGCATGCTCACAACCTTAAAGTGCAACAACAACTGCAATCTTTTTGCAATCGTTATTTGCGCCGACTTTGCTCGCATGACCGACGTCGAGCTCCTTCAGATGCATGAAAGGGCAACATGGCCGCACCGATGCAACTTACTCATCATCTTTTAGAACTCAGCATCAGTCGCCTTCACGGTGCTTCTTTTTAGCGAAGTCAGTGCTCACATCCGAAATAGACCAGCTGCATCGAAACATCGTATTTGCTTTCTGGCTATCTGCATTGATAAACCTTCCATTTTCTCATATACTTCGCTCCTTCGGACACTGCGGCGCGTTACCGATCATACCTGCTCTGACTTTGTTGCAGACGTGGATATGAATTATCTGTGACATCATGGTGCAATTGCAAAGCAACGATACTTCTAGCTCTTTGAAGATAGGAGTGGCCAAGGCATTGCGTCTTGTGGAAGTGTACCCATCCTATTCTTGATCTAAGACTGGGAATCGCAGGCCAGGTACCCAAATGGCCGTTGCATCGAGGATACCTTCTGTCCATTAAGTCTTACCAGGCGGCATTCGACCACTTGGCTGGTCAGCAGAAGGCTGTCGCTACCAAAAAGCAACGACCTGATGAGAAGGAAATCTGTCAATTTTCTGGAAAGGCTTCGCACCATGGCTTCCCCAAATCGTTTTCTCAATCAGCTTGGATCTATCGCACGTTGCAGGGTAAGATTCGTCTCGGTCCCACTGATCAGAAGTTTGCAAGCGGAACAGATGATGAGAGGTAGTCTTTCATTTATGAATCCAACCCCCCTTGCTTGCATGTACCAAGCACGGAACCCTTTCTCCAACACAAGTACTCGGAGACACAACGAAACCAGGAAAACCATCTTGGTATTTATCTATCTTGGCAACATGCCGAGATTAGCAATACCCAGGGTTTGTAAGAATGACTCTGAGCAGCATTGGAGTGGAGGGCGGAGGAAGGATTCCTGCGCAACTGGATAGGACCAGAGGGAATAGGAAGAGGCAAGGACATTCACAGCTGCGGTCTCAAATACAAATAGTGGCAACCATCAGAACTTGATTTTTAGTGAATATGGTGTATATGGAGAGGTGTAGATATCAGAATTTGTATATCATCAAAGGCAAGTACAATTGGCCCGATAGACGCCAAGTCTCGCTTAGTCACCACCCGAAAAAAGAGATTGAACCCCTCGTTTCAACTTCCAATCTTCCCCTCGTTAGATTTTACCACCGCATGCACTGCCTCGGACTATCAGAGCTTCAAAGGCAATGCATTCCAACAGTAATCTTTCGACCAAGAGGAGAGCAGATTCTCTCAACACACAACCAGAGTCATATTGATGAGCGCTGCAAAGCGACATTTGTGTGCCGTTGGCCAGGCGCTCTACGTACGCTTTAGCGAAGCCTCACTCTTGACCGAACACCCTGTGTCTCATGCCTCCAAGTGTTCCATAAGGATTCGCATGGTATCTGCGTTCTGGTAGGGTTCCACCAATCGCAAATCCCAGTCCGCGAACGCGAACAAGCCCACCATTTTCCTTTGGGTGCTTATCGTTGAATTGTTGTTGTATGCCGAAGATACCAGTGAGCCCGAAGGATGTTGTAAAAACCATGGCTAGATCAAGTGATCTAGGTAATCTATGTTGCTGTTGGATTTGAGACATCACCGCGAAAATTGACCGATTTTGGAAGGTCTTACCCCGCAACCATAGATTCCTTATTTCTATGTGTCTTTTATCTTTTTCATGTCAGCAGTTCCTCGTTATCGCGTTGGATTCTATAACTATAAAACCCTGTACCCGGTCAAAGGTATCTGGGCCGCATTCGAGACCAATCTTCCAGAACACCGCCCCCAGTGGCGGGTAGTTGGCGCCCGGGCGCTGCAACACATCCTATACGGTTAGGCCTTCTAGTCACGGTCATACAAGAGATTCTTGCTCCTCTTGGGAGTGCTTGCGCCTCCGCTGCTTGCTACCTCCTATTGTGTCTGCCAATATGCTGTCGTCGATTCCCGCTTCTTGACATCTTCAACTTCCCTTGTACCTGACGTATCAAAATGTCTGAGACTGAAGAGTTGTTTGACCTATCCTTATTCGCAGTGTCACCCACCAATGACCAGAGCTTTACGACCTACATATCTGAACAGCATCACCAGAGTGAGCTAAGTCGCCCGCCGGCAGACTACAGGCCTTGTGTGCCCGCATACATCCAGGAGTACCTCTCAGACAAGCCACTCCCACCGCTTCCTCAAAGACGAGTCTGCCCTGGGGTCTCACTCCCAAGAGGCGGCGATGTTGACTACGAGTCTCGCTGCATCCTGTCAAGGATCAAGAGGACTGTGACACCACCAAGTACCCGAGATAACACCTTGCTCCAAAGACGGAACCCAACTTCGGCGCCCCAGCTTACCCTTACGGTTCCATCGTCAAATTCACGCAGTAGGAACCCTGCTTCAGCTATGGTATGGATGCCAGACGAGCAGATGTGGCTGATTGCTGGCGATGTTCAACCAGAACCCGTCCGGACCCAGGTTGCACACCCGACTCCCCCAACTTACACCCCAAGAGACTATCCACGGTCGGAGCCACTTCCACGAGCCCAGCCTCAGGTCACCCTAACACCACCACTCACGCCTCTCCAATCTCAACTCATGAGTCTTTACGAGCCACGAGACGAGGAACGATTGTCTCCCCTATTTCAGGAAGCTATGAACTCCGTCCCGATGATAGATCCAACAGATCTCTATCCAGATCCGGAGCCATGGTCAGCGCCAGCTGCTAGGCCTCGGCGATCACAGACCTCGCCAGAGCATTCAATGTATAATCCCAGCCCAGTCACACCTACTGGATGGAACGTCCCAGCAAGGTCAATGTCTATGGGTAGCCGAGCTTCGCAGACGAGGTCAAATGCTTCCAGCCGAAGCTACCACAGCGCTCGTGAGAGCCTTGCCGAGGTTTTGTCTCAGCAATTGCACTCTGCGAGACGCTGGCAAGGTCTGGCGAGGAGGATCGCGAGACCGTCGTCTGCTACATGAGGCTTCGATAGAGTTGACTGGATTGACGTTCTCAGGATTAGGGACGTCAGATTATGATGGACCTAGGACACAGTATCTGATGATCAAGAACAACGCTTGTACTGAAACTATAGGCAGCCACTCTCGCATTGGACCAGCTTCACTTCGTCGCGGAAGCAAATAAGTGTTATTGGCACTTGGATGAGAATAGATTCGGGAGCTCACCGACGCCACCACATCGAGCAGATAAAACGAATGATATTTGTCCGATCAACGATTCGTCTACGGCTCATACCCAATCCCCTCGCAAGACAACCACATCTACAGTGGCTCAACACGCCCTTCCATCATCATATAACGGGCGTATAACCATGCCTCTAGAGTGTTCCACCATGTGGGCCAATGAATATAGTCAAAGTAACCATGGATAAGTTCTGGCAGAAGTCTAGAGGAAATATGGTAAAATACCAGTAACAAGACCAGTGTTGGCGACAGTAAGAAATACATCAAATACAAAAGGGGCAAGAGGAGGAGACTATTGGACATCAAAGCCTGGAATTCGCGAGCGAATGGTGTGAGTGGTGTTCAAAGGATTTGCGATGGGGAGGCTATGCCGATGGATGTGTTTAGGGAATTGGTGAGGGGGTGGGATAGGATTGCATTGCATTTACGAGGAATGAGAGGCTATGAGGGGAAGTGTCACCTGCGATGTTGATTGGAGACTGATTCTGTGATATTCTATTAAATCATTATGTATTATATATACTTCAAATATCCGCTCGATGTGCCATCGTTCCCCACATCTCACAAAAAACCGCCAAAATGTGGCCTCCAACAATACTTTGTCCCAACTCATGTATTCTGTCGCTCTCAGCAAACCACTGAAGAAAAGAGCCCTCATCGCATACCCTTCTGACCGATAGAGGAACGTAATGCGTGCGGCCCTCACTGCAAGCACAACAGAAGGTAGGTAAGCAATAACCTCCGTTGAGGGAGTGGGCCAATCCTGCACATAGCCTCGTTTGTGATTTGTCTATTAACCATTCTTAGTTTCGGCACTGCTCAATTCGTGTGATGACGGGAGGGTTCTTGTATATGGGTTCTCGTGTATAGAAAACCTATAGGGGCTGGGTGGATCGATGGGAAATCTTGGTACGCAAATATCCGCGGAGATTCCTTCCTTATGGTAGTATTACACTTTTTGTGGTAGAGTAGCTGTTGTGTAAGGAGGGTTGTATGGACATGGGGGTGCAAGGCCCGTTTTTCGGATTTTAGAAATGGTGGTTTGACGTGTCTGTGGTTTGTGTAGTGCAACGTCCGCAGTAGTTGGCTCTGGATTTTTTATCCTACACCGGATTCAACTGAGAAGCTTGGTCTCCAGCCAATGCATTCCCGTGCTTTCCCAAGAACACGATATGGTAGGGCAAACATAGCTCTTGAAACGAACGCTATCATAAAATAGAAATGCAAGGCTAGGAAATATACTTATGTATAACTCGACATTATGCTGGGCTAACGAGATGTTCATTTGATTTCAACTATGTACATTAGAAAGCTGCGCTTTTGGCCCAAGTAGCCTGCAAGTAGGCCACCACATACGTAATCTTTAGTGGGTAGAGGTGACTCGTTTCAGACCTGTCACGCATGGGAGGCTTGACTTTTCTTTGAATGAGGAACTGAACATTTATTGATAGTAACATGTAATGAATTGTACTGCTCTGATATGCTTACAGAGTAAACGATAGATGACCGTAAGATGGGCTTCCGCCCTAGTATTGGATGAACTTTGGTAAAATCGTGAGACGGCGCAAGAAGGAGACTGTTCTTGAAGAATCTACTCTTGCTGCTCTTCAGACATCCCTCTCGTCTGGCTACCACTTTGTCAAATGGGTTCTCGCCCACACGCCTGACTATTGACACTTCATCCCGTCCATCATGCACTTTGTAATTCGAGGATGGCCAAGAGTATGCACATTCTCCTGACGGCTTAGTCTGGAGCTGGCTCTTGTCGAATAGAACTCAAGGATGATTAAGAAATACGTTGAATGGACCTTTCGTCCAATAAACATGTGATATAGAGCTGCTAGTCCATCCTTCAACCATAAAGATGATGTCAAAAGCGCTTAACGAAACGACCTGAAGATGTTGAAACGTCAGGTTGCACATCCTTCGTCGGAAAAACTTCGGGTACGAAGGCGCTATTAATCGAGTCTGAGATGCTCGCTCACCCCATTCCATTTCATTCACACTCGTTATTTCCGATTACTCCTTGTACTATCGCTGTCCTTCTCAACCTTTGTTCTCTGGCCTGTTCTTTACCGAACAAGCTTTAGTAGCTTCTGCCCAAGTCCATAGTACATGTTGATGCCCAACCCCACTAGGCAGGCTGGTTACTCCGTCACAAGCGGTGAGCATCGCAAACGCGACTGCTTGCAGGAGCTACTTGGCTGTTCCTCGAGAACCAGGACTTATCCCCTGGGACTTGCAAAGCCTGACACTTACATGACATCCTGGCCCAATCCTGAGGCCGCGTCATACTGCTATACAGGCTCTGACTCCTGTCAACACCGAGGCAGGGTTTAATTCTCTGAGCGTTGGCATCAAGAAAGCTGGCAACATGGAAGAGAACCAGGAATTGCCCAAGCCCGAGACAGGGTCGAGTCCTTCACCAGCTCCACTCCTCCGGCCCCCAATTCCAGGAGGTATCAGAAGCGCCGGTGGTGCTCGAACACCCCGTCTAGGACTTGCTATACCTCCCTCACCAAGCCAAAAACCTCTTGCCGACAATCCTTCTATACCCAACTTACCTCCTCTCGCCTCTATTTCCCGGCCCTCCTCACGACCCACCCCACCCTCATTGCGACTAGCTACACCAAAAGGTAGCAACACGACCCCACAAGAAGGTCCCTCCCTTGCGAACGGCCGGCCATCGCCTCTGCCGCTGGCAGGTAATTCCGCAAGCGGTGCTAGCGATGGAAGTGGGCATTCGAGGTCCGACAGCTTTACCATGGTGGATGGCAAGAACAGTAATCCAACGTCAGCATCTTCGTCCGGATTCTCAGCTTTATCAAATGCCCAGAGACACCCTACTGGAACCCCAGACCCAGCTTCCGCTATCAGCTCAGTCTACTCGGAGGCAGGCGTGTCTATGGAGGGAGATGGAAGCAACCACATAATACCAGACTTCGACAACCTGAGGATAGAAAAGGGAAGAGATCTGGATATAGAGGACCTGGACGATGATGGATGGAGAGCGGCAAGTGAACAGAAGAAGATCATTGAGATTGGTAGCTTAGGGGAAGGGGCTGGTGGTGCCGTTACACGCTGTAAGCTTGTTGGTGGGAAGACTGAGTTCGCTCTGAAGGTAATATCGTGATCCCACAAAGGAAATGGCCGGGCTCATTACCCTATAGATCATCACCACCGACCCAAACCCGGATGTGAAGAAACAGATTGTCCGAGAATTGGCATTCAACAAAGATTGTACTTCGGAACATATATGTCAGTACTACGGGGCTTTTATGGACGACTCTAGTGGCACCATATCAATAGCAATGGAGTACTGTGCGGGAGGCAGTCTTGACGGCGTCTACAGAGAAGTCAAGAAGCTTGGCGGCAGGACTGGCGAGAAGGTCCTGGGAAAGGTAGCAGAGGGCGTACTGAATGGCTTGACCTATCTGCACGGCCGAAAGATCATCCATAGAGGTACGTAACCTCACGTCGAGACACACTTCCTTCCGCTAATAGATTGCAGATATCAAACCCTCGAACATCCTGCTCACCCGTTCTGGCCAAGTCCGTCTCTGCGATTTCGGCGTTAGCGGTGAATTCGGCACCAAAGGCGACGCCAATACTTTCATCGGCACATCATACTACATGGCCCCAGAACGTATCACTGGCCAGTCCTACACTATCACCTCGGATGTCTGGTCTCTTGGCGTCACACTCCTCGAGGTAGCCCAACACCGTTTCCCATTCCCTGCAGATGGCACGGAGATGCAACCGAAAATTGGCATGTTGGATCTATTGACCTACATTGTCAGGCAGCCTATTCCAAAACTCAAGGATGAGGGGGAGAACTCGATCAAGTGGAGTGAGAATTTTAAGTACTTTATTGAGTGCTGGTACGTTCTCGTGCAAGGTTCTGTGAGAGAGCGGATTGTGCTAATCTTGCCTTTAGCTTGGAAAAAGAGCCAGCTAGGAGAGCTACTCCATGGCGCATGCTTGAGCATCCTTGGATGGTTGAGATGAAGACTAAAAAGGTCAACATGGAACATTTTCTGCGGCAAGTTTGGGACTGGAAAGACTGAAGAATGGAAACTATCTCTTTTCAAAAGCTCAGGGGGCTATTTTTACAAATTGATATCCGGCCATAAGCTCTAGGGGGTATTGATTTGACATAAGAGCTCAACGGGGTATATTCTCCTACGCTCTGGAGTAGGCATTTGGTTTGGTGACATACAGCTTATTGTGAAACAATCTTATCGATGCAAGAGGGCGCCTGTGAGCGAGCGAGTAAATGAGGCTTCTGAAGTTGGATAATGAACATGTAACAACGGAAATGACGAGCAAATAATTCGCGGGATCGATCATTTTGGCGTTCTCATAGAATCAAGTCCACACGGAAGCACTCGCGAGACTGACAAAAAGCAGAGGCGAAAGAGGAGTGAGCCATGACTATCCCCTTGAAGTGATTTCGGGGGACACGGTACACGCCTTCTCCATCGTGGTAAAAGCGTCCGCCCGGCTCTTTCCAGGAGTAAAGATCAGTCCATCATTCACCACCTCAAGGTCATTTGTATTTCGTGCGAAAATTGGCGCGGCTTTAAGCTGCAGTTGTGTCAGGTACATGCATGACACCCCCTTTTACTTTGATGCGAGGCTGACCTCTGAAAACAGCTTTAGGCCCCACAGCCTCAACGATTTCGAATATCTAGACGCAGATTAATCATTAGCCTCCCTCCAACATACAAAGACTAACGACGATGCACTCTTCCATTCACTCGGAAAGTGCTAGCAATCCCAAAGTACTCCATTTTCTCCTATCAGCGCCTTCTCAATGTATGCTTCCTGGCCAGTGCTCGCAGCTTAGCCAGCTGCGCATGCGTCTAGGAACAAGAGGCCCCGATTGGTACGCAGACCTCTTCCGTTTGCTTATCAATGACAGCTCGTTGCGATTCAGCCTGGACCATCTATTTCAAGCTCCACATATTCCGTTGACGTTGCGCTATGCACTTTCAGCTGGGGCTATCTGTGGGTTGCGCTGGCGCTCCCCTTTTTCATTTCGTTATTTCTCACTATCCACCGCCTTCTGTGTCAGACATTGATGATCTTACATTCAAATGCCATGAAACGGGATGGCAGAACCTTTGTCTATCGTCGCTAGCTTCATCGTTGTTATTGGTGCCGCTGAAGGTGTGGCAAAGACTTTGAGAGAGACACGCAACCTTACCACCGCCCCAGATGAAATTCTTGACCTAGCGAATGAAGTCTCTGATTTTCCGATCGTGTTGCAAAGTATAGAAAGCTACGCAATGAGCTCCCTGTTGTCTCTTGAATGGTCCGAGCATTCAAAATACTTGGTGGTCTTGACACAAAAAGCAGAGGATCGTCTGAGCCTTCTTCACTAAATTGTCCAAAAACATCTCCTCAAGGGCAATGGCTCAAAAAGCCAAGCTTGGGTGTCGCGTCTTCAGTGAGTAACAGACAGGAACAAGATCGATTGTTTGCGAATGGGTATTCGAGATATCAGACGTAATCTTCTTCTTCAGCGGACTACTATCAGCTGGTTCTTCTCCATATAGCGCATCAAGAACGAGTATTTCCTGACTTCGACCAGCTCGCAACAATCACAAATTCAACTCATCGTCGACGAAGCTTTAACCGTCACAGGCAAACTAGAGGACGACCGTACTAGGTTTCGAAACCAATAAAAGGAAACAGCAAGGCATGTTTTCCACAGCCCAACTTTTTTCGAGTCTCGAGATACGCAGCAAGCCGGTGGATACTCAATTTCGCTCATCCATCAGGTGACATCCCAGCGTGGTAGCCATGAAATGCTACAACGCCAAGCACGAACCGGCGAGTCGTATCATCTTGTCTCGGCCTGGAGGCAAAGAAAAGGGTCCCATCATCGGGATGAAGACTTCTGTTCAAGGGTATCAGCAATCGCCCTGCGTATCTTCATGCGCTTGTGCATGTCATATGTCACTTCAGTACAGATCTCCTCCTCCGCTCGACAACTTCTTAGTGTCACTGTCTCTAGGATATAATGGCCTCCATATAAAGGGCCTTGGGAAGTGCAATACTTCCTTTTGCAAAAAGAAGTCGACTTTCAAAGCTCGAGTCGAATACCTTTCCGCAATGGTTCCTTTCGATATATTTGCGACACTCACTATCGCTATAACGGGCCACCCGCCTTTCAACCTAAGCATCATGAAATTCACGACTGGCGGACCAGACACATTACGTCTGATAAAAGCTAACGATCTGAAAGGTATACAATTGCGATTCAGTAAAGGGGAAGCTTCTCAACAAGATGTCTATGAGGATGTCTTACAGCCTTATACGTAGGTCGACCGTATACGCCATGTGGCACTTTGCAATACTCTCTGTACAGTGTCCTACTATGTGGGTCATTGGCAGGCAGCGGTACGAGAAGATAGCTTTGAAATCAGCAGTTTCCTCCTCGAAGCTGGTGCCGTAAGTTCTTCAGGGCTTTCCCCTCGCAAATGTCTCGACAGTCCCCCTAGGATCCTTATGTAAGATACGGTCTTCAAATGTACGTTGGAAACATCTAAGATTCAGTGATAGCAATGACTACTACTATCGACCACTTTAGTTCAGCTTATGAAGCCTCCTGGTACATTGCTTTTGCTGGGATGGAGGGTCTTGCGGCTTTGCAGTATTTCAGAACACTATTCCCAGTGATGATTACGTTGAAGACCTGCTGCTTTCGAGGCTTCACAGGATTATTTTGGAGGTCATGCCTGGCGATCTGCAAGAGGAATTGCAAAAGTCGAGTAATGCTGAAATCAATATGACCAACACTGGAGGACGGAGTGCTCTTTCCTGGGCAGCTCTTCGAGGGGATCACACGGCCGTCAACCTCGTTCTTGAAGCCGGAGCTGACGTAGATCAGTCCGAGGTGGACAGAGAAACTCCTCAGCTCTACTCCATAGAAAGAGACAATGCTACGTGCATGGAGCTCCTGCTCAAGGCTGACCCAGACTCCCTTCACAGGAACAACAGAGGCCGCGATGCACTACTCAAAGCGTTGGATAGCATGGATAAACAAACACGTGCGCTGTCTCAAGCCTCTGCTGGCAGCGGGGGCTAATATCAACACGCGAGATTCGCGAGGATTTCGGCCCTGAGTAAAGCAGCATCGAACGATAGGCTGTCACCACTCTGCTTAAATACGGAGCTCACATTGAAGCCGTGGATGTTGATGGGGATACTGCTCTAATGGAGACTCTCTTCTTCAACGCTCATAACGCACTGAAGCTACTCCGCGACGCAGGAGCGGACTACATCAAGACTGACAGCTACGGCGGACCCCATCCTCAATGATGTCGCCATCTATGGCGTTCTTAGGACCATCGTGATCATACAAGCTGCTAAACTCCGAGGCATAGACATCAATGCGACGAACAAAGCGGGCAAAACAGCGCTTGAATGCGCACAGTCGCGAGAGGTCAAGCCAGCAGGATTCGTTGATGCATTTCAGGAGTTATTGGATAACATATCTTTCCAAGATCTTGATGGGACGAACGACTTCTTCGACGCTATGGAAGAGCAAGCTACAATACTTAGCGATCTTTCGAACTTCCTCTAAAAAGATTCTCGCTGTTGAAGATGCTTCCAGCACTAGATGAGGTGAAAGATCCGGATTGTCTGATTTAGATCTACGAGACAGATGTAGAGCTCCTCCGTCTGTATACAGACAAATCAAACATTCTAACCATTACCTTCCAGGAAAAAAATGTTTGCAGTGACACAGGTACTTTGAAGCTGCGGATAGGATAAGGCTTATGGGCGTGATAAGGGCAAGTCTCGGCGACACTAGCTCCCTAAGACCCTGCAATTCAGGGTTGAAAGTGGGGCCACGTGACGCTATAGGCGCAGATCTCCAAGATGCATTTTCGACGCGGGGGATTCCTCGACACCACGAGAGCGTCCTGGTAGGACTTTGCTGCCAATACGTCCACAAAGATGGCGGCAGCCAGGCAACAGGCGTATTGTACGGTAAGTCGATTCTGAGTCTTATCTAGCCTTGCATTTTGTAGGTAGCTGTGTTAACGAGATTTAGCTGCTCATGAGCGATGCATACTTACCAGGTAAGTCAAAAGTTGGTTCTCAACGATACTCAACGCTGATATCTTCGTTCAGGAGCTATAGTGCTTGCACACTCATTACGAGATAATGGTACCAAGAAACAATTGGCGGTCCTCGTCACTCTGGACAGCCTGAATGCCACAACCATCGAAGAGCTTAAGGTATACTCGGAAATCAATTGGGCAAGAGAAGCTGCTAATACTGGCATTCAGAAAGTCTACGACTGTATAATACCGGTCGACCGCATTACCAACAAATCTCCTGCCAACCTCTATCTCATGAATCGTCCAGACCTCTCCTCGACTTTCACCAAGATAGCCCTCTGGAGGCAGACCCAATTCGAGCACGTTGTATATATAGACGCAGATGTCGTGGCACTACGAGCTCCTGATGAGCTATTCATCGACCCTCCTACCTTCGCGGCCTCCCCTGACATAGGGTGGCCCGACTGCTTCAACAGCGGCGTCCTCTCCTTGAAGCCCAACATGGGTGACTACTACGCACTTTTGGCCTTGGCAGAAAGAGGAATAAGCTTCGACGGTGCAGATCAAGGGCTGTTGAATATGCATTTCCGTGACTGGCAGAGATTGAGCTTCGCCTACAATTGTACACCGAGTGGGAATTACCAGTATGTGCCTGCTTACAGACATTTCCAGAGCAGCATCAGCATGGTACATTATATTGGCAATGAAAAGCCCTGGATCGTTGGTAGAGAGTATAAAGGAGCAATTGGAGTCTATGAAGAGTTGTTAGGCAGGTGGTGGGCTGTGTACGATAAGCATTACAGAACACCAGTACGGTTCTCTAGACTGACGGTATTGGTACGATGCTGATGAGGCTTCATAGACCACGGCATACATATCGGGACAAGGACCAAAACAGCCAGAAACGGTACAACAGTATGTCAAGGGCGAAGCGACGAGCTCGGATTACGGATTCGCTTCGGTGGCACCGAAGACGGAAGAGCTCAAGGAGCCTGAAGCTCCTCTTCATACCTCTGAGCCGTTGCTGCCGGAGGAGACTGACCCAGCTGAGGACTTGCAGAAAGGCGAGGTCGAGCCTATCCCTAATCCTCAAGTGCGGCGCTTCTCTGTCGACTGGGACCCAATACAGTACGTACAAAGAGTAGCTTACATATGGCCATGAGGCAATACTAATCTATGTGTAGTCATGCACCACCAGCCAACTCTAGACCGGAAGCTCCCAACTTTCCCAACGAACAATACAATATGTCCGCAGACACAAGATTATTTCAGGCACCCAAGAACCCCGAGCCTCCCAAAGGCATGTACTATAAAGTCCCGTCAACACCACCCGTTTTTGAACGCCCAAAGCCAATCTTCCCATGGGAAACTACCGCACCGAAACCCACTCGCGTGTTCGCAGACGACCTGCCCTCCACTCCATCAGAAATAACGCCCTCAGTAACCACCGACGACGACGACGACGACCAGACGGAAACCATATCACCTCCGACTCCTACAGGGCCACCCGTCGCCACAATCCCCTACCAACGCACGAATGCATGGGACGAAATCCCAGAAATAGAACGCTACATCAGCAACCTCCCACAGAACCGCCGCGCCAAAGTACAAGTCCTTCTCAACAACGTAGCCGCCCAATCCAACACTGAAGCAGTTTCATCCCCCGGCCTCGAAGACGGCCCAACAGGACGAGACCGCCGCCCCTCAATGAAACTCACAGACTTTCCCACCGAAATTGAACGGCCTTCTCTCCCCGTCACCCCCGCTCCAGTCCACAGACTCTCCTTCTGGGGTGCCGAGCGTAACGCTGCAGGTGATTTGCCCGGTGCAGCAGGCGTGCCTGAACAGAGCGAGTGGGATCCAGTAGCTAAATTGCAGGAACTGTCGAGGAAGCAGTCGGAAGTATTGTCCCAAGGTCCCAGCAGCTCAGGCTCATCAAGGTCGATCCCAGACCGCGATCTGCCAGGCAGTGCGAGTATGCCTATGAGTGAGGTTAGGGAGGAGGGAGAGGCGACGGAGGAGCTGGCGGCGAGTAGAAGTGATCCAGATATGCCGAGTAGTTTCCAGACTGTTGATTATAGCCGAGGACATCCGGCGGAAGAGCAGAGGGGGAGGAGTATTGAGGTTGCGCCGACTGAGTCTTGAGAGGGGTGACTGACTGCTGATGGCCGTTCATTTCTTGAATACGAAATGAGGGGAAAAAGGGCGGGTTGGCACCGACTGAAACTTGAGAGCGACCACTGCCTGCCAAGCGCTATTCACACTTGGTATGCAAGATGAAGGGGCAGGCCGCTGAGGTCGCACCATTTTAATGTTGACAGGACTCGTTGGCTCCTCCATCATTTGCATGCATATCTACTGCGGTTCACTGCCAAAGAGTTGCATGCACTACAATTTCCTTTCGATCTTGCATCTTCACTGTTGCTCGTTTCGTTGTTGAATTCGCATTACGATTGATTGTTTTTTCTGTAGGCTTCGCATTTTGTTGTAATTAATACTTGCATATATGGGTGGCCACTATCGATTATGCGCCGAGACTGTATGAGCGATGGTTCGCTAGATACCCATCATTAGCTGTTAAATAAGAGATTGAGTCCCACAAAAGCCACGTCCATTGGTGTGAACGAAGTCACGGCTTGAGGGCACTGAAGGTTTTCGATAGCTACAAGCATCGGCGCTATGAGCTCCGTACTGCATCCTTCTACCAACAGTAGCCCTTCTCCTCACAAGAAGACCTCAATATTCATCTCCAACGTACTAACCGGATACTTCAACTCAAATTTCTCCAGCACACTCGGATGCAAAATCCCAAACACCCCAATCACCTGCTCTCGCCCTCCCATCCTCAAATTAATAGCTGCCGCATGCCCCGGCAAGAAGGTCTTATCATCAACCTCCGTAATCCAATACGCAGTCTCCCCCGCAGCCTTGCCCTTTAACCCTTCTTCGCTAGTCATGAAAGCGGATTTTAGCATTAGCATGACGCGATCCATGAGACCGTGCACGACTTCGAAACCGCTGTTTTTGCCTAGGAAGGCGGCGGCGAAGTGCCGCTCGTTGCGGGATTTACGTTCGAGGTGGGGAGCTTTGAAGGCGACGTCGCTTACTTCGAAAATTTTTATAGGGACGCTGTGGTGTTTGTTCTCACGTAGCGTCTTTAGCAGGCCAGGGAGCAGAGATGTTCGCACGACTTGGTACTCTGCTGTCTTTGGATTGGCGAGTCTGACGGCCGTGGTACCATCATCGATGCGGTTCAGATGGGAGAAGTTCTCGGCGTGCGAGCAGAGAATTAGGGGAAGCACTTCGGACCAGCCTGCCATTGCGGCTTCTAGCCGGACTATGTCGCTGAGTTTGTTAATGGCGAGGGGTTGGGCGACTGTGCCTGAGATCTCGGGGAAGGCGCGTGGGAGGCGGTTGAAGCCGTAGGCGATGGCTACGTCTTCCATAATGTCGGCTTGGTGGAGGACATCTGCGCGGGTTGGAGGGACGTGGACGTCTATGAGGTCGGGACCAGCGGATGAGGGAGAAGCGGTATAGGACATGCGTTTGAGGAGGGAGCAGATCTCATCGGCGGTGAGGGAGAGACCGCAGCAGGCGTTTATGTAGGATATTGATGCCTGGGTCTCTCGGGGCGTGAGGTCAGGAGCGATGCGGGACTGGTGGTTGTGAGGGGAGCGGATTTCGATGGGCTCGACTGTGAAGGGTTCCTCGGTGTACTGTGAGATCATGGAGACGAGGATGTTGTTTACTATCTCAGCTTTCGTCTTGTCCGTCGCCGTTATGTCGATGAAGACGTTGCGGGTTTTTGTGCTGATTTTGGAGTGATTGGAGTTAATTATTGGAGGCATTGAGCAGACTGTTCGGTTCGCGTCAAGAATTACGGGGTAGACTGGGGAGTCCCGTATGATGTGGAGGTGCCGTGAAAGGTGCTTGTCATTCTACTGAAATTGTCAGCCCCTTTACCTTCCAATAATTCGACTCGCGTGTTGGGTACCTCGTAAAACTTCATGAGCTCGACGGCGTTCATGGACTTTGTCTGGTTCAACGGGACAAATTTGATGTCTTCCGGCGGTAGTGCCTCATATGTAAAAGGTCCTTGTAGTGTATCCAGGTCGTGCGTCCCTATTGCCACAAGTGTTCGCTGTCGAGCCAAGTTCTGGTGTAGCTTGTCTTGTAGAGCAATGAAGGACTCGTATCTCGCTTGAGTAAATCTAACGTTCCTCAAGATCGCTCCGGAGACATATGGCCGAACTCTGGACGTCTGCAGATTGTTCAGCGCGATCCGAAAATCGTTGAGCTGCTGCCACTGACCGAGTCATGGCAAGTAAGGACCTCTAATTTTCCACTAGGAGGTGGTACCAGTCGATAGCTTGGCGACGATTGCTTCCCACGGAAAATGTTCAACATCAAAGATATACCCTCGAAACATAGCATATCATATCTGCTCACACAGCTCGGTCAATTGGCTGTTTCCTTGCATGCCGGGTGTGTCTGACCTGTTTGCTGGTATCTCAATCTTGAGCTGCGCTGGTTCTTGCTTGCCATTAATCACCGGTCGCTCGGTCGTTGAAGTCTGAGCGCTTCCTTAGCCAAGTTTGTATAGGCATAATGGGTTCGCTACGTACATCCTCGTCGAGCTCAATACCTATCAGCCGTCAGCATAATCCGCCTCTCAACCTCGTCTGCTCCTGCTCACCAAATTCGAAACATAGCTCATCGAATTCCTCAGTCGTGTAGCTAGTAATAGCAAACACATCAGCAACCCACAATTGTCTCACTTCGGTGTTCGTGGTCATTTACCTACTCTCGACCGAGGGCTTCAAAGAGCGCTGCTTTGTCTACCGATATGGTAGGCATTTTGGCGGCTCCTCGAGGGACTGAGGTATTTAGCGGAAGCGAGATACCTCTGCTGTAACAACTTAGAAGTTTGCGTAAAAGTTGTTCTTCACCAGGACACGCAGTCCAAAGGTTGACTCAAGGCCCAAAATAATTCGACGTCCGTAGGGCTGATAAATTGGCTAGGCGCAAAGCCTTACAACACCAACCGCGGGATTCCCTGCGTCAGATCAGCTACCAAGTAATGGAAGCACACGATATAAACGACCTCATCAACATCAATTGCCTATAACATAGGCTGACTCCCAGGTGTTACCAGAGTCTTCAATCGGAAAGGTCAGCTTTCCTGTTCCCCAACCTAGCGGTAACCAATAACGTCCGCCTACACCTTTCCCATGCATAGAATACCAGTGAAGGAGCTTCCCTTTCGATACTGGGACCTCGTGCTCAACTAACACTTTTTGATAGTCTACAAGCTTGTCTTTGATGCCCGTGTCCAGGAACAATCAGCTCTGACTTAACAGCGCTCGCGACGTCAACACGGCAACATACGCCCTTTTACGGAAATCGGCCCTCTGCTTCTCAGCGCCTGCGCACCTGATTCTTTTCGTGTAACATGGAGGATCAAGCACAGAATGACCCTCTCTTTCCCATCGCCGTGTTAATAGATGAGCTCAAGGTATTCTTTCAACCAATTTTCCCACTAGCCTCTGCTTCTGTATTCAGCTGTTAAGACATGGATTTCCACCAGCACGATGATGTCCTTCTCCGCCTTAATGCCATACACAGACTCTCGACAATAGCTCTAGCGTTGGGCCCTGAACGAACAAGGGATGAGCTGATTCCCTTCCTCGATGGTCAGTGTGCCCAAGGAAAATAGCTTCGTGGCCCCCAAATGGCTGCTAACGTGGTTGCAGAGTCCGTCGAGGACGAAGACGAGGTGCTAACTGCACTGAGTGATGAGCTTGGAGGCTTCGTCGAGTACGTTGGTGGTCCAGAGTTTGGGCACGTGCTCCTCTCACCTTTGGAAAACCTCGCTGGAATCGAAGAGCCACTAGTGCGGGAGAAGGCAGTGGAGTCACTGAACAAAATCTGCAAGGAGCTATCGCAACAGAAAGTCGAAGACTTCTTCATCCCCCTCGCTGTCCGCCTCTCAAAAGCCGACTGGTTTACCTCGAAGATCTCCGCTACTGGACTCTACAATGTCCCCTACAGCAAAGCTACACCCCCATCCCAGGAAGGTCTTCGGCAGCAATTTACACAACTCGTGCATGATGATACCCCCATGGTTAGACGGCAGGCCGCGAACAACCTTGCCAAATTCGTAAAAGAGATGCCCCCTCAGATAGTCATTGACGAGATGATACCATTATTCCAGCACTTAGCAGGCGACGACCAAGACAGCGTTCGCCTGTTGACGGTAGAAATTCTGATCGCGATCGCGGAGGTAATTCCCAAAGAGCAGCAAACGAGTCATGGGACGCTCTTGACAGCACTACGGAGTCTGTTCGAGGACAAGAGCTGGAGAGTCAGATATATGGTAGCAGATCGTTTTGAAAAGGTAATATAAGATTACTTGGCTATGGGGCATGAGAGAGGCTGACTTTTGGCTCGTATAGATTGCAAAGGCTGTAGATGAAGAGACTGTGAACCGCGACCTAGTCCCTGCGTTCGTAAAGCTCCTGAAAGACACTGAAGCTGAAGTACGTACCGCTATAGCCGGACAAATTCCTGGTAAGGAGTCATTTTCCTAGACAATCATAACAGGCGGGATTGCTAATTTTGATAGGATTTTGCAAGTTGCTAGATCGCGAGACCTTGCTTAACGAAATCATGACGAGCATTGAAGACTTGGTGTCAGATACATCGCAGCACGTGCGTGCTGCACTTGGGACACAGATCAGCGGTTTAGCACCAATTTTGGGCAAAGAAGAGTAAGCAATCATGGCCCTGCTGTTCGTCGTCTTTGATTGACAGCTGTTTAGGACCATTGCACACCTCCTCCCTATGTTCCTGCAGATGCTCAAAGACGAATTTCCTGATGTACGATTGCATATAATCTCAAAACTTGAGCTCGTTAACAAAGGTAACACCCGTCATTATTCGCATGCTAAATATCGCTGAACATATCTAGTCATCGGCATTGAGCTCCTGTCCCAATCTCTGCTTCCTGCAATCGTTCAGCTGGCCGAAGATAAGCAATGGCGTGTTCGGTTGGCGATCATCGAGTATATTCCACTGCTCGCTGGTCAACTAGGAGTGCAATTCTTCGACGACAAGCTCAGCACTCTATGCATGAGCTGGCTTGGCGATACCGTCTTTTCGATAAGAGAAGCCGCCACAAAGAATCTTAAAAAACTGACTGAGGTCTTTGGTGTTGAATGGGCGAGCGACGCGATCATTCCCAAGGTGACGGCTATGGGCAAACACCCCAACTATCTCTACCGAATGACCACGTGCTTTGCGATATCGGTATGGCTTCAAAACGCTTCACACTTGCTTTCCATGTTGCTGATCCCTATATTCAGACCCTCGCACCAGCAATAAATCTTGAGGTCATCGAAAAGTCTATCCTGCCCATGATGGATAAGCTAGTCTCCGACGACATTCCAAATATTCGCTTCAACGTCGCCAAGTCATACACAATACTTATCGACATCCTGAAGCGCTTGCCTGCAGAAGGAACCATTTTCGATCTTGAGAAGTCGGGTCAATCGCTTCAGCCCTCCTCCGCTGGCCAGCATCTCATCCAGCAAAACATCCTACCAAACCTTGAAAAGCTCCAGCAAGATGACGACGTAGATGTGAGGTATTTCGCGACAACGGCTGCCCAGAGCATAGAAGGCGATCAGATGGCTACATCGCCGTAATCGTGAGCTTTACGTATGTAGCTTTGCTCTTCATTTCTAGGTTCATTGGGTTTTAGACGCATCCTGTGATACCTACATAAATCATTGACCAGTCTTTGCATCCACTCAAATTGATTGCGCCTCATTGCGTTATGCTACTGCTGCTCTACTTAGAGTATCCGCACTCGCTTTCTCTATGCCAACGTCGCTCTGTCCTGGGTATTTCCAACACAAAACGATCCACAAAGCACCCGACGTCCACATCACATCCCTCCTGAAAAATTCCCTCGTCCCTGTCCCTGTCCCTGCCCCTGCCCCTCCTGTATTGGCACCACACCCTCCCTCGTCATCTCCGCCCGATCCTGGTATGTATCCCAAATCTCCTCCACCACCCTCGCATTCAACCCCGGGAATCCGTTAGCCCCTAGATACTCAGCAATGAGCTCAAAGGGCCAGGCTCGCGCACACAAGAGGACTTGACGGATTAGCACCTGAAGCGAAGGCTGAGGCCGGGGCCGAGGGGCTGGTAGGCTGCCGAGCGGCTGGTAAGGCTCGAAAGGTACAGATCCGTAAGTTGGAGGCTGGTGAACTGGGGCTCGAGCTGGGGCATGTGCATTTTGTCGGCTGGCTACCAGAGATTGCTGAGGTTGGTGAACTGGGGCTCGAGCCGGGCCATGTGTGTTTGGTTGGTTGGCTACTAGAGATTGCTGGGGTCGATGGGATTGATGAATTGGGGCTCGAGCCGAGACAAGTGCGTTCGCTCGGTTGTCTACTGGATATTGCGGAAGTCGATGGGGCTGGTGTAAACCGGGCGTAGGAAATTGCGGCTGGTATGGTGCCACACGAGGTAAGCTATGCTGTTGACCTCTGCCCACTGAAAGTGGCATTTGCTGGCGAGGCTGATCGAACGGCAAGCCATGGTGTTGGGGCATTGTGCGCGTGGGAGGTGGTGCTGGCCCGTATGGAGACACGTATTGTGAGGTGTTTGCAGGATTCTCGCGTGTTAACGGTGTTGATTGCTGATTTGCATACCATACTATCCCATCTAACAGGCCGACTGGTGCTGAGTTTGAATTATTGTTCGATGGGTTTGTGACCGGAACGATGCGAGCTGGGCGTTCCAGAAGAGCAGGATCATTTTCATCTACGTCCTCGAGGTCGATAATTGGTGTGCGTCCAGGCCGCTCGTTCTCTTCTGTGTGCTCGTCTTCTGTGTGCTCGTCTAGGTTGGTAAGATCGATAACCGGTATATCTGTAGGTGGAGGCATATTGTTTGTTTATTTATCCGGTTTGGGCTTGATACCCGGGTGCACTGGCATAGGTGGTGAGCTTGAAACAGTTGAAGGCCGGGATGCAAATGATAAGAAGCCTGTGTTGATTAGAATCTTACAGTCCGAACACGGATACGAAGAGTGAATGCTGAAATTTCAAGCCAATTTGGCATGCCTAGAACAGAATCGATTGCCATCTTTTGTTCGGACCTGTGAAACGAGGGCATGCTTGGTATGGAAGTAGAGTACAAATAGTGTTTTGTGATGCCATCTATGCAAGCCTGGACATGCTGAGCAGAAAGGATTTTAAGCCACTTCTCTACGTCCGAAAGTCCTTCCGTGCATTCTCGACTACCCCTTTTCTCTTCGTCCCTGTTAGTTCCCTTTAATCAGAATCGTAGAGACAAGGCTTTCCAACATCTATTGCTCAGTCTGGAAGTAGTTGAGCAAGATGCTTCTCTCTTGGCTCTCCTCACCCCAATCCCTCACCACAACGCAAGAACAATTAACAACCTTTCTCGCATTGCCTTCACGATCGAGCACACCTATACCATCCCAATCAGCTTCCCACCCATAGACTTGCCCAGTAGAAAGCTGTCACTCACACAACCCAGCCCATTCCCCCAACATCTTCCCGTCCGGCACCTTAATCAACGGAATCCCATGCTCCCCACAAAGCGCCACCACCAACTTCTTATACGCCTCCTCCTCACACCCTTCATTGAGGACACACATATGCGCCTGACGCCGATCAAGCGCTTTGCTAGCTTCGCGAAGACCGCGGGCGAGGCCGTCATGGATGAGCGCGAGCTTGAGGACGCCTTTGAGGGCTTCGAGGACGGTCATTTGGGAGCTGCCGCCCGCTGGGGTGTCTGCCGGCACGCTGGGCTCTTCCGCCTCGGCGACGGGCGAGGCGGGCTCTTCTCCGTCCGACTGGGTTGTGTTAGTAGATGCAGTGAGACGTGGGCATGGGGTGAGGGCAGTGCGAAGGCTAAGGCAGTGGGTGTCAAGGGTAATAAGGGGATGGACGGCGTACCATTTTGACTGAGTGTGTATTTAGTCAGTGTAGGTTGTCGGATATCCTCAAAGAGCGTGGTTGTTTCAAACGTGGATGTAGCAGTCCATGTCTTCGAGAAGCTCTCAATGTTTGATGTCGTGTGCAAAATCTCGCTTAAATTTCCGCGGGTCCTATGCCTAAGAATATTTGAAAGTCATATTGGCAACTGAAAGTAAGACACGGCCTGAACATTCCTTTCCCAATCTTTACAGGAATCAACAGTCGCGGTAAATCCAAAATGGCTTTTTAGACTACAAGCTATTGTCGACAGCTTTGTTACTTTAGATGTTCACAACCATCCTCAATATCAACTATCCACTTGAATTTACCACCACGGCCACTATGTCAAGGTGCTAGAATGCGAGAGATGCAGGTTAATTGAATGACAGCCTTTTAAATCTCAGAAGCGAGGATTCAATCTTGCCTGCTGGCGTCAATGTGTTGTATCGAGGCTTAGCTTTTTGCATAGAATAGACATTTGTAGTTCTGCATGCTACAACGAGTGTAGCCACTACCTTACTCACGCCAGAGATTGAGCGGATTGGTATACCAGACCAGAGCACCACGCTAATGCATGCCAAAAGCTATACCGAACCCTTGGGCGACAAGCCACGTCACTGCATCTCGACTTCCATCTCCTGCCTTATACTCGAAGTGCTCTTCCGAGGCTCATCGCCCTTGCTCTTGCTAAGTCCAATTCCTCCAAGGCCAGCTGTCAAGGCAGATAAGCCAGAAGCATCTCCATTGGGTAGCGTATTACCGGGCGCTCCAGCTCCAACAGCAGAATGTGCTGTCTCGACACCAGTGAGTACCGTCGAATCGCCAGTGTCACTCTCTCCATCAGTTCCAGCATGAGCAAAGAGTCTTGGAGGACCATTCATCTCGGCATCCGTCCGGCCAAAGAGCTCATTCCACCACCTCAGCTGGCCGCTTCCTGGTAGTACGAGTCGTTCCTTGCCGCGTACGTTATCATCGATCATTTCGTCATATCGGTCATTCATAAATTGCTCTTTCCGCGAAATGAAGTAATCCCAAACACTTCTCGTCTTCTCGCTAACACGAGCCTCAACGCGCTCTTTCTCGTTGTTGTACAGGAAAGTCCCGTATTGACATGAGTACAAGTGGTAAAGAAGGCGTCGCAAGAATCTCTCGTTGAACTCAAAGCGAGTAGGATGGCGGTACAGCAGCTGGTATGTAGCATCAAGGAATTGATGGAACACTGGGCTAGTCTCCTTGACTTTCGTGGTATTTTTCTCGGTTTCTTTGCCAGCAGGAATGGCTTTCCTTGACGTCGGAGAGCCCAGATCATAAGGCTGCAACTCACCGTCGGAATCAACAATTGAGTCTCGACTCTTGTTATCCTTGTTAAAGAAACCTTTGGCGCTCAGGAGAGCATTCTCGAGTGCTTGGCCTGCTCCACTGCCCTGTCCAGGCAACCCTGGTTGTTTGTTGGTATCACCGCCTACGCGCTCATTTTCGATGTTAAACCACTTCTCGCTCGAGAGGTATCCAGATCGATGCGCGAATTGGTGGCCAAATGAGAGCCAATCTTTCTCGACAAGAACGATGAAGCCCTCCAGAGTGCGGTAATAGGGGTCGAGACAAAGTTGACTCAGAGCACTAAGCTGACTAGTCCGGTCCCATCCGTCTGAACAGTGTATTAGCACATGTGAATGCTGAAGCGCCACCTGTCTGGCGATGATGCCGGTTCCATCAAGAAGGCCACCGATGTGTTTCAACCAGTTGCTCTTCGCTAAAGCTTCTCTATTGGGCGCCAACGGCGTCACGTCCGATTCTTTCAGTGTATCAATGACTTTCTGGAGCGAATCTCTCATCACGTGAATATTGTCAATTCCCAAGTAAGCCTTGGTTGCGAAGCGGTAATTGTCCATATTCTCAGAGCCCAGTCCTACCGCCTGCATAGCCAATGCATTCACAGTCGGTCGGGCGTCGACAATCAGGTTGTGTTGCTGGGCCCCATATATCTTCGGCTCATCTGACTTCTCATCGCTGCCGGTACGGTTTATTATCTCATCTTCAAGGGTTTCTGCATCCGTAGGGGGAGGATCCGAACTCGTTGGCGCGGGATTCGTTGGCGCAAAGTCTTCTCCTTCGGATCTGAGCGACTGTGGACTTCGAGGTCTTGAAGAGGGCTCTGAGTTGTTCGGATCTGAATGAGAAGTTGAAAAAATTGCCAGGAGCAGTTTCTCATCTTGTATGCTTCTATTGCCTTTGATCCCTACCAGAGGCTGGGCACAACGGGTAATCGAACAGTTGTTGACGGGGTGTAGATATGTCAGTACTGGTAGCCGTACTCGCGAACGATATTTTCCGGCGTAGTTAAGGGTATTGTCTGATATCGCCGCGGGTACAGGCAGAAGGGCAGGATATGTAGGTGAGAACTGCATATCTGGTGAGCACCCGCCCTATCACCTTTAAGCTTGCCGACTTACACCATAATCCGTATTGACTCTTGATATCCTCCAGGCTCTACCCGTACCCTTCTCACTGATCCCAAGCCTCTTCCATTCTCTCCGCGCATCATAGATTGTCCACCCATTGACGTCTTTCTCCGGCTGCTGAGGCTGATACATGAAAGCATACAGCTTCTCTATCTTCCCTAATTTAACCGTCCACGCCTTTATGCTATCATAAACATCTCGCGCCTTCTTCTCATCCGTAAAACAAAAGCAGACAAAGGTAAAGTCCCTACATCTTAGTCGCATTGAGGATGGTAGATGTGATGCTGGGGGCGACGGTCGCAAAGTACACGTCTGTATGATTGGGTAGGTAATCCATAGCTCTCGAGGCCTTACTTTGACGTCGTCGGTTGTGGCAGGTGGGGTATGGCAGAAGATGAGGTGGTGGGGCGTTAGGTGGAGGGTTCCTTCGACCTGCTCGCCTCTTCGGACGAGCTTGACGTCGTCTACCTGGGGATGGTAAGCTGGTGTCGCAATACTCGTTCGTAGCGTAAAACCACCTTAGCAATCCGTGTTCTTTCCATCGCAGCTCAGCGCTTTCAAGCCATTCCTGGTATTTGCGGGCGTACGGTCGCTGTACTAGGAAATCGTAGAAAGTTGTGGTCTGTCGCTCGAAAAGCCAATCAAAAGACAACCAGGTCTGCTAAGATAGGGACGAGTGCCTCATTGGGACAATGCAGCCAATTTCTGGTGCAATTCCCTTACGAGCTGAGCCGTTTGGCAGCAGGCGTCATCCCTTGAAGATATCGTCCTCTTCATACGAAGCGAGCCGAGCCCACACACTTCGGCCCCACTAAGAATATCAATCCGCAACTTCAACAAACGAGCCTCTTCTCAAGCTTCCAACCCTCCACTATACCGCAATCATGGCCACTGCACCCGGAGCCTCGATCTCGAAGCGTAGGAAGTTCGTCGCCGACGGTGTCTTCTACGCCGAGTTGAACGAATTCTTCCAGCGCGAGCTGGCAGAGGAGGGATACTCAGGTGTCGAAGTCCGTGTCACGCCCACTGTGACTGATATCAGTACACCCCATTAGGCAATCTCTCCTCTTCTATCGCTTTTCTAATGTTGGTCCAGTCATTCGCGCAACACACACTCAAGAAGTCCTCGGCGAGCAAGGGCGTCGCATCCGCGAGCTCACATCCCTCATTCAAAAGCGCTTCAAGTTCCCTGAGAACTCCGTCTCCCTCTACGCCGCCAAGGTTCAGAACCGTGGTCTCTCTGCCGTCGCTCAGTGCGAAAGCCTCCGCTACAAGCTACTCAATGGATTGGCTGTGAGGAGAGCCTGCTACGGTGTGCTGAGGTTCATTATGGAGAGCGGTGCAAAGGGATGCGAGGTGGTGGTATCTGGAAAGCTACGAGCTGCCCGTGCTAAGAGCATGAAGTTTACTGTACGTGCTGCGGGCGCTTAGGGTACAGGGGAAGGAAATATACTAATTGAAGTAATCAGGATGGCTTCATGATCCACTCCGGCCAGCCCGCCAAAGACTTCATCGACTCCGCGACCCGCCACGTCCTCCTCCGCCAAGGTGTTCTCGGCATCAAAGTCAAAATCATGCGCGGCTCAGACCCAGAAGGCAAATCCGGCCCTCAGAAATCTCTACCAGACTCCGTCACCATCATCGAGCCAAAGGAGGAGCAGACGGTCGTGCAGCCCATGAGCCAAGACTATGGCGCAAAGGCAGTGGCTGCGCAGCAAGCGGCTGAGCAGCAGAGGTTACAGGAACAGCAGGAGCAGGGTGGAGAGCAGGGGGAGGATAAATTTGGGCAGGAGTAGGGGGCTGAGATGGGAATGAGTGTGATGACGAGGAGGTGGCCGCTGTGAAAGGAACTTGCTGGTCGTGTATCTTGAGAGCTCGAGATTGGCATCATCTGCGTTCATAGGCTCAGCAGAAACAATTCAAGCTTGCAAATGATGTTCCATGTGCCGTTTTGCTTGAGGTAGGTGGATGTCATTCCAGGCTTCTGCGTAATCACTTTGAATGTCTTTGATGGTCGTGGATGTGCACACAAGATATTTCGTAAAGGGTCATTGATTCAAGCAATATGTGCACGTCTCGCTTTCGCTCTGACAACAGGGTAATCTACAACTCAACACGAGCTCAGCCATCCAAGCCCGAAATCGTCCCTAGCTTCAGCAACACGCTGTAAATAGGATCTTCTGATATACTCCTTATGCAGTCCTGTACACTCGCATTATCGAAATCCATTCGTCATATTTCCATTCATAACAGGGCTCATTGCCTCCTGCTTGACCGCGCCCTCTGCACCAGCGGGCCTGTCCACTGTTCCACCTCTTCCAAATGGAAACTCATGTAGCACTATGGCTCGGGTCTTCAATTGCAGGCCAGTCAAGTGCTGGTGCCTCGGTACGATATCCATAAAGTCAGATAACCTGAGCCAGAAGACCGGTTTGAGGGCGAAGAACTTGGGGCGAGTTTCGCCGTCGAGGCTGAAGACTTCCTCGGGGCTGAGCAGAGCGAGAGGAGTTGCTTGGGACATGGGATTGCGGAGCTGGCGCCATAGAGACCCTTGGTGGTCAATGCTGGCGGGGATACGGGTCCAGGCTGTATCTGTATCGGGTGTCAGGGTATTTGCATATGATGTTGGGGGGACAGGGACTTTACACTGCGAGAGCCCTAGATCTGTGATAGCGAGTATCGGCGCCCCTTGTATGTTCGCAATCCACCTCTCTTCGGCAGCTGTCGGATCATAGTACCTTTCAGGGTCAAGCTCTTGAGTCGTCACTGTCCGCAATGGCAGCCATTTGGTGATCTCCTTTGCGGTCTTTGCTTCCTCGGGGCGCAGCTCAGCAGCTCTTCTCAAGCCATTGGGTAGAGACGCCCGACGTAGACGCTCCTCATTTTCTTGTTCTCTGATGCGGCGTAAGCTCTCGCGCTCTTCTTGTTCACGGCGTCTTCGTTCCTGGTCCTCCTTCCGCCGTTTCTGTATCTCCTCATCGCGCTTTTTCTTCGCTACACGAGCTTCCTCTTCTTCTCGCTCCTGTTGCAGCTGCTTTTCAGCTTGCCGTTGGGCCTCGACGCGGGCTTCTTCCTCTTCACGAGCAATACAAGCCTTGCTTTCAGCTGCTTCTCTCTCAGCGCGAGCGCGGGCCTGAGCCTCATGTTCAGCTTGAAGCTGCTTTTGCTTCTCAGCTTCGAGTTTTGCGAGCCGTTCTTCCTCTTCCCTCGCAGCTTGACGATCACGTTCCCTCTCCAAATTTTCATGACGAAGCTTGTCTTCATCAACCTGTCTTTGTGCTGGCGTATCCTCTGAACCGGGTCGCCTTTGAAGGGCTTGGTCTATACTGGTAACAGGCGAGATCATTGCGGAATCAGGTCGAAGGTCAGTGGGAGATTTGGTGACAGGCGAAGCGACGTTGCTACCCATGAATGCCACAGGCGCAGTTCCTTGAGAAAGGGTAGGAGATGCAACAGTACTCGAGCTTGCTATCATGTTGGCTACCATAGCAGGTCCAGGTCGAAAGAAGTGGTCGTGGTCTGGATCAATCGCATTGCCCGGAGAGTCAACTTTCTGTCGCTTCTTTTTCTTGACGGGGTCAATATTCACAGCTGGATTAGACCTGCTGGCTTGAGGACTAACGCTCATTCGATGACGCTTCTTGCCAGGTTCACCCTTGACGTGTGATTGCTCTTCCGATGTAAAATTTGCTGTAGACTCGGAAGCATCGCTTGACCTACGCTGTATATTGTCATCTCCATAAACTGAGTCGCCGGACTTGCGTTTGAGCTCTAGTGAGGCCTCAGCAGCAAGGCTGGCCCTCCGCTCGTTACCAGACATTAGTCTGCGCTTAGGTTTGAGGCTGTGTGCGGGTTTGACGGTGAGGTGTTCTGCATCAGCACCAGATCTGCCCCCCTTTGATTTCGATTTTGGTGGTCCTAATGAATCCCTCTCCCGATCTGAAGTATCGGTGGACGAAACCTTTTTTGTGAATTTTGCATGTGCATGTGAATGCGAATTCGCATCGGGAAGCAGCGAGTCATCCTTGTGTGTTTCGCGTCTGACTAGATCAGGTGATTCTTCTTCCTCTAGATTCATGGGTCTCCTTGCCTTCCGCGCCTCGTGTGGAGATGATGACGGCTCAGAAGTTTTTGTTGAATCTGCCCGTTTAGTCCGTACCTTGCGAGGGGAGTTGCTGTTGCTCTTCCGACCTCCACTGTGTTTGTAATTGTCATAGGCTTCTTTGAGCATTTCAACCTCGTCTTCCCACTCGGATCCTTTTCTTTCTCTAGCAATCTCATAGTATGTAAGGGCTTTGAAGAGCCGCCTCGTAGGATCGAAGCCAGGCTGTTCTAACAACAACTTGATGATACTAGCGTTGCCTCGTCCAATCGCTGCAAGCATAGGAGTGTTGTATCCGAGCTTGTACTCTCCTGAGCGTAAAGGCTCCGGATCTGGGTCTGGTTTTGCGATAGCCAGTAACAGTCCGAGTACTACTTCATGACCACCTCGCGCTGCTGCGAGGACGGACTCCGTGTCGGCTTCTGGGCGCATCTTGAGGATGTGATCAACGATGTTCAAGTCTCCTTTGCCAGCAGCATCACGAAGTCTCGCTGGGGTAGCGTTGACCCAGAGAAGTGCATCGTCGGTCGGTTGACTCCTTGCAGTCCTTCTCCTCGCTCCTGGACCTGGTGGAGGTGGACTTCGGGTGCTGTGGACAGGGCTTGTACCGGTCATCTCCACGTCCCGCAAACCTGTATTGTGTTGCCTGCTGTGGTCTTCTGAAGGTCTTCGCAACAATTCCTTTTCCTTCTTGCTCGCTAAAAGCGCTGATCGTATTCCCTCGCCATCTTCATCATCTTCGGGGACTAGATCTAGAGGCTCTCTCCCCCTCGCATTTCCGATTCGTGGATCAAGGCCAGCTTTTAAAAGTATCTTGACTACCTCAACGTGTCCGTTCTCCACAGCATCGATGAGAGGAGTGTCCTTGTCGATGTTCTTGCAGGTGATGTCACATCCAGCGTTCAAGAGGAGTCGAACAATCTCTGTGTCTCCCTCGAGGGCGGCGATCTGCAAAGGTGTATTCCCTGCGTTATCCGGTACGTTAAGATCCTGTGGGCGATCCTTCAACCATCGTTCAACTTCTACTGCGTCTTGAGCACAAGCGCGTGCAAGCAGTGTCCGCCCATTTCTATCTCTATTCTTCTTATGCGATACTATTTTGGCTGGTGACATGGCGTTGTTATCGGTAGAGGCAAACCTTTGTAGGTGGTGGTGACTATGTACTGAGCTGCTATCGTCCGACTCAAGATGAGTGTCTTCAGAGGCCTTCCTTTGAGGTTCGACGTGTAGTGCCGCAGGGGCTTTCCTTCGCTTCGTCACCCCCGCATGAGGCAGAATTGGCTGTATTGATTGTCCTCTGATGTTGTGTTGAGGTGGAGTTTCTGATCGGTGGGTGGAGTCATCGTAGTGTGTTGCACTTCTGGTATCGCGTCGCTTTCTTGCACTCACCCGCTCAGTGTCACGATCACCCTTGCCTTCCTGGTGGGAATGATGGCGTGTCTTCACGCTGGGTCTTTGTTTGTTGGCTCTTCCATGTTGTTGTTGTTGTTGTTGCGCCACGTCGTCGAAGGGTGGCGATGACCGGGACCGATCAGAAGCGGCGTTGGAGGCCTTGGAAGAGTGTGCCTCTTGCACTGGGGATGAGATGGTGGAGCTCAGATTACTCGAAATTCCGCCTTCAGGTAGGTCGCTGGGAGGGTCTTGTGTCGTCCTTTTCCGTTTCAGCGACGGCTTGCGACTGCTAGATTCCTTGCTGCCTTCACTTTGTTCGTCCTTCGTATTTCGTGAATCCTCTGATTTCCCTTCCACGACTGTTTTGGCTTCATCCACGTCTACCAGTTCCGCGGCTTTGCTCTTCTTATGCTCTTGGTCCTCCTCTTTGCCAGACAAAACGACTGTCTCGGCCTCAGAATCGCTCTTGTCAACACTTGGATCCCCATGGCTACGATCTGCTAGGATTCCATTAGTCACTCGGACCACCGAAGATGCTGGAGAGCCTCGAGACACGGGCGCAGTCTTTACAGTGTGCGACCCATTCGCTGGATCTGGCTGTGTTCCATTTTCGCCAGTGTTGTCAGGCTTCGATATCGAGGTATCATTGCTCATCTCGACCGCTCTCTGAATTTCGCTTGAAGTGTTCCCATGGTGGGCCGTTGTGTCTTTCGAGTCTTGTTGCCTTGTCTTATGCGCAGACAAGCAATCAATCGTGTTCTATATTCAAGGTGGGCCTATTGGCGCGCTGAGTCGAACCCTATTATTTTAGAGCCTCTTTCAATTGATTTCGACAACGACAAGTAGAGAAGAGTCGCCAGAGAATGGATTGTGAAAGATTTTTGAGAAGGTTGAGTAAGGTAACCTGTTGCCGGTCGCAATCACTTCTGGGGCCAAAACGGCTTCCTTCTCTAGCAAAGACAGGGATGCGGCCTTGGCGGGCTACCCCACTCCTTGTTCCATGCATCGATGTTCATAATCTACCCCTTCATATCAACATCGGTGAGTACAGGATTTTGCCATCTTCTGAAATCAGAGCTAAGTCGATAGCGAGGCTGCGAGATGTTCTCTACCTCCTTCTCGTTGTGCAACCTATCTATGGTCTCGCGTCGCCTTCGGTGGCTTCCCAGATCCTCAAGGTTCGTACAAAAGGGGCACATCAACATAGAGCAGAATCATTCTGGAGAATGAGGATATGGAGTTCAGAAAAGTAGATGTTCACAAGGTTGAAAAGGGTGTTGGACTTGTACGCACACGGAAACACGTTGAAAAAGACGAAGGCCCCTTACAAGGATCCAATGAGACCAATCATCTCGTTACTATGTACTCGTACATACCCGAATTAGTTGGTGGCCGCTCCATGGACGACTCTCCCTACGCGTCAACGTTGACTACTTGGTTTTGACGCGGCCCATTTCCGAGAAGAGATCATATTGGACTACATGAGTTGCCTGCCCTGTTCTCACATCAAAGACGTCGCAGCCCTCTCTTGCGGCGTTCGGAGGCGTGTATACTGTATTCGTCAGGTATTTGGCGCGAGCAGCAGGTATTAGGGAAACTTACGGTGTAAGGATATAGCGTACTCCGTGGGATGGGGATTCGAGACTTTGTGTAAGCCATGCTGGACCATTTATTAACGGACTCATTATTAGGCCCGAGAACTTACACTGTCGGAAATGTACGTGACCTCGTCTCGAAACAAGATCGATTCTTTTCTAGGTCGCAGAGGTGAGAGGTGGCCTTCCTCTACGGCCTTGCGATCTGGCCAGTCATATTGGGTCTCTCTCAATGATCCTTGGAGCATCTGACCTGAACTTAGCACATTTGTTTCCACATTTGTCAGGATCTGTACCTTCATGATGCAGTGGGATCCAACGTGGTCATGGATCGGGCTTTCTTTGCCAGGAGTCCACACAAGGATGAGCTTACGCAGATGGTCAGTTTCCATGCTGAGTGTTATTTATTTCGATCCTTGCAACCTACTAGATTGTACTTGCCATCCCCAGGGTCCACGAGATTCCTCGTGAAACACTTTTTGTGATCCGTGTGTGCATACTCGTTCCAGTCTTGGTCGTTGGAAGTGTAATCTGTCATTGATTTGATGATGCGTTTCGGCTCTATATCTGAGAAGCTCACACATGGGGATCCTGCCAGGGTTTCGCCCAGATTCTGTGCCAGATGCTGGAAAGTGTCAAGTCGCTGCTTTGGTGTAGCCATCGAGCTCTGACTGACGTCTGGTGAAATTGCGATAGGCATGGTCAACGAGATTTGGGGTGGCTAGACCTACGATGTCCTATTGCTTCGAAGAGAACCTATCTTCTGGAAGATGAAGATAACAAAAAATTCGAAAATATTTAGGAAGACAAGCGTGCACGAAGGAGGGACGTGGAAGCCTATGAAGTCTGGGCTGCGGTCCGGATCGCCCCGTTTGAAAGGAACCATGTGCGCTTCGCGCCTGACCAAAAACAAAGAAAGCTTTTGCAAGAAGCCACCCTCGAAGAACAGCGTGTACTATTCGATGTCACATGTTTCGACGTTTGTTGGAGAATCGTCTGCGTACTATCTCAATTGATGTACAAGTCACTGCGAGTAATGCAGACCTTTTTTGCTTCTCGTTCTACGCTACCTCCTCTGAGAGCGGATTGTCGGTCTTGGGATTTTAAATGACGTTGCCAGTAAGCTTCGCTGTCGTATTCAGAAAGGCACGTTCGTTGTCAGCACACAAGTTTCCGACGCCGACCATATCCGTTCCTCCAACCCAAATCGTAAAATTTCCAACCCTATACTTTTCCCTCAGATATAAAGCGTTCCACAACCCTACCGCGACACCTTCCAACAGAATCCAAGTCATTCTGTGGCCAGGAGTGGACCATGCCTCAACAAAGGCGCCATGACGCTGGTTGTAAACGAATGGATCTTCACCAGGGGGAAGAGGGCCGTCGCCTTTGATTGCCATGACTTTTTGAACGAATAAATACACGGAATGGATGGCAAGCGAATAGCCCCTGGATCAAGAGGTTGGTGTAGGGTAAAGTGGATTGAGGTACTGAAGTGTCGCAGTCACTCAGCCTTGTATAGTCTACCTTGTGCGACGCTCTGGCTTCTTACATCGTGCCGGGGATCTGATCGTCAATGACCTCCGCGGCTCCAACGCTTGCCTTATTAAGCACTGTTGGGACATCCGAAAGCTCTAGCACAGATGTTCCGCCCGGGGCTGCTTATTCCGTGATTGGCGTGGCCGAAGATAGCAGGCTGCATTGTGTCGGTAGGAATAATGGCAGCAGCAGGCAGGTCCACATGGTGGAGCTGCTTGCTTCTTGAAGAGAATTGTACGACAGAGGGTAAGAATCAGTAGTCAAAGAGACATGGCTCAGACTCCTGTTAACAACAATGGTAAGTAAATTTGGCGCAAGTACGGACGTATCCACCACGATATCAAAAAGTCAATGTTCATTTTAGATGCACGATACGGTGATCTACAGGCACACAAAGGCGCTTGGACAGGATCTACGCCTCCTTCTGCAGATGGATGCAAAAGTGTTCTTCGTCATATAAAAAGATATGCTGGAGATGGTCGGAGGTACAGCCAATTTTCGCACTCCAGCAAAATTCTCCGCGTATCCCACGCTTCCAAGCGGCTCAAATAGCTTCCAACCCGGGATATGCCCACAGTAAGTGGGGTGAAGGCGCCTTTAGAGGCAAATGATCCACAGCTATCGGGGCATTTCGACCCAATAGAAATATATCTGTGTACAGAGTCGCCAAAGGGCGTAAGCCGTCCCACCAGCGTGTGCATATGGACTTGGTCGATCAATGTTATCATCAAGCCGCAGACCTCGCAAAATATTATTCGCCATCCGCGATGACACCAAACTCCTCGTTCGTCCAATCAATTCCCGCCACAATCCTGTTTACTCCAATTCCACCCATCGCCTCACCACAAGAAACCCTCCCATAACCCCTCAAGAATCCGCGCAAGCTGCACATAGTTGGCAAACGCAGACGCAGCATCCACAAACATCGCGATCGCACGAGCCACTACAATCGACCTGCCCACAGCATTTGAAGAGGGCGACGCAGAGCTCGAAGAGACTACGCCCACCGGATAGACCGTTTGGATATGTAGGTTCACCACAAAATCGGCAAGCAGTACAGCAGGAGTTGCCAGCACATTCCAGGCACGAACGGTAGCTCTCTAGTTCTTTCTGTTGCAGAGAGATGGTCTGGTGTCAAACTTTGGTGTTGTGGCTAGTGGAGACCTTGAGGTTGTGAGTGTGCTGATGTCTTTGCTGCTGTACGGTGGTAGGAGGGGTTCAGGTGTTTGATACCCATAGTCCTCAAACTTGAATGGAAGTGATGACGTTGAAAGACTATGATGAGTTCTTGATACTTGGTCTTCCGCATATAATGCCCCTGTCATCCCGTCGGCTTTCCTCTTCGCGTGAGTTTTGCAGATTTGTATCGCGCTGGGGGAGCGGCCGGGGTGAGGATTCTCGATATCGACACTGGTCTTTGGCTGTTCTGCATACAGTGCCCGTTTTACCCCATCGGCTTTCTATTTCGCGTGAATTTTGCATATTACTATCGCGATGGCGAGGCGGCCAGGGTGGGGATATTCCATATTGATGCTTATCAACGTTCTGTCCTAATTATCTTACAGCACTTTCCTGGCATAGATCTGAGATCTGATATGAGATTGGATCGGGCTCCCTTCACGGCTTAAGCTTTTGGCTTGCGAAGAGAAAGCTTGGTGGTGGAGAAGTTGGGCAACGATTTATCCACCAAGAAAATCCCAATTCTCAACGTCCGATAGCGCCATCGCTAACTTCGACTAAAGCTGTTCAAGCTGAAGAAGAACAGCAGGACGGTCGACGGTATAATTGGGGCGTGTCCCGCTATCCAGAGTTCAGCAAGCTTTTTAAGGGAGCACTTTACGATGACCATTTAGGTGGAACCATCTCGATATATCGAGAAATTATCAAACGTTATACGCCTTTACTCCCTCAGCCACTACATCGAAGCCTCCTCACTAAAATGGATTATCGCCAGAGATGCCGCCCCAACAAGAAACAGCACGCCGTGGTAAATCATCGTCTTCCTCTCAAATGTCTCCAGGCCCCAAGCCTTCCCCTCTTCCTCCTCATCATCCTCCACCCTCAGCACCAACTCCTTCCGCTCCCCCTCCACCTTCCCCTCTTCCTCCTCCTCATCGTCCATACCCAGCACCAACTCCGCCCGCTCCACCTCTGCCTTTCCCTCAATCACAGCCTTCTTCCCCTCTACAGCCAGCACATCTGAAACAATCCTAACCTTACGCTCCGACGAAGCTTTTATCTCTGGCAGGGTGTGATCCTCTACCTCCAATTCGTGCTGCTCGGAGGGAGGGCACATGGCTGCTTTGCAGCTTCGCACTCGAGCGCTGTGTAGGTGTCTATGGGTTTCGACGAAGCAGTTGAAAGGACAGTTGAGGGGGGAGGTGGCGAGGCAATTTGCTGTTTGCGCAGAAAGACGGTGACTGCCTGAACGATTGAGGAAAGGCGTCTTTTCGAGGGAGTCCATAGGGGCGAGCTTTGCTGGTGGGGACGGATAATAAAGTGATTATGGTGTGATGATGATGAGAGTGGTCAGAATGCAAAGGGTTTCTGAAGGTCTTTGGACGGTCGTTTTTAGTGTAGAAGTGATGGTGCAGACGTATCGTGAGGAGATGGGAGTCGTGATTTCTTTGTGCGATCCGAGAGTGCCTCAACCGAAAATTGAAGCTTTTCATAACGTCCGCCACATACGCCCACCATCATACTAGCCGAGATGAGGAAAGTTTATGTGAGATAAGCTCAAGACTGGACACAGGTCTTGCTCATAGCGGACGGGGTCTGGTTCGTCATATTGCTCGTCTACCTTAACATCGTAAATCAGCTGAGATTCTCTGGAAAGCAATCGGCTTATGATACTTGGGGCCCATACCATGAATTTGTTGTTCGAAATTGGCAATTGGCTTCTCACGGTCTTCCTTGCGTACAGGCGCAGAGTCGGGGTCTTTGCGGTCTCCTCAGCTGCCTTGGCTTGTTTCTTTTCAGTCTCAATGCTGTCGGGAAAGCATGACTGGCATGGTCCGTTCTTTCGCTTCAATGTCGAGAGGTGGACCGAGCAGGCTGTTACGTGGTCCATTCACAAAACTCCTTCGTCGATGCGTTCAAAAAGTTGCATTCTTTGCGTCTGTCCTTGCATGGGCTATTTAGCACATGCAAAGATTTAGTAGTCTGTTGACAAGTCCTATACAAAGCTTTAGTGCTAGGCTCAATCAAAGCTTTTCGAAAACACTCAATTAGACGGTGGAAAACGCTAGCTTGGAAGAGCACGATGGATAAGACTGCGGCAATGAAGCAAGAGCAGCGGAGGCAGAGGCAGTAGCGGTGAAGAAGATTGTGGGTCTACTTTTGATGAAAAATCTGAGAATCAATTACTGAAACCATCGATCCATGCCGCAGTGGCCGTCTAGTCTCCCATATGCTCGCCAATCTTACAGCGGATTACTCTCTCTTTATCCACAGGAGCTAGACTTGATAGTCTAATAGCCTCGTGTTCAGCGGAAGCTAAAGAATCGAAAAGTGAGTATACGATTGCTTCCGCAAAAAACACGACTTCCTTTGCAAAAGTTTGTTTGAAGATCATTAATGGAAAGTGTTTTGTGATCGTGCTCTCTTCTGCCATTGGTTTGTAGACTTCTACAAGGTTTGAAGAAGCAAGATCATAATGCTATATTTGTTCCTCGAGCAGTTGGAGAGATCCGGGCACAGTCCACGTCCATTGCTGCTATGACCTCCTCCCAAGTCCATCCGCATCACATCTCTAGGTTCTGTACGCCTTTGCCCACCTCGGTGTTTCCCATTGCCAACTCACGAAGCTCGCCATTAGCTTGAACTTTAGAGTCTCAAATTTGTCCTTGGGCTTTTCTGACCTTGGGAATTTGAGCACCCTTTTGCCGATAGATTCAGACTTGGTCGATCTCGGTACAATTCCACGCTCAGTTTCGAAAGAATAATAGCGCGGAATTCTAGAAGAATAAAAAAACCGTCGATTTTGGCGGAGGCATTTCCACGAGTACCGATCCTTGTGTAGACTTGATATACTTCAGCAATTATTAAGTTTGAGTAAAAAGACTCTAGAGTAAAATCATAGATAACGCCTTAATCTATATTCCTGTCGGCGAAGATAAGTTAATAGAAGTAATCGTTGTAGATCCAAAGATAATGAAAGTAGAAAAGATATTTCCATCAAGGCTAGCGTGTTTAGGCGTTCGTCATTGGATCCAGAGAATTCATCACCCGATTCATTTATAGCGGTCCTTTCAATGCTCAGGATTTGTGATATGGCACAATCATATATCTTGTGAGAGGACAGAGCCAGTATCAAATAACCTCCCCTTAAGTGTTCCCTCTACTCCGACACTATTCCGGTAGTCAAATTTTCAAAATTATAGTAATATCGCGCGGAACTGGTAGATTCCCAGGGCCGTCATCATCAGCTCATAGGGCTGTACGCTGTCACTCCCCAGGGCATCCCGATCATGCCGGCAGGCACAATCTGGAAAGGAAACAAATGACTGATGTTTATGCGAGAGTACTCTTATATGGCACTCTTAGAGCAATATTGGTTAGAAACCTGCGGCGGCCTCCTCGACGCGAGAAACAGGAAGGCCCGCAAGGAATTAAAGCGTGTCAATAATAACATCGTCTACTCCGCCTTTGAGTGCGTATGCGATGGCGCAGGCAGTGACAGAGAACTGTGGAAAATTGTGGTGCATGATTTCGATGTGTCGTAGGTCTTGTGTCTTCAAGAACGATTTTGACATTGGGATCAATCGATCGCCTTCAGCCGTTGCCTCCCACATACTCTGCTACTGTGAGAGGAGCGCTCTTCGCCTTACGATCTGGTCAGCTTTGGGGAAAGAGGAGATCATACTGACAGAAGCATGGCCAAGAGGCTCACAGTGGAGGATGGTCAAACCAAGATTATTGAGACCAGGTGCTCGTGAGCAGGATGATATCTTGAATGCAGGTTTTGAGCTTTTGCTATATTCTGAATCGATGGCATGGTCTTCTGACATCTGATATAAGTTTCGCGATCGATAGTGGGTGCGGAGGGGGTTCTGCAATCCACCGAATGAATCACTTATACGGCCAATGCCATAGTAGAGATCAAGATTGAGACGTTTGTGAACATGTATAAGTTTGTGCAGGATTTTTTGCATAGCAGAGTAGCTTAGTAATTGTGATTCTGGGTATATCCGCAATGACATTCACGTAATAGTGAAAATATACCATATTTGGCATCTCATGCTCTTATCCTCTGAAGCGCCCGTGTATTCAGCAGTTCTGTCTGACATACTTTCCTCGTGTCGTCCTTAGAATGTTCTTTCATCCAATGCAAGTTTGCGGCATAGAAGATTTCAATGGTGATATCTGTAGCTTGGCTTCTTGTGGAACGCAAAGAGATTTCCGAGAGAATGCAAAGATAATCAAAGTGAAGGCTATGCTAACAACAGGAACCGTCTCGATTTGATTGCTGTCTCGGATTGATACAGGAACTGTATCCGATTGATTATCTGCGAATTACGTCTTCATCTCTCGTGAACTCTCCGTGTTGAGCCCATAGCACTGCGTTCCCAAGCGGGCCGTTTTCAGTGATCTGGATCTGGGAATTCGCTTGTCTAAGTAATAGACCTTTAGGATCATGCTCTTGTAGCTTGCTGAACTGAATTCAACAATTGCGGCGTGGATGCTGTCCAGGAAAACACCCGAACCCAGACCATATCTTAATTGCGACGTAGAGAATCAATCCAAAAACAAAGGCTCAAACGTGAAAGAACACGAAGGCAACGATGGAACATGTGACATCCTCCGGTCGGCGGTAACTGTGTGATGGCTAATCAGTATCATAGCCCACAGCCGAGTAGTCTGGATGTGGGTATGAAGGCGCCGTCAAAGCTGCATCTGTCGCTGGATCCGGGCAGTGACTGTGTTAGTGTACGTGATTAAAATGCTGGTTCTTATGAGCCATTCAGCAACCTTTAGCAAACACTGCGGTTCGTAGGCTTATACTGGTCACGTCAATGAATATGGTGCTGAACAAAGTGTTGGTAGTAGATTTTGAGCTTGCATGGTGGTCAGCCATCGCAGAGGTGAATGCTACTCAGATTTTCAATGATAATTAAGGTAGTGAAGTTGGAAGGCAAGTCAAGGACTACGAGTGAAAATATCAAAGCAGAAAAGATAAGAGACAAGGAAAATCGCTGCGACGAGGACTGGGCAGTGGTGGAAATATTAGGTGCGCTTCTCATCCTGGCTAGGCATCCATAGACACTGTGTTCGTCCTAAAACCTTAAAGCTCGAGACTGAAGGACTCGTAAAGGTCTTTTCTCGTTATTTGCTGAAACAGCACTAACAATTCAGGCCTGGATACTGCCCCGGTAGACATCTTGGACGAGCTAAGAATATGAATCCACCAATACACAAAGCGATGAATAATATAAGGGAGATGATGCGTTCAGAGAATTCGGTTTCAGGTGTGCGGTGATCATGTATCGGTGAGTCATTGTGATGTATGATAGTGCCATAGTCTGTAGGTGGGTATGAAGGTATCGTTAGAGCTGCATAGGTGGCCGGGTCCGGTGTGGGGTGACTGTAGTGATGTGTGTTGTGATGATGTAAGTGCTAGACTGCGTGAGTGAACGGGTATTTCTCGTACAAAATACAATATCAAGTTACACTCGTGTTATCCATACCTGGTCGCGGCATCGGCAGTAAGTGCATGGTGAATTGTAGGGTCCGCCATTGCAGATAAAGCAATGATATGTTACGCTAAATTAATTTATGAGGAGCACGTAAGTCAGAAGTAAGAGGTTACAAGTACGGATCAAAACAGCACCAGTAAGTAGCAAAGCGATGCGAACCAGCAGCATAACTCTAGGATGTAAAGTGTCCTTAGCGGTCCGGTCCGAACAAAGTATTCTTTGGTGTATTCAAGACAAATCCTTAGGGACCGGACCCGGACGTTAATCTAGACACGCCAGAGCGAGAACTTCGCTCTGGTCAAAGCTCTCTCTACAACTGGGGACTGCCATTGCGACGATGCGTACATGATCAATTGTCACGGGAATGATGTGCTGTTTCGGCGTTCCTAGACGATGACACAACCTTCTCTTCGCCCTCCAACAAACCTCCAACCTCGCACCAAAGCTGTGCCTACCTTCAGCAGCACTTCCCTAGCTGCATCCCCAATATCAACAACACCCCAGCTCTCAAGATCTTCGTCTCGAAACCGCCAGTCCTCACCAGTCCGCTCGACAGGGGTCTCTGATGTCTCCGACAAAGCAACAGCTGCCCTCATCGGACGCGTACTTTGCCCCCAAAGCCATGGACAACATGGTCCTATCAACGAGCTCTTACCGCCCTTGACCAGCAGCAACGATGTCGACCTGCAGCTGTATGCCATTATTGCCATTGTTGTGAAGGACCTGGTTCAGAGCTGGTATGGGAAGATTACACCCGATCAAAGCTTTGTGGAGGAGGTGGTACGTATTGTGGCCCATTGTACCACGCAATTGGAAAGCAGGTTGAGGACGGTTGATCTGGAAGCCTTGCTCTTTGATGAGATACCGGAAATCGTGGAGAGCCACATCAATGGTCAGCGCGCTCATGACTCAAGGATTGTGCCAGACGTAGCATTAACTAACGCACGTAACAGCATACCGAGTCAGTCATCCGCCCAGACACCCTTCACCTCTCTCTACAGATCCGCGAGTCATCTACCACAATTTACATCCACATCCAGCGCTATCACCAGTGCCCAATCCCGCTATCCCAGCAACATCGACTGTGCAGCAGGAGCATGAAGCAGACTACAGGCAGCTTTTGGTGCAAGGAGCGCTAGCGGTGCTGCTACCTACGGAAGACCTAGAGAACGCTTGCCTCCGAACTTTGGTTGCGGATGTCATTGCGGAGACTATCCTCGGCAACTCGATCGGCGGCAAGGTCTGCGAGGGCTGGTTCATTTGGGGTAGCATCACAAAGCTCATCGAGGTGGTCAAAGCGAAGGCCGAGCCCAAAGCAACAGGTGAACAGATCGAGGTCGACACCCGCAGCCGGCTCGAGAAGTTTGGTCTACTTGTCGACAGGAACGACAACAAGGAACCAAGCAAAGAGCGAAGATGGTCTACGTTCTCGTCTGTATTCTGGCGAGTATTGCAATACGGCTACTTGACCTTTCTTACCGTTAGATTTGCCATTCTCGGCTTCTCCGCATCATACTCGCGACCCTTGCGTTCATTGACGACGTCAAAGACTGGAAGCACAGGAGAAAAATCACCAATGGAAGGTCGTGTGAAAATGTCTCGCATGACTCGCCCAATCCTGAGTTTCAGAGTGCTCTCACTATTCTCGATTCTTCTCGATCTTCCCCGTCGCATGCCCTGGTTATCTGGATCACTCGCGTTACTCCAACACCACCTGATCCACGGTCCTCTGAGAGTCGGAGCCACAGACGGGATGATAGACCAGTAAGTGATGCTCATGTCTCTTCTGCCACGTCGTTGGTCCTTTGTGTCCCGAGACTTCTGTTAGTCCCGCATGAGATTTCAGTCAGATGACTTCGAAATGGATGCATGCGCGCATGAAGTGGGATGGCCCTAGCTTGCCCTAGCTTTGGCCTAACTTTCGTCTTGACCTGCTTTGGTCTACTGCTTAGGGCGCGCGGGGGAGGAAGATGGCTTCGCCCCGTTATCGTGTTGCAGGATGCATTTCTAGTCTGTGGCACTAAAGAAGGTCATGCATGACTCCACTTTCCCTGTCAAGCCACACGGCCTACCAACCGAAGCCTAGATTTTCCCCCATCCTTACCGCTTTCGCTCCACACAAGAATTGACTTTTCGACTTTTTTTTTGGATTTACCTGTCAAATTAATTCTTTTCCTGCTTTTGGTTAGCTCTATCGTGGGAATTGGTGCAATTTTCCCTGCTCCTGATCCTCAATGTCTTCAATCTGCAGAATGAAGGCGATGATGCTTCCTCGGCCTTGCTCTGCTTCGTAACAGCAGTGCTTAAGCGCCCGGCAAATCCCTTGACCGAGAACAATCCATCAGAAGGATCGGCCCTCGCAGACCCTAATCTGCATGATCTTTCCCCACCGCTCTCTTCCCTTTCCAGCAGTTCTCCTCCACACTTGATCATCGGTAACAAGCCCTGCCAGATGAGCCTCCTTCAAAGGATGGCATCATGTTGGGGGCGAAGCCTCGTTCTCAAGGATGCCCGCAGCAAGGCTGCCCAAAGCGTCTCAGATTCGTTACCTCGTATTCAATCCTGCACTTCAATTTCCACAAATTTCCCACCACCTTCCTGTTTCAGATCTGACTGCAGAAGTCGTGTTTTGACTAGCATGATATTCCTTCCCAATTCTTGGCTTCTGTATTCAATCAGAGTTATGCCGATACTGATATCCGTGCCACCACCGCAGGTACATCCATTATCTCATCTTGACGCAACTTGATCCTCCGACTTTATTACCCCAGATCCTGGCTTTGGGCCGCCGGACCCTGTTTCCGAATTCTACCCTGCCGCCACCGGCACCACCTCCCCCTTCTGCAAGCGAGTTCGAGGACATCAAACGCACATGCGCCTCATCAATACTTTCACTGTTGCCCCCTGCTGTGTCCCGAAAGTTCTTCGGTACTGAGGACCAGAACCAGTGGGCTGGAGATGTTGAGGTAGAGCTGGATGTTTGGGGTGACGAGTACATGAACAAGCATGTAGCGTATGCCGTTCTTGAACTCATCATCGTGAGGGTATTGCCTGAGCTGGCCGAGAAGCGCGTAGAGGAATTGATGAAGGAAAGACTCGGCGACTCTTAGCATGACATAGCGAAATCCAAATACCCCAAAGACATTTCAAATCCACACAAAAAGTTCATCCATAATCCTTCGTCAAGGTCATACATTCCCCCTAATCCCCATCCGTAGATACTCAATATAGATAGATAAATACACATAACCCAACCGAATAATGCAAAAGACCTCCAGATATATGCCGCCCAAAACATTAACCAAAATTTCTTTCTCTCCACATCTTCTGAAGCCGCGAGGCTTGGGGTATTTCTAGGGTTTCTGTTTCTTTCCGGTGATGCACCCAAGGCCCTTTTCATCCAACATCATCACTCGAATTCGAGCCACGAGAACGAGAGAAGATGGAAGCAGGAAACTCCGACCAACCAGCTGGTCCTGTATGTATATCCATCCATCCCTTCCCAATTCTTCCCACCGGCTCGTCCGCTCGTTGTCGCTGTAAACAAATAAATGAGTATGCCGCCAGATGCTATGACCAAAAAACAAAAACAAAAAACAGTATGAAACAATGGAAAAGCGGCGCTTAAGGACAGCATGCAGTAATATGCGAGAAATACGAAGATGATCTCTGCAAGTGATGGATGGGGCCATCGTCGTATACTGGCCCCCTTTTTCCACGTTAGGAAAGCGAATGCTCGCTCCTCTTCCGCCCAATTGGCAGTGTACCATCCGCCCTCTCACTCATCGGAATAGTGTGCATACCGCCCGGCAGCTCGCCCGTCTCGAGCTTGAGCATGTGCATCCACTTGCCCATGACAAGATAGTCGTGTGGATCTACGGCGCCGTTGGGTTGGTGCTTGATGAACGTCATCAATGTGGACAGCGCTGCACGAGCTTCATCTTGTGATGGTGGTGAAGTGGGCGAATGGCTGCCGATGATGGGACTGGTGTTGGCGCTTAAATTGGAGGGTGGCGCCATGGATAGGGGAGATGGGTTGGTGATGGGTGTTGGGATGGTGTTGCTGCGGCTGGAGTGGTGGATGGATGAGTCGGTCGCGCTGAGGGGTGAGACTTCCATTTCTTCGTGGGGTGATTCCAGGGATGAGGAGGCCATGGATTGTGGGAGTTGCTTGGAGGTTACCGATTCGGGCGAGGAGTCGTTGCCCATTAGCGGTACGGTTTGTCGACGGCGAAGCGAGCTGGCTGGTGCGAGAGGAGGCAGGCGTGCCATCTTTTGAGCCGGGAGGGATGGACTGGGGCCGCAGCTTGACATTGGAGAGAAGAAAGGTGAAGTCGGGCTTCTGAAGTCGCCGGCGAAGGATGAGAGATCGGAGAAGCAACTTCCCATGGATGCTGTGCTTTGCGAATGCCCGTAATCAGACGAAGTCATATAATCGTCTGGGCTCAAGGCCTTCATGTTATCTTTCGCTGGGCTGATGGGGAGACCGTCCCAACCGACGGGAGAAACGCCATTGGGAGTCTGCGACCCGGATCGTGAATCATCGCGCTCGTGCTTGATGTCGCGTGGCTTCGCACCAGGTAGTCGATTCTTCTGCTTGAATTGCTCCAACCAAGCCGGGTCGTTGACTTGATTATGGCATTCAGAACTGCCGACAGTCGTTGCAAAAATTCTTGCTTGGTCTCTAATGGTATTGTCGTCAAGTGGCAGTCGCTGACTGAGACGATTCTTCGCCCATTGCGACAGGGTGCGTTCAATATCTGGGAATTTACTTTTGGTGCGCCTGATGGGCGAACGACTGCCTTCTTCTGGTAGGAGATATTTTTCTTTGTTTCGCAAGACTTTTGATACAGTACTTGAAAGAAAAGAATTAGTAAGAGTATTGCTAGAGACATGACTCGTAGCTAACAAACCTCCGTTCGACACCAAACATGGCTGGAATATCTGGTCAGTGACGTCCGTGTGTTTTTGACTGACTGCGCTCACCTCCAATCTCTGTCTGCTTGACATTGGGATTATCGCTATGGTACTCGCACATTCGCCGGCGGTCGCTATCTGTCAGGGTCCTCCTAGAAGTGGATGTTGGATGCGCAGGCCTCCTATCCGGGGCAGGAGAAGCATTAAGCTTAGGAACGGCGTCGGTTGTCTTTGAAAGCGGTAGAATTGGCCTATGTGATGGCATTGTGGTAGGAGGGCTGTTTTCCGAGGGATTGGTAATCTGGCTAGGCCATTGCGGCATGGTAACGAGAGGATGCAGAGGTTGAGGACTTGAAAAAGAAGACTGCATTGGCCGATTATACAACGGATCCAAATGTGCATGTGTAGAACCAAATTGAAAGTCACCATATTCATTCGGTGGAGAGTGATGCGGCGCTTGATCCGCATGGACGTCGACCATGTGCCCTCCTCCAAAGTCGTCTTCATGATGTAGTCCATAATGCTGTTCCATCTTGATATCCACGAAAGAGTCATGCATTATGTGACAGCAGTCTAAGTCGTCTTGAGAGGTTCCTGGTAGCAAGTAGCTGTTCTCGTGGTATGCGAGCATTGACCCGAGAGATGGACCAGATGGGGAATGGCAGACGCAGGACAACGCTTCATCGGAATGCGTCTCGGCGAAATGTCGTGAGCGACCAGGATGCAGCACATTAGGGCAGGTGGAAGCAGTTGAAGACTCGAGGTACCTGCCAACCATTTAGTATATGCGCGAATTGCAGATGGGTTTTAAGCGCAGGCATGAAATCTTGCTGGGGAGCTGACCTGCTGCAAACAGTGAAGTCGTGAAAGACCTTGAAGTGTCAGTTGTTAATTGTTGTGTGCATGTTGTGGAAGTGTAGTTGGACTCGAAGTTGGAGTGGGGAGCTACCTGGGCTAAGTAAGGTAGGTATTCTAGCTCTGCAGGAAGGTCTCTAGGCATTTCGCATGGGTCTCATGCATTTGCATGGTTAGGGGATGGTATAGGGAGGCTTTCGGGGCGGGTAATAATCGACGGCTTACTAAAATGGCTCCCCTAAGGTAGTGAAGCTGGTAGTGCTGGTACAGTATTTTAAACTTTGGCAGCGGTCTAATGGCCTGCCGTACAGCGGGGACGTTTTTTTTGCTTGCGGAACGGGTCTCGTTCGGGGGCTGCTCCCCATCCCTGAGAAAAAAGGTCAATCATTCGCAAGCCTCTGCCGACGATAAATCAAAACAAATTGGACGGAAACTACAAAATCCCACGCTGTCAACCAAAAGAAAATGCGATAACCCAATAAACTCAAATTTCAATAATAAAGAGTTTCGAAAAATCCCACGTTTGGAGGCGAAAAGAAAAGTAAACTCGCCTCAACCCTTTTGGCTTTGGCTCTCGCCTTGAAGATCTGAAGAAGATGATCTGCTAGGAAAAAGCCTCGCTCTCTCGGCTGCCCTTGACTGGCTGTCCAGCCCTGTCAATCGCGGCAGCCATTGCCCATTTTAACGAATGGGATCGATGCCCAAATGTTAGTGCTTGCTAGGATCCTTCTCAAATCCATTCTCATTGCTAAACATTTTAGTTGGGTTATCAGGCCTGCATTTCCAGGATAAGACGTGGGATGATAATAAATTCCGAATAATGGAATTAAATCCAGTCATTGGAAAAGGCTCGATAGGACGTCGAAGAAAGAATGCCATATCATACTTCGAAAGACCGGTCCGCCAGACACGGGCAGGTGACAGCTGTTAGGACGAATGATCGCACTGTGATCCCATTAAGGCCCGCTTACTGGCCGTTGTGCGGCGCACCTGTTTCCTGCTGATCCGCCTTTTAGCGGTCGAGCCTTCAAGGCAAGAAGCCTGCCAGTCTCAGATTCGGACCTAGCAGGCTAGCAAATCCACTTAGACTTAATGGCAAGACCGATACCGCTTCGGTGGAAAGCTAGTCAGCATTTACACGAGATGTTGGCCTATGCTGACTGAGAGAGTGACCTGCTATAGAATACCACTTGACCCAAGCGGAGCATCCGCCACACTAATATTAAATAGCAGAAGTTTTGCTTGTCGAATTACATGCCTCTGCACATCCTGATGCAAGTCATTCGCTCCTGCATAGGAAGTACGAAATGGGCGATCCTGGAGAATGAAGCTATTGCTGTGCACATGTCGAGCTTCATCCCGTGTAGTAGACAATCCCTCCGGCCGCGAATCTTGCGCCGGTGACATTGACATGGGACTCCAGCTTCCGAGGTTGATAGTCAACGCAATCATTGATCCATTCACCTACGTCAAGATCTTTCGCAGCTAGATCTGATCCATCTCATGTCCGATGAAATTGCACTGAGGACTTGATGCTGGTCATCTCATTGACGCCACTGATGCGTACTTTGCTAGCTTGCAACATCTTCGAGGTATTCACCCTTGTATCTCTCCTTTAGCAGCTTAGTCTAGGCACTATCGTTTAATGATTGTTACTGTAAACAATGAGCATCCTGAACACGCCTTTGAGAGTTAATGGCACTTACTGATGTCCTCGTCTGCAAGCTCGTGCGAGAGGCCCACCCTTTGCGGTTGATGCTTCACAGACTGTCCATACACGATTGCGTGCTTGAATTGCTCAACAATAGTCTTGTGGATGGCATTGCACTAATGGTTTGTCAGTGTCTACCTCTCGAACGGACGGGCCTACCTACGAAGTCCTCAACAGAGCACGCGCTTTTTCTCAGCACAACGGGCGTGCTATAGTCAGGGGACTTGCCCTTGGGCTTTGTGTATATTCGTCGGAGCTCCAGCTTCTCCCACATCTGTGCCAGCAGCTCATCGACGTTCCAGCCATGTTCGGCGCTGATGGGACATGCGTTAGGAATCCTATATATTAGGTCCAACTCCTCAATGGAGATCGAATCAATCTTGTTTAGGGCATATATCACGGGGATATAGCTTCTGCTCTTTGCTTCCAAGACATCGATCAAGTCATCTATCGTTGCATCACAGCGAATAGCAATGTCAGCGGACGATATCTTGTACTCGCCCATCACTGCTTTCACCTCCTACGTCACCGACTTAGCACGATTCCTCCGACGAGTGAAGGATGAACAACTTCATGGCTGATCTGGGTCATAGGAACAGTGTTCGTTACACTGATCCCTCCTTTGTCCTTCTTCTTGAAGACAATGTTGGGCGGCTCCTTGTTGATTCTGATACCGAAGCCTTCGAGCTCGGTCTCGATGACTCTTTTGTCGGTCAAGGGCTTGTTGACATCAAGAACAATAAAAATGAGATGGCATGTCTTCGCAACAGCTATGACTTGACGACCTCGACCTTTGCCATCTTTGGCTCCTTGAATGATACCGGGTAGATCGAGCATTTGGATGGCTGCACCATTATACTGCACTTGACCTGGTACAGTGGTCAAGGTTGTGAACTCGTACGCAGCAGCTTTGCCAAGGTCAGCATTTTCCGCGTTCCAAGCCAATGCAACAAGCCAGACCTTCTGAATATTGTCCCGTTAATTTGCTCATAAGTGTGCTCTTGCCAACAGAAGGAAACCCTATAAATCCCACACTGGCAACACCTGTTCGAGCAACATCGAAGCCAGCTACGAACATCAAAATCTGTATCTCCTATAGATTTCATGTGATCTTACAGCCTCCTCCGCCTCCACTGGATGACGGTGTAAGAAGCTCTCTCTTTAACTTAGCAAGCTTCGCCTTCAGTTGACCCAAGTGATAACTTGTGGCCTTGTTCTTCTGCGTCTTCGCCATCTCCTCCTCGATGCCTTTGATCTAGTGGGTAAAATGTTAGCCAACTAGATCCCTAGGCTTAGACGTAGCACACATACTTTATCTACCGTAGTCGCCATCTTGAATGTACTGTGTGAGAATTGTTGCTCCTACAGAAGATTTAGAAGCGTAGAGAATCTCGAATGATGGTCCTTTCTTTAGTGGGGTATGATCTACCGAATTTGGGCCGACTTAGCGTCGAAACGGAGTGGCCTGCCAGGCAGACTTCTATGAGAGATTACTTGGTGGCAACAGTGTAGATTTCACTCAGCAAAGTAATAGGTGTATGAACAGAATTTTCTTATAGCTGTTGTTGCTGATAAACTAGAACAAGATGTTGTTAAGGGTCGACTGCCACTTATCTTGAACCCCGGCCTCTGCTCTGTTACTGCCACTTATCGTCTGACTTAGCCGACAAAGTTGTTGATACCTTTTTTTCGTCTACCCAGGATTTGCTTAGTCTATCAAATTCTGTCTGACTATGTCCAAGAACCTATGAGGGGACTAGACATCCAGCATGTTACGTTCAAGGGCTTTTCACGACGTGTCAACGATGGGGCAATAGTCCTCTGTAAAGTTCTAGTCTTTTCCATCTAATATCGTCAAGAGAAGTCGAGCACCACTGTTGCCGTGTCAAGAAGGACGCTTCTCTGCAATACTTCAGCGTCCTTGCAAGCTTCGGATATTTTACACAGGATCGAAGGCGCCTCAGCAAGAATGTGGCACACTTCTAAGCACCCAACCTCAACTACATTTCGGGGTCGGTACTCTCCTTCTCCTTTCAACGTACGCTCCATTCCTATCTATTGCGATCTACCTAGCTTTTCAAATAATTTGACTGCTTCTCCATCTTCGAACTACTATCCGAGAGGACAATGTCAAATCCTGATCAAGTCACGGATGCAGTCTAGCAGCACGAAGCTATCCACCACCAGATTATAGTACACTCATACTCCGCCATGACTTACTTCCATGGGACCAACCCCACAGTCGCACGAGGGACAAGCCAGGACCATGCAGGAAGATCCTTGCGTACACCCTCGTAACACTTGCTTGATACTTGTTGTATCCGGTTTCTATGGAGGGATGAGGAAGAATCCAAAATCCTGGTAAGTCACCTATCGGAGGCCACGCATCCTTATGTTTTACTCATGGTTATTAGACTTGTCTTACTACTTAACCTCCATTCAGCAAGAGCAGTGCCAATACCGGATATTTCCAGATGCGGACACTGTCAGAGTTTCGAGAGGATTTTGGAGCAGTCTTGATTTCATCACGTAGAATCATGGAAAGTTTGGTCTCAATAGCAAGTCCAGCCAGTTTCGTGCGAACAAACATTCATCCGAGGTTGTGTGTGTGTATTAGGGGGAAAAGTTCGCAATCAAGAACACCCAGTGTTCCTAAATCATTCATTCTTCATAGGACGGAAAATACACCCGACTCCCCAGCGATCTCCGCACTGACTTAGACTGGCATCTGAAGAATCTCCCGCCACTGTTTCGCCCCATTCTTGCTTTTCGTTTGGCCATGACACTACCTTCATCAACAACCACATAAATACCGCTCAATTCCAAGAACTCACCTTGTAAGCATGCCTGAACCACGGCACGCCCCCCTTCTTCCCCGCAACAAGCGCGATCCATTTCCCACGTCCCCAACACAGCCCCTCCCAGATCTCCTTCGCACCTCTCCTGGTTTCCGTGGGGCCAGCGAAAGGTGCGCCTATGGCAGCGCTAATGCCGTGCCTAGATGGCTTTGGAGTATGCTTCGTAATCTGATACAATGTGAGTTGTGGAATATGTCTAGGGATCTAAATGTCTTCACACGGATAGAGAAGAATCAAATTCGAAAATGCGACTCACGTAAAGCTCTTGTCGTACCAAAAAGCGCTATTCTTGAGCACAAGCCAGCGTCCTGGCTGGCAGAGCCCGCACCACCTTTCGCGCTTAGGGCCTTGCTTGCGTATGAAGCTCGGAGAATAGAGATCGCCTGGGAAGCGAAGTCCTTGAGGTCGGTTGGAGGGAGAAGGCTGTGGGGAGCTTGGGCTTGAAAGAAGGGAGGCGAAGAGGTTGGGAGAGGCCAAGGCATGCGGATCATTGGGTGCCCCGTCAGCATTGGTGAAATAGGATGTATGTGATGTTATTGGTAGACCATTAAGAGATAGATCTGGCGTCTGGTAGCCGGGGTTTGGAGCGAGTGTTGGGATGCCTCGGTCATTCGCAGACAAATTCCGGCTGGGACGAGAGGGTCGCCACTAGTAAGGGGCTTCTACAGGGGTATAGCTCGTGCTTAATGTAGACTCGGAGGCCATCGAAAACCCTGAATTGTGTCTTGCATAGTTAGACCCGTCAATGACATCATTCATCGAGTGAGAGGTGCGTTGAGTTCTCGAAAAGGCTAACAAGCCATCCGAGTAGCTTCGGCTACGCGTCGGTGCTGGGTATGGCGATGTTCGAAAGCTATGAGGAACTGATGATGTGGAATTCCTGCCGCTGCTTAGTACTCTAGGGCCATTGTGGTGAAAGTCCTGGGCAGTCTCGAATCTAAAGGAGGAGCCGTAACCGAGGACATTCCCATGGGAATAGGTGTGCTCGTATCGAGTACGAACGTCTAGAAGAGATGAGAGGTCGTTCTACTTGCAATATTTTCGGAAGGAGGTGAACCAGAAACCCGGGATAAGAGATCGTAAAGCTAAGTCTGATGCTCTGCCTCATCCTCCGCCAACTGTACCGTAGATGTTCCATCATAGCTGGTGTTAGTTGCTGAAGACGCGGTTTCGTAGTCCGCTGCAAACCTAGTCACCGAGAACTCCACCCGCACCGAGAATTGGTCGTCAAGCCTAACAGCAAAGAGGTTTAAAAGTCACAGTGGTAAGCTGGGGCCAGTCTACTAACGTATGCCCCATGGACTCTGTAACCATAGGATACCTATGCACCGGAGTTGAATGGGTTACAATCGTTGAAAGGGAAGCGCCGTCTACATCTCTCGTCTGATGTTTAGGTCGCAGGGCAGTCGCCCCCTGTCCATATGCCACCCATGATAGAGAGGCTCGATGGATGGTACATGGGGCCCAATGCAGACCGATCTTTGTCGGATCCACCAAGCCAGCGCCAATCCTGTAGATGAGACATAGACACAAAAACAAGAAGGCTGCAAGGATATGAAAAGCGCGTCATGGCGGGGCCGAAGGTGTGTTTAAGTAAACGGAGAGATGTCCGCTCCGTTCACGAGTCATGACACGCGGCGACACCGTAGCACATGCAAGTACCCATGTACGCACTCCTGAGAGTGGCCGCGTCTGGGCTAATGTCTCGGGGAGAAGGAGAACGAAACGTTGGAATGCCCGACGCACGGACAGCAAACTCCATTTCATACAGGAAGGGATCATGATCGGAGAAGATTTGTGAAGTCAACCGTCTTGTGAAAAGTTATATGAAGAATGTATCAGGAGCCGCTCGCCGAAGCAAGCTAGTGCATCAGTAGCATTCCTTAAGGCTCTGTTGTTTTTTCAAGTAGGATAGGCTTGTTGGCAGAGGTCCAGGCTTTCACCGCCGAAACCGTCACTTAAAGAGCAATCTCGCCGGGTGAGCGTGGGCTTACTGGCCCTTTTGACTATGTCTTGTGCAAGGGTCTGATACCAATATCACTATCCTGTTGGAGCTCAAAGATCCATATGTTTGACCATATTGCTGGGTCGTACCAGAGCAAGGTCAGCTCCATGGAGGGCAGCATCCTCGACTTACCTCGTTGCATGTTGTTAGATGATGTCCACCATTGTCCGCGCTCTAAAGACGTGCGCTCAACTTTAGATATTGGAGCGAATGGACACCAAGTACCCGGCTGCGGCCGGACACACCGCGCTTTCAAATCCCGATCAACGCCTGTTCTTTGCTGCAGCTGTCACAGTACTCTTTATGCCAGGCTCGAACTTCTTCGAGGCGGACAAAGTCCGCGCCCAAGGTCTTCTGCTCGCTGTGGGTTTTCCCGGCTGACATCGCAGTGGTGTTTTGACCGATCAAGGCTCCTAGTTGCTCGCATCTCGCGTTCTCCTCCATAAGCCAACCCTCCCACTCCGCTTGAACCGTTTCACGCTCGATGCTATTGACCACTCGCATAGCCACAAGCAGGTCATGTCGCTGCGAGCCTAGGTGTTGTCTGCTCTTCTGTAACCGGCGGGCGGTTGAGGTCTGGCGAGGTTTGGACTGGGAGGCCTGGAGAGGTGTATCCCTCTCCGCCAGATTCATGATGCCGTTGAACGTGTCACGACTGAATTAATTATTATTCGAGTGTCTCACCAAAGTTGGAAAGTTTAGAAGCTTACCACTGGTTCCCAGATGACCCAAAAGACCCTACGTCTAAGCCGGTGGCCTCCTCAAGATCACTCATATAGATAGATTTACTCATGGCCAGATTGGGAACAATCCCCAGTCTCGTCATGAACTTCCTAGCCTTTCGCTCTCTCCACCACTCCGAAGTACCACTTGATGAGAAGATGAGATTCAAGAGAATACTAATCCCCAAAACCGTGAGTATGACACTGTTAGCACTAACTGTGTTCCAGATCCAATGGATGACCCGCAAGATCACCTGCGCTGCAGAAGTTACGACGCTCTCCGCCATTGATGCCAAGGACTCGAAGGCCAGTGCAGTCATCGTACGGGTTTTTATTGAGCGACGTAGCTGAGCCTTTATAGGCGCATCACTGCCAGCAAATTCCAAAACCTGTGTCTGAGCCCCTACCTGGCCAAAGATCTGGATGGCTTTCTTGGTTCGACCATGAGCACTAGCGAAATTACGCACCTGCTCTGCTATGACATCAGTCAAATCCAACGCGTCAAGCTCAAGATCGCTCAACGCGGCGTCGCTTATAATGCGCTGTGCATATGGAGAAGGCTTGGTCCAGTCTACCTTGATGTACACAGTCAATTTGCATTTCGACTTAGCAAGATGAGTAATAACGACCTTGGTGAGAAGGAGGAAGTCGTTTCGATGTGGAAGATGCCAGGGTCTCTTTCTATCAGAGACGACGTAGAGTAGATGCTCATTCGCTACGTCGACCATTTGGTGGTCCTCCACTCTGGCCTGGCGTGTCCGTCTAAGCACATCCAGGTACTCGATCTCGTACATGAAGTCTCGTCGAAGATGACCGTTGTCCGACTGAACCCAAGGTCCTTGCTTTATGTGCTGAGCCCGACGTTCATGGTAGAGCAGCTGCCAAACAACACTTTTGTCTCCAAACATGACGTGGAAGAGCGCCTTGGGACTAACGTTGAATTCTTTCTCGACGGCCATCTTGTCCATGCCACTAGGCGTGTAGATAACAGGCTGCTTCGGGAGCTTGAAAGTTTTGTTGTTGTCGCCCATGCCGTCGAGCTGCAAAGAACTATCACCATAGAGTCCGCGGTCGATGAGTACGTTTGTCCTAAGATCGCGATTATCTCTTGCAGAAGCTTTGCGCCGGGGCGTTGAGTCGCCATCAGTAGGAGTGTGGATGGAAACATTTTCCCAACTGTCCGTGCTTGGGCTGTTCTCCGGGTCGTCCTGCTCCATTCGTATCAAATTTTTCATGATCTCCTCAGTGCTCAACCCCTGTGAAGTACGAATGCGAACCAGGAAGTTCAGTCTACGTCGAAGGAGGTTGAGAGGCTCAAGGAAAGTTTTGATAGTAATGCGAGTGTATCCAGAAAGATCTTGACCCTCTTTCAGGTGACAGAATAGGAAGTCACAGTCCTTTCCAGTCGCCGCGGTGATCTCTGAGATCGATTCCAGGCCAATGCTCGTTATGAGTGTCATGCCACAGTGATTGCTATAGAAATAAATCTCCTTTGCTGTGACATAAACTCTTCCTGGGAATTCTTGTTGGTCGTTAGGATTCCACGTAGCCTTGAAGACCATGACGACTTTCTCGTCACGCCGCACGTTGGGGAAGAGAAGGCGAAACTGGGCGTCTTGCGTTCTAAGCTGCAATGGATAGTATTTTGGAAAGTCGGGTGGGTTAACTTCGGGTTTCTCGTCTGCATCAAGACCTAACGTCTTTCGATGCGGAGATGGCACGGCCGACTTGATAGATGTCTTGTCTAGTTCGACGGGGCTTGAAGTCGAATCCTTGACACTGAAAGCTGTAGCCGCCTTGGGAGGGGAGCCAGAGATGGATGGAGGGTTCGATAGCTTGAAAGATTGATCCTGCGATGTTTTCACTTCGCCGCGGGCCAGCCTATTGAGATGTCCCCAGTTCGTGCTTCCCCAAATGTTAGCCATTATTCCGCTCGGCATTCCACCTGAAGTATCTGTGCGTCCGACCCCAATACCCCTTTCCCCGTTGACGATAACTGCTGCCGTACTAAGATTTGTTGGTGCGGGTGGATTGGCCAAAGTATTTGGGGCCAAAGTACTTGTGGGCAAATCCCGTATGGAAGGCATTGGCAGATTTGACTTCTGTAGGGTTGGCGTCTCTGGCGGTGGTGGTGGGAGAGCTCCAGGCCCCACGGGCATCGAGCTGTGGCTAGCAGATATAAGACTTGCAATGCCTCCTCCAGAAAGCCCAGGGCTAGCAGCTGATCCGGATACTTGGCGATCGCCAGACTTTCTATGCAGATCTAGCTTCTGAATGATTCTCGAAGTTGGGTCGCGACTAGTGTCAACGTCCTTCTCGGCAAAGGACCGTCGGTGACTGCCTACATCGAAGCTGCTCCTATTGACAGAGAGATCTCCCCCAGGCACGGGAAGGGTAGAGCTTCGATCCACTCCATTGCCGACTGAGCTTTCATCGGTATGTTGCGGCATGCCCGAGTCAGCTGCACTGGCCGCGAACTCTGGGGCGCTGGGGGGCGAAATAGCGAAAGCTGGATCTTGAGGCCGTGGCCCAAAACCTGGTGATTCAGTGCTCGCTGGGTCTTCAAGAGCCTTCCGTTTCGCCACGTCGAAGGCTGCGAGCCACTCGTTCAATTCTGGCTGGGTTTCGGCCTGAAGGACGATGGTAGTGTCTTTAGTCTTCACTTCAAAGACATATCGCCGATCGTCTGAGTTACCAGGCTTGATATTGCAAAGCAAAACGCCAATCCTCTCACTCTCCTCAACGCCGCCAGATCGAGACCCCTGAACGAGCCAACCAAAGATGCCGTTCTTTACGTAGAACCACCTCCTGAGCCATACAGTGCGTGAAGGCTTGCCTGAGACAGTGCGCAGATTTAGCCAGCCTTGCTTCTCGGATCTAGTAGGTCGTGATTTACCACCTGGAGTTTGCAGATTTGTCGTTGACGGCCCTCTTGAAGCGGATGCTGAGGCTGACCCTATAGCGTAATCCTCAAGCTCGCGGGAAGGGCGAAAAGCAGCCTCAGCGCTTTCTTCAATTTGATTTCTTGCATTCTGTAGCTCTCGGCGGAGAGCTCTTTCTCCAGTCTCCAATTCACGACTCCATCCCCTGACACGGTCAATGTCACTTCCCCACTTCTCGACCGAGCTGCTGATCTTTTGCTGGGGATTCCGCATGTCACGCCATTGGTCTGCAAAGACTCTGACGAGCATCTTGTCTAATGCCATCCGGAGCTGTGGAGCGACCACGCTAAAGTCCATTGACGCCTTCAAGTATGCTTTGCGTGCTTCATGTAGCTGAAATGCATCCTCTCGCAAAGATGAGGCTTCCTTAGTCTTTGCTTGCGCAGAGTAGCGGGATTGTGAACTGTCTAGGTGCTTCTGTGACTGATCGAGGTTCCGTCGAGTCTCTCTAAATGATCGGAGGTCGTTATGGAGGAACGCTTTGATGGGCTCCACCATGTTGGTCTCCATTCTCTTAAGCCCCAAGATGGTAGCCGTCCAGAATTCCTTTGCACCATCGCCATATCTCTTCATCGCCAGTAGTGTGTAGTCATGGTCTAGGACTGCCTCCGAGATGTGGGTAGGCGGTATACTTTGTCCGAGGAACCCCGTCACCAAGGACTCGAAAGTCCCAACCTCATGAGATAATTTGGTGATGCATCTTATGTACCCTTCGAGCCATTTCTCGACGAGTTCCAATTGCTCCGAGAAATGAGTAAAGCCAGATCTAAATGTAGGGGAATCAAGGGCGGCTTCTTTGAGACCAACGGGTCTGAGGTGAATTAGCAGATGAGTTTTGTGAAAGTGATATAACACACATCAGAGTTATTGGCTTTCCCACTGGTACGAGAAGCGCCATGTCCGCCATCTGTGTGTGCGTCTAAGGGCGGCTTGCCTCCAGACCTTGAGATGGTAGACGATTACCAATCACTCTGTTCGCAGCTTTCTCGGCTAGATACCTATTCAGCACCCCGAACGAAATATGGTAATACTTCTGCAGTAAGATGACGGCTGTTACGATATGAAAGTTGCAATTGTTCGTTCCGTGAATCATCGTCAAGCGCGTCACCTCGGCCAGCCTTAAGATGGCGGCGTTACAGGGTGTATAAACGCCGACATGTCGGGCAAACTTTTTGATGCCCGACAGTGTAGAAATATTCAGTCTCTTGTGCATCACTAGGCGGTATACCTGGACGGCTCCCATGATGGCAAAGTCAAACTCTGATCAGCAGCCAGCTCATCCAAACGGCGTCAGAAGGGGGCTACCGGAGAAATTGCAGGAGGAGCGCCCACAGAAAAGAATCAAAGCGCTTTTGGACGACAATTCTTCTGGTGAGGAAGACAGCATCTCCAGCGCTGGAGGAGTGCCAGTGAAAGAGGAGGTATCATCTTCCAATGGCCATGGCTTTACCGTGAACCAGGAATTTGCACGACGCTTTGAGCACAACAAAAAACGAGAAGAGCTTCAGAAACTAGAAGAGAACTATCCTGAGAGAAAGCCTAGAACCAAAGTCGAGGAGAGAGACTCTGAGTCTTCTAGTGATTTTGAAGAGGAGGATGATGAGGGTGTTCTGGCATCGGAGGTTCTGGATGCGCAAATCCAAGATACACTGGAAGCTATCCGGAGGAAAGACCCTCGCGTCTACGATGCGAAGGTTTCATTTTACACGGAGCTAGACGAAGAGGTTCCAAATGGGATTATGCAGGAGACGAAGAAGGAGAGGCCCTTATATCTCAGCGATTATCACCGGAAGAATCTACTCGAGGACGCTGCTACCGCCAATGCACCAGGGGATAAACCCACGACTTATGCGCAGCAGCAAGATGACTTGAAGAACGTCATTGTGAAGGAGATGCATGCAGCTGCGAACGGCGACCAACGCTCTGGCGACGAAGGGTTCAGTGACGGACAAAATGTTGATGAATTTCTTGTTCAGAAGCCGCCTAAGAAACGAGATGACGCCAGTCACAACAAAGCCACCCGGAAGTTTGAAGTAGAGGATGTTGAAGCTGGCGACAAGGATCCCGAGACTTATCTGTCCAATTTCATGTCGGCAAGAGCGTGGGTCCCGGCGGACGGCACTCGATTTCAGCCATTCGAATCTGATGATGAGGAAGACGACCGTCGGGCCGAGCTCTTCGAGGAGGCCTACAATTTGCGTTTCGAGGACCCAAAGACTTCGAATGAAAAGCTATTGTCACACGCCAGAGATGCCGCAGCCAAGTACTCTGTCCGCAAAGAGGATATGAACCCTCGTAAAAAGGCTCGACAGGCCGAACGAGCAAAGAAAGAGGCCGCGAAGGAGATTCGTGAGGAGGAGAAAGCTCGTCTCCGAAAGTTGAGGGTTGCTGAAGCTGAAGTCAAGATCAAGAAGATCAAAGATGCTGCAGGATTGCGGGGCAAGTCTCTGCAGGAAGAAGACTGGTTAGCTTTCCTCGACGAAGGGTGGGACGATGACCGCTGGGAGCAAGAGATGCAAAAGCGTTTCGGAGATGAATATTATGCAGATTATGACATAGAGGAAGGCAACGGGGAGGAGAGTAGAGGAAAGCGAAAAGTGAAGAAGCCTAAGTGGGAGGACGACATTGATATTGGTGACCTCGTGCATATTTCTGACGAGGGCGAAGAAGATAAACCACAGTTCTCTTTGACAGACGACGAGTCCATTGCTGGCGGAGCTCCAGTCCGGGGCACCGACATTGAAATTTCTGGTGGCGAAAATTTCAATGAACCTATTAAATCGAAGAAAAAGTCCAAGCGGAACCGAGAAAAGGACGAGCAGAAAAAAACGGCTCGTCAAGAGCGCCGCAAGATTGAGCGCGTCGTTGACGAGCGCATGAATGTTGACGAAACGTTGTCCCATTTCAGCAAGAAGCATAATGGCCATTTCCGCTACCGAGAAACGTCCCCCACAGGGTACGGCCTAACGGCCCAGGATATCTTGATGGCTTCTGACAGCCAACTAAATCAGTACGCGGGCTTGAAGAAGATGGCTGCATTCAGAGACTCGGATAAGAAGAGAAAGGACAAGAAGCGTCTTGGGAAAAAGGCACGACTCCGCCAATGGAGAAAGGATACCTTCGGTAACGAACAGGGACCTCAAAAGACACTGGCTAATGTTCTCGCGGGGAAAGATATGGCAGAAAGTGAAGCAAATTCTAAGACTGACGGTGGCATTGGTATCAATCAGGGTAAGAAAAGGAAGCCTCGCTCAAGGAAAGCCAAAGCTTCGTAGAGCTCAAGTTTTTTCTCCTATCGGGGCTTGATATCCATTGTAGTAGCATCAATCAGAGTGAGCTTTGCTCAGCGATACCTCGTGTAACAGTGAAATGCTTCACAAAATCGGAACCCTCTCAATTGCTTGACAGCTGGCTTCTGCGGACTTCTAGGTATTCATAGATAGTATGAGGGCATTCTTATGTCGGAATGTTGCGGCTTTCATTTACGACTATACCTAGTCTGGACTAGCGCGCCAAGTGAAAATCGAAAAAGAATCTTGCAGGGCAACGACCACTTACTTTCCTACCTCACAACCACCTTACATAGAACCACTCCACTCAATCGATCTCCTAATAACACCGCTATCATGCCGGAAGGAGAAATCATCCAATCGAAGAAGTCCTTCATGGGCATGCCAGTACGTCCCTCCCCGTTCTCCCGGACTGATTTGGCCGAGTCTCTGGCATTGTCATTCGAGCACGTCAGCTTCGAGAAAGCTTGCAGCTTCCTATGACATCGAGTTCAGCGCCTTTGCAACCTACCGCAATGGCACAATCGATCGCTTTAATGAGATTGTCGTTGTCATTGACCATTGATCATTGCGACACGAAGAGGAGAGCATAGAGCTAACGCAAGCTGTGATAACAGGGTTTCGTTGTTGATTTTTTGAGTACGTACCACGATCGTCCCACGAACCCAACAAAGATTCAAGGCGAAAATAATTCAGAGGCACCACGTGCCGTGAACCTCATTACGAGTGCATATTTGGTTTTGAAGGACCATGTCTGATTGACTGTGAAATGTAGTGGGTGGTGTTTCAGCCGCCGTCTCGAAGACAGCAGCTGCTCCTATTGAGCGAGTCAAGCTCCTCATCCAAAATCAGGTATGTCGTTTCTCACATCACTCCTGCACTTAGCCTACATCTTCCTACAATCAAGCGCAATATAAGTCAGCGCGATATAAGATACTTATGTATCTGGCAATCTGCAATATCAGTTCTCTCACTGCTCTTTTGGGTCTGACTGTGCTTCCGCTCAAATTCTCGACCTCAATCCCTCCTGATCATTCCGGAATTTTTCACCAACGTAGAGCATATACTGATTCGCTTCGCACAATAGGATGAGATGTTGAAGACTGGTCGTCTTGACCGCAAGTACGATGGTATCGGCGAGTGCTTCAGCCGCACAATCAAGAACGAAGGCTGGGTCTCGCTGTGGAGAGGTAACACCGCCAACGTCATCCGATACTTCCCTACGCAAGCTCTCAACTTCGCCTTCCGTGATACCTACAAGTCGATGTTCGCCTACAAGAAGGAGCGTGATGGTTATGCCAAGTGGATGATGGGCAATTTGGCGTCTGGTGGTGTAAGTGCTGATAATGATGCACGTATGGCGGGCTACAAGCTGACTGTGATAGGCCGCCGGTGCTACTTCCCTTCTTTTTGTCTACTCGTTAGACTACGCCCGTACTCGTCTTGCGAACGATGCTAAGAACGCCAAGACTGGTGGCGACCGTCAATTCAACGGCCTGGTCGATGTCTACAAAAAGACCCTCGCCTCCGATGGTATCCTTGGACTGTACCGTGGTTTTGGCCCCTCAGTCGCCGGTATCATTGTCTACCGTGGTCTATACTTCGGCATGTACGACTCCCTCAAGCCTGTCGTCCTTGTCGGTCCTCTTGAGGGCAACTTCTTCGCCTCGTTCTTGCTCGGATGGACTGTCACCACCGGTGCCGGTATCGCTTCGTACCCGCTCGACACCGTCCGTAGGCGTATGATGATGACTTCTGGTGAAGTAAGTTGCCCCTGGAAGCATCTAATTCGAGGGCCCCTTTGCTAACCATGTCCAATAGGCCGTCAAGTACAAGTCTTCCCTGGATGCCGCCCGTCAAATCATCGCCACCGAGGGTACAAAGTCTTTGTTCAAGGGTGCAGGTGCCAACATCCTACGTGGTGTTGCTGGTGCCGGTGTGCTCTCGATCTACGACAAGGTCCAGCTGCTCATGTTCGGAAAGGCCTTCAAGTAAAGTGGATGGATTACCAAGACTGAAAGGTGCCGTGTTCTGTCATAGCTGAGCGAGTTGTGCAAAGGGGGAAAATGGTGGTGCTCGAAGGCTGAGGAGGGGTCGTTCATCAATCAGGCGGTACAGCTGGCGCTCCTGATGCTGTACTATTCACTGGCAATTTTCATAAACCTGTACTTTTGTATCTTGCGATATCAAACCCCGCTTGATTCTTCTTCCTTTTATCGGTCTACACGTCATATGGAAATAGGATGCATAGAGATAAGCAGCCTCATCGGTTCTAATCCTCATCTTGCCAAGAATGTGCACTTGTGGTTTGACCAGTAAGGTAGGATTTGCGGTACCTGAAGCGGCTAATCAACAACACGCGACCTTCAGACTCGCTACCAAACAATCCTGAAACGGCCACGCATGGTTTCGTGTGCAATGCAAAGTGACGTACTTAAATTCACTGTCATTCATCCCTTGCTTCACCTGGCTTCAGCGTTCATTAAGGGAGTAATTGCGCGCCAAGTCTGCATCCAGCGCCTCCCTTTCACCGAAAACGATTGAGACCTCTCTCTACCCGAACATCATTGCAAGTGACAAGATCCTCGAGCTTCGACACAGACACTATCGAGATGTCTGGCATACAAATCCACACGCAAGACCCGATAAGTCCAGAAGAAGATTCGCAAACCCCATCACAACCTTCGACAACTACTGCACCCTCCAATGGGTATGCCCTTGCACGGCCTGGAGCTGCTGCACCTACGCCGACAAGTACGGTAGCGTCAAGCTCTACCTACGGCCCGTCTCCACCGCAGCCAGGAGCAGTACCTGTTCCCACCCCACCAACAACCACAGCAAAAGCTACCCTCCCACCACCACCTAAAGCAGGCGAGAGGCCGATGCCACCAGAACACTACGCTCCAGTCCAATCTACACCCGCACAGCCTGCACATTCGCAGCCATACCCGTCTCAGATGTCACAACCTCCACTTGGACAAGCTCCCTATGGCGTACCACCAGGCTCTACGACATCCACTACGACAGCTGCTTCTTACCCCAACTATTGCCCTCCTACCACGCTTCCAACGTCAGACGCACCGGCGGGACGGGCAAGTCTTGAGCATCCTCCTGGATACGTACAGAATCCATACGCTTCAGATATGACGCCAACTCATCGATTGGCGGCCGAGCAGCGGCAGAATGAGTCTGATACGTTGCCCTCATTGGGATACAATGATCACGCGAGGAAGAGCAGCAATGCTGGGTTCGGAGAGGAAGAAAGTGTTTGGGAGATGGCTAAGAAGGGGCTTAAGAAGACAGGGGAGGAAGCGAGCAAGCTTCATGGACGGATATGGGATAGTCTTGGGGAAAAATAGATGTAAAGGATGGTTCGTATTTGGTGCATGTCCTGATTAAAATCATTTACTTCCGATTATTAGTCTCCTCCAAATGCGTGCCATGGGGAAGCGAACATGGTTCGTCTGATCTCTAGGAGGCCTTCGCTGCTGAATGCTCGATGTTTTTGGCATAAACTGTACTCATATTGATAGAATGAAAAAGCTAGCCGTCTTCTCAAAAGACACAGCCTGGAATGATATGCCAATTGGCCTCGCCAAGAGACTTTTTACAACATCTTGAGCCTTATGCGTTCCTGATCTTCCCACGCAAACTCTCAAAATACGTTTTTGCTGGTCGATACCGGGCTGGGGATCTCGGTGTCACACACTTTAACATCATAAGGTATCTAGCATACAGCAGGCTAGGTTGTTTCCATCTAAGGCGTAGTACAGTATAACCGTTAAGCATGGCGTTTCGTGGAGATCCACAACATAGCAGTTCGCACTAGGACTACATCAGGCACGCTAAGAGGTCCGGAGAAAATAATCGCCGAGCTCGCCACTGCCTTCCCTGAACCCCACGATCACCAGCTTTTCTCGGGTATGGCATCGTCCAACGCTCCAGAATGGTCCTCCATAGAGGCCCAAGAGTATGCTGCTGCGGAGAGCATGTTGCAGCACTCGCGCTCTGCCAGAACCAACTCACAGGCTCTCAATGGCTTCGCGATGCCGGATGTCCATAACAATTATAGCCTCGAAAGCACTCCATCGCAGAATCACATGAGCCAAATACCAGCAGTTCAAATACAGCCTTATACTACGCAATTCACACATCTTTTCCAGCCGGCGAGCGGACAAGAGCAGTCCCAAGTCTTCAACACTTTCCTGTCATCGCCCTGCGATATCGCGAAGCAGTTCGATCGACAAGCAAGAGATTCGTTTTCAGACTCACCTCAAGGCCACAACTCAAGTACTTCCGGCAAGAACCGACCAAACACTGGTCGCGTGGGACAGAATGAGCCAGGACACCGGCACAGCGGCGGGATCGAGGGATCCGAACCCACAAGCCCCGTGAGCACCCGAGGCTTCAACAAACGCCAAACCGACGAAGGCGGATCATGGACGCACCGCTCTAGCAATGACGCGACAGGACAGCAAGAGATCAAGGACGAATCTGATAGGAGGCCTCCGTGGAGCGAACTTAAGACGAAAGCAGGGAAGGAACGGAAGAGGCTGCCATTGGCTTGTATAGCGTGCAGGAGGAAGAAGATAAGATGTTCAGGCGAGAAGCCATCTTGCAAGCATTGTATGCGATCGCGTATATGCGTATACAAGGTTACCGCCAGAAAAGCAGCGCCAAGGACGGACTATATGGCTATGCTGGATAAACGACTGAAGCGGATGGAGGAACGCGTCATCAAGATCATTCCTAAAGATGAATTGGCAGAATCATCTGCCATTCCAAGAGCGATCATCAAACCTTCAGCTGCTTTTCAGTCCAACGCTGGAAAGAAAAGGGGTGCCGAAGAAGCTTTTGGACCGCAATTGGACGAGTGGACAAACGGAAAGGCTTCAAGTGTACCAGTCAACGCTCGAAGTACCGACGAGAGCAAAGTCAGCACCGAAGGGGCGGAGTTCCTACCATCAGCAGAAATCCAAGAACATTTGTCGGAAGTCTTTTTTGATATTGTGTATGGACAGTCGTACCATCTTCTACATAAGCCGAGCTATATAAGGAGGCTACGGTAAGCAAACGAAAGTCTTAGAGTGATTTGGAAGACGCTCGCTGATAGTTCCAAGTGCTGGAACTTTACCTCCTGTCCTTGTTCTCGCTGTGTGTGCTATGTCTGCTCGGTTTTCTACACACCCTCAATTGAGGACAGAGCCTGCTTTCCTTCGTGGTGAGGCATGGGCGAAGTCTGCTCGAGACATTGCTTTGAGGCGGTACGACGAGCCTAACATTACGACGCTGACCGTATATATACTGCTTGGTCTCCACGAGTTTGGAACTTGTCAGGGTGGGCGGAGTTGGATGTTTGCTGGTATGGCCACGAGAATGGCTTATGCACTTCAATTACACCGGGAACTGGATCATGACCCCTTTGGGCAGAAAAACGACAAGAAGTCCGAACTCAGCTTCGTAGACAGGGAAATTCGAAGACGGACCATGTGGTCTTGCTTTGTCATGGACCGCTTCAATTCTTCGGGTACAGAACGGCCAATGCTTGCCGACGAAGAGACCATCAAGATTCAGCTCCCAGTCAAAGAATCTAATTTTCAGATGGAAATACCAGGTCCTACCGAATGCCTGGATGGTCGTGTACCAAATCCAGTCAACAGCGACCAGGGTGACCAATTGGACCCTAAGCGCAACATGGGAGTAGCTGCGTATATGATCCGCATTGTTGCGCTGTGGGGTCAAGTCATCAAGTACCTCAATATGGGCGGCAAAGAGCGAGATCAATTTCCTATATGGGACCCTCAGTCTCAATTTACCAAACTCAGGAAGCAAGCCAATGATTTCGGAACATCGTTACCGGCAGACCTGGAGAACACTGCGGATAACTTGAAGAACCATGCTGCCGAGAAGTTGGGAAATCAATTCATCTTCCTACACATAGCATCTAATATGGTTGCCTTATACCTCAATCGTTTTGCTATACCTACGGCACCAGGAGGACGAAATCCATTGGAGATGCCAAATTCCTTCCTCTCTGAAGCAGGGCCTGCAGCCGTTGAAGCTGCAAGCCATATATCAGCACTGCTCACGGAGGCAGTAGAGCATCACGCTGTCGCGCCGTTCCTCGGATACTCTGCCTTCGTTTCGAGCACCATACACGTTTGGGGCATCTTCTCCAAAAACAAATCTTTGGAGACGACATGCAAAAGACATCTTGCAAGTAATGTTAAATATCTGGGAAAGATGAAGAAATACTGGGGAATGTTCCACTTCATGACAGAAAATCTCAAGGACATTTACCGTCAGCACGCAGATGCGTCATTAAAAGGTTCTGGCGAGGTTACCGCTCAAAATGACACTATCTTCCAATACGGTGACTGGTTTAATAAGTACCCTCATGGCGTTTCAGAGACAGATTACCAGGACCCTGCAGTCCCACAGATCAAGAAAGAGCCAGATGGTGACGCCGCTCTGAGTCACAAGTCAGACTTACAAAGCGTAGAAGACTTTTTCCACACGCAGTCTCCGCCTTCTCGAACAACGAAGCCCCACAAGTCGACGAAGAAGAATGCCAAGATCGCCACCCATGCAGAAGATCTCCAACCAAAGCTTCAACAACCTGGCGGCTTTCAGACCGATGCTGCTCAACAAGGCTTGCTGCCAATCTCTGTTCCGAACACACAATCTCCCATGGACCCTTCATCTTTCTCAGCTCAGCATGCCCAGCTCTATCCACAACCCTGCAACAACTCCTATCCTCAAGCCAACGATCTACTTCCCCTTTCCACCCCAGCGAATACCGCTCTCCTTCCGCAGCTCGATCGCCACCTTGTCTACGGCGCCTACGCAGGTCACGACCCCAAGGGATCTTCTTCTGCGTCAGCACTCAGCGCACTGACTCACGGCCAACAGGATCCGACGACTCATGCCATGAGCGATCCAAGCCAGATGTGGAATAACCCTCTAGACCTTTCACCCCATCAGCAGCAACAGATGCTAGGTTCGGGAGGCTATATGGGTGACTTGCAGACGAATGCGTGGATCATGCCATTCAACCTCAACCCACCCGAGACAGGTGGCGAGGGTGACGAGTTCGGACGAAGACTCGGTGGGTCTGGGACAAGCGGTTGAAGCGGGTGCGCATGCGGCTATCTTGGGATGTGCTGGCGTATTGGGGTAAAATCGGTTGGAGAGGTTTTAAGAGCGAGAGCACGGATATGCTTGCGCTTCACGGGATAGGTATTCTTGGGGAATATATACGAGCTGGTATACGGGATTGGGTCAACGCTTCGATCTTTTGGGTTATACATTATTTCGCCCTCCGAAAAGTTGAAGCTTTGTAGGTCATCTTTTCTCTGTACAATACATAGACAATCAACAAAAGCAGCAATTTTTACTGCACCATCATGGTACCTAATGAGGTCTTTATCAACATGCATCTGAGAATGCTGACAGGGGACAGTTTCCCCAGAGTCTGGGCCTTTAGCGCGTGCATCAATACTTTAGCCTCGATCGCTAATACCCATGTCAAAAATTCTCCGACTGGTAACGAACCCTGAACCACTCCACGCATCGAGGCAATTTTAAAGCGCCTGTAACGGTCCGTGCCACACGGCACCGTGTCAATTTACAATTGTTGGATCAGGCTGAGCACCTCCCATCGCATCGATCTGCATTATACATCTGGATCTAACAACATCCACATGGCGTGTGCTTTCGATAGTTCTACTTTTCACATCTACAAGCGGCCGCCGTGAGCGCTATGCTTACGTCTTCGAATTGGACTTTTACTTGCAATAATCTGTGTATATCTTGTTCAAAGAGCCCCTCGGGCCCTCTATTGGGCTTCTCAATCTCATTTGAGCGATCTCCATTCTACAGGATTCGAGTCCCTGCATGCTCGATCTCCCTCTGTCTTATCTTCGAGCTACTCCTTTGTCCCCTTTGCAGTCTGGCTCTCCAGCTCATGAGTCCTTGCAGCCGCAATGTGTGGGTGGCTCACTTCTGCAATCCTAAGCAGCGCACACGACTGACCCTTTTACAGGCTTCATACGCATCGACCCACGCTCCGCCCCCCTCAACCCCCCTGGCGCCGCCCCAACCCTAACAACCATCTACGCCGACGGCAATATTCCCTCGGAATTCGCCTCCTCGGCCACTACCAGCCCCAGTGATTCGATGTCCAAAAATGGCCCAGTAGAAAAGCAGAAAAAGTCATTTGAAAGGAAGAAGAGGTTGGGACTGCCAAAGGGAGTTGTGGCTGCGCCGGCGCCGGCCCATACAGGAGTCGAGGGGACGGAGGGGGAGAAGAGGAGGGTGCAGGAGATCGCTGATAGTCTGGATTTGGGGGCGGGACTGGGGTTTGGGATGGAGGAGACTGGGGAAGAGGCAGGCGGGGGAGGGGAGGGGAGGGAGAAGAGCACGAGTGTGCCGTGGGCGAAGCCAGAGCGGGTGGTTGGGAGAAGGGCTGAGAAGTCTGTTGAAAAGGGTGAAAGGAGGAGGGCGACCTTGCAGGACCCGGGCAGGATGCCGGTGGGGAAGAGGCGGAGTGTGGGATAGGAATTCAGGACATCCATATTGGTCTTGGGCTTGGATTCTGGGAAGGTGTAGAATATATGAAAAAGCGCTCGAAAATAGCACAGCAAGGCGCTGGAGGACTATGTACTCGTACAGCGTAGAATTAGGGCTAAGCGCGTTGAATATAATTGTTTGCTCTCTTAGCCTCCGAGGCATGCTTTCGATGTGGTGCGGTATCTGGGGACAGGCAACAAGACTCGACTTTTTGACTCACTGATCTGCAGCTTCGATATCATGCTCTATTTCTCCGATCAATCTCGGCTTCATCGCTCGTCCCCACTTTTCTGCCAAGAAGTCCAGTACTCAAGAGATCTTAGTATTGAAAGACACTGCACAGGTTCAAGGCAGTAAGCAGCTAGTGGAGCCAAACACCTATGCTACGATCCACTGTCGCTTGCCGAGCTATCAAAAATTTGAGAAAGTATGCCTCATGTTGCGCTTGCACAGACCAATGTTTAGTGAACCGGTGCTACGAAGCGCAATCGCAGCAGCAAGAGGATATCCCCTAGGCCAGATGTGCATTTTACCAAGTTTTAGGATAAGAAAGCTTGCTTACCTCCACCCTGCTAGAAGGAACAGCGTCTCATCTCCTCGTCTCTATCTTCTGCAGTATCCGTCGCAAAAACTCGATCGTTTATATCAAAAGCTCTGGAGGTAAGGCAAGCTATGACGGTGTCGATTACTGTAGTGAAAGTACGTCTGTCTCCTTTGTCATGCGTAGGCTCGATTGCTAGAGAAGCTCTGAGTCTGGAATGTGCACGATATGGCTTCATAACACTTTTTGGGATTCGCAAAAGTCCGCGGTATCTGATGGTTTTTTTTTCGCTTTGAGGTCTGCTTCTGCAGGATCACCACCGATGCCGAAGACTTTTTCCGAGCCTACCCGCACTCCGAAAGTCGTTCTACGCCATGTGCCCTAGAGATCTTGAAGCTATCCTCGCTTCACTAGCCTAAAACAGATATCATAGCCTACGGCGAGCACGAGATTGGTCGGTGTCATGGTGAATTTCTAGAGATGAAGGCATTTAAAATCTTGAGGCGGTGAGGACGACTAAGAACAGCATCTGACTGATTTGGAGTGAAGAACCAGAGTCTTCACGGACGTTGCATGCGTAGCTCTCAGGCGTAGGTATAAGTTTCCCTTCCTCTTCCCCCCCTCATTCTTCTTCGGTGCAACATACAACAACATTTCTCTCTTCTTCGGGCATAGGCTTATTACCCTGTAGCTTTCTTCAAGATCTCCATCTGCTCTTGACCCTTGACAACATTTAGCAAGTACGCGTTTGGCCTTCATCATGTTTCTCTGCTCTTTTCTTGCTTGGTGCCTCTTCGCTGCCTCGTCGGTAGCGAAGCAGTGTCAGGACTTTACAGTGTAAGTTACCCTCTCAATTCTATGTCCCATTCTTAGTATGCTGCCCATTTCCCTAGGAGAATCGCTAATTTCGAATCCTAGACCCGTCAATATCAATGCTCTGAACGGCGTTTTCAACCTCCCAAGCATTGAGAGCAACTTGGATGCAGTAGCTTTCGCGCAGCTCATCAATAACATCAAAGGCAATTTCGCGGAGGAGCTCCTCACTGGAAACCAGAATGTTAGCGGGCTTTATGGCATCAGTGTAGTATACTGCCACCCGGATCATCCCTGCGCTGAGCCCACAGTGCAGCTCCTCACTCATGGTATTGGCTTTGATAAAACGTAAGTCCTCCTATTTTGGGTTCAGTTTTCGGGCTGGTAGCCCAGAATAACCCACACCTCTGCTCTTCTGCACCTGTTTTCTGTGACTTTGGGGCTCGAAACATGGTTAATGAGTACTCAGATACTGGGACCTACCCTTCGACAATTGCACTTACAGCTACGTCGATGGAGCCGTTGACCAATATGGCTTCTCCACGCTTGCCATCGATCGTTTCGGGATCGGCGAATCGTCTATCGCAGATCCATTGAACATCGTCCAAGCACCTGCTGAGCTGTCCGCACTCTACGAGATCACCATGATGCTACGACAAGGCAAGCTCCCAAATGTATCTCAAGCCTTCACAAAGGTTGTCCACGTTGGCCACTCCTTCGGATCCATTCTCAACTTCAACCTTGTAGCAGCCTACCCTAACGCCAGCGATGGTCTCATCCTCACAGGCTTCGCTCCCAATGCATCATTCTTCGGCACCACATTTGCTGCCTTTAACTTGAAACTCGCCTCTCTGAACCAGCCATACCGCTTCGGCAACGTTAACCCTGCATCGGCCATTCACGCCACCATAGAGGCCTTGGGCGGCACCCTTCAAGGTATAGGAATGACTCAGCCAATCTTGCAGTCCATATTCTCAACCACCGACTTCGCCAATCTCATGGCTGGTATCGACGCCGACAGTACGCTACATCAGCAAAACCTCCCCCCTGGATACCTCACCTGGACTGACGCCGGGTGCAACCAATTTGCTTTCCTGTACCCAGGCGCCTTCGACCCGCAGATACTGCAATATGCCGAGGCTAACAAATTCCCATTCACAATCGGCGAAGTTCTGACTCTAGGTGGCGGGCCACAAGGGGCGCCTGACTTCAAGGGACCCGTTATGGTATTCACTGGGGGTAGGTGACGTTGACCGCTCTTACGCACTTAGTCAGAGATGATGCTGACCATTAAAAGTGCAAGATGCCATCTTTTGCGGTGGTGATTGTACCGCCACTGGCAACCCTGAGCTCGAATCTATCCCCGCTTTGACTAAGATGGCTTTTCCTGCTGCGAAGGCATTTGTGGCGCATCTGCAGCCTAATACTGGGCATGGACTCAATTTGCATTACAATGCTACGGCTGGGTATGACGTTATTCAGCAGTTCTTGGGTGCTCAGGGCCTGGGGTCTAAGTGAATGTGGTGAGAGGGGGGTATTGAGGAAGAAGTGAGGAGGGAGAGAGGGAGTCGCATGCATTAATTTTCATAGAAGATCGGAATGATGACAATGAAATCAATGACTTAAAGCTTGAAAATCCAAAAAGTGAAGTGTCTGCGCCAAGACCTCACTTCCATGTAAACATTCACTTTGGCTTGACCCAACGCTCTTTCCTCACAACCTTATTTTCTCAATCTCAACCTTTGTACCAACATCGTTCCGACCACATGTATGCCGTCCAGAACGGTTCAACGTGGCGCGGACAATCGACCTTTTTTCTACATTCACCAAGTCACCACAGCTAGGCCGTGTGACAACTCTCAAGGTCAATTACAGAGATCCTTGTGCAGATTCGAGGAAAAAGCAGTCTCTCGAAGAGACGCACCCACTCCTGACACTAGGTGGTACTTACACGAGACTAGTCCAGCATCTCAGCTAGCATGAGTATGGCTTCATTACAAGGTGAACGGTCTGAAGTCCAAGAGAGTCAATGGGCTGATCATTCTTGAACAGTCACGCTCAATGAGCTTCTATGGATAGATCTTGACCCGTATCGACAGCAGCCATTCAAACTTGGAGCGCTCAAAACCCTTTTCAAGGGCTGCGACCACTCAAAATCAAACCGAGCAGGCAGAATCACCTAAGAATTGTCGATTCATTTCGTCTCCTTGAGCTACCATCCGAGATTCGCGATCAGATCTACCGCCGCGCCCTTACTGCTCAGCGAATTAATCCTCATGGCTGCAAATGGGCCTACGCTGCTCGTATGACATACAGCTTCGCTACCGGACTGCTGCAAGCCAACCGTCAAATCCATCGAGAAGCGTCCAGTATCTTCTATGCAGAGAATCCCTTTGTCGTCGTTCGCTCACACCATCTAAATATTATTGAAGCAAGACTCAAAGAGAAACTGCCCGCTGTCGCAGTCACGAGCAAAGCTGGTTTGTGCTCCAGCATGACAGCGATCGTGGACTTTGAAAATCTCACTTCATAGCGTTGCGCCGGCTCAAAAGTTCACCAATTCGTCCTTACAGCCCAGGATCTTGAGACACTTGCGCTGATCTTCTATGAGGCTCGATCGCAACGCGAAGTACCTCGCTGCATTGCACTCCGTACGAAATTGACCTCATTTGGCCATGCCTGGGGACACTATCAACCAGGACCTCCTTGATCGCTTGAGCTTGCTTCGTCTAACAGACATTGTAGCAGCAACCTTTGATGAGCCACAGTACAATGTCGTCTTTAGGCTGAGGCGATGCTATCAAATGTCCAATTCGCTCGATGCAGACAGCTGTGAGCAATAACTCCAGATCGTGGCAAGCAGGGCAGAGTCGAAAGAGCAGGCAGGGGACTTTGGATCCGCATCTTTCTACTGGAAAATGGCTTCAAATCAGATCTGGAAGGCATGTTTTCAGGCAGGACTGATCCTTCCCAGTTTTGGCCCTTGGCCCAGACAATGTCTTATGTGTTCGTATTTGGAAGCTCAAACCCTGTTCAATTACAGAAGGTATAAGTTATCCCATGATAATGATCACACAGGCTATCGGCAAGTGACAAGGGCATGCGTACACTACCTTCAATCACATTCCCAGAGAGGAGAAGGCCAAAATGTGCTGCTTGAGAGCTGAATAGGATGCAATTCATCGCTCCCTCTTCAATTTGCAGAACGCATTGTTCTGGTTCCAGGAAACGCTCCGCTTCTATCCAGACCATTCAACCGTCAAAGAAGCTATTCAGCGCCTCAAGTGGAAAATCTGTTTTACCGATCGCAAGAGTTGCTGAGTACAGCTTGAACGAAACACGATCTACCAGCGCAAGACAAACACCAGCAAAGTTGAACAAGACGAAGACTGGACGAGATTGGCGAATAGGGGCAAAATGTTCAATCAAGGTAAGAAGGACAGCACACGCGTGCAGGCTCTAAAATACTCACAGCACAATATAGTAATTAGGGAAGGAACCCTTTTTACATCTCCATGCATCGCTTTCAAGGAACACCAGGCCCCTTGCCAAAGGAGCATATATCGATTCGTCTACAACCCAGACGTCAGCAGGCCCCTAATACTCGGATTTCTAGGTTACGAGCCTCACAGCTTGACATACAAAAGTGAATAATTCAAGTCTTCAGTGCACAAAAATTTCATCAGCAGACCCTACACGATCGGATTCTTCAACTAGGAGCATCACCGTTGGACAGACACAAGCACACATTCGGGAATTGCTATCCAACATCACGCAATACCAGACCACGGATGAGTAACTCTTACGCCACGAAACTTTACCAATGGATTTGCCAGCACAGCTTCCGGCGTTCGTCCACCAGACACGCAGCAATAGAGCTTGGACAGTCGAAAGTCTCATTGAGAACCTCATCCTTGGACACAAAGCGGCGGCACACTTCAGAGATTCAAATAGCAAAAGAAATGTATGCGTTCCACAAATCCTTCCCTCGCGATTCTACTACTTCTTCGTCCTCGCCTTCTTTCCCCCAAAATGCCCATCCAACGTCTCCTGCCCCTTCCCCTTCCCCCTCTTCCTCTTCCCCTTCCCCACCCCATCCCCTCGATCCTGATGATCACCACCCTTACTCTCCCCACCCACCTCCGCCGCCTCCCCCTCATCCTGATCAACCCCCATATCGCCACTAGCCTCTTCGCCACTCTTGACCCTCTTCTTCTTCCCCCCACCATTGACAGTCGCATCCTCTTCTGTCTTCCCCTCTGTAGGCCCCTCAGCACTATCAGGGAAGAATTCCCTCCATGTCCCGTCCTTGACCTTCGGGTTATCGCCATAAAGTTTCATCTTATAGGCGGACTTGATAGCGTCGATGCAGATAGTGCGGCGGGCGTTGAAGTCAAACATTGGTTTGGGGTAAGTCTTGATATCGCCTTTACTTTCAGCCTCGCTTCCGTCTCCCTGAATCAAGCAGCCAGCTTTCTTCTGGTCAGCGATAGGCGTTTTCCATGGTTCGTAGATGAATTTGTCTGGAAAGTCTTTCAACTCGGGGCAGTAATGCCGTACAAAAGCGCCCTTCGAATCCGTCTTCTTAGGAAAAGCAATTGGCGAGTAGCAACGAAAGAATTGCGAGTAGAAAGCAGTGCAAGACAGCCACTGCCAATTCCCAGTATTGCACGCCACTTCGTGATCAATCAACCACTCCTCAAATACTTCTGCACCGCGCTCCCAATCGACATAGCAACCACCGCGAGTCAAGAAGCAGGCTGCGGCGTGACGGCCTAGATGGTGTATCCAGCCTTCCTGACGAAGCTGGCGCATAAGGGCGTCGATCCAGGGGAAACCTGTTCGCCCCCATTTCCAGCGGTCGAACCAGGCTTCGGCTTCTTGACTGTCGATGTGGTGGTCGCCTGTGATGAGGCCGTTGGCTGGGTCGACCTTTGAGGGCAGATGCCAGGGTATGAACCTGCAGTGGCTATTTCCGTACGTTTGGGCGAAAGAGTAGCCGAGGGATACTTGAGCGCCGAAGTACATATCTCTGAAGAGTAATTGGCCAATCAGGTTCGTTGGTATGGTGGACTGCTTGCTCTTTGGGTAGTCTTTCAGGACGTCCATGACGCGCCAATAGAAGAGGCGAACGCTTAGGGAGCCGAAGTGCTGATGTGGGGAGAGGAGGGTGGTAGATTGGGGATTGAAGGCTGTGGGAGCGGTATCAGGCTTGGAGAATGTAGCAGTGTAGGCCGTGTTAGAGATGATATCGTCGAGGGCCTTCAGAGCAAGGGTTTCGCCGCCGCGATGTTGGGTTGTCGCGGGTTTGAGGCCAAGCTCCTCGACTGTGGGGACGGCAAAGTCTCCATTCGGGCCGGCGAGAGATGTGTAGGATGTTTCGTCCGAGTCTCGTTGTATATCGTTGATATCAGGCTTAGGGGAAGGCTGGACGTGCTCGAAGTCGAGGGTAGTATTGCCGGGATCAGGAAGAGACTTGGGTTTTAGTATAGGCTTCGCAACTTCTCCTAATTTTTCGGCTGCCTGGCAAGATAACATTAGCACTATGATTCCTATACTTCTAGCACAGATGGCCTTACATGTTGCACCTGCGTGATGCTCATTGTTGGCTTGCCCCCATTTTTCTTGACCAATTCATCAGGATCATAAAGCGTCCTACCCATCTTGATGATGACTTCCACGTTTGCCTTCTTTGCCTGCTGCATAATATGTTCGTCTCTTTCTCTCGCGTATGCATCTGTATCCTTTTCGAAGACCAAGTGGGTAATCTTCCACGCTTTGAACAGCTTGACGAGGACGGTTTGCGGTGCTTCTCTGACGACAAAGAGCTTGGACTTGGAGTTCACTTTCGTGATTGAAGAGGAGAGGTCGGATTGACAGTCGAGTCTGGGTGAAAGCGCCATTTGACTTAGCACAGACTCTCGCTCTGAGAAGGTATGTTAAGGAGCATTACTTACAGATACTGCCATCTATTTGGTCCCACACGTGCGCGGTAAACATAATGCGGATCCCAGCACCACACAGGATACAGGCATTCAGGCTTCAGGTCTAGGGCAGCTTTCAAAGCGGGCGAGTCGTGTAATCGCAAGTCTGTTCGGAACCAGTAGATTACTCTTGGCTTTGAGGAAGCCATAGCAGGAGTTTTGTATGAAGCGAATGGCCCGAGAGGATTTGCAATGGGACGCAATGCGCCGATACTTAGGAAGGGAATGGCTTTCTTGACAGGGTTACTCGATCAATCAATGTTGACAGATAAAGCGCAATACTTATGGAGGGTCTTTTCTAAACAAAGGCAGAAACCTGGCGGAGAGCAATTGAAAAGATACGGAGAATTGGAGTGCGAAAGCCATGCTGATTCAGAAAACGCGTTCCTGGAAACCAATGATGATGAAATCGAAGCCGGCGAGGCTGGGGCTTTCGGGTAGGTGCCCTTGGCCTGTTTACGGAAAGATCTCTTGGCATCAAGATCTGATGCGAGGATGCCGAGAACAGCTATATCTTTGAAGGGGGCAGTGCAGAACTCGTCTGAAAGATTTGATCGAAACCCTACAGGATTTCGTGGGGATAGCTCTAGGAGCCATTACCGAGCCTCAGTGCCTATTGTAGCAGCCTATGCTTGGTCTGTAATGAGATTGATTCGCACAGCTTATCGACTAGGAGCCCTTGTGCACGTTAGAGTGCGGTGCTTTTCACGTTTCTATTATCCATGGCAAAGATCCTTGTTGAATGCAGCTAGGCCCCGAGTTTGCTAATTGGTCTTAGACGCAGTTTTGGTTTTGGAAATTTTGTTCATTCATGGTCTAGAAAGTGTCTCTTAGTATCTCTTTCATGACGAGATGTGTATATTGATCACCTCGCGATGACATAACAAAGCACCGTCTAGAATCCCCGCCTCGTTACGCCTGGTTCGTATGCAAGATATGGGACCTATGCAAGATGTGACCGTGAGCCAACCATTTCAAGATACACTCTTAATCCTCTTTCATATCCGCTCGCTTTCCTAGAGGCCAAAGCCACTGGGGAATCCGCCACCCCTCTGTCTTGACCTTCCTCCTCCTCCACTAGCAGCACCAAATGGACTGCCGCCTCCCATACCACCTCCAGTCGTAAATGTAAAGCCTCCACCTCCGCCACCGCCTTGACCACCCATCATGTTAAACAACATCTCAGGGCTAATGTTCATGCCACCACCACCCCCCATTCCACCCATTGGGAACCCTCCGCCCTGCTGCGCAAACATCTCCGCCGGATCAACTAGATCTTCCCCACTATCATATCTCGCCCTCTTCTCCGGATCACTCAAAGTCTCATACGCCTCCCCCACGTCCTTAAACCTCTCTGCCGCCCCCTCATCCTCAGGATTCTTATCCGGATGATGTATGATCGCTAGCTTCCTATACGCTTTCTTGATCTCGTGATCCGTGGCATCTTTCTCTATGCCTAGAATCTTGTAGTAGTCTTTTCGCTTGCTCTTCTTCAATTCCATCTCTGCGTTGCGGATGTCTTTAGCAATGCCAGGCTCTTCGGGGTTGGATTCTTGGATGGCTTTAAATTCACGACATGCGGTCTCCCAGTCGCCGGATTCGCCGAGGGCGCGGGCTTTGGTTTTGCGGGCTTTGATGTAAGTGGGGTCGAGTTGGAGGGCGCGGGTGCAGTCGTTGATGGCATATTTGTAGTCTTTGAGCTGAGGATGGTGTTAGGAATTGCCAGGTCAAGGTAGTAAAGAGAAAAACATAAACTTACCTTAATCGATGCCATGGCTCTATTCTGTAACAATTTCGAGTTGGTACCCTTATTATTGGGGTCAACCTCCAGAGCCTTGGTGTAGATCTCAACGGCCTGCTTATGTCTGCCTCCTTTAAATGCCACGTTGCCTTCGTCCTTCATCCGATCCAGCTTCTGTACCATCCGTAGATACTTCACAGCATCTTTAAAATCTGGATCGCAGCTCAAAGCTTGTCGGAAATGCTGAATGGCCTTATCGTTATCCCCCTGTGCATACAGCGCTCTCCCCCTCATGACCAATGCTTCTGGATCTTGGCCGTTCTTTCGCAGTAATGTCATAGCCACGTTTTGTGCATCACCAAGAGCATTGACGTTGCCCATCTTCAAAAAGGCCTCTCCACGCATTAGCCACCACTTCCTAGGTCTCTGAACACTGGGGCCTAATCCTCGCTCTGCTTGATCTAGTGCGTGGATTGCCATAGATCCTGTGCTTCCTTCTCGTAATACGTCCTCGGCCTGCTTTAGATGTGTCTGCATTGATAACGCTGGTGATCTATCTTGCGGGCTCACTGTAGAGAATTTTGAGATGCGATCGAGGGTTTCAAGGGCTTCTGATGGTCGTCCAATACTCGTGTATATCCGTGCTAGTCGGTTTAGGACTTTTGGGTTCTGCGGCTCCAATTCATCTGCGGCTTTCGAGTCTTCTAGTGCCTCTTCATATTTGTTTGCAGACATGTAAGCAGCGGCTCGGTTGGATAGGTATGTGACTGATTGGGGTTCAACACTAAGAGCTGAAGCAGGCACCGGAGATTAGCTGTGTCTGTACCTGGGCAAAGGGAACGCAGGCAGTAGGAGGCCGAATTATTTCCTTACCTTTTGTATACTCCTCCACAGCTTTTGAGTAGTCCTTAGCCTTGAAATATTTGTTGCCCATGGCCTTGCACGCCTCGGGGTCGAGATCTGGCTTCGGTGGGGCGGACGGAGCCTTATGTGGAGGAGGAGCAGGACTACTGTCCCCGTTGTCCTGTACATGGCCATTCATTCCATTGGAATCTTGCGGTGTTGAATATTCCATTTCTGTATCATCATCGGTGGGATACGCCCCAGGGCTATCGCTGCTTGTAGACATCGCCGAAAATCTCCGCTCCCGCTCGTCGGGCGGGAGATTCAAAGGGTGTGTGTCCTCAGGATAGTACCTGCCCAGTGTAGCCCTTGATCCTCGTCTACTAGAGTATTCTTCGCTCCTCAAAGATTTCGTTGGCGACCTTGAAGAGGGTGCCTTGGTGGGGGATTTTGACGGAGACTTTCTCGATGATGGGCGTGGTGAGGATCGTTTGTTTTCCTTTGTGTCAGAGTCCGATCGCTTCTTTTGCGAAGATTTGTTGAAGAAGTTTGGGAGGACCATGGATGACGATGGTGCGAAGATACTTTCGTTAAGGGCGTAAGGGCTGAGACCCGGACTCACGCTTCCGGGAAAAGCTCTGTGTGTTAGTTCTCAGTTTCGGAGGTTTTATATCAAGCTTGCTTGTCAACAGATGTCACCCCGAACTAATTTTGAAGTCACTGCAATGTACAGGTGGTTTGTGCTTGAGGATCGCCGACAGGGCTGGCAAACTTTGTTTGGATTCTGGAAACTTCCAATCTTATCACTTGTTTGTTTTCATTTTAACAATTAATAGGGACATTCCGTTGGCTTAATCACTTGAGTAGTATGCCTAGATATACTGTCCTTCAATGAAACAAATCAAATATCCCTTCCCTTACCCTCGCTTGATATCATCGTCGAGGCAGTCTTCTTCTACCACTGGCCATGAATATCGTTCCTCGTAGTCCCATTGATTCGTCCTTCTTTGATTGTATCCCTCCTCTTCTTGCATTGGGCAAATCCTCTCGTCAAAGCTCAGCTCACACGTTCTTTCGAGAACGTCTCTCACCAATGTAAATGCCTGAGCCGCTCTCCCCACCCAGCGTCATGCTCCCAGAACTCTCAGTAAAAAACAACTTAGCCTCCCCATCGCCCCTAACAGCTTCGATTGCTCGTTTCGTCCAACCTCTCTTCTCATCCTTCACTATCTTCAAGCCGTCCCAATCAAGATTGATACTGCCACTCGATGTAGTCCCCTGGACCGTGCCCTGCCATTGTGCGGGATACCAGAGTTGCATACTACCCGAGTCCGCATGGTAGAATGCAAAAAGCTCTTTCAACGGTGCTGTCGGGTGAGATATTGACGGGTGTACCGTGATGTCTGTGCTACCACTGTTACTATGTGTTTCGATATCTGTGCGAGAATTGTTGTGTCCGTAAGGGTACAAGTCGACAGTCATCCGTCCATTAATAGACCGCAAAGAGGTACGGAGGCCATGCAGCAGTGCAAGATCCATTGATCCGTCTGACGTGGATATATCCGTACGGTAGTCGCGATCAGGCACGGACGTGGTTGAAGTCGTCGCTCGAATGGAGCCGCTGTTAGACGTCAAGCGAAGGACAGCAGGTTTGACGTTGTCTTTACTGGCTACTTTCGGATCGATCGTGATATCGATCGAGCCTGAGTTGGTGTGGATGGAGAGGAGATCGTACAGAGGGTATGAGCCAGTCACGGAGGCTGAATTCACGTTGATGACTGTTTCCCGGGAATACAGAGTCATGGCCAAAGGTGGCTTGACTCCGTCAATAGACAATGAAGCGGAGTGTGCACTGACTTCAGTTTTTCTGAGAATGGCATAGTCAAGGCCAGGATCAAAGATAACAGAAAGCATCTCGGAGTGAATGCCTAGAGTCTCGAGAGTCGTCCCTGGAGATATCCAAACAGTTGCGAGGATGTAGAGGCACGGACTCTCCTTTGCATGCTTTGACGGCTCTTTATCGTTCAATTCTTTGGGAGTCTTGACAGTCAACGTGGAACCCTTTTCAGCGATGCTTAAAGACTCGGATTTGAAAAGCTTGGGGTCTGAGGCGCGAATGTCGAGGTCAACCCGTATCTTGGTCTCTGAACATTCCTTCATGGGCCGGACTCGGATCTCGCCCCCAGTGCGTACGTGCTTTCCCATAGCCAGTAACGCGAGTCCGTCGGCCCCTTGAGACTGTTGTTCGAACGCGAACTTTGATGGTTCCTTATATTCAAAACTCAGCGTCGTCTCGTGGCGGTGGTTAGGGCAAACGTGGTCCAGTTTATGAGATCCATTGTGGTCGTCACGGTGAAGATTGAGACTCTGGGATTGGTCAGTGGCTGTCAAAGACTCCCAAGACTAAAACGTGCCTTGCTGTCTAGAGCCTCAACTAGGTAGCCCACTGCCATCATGACAGCGATACTTATGAGGATCCATTTGACAACTGCTTTAGCTAACGAAAAGTGATTTTCCGAGTCCGTCAATGCAAGTTGCTCTTTAGCTTTCTTGCCGTCTGTCATCTCAGGATTTTCCAAATCCTGAGACTTCTCATCCGAGAAGAAAGCTGCTCGGCGACCCATAGTCCGATAGATGTGGCTGATAGTGGCGAGAAAGCTTCAGAGTAGCAATCAGACGGGATTAGCAGGTCTGAGCTCCAGCGTGAGATGCTCGGTCCTTAAGCTAGACACAGCAATCTTTCAGACAAACAGGCCAAATGCTCAATAGGGTCCGGAATCCCTTCGTTAGTGTTGGTAAAGTCACATCTATTCCTTCAGAGCTGACTTGTATCTTTCGAACCCCTCTAGAGAGATACAGTAATATGAGAAGTGCAGTCGAAAATACGAAAGGCTGCAAAGCAAAGCTATTCCATTTACTCGCAGCAAAATCGGAGACAGTAGTTCAAGACAAAGGTGTCAGGCAGGAAAGATTGATACAGTAAGAAATACCAGAGTTGATGACGTTGCAGGTGGGGAAGGCATAAAACCCCGCCCAACAATCCTCAATTTGACAGGGTTGATAAAGATTGATTCGCAAGCTCTCATCGCTGCTTGATCTGTGCATGCAGCGGGACGACAAGGATGTGTAAGCAATGGGCCTTGGGACAGGCCTCTGACTGGCCGACAATAGAAAGAGGCTGGGACCCTGGCCGTTTTGGGCCTTTGACTCCTCTCGAGTTTCTCCGAATAGGAGGGCAAGCCGAAACTTCATATGGAGTATTGATATTGTAGACGTGAGCTCGGTATTTGCATTGTGAAATCACTGTCCATTTGAGCATTCGTTGCCTAATGCCATTTTTGACGGGCAGGGCAGCTTGGGGACACTTGATTGGGGAAAACGGACCTAGAACTAGAAGGGTTCGCCCACGAGTTTGCCATACCCCTGAGTCAGCCACCCTGCTATAACTCCACAACTGTCGGTTTTGATGTTATCATTCCGCATACAGATTTTTAGTAATTAATAATTCCTACAACTTTCGTACCAAGCCCCTTGTTTCATAATAGTATGGTTTGAAAATTATGGTATTCGACCGTTTGCCTATAAGAGATCCCTAGAGCTAGACCCGGGAGTAAGAAATCCCGGGTACTCAGCCCTAAAGGGTGGCCGACTTAGGGGTGTGGCCGACTCGGGGGGTCAGGAACACTGGCACGCCTGGGTATGTCAGGCGCTAAGAAGCCTAGCAACCGCTAGAACCGGCAGATCTTCAGGCTCGCCTTTCATGACCGGATTTACGACCTGTTACTTTGGGGGAAGCTGCCTGGTTGCCGAGCGTCGAGGACAGAAAATTATCCCAGGTCTAATTGGCTGCATGTTGACATAAACGCACTATCAATTGCACAGTCCGACGCCCGGATCATTGGAAAAAGCTACTTCTCATCTTTCGGTCATGTCAGAACATGCTTCTCCAGTCTCATCACCGCCCTTCAAGTACACTTCCTTCACTGGTCTCTACGTCGACACCCCAGTCTATGAAGGGCGACACCGACGATGCAGTAGCACTAGACTTTACGAGCTCCTCACCTATGAGGACCCAGGGCCAGCCTATACCAAAGCCGGGCAGCTCAAAATCCACCAACCACCCAAGCATAGAGATGAGCCACAGAACTTTTACACAGCCCAATGTGTTCACTACGGCTTGAACCCATTCAAGTCGAAAAAAGCGGCCAAGAAGGCTTTGTTGGCTGCCCACGAAGGATCAGCGAATGGGTTGACTGTGCCGGAAAATATCTTCCGAATTGAGAGGAACCTAGCGGATGAGTACAAGGAAAAGAACATAGTCGCGGAGAAGGAGTCCCGTCAAAAGCGAAAGCTTCAAAAAGAGGAAGAGGAGGGACAACGAAAGAAACGCAAGAGGGCAGATGAGGAATTGCTGGCTGAGGTCCAAGGAGATCCTAGCACAAGCGGTAACGGTGCAAAGAAGTCTAAGCCAAATGATGTAGGTTTCGTGTCTAGGCAGGTCGTTGATGACCCCAGAACTTACACCGTACCATAGCCTACCAAGGCTCTGGGAATAGCAACGCTTCAAGGCACCTACACTATCGCTGCCCCTGCGGTCTCGAACGGCTGGGACTGCGGCGACCCTCTCACCCTCACGCTTGCTCCGTCGTCAACCGGATCGCACATCTGGGGCTCTTTCGACTTCGACGTCTTCGAAGGAACGCTCCGCTCATGTTCCTCAACCACGCCCAAGGACAACACCATTCATTTCCTTTGGCGCGGCCGCGAAACTGGCGAAGGTGAATCAACATATGGCGAAGACAATGTGGCAAAATTCAAATTTCTTGGAAACGGGAAGTTTACTGGCAGCATGTACTGGAACTGTCTCGGACATTTCGATCTCGTGGGAAAACTCGATAAAGCTAGTTCGCGCAATCCAGTCTCCTCGGAAACTGTCGCCGGCTGGAAAGACGAGTACTGGTCGCTCAATGACTCAAACTATGAGAGGGAGCGGGTCGGCCGTTGGGGCGGTGGTAGAGGATGGAAATACGGTGGCGAGAATGGGGAAGAATCGAATTCTGACACGGGCAATGAACGTAGAGCAAATATTTCGGAGGAGGACGACGAGAGCGAAGACGAGGAGACTGATGATGATAATTCCGGATATTGAGGTCTAATCATAGCATTGCTCCTATGTTCAATAACTCCTCACAGGTTTCGCAGAATTTCAACAAATTATCTACAACCGTCGCCATCATTACCTTCTTCCACCCTGCTTCTCTGTTTTCCCTTGTCCTTCGTACGCTGTACTCTCTTCGAGTCGTCAACTCTTTCATGCTCTTGAACATGCGTGTCCATGTTGTGGGTGACCGAAAGACTTCAATAGACCCTTCGGAACAATTCTAAACTAGAAGTCACGCTCTATCATATTCCTGCACCTTGCATATCAGTTTGGCTTATTCATTTAGTACTTAATGTTACCTCCGGATCCTTCTTCATCGAATTGCAATTTCAATTTCAACATGCAAAGGCTTTTCACAAATGGCAGGGTTTCAATTGTCCACTTTGAAGATATCGTCCAGACAAGAATCGTTGGGAATCACAAAGATGATCCCACATAGCCATGTCCGACGTGAAACTTCTATAGTTTTTAGCAGATTCTTCGCTACATCCACAGCAATTTTAAATATGCCATGAGAGTCAGACTTGCCGAGTGCAGGTTGATCTATAAATTTTTTGGCCACGGGCAGAGTGGAGGCCATGGATGCTTCGCGGGTGCTCAATAACGGTGCTGAGATCCTCTAGGAAGAGTTCATGGCGCTTACAAACATGTGATTGGACATTTGGAGTGGAGGCTTGAAGTTGCGGCTTGCTAGCCTTGAAGAATGGGAAATGTTGATATGGTGTAAGGTCGAGTACTCCACTCAAAGCCGTGAGGTCGTCCAGGTGGTCCACCTTCTCAATTCATTCTAGCTTGATTAGGAGCTAGTTCGGTGTCATGGGACTGACTCATGCGAGATGCTTACTCACACAGGACAACAGCGCCCTTCTCTACCAGAAGCCTATCAAATCTTCTCACCTTTCATCCCTGCAGATGATTTGCTGCACTCTCTGACTCTGCGAGCAAAAATACACTACCGGCAAATTCAGTGCAATCTTACAAATACCACAAGACCCATTCCAGGAGAAAAGCAATGGATATTGGGCAAAGTCCGAATAGCGCGGTTTTGGGGAGCCAGCAGGATGCATAAGAGAGATAGCCACCCCCCAGCTTCTTTCGAGATCCATCAGAGCCCGAAGCAAATCTCCCTGCTCAAGCCTCATTCTGCAAATACGACTTTGTCTCGAAACGAATCAAACACAGAAAAGGGTGAAAAGAGTCCTTCTGACCGGCTGCAACTCTTAGCGAAGGATTTTCTTGTTCGCGGCATCGTCCGATCACAAGCCAAAGCCGGCCAAGTACGGAAAGACAACCCATCCACAGGCAAAAACCTCGAAGATGGCATCGTGCCCGACATCACCACCCCAATTGCCTTCAACGAAGTTATCAAAGCGGATCCGCCCTTCGAAGTAGTCCTCCACCAGGCGTCGTCATTCTTGTTCAAGGTCACCGATGATAATGAGAGAGACTTCTTAGTCCCAGCGGTCAAAGGCACGGAGGAGATCTTGAAAGGGATGAAAGCCTACGCTCCTAGCGTTAGGAGAGTTGTACTTACGAGTAGCTGTGCTGCTGTGCTTGATTGGAAGGCTGGAGATGACGGGAAGTTTTACACGGAGGAAGATTGGAACCCGACGACGTGGGAGGAGGCTCTCAATGGTGATAAGGGGGAGGCATATCGAGGCAGCAAGAAGTGTGCGGAGAAGGCTGGTAAGTCCGATTGCATAGTCAAGCTTCTGTTAGTGTAGAGGCGACTGTGACTATTGTAATAGCCTGGGATTTCGTCGAGAAAGAAAAACCAAATTTCTACTTGGTGGTTTTGTGTCCTCTTATGATCTATGGGCCCCTTTCTCACATAATTGTGAGCACCGAAGACTTAAATCAGTCAAACAATCGGATCTATCAGGGTTTTGAAAAGTCCTCGAAAGACGAAGAACTACTTCCTAATGGCCTGTACTCTACCTATCTGTCGATGCTAGGGATATCGCAGCTGCCCAAGTCCAAGCAACGATGGTAAACGAAGCCTCGAACAGACGTTTCGTCGTCTCTCAGGGCCAAATATCTTCACAGCAGATTGCCGATGTTCTGCGCACGAACATCGCAGAGCTGGAGACAAGAACACCGATTGGGAAGCCTGGTTCAAGGGGAATCTACGGCAAACGCGTACAGTGCAGATAGCTCACCGTCCGAAAATCTCCTGGGGATTAGATATAGAGATGCGACCGAAATTCTCGTGGATTTGGGAAGGCAGTTGCTAAATCTCGAGAAGCAGCAACGAGCGTATAATTATCTCTAATTTCCAAGACGCGGTTGATTGTGTCCAGACAAATTTGAGGTACGGGAAGCGTGCAATTTCATTGGCGATAGTTGTATTGGCTACGGTCGATTTGGTATTAGGAGCTTTCGTTCTTTCGCATGCCCCAGTCAGGATTCACACACAGGAGTAGCACGAGCTGATCAGGTATTTTCGTTTTCATCGAGATAGAATTACTGTGTCACAGCACTAATTTTTGGTTTCATTACAGCGAGACCGATATTTCTGAGTTCAATTTGTAACTTTGCTTCTGGCCATTCCATTTCTCCAAATTTGTGCAATTGGCGAATGTTGCTATAACGTACTACGTCACCACAGAGCGCTTGCTACTTTGTAAAAACGCCTTCACGCAAGGGCTTCTATCACCTCTTTCATTGCACAAAGCAGATGAGAGACGAATAATTCCACTCCACGTGTCAATACTTCCAGCTGCCGACTCTACCACTCAAAGCACTAGATATCAAGAATCAGCAACGGCTGCGAACTAATATCAATCAAAGACACCGTTTAACTCACCCCATCAGCAACAGCCTCATCACTATTACTAGCGCAGTTGGCGGCATCGCACTAGATCATCATCAATAGATCCTCTCGTTCGCCGCGCATCGCGAAGTAGGTCTTACAACGCAGCAAGTCCGGACTACTAGGCCTGAGACCTGGCTTATCTTCATCTTCAACAGAGCCAAGACGGTCATGGCGGTTGCTGCGAAGAGCAGGGTGCGGTCATATAAGTACTCTTCAAAATTCACATGCCGAAAAGCCTCACCGCATGTCTTACATTTGTGATGTGTGCCTTTGCGAACGTCATCAACTTCGCCTTCGTCTCTCCGTCCAGGTGAGACAGCGATGTTATAATGGTACTACGTATCTCTAGGTATGTCCATGTCTGGATCGGGCCCTAAGACCGCGCGACAAGCAATGACGGCGTGGCTGTTGCTGTATCAGCGAGGCTCAAGATCTTTACAATCTTCAGGTCCCATAGCCTTGTAACACGTGCTTCGCATGGCTTACGCTGATTCGGTCGTTGGTATTTCCCTTGTTTGTGAAATTTGTTGGGCTGACAGCTTGGCTGGAATTTTCGAGGCAACGAATTTCAAATGTTCAACAACAGCTCCGCAGCGAAACACAAGATGTGGGATCCAATCTCAGCATCAAGGATCCGTCATCTTCTGAGACTTAGAAGGCTGAAATACTCCCTTTGGAGAACCGTTGTCGATGTGGTTAAGGAATCGTACTTTTCCCTTTACGAGATCCAATGCTATCAACATGAAAATAAGAATGAAATCGAAGATTCTTAGATGCTCGAACCCAACATACAGACCATTAGCTTTTCGGTAACAAGCAAAAGCCTGAATGGCATACACCATATCCATTGAGATCTTCTGAGTCGTCACAAAGTCCTTTGGACGATGCAGCTAAGACATTGGCCTGTACAGTGACAGTAAGTCATACCTGGAGCTGAGAGACTAACGTCTGGCGCCTGTTTCTATACATATTATGACGTACCTCAACCTCTGTAGCCCTGCTACCGCACCTTGGGCCCCTTCCAATCAGACATATGATCAAGAATAACTTTCGCCGCTGCCTCCGCACTATGCTGCCTCCCAATCGCTTCCACGAAATCGCCTTCCGGATCTACCGAGATTGTCAGCCATAATACCACCCAAATGCAAGCGCATCCCACTCACCCATCAAATAGAAATAAATGCTATGATCTACCAAGTAATCCATCCCCGGCTTCACCCCCTCTGGCGTACTAAAATAGACCCTATACCTCTTACAAACATCCTTAACCTGCGCCCAAGCGCCCGTCAATCCCACAATTCCTGGGTGGAACTCCGCTAAATAACTCTTAAGGACGGCGGGGGTGTCGCGCGCGGGGTCACATGTTATGAATATGGGGAGTAGGGGGGCTTTGCGGGTCGAGGGGTCGACGAAGGACATGCTGCCGATGCGGCTTTGCGTGGTGGAGGCGACGAGGTCGATCATTTGTGCCATCTTGTCAAGTTCTTCGGGGCAGATGTCAGGGCAGTGGGAGAAGCCGAAGTAGACCTGCAGATAGACCTCGTCAGCTTTCTCTCCACTAGAAACCCGGTGTAGGTCCATTGTCCTCAAACTGCGCTGCAGGATGCCCTGGCTTCGCATGACTAAAATTCCTTCTCCAATTCTGCCTATAGGTCTCTCCCGCGGCCAATTCTTCTGGTGAGGTAGATTCCAACCAAGATACACTCACCAGACTATAGCCTCCCTTCAAATCCTCATCGGTAAACACTTTCCCCTCCTGATCCACCAACTCAAACTTCCCGCCCACCTTCGGCCTCCCCACTCCCTTCGCCATTCCCGCAATTCTTTGCCTTTCCACACGATCTTTTTCATAACGGAAATAGACCATCATGCATGCGCCAGCGGTGAGGAATAGAATCGCTGATTTGGCGGAGAAGGGCTACGTTGGATTTCTGGTTAGAGATGGTGATTTGATCTGCGGGTAGGGATGGAGAGTTCGTACGCCTGAGCGAGCTTTTGAGTTGGCTTGCTCGATTGTTTTATTTATTGAGCGGCGAGGAGAGGTAGTGAAGGTGCGAGACGGGCGTGCTGCTGTTGGAGTACTGGGCAGGGGAGAGCACTGGCGCGTTGGCCAAGGGTTTTGCACGCATCGGGATGCGGAAGAACTGGCATGGCGGGCTGAGATAGAAGAGATAGCTCTTGCAGGTACGGAAGCCCGTGGACAGAGGGATAACATTAGGGGCCGCTGCATTATCGGAGAGCCAAAAAGTAGCAAGATGGAACGACTTTTTGAGGTGATGATCGTATGTGGTTAGCGCATGTTTTTTTGCCCTTAGCGCTCTCGACCTTCGAAGTGAAGTTCAGACGATACCCTCCAACAAATCAGAGACTTAGTAGGGAAAGCGCTAATGATACAGTGGAATGGTAACAGCTTCTTGAGGCTACAACTTTTGTATATACGACAAAGGTCTCCGGTCACGCTCTGACCGCGATGCGAAAAGTAATCCTCTAGAAGTGAAGTCAGATATCCCCTCAAACACCCATCGCTGAAGTGCATCACTCGCTCATATGCTAGAGATATGCAGAAGAGCCGTCAAGATGCTTATCCTCTCCACGAGGAGTGCGAGGCCCGCCAGAGGAGTGGTATATGTCCCCCCATGATTAAACACACGCATTTCCTCACCTAATGCCCCTACTATTCTGGCTCGCCCGACTCGGACTCGTCCGACTCCTTTCATCCTCTTCCAACACATCACTCAATCGCGTAGGATGATGATGCCTAGGCATAGCCTCCCAACCAGCACCAAATCCACTCCCTGAGTAATCTGCGGGTGCCTCTGGCGCCTGACGAGCGGGAGCAACGGCAGGACCAGACCCATACTCCACGCCGCTCATGCTCGAACCGTAGTTTCGACTGTACATACGTTCACGCTCAAGCTGGTCTTGCACGTCGTATTCGTCGCTGCCTTCGGAGCCAAGGCGACGACGAATAACGATTGGCTGGCCCTGAGCATCGCGACGGACTTCGCCGTTCTCATCTAGATCGTAGTCTTCTTCGCTCAAGGTGTCTCCGATAGAAGGGACGTAGGATCGTTCGTCGGCTTCGGTGACACGACCCTGACCCTGGAGGACGGTACCTTCGTGTTGATAGAAAGCCGAGCCGCCTGGCTGTTGCGACCTGGGAGGCACTGGCCCGTCGGGTCCGTAGGAGAGATATGTGCCGCCTGGTGCGGACGAAGCAAGTGTGTTTCTGGGCTGCTGCGCGTTTGTCTCAGGCGCTGAAGATGAGGCTGCTCGAGCTGCTTGGATTGCGGCTGCTGACGAGTTCGAGGTTTGCTGGTACGGCAGTGGTGCTGTTTGTGGTTGCCCTGGTCGTTGGCTTCCTCCTTCGGTGAATGGATCAGTATCTGTCTCGGATCTAGCAGAATCGTAGGTTGTATAGCCAAGCTGCTCCTCCATTGGGCTTTCCATCTGTGCAGCGGGCAATTGTGTGGTAGTAGACCCTGGTCCATCTCGGGTTGATGGTCGATTCATGCTTCCTTGTCTACTCGCACCCTGCACCATTGGTACCACTTGAACCCCGCCCACAATGGTCACTTCTCCATTCTTGAGTGATTGCGTTCGGTCTCGCTCTTCTTGCTCCCTTCGACCAAGCTCTTCCCATGCTCTTCGAGCCTCATCTTTAGCGATCGTCAACTCACGTGTCATTTCTTTGACTCTCAAGTCCGCAACTCTCCTCTCGGAGTAGACTGAGCTTTTCTCATTCCTCATACGTGCAAGCTCCTCCGTAGCAGCTTCGCGGGCTGATCGCTCCTCGAGCAGTCTTTCGTCGAATTTCCCCTGGTTTTCCCGGAAGCGTTCTTGCTCTGCTCTAGTCTCAAAAAACCAGCGCTGAAACTTGCGCTCAGAGGAAGCCCGAAGTCGCTGTAACTCGACAACAGCGTGAAATAGATTAGCCCCAGCAGCAGACAAATCAGTCACTTGACGAGCCATTTGCGCATTGAGAGGCTCTCGCTCGAAGTCCTCTTTGTTTTGTTCAAGTCGACGTATCCAAAAAGAAGTCAGGCCTTCCCAGTGTGAGGACAAAGTCTCCCATCTTTCAAAGGCATGAGGGAAGGAAGAAGTATTAGTGCGCTGTTGTGAACCTTCTGCAGGGTCTTGTGCTGGTCGTGGTTGGCCAGTCGAGGGTATCCCTTGACGATCCACCCGTGGTTGAGAGGCGCCTGCGGTTGCATTGACTGATGAATTCTTGTATTGAGGTAGCGTCTCCTTAGTATTGCTGGCTGCCGCTGACGCCGAGACGGCTCGTGGCGTCTGTCTCGGTTTTGCTTCAACAGGCCTTGGCTGGCCAGTAGAGAGCGTCGCCCCTCGTGGTCTTGCCCTGGGCTGTGTTATGCTACCAACGTCGGCTGGGGTTTCCTCAGGGGCAACAGATGGCCTCTCATAACGACCATTCGGTGGTTGAGTCGTCGACGAGAGTAGGTCCGCTCTGGTAACGCCACTTCCACGGTCACCCGGTTTTCTTCCGCCTCGTTCCTGGATCGAAGGGTCAACCCCAGACCTCCTAACCTCTCCTGATCTTCGATTGCTTGTTCGCTCAATACCAGTAGCAACGCCAGCAGTGACAGGTATCCTATCTTGTTCCATATTTTCCTCCTCTTGAACTTGTCGCAATTCCTCTTCTCTTTGCCGTCGATCGCTCTCTGCTTTTTTTCTGGCTTCCCGGTCCCTACGTTCTCTCATGATATCTGTCGGAGTTCGAACACGGTTTTCACCAGCATATGGTTGGGGCACGGGCCCAGGAGCTCGAGAGCCCCCGTTCTGTGTGCGCCCATTACTCACGGCACCGCCCGCCAGGTCGGACATTGAGGCGTTCAATTCGACGAAATCTGTTGTGAAGGGTCTGGGTGTCCACCGTGGCAGAGGCTGTCCTTCAACGACAGGATATGTACCTTCGGGATCACCTCTTATAGCCTCAAGGGCGTAGCGAATCGCGTTTGCGGTGTTCTTTGAGACTCGTGTTGTTCTCCTGGGCCAGTAAGAGGCAAGAAGATCCTGTGCGATGGATGAGCTAGGTGTTGATGAAGTCTCAAGATTCTCGCTGAAGGGGATAAGTGGCGGTAAAGCGGGTTCGCGTGCTCGAGGCGTTGAGCTCTGACGCTCTTGAGAAGCCTCACTCTGGGTGCGATTGCTAGAGACACTCCGCGGCTCGAGTCTTGGGGTTCTCCTGAGGGTACGAGTGCTTCCAGATGAGCTCGAAGCTCGTGAGTGAGGTTGTTGGGATAGTGGTTGCTGACGCTGCTGGCGTTGCGATCGTGATGTAGGTTCGTAAATGTCGTCGAACTCGTCAGTCGGGCGTGAAATTCGTCGAGACAGGGCAGGCGACTAAGATGACGGCAAGAACCTTGTAGGCAACTGGCAGGATTTTGTTGAAGAGCTATGTGCCCTCAATGACAATGAGAAGCTCGAAGAGCTCTTGGCTGTATGGGCGCAAAGGCACGTTTTCCTCACACGCGGTCGCCGGGAATGCGGAGACTGCGTGAGAGTCATGCGAAGTCTGCAAATGTCTTAGTAGGTAAAGGTTGGGAGGTGCGCCGAAAGTTTGGTTGTGGTACTAAAGATGGCTGGAAAAAAGCGAGGCTGGTATACAAGCGAGGAAACCCAGCGTGCAAACACACTCGAGGCGATTCAGAGAACTCGGGAAGCTTACGGCAGAGTCAATTGGAACTGCAATCGCCCGTGCTAAATGTTTCGCAACGATACAGGAAGCTTCTGAAGCTTTGTTCGGTGTCCTTCGGATTGTATTTCCTTGCACTCAGCTTGCGCTTTTCCCCGACTCCCCCACTGCGCACTTTTTCGGAGGTCTTTAAGAACGGCACGAAAACGGGGATAAGGAGCCCGATGTTTGACAAGAATTTGGTAGAGAATTGGGCGTCATTCAGTGAATCTTGCGGCCGCAATGGCTCTCGGCGCTCTTGAAGCTCGGAGCTTCACCGCATTCCGAGAAAGTCGAGTAGCATTTCCTTGGCAGTCGGGGGCTGAATATGGACATACATGAAGCTGCACATCACCTTGACGAGTCGATCTGCCACAATCAAATGGTAATTCAATGGTGCCTTCGTTGGAAGGGGTCATGATTCTTCGCGCTGTCCATCTCATCTCTTCAAATTTGGGCTGAATGTGCTGGCAGCCGCTAGCGCCTTGGGCAAGATGAGGCGCAGAAAAGATGGCTGGGAAAGATCTCTCAACGACCTCTCTTCTCACCAAGATCTTCCTCCATACGCACCTTGCTTAAAACATCCTGATATGATGAGGTGTATGTCAAACTTAGGGATCTGGCACCATGCCAGCTCGATCCCATTATGCGGTAAGTTACACTGTACCAGCAGCAATCTTATGGCCTTCCTTCCATCGGACACAGTATCCTTCTTTACGGAGAAACTTTATGATTCAAGACACGTTCGTCACACTATTCTGCGCTTCCATCTCTCCTTATCAACATCAACTCGAGTCTGATCGTGGTGCACGAATAAGTGTTCTCCGCAATTGTCCCTACTGATTCAGTCTTTTGTCGCTGCGTTCTATCGATTTACACAGTGCAAGGAAGGGCAATTCAATTGCCCTTCCTTGCACTTTCTGCGACTTTCCATCTCCCCGAGAATTTTGAATCTGGCACAGGATCAAACCTTGCGAGCGCTTCTGCCTCCTTGCTTCATTTGATTGTTTGACTTGATTGGTAGGCTCGCACCCCACCAGGCCGATCTGTGGGGATCTGTGGGGAATGCTGCCGATGCCTCCCGCTGTAAGTTGAGAACGGGTAGCAATATATAACAGTCCTCAGCGCGCTCGTCCTTGCTGGTAGAAACATCCTCGCCTTCTGCTCTCTTAATCCGCGTCTTGCACCGCGCGAAATGATTTAATAACACTAATGGGAGGATCTGTTGTCAGCTACTGTAATACAAATCAATGTCTTGCCTCGATCATGGCCCGCATCGCCAGGACCCACTCTGGGCACCAGCATATTGGGCTGAACCTGACACTCCGCTTCAGGCTGACACCTTGATCGATCACGGGATATGCCGAAAAGCCCCTGCCCCTCCACCATCACCAAAGGTGTTTCCACAAGGAGGATTCAGCCACGACGCAATCCCGAATAATAAATTTCTATCTTTGGACGAGTGGGTATTCAGGCCCACGCCAACGCCCTTACGCAGAGTGTTGTCCATTAACGACGAAGACGAAGAGCCCGAAGAAGACCTTTGCGAGGTTGTGGATGCGATAGGCGATGAGACAGCAACCTTCATATATTCCGACTCAGATAACAGGTGGATTTGCTTGTGGCAAGACTGCTTCCAGACTTTCGGCACCAAACAGGACGCCAAATCGCATCTACAGGCCCACCTTTACGCTCGCCATTATGATGAGTTCAACGATGACACTACGACTATCGTCACTGCGTCCGGGCTACCCTCGTCAAGATGCAGCTACGTTGGTACTCTTTCGAATGAGGCGCCGAGCAGTAGGAAGCGTTTCACCATCAGGTCTAGGACCCGTAAGGAACATATCACATCCGACTCATACAAGAATCCATCAGTGGCAGAATCTTCCGTTTCCGACAGGCAATTCTCCTCTCCAATACTCAGCAGCTCAACTGTCACCCCAAACATCGTACCCTCAACCATTGAGCTCGCACCAAGCAGCGTGCAGACATGGCCAAGGCGAGGATCATACTGCCCCAGTCGTGAAACTCCGCCAATTTCACATCAAGAGGAAATGGAAACCTCTCATTGGTCCGATGACGAGAAGGTTGACTCGTCAAGATTTGCTCTGCTCGCAAGTTTCCCGGGCAGAGGAAGGAAGCCAAAATCTAGACGCAGTCTGAGTGATGCTTTTTGTGGGTTGAGATTTGGTCTTTAGATGTCAGCGCGAGATGTCGGAGGCACCAGGCATGGTCATTTTCATCAAGGGGTGGTGATAATTCTATTAAATGACCAGATGGAATTTTCTGGAATGTGAACGCGACTGCGAGATGGGAGAATGAACTTTTGAACTTTACAGTATCCATGACGAGACTGCCAGTATGGGTTTTGTACAAGTCTTGATAAGGTGGCATGAATTTCGGCATTCTCTGGCTGTAGCCAAATTAGTCTCAACAATGATATACTCCGCTAAATCTATGCTGACGTCCTCCGATCTATTCTCCTGGTCGAGTGTAAATTCAAGGTAGAGCAATGCTTGGCCACTTGCTCGTTGTACAGTCCAAATCGACATCTGCCGGACAGAACTCTCGAACCAGGGGAAGGGATCGAAAACGAAGACCTCGTAAACCCACACCGGAAAGCTCGAAAGTACAGAAACCACCTTTAAGGCATTGTAGTCAATTCTTCTTCTTAAAACAAACACTACAAACACTCTGCCCCGTCATTCCCCCAAAGTTAAAGACCGGATAGTCCACCCTGCCAACCACCTCCAACTCCCCTCCCCCAAACCACCCCTTTAATTCCTCCTCCGTCCAATTACAGCTCGTGAGCAGCAGCAACCCGCCCTTCTTCACTAATCCCTCGGCCTTCTCTCGATACCCCTCACACACCCTCCTCCCCTGCCCATCCGTCTCCGCGCTCAAACTCACAGCATCAAATGTTCCTTTGTCAAGCACCACGTCCCAACCCTCGATCCATTGCGGCCGCGGCGCCAAGTTCATGATATCCCATTGCGTAAATTCCATGCCACCCCGCAAGCTGGGACCGAGGGCATAGCCCTTTTTCATGGCGATTTGCCTGCATAACTTTATGCTAGCGGGGGAGTAGTCGACGCCTACGACTCTGCCTTTGAAGCCGCCATTCTCGCGGAGCAGGAGTAGCATTTCGCCATTTCCTGTGCCGAGGTCTAGGAAGGTGGTTGTCTCCCTATCGAGACCTAATTGGGCCGAGGTCAGGTATTTGAGGATTTTTTGGGAGGCATTGACGTCCTCGAACCAGGTCTGACCGATGTAGTTTGGGGTTGAGGCATGGGTGCTCAGGTCGGAGGTGTAGGTTGTGTCCCAGCTGGGGAACGGTCAGCGCGGGGCCTAGGATTGGATAGATAAGGGCGCGAACTATTCTTTTGTGCCCAGCTCACTTGGCTCGAAGTGAGTGGGCTTTGGGGCTGCCATTGTTGAGCATGTGGGGGTGTTTGTATGTAAAATAGTCGAGCAAGGATTTTCACTCGAGCTACCCTGTGCTCGCTTAATTCCTCAGCAGCTTCAAATTTGTCTACCCTACCTTATCTCTCATGCTTCGAAAAAGACGACATGAAAGACCTGTCTCGCCTGTCTATCCTCTATTCGCTTTTTCGCTGGAAGTCCTTCAGAGTTGGCACGGCAACACTCTCTTCCAATAGCCCTAGTGTACTTATACCAGCCGCTGTGTGTCATTTGTTTATTCGTAGGCTTGCAGAGGTCGGTCCGGGGGCCTCGGCCACGTCAAACATCAAGGCTGGGGGGTCCGAGATGAGTCGCAGTCAATCCTGAAGTACATCTTGCACTAAATTTTCAACAAGAACTGTTATCGATCATCTTTCGGTACGGAAGCTACTCTGTTCTGTGACTAAGAGTCTCTTCACTGGAGGTTTCATTACTGCTATGGATCCAAGCTGCCACGGACCCCAGCCTGACCAGATGCCTATCGTGAACTAGTGATTATCTGCATCAGCTTCACGCACTAGTATTCAGCTGGCCCCCACACCGAAATCGGCAGCTCCATCTTCCTTGACAGGGCACATTCGAGCGGATGCCTTTTTGAGTCCATACTCATAGCTTATCATGAGTGATCATTGGGCAGGTCTAAGAGGCGGAAACCTCCCAGACGCTCTGCGGTTTGGTCCATTAAGTATGGTGACTACAGAGAGAAATGCGCTCTTTCGTGAATTGAACTGATTCTGCAGCGAGTAATGTGCCAAGACCATATCTCTCAAAACAACAAAGGCTGATGCTCAGCTTCAGGCAGCAGGAAAAGGCTGGCAGGATTGCGGCGTGGAATAGTTCAGTATTGATATGGCCCGAAGCAATTCAAGTAGAGCAATGCGTACTCCATGACGTCGATCAGGCATAAAACTGACCGAAAATCTTCACCCCGGCTACCCGGCGCTCGCTCAATCTCTTGGCGCTTTCTTTCTCCCATCTATCTCGTCCTGCCTGTCATCAAATTGCTCCTCAAGAGTCAGCAGTGTCTTCCGCCGAGCCAAATAATCATTGCTTGGCTATGCGTTTTTCATATAACGGTCAGCTCTACTAGGGAACATCCCAAGCGATCACTTGGCTTTTGAGAATTATATCCAAGTTGAAGTCCTTTCCAACAGCCCTACAATATCTACACGTTCTTACCCCTTCCTAAAGCAGTGCACTTTGGCGAAAAGATGCATTACTTGCATTAGTTCCGTATATTCGTTGAAACCCAAGACGACGAACATTCTTCCTGCCTTCAAAGGCGCACTTGGCATTGGGGTCCGCCGTTCCGCTCCCTCCAATAAACATGTTGTGACAGCAACGGTCGTATTTGGCTCACCTTGGCAGCCCATTTGGATCTTTGTGATTGGGTTGTCTTTGGATCTTGCTGAGGATCTCCGCCCTTGTTGATCAGCTAGGAGCGTTGAACGAACCCGTAATTCTGTCGCCAAGGAGCCCGATGTCACGCTTGTTCGCGACTTAGAGGTTAAGAACGAGGCTGAAACTTGAGCAGTAAGCTGTCCGCATGACATTCTGCTGAAGCTGAGATGACTGTGAGTGACTGCTTTTACATATATGCGGGTCGCCTTCGTCTGTGCACGCCCAACGATCTCAATTCAATTCTTCCAACACAAAGTCTCGCTATCGACGAGACCACGTCTCTTCTTGCTGGATTCTGCGCACACAACATGCATTTGAAACCTGCCCTCTTCCCCACAACCCTTGCTTTCACTCTTCTTTGTTCAGCCACCAAGATTCTGCCACGCGCTCCAGATGCTGCAGTCCAATTGCCAGCTTTCGTTGATCTACACAATGTCATGATCAAACTGCGTAGTGATTTTGAGCCTCGCATGGTACCACTCCCTCGGACAAAATACGCAGCACAGCCGCTTGGGGAATGGCTTGGTGCCAATTCTAGTCCTGCAAAGGTAAAGAGAACCATTCTAGGTGCTCGACAGGGCACTTGTGATGCCGGGTACGCTCTGTGTGATGGTGCGTTCCCAGTCCCCAAGTTCGTCTTGCTCCGGGAGATCTAGCTTACAATACAGAAGTTTCGCAACGATGCTGTCCAGATAGCGACGGCAATGGGAAATGCTGCGATGACGGCACCTGCGCAACGTCCGGCGAGACCTGCTGCACCACCGGCGGGTCCTGCCCTAACGGTCAAGACTGCTGCCCTTTAGGTTGCAAGCCCCAAGAGAATACCTGCTGTACCGACGATTGGAGTTGCCCTCCAGGATTCAAATGCTGCGGAGACGAGAATTGCGCCCCAGAAGGTGGAGAATGCTGTGACGGCAGGACGTCCTGCGACGCTGGTCTTCACTGCGTGATCCTAGACGGCGTTCGAGGCTGCTGCGAGAACTACGACTGCAGCAGCTTTGACAACAGCGGCGGCCGCGGTGCGGCGATACCCTCGTTTACTGTCAAGCCAATATCATTTACACCAATATCGTTCACGCCCTTCTCATTCACACCCATATCGTTTACGCCCATATCCTTCACGCCAATAACCTTCCCTTCTCTAACCTTCGAATCCATCACCTTACCCTCTATTACCCTCCCCACACCCGTTGTCGTGCCCACCGACCGCATCAACTTCAGCTACTACACCTTCACCTGGACATGGTTCTACTACAGCTATTTTGTTACGACCATCCCCGTCGACACTACAACGCAAACATCCTCCCGCGTTACCACCACCACTACAATCTCCGTCTACAACACTAATAGTGCTGCCGCGAGTAGGCAGTTCGCCAGTATCAGCGCCGAAGTGACGTTTCCGAGCGCAGTCACGGCGCCGGGCTTTGATAATCCTGGGCATACGACTGCTACGGCAGCGAGAGCTGGGGGAAGTACTGCTACAGGGTCTTCCAGTAGTGTGCAGGTGGGGGCGGTGAGCGCTGCTGAGAGGAGGGTTGATGGGGTTATGGTGCTTTGGTTGGTGGGATGTGTAAGCATGGGGATGATTATGGTGTGGTTGTAAGCATGTTGACCGATTGTATGTCCGATGTACCCCTCTGAAGTTGTTGTGGACGTGAAATTCCTGATTTCTTGGCATACGTCCGAGTTTACGCAAGCTTTGTTGACGTTATGTAATATATATAAAGTTAACAATTCTAATTCCGAAATACAATACGTTCAGTGCCTTCAAACACTCTGCTCCTAGGTCTTCCCTATCACACCTAACATTACAGTTGATTTGTCGCGAATACGTCCTTGGTCTACCGGTACAGTACTCTTCTATAGAGGTCTGATACTTTCAAAATCCATAGAAGCTTTCTCAATTTCCATTGAAATGGGAAGACCATTTAGGAGCAAAAACCACCAAATTATTACCGAATTAGAAATTGATATTCAGCTATCTTTGCACCTACATCTTTCCATCGCATGCAGCCACCTCCTCCATCAATAATCACCCACCTCCGACTCCCCCCAAACAACACTAGTAACCGGTCCCAACCCCTCAAAATCAGCAAGCACCTTATTCCCCACCTCCCCCGTCCTCTCACACCTCCCATAAACAACAACCCTCCCACTCATCTGCAACCCCACAGCAACCAAATCGCCCTTCTTATTCAAGCTGAACTGGCGCGGGAAAGAACCCCCCGCCGGCGACAAAGCACCAAATTTCATCGTCCCGTTTAGCCCAATATCAAAGGTGGCCATCGTATCGGACGGCTCGAGCGTAGCGTTTTTGGGATTCGGGTTCGTGATGTTGAAGTAGGTGGTGTTGCGATTCGAAACCATGAGCGTTTTCCCACCGGGCGCGAGCGCGATTTCGGATGCGGCGTTGTAGGCGAAGGTGGTGCCTTGGCTGGGGCCGTAGGTGGTGCTGTTGGTAACGGCGGTGAGCTGGAGTCCGCCGTTTGAAGGGAGGTAGTTTACGGCGTAGCTTGTGAGGGTGGAGGCGATCTCGGCGACGAGGTAGTAGTATGTTGTTGAAGTGTTGTTTGAGCTGCCATGTGTGTCGAATATGCCGTGGCGGGGCCCGGAGCCTGGGACTACGGGGATGGAGGGACGGGGGGAGACGAGGAGGGTGATGGGGTCGATGTAGAAGATGCGGACGAGATCGGCACCGAGGTCAGGGATGACGAAGTATTTGTTCTGTGGATCGATTCGTACTTGGTGAGGGTGCGGAAACGGTTGTTGAGGCTTGGGGCCTGGATTGGCTGTGAAGTTGATCGTTTGAAGAGGTGCGAAGGAGGCTGTCGCCGGGTCCAGCGTCCACGTCGAGAAGCCATGGGTATAGTGCGCGACGGCTAAAAGCTGAGAGCCGTTGGGGCTTGTGTAGATGATCGAGTTGACTGGGGCGGCAGGCGTAGCGAGGCGCTTGACTTGGGTAAGAGCCCCGGATTTTTCGTCGATCTTGAAGGAGTTGAGTGAGCCATTCGTCAGGCTGGCGCTGTTCTCGTCTAGACAGTATAGATTCTGATATTTTGCATCGATGTGTAACCAGGATGCGTTGGGGGCGCAGCCATTATTGGTATCGATCTGAGCGAGGTTGTATGTGCCGTTGGTGTTGGTAAGATCTAAAGTTGTGATGTTGCCTGCGTAGGAAGAAACATATAATTTAGTTGCGGAGACGGCAACGGCCAGCCTATGTAACCTTGACGTCAGCGATGCTTCTTCGGGATGGTAGTAAGACAGATATGAAGAGCAGATTGCTCTGGACTGGGGGCCTTCTCTCACGCCTCGGAAAGAAGCGCAGATGGGGATATGTTGAGAGGAAGGATAGAACTTACGTTACGCCTATGAGTGGTTCGAGGAGCATGGCTTTGCTTGTGAGAGATAGCGGTCGGGTCAGTGACGACGATTTTGTTAGTCGAAAGAGTACCTGCTCTCTGAAATGTCTAGGATCAATATGGTGGAAGGAAGGATAAGTCTAGAGAGAGCGTTGACGCATTGTGGTAGCAGATAGCAAACAATCTTATGTACCTTGAAAGGATGTTGCACAAGGGGTCCTCATGAGACAAAGAGAATTGTGACGCGTTTCAGGCTTGTGTAAGTGAAGGGCATTGAGCTGCTTACAGTGCTACTTCTTTACTAGCTTACTGGCTCCATTAATAATAGAACGATAAGAATTATTGGAGAAGGCGACCGGGATGTTCAAAGGAACAATGTCTGAACGCCATGGCTGCCCTTTGCTATTATCATCGGAGGCGATTTTTAGCTGGGAGGACAAGGTAATCTTCACCAATTGACCTCAACGGATTCCCTATTTGTCTAGTCTTGGGAGTTTCCAAATGATGAGTCAGAGCAGATCGAACGTCACTGAAACATTGCTTTTTGTTATCCTTTTGTGCGCTGTTAGAATCCGAATCTCCCAGAACGTATCGGAATTTTGGAAATGTTTGCCTCGCCTAATTCTTGTTCTTCTATATGAACGTGGTCTTTCCTTGTCAGCACTTGCTAGTGGACTGGCCGTCACCTTCACCACCACTGCATGGTTAAATTAGCCAAAATAGTCAACACAAGTCTAGGACAGAGGCTGACTTACGCTACAGGACACCACCATTCATAGTAATACCAGTCAGCCTCTCAACCCGCCCGTCATGGGATTGCAGAGAACCTACCTGAGGATCCTTATCTTCCACATTCCAGTCCGCTGAAACGTTGAACATCAGCGCCTGCCTGTCCTTCGATACTTTATATGCACCATTCTTATACGCCGGGAGTTTCTGGGATGGGTAGTTGGCTGCGTTATTCAGCTATTGCTGTGTTATCGCTGCTTTACTCCGGCCTTCGTTGTTGGGGAGGGGTGGGTTGGTGAACCAATCGCTTGTGGTATTATACGCAGATTGTGCCAACCCATCGTCCCAGCACTTGCTAAAGAACCACCACACCTTTCCTGGATACTCAGTCCCGGTGTGCAGTGCATCGTGTTCGGCGCTTGTTAGATCTTTGATGTTTGAGTAGAGTGGATCAGCTTTTCGGCGGTCGATTTTTATGTCGGCGGCACGGACGGGTGTGGCGCAGTAGGTTGGATTCTGCGGGTTGGTGCTGCAGACGTATGTAACCCTGAGCTTTACGTCGTCCCCGGAGAAGTTGTTGTTGGGGCGCGGGTCGTCGTTCCATACTGAGATGCAGACGTCTTGCATACAGTAACGACTCAGACCAAGCTCTGCTGGGGCTTACTTTAGCCAGTCGGGGTGTATCGCAACCTAGAAGCTTTGTCAACGGAATATTTTGAGGCCTGGGTTACATGCTGGATTGAGATACCTTGCTGGGCCAGATCGCATTATCAGGAATCCCACATGCACTAGCTGAGTCATCCATCCCCGGGAACCAGACGTCTGTGTTGGCGCCTGGGGTGTCTAGTTAGCCGGCCGTGAATAGCTTGAGGCTGCCATCATTTAGGAGGGTGAAGGGGATGTCGACCTAGTAGGCAGGATTTGATTAGAGGAGTGGATGAAAAGGGAGGAGGGAGTAGAGCAGATCGAGCGTGGACCGTAGACGGGGTTGGTGGTATCTGATGTTACCGGTGGTTGTGCTGTTAGGAGGGGAACGCCTGAGATGTTGAAGTGGTTGTCTGGGGTTGTGGCTTTTACGGGGACGCTTTGGAAGGGTGGGTCGGAGCGTGGGAGGACTGTGGCGTGGGCGAAGAGATTGCCTAGGAGTAGGAGGAGAAGACGAGATAGCATCTTGCAAGGGTTTTGAAAGCAATGAGAGTCGTAAGCTTCTTTCGCTACACACAGGGAGCTCGCAGAACGACGAGAAAGTAAAACAGACACAACTGCTCTTACAGCTACACTGACAAATTTGATCTTCAATATACGGGAACATACCAGCATAGACCGTAATGCTAAATCACAGATCGCATGAAAGTGGTATAGATGTATCCATGAGAGAAGCTCCTACCATGACATAGCTGGACCGATGCTTACCGTCCACGGCCTATGAGAAAGATAATTGGGCCTTCTTCTCCCGAATTTGGTAATGGACGATGAACTGGAAACAACTCGAAACAAGTCCAATAGCACAAATCATATGACAAGCCTGCATTGTAGATCTTGGAGGCTCTACGGACCAACGGCTCGGAAGATTGAAGCAATACAAGCGCTTGCTGTAAGAACGGGTCGTTCACCGCTCCACTCCAGGTTGGATTCGACCAGGCCACTTGCAAAACCAAACTCAAGTCGAAACTTTTTCGGCACTTTAGCCCCAGCTCTTGAGATCCGGGCGTGCGCGCGAAACAAACGATCGATACATGTGAAACGGCTGGATCGTGGTGCTCAACATAGACATGTTCGGATGGAGGAACGGCAGACGCGTCATAAAGGCTTACTCCCGATGATCCTAGGGTTCAGAGAATGCTCTTCGCCATCGAGATAAGCCTAGGAGCTGTCCCTCTGTGCTCTCGTCGACGCTTGTCCTGTTTCTGCTTATATTCATCGGCTTTCTTGTAGAAGATGCTGCCATCGTAGATACCACGGATGTCTTCTTTTCGCATGATACCATCGTCCGGCCAGAGGAGTAAATATGTTGCTAGCCCTAGATTATATGTTAGCAGAATCTCTGGTCGGATCGGGAAAGTTCTCTAGAAACATACATTCCAGAAAGCTTGCGCTCCACCCAAAAAAGTCAAAGACCATTCTCTGCCCTTTCCAGAACCTGAGGAAATCCCAAATGTCTAGCCCACCTTTATTACCCTTGTCGTATTTGGCGAATATGTCCTCGAAGTTCTGCGGCTTGAAGCGCCCTTCGTTGTCATAAGTCATGGAGTCACTCCCATGCTTGTCCTTGTACAGCTTGTCGACGTAGATGCGGAAGAAGGGGTCTGGCAGGAAGCCTGGCAGCGTAGGGTAGGAAAGATTGAGGTTGATTATCAATGTTGCGAGAAGGGCAAGTGGAGGGCTCCAACCCCATTTCCGACACCCCTCGTAAGTATCGCGTGGCCAGATGATGCCGTCGCGGTCTGTATCCCAATAGTCAACATGTTGCTGTACAACAGTCTGGTGTTGGTGTGTAGCCGCCCAATTATCTTCTGTGGTGCCATTGGGCTTTTCGCGGGATGCAGCAATCGTAGCTCTTGCAGTACCGGGGTTCCTGAGGACAGAGTCTGGAGGCGGTAGATACGGTTTTCGTTCGTTGGTGACAGGCTGCTCAAATATTGTAGTCTTGAATGGTTTCTCTTTTGTCATGAGATTATCTGGGCTTCCTGCCACAGCAGTGGATTGGCCACTCGAGGCGTGGTCTATGCCGTCAGCAGCCACAGGTGCGCCCGCAGTCTCTAGCTGGTTGCTCATGTCCGATATTAGCTGCAAGAAAAGGTTTTCCGTTGGCTGTGAGCAAGTAAGATGTGAGCAGAGAGGGATATAATGTGGAATTCCTTGGAATGCGATGAGGTCACTGTGGATGCACTGGAGAGAAGCGGATAGATAGTGGACGACAGCGATAACAAGGCGCAGGATAGAGTTCAGCAAATCAATTCATGTTAGCAAGAGCACGTCCTTCCTTCCTCGAGCACATCACAGCGCTTTCCCACGCATAGCCAGCTGTGAAGCAGTCATCAAGAACTCGCGTTAGAATGATCCGAGCCGGACAATGCATGTTTTCCATCTGAACCACATTGTCTTAAGAACACAACGACAGCCATATTAAAGCGGGAAGGTGCCGGCTTTTGGTGGTCCAAACATATCACAAACATCTCGAAGTAACGGAGAAGTTGTCGATCGAATAGGCAGAAAAGGCGCTAGATGGGCCGGAATCACCTCCGAACCAAGACCTTCCTTCCTTCGTCCCATCCTCTCCCATCCTCTGATGAATCACAGAGTATTCGCCATGAATGGACAAAGGAAGTGCCTCCAATGCCCATCTTTCACGTGATTCCGTGCGACTTTGGCGCGTTGATGCCTGGAACCAACACCATCTGGAGGCGTGTTGCCTGTAGCCCCGCAGGATTGTAGTGCATTAGTGACTTAGAGCTGAACGAGCTTAAGGGTTCATATAAGCCGTGTTTTCCTGCCACTGTCCATGGTTCTTTTCGTATTGTCCCCTGTCAAGTCATAATCTTGCAACTGTATCCTTCGGAAAAAGCATCTCCTTTTTCAATTTTTGCAATTGAGTACCATGCCTGCAAAACGCAAAACCTCTGGCAAGCAAGCCAATGAAGGCAAAGCCAAGCAACAAAAGCAGGAGGGCCAAAAGGCTGTCTCGCATGACATTGACGTGCCAATTGACGAAGGCTTTAAGGAAGCTGACGCCAAAGTCTACATTGACGACAATGGAATCATCTTCGATGCTTCCCTTAATCAGACAAATATTGGTGGGAACAACAACAAGGTTCGCAATTTAGACGTAGCTTCATTACAATTTGGCTAAGATGTGCACAGTTCTACCGCCTGCAGCTTCTACGTAATGAGGACGAGGACGAAGACGAGTACTACGCTCACACCCGCTGGGGCCGTGTTGGCGATTTCGGCCAAGTCAAGACCATGGGGCCCAGCTCCCTCGAGAATGCACGCAAAGATTTCGACAAGAAGTTCAAAGACAAGTCAGGCCATACATGGGACGACCGATCGGAGCCGGCCAAGAAAGGCAAGTATACCTTTATTGAAAAGGATTACGAAGACGAGGAAGACGAGGCTGGCGCTCAAGTCAAGAACGAGGACGACGATCAGCAGCAAGTCGAGAGCAAGCTACCACGCCAGACACAAAGACTAATGGAGCTCATCTTCAACCAAAATCACTTCAACGCCGTTCTCGAAGGGATCGGCTACAACGCCAACAAGCTCCCCCTCGGCAAGCTCTCAAAAGCTACCCTCAAGCAAGGTTTCGAACACCTCAACGAGCTCGCAAGCCTGATCAAACACCCCTCCCTCGCGGAGAACAAATACAGTACCTCCCAACAAGAAGCCATCGAAGACTTCTCCAACAAATACTACTCCACCATCCCCCACGAATTCGGCCGCAACCGCCCTCCTCCCATTAACGACAATGAGATCCTGCGGAAAGAGACGTCCATGCTGGATACGCTCACAGACATGGAGGTAGCCAACACGATCATGAAGACGAGCACCGATAAGGGAAAAGATGAGGAGAGTGTCAATCTCCTCGACAAACGCTTCAAAGACCTCAATATGAAGGAAATGACTCCTCTGGACCACAAGTCTTCGGAGTACAAAGCACTTGCAGACTACCTAATCAAATCCTCCGGCACAGCCCACGGTATCCGCTTCCGCCTAGAGGATATCTTCCGCATCGACCGCGACGGCGAAGAGGAGCGTTTCGCCAAATCCGAATTCGCCAAACTAAAAAAGACAGACAAACGTCTCCTATGGCACGGCTCCCGTACAACAAATTACGGCGGTATTCTCTCTCAAGGTCTACGCATTGCACCCCCCGAAGCTCCCATTAACGGTTACGCGTTCGGAAAGGGCGTCTATCTCGCCGACGTCTCCAGCAAATCCGCGCAGTACTGTCAACCGGGTATGAGCGGCGGGACGGGCTTATTGCTTCTCTGCGAAGCGGAGCTGGGAAAGCCGATGTATGAGATTCCGACCGGCAACCCCAACGCTCAAGAAGAGGCAAAGAAGCACAAGGCCTACTCGACCCTTGGGGTGGGGAGGACGGCGCCGCAGGGGTGGATGGATGGGGGAAAGATTCATGATAGCTTGAAGGGGGTCCAGTTGGTAAGTGCATCCTATTGTGCTGGTTGACTAATGTGCCGGACTGACTGACGTGACATAGCCTGATGTATCAAAGGGTATGGGCGACAATAAGGCCGCTAATGCGAATGGATATTTGATGCACAATGAGTATATTTGCTACGACGTCGCGCAGATGAAGTTGAAGTATCTTTTTCGTGTGGGGATGTAGACGGGGAGACTTCGACGGGGGACTGGAGTGTCATGCACTCTCAATCTTGAGAAGTAAGAAAGCCACGGGGTCGATACCGGGATTCCTAGATATCAGCATCATGGAAGGTAGCAAAATTAATCAGAATCATTGGAATTGGAATTGGGAATAAAGTGCAAAGCCCCGAGTAGAATGGAGTGTTAACAGATGTTCATGCACAATCCTAGTCCTATTCCGCAGACAATGCCACGCCAAAAGACCAGCCAGCCTGAGCACCTCAGCTCCTCCGCATATGACCCAGGCCAGCAGCCAGCCCCATATTAAGAATCTCTTACGCACAACCTCCTGTTTTCTCGCTAGAAGTCCATGATCGACCCAATCCCCACAAAGTTCCTACCTCTTCCCCACCTTATCCAGCTCATTCAACCACGATTGCGTCTCCTTCACCAGCTCCTTCCTCCGAGCCCTAAGACCCTCATTCCCCTCCGTCGTCACCGAATCCAACTTGATCAGAACCTGCGCCAGAATAGTCTCCGACAGCTTCTTATATTCGAAATCCCTAGCCTTCTTCTCCGCTGGTGGCCGGTCAAGGAACGCTTTCACCTGCGGCAAGAAATTGAAATGGAATGCATCTGAGATCTGATCAAGCGCCTCGGTTGGGGTAGAAGGCTTCTTTGGCGGCGGAGGAGCAGGAGAGGGGATACGACGGTTAGGCGACGGCTCGCGAGGTGTTGATGACGTGCCATTCGATGTCACACCGAGGAAACCTGAGTCGCGAGGGGAAGTCCTATCGCTACCACCTCCATCTCTTCGCTTCTTCCTTCCGCCACGATGGCCCTTGCGTTTCCTGGGCTCGGGGCCTCCGATAATTGTTCCGTCTACATCCACACGAGGACCTTTGTCGAGTCCATTCGCTATCATCTCCGAAGAAGCGCTGGAGCTGGACTCATTGCCATCGTCGCGGTCGCGGTCGCGGTCGCGGGAGTAGGGGTCTGGGGCTGAGATGACGCAGAGTATCTCGCTGTTTTGCTTTAGGTGTTCATCTTTGCACGCGCGGTGGTCGTCGCGGAGTGATTTTCCTTTGTAGAGGAGTTTGACTCGACGCGGGTCGTCTGTTTTTGTCTCTTTGGCAGCTACGCGACGGAGCTCGCCGACCTTTAGATGTCCCTCGGCAATATCGAAGGCGGGGAAGTGGAGGGGGTAGGTGGTGCCTTTGTGCTTCATGATCAAGATATCTGGGTCAAGGTCCGCGATATCCACCCTGCTTACATGGCGGCTGGCGTGGCCACGGGACGGGAAGCCATAGTTGTCATTTTGGCTGCGAGATGGTGCACCGCCATCGTCGATTATGTAGTCGTAGTCATCTTCTGTGACTCGAGGGGGAGGGCCGCCGGCGTGGGCGAAAGGGGAGTAACGCCCACCACTGGGCCAGAAATCGCGGCTCATAAAGAAGAGGAGGGCAATGAGTGGAAGGATCCACGTGATTGCAAGAGTTGTAGGGTCAGTGTTTGCGATCAGTGAGCTGGCCTTTCCGATATGAGTGCCGGAATATTTTTGTAGCTGGTGGGGCAGTTTCTGATGGACGATCTGAGAGGCGGACTTGAGATATTCTTGCAGCGTGGGAGGAAGGCTGGTATATAGAGACTGCAGCTGGGAGGTAGCCACGGTGATAGTTTCACTGAAACGTGAGTGAGCCACTGTGAGAGATACGTTGTCTGACTGTGGTGGGGAGTAATGTGTTAGGTGCGGTCTGCGGTGAGGTTTTCAAACCCTGTGAGCCACAGTCGCTCCTGGAAGCCACTAGCGGCCAATCGAATGTCAGCCTTTTTTTGCTCTCTGTCATTCTACGAAATCAATGGAAATCATGCATGGAAGGGAAAAGCATAGATATCATTTATGAGGGAGCAATTTCTTGCCAGTCACGGATATACGGAAGGATGATTTCGGAAAGCGAGAGCAAAGCCTTCTACAACACATCTTAAAGATGGGATGCGAAAAAGTTTGAAAGTTCTCGGACATATGCACTCAAACGAGTCTAAATGCCGGTGCCACGATGCGTTCAATTTTAGGGATCGCAGCAGATGTCAGGAATAGAAGCTACACGGATTGTGATGGCTATTAAGTAAGATGATCATGGTGCTTGTTCGTTCGAGGATGTGCCAGCCGTATTACTTAGATCATTCAAAAATAATAAATGCTTCAGTTCAGCGCTGAAAATATCCACCTCTATTCTCCACTGTCGTTGTTTGAAGGATTCATTGCTCCAGGCCCATGACCCCTGGACAAAATGGCCCTCGCTGTGCGTACCTCTTATTCCATTCTCTTCCTTTCCATCATCCGACCACACAATAAATCCTTCGCCACCTATTCGACAGTAGCTAGCAGGAATCCATCGCAGTCCTTCTCTCCGACCTTCTGCAGCACGACCGCTCTAACCCTCTCATCTCTACCAACCTTCTCAACTACGTCCCTCTCTCCTCTTTCCATATGATTAGTGTTTGCCGCTTCCTTATCCGCTAACCTCCCCTTCGACACGACATTATCAACCACAACACAAGCTCTTTCCTCACTTATCTAAACAGCCCAATCATAGTATTTCCAAGTATTAAGCTTGTCAGCAACAATGAACGTAAAGCCAAGTTCCTCCCTCTTCCCAGCTTGGATCTCATCGTAGATTTTGGGAAGTATATCCATGCCAGCGCCAAGGATAACTTTAATCTGGCTGCTGACGCCTGCGGCTTCGATGTTCTGGCGTGTAACGTCGGCATGACGTGGATTGAATTCGATGCTTGTGATGGGGAGATTTGGGTCCTCGGAAGCCATCCAGATCGCCGAGTAGCCCCCGAGACTGCCGACTTCGAGGACATGCTTGACGTTGAGCATGCGGCATTGAAGGGCGAAGAATTTTCGCTGGTAGATTAACCAAGGTCAGCTTGATCCTTTTGAATCACATTGAGGCTCATCTATTCGCGCATTTATTGAGGCTGAGGGAGTACTGAAACATGACGCAACGCTCAGGCTATCCTACAACAGGGGTAACTATAAGATGGAGAAATCTTACTAGGGGGACGGGCAGCCGATGTCGGGGAGGCCTTTCTCACCGCAGATCCTGAGAGCTTGAGCAAGGCTCGCAAGATTAGGTCGAGATGACGGGTGCAAATCGGCCATGGTGTACGCGTCGATAGAAGTCCATCGTTCATCGGTCTCATACCCGCCACGTCGGAGCTGGTCATTTACTTGGTGGTAGTCATAGTCGGCGGGCTTGATTCGTAGGTGGAGACGCGTTTGTAAGATGATCACAGAAGTAAAGAGGCAATGAATCCGAATTTGGAGGGAATTTGGAGCTCTTTATATATCAGTATACAGCAGCCTCACAATGCTCGGGATTAGGAGTTCGCGGGTCAGAGCTCGGATATCCGAAATCGCTTATCGAAGAGAACAGGCATAGCAACGTGCACCTCAATTTTGGGGTAGAAACAGCAGGTGTAATATGATCACTGCATTAGTACGAGCAAGTCGATTTGCGCTGAGCTCAAGCGATGGGTGTGCGTGGTATTAGCGGCCTACTAGAAGTTCCAGAAAGTGTCTAAATCCCATCCGGCAATATTGGAGAGGTCCAGCCCTTCAAGGTCCTGCGAGTCATCTTGTGTCAGCTGAATGATCGAGAAGGCTGGTGTCTGAATAAATAGCTTACATCCACCATCCCTATATTATCCATATGCATAGTTGGTGGAAATGGAACCTCGTTGCCATTTGGGATGCCGTTAGTTGCCATTATCGGCTGCACAGGCTGCACAAATGTAGTCAGTAAACAGTCACTATGAAGACAGGGTGTACATACCATATGAGGCAGGCTGGCAAGCGTGGCTGCTGCGGAGTAGTTATCCTGCGACTGCAGAACGCTCTGGATCATACGAGAAACCTTCTCGGCAGATCCATGCTCTTCATTGCTCGACTGTTCCGGCAACAATCTCTTCTTCAATAGACCTATGATAGCAGCAACGCAGTAGTACTCTTGAAGTCCCGCGCCTACACACATGATCTTCTCTTCGATCATGGTCAGAGCTTTCTCCAGATAATTCAATGGATCGCCACTGAGTTGGACGATCGAGCTTCTTGATAGATTTCTCCGCTCTAAATTCATTGTCAGTGAAGCGGACAAGGATTTGAAGAGCAGAAGAAAGGGCTTACCGGTCTTGGTGTCAGAAAGCGATACGTTGTAGCAGATGCTTAGCGCAGCCCCTAGAGTGTCGTTCCTGAACAAGCACAGATAGCTGTTACCGATACTGGAAAGCTGATCATGTAGATCAATGATGGTCATGGCGCTCCTAACATGCACGATTGCGGAGTAGTCGTATCTGGTACCCCAAAGCTCGTCTCGAGCAAAGGGTCGGTGTAGAAAGAGTAGAAGCTGTTGTAACTGAATCTGAAGAAGTATTCGTGACACCATGCTTGCTGGATCGTTCCAGTGGGGAATCGCGTCCAGAGCTTGCATGATCCTCTTGTCGTATAGTATCACATCTTCGTACGGCATCTGAGAATTTGGGCCATTTATCAGAGATGTCAGCTCAATTCTGAGAGGCCAACTTGAGCGAGAAAGGTGTAGGTACGAAGACCTCGAGAAATGTGACAGTGGCTTCGACTCAGGCAGCTTTTCAGAAGCTTGATTAAACTCTTCGTCATCGATGTTCAGAGGGTGGCCACAATCTTCGACTAGGTCTCTCGTCATCGCTGGCATGCCTCTTTCCTGAGCGGCTTGTAGCTCTAATTCTGAGATTGTCGTCCATATCCGTCTTCGCATCTCCTGCTCAAACAAGGAGACCTTCTTATGGCCTAGGTGCTTGGCGTGGCGTAGATTGACTATCTGCGCATCTCGGTGAAGTCCAGCGGACATTGCTAGTCTCATGAGATTACCCGCTGACATCCACGTCCGTTTACGTTTGACTGAGTTCATTTGTTTGGCCATGAACGAAAGGCAATGTAGCTGATAGATAGAGAGGGTCGTGTGTTTTTGGCTCTGTGATCTAAGCCATGAATCGCAATTCCGAATCCACATGATGGCTGTCTCACGCTCAACGGAGCTATCGCCTCTGAACATAGACGGGCTCTTGTCTTTAATGCAATTGGTCGTAGCTATCATCAGTAGTACAAGTGCAACGAATTCAGGTCTTGCCTCATGTGGAAGGGTCCACAGTCGGGTATACTCTTCCCAAAATGATGGTAGGTGGAGAATTCGGTGTGTAGTTTCGAAGTTGTCAACATAGATCTGCACAAGCTGGTCCACGATTTTGCGCTGAGGCAGCAGACTGGCCAGCGTCCTATCATTCGCTGGGATCGTGTCTTCCTGACCGTCACCCTTGATTTTCGTTGCCATCAATTCCTTCTGCACATGTGCGAGACTGGGATGCTGCACAATCATGTCCTTCATGAAAAGCCGTAGTTCTGGGAGCTGCTATAGTCAGCAATCGCCGGACAGATAGCTAGCTTATGAACCTACATGAGAAAGATAGCTTGTATGATGACTGGCACCGAAGAACTGCGTTTTGAAGCTTCTGCCTCTGAAAATCATGGGCTCTTCCTCTGCTGCTGCTTTAATATCAGATGGTAAAATACTTTCAGCTCTCATCAATTCGGGGCTCCTGGCTGATTTTGGCCAATGGGAACGAGATCCGCTGGCAATAGTCTCGAGCCCAATGATCCTATGCTCAAGCTGGCGAATACGTTCTTCCTGTGTGTAAAGTCTCGCTGTAGTGTCTTGCTGGGGTCGTGTGTAAGTCTCATCTCTCTCGTCATCTGCAAAGCTACGAGCCACTGATGGGAGACGTGCAATTGTTCTCGGTGGACCTCCATCGTGAAGGTCACGTGTGTTTCCAATGCCATTGCCAGATGATTGATTTAGAGTGTCAACAGCTTCTGAATCATAAGTACAAGCGTTTGGGTGACCTCCCTTCTGACATCGACCACAAGAAGGAAAGATGCGATCACATTTGAGCTTCCTTCGGCGACAGTCAAGACAAGAAAATGCTATCCGCCGCCGTTTCGAAGCGTGTGTCTCGTCATGAGGGGCACTCTCCTCCCTGGTAGTACCGTTGCTAGACATCAATCATGATATTCCAGTAATTGAAACATCAGAGCCAGAGTACTGATTAAAAGGGCAATCATTCAATATTATTGTGTTGTGGTTGTTGAAAGGAGCTTTGGCGGGTCGTCGTCACGCTTTCAAAATGTTCAATGCGCTTTGGGGTCCGAACTATTTTGGGGAGGTCTACTTCTAAAGTATTGGAAATACGCTAGAATAGGGGGCGATCATAAAACCACAATAACTTGCGCAGTTTCTCTATTCCAGGTAGTAAATACGTCAATATTATTCTTAAGGTTAGAGAATCTAGAGTACCTTACTACTTATTATATCTGGATATTAAAGGAATTCCAATTCTAAGGCTATACTTATCCGCTATGTTATCGATATCTCCTTAATTATAGGATTTGAGAATATTAGAAAAGTCGAGTTTTGGTGTACGGCGGCCGGCTTGGCTACGGTAGCCATTTTCCAATACTTTAGAAGTTGACCTCGTATTGGCATCTTTTCTATTATAATCATACTACTTGAGTTTCAATAGTGCCAACGGGCCTTTTCTGGAATGTTGATAACCCTTCCACGATATTGACCCTCGCTTCCTCGCTGGCTATATTGTCCCCTGCCAAATATCCCATCCATACTAGCCTACTGATTCTCTCATCCTTCACACCTCCCAGCAAACTCATCTTCCCGCCTTTCGCAGCCTTCGATGCCTCCTCTCCCGGTGAAGGTGTCTCCTCCTCAACCCACGCTCTCAATGCTCCGTTCGTCCCTCTGCCTAGGAGTAGAACTTTGCCTTTGCCCACGGATCCTCGGCCACCGAGCATTCCTTTGAACTCGCCTACTGCAGCTTCGAAAGCTTGGCCCTCGAATTCTTCACCCTTCCCCCTCAGATCGATTCCTCGGATCCAGCCATCCCTCAGATGAGAAAAGTTGGTATTCCGCGTAGGCACAACCCTGACGGCGCTTCGGACCCCGCCCTGCTTCAGCACTTCGGTCCAAATCCTCGTGCTTCCTTCCCCGTCCAGCAAAACCTTCTTCAACTGTTGTTTCTCCCCTTGCACCAAGGTGCTCGCCTCACTGCCCACTGACGCTTTCACCAGCTCCTCTTGTAATTTCCCCATATCGCCCTTAGCCACATAAAGCCCTACCACGTAGACCTGGATTCTAAATAACGAGACCTTCCGTATACCCAGCCCGAGAAGTTGATACTCCTCCTCTTCTTGTACCGCGCCAATGCCGGCCGGTAGAATCGCCGATTTGCTGTCCTCGCCTGCACTTCCAGATCGTGGTAACCATATCGTACGCGGGAAGTAAGGAATCGTAGATGTACCAGTCGCAATTTGGTCGACTTCGTCACCGTGATCCTTGCCCGTGATCTCTAGCCGGGCACCGCTCGTCAGGGCCTCTCCAGGGCGACTGGGCAGGGCATCCAGGCGTTCGGCTTTCCGTCGAGTGACCGCCCATGTAGCTCCTACAGCCGTGATACCGCAGAGTACCGCTATCCTGTAGTTCGGTCTGCTGCGGGTCTGTGAGTTTGGGGGCGAGGTTGAGTAGGGTCGAAGCCGTCGAAGTATGGGGGATGAGGTGGTAAGGCGAATGGACGGTCGGAGGAACGCATCCGACCTGGAAAAGAGGCGGCGAAAAGCTCTGCAGTAAGACTGCGGTTTTCGAGGAGGCATTGGAGATAAATCGCAACTGCAACTTAATGACCAAAGACGCTTTAATAGGAGAATTGTGATACTCGGAGTCCAAGAGCATGAGCATGCCAAGAATCTCGGGGAAGGAGCCAATTCCGCATTTCGCCTAACGCCAACATGCGGTGAATTCACCCCAAACTGCTTTATAGAACGGAGATATTGAAGTGCCTCGCTATAAAATTGCTGAATTTTGCTTCAAAGAAAAGATCTTCGAAGAATTGACCCATTGGGCCACATGGCCATCTACTGTTAGAAAAAGTTCATAGATACATATATATTCAATCGTCTCGGGAGCGAACAGATCCCCTATTTCCACACTGCTCAAAGCAGCCCCAACGAGGTCTTTGTATTTCGGGAGGCTACCGCTAATGGCTGCAACAGGTGTGCCCAAGGCTACACCAATGAAGACTAGGATCATACAGTGCGATTTCCAGGGCAACGGAGTGTGCAATGAAAACCGTGGCTTTTGCCACCGCTTGGGGTAGCGGGAGACAGTTCGCTTAATGGGGGCGCACGACTCGGTACCTAGATTTGTATGGGGCTCTCACCGAAATCTGAGTACCTATTTATACCCCACTATCGGATAGTAACCACCCCTTGAAGATAACCCTTTTCTGCAACCTATTATGTCCCAATAATCATTCTCTAAGAGACTTGGCCTCATCGAGATGTTCAAAAGATTGTATATGCTTATCACTTCTCGCTGAGGGAAATGGACGAAAAGAGCGGTTCTTGTGCATGAATCTTGGTACATCCTCATATCTGGGAATACGCAATATAACCTGCTACCGAGATCTATTACTGAATGCTCGAGAGATCTGGAGCCCAGTCAATATGTTGTTCGTCTCCTGTGAAGTTCGCTGTCATCTGCTCGTCTCGCTACTGTCAGGCAATCCTGCCAATGGGAATAGATATAGTTGCTTTTACAAGCCTCTTATTTAAGTTCTCTTTAATCACGGTCATAGCTAGACTTAGGCAGCACGCGATTGCGAAGACGGACACCTGCCTATAAATCCGGTAGCTTTGGGCTTAACGCTTCTCGCTTCATTTGGGGTTCGCAGACCAAAATTAGATAACGATTGAGACTATCAAGTCAACGCGATACTGAGTGTTTGCGTCTGTTGGAGAGCACGCCTCTTCGCCACGGTCAAACCCTCTATTGTTTCGACATCGACTGCGCCTCTATATGATGCAAAGATTATGAGAACAAATTTAGCGTACTCTGGTGCCGACCTGGGCAGGTGCATCAAAGACCGAAGTGTAAGCACCTTTGTTTCATAGGAATCTACGGAAAGACTAGTCAAATGAGGGGACGAGGGAAGCGCAATTTCAGCGGTAAAAATGAGATGACTATGAAGTGTGTAAGGTATTTCTTTCATTATGACATTGCCAGCGCAAAGTAGAAGCGTGCTACGTAGTCCTGCATCCTACAAAGCACCAGCGTTCTTCAACAACTCAGCTAAATCGTCCTTCTTCTCCTGCAGATCCGAATTGCCTCCAATATGTTTCTGGCCGATGAAAATGTTTGGGACAGAGGTCTGGCCAGTGATTTCCTTAAGTGCTGCTTGAATATCGGAGCCGTCATCTGAAAATCGATCAAAGCGTCAGTAAATGCCCTACACTGCCAGACGCTCAACCCTGAAGGGTGTACGTACCGACTTGGTCGAGCTCCATGAGGTAGAACTTTGCGCCCTTCTCGCTCAATAGGGCCTTTGACGCTTTGCAGTATGGGCACCAGGACTTGCTGAAGACGGCTATTGGACGGGGTACGTTAGCAAAGATTTTACCGACTAGTTCTGAAGGGTTGAAGCGTACCGACAGCGTTGTTGTCGATGATGCCTTGGGCCTTGGTCTTTGCTGCGGACATGGCTGCTGGGTGGATGCTCGACCCGAAGAATCTACGTAGGAACGAAATGTTGGGCGATTGTAGGAGTTTGCTAAATATTGTAGAGAATTGGTGCGACAATATTCTCTTATATATTGTCGATTGCGTCGTAAGAATTCACCGGAATGATCGCTAAATGACGACATCAGGGTCCTCTCAGCCTTCTACGCGAACACTCGCCCAATTTGCTTGATTCCATAAAGCAGCGATATCTACTAATCTTCGCTCGCTCTGAAGTGTTTCGTGAGGCTTGTCAAAATGCTGGGAGAATGCATCTTGCAGCGCCGCACTGCAGATATCCTAGTTTGACACAGGCAAACATGCTTAGGGTGCACCTTCCCGTCGTGCGAGCTCATGCAAGGGGCAGCTCCAGGCATCCGTACTGTATACCTTGATTATGAACTGCGGCTTATGATACATGATTGTATAATACATTATGGCGCTTGAACTTCGCAAGACGCGCTTTGTGTGTGTCTCGGACACTCATAACGCATCGCCAACAGATGGCGCTTTCAAGTTACCCAAGGGTGATGTGCTAATTCATGCAGGCGACTTGACGAAACAAGGGACTTTCGCCGAGCTCAAAAAGACCTTCGACTGGATTGAGCAAGCGGAATTCGAGGTCAAGATTGTCATTGCGGGTATGCAACCAATCCCTCGGACCAAGCTAAATGTTGACCAGAATAACTCATGCAATCATGATATCAGTCTTGACCCAGATTTCTACGAACAGCATGGCTTGTACTTTCACAACCAAAACCCTCAGGACTCTCAAGCCTGCCTTGACCTGGTCCAGAAATACAAGTCCATGACATTCCTCAACCATGAATCTGCCTACATCAAGTTGAAGAAGGAGGATGGACCTCAGACGAGTTTCAAGGTCTTTGGCTCTCCTTATTCGCCGGCCAATGGCCTATGGGCATTTGGCTACCCACCGGAGGATTCTCCAAAGATATGGGAAAATAAGATACCAATGGATACCGATATTGTCATCACGCATACACCTGCCAAATATCATTGTGATGAGTCAAGAGACCGAGGAGCAGCTGGCTGTGAGGCTTTACGCCAGAAGCTATGGCGCCTACGCCCTTCTCTAGCAATATGTGGGCATGTGCATGAGGGCAGAGGTGTAGAGAGAATTAATTGGGATTTAGAGGCCCCGAATGTCAAGTACAAGGAATCCTCGACTGCTTACTGGGTGGATCCAGGCCTTGGCAATAAGAAGCAAAGTCTGGTTGATCTGTCATCGAAATCTCCAGCACCGCTGGCGAACTCTGGGTCTTGGAGCAACGAAGATATGCCGGTCACCAGTACCTGCGTCCTAGCGAAGTCATCTCCATCACTTCCTCGTTGGCGAGAAAAAGAGCGCCCTTCATTCACAGATGAGAGTGCTATGCAGGGTCTTATGGCTTCGCAGTCTGACAATGTTCGAGGGCAAGGGGGGAATCCACCCTCGGGACGTTGCGATATGGAAGCTTTGGCAGGGAGGCAAGGTCGGAAGGAGACTTGCATCATCAATGCCACGATCATGGCCTCTAGTTGGCCTTACAAGTCAGACAAGAATCGCCAGTATAACAAGCCTATTGTCGTTGATCTTGACCTTCCGGTCTGGCAACAGAAGGAGGGTAGTATTATATCGGATCAAGATTTCTCGTCAGGCGAAAAGACTACATCTAGCCTCTCAGCCTGATGCCCAGTAGCCAAGGAAATTACGTCTATTGGTCGATCCACTTTCTCAGACTGCAGTGAGGCTATTTGCACGCTACTCCTCTGGTCTGGGTGCAAGGTGAATCCTGCCAATCCGCTATCCGACAAAGACTTCTAAAAGGGCCTCAGATTGAGTCTCCAAGGATGAAAGCCACACCGATAGCGCTGGTCTTACAGTAGAAAGGGTCTGACCGTTGGGAGTCCTGGAGGTTCTAGCCTTACACCTCTTTCCTGGGCATGGTCGTCGGACAAAGATAATAAAACAAGAGCCTACAATCGAGCACTATTGCGTATCCAATCTGGTGTGGAACGAACGAAAGCTCGATTGTGTGATGTTCCGCATATTGTTCGTAGTGAGAAACACGGCCTTATTCTAATTGGTCAAACGTTCTCTGTAACCGCTGGAAAAGCAAGCCCCCCACCATCCTCAAAGGCAGCAGACAAGAGCACATGCGGTTAAGGCTTCCTTTTTGCACGACTAGACCAGCTCAGCGGACCACCTCGACGCACTAATTCTCCCATTCGTGGATGTCGCATACAACCCCACCATCGAACAACTCAGCGGCCCATGAGCTTTGCCGGCCCGTAACCTAGAGGTACAAGTGATCGCTTTGAAGACATCATCATCGTTTGACTTCATGCATCTTCAGGGACAAAAAGCCAATACCCTTCGACGATCTAAAGTAGCGAGGTGCGTTGTCTGCAGTAGTACACAACGAGCGTAGAGCATAGAGTGTAAATGTAGAGCCCATCCGCTCTTTGCTGCCCAGGGATACCGAAAAGTGCACAATAGTACCTCCATTTCTCCCTTATCAACACATCAAAACTGCATTGCTATTGGGGCTCGCTCCTATACATCATTCGATTCGTTGAGGCTTATAGACCAACCTGCAGCACGCCCGGCAGGATCACCAACGCCGCCTCAGCTCGTCGTGCCTGAATTGCAGCTTCTGCAGCTTCATTTGTAGCTGCTGAGAAGCTTAACAACACGTCTTGTTCACTTCTCCTTCACACCGCGGGGTCTACCATATTTCCCGGGTCCCTACTTATGTTGGACGAGCCAGGAATCGAAATTCAAAGCGATTGAAGAGGCCCGGTCGCACCGCACTAATTACACCGCCTTAGTACCACAACAAACAAGAGTAACAATATCAAAGACAAATCAGGACGTCTCTCCTATCCTCAGACTTGATCTTCCATTCTTCTTTCGCTCTCTACGAACATCTCTCGCTGTCTGTGAGAGTCCACGGAGCGGCGAAAATCACTCACTTGTTATTGCCACCCCCAACTTCATCGCCCCAATCAGTGGCGTCGGATTAACAGGTAGCACCTTGTGTACCTGACGTAGAAGTACCTACACGAAAATCTTCACTCACTTCAGAAAAGCCTTTCTTTCTGCTTACTCACACATGATACGAGCACTCACATCTTCGGCAATTTTACTAAGGCGCTTTTCGATTTTCACATCTCTACATCGCCTAATTGTCAACAAAACACCGACTGGTACGAACACCAGCCACCAGCCACCCCCAGAAAGACAACGCAAAGCCCTAACACATAATCGTGCGGGCCACTGAGTCGTAGTGCAACGAAGGGTTCCCGCACGATTAACACTGAATGATTTGAACTTCACTTCTCTTGGAGGGCATATTTGCCTTTCAAAAGTTCAACGTTCTCAACAACATTCTCAACACTAGCTGCTGACCGTACTACCACCCGACAAACATGGACGACCCATTACCACAGAGTCCCTACAAGACCCTCGGCGTCCCCAAAGATGCCACTCTTGCAACAATACGAAGTGCTCACCGAAAGCTCGTCCTCTCTTGTCACCCGGACAAAGTGCAAGACCCAGCCGCGAAGATCGTCAAGGCTGAAGAATTCCACCAAGTTCAGCAAGCCTATGAAATCCTCAGCGATGAGAAGCGGAGGCAGAGATACGACGAAAAAGTCAAGCTGGAGGAGCTGAGGGCGGAGATGGAAGAGGAGAGACGGCCAGCGCCACGGAGAACACCTGACTACACCCCGAGACCTGCACCAGCCCCGAGGTACGAGACGACTTATGCAGCTCCGGTGTATGAGACAGAGAGGAGATACAATACCCGCCCTTATGAAGAGGACGCGTTCGCTGCTAGATTCGCCGAAGAGCGGCCTTCGGCTCGGAAATTCGATAGCTACGCTGTGCCCCCATCTCGAAAGGTGTCTGGACGTGGATTTGAGGAAAAAGATAGGAAGAAGTCGCGCGAAGGTGAAGAGGAACGAGAAAGGGACTGTAGGAGAAGGGAGAGTGAGAAGGCGAGAGACACGTATGATCGTGATCAACGGAATAGGAAGCGAGACAAGGACAGGAAAAGAGATACAGAGGCCAAGATGAGGAGCAAGCATACTCATGTGGACGATGATGACGAGTCAGACTCCGAGCTCGATGACCGATATTACAAGAGTAGACGAGACCCTCCTCCGAAAGTGAGGTATGATGAGAGGTATGATGAACCACGAAGGGGCTCACGGGATGAAATCCCACCACGGAAACGGGATGCAAGGGGTTACGATGATGAGCTGATGACGAAGGAGATGAATGTTCAGGATTACATCTCTAAGTCACGAGAAGCAATCGACATAGAACCTCGTCACACAGAACTTCGTCGGCCCACACGCACAAGGGCAAACTCCACTGCTGCTGTGATGACAACTTCCCCTCCTCCTCCTGCGCCAGCCGACTCCGGGAAACGGTCAGTTGGCCACGGCGGTCGCGGAGGACGTGAAACTCGGAATCCAAGCCCCATCAGGTCATCCAAGAAAGATAAGCGCATGCCAGAGATCGTGGAGTCACCGCCAGCCCGAAAGCCCAGTCTGCCCAAAGCGTCCTCGGAATCGAAGGGGATCAAAAGCTTCTTCAGCCCGTCTTCATCGTCGTCAAGAAGGCCACCACAACGTGCCGCCACCTACCAGCAACAGCAGCCAGCTCCTGAGTTCAAGCCGGGACCTATGCGTCGGTCAGAAACCATGCCAATTGACCAACTTCGCCGAGGGGACACAAGGCCCCTGCATACCTCGAATTTGAAGAATATGAAAGCGCCATCTGAATACAGCTCGTCCGACGATTCCGACTCCGACTCGATGATGACTGAAGAGCCTATCCCAATACGCCCACCTCCTCCTCGGCAGAGTAAGACCAATTACAAATACGTTCAAGATGAGGCGAAGTTGGTAGGGGAGCCCGTAGAGATATATCCGCCTCGAAAGAGTGATGAGTCCCCCAGGGTGCGTCTCGGATCAGACCGCCCGACTATGTCTTCCAGAGCAGCAACGACTCGGCCATCTCTGCATACGACCCCTCGTACCGCCTCATGCGCTTTCCCACAAGATGAGCGGTCGTCTCGCCCCAGTCCAGGCCGCACTGAGTCTACCCGTGCTCCACCGCTTCAGAAACACCAATCCGCTCGAAACAACGATCGTCTCTATGGCGAGTATTCTTCAGAGGAGAAGAAATACAAGACCAAGGACTCACCCAAGATACATGCCGATGAAGAGCGCTACACAAGATCCCCACGGGGCGAGTTGGATCGCGATGCCTGGCCAGGGAGCTTCAAGCCTCGCTCTCGTCCACAAATGTCACGAGGTGAAACAGCGGCCTACTGATGCGCTCTTCCCAGCATTCAGGATGATATGCATGGCTCACAGTGAAATCTGTCACTCCGACCCACCAGTCTGCCTGCCGACTTGACGGCTCTTGACATCAATCTCTAATGCCCAGAAATAGCGAGAATGCATTGGAGGAATAGCGCTTTCCAGCTTTCATACGCTCGTTACATAACGGTTGCGTGCATGAATACGTTCGATTACTTCCAATAACTTTACATAGAAGGAAGGAAGAGCACGCGATGACTTTTCGACAGCTTTTGTTGATATCCGACTTCATCATGCGACCACAGCAGCAAGCAGTGCGCATGCCACTGATTCTCGGAGTCCTAGGTAGTCGCGAGCTGATGGACGTCTGTTGGAGAGCTGGCTGGTCTTGTATTAGCTGAATGAATTATGACATTTACTTCACCCATCCACTATTAAATGTTTGCTGTCTTTTCCACGTTTTATTGTTTCACTACCGAGAGTGTTTCAATGTTCATGTACATTGTGCAAGGTGTACAACCTCTTGTCTCAAAGAGAATCTACTTGCGGGGGGCATACTGACTGCTCATAATCACAGTGTACAGCTCGTTCCCGACCCACAACTTATCCTGCCTCCGCGATCTTCCTTTAGCTCGGTCGCCTCGAAGTATGTATGCCATTCTTTATCACCCATGGCGTGGCAACTCGGATGACTAACGACAGACGCCCAAAAAAACATGTCGATAAGATAACCTGCGTCATAGTTCTCTACGAAGTTAACAAACCTGGCCGTCGGTGGGGCTTTGAAGCTCAGGCTTCGCGTCACGGTCGATGCTGTCTTGAGTCGGATCACCCGTATCACAGATCTGAGGTAAGATCTTACCATTCTAGACCCACTCTTTGAACTCTGACGAACCTGGCGGAATCCCTAGATATGGCCTCGAGTTCGGTTACATGCTTTGCACTTTACGAACTCAACGGGACCTTGTCAGCCATAGGATCACTGAAGTCCACAGCCGCGCCATATCCACTCAGTGGTACTGCAGCGAAGCGGAGCATTTCAAGTTCAGATCCAAGAGACTACCATGTCTGCGAGCATCAAGGACTTAAAAGACCCCTACCGTCAGAGCTTCAAAGCCTTGGTATCTCGTTGATGCCCAACGCTAGTCGCATCGTGACGGAGTCATCTCCATAGGAGGCAATATGCCTCGTTTCCAATGGAGAGAGGACTACACGCGCCCAATCAGCGACGGTCTCGCGCACAAGACTAGTGTTATTTCACCTAAAAATATAAATTCATGAAGGTTTCAAGCCAAGTCCTCCACAGGGTCCGCTTCCGTCTCGCGGAGTCGACTCATATTCCACTAGGACACTTGCGTCCTTCTTCGCCTGTCCCCAATGTTTGCGTCTCTGTTTTCCTGTCTTTCTCAGGTGAACAGGGAGCATCATATTGCCTTTCTGCTCTTTTCGAGACGGTTTGAAGCACGCATATATGACCATAGGTGCACTCGGGTAATGGATATGACCAAAAGCTTGGGGAATAACCATGTTGGGTAAATGGGAATTCAGGGAACTCAAATTCATGTCCGCGAAGTTAATGATTTAGTGGAAAGGCAGATCTTACCACTTTAGCGCGACTGACCCACGGTACGATGGGGAAAGATCAAAGACGAGGCTGAAATGTTGAATTGATGGCCAATGATAATTAGCGCAGCTTCAAAGCAGTCCACCGTGGTCATTGAGCCAGAGAATCATGCGCTGTGTGCCTCTTCGAATTCAGATCATTGCTGCGTTTCTCTCCTTTCTCAACTTCCACTCGATGAAATGGCTGCGTAATGGCTCTTTTCTCAGGACTACTCGATTTCTTAAAGACCAAGTTTTTCACCGAATTCTTAACGAAAGTACCTATTTCCAATGAGCCGGAATGATGAGGAACCCAAACCAGCCCTTTCATTCGAATTTCTTATCCTTTCAGCCACTTGTGCAGCACTAACATATTAGTAGCATGGCTTATAGGGAACCCAAATTGGAGGCTAAACAATTGAATGGGTGGCAGCAAATCCTACGTCGATATCCTGTATCACTCAATCACGCTCATTGGGTTGGAGGACTCTGTACGACTCGTGATCGATCTTAGGGGTCTCTTTTTGAAAAGCTACACAGAATATGTTTGCTTGAAGAACTCCGTGCGAAGCCTAAACTGTTTCAAGAAACTAGGAATTTGGAGGACTCATACCATGTCATTTGGGTTTGCGGCTTTTGTGTGACCAAGCTATATATCGCGATGAAACTGCTTCTCTTCGCCCTTCTGTTCGTATTGACAGAGACGTTCGTGGGATAATATACCTTTGCACGAAGACATCTGGCATTTGAATCCCTCATGATATACACAGCAAGTACTCACGAGAAGCCCAGACTATACTTGGCTCAAGATCTCAGCATCATCTAGCCTGCCAGAAACGATACACATATCACATATATAACCAACGTCGAGCCCAGCGGACATCAACTATGCCGGCCAATCTGGGGCTTGCTATCCTAGCGGACCTGGCACCCGTATACCTCCCCACCCCTCAATCGACGGACCCAAATAATTCTCCAACAGAGGCGGAATTCCCAAGGGCAAAGGACATTGAGGAGACTAATCTCCTGCTCTTGAGCGAAGCTGCCAATTCTATTGAAGAATCGGCTCGCAGGGACAGCACCAACACCGCCTCCTCCTCCTCCAGCTCACGCCCCTTAACCTCCGACTCCACCAAAGACCAAGACAAAGACGCCCACTCCACCAGAAACGCAAACGAAGAGCAAGAGGCCTGCTCCACCATAATCGAATACGGGCAATCGGCCCCGCTTCCCAAGATCCCCATCGCGACATTCTACACCAATGGGCGAGTCGTGCGCCTGTCAGCCAACGAAGGCGATGCGGTCCATTTGCTGGCCAGGGAGAGGATCTTGAAATTTGGCTCTCTTAGCAAATATGTTCGTTCCTTGAAGAAGACGTGGGAGGAATGGCAGCGCGAGCAGCGTGAGACGACAGTTGACGAGCGCTCCACCCGCGAGTGGACCGTCGATCCTGATGCCACCGAGAGTGAGCGCGAGGAAGAGGAGAAGGTGAAGGCGAAGACGAAGGCGAAGGGGAAAGGGAAAGGGAAGAACAAGGTCACCTTCGGCCCGAGCGAGTATAGCGAGGCTGGCTCAAGCCGGGCCCAAGATCCTGATGCCACTGAGAGTGAGCCCGAGGAGGAGGAGAAGGAGAAAGCGATGGCGAAGACGAACACCAAGGCGAATGGGAAGGGAAAGGAGAAGGAAAAGGCTACCGTCGATGCCCCTGCCAAAGACAACGAGGCTGGCCTTAGCCAACGTCAACAAACCCCCACGCTAGCCGAACCGGACTCCCTCCCTTCCCCCCCTCAACGTTTCGAGTCCAAGACCTCCAAATTGGCCGCTGAGCGCCGCGCCAACGAGCTCGAGATCGCCAAGCTGCGCCAGCTCTGCATCGAGCGCGGCATCGACCCCAACGAGCCCATCGACGCTGTATACTATGTCCGCGTTGGAGGCCACGATCCCACATTGGAGTACGAGGTACGCAGATTGAAGCACAGGCTAGCTACGTTGGAGCACGAGCTAGCCATCGAACGTAGTGGCAGCGCCAACCAAGTGTCTCTTGAGAAGAAGTATCCCAGGGTCCCGCAGAGCGATGGGACGCTGGAGGGCAATCAGCGATTCGTGGCCGACATGATGGGGAAGCGTATATTCCGGAACCGAGAAGGAAAGGTAGCAGCCAAGCATCAAAGGCTTTACGTCACGGCCCAGGAGGTGCGGGACGAGTCGTACCAAATGAGTCCCAAGTATGGTCTCTTCCACGGCGACGCTGACAGGGCGCAAACGGAAATGGAAAAGGCAAAGGAAAAGGCTATCCGCGTCAGGACGGAGAGCCCTATCTCAGAATGGGGTCAGGATGAGGAGTATTGGCAGGAGACTATACGCAAGGCGGAGAGGGAGGCGAAGAAGAAGGGGAAGGGCAAGGCTTCCCCGCAGAAAAACAAGGTGGTGGTGACATCAGCAGCTCCCGCGGTGCGGAAACCAGTGAGAGCCGCAGCACCGCCGGCGCCGCTAGCCGTGACGACCAGGAAACGCAGTGCCGACACCGCTGCGCTTGAGAACGATGGGCCGCCTTCCGTTTCCCTTTCGCCGTTGAAGAAGGCGAAGCTTCTTAAACTCAAGCTTTCACCCCAGTCTGATCCTACCCATCCGCACCATGCAAGACACGAAGCTCGTCGCATGTCAGCGGGCTTGTCCCCTTGCGAAGCGTGCGCCGCTGCCTCCGCTCCTGATTACCTCAGGTATGGAGAGGAGGCTAGTCAGGCCGTCGCCCAAGGCTGCTAAAATGGACACAATTTTGGGGGAAAGGGACTAATTGCGTCGTTTGGTGAGGGAATGTGGCAATTGGAGTGGTGTAATTTCGGATTTGATGTATGAGTGATTACCGTTGTGGTTTATGACGACGTCGGATGAGACAATTTGGACCGTAGCACGTTCTTTTGGAATTGAAAGGGGCAAGAGCCACAATTCATTCATGTGTAGCGAGGGTTTCTAGAGATCAAGACAGGCACATTAGCTGAGGGCATAATAATACTTCTAATATAACGCTCCCATCATATCGAATCTGTTCATTTTACCAGCCCACTTTTTGACAGGAGACGAGAAGGAAGAAGCGTAACAAGGCAATGCTTGCTTATAATAAGAAGATATGAACTTCTTTTCTCATCGCTGTGAAATGCTAATGCACAAATATTTACCTAACCCACCACCCCAATTACGTTGGTTCAGACCAGTCCACCAGGTCAGTGATGGGCGCCATACCCTCTTTCGTATAGCTAACTCTCAGTCGTAACCTCAACTTCGCAGGTAATGCCTAATCCACTCATTAGCAGACTCCTCAGAACATGGAACCGGTCGCAACTCACCCCTGAAACAGCACTGACCCTCATAGCCTGCGTCGCCTCGTCTCCGCCTTCCAGCTCAGCTTTGCTGACAGCATTGAGTTGTAGCTTTTGACTCTTAGGCACAGCAGCTTGTAACCCTACACCGCTAAATCTGTCGAAGTTGCTGGTATTCCGGAACCGTGCAAGCACCTGGGCCACACCAGCATTGCGCTGAACTTGGAGAGTCAGAGAGACGTCGTTCTTGTCGTAGGCTGCGTGGGCTTGTGTACTCGTCAAGAGGGAGGCGGCTTGAGGAGGAGAAGACATGGAGCTGAAGAGGTCGTTCGTTGCAGAGGCTTGCTGAGGCGGAGGAGAGGAGAGGCCGTTGGTAGGAGGCTGTGAGGCGAACATATCCATCATCGAATTTGCATTCGATGGAGAAGGCTGGGCGGGTATTGAAGGGCCACCTCCCAGTATATCTGCTAGCAGATCGGCGTTGTTCTGAGTGCCATTCATGGTAGCGCTCAGGTCTACCGCTGGTATGTCTGAGCCACCCATCAGGTCCAGAAGCATGTCCTGCTCGGTCACTTTGGCTGGTCTCTTGGCTTTCGCGGCCGCTTTCTTCTGCTTGGGTGTGGCTTCACCGAGCACCCGTTGCTCTTCTCTAATTTCTGGAGGTGGCATGCGTTCGAGGACACCGCGCCTGATGTCATCGTAAGCGAATAGGTTGCCGTACTCAACGGCTCTTTGTTGAATCTCAATGTTAAGATCTGACGTCCGACTGGAAAGTATGCGTCGTATCCGGTCTATCTGGGAGGGATCCTTGAGTCGTGCTGTGAGCTTCATTGCTGAGGTGATGATGTATTCGGTAACGATTTGGGAGGAGTAGGCGCTGTTTAAGACGGTATTGAACAAGTCGACAACCTCACTTTCTTTCACTTCTTTGACCAGCTCTTCCTCCTCGTACTGGCCACCTCGCAGGAGTGCGTCTCCGTACTCTCCAATGACCCAAGTACCAGCTAGTGTCAGACCTTCTTGCGTAATGTCGTCCTTGAGTCCAGAATACAATTTTTGTACTGAGTAAGTTTGGAGGTCTGGTGTAGTAGCTATTAGGCGAACGAAGGATGAGAGAATCTGCTCTTTTACGTAATTGCCAGCTAGCTTCAGGACTCTTAGCATTGTGTCGACGTGCCATCTCTTATTGGGTGCAAAACGGTCTGCCGCGACCCCTATTTGACTGGTCATGATCGGCTTGAATTCATTGTCAGCTACCTCCAAGAAGGCTAGCAGTTCCCGAATCAAGACTCGGACGTTACTTTCGTTGATTAATGTAAAGCTCAAGTCAAGCGCTCTCCTTCGAATGCTGATATCTGGATCCCGTAAACATTCGAGAATAGTGTTCCTATGCCGTTGCACCGCATTTGGCTCAACTGCAACGACCTTGATCAGTGTATTCAAAGCCACGTATCTAATATTGTTATCCTTATTCGTCAAGAATTTCCCTAGAATGTTGACTCCTAGTACTCGCAAGCCTGAGTCTGCCTCGATGTCCAGTATGGTCAAGACTGACTCGTATAAAATCGAATTGCCCACGTTCTTCGCAGACTCTGTATTGGTAGCTACCTGCGCCAGAATGTCGTTGATCTGTTCACTCGTTCGAGGATCTCCTCGTCCAAGGACCCTCAGTAGTCGTAAAATCTTGACCTGCAGAAATGGATCCGTAATGCCATTGACATCGTGTTCCGGGGCATAGCCTGAACTTGCGAGACCTTTCAGCGTCCTGACCAAACCACCTGTTAGAGGCCTGAACATGTCCACTATGCCATTTTCCCCGTCTTCTGCTTCGTCCACCTCGCACATGCTCGTAACAAAGGTGAGACCACACAGCAACACCCCATGGTTTCGATCTGACAGAAGCAGCTTCGCTTTCTCGACGTAGTGCTCCTGAAGGTCCGGAACCTTACGACAGATTCGCATAGCGCATAAGGCTGCTTTTCGACGTATGTATGGATTGGCAGTTGAGAGAAGAGATTCAATTTGGGAGAAGAGGTCTCTCGACATTTCGATGGAGGCGATGTTTCCTAAGGTGCAAAGAGCGAGGCCGACGACGTATTGGTTCGAATGGTTGAGATCGCTAAAGACGGTCAGCCATTATAGGTCTTAAGATTTACAAACCCCCATTCAAACTTTTGCAACGAATTCGTAACCAGAGTCAGAACCTCCTGATTCTCGTCCAGCAGTAACATTGTGCCCAGGTAACCCAGCCTTTTGTCCGCAAAACGTGGAGATGCTAGGAGCTTGAGACATTCTATCTGTCCAAAGTGTGTTCTTTCGCCGAGGGTAAAGAGGTAGAGTAGTTTAGCAACGTTGTTTCTCCTGTAATGAACTGAGCAGTTGTCCTCTACCACTTCGAGAACCAATCACCAGTTAGATGTACCTGACGTTGTGGTCTCCACTCTCTTCTCTAAAGCTCGCTCTTATCGCAGCACTTTCTTTCTGGACCACTGACCTTTCATCCGCAATCGTCTTTGAAGCCCGCACATTGCGGATGAACTGCTTCACTACGTGAAGTATTAGCTACCCTCTCTTGGACAAGGCCCCATAGATTGGAGCTTACAAGAGCTCATGGCGGTCTCATGGACCCCAGTAAGGGTCAAAGTGGGATCTGATCAGGTCAACCTCCAGTTCATTCCTCGGCCATTGATCGTGTGATGTCGTAGGGTTCTGGTCAAGCAAGTTTTGCTCCAATATCAAACTTGAGTCTCGCAATATTTACCAACCTCGACTCAGCCCTACAAGGCGATCGTCATCTGCCTACGGCGTGAGGACAATGTTGTTCGAAAGCTTGGACGCTTCAGCTCGGCATTTTCAGCAATTCCGATCCAACGTCAGCTGTTGTCTACTAACAGTTCGCTACCGCACATTATGTTCTGCCTAGAAAAGGAAGGATTCGCGGAAGTAGGCGGTTGGTGAACGCTATAAAGCTCCTTGAGACTCTCAAATGCTGCCTGTTCAGCGAAAGCGCCTTCACTCGCGAGCTTGTCACATTGCATTAAGGGTGTCCACTGCTGCAGAAAGCTCTTGAGATACCATGGCATCATCTTCGTCACCCCAGCAAAATGGGGGACCAGACCATATCCTGCGTCCACGCCCAGTCAAGCCGGGCAACCCAATGGTCCTGCGAGCTCAATCGGAAGAAGGTCTGAAGTCTGCATTGCCCGTCGATTCGCATATGTCAAGCACGTCTAGGTACGTGAACCCTATCTATCTATTGAGTCTTGCTGCTGAATACCTGCAGTGGACGCTCCACCCCAATCCCAGAAGATGCACCCCCATCCGCCATAGCTACCTCTTCTGCTAGAAAGCAGGTAAGAGCACAGCAAAAGCACAGGATGTTTCCTACTGTTGAATATGCCGCCCGCGTCTCCCACTTTGACCCCAGGAGCGAGTACCGAGACTTTAGAGGCTTCTTCGTGCTTTTCTGGATCGGCCTGGCAATTATGGTCTTCACCACTGCGTTGAGGAACATCAAAGATACAGGATTTCCTTTGCGCCATCAGATGTGGGACCTTTTGACGGACAAGACTTGGGAGCTGGGCCTCAGTGACGCAGCAATGGTTGGAAGTACAGGCTTAGTGGTCCCGATGCAAAAGATATTGCGACGAAGTAAAGGGTGGTTGAGATGGGGGAATTGCGGAATGGCAATACACAGTAGCTTCCAAGTTGCATGGCTGGTGCTCTGGGTCAAGTAAGTCAGATTCGAATGGAAAGAGATGGCAATCCGCTGATCTTATCAGCTGGCCTTTCATTTTCAACTGGAGTTGGACAGCTCAAGTATTCTTCACGCTGCATACGCTGGTCCTTCTTATGAAGATGCACTCATATGCATTCTACAATGGCCATCTGGGAACGACGGAGCACCGTCTATCAGCTCTGGACCACCCAGAGACTGCTTCGACGGCCGCAGCAGTGCGGTACCCCAGCTCAAACACAAAATTGAATGAGATTGACAAGGCTGCAGAGGACAAAAAGAATGAAGATGACAAGGAAAACCTGACACGGTTGCGCGAGGATCTTGCCATGGAGTTGACCTCGCCCCTCGGTCAAGTCACTTATCCACAGAACTTGTCCATGCTGAATTATGTGGACTACATCTCGTGTCCTACATTGTGCTACGAGCTCGAATATCCAAGGACACCCAAAATTCAGTGGCTTGAGCTCTTCTGGAAGACACTTGCAGTTTTCGGCTGCATCTTCCTCCTCACGATCATCAGTGAAGAATTCATAGTGCCGGTCCTCGCTTCATCAGCCGTACGATTACATGGAACCCACAGGTGGACTGATATGGGCTTGATCCTGGCTGAGACTATCAGCGATCTGTTATTCCCATTCATGATTACATTTCTATTGACGTTCCTTGTCATCTTCGAGTATGTGCTTGGAGCTTTCGCAGAGATATCTTGCTTTGCGGATCGCCACTTCTACTCGGACTGGTGGAATTCTTGCGATTGGTAAGTAAGCCCTTGCGACGCGTATAACCCTAATACCGACAATAATACAGGCTCGAATTCTCCCGGGAGTGGAACATACCTGTCCATCACTTTCTACGCCGCCATGTCTACGGAGCCTCCAGACCTTATGTGTCGCGGGACGTGGCAACTTTGATCACCTTCCTGATCAGTGCTTTTGGCCATGAGCTAGTTATGGGCTGCATCACTAAGAAGCTAAGGGGATACGGTTTCATTGCGCAGATGACGCAATTACCGATTGTAGCAGTGCAGAGGAGCAAGATTGTTAGAAGCCGGAGGCTGTTCAATGTCAGTATCCAACAGCTTTGCTACAACAATATCAATGGAAACACATGCTGACAATTTTTCAGAATGTGTTGTTTTGGTGCTCCATGATCCTCGGTCTATCTATGGTATGATCCAGTCCTCAAGCTTGATCATGCAGATCGGCTAATCTCAAATCCAGATGTGTGCACTGTATGTACTTGTATGACGATCTCGATCAGGAAATGCAGTAAAGAAGGATAGGGATAGCCGCATAGCGAAAATGGTAGATGCATGGGTATCTGGCGCACTCTTTCTGACACCCAGCCACTTGATTCACTAGTAACCAATAGAATCTATCCTATCTAGAATGTATAGAGACAACGTGAAATTTGATAAGACCATGGCGCAAAAGCTCATGTGCAATGGCACTTTCTATGGACAATTTCGCTGCTCATGTTAAACTACCTTGTGAATGAGCGAATAGCCTTCTCTATTGATTCTAGGTTCGAGATCTCGTCCACTCGATTTACTCAAATTAGGGAACGCGGACATGATTTTACTCAACCGTAAACCCTTCGTGTAGAATCCTGACTCCATAATTACGACTCAAGCGACTATGATTTCAAAATTAATTGATCAATTTAGACCTCGTGGCGCATTCGATGTCATTTCGTCACAGCGACACGATTGGCAGTACAGATATCTATCTGTAAAGTTGCACGCATTACACGATTTTCATCAGAAAAATAACCTGAGAGCAGCGCAAAAGATGTGATTTAAAGAATGCCAAGAACCGTCGATTTTGGCCAAGGCATTTTCAGGAGTGCCGCTCTTGGGGAAACGCGAGATACTTCGGCAACAATCGAGTGTGAGTGAAAGCAATTTATAGTAGAGTTGTAGATTAGATATCAAACTATATTTTCTTTAGCGAGCTGAACTCCTGAAGAGCTATATATGTAGAGCTAGAGATGGTGCTAGCGTATTCCATAAAATTTGCGAGGCTGAAGTGCGGATAGCGGTCCTATCTGAGGTACCGTCTTGGTACGGACATCCAAAAAGTCATCACGGAGAGGACGCAGGTGGCAGGCTCGAGAAGGACAATGCAAGCTTTTCGAACTCCCAAGACGAAATAGTCTGCTCTGTTTTGTTCCCCCTTGTCCATCAATATTTTACGCTGTTTACACTTAATTTGGTGCGTTTATACACTGCCTGTTCGCCAATTTCGGACGCCGAACAGTGTGTAACACTTATTCGATCAAATGCATGTGACCACGCCAACGTACCTTGTCAATTCTTCTACGCTAGGTCAGAGTTCTTTAGCAATGATCAAAATCGGCTGACTTATGGCAAAGCATCATGCATTCTTCTGAATTGCGGCGGCTTTGAATCGTTTCCAACCCATGCATGCACCGAATAACATCTCGTGTCACCTCCTGTTTCATGCTGCTTTTTACATTTCTGTTGTATATGGTACTTCAAATTGTCCTACCCACACCGAATCTACACTTAAAGAAGCAAAGCTCTGCTACGTATTTCCAAGGTAAGGTATCATGGCCCAGTCTGCGCTCAACGAGCTGGACATTCGTGAGATATCGTACTCCAGAGCATCACATCATGGCTCAAATTACCCTCAAGGAATCATGAATTCACAATATATCGTACATTGAAGATGTCATAAAATGGCTCAATCGACACTGAACAAACCAGTACTTGAGCCCACGTCAATGTTTCGAACCACCAAATCGTGCCTCAAGCAGGACTTGAGAAAATCAGGCAAGGATACGAGTAGAGCTCAAGGCCTAGTAACCCCATGATGCAACCGAAGAAGGCAAGCATTCCCTTGTGTCACTTCAACATAGTCATACAGACATGGTAAATTCACAGTTACGCATCGATTTATTTGTAACCGGGTCCTATTGACTATCCAGCAGGCTTTCAATATCGTTTCTCCGATCCATCTCCACAGTCCTTCTCATAATCGCATCTCCTATAGCATTCATACAACGCAAACATGCCGCAACTCAGCCCACCACCACCCCAGCCCTCTCTCCCATCTATCCACGCCCGATGGACACACGCCCTCTCTCTCTCCCCAGCCTCCCGCGTGCACTCTCTCCGGCGCCTCCTCGAAGGCCTAAACATCGATGACACGCACCCAGCCCATCGCATCCTCCCACCCCAAGAAATTTCCCGCCTCTATTTCGACCATGCCCTCGCGCGAGCCTTTCTAGGAGAGTATCAGCTGGCTGCTTTATCGTTCCTCGAAGCCGTGAAGAAGGATGAATTCTTCGCACTGGGATGGTTCGCATACGGACTGGCTGCCGCCGAGTTGGGCGAATGGAGGAATGCGAGAAAGTTATTCAAGTCGTGTATTCGGACGTTTGAGCGGAAGGGAAAGGGGGTGGATGTGCTTTGGTACAAGAGTTTTCAGGGAAGGGAGAATCAGCTCTTGAGGCTTGGAGAGGGATGGGTACTGGAGCGGACGAGAGTGGCTTGGAATTTCAACAAGACGTATTACGAAAAGGGCTCGAAGAGATTGGGAATCAATCCTCGAGGCGCAGGACAGGTGAAGCAGATCCGGGCTGGTTTGAACGGCATCCCTGCTGGTGTGTATCTGGGTCCTGGTTGGGACGCGGACGCTTCATTTGTGGGTATCAAAGAGTTAGAACCATTTGGGGAGATACAGGGATATCCTGTATCACCAGCCTCATCCAGAACAACCCGGCATTCCCAGTCATTGCCCATCCTACCCAGCATACGGGAGACACCGATACCGTCATGGTTTGAAGGAGACGAGACCCTGGAATTCGTCAAATCTAACGCACTTCGCTCTGCATCGATGGATTACGGTCATAGCCTGGAGTCCAATATCATCAACCCACTTCGCCTTTCATCGATCTATGGGGACGATGAGCCAGACTCGCCTATGCATGACCCATTGCGTCCCCCGTGGATGGAAGGTGACGACAGCCCAGAGTCCGAGAAGTTCAAAGCACGTCGCCTTTCAAGGGTTGGAAGCGACTACTATCCCGATTCGGAGATGGACGACATATTCCCCACTTCATGGATCAAACGCGATGACAGCCTCTCATCCGCGACGCACGATGCACTACGCCCATCCTCCATCAAAAGCGACGACAGTCCCAGAACCGCCATCCACGACACACCACTTCTTCCCTCTGTAGTATGGGCATACGAGATCTCCAGCCCAGACTCAGTGACAACATGCATCCCAATCGCTCCACCTCCAAACATAGATCGGACTCCCACTTTACGTGAACGACGCCGAAACCGACACCGGAGTGGGCGAATAGATTCCCGCACCTCGATCATATCTCAAGACTTCGCAACCAACGAAGGGCCACGTCTCTCCTGGGCAGACGAATTCTACAGCCCCTACCCAGTCCGCAGTGCTCTCCCTAGCCCCTTACGACCACAGGCAGTCCGGACGTCAATCTCCATTCCCAAAAACAAATCCTCAAAGCCCGAGGATTTCCTGATCCCCCTAATGGCGCCACGCAAAGGCGCCACAAACCCGCTGTGGGAACACTTTCTAGCACTACCAAGGCTGAGCAAGGCGGAAGGGTATGGAAATTTTGGGGATTTTGATCGAGGTGTGGCGCTATGGAAGTTGGGACAACTTGGTGGAGATGAGGAGGTGGAGGAGGGAGAGAAGGAGAAAGAGGATGAGGAAGATCCTTTGGGGAAATGCGTCAGGAATAGCTGGGTTGCGGATGGGAAGAGGGTCGAGCAGCATCGGATAGTTGGAGATTTGGAGAGGATGGAGTATATCCCAAATCTGGGAGACGAAGAGGAGAGATCGGTGGACGACGAAGATAAGACATTGGTGCGCGACGGCGAAGAGGAAATCCCACTCTTGCAACCAACCCTGTACGAGGGATGGCCGCATGGATACCGCAAGGACACGAAGTAAGTGATTCACCTGGGTTGGATAGGAATATTTGCATATCGTGGGCGCTGAGTGTTTGAGATGTAGGGCGCCCGATCGATTTACCGATTTGCATCAATTTCCGGGTAGGAAATTTTGTAATGGTACCTAGTTGATAGTATGCATAAGTAGCAGTCTTATTATGGAGGTAGTGTCAGCACCGATTCTTACAAGTGTTAGTAGGAGGCTTCGTCGTCGCTTTAATAAGCTTGAGCAAGCAATCCTGCTCTCATCCCTCACAACAGCCCAAAGGCATCGGAAGAATATATCGTCTCAGTGACTGTATGGCTTATAAGCTATGGATATGCGGTCTTTATTATTCATGAATGCTGGGCTAGGCGGAAGAGAGCATAGTTGCGAGGAGCAGGATTCCTGCATCGACCATTGTATACCACTGCCCAATGATTTATAGTCGTACCACCCATTTCGCCCTGCTCAATATATGAAACGTGAGGGGTATCTATCTGTGAAGTGACGTTGTTGTGATGAATCTTGCCGCTGTCAATTTTGGGTCGACAGGATTCGAATGCATTGCCCGATTTGAATTTGCGGTATAGAGATAATCGTAGAACGTCGTGAAGCAGATGATAGCGGGGAAGTGTGTTGAAGAGGAGCCTTTATGCCGACTATGCGTATGGTTGTCCACGGCGCGCCTGCTTTCATCGAAATTCATCGTTGGAACTTGGAAAGTTTCAGCTTTCAACCTTCGCCTTCCAACTCGTACTGGCTACCATCAGCGCCGTCCGCCTCGTCCATATCGTCATCGTCATCATTGATACCCGTAGCATGCATGAGACCGGGTAAATTCTGGTCCGTGTCCATATCGTCAGCTTGGCCATCATCGTACATTGTTCCTTCAGTCTCGTATGCAAATCCTTCTTGGTTCAGGTAATTACGGAGACGGTTGACTCCATCACCAGAGAATACGCAGAAAACGTGCCGTTGGTGCTCGGTGAATTCTGTGGCAAGGTGAGTAGAGCAGAGACGAAATGGTGGATCTATCTTACCTGGCGGTGCTTCCCTGCAGAAGCTGATGAGGTCTTCTCGTAGGTAAAAAGCCTGAACTCCAGTCAGGCTGAGATGGGTCAGTTTCGGGCATTGGTTGAGCAATGCATGGATACCCTTTACAAGTGTCAGTGATGTCAGTGTCAAATCGATGTATGGCACTTACCGGAAGTGTCAGATTGATGCAATAGCTCAAATGCACTCTTTCCAGAAGACTTAGTCCGGGAACCTTCTGTCGATGCTCTGGATTTGCTTTGGCAAGCGCCATGATACTCCGATCCGTAATCGACTGGCATTTGACAAGGCCGATCCGTCGAAGCTTTGGAAGTGTAGCTAGTTGCTTAACGCTTGCATCCGTGAGACGATGGCAACATGCTAGGTCGATGTACCTAATTCTGTTGCACATTTTCACGAGTTGTACGACGGCTGCGTCCGTGATCTGGGCACAGTGGCCCAAGTGGATGTAGTGGAGATTCTTCCCAAGCTTCGTGATTGCAAGGACGGATCGATCGGTAATTTCCTTACACTTTGCCAGAACCAGATTTCGTAGTCGTGGCGAGGTTTCGATGATCCTTTCTACAGCCTCATCATGTAGCTGGTGGCACGCTGTAAGATCTAAGATCCTGAGGCTCTCGAACGCCGGATTCTTAGGCAGATCAAGGAAAGCAGCGTCTGTAAGAAGATTACAATGGCCAACACGGAGCTCTCTTAGCTGTCTTCCTCGTGAGATTAGGCTCGTGATCGAGATGTTGGTGACTTGTCTGCAATTGTGGAGATCTATTTCGAGCATGTATGGGCAATGATGGGCAACTGCTATGATGGAGTCATCGGTCACTAGCGAGCAATTGTTGAGTTTGAGCTGTATTTTGTTAGCAGTTGTTTCAACTGATGCTGAAGATACTTTCTTACCCTCTTCAAGAAATGACAATTCTCCGCCACTGCGACCAACGAATCGTCCGTCACCTTGGAGCAGTCCGTAATGTTCAACCCTTGCAAGCGTCCACAGTTTTCAGAAACAGCCTTTAGCGTATGATCAGTGACGGAGTCCAACCCAGTGATGTCTAATGCTAGTAGGCTCTTGCTGCCGTCAACCAGTGAGCACACTCCTCCATCTGTCAGCTTCACACAGCCGGTCAACGTCAACCTCTCGATCCTTTTGCACATCATGAAAGGTTTCACTGTCCCATCGTTGATTTGTTCGTTCAGATTCGAAAGATTCAATCTCTTGACTAGAGCGTTGTACGAATAGTAGCCGTCGGCCTTCTGGATGGATTTGGTGACGCTCTGAAGATTGTCCCAGGTATTGCACAACGGTCGATGCCACAGGAGATCCACGCTGTTTCTTGACCATGTCTTCGAAACCATCATACAGCTCCTCAGGTCCATGCTAGAGCTCAGCTTGGTGAAGACGCCTATTAGGAGTTCGGGGGGAAGGCGGCTTATAGGTGACAGCCGATGTTCACGTTCCTGGTCTGGCGACAGAGGCACTTCTCGAACGGAGGGGACGCCGATGGAGGACTGCGAGTCATTTCGCTGAGTTGTGAAGAAGTCTGTGTCATCTTCGTAGGCAGCACGCTCGGGCGAGCTGGAGGAGGATGAGGCGGAGGTCGACGTGCCGGATTCCTGCACTTCTGATCTTGGGGCTCGTGCCATTGTGACAATTTCTGTGTACTTAGTGTCTGCGTGTGGTGAAAAGGGGATACGGGGGTCCGATAGGGCAGATGAGAGCGGAGGCCAGTGGAGGAGAGGGTTTTGATGGTGATGGGGAGCTCGAGCGAGGTATATGTTTCTTGGTCCTGAATATTTGTTTCTGTAGGTCAATGTTTGTAGCCCGAGAGGAGGTTATCAAAAGGAAGGATGTCGAAATCGATCGAGCGCGACTGCCTTCTGGGGCCGGAGGGCAAAGGTTTTCGTGCAAAACTTTCTGTCACCGAAAGATGTATGACATGGTTCCGGGTCATATGTCAGTGATGGCCTATTTCCCGTGTAGCTGCCCGCTCCGATTGCAAAAAGGAGGCGAGGTTTGCTGATTTGTCAGGGTACGAGTAGGAAAAGGTGTGGACGGTGGGTTATAGGCGCCTCGTGCGGGCGCCAAGGTAAGGCCAACTGTATCTGGTTCTTGGTGTTGACAGATGGACCTTAACACGAGCGGAGAGAGGTCGATACTCCTGACATGTACAAGGGTTGACGCAATGAAGTGTTGAATGGAGAACGAGATATCGAGGGGGTGGACGACAACGATTGCCGTCTCAGCCTCACCGAAAGCCACTAGCGCCTTGCCTTAGCGGTCTCAGATTCGCCGAACATATTTAGTCACGTGCCCAGCGTCACAAAGACAACTTTCAGGAAAACTGATCACCAAGCATCAGCAAAGCTGTCGCCCTGATCTCTTTCGCCTCAAGCTGCAACATTTGCTGCCATACGGATATTCAAGCAAGACAAGCTGCCCTCGTAAACGCCCAGAATGTGGATAATAGATTGGTGTAAGCTGCCACCTCTCATTCACTCCTCAAGCTTGAGCTTTTCCTGGGACAACTTCCCTGCTCCATTATCCCCCCAAGCACTGACACATCCATTCTCTTCCAGTCTGGGACGTCCTCTCCTCCCTCGGCCTCCTAAATAAACACGCCAAACTCCTCTTCCTAGGCCTCGACAACGCGGGTAAAACAACTCTCTTGCACATGCTGAAGAACGACCGTGTCGCCATCCCTCAACCAACCCTACACCCCACCTCCGAAGAACTCGCAATAGGAAATTGCCGTTTCACAACCTTCGACCTAGGCGGGCATCAGCAAGCGCGACGATTATGGAAGGATTATTTCCCCGAAGTGTCGGGAATAGTGTTTTTGGTTGATGCAAAAGATCATGAGAGGTTTGCGGAAAGTAAGGCAGAACTTGATGCCTTGTTGAGTATGGAGGGTTTGGGAAAGGTGCCGTTTTGTGTGCTGGGGAATAAAATTGATCATCCGGATGCTATTAGTGAGGAGGATTTGCGGAGTCAATTGGGTCTGTGGCAGACGACGGGGAAGGGAAAGATACCGCTGGAGGGGGTGAGGCCGATTGAGGTGTTCATGTGTAGTGTGGTCATGAGACAAGGTATGTGGACTTTTTGAGGCTTTTGATATGGGATTGGGCTAATTTGGTGCAGGATACTTTGAAGCTTTCCGTTGGCTGTCGAACTACGTTTGATGGATGAGGACGAGATGCATTGGATCTGTATGCAGCGAAGCGAACGAAGCGATTCTGACGATTAGATTTCCCCTCAAATTTTCACAGATATTTGCCTTGCAAGCGTTGAAGCTCGACGTATCGTCCAAGCATTATTAGCATTACCCAAATTATGTGGCAAGGCTCCGGTCAGCACCCTTCGCCCATTCTCGCAAGACGTTCTTCTTCAGTTTCCCAGTGCTTGTCTTGGGAAGCTCGGTCACTATTTCAACCTCTCTTGGGACCATGAATTTGCTGATCCCACTTGTATTCTTGGCCCATTCAATTACAACTTCGCCCCTGAGCTCCTTGCCTGCCTGGACTGTGATGAATGCCTTGGGTCTTTCGCCCCAGTGCGAGTCGGCTACAGCAACTACTGCTGCTTCGAGAATATCTGGATGCGTCGCAAGCATGGATTCTAAGGCCACAGATGAGATATTCTCTCCTCCTGCAAAAAAATCGTTAGTCTTGGAAGAGGGTTGGCCTGAATGGTGCTTACCGCTGATGATGATATCTTTCGCTCGGTCAAGGATTTGCGCGGCTCCATCTGGATGCCACACAGCCAGATCGCCTGTATGCAAGACTCCACCCAAAAAGAGCTTCTTTGTTGCTGCAGGATCTTTATGATAACCCTTGGCGCAAATGTTCCCTACACATACTATCTCACCGATCTCTTTGCCATCCTTTTTGACGTCTACGATTGTACCCTCAGGGACATCGATCTTGATTACTCGTATTGGTAGACTGGTAACGAAACCATGCCCTTGCCTCGCCATCTTCTGATATTTCTCCGTCTTCGGGAGTTTCTCCCAGGCCGGCATATGATAGCCTTTGGTGATAGGACCATAAGTTTCCGTCAATCCATAGACATGGACTGGATGCAAGTTCAGGTTCGTCATCTGCTCGAATAGATGGGGCGTTGGGGGACTGGCGGCAACTGTGACACGGACAGGTTTGGGCAGTGCTTTAGCCTCCTTGGCCGTACACAATAGTGTGTTGACCGTAGGAGCTGCACAGTAATGGGTAATCTGCTCGTCTTTGAGCAAACGCCATATCTCAGGGTAGTCAATCTTGCGCAGGCAGTAATGCGTGCCTCTGACAGCGGTCACAGCCCAGGGATATGTCCAGCCCATTGCGTGAAACATCGGCAGAGTCCACAAGTATCGACATCGTTCAGTATTGTAGCCTAGTCCAGACTCGATGACATTCCCCAGCGCAGCAACATATGCTCCTCGATGCGTAAATTCCACACCTTTTGGCTTCGCTGTAGTCCCGCTTGTATACGCCAGCGCAATCACATCTTCCTCATTCCCCACCTGCGCTTCTAAGCCATCCCATCCTCGGCCGCCCTGTTCAGTATCGTTTTTCAGACCCTCTAACACAACCTCATCGAATTGGCCGCTTAGCTCGCCTTCGCCAGCATCCGTATCAGCATCGACAATGAACGGTATGTTCGGGTGCATTTTCCGGAAGCCGTCCAGCAGCGGTACGAATTCAGCATCCACGATGATCGCTTCAGCGCCGGCATGTCCGAATATGTAAGCGATATTTTCCTCCGCCAGTCGATAGTTGACCCCAACGTTGACAGCTCCAGCTGCCGCGATTCCGTATATTGACTCCAGAAACGCTGGCGTATTTGGGCACAGTATCCCGACTCTCTTGTAGCCATACTTCTTAATGTAATATGCTAAACCTCTCGCCCGATCGGCTGCCTCTTGATATGATCGCCGCAGGATCTTGCCGTTGGCTGTGACGTGGTAGATGGCCTCGGCCTAAAACCTCAGTCAGTATCTACTTGATACTGAGCCGTAGTTTGATCGTGAGCGCGCAGTAGCAATAGTCGTCGAAGGCGCCAGCTCGGCGCAAGCCTTTATTCAGACGAAGCATATAGTGTGACCTCGACGCCGAACCTGGAAAGCGCAAGAGGAAGATAGCCTACATCTGGTTCAACAGCAGCTGCACGAGGTAAGAAGAAAGTAGGTGAAAGGGTGTGTATGTTGCAGCGATGCTGGTACTCGGTCGAGGGAGAGGAGGGAAGGAAATGCGAGGCTAGCTTTGAGAGGCGGGATTGAGCGCCAGACATCCTGCTAATTTTCGTGGTGACTCAACATGGATGTTCACCATAGTATGGTGTTGTCACAAAGCACTGGCAGAGCAGGAGAAGCTACAAAATCCAAATAGATATACAATTGGACTAGAACGGCATATGCATGCTTGGGTGTGGGGTATTGACACCCCGCCTAGTCCGCTCCACCGGTAGAGGCTCTAGCACCAAATAGCTTCATCGTGTTCACTGCAATGACGCTCTATCCCAATTACTTTCAAGATATTGCATTGAAGACACAAATGTGCCTAGAGAGCTGTAGCTAGTCACTCCCTAGTGTCTTCCATTGACACAAAAGCTCCATGCTCATTACACGGACCGAAATTGATGTTCAATCCCATTGTCAGATGTTAAGACATCCAAGTCTGATTAGACTTCAGGGTGATTGGCTGTTGTCAGACTAGTAGCCGTACTCAGCGAGCTGAGTTTTTATTTTCTCGTCCACCTTTGCGTTCTTCGTCGCCTCCGCTAATTGCCTTCTCGCTGCCTTCTTGCGCTCGTAGTATGCAGCTCCCTTCACTTTTCTCCGCTCCTCCAACCTGTACTCTAATATCAGCCAGTCTCCTAAGTCTTCACGACTCCATCACAGCTTTGTGACAGCAGGGGACTATCGTACCTCTCAACCACGTCCTTGTATTTCCAGCCAACTTCATGGCTCAAACGGCCAACAGTGCAGTATTTCCTCCCTGGCTTCAATCGGAGCACCCTCAACGCCTGTGGTACAACCATACGCTTCTTCTTGTCGTATGGTGGTGGAACACCCTCGAAGACCTTCAGACGTTCCATAGCAGCAGCACCGCGAGCTGTCTTGTGGGGAATCATGCCGCGCACGGTCTTGTAGAAGATACGGGAGGGAGCGCGGAAATGGAAAGGGCCTGCAAAAGAACTTGTCAGATGCCATTGCGTTCGAGTGTTGTGGCTATGGCTGGAGGATGTGGTTTGGAAGCTTACCTCCACGAGTAGGATTGTAACGAGTCATCTTTCGGAGGTATGCCAGGTACTTTACTATTGATCGCCAGTACTGTTAGCCAGTAGTCCATCTCACCACAACCCATGACGTGTAGTATGCTCTCCCTGAGTAAACCATCCACCATTAATACAAGGATTGGGTGTATACGTACGCTTTGCACGAAAGAATTCGCCGGATATGTTGAGGGCTTCGCAGCGGACGACCACGATCTTCTGACCGTTGAGCAGCTGCTTGGCCACAGTGCTAGCCAAGCGACCCAGAAGATGTCCTTTGCCATCAATGACGACCTAAGTAGAAAGCTGTCAGTATGACTCTACCCAAGCAAGTGTCTGTTCAGGTTCGCGTCTAGCTGTAGGGTGTACGTACAACTGGCTCGAAGGTCGACATCCTCGGATGCTCGCTCGATGATGTTGGTAGGTTAGATTTAGTTGGAGTGAGCTCTCGTCGCCCTCGTTGTCGTAGCTGTTTTAATGAGTAGAGGTGTTTGACCGTGGGCGTATTTAGGATTGTGCGGTTTTCGGTTATGGGAGCTAAACCAATCAGAGCATCGCGGCCCGATAAGACCGATGATAGGGCTAGCAAATTCCCGTGACTACCTTACTATCTAAATAATGGCCCTCCATCCCGACTGCTGCCCCTCTTTGTCCAAGAAACTCGTCGCAAGGATAGCACACTTTCTACCAGGACAACCTGCATTGACCATATCAATTGGCAGCGGCTCCGGACTTGTTGAGGCTCTCTTTTCAATGAGCGGCCTACAGTCAGAATAGAGGCCATTGAGGTCTCGAAAGGACTCAACAAATACCTACTTGACGCGCTCATGCATATTGTATTTGGTTGTTTTGCTACCCCAAAAATGTTGGTCTCTTTAGGGAATAAGCCCAAGCTTTCGAGCATGGCAAGGTTGAATGTATTCTATGGATTGGTCCTATGGCAGACGATCAGGAGCTTGAAGAGCTGTCTCCGTTGGCGACTTGGACAAAGGAGGTCCTCCAAGACTGCGGCTTGGGTGCCTATGAGACTATGGTTGCATGGCGACGCCGAGGAAGCCTCAGTAATAGCTGATGATTAGACAAATCGATTCTATGCATGCTTATCGTCCCATAGTCCATCACCAGAGTGGGGGAGGTTTGAGTTCGCTGGGAGATCTTCGGGCGGCTGATCGCCCGCAATGCGAAACATCGACAGGGATCACTCTGTTTTCATCGTCCTCTGCAACTACGTACATCTCTCTTTCGCTCTTACCGCTTTGCTTGTCGTTCATTGTAATCGGACAGCAGCGACAACCTTGTCATATATCGTTGTATGGTCTTGCTGGACGCTACGCCCTTCCTTTGCCGTTTGGGTCGAGTATGACGGTCTGATTGGTGCAAATTGTTGCCTTAGGAAAGCAGCCTAGTGCGTGTCATGCGTGCACGATGAAGAATCCATTTCGTAACCCGATCGCATTCACGCCCACGCCTGTCACTGCTATAACATTGATCGTCTATGCTGCCTTGATCATCTCATTATTAGTCGTCCATCATACCGTCCCTGAAGGACATGTCTCCGGAATAAATTTAACAGAAGCCTGGCGGGATCTGCAGACCCTCAGTAATGGCTTTCATCCTTATAACAGCCGAAGAAACGATGCCATTCGAGACTGGCTGTTGACCAGGATTGAGGCCAAGGAGAATATCGTCGCTTTCTCCGATAGACTGTCAAATGTGTCATTTTCAGAGGGGGGTGCGGGCGGTACCCCTGGTCTCAGTGTATACTTTGAAGGCACGAACATTGTTGTATACATAAGCGGCTCCGAAGATGATCATAGTGATTGGTACAAGACTGGGAAGGAACCCAAAGGCAAAGGCGGTGTTCTTATCAACGCTCACTACGACAGTGTTTCTGCCGGCTTTGGAGCTACTGATGATGGCGTTGGGGTTGTCACGGTCCTACAGCTAATCCAGTACTTCTCCGCAAGTTGCCATCAACCTAAGCGAGGTATTGTTGCCTTGCTCAACAATGGCGAAGAAGACTTTCTGAACGGTGCAATGGCATTTTCACAACATCCCATGTCGAAATTCGTCAGCACGTTCCTCAATCTCGAGGGAGCTGGTGCGGGCGGTCGAGCAACTCTATTTAGGAGTACAGATACCGAAGTTACCACTTTTTACCAAAGCAGCAAATTCCCTTTTGGTTCTGTAGTCAGCGCAGATGCGTTCAAAAGGGGCTTTGTCAGGAGTGGCACGGATTACGAGGTTTTCAAAGACCAGCTTGGTCTGCGAGGGCTCGACGTTGCTTTCATGGAGCCCCGAGCTAGGTACCACACTGATCAAGATGATGCAAGGCATACGAGCAAGGCTTCGCTGCATCACATGCTCTCTGCTGCATTATCTACTATGCGTGGACTTGCGTCGGACACCAGCTCGACTTTTGATAGAAAAGGCAAGGCTCCAAGCGGCCATGGGTCGACGGGAGTCTGGTTTGATATATTTGGCAGGGCTTTTGCCGTCTTCAGACTGAGGACACTCTTTGCATTGTCCGTCACCTTGCTAGTCGTGGCACCGCTGACTTTGATCGTCATCGGAGCTATTCTCTACAAGATCGACAAATTCTATCTCTTCAGCTCCTCAAAGCAACACCATCACGCAGAAGGCGATGGCTCTGTTGCAATTCAGGGCTGGCGAGGACTCTTTAGATGGCCGGTTACGTTTGTGCTGGCCACAGCTGCCGTGATTGGACTTGCTTTTCTCCAGAACACCGTCAATCCATACATCTTATCAAGCAGTCCGTACTCTGTGTGGAGCATGATGATCTCCGCATGGGTGTGCGTTGCATGGGCTGGATCTACAGTCGCCGACTTCTTCAGGCCAACAGCATTTCACCGTGCCTACACCTTGCTTTGGATGTTTCTAGCCAGCTGGCTTGTGCTTATTGCGACGACTGTTGTCGAACTTAACCCCGAGATAGCTTGTGGATATCTACTGATGTTCTACTTTGCATGCATCTTCTTGGCGACTACGATAGCCTTCTTTGAGCTCTTTCATCTGCCGAAGCAGTCGGAGTACGCGGATGAGATAGAAGGCCCGAGGGAAGATCCAATTGCACGGTCAAGACATGGCAGCATATCAAGCTCTAGACTCATGGGTCCATCTGAAGAAGAACAGCCGCCTGTCGAAGATGATGGCGAAGATGATAACAATCCAACAGAGTCTACCTCTTTACTTGGAGAAAGACGACGAGCGACTTTCAAGCGCTATACCTCTCCACACCGTCCTGGCCCCACAAAAGATGTCATTCCTGAGTCCCATACGAATCGTCTGGTGTATGGTACCGAACAACCTTGGTCTCACTCTCTGCCGAGCAGTCTCTGGCTCTTGGAGTTCCTTCTGCTTGCACCTTTTCCACTCATACTCTTCGGCCAAGTGGCTCTTCTCTTCACGAGTGCAACGAGTCAGACACTCGCGGACGGTAATTCACCATTACCTCTCTACATCCTTACGGCGGTCCTCACCGTCCTTCTTTTCGCGCCTCTCGGTCCATTCCTGCATCGCTATACTTACCATATACCAACCTTCTTAATACTTGTATTTGCTGGCACAACAATCTACAACCTCACTGCTTTTCCATTTTCGGCGAACAATCGTCTAAAGCTATACTTCCTCCAACGTGTGGATCTCGATACAAGTATCAACGATGTCAGCCTGACAGGCATAGACAGCTACGTCCAGAAAGCAATATCCTCACTCCCAAGTGCAGCAGGCCAAACAATCTCCTGCATGCCAACCAAGCTTCGACGAGACCTGACCGAATGCAGCTGGACTGGCCTTCCACCTCGTGTCGTATCAAATACGCATCCTGACGTGCCACCTGAGTTTGGGTATGCAGATTGGCTTACTTTCAACGCCACTCGCGACCCAGATGGCAAGACGGAAGCCCAATTTTACGTAACCGGACTTCAGACGAGAGCATGCAAGCTCGTCTTTCATCGGCCCATCTCAGACTTCAGCGTTGCTGGCGCGGGAGACGACAAGCGCTTTAAGCATGTCTCTGATAGTGGGAGCAGAGAGTTAAGGCTCTGGAGCAGGACTTGGGATAGAGAATGGAATGTCACTGTCAAATGGGACGCTAGCGGTGATGATGAAGGGGATGGGCTGGACGGGAGAGTGGTCTGCTTGTGGAGTGATGCTAATGACAGCGGCACGATTCCTGCACTCGATGAAGCATGGCGTTTTGCACCAACTTGGGTTGCCATTGCAAATAATCAGAATGGACTGGTTGAGGGAAGTAAAGCGTTTCTTGTTTGATTTTCTCCTGCATTTGGGTTAGCATGACAGCCTCGTGACTCTTCATTGATAGCGTACCACAGCAAGCGTTTCCTTCGTACTTGCCTTTACAAGAGGACAGAGCCAATGTAATGCATACATAGTGGACCTTTAGCCCGGTGTTGAGTCAAGAGCGCCCTGTGCCCAAGTTTTGCACCAAAGTCGCAGCTTGTAGCGAGTAACGTCTCAATACTCGACTCATTCCTGCTCAGCAATGTCCAACAAAACGGGGCCGTCAAGTAAGCTGACTGGCGTTTTGGCCAGCGGTTGAGCGCCAGTCTTCACATTTCCTAGGATGATTGTCGTCGAGCGGCACACTTATCCACAACTTTTCCTCCACCATCGTGCAGCAATGCTTCAGATTGACATCCTGGTTCTTTTCGAGCGATGACTTACCGTTGCAACCTAGAGCGCCTCTATTATTGATTGTCCATGCTAATTTTCTATGTACTGCTACATGCGGGTACTTCAGAATGTCATATCATAGCCTAGTCGACGCTCGAGCGGTCGAGAATTCGGTTTGCTCTAAGATCTGATACTCCGGTAGTTCCAACTGGTATCTTACCCCTATAGGCACCGAATGGCTGCTTGCCTTTGCGTTTGCTGTTGCGTGTTTTCTACTACTCTTCTACGTATGATTATATATGGGCGCTCTAAAGTAAGATATCATAGCTCGAGTAATGCTCGACGAAGCGTGAGTTCTCCATATCAAAACTTTGAAATACCATCTATAATGAAAATTCACAGTAGATTGTGCTTTGAGGTGTTATATCGTGGCTCAATCAACGGTCAACGAATCGATATTCTGCTCCGTGGTCTCGATGCTATCGATGTTGGATCAAATGAATGATTAAAGGCTTGCTGCCTGATGAACCCGGCAATTTAGAGGGATGTAGAGGTGTTTGTATCCTACGAGGGCGCATATAGAGAATAGCTAAAGGGCTATGGTAAGGGAGATTTCCAGCAGACTAGACATTGTTGGTAGGTTTCCAGTTCGAGCCCTGATTTTACCGTGCTGGGTTTCGCTCCAACTTCCGTGAATGTCGCAGCTCGATTGCGAGTAAATTCAGCATATCCGAAGGGTATCCTACCAGAGTCACTACTGTATACAAGGCTCAAGACCCTCCTATATGGTGACGATATCCATGAAAGCAGATACCCCCTGCCTAACCCCTTGCTCCCACTCCCAGGCAAATCCCCCACTCTGCCCACTTTCTCGCAGCCTTTTCGAAATCCATAGCTCCAGAGAGCCGATCGTGTCCGCCCCAGTCTGCGCGCCTTGCACGTTCCCAGAGACTCTCATCTCGTAGAAGGACAAAGCATCTGCAAATCCCAGGTCCCAACCTTGCTCGAATCGCCAATGCTCGAAGTGTCCGCCTGGTGCTGTGCTATTCCAGTAGCCAATATGACCGTCTACTGCTTCTCTCCTCTTGGCCCCCACCAGTTGTTTTGCTCTTCCCACACGTTCCATCACACCTTCAAAATTCAAGGTAAGATTTTCAGGCGGTACTACCGCTCCTTTCTTCGCCATCTCGATCAATCCCCACTCCCCACCATCCATCCACTGCATTTTCGCCGTCCAGAAAAACGCGCCACCAACCTTTTGCCTCCATTGCTCGCTTTGCGCTCTTCCGAACTCACGGACCAAGTCATCTCTATCTGCACCACCAGATTTATCCCAGGATTCTCCATCAAGCACACAGCTCCACTCCCCGATGAAAACGCCGACAGCGCCTTTATCAGTTACGCTTCCTCCCACATTCTGTACCTCGCTTAATTCGCTGTGGACGCGCTCGACAATCCGCTGAGGACTGTGCTCCTTGTCATGCTCGGTGAAACAGTAGTATTTATGGGTATCAACCCCGACCGGACATCCAGTACCCCTTTTGTTAGCTCTAGCACACCATGCCGAAGCTGTGCTCAAATCCCATCCATCGCTGATATAAAGTGGTATACTACCATCTACTCTCCCAATCGCATGCACGACGTCGTCGTACCATTCATACATCCCTTTTGCGCCCCAGCAAGCTTCATTGCATAATTCTATTCCTATACACCCCGGTATCTTCCCTCTAGCTATCTCCTCAGCCATAAACAGCAGACACTGCTTCGCTAACTCCAGGTTCTTGCTATTCCCCCACAGCTCAGCTTTTTTACTGCTCGTACCACCATGATCCTGATCATTGGCACCGCCGGGTAGGGCGTGGAAGTCTAACAGTACCCCAATTCTAACGTCGTAAAGTCGCACGCAGAGACGTAGCACAGCGTCCCAGGCGTCGGTGTAGACTTCTGAGATGGGACCTGCAAAAGGAGTACCCTTTGCGAAGGATGGACCGAGCGTGAAATACCCAATCGGCAGTCGTACTGATGTGATATGTGCTTCGTGTGCCAGCCAACGTAATTCCACATCAGACAAAGCAGAATCCCAGTGCTGCTCCCATTTTGAGCGTGTAGCCTCCACACCGCGAACAGCTATAGATCTAGTGTGCCCATTTCCCCATCAGCCCTCGCCATTTGTAGTAGAGCAGCTAAAAATAGGAAGGGCGTACTCAGTAACAGCATCTAGTTCGCTATCGCCCGCCGCTGTGGGATCGAACATGGATGGGAAGAGCCATTTCTCGAGAACGAAGATGGAGCCGAGGTTCGTGCCGTGGTGGGTACGGTATCGAAGAACGTCGAGGGCTGTTGGCTGCTGGAGCTGGGAGTGCTGGCTTGGGAAGGGCATGGAGGAGCTGGAGAGGGGATGTTTGGCTTTGTTGAGAAGTTTGTGCATGACTAAGGAGTAGACTGCGAGAGGATAGTAGGTGTAGCTGATTACACAGAGTGGTATCAATTGAGTCGAGTGTGCCAGTAGTCTAGGTATCCCCTTTATTGACTTCCAGACTATATGAAGTTCTGATCAGATGTTCCGTCCCACTCAATCTCCCTTGGTCTTGCTCTCTTCTTCAGGTAGTGGCTCGGGGCTTTTATACCACCTCCCAAAGGCTTGCACTCAGATGTACGACTCGACTGTAGCAAATACCATTAGGCATGCGATCACAGCAGTTTTAACAGGTCGAGTTGCACCAAGATCATTGAAGTTGAAGGCCGGATTGGATGGGTTCTCGGGGGGTGATGGATCTGGGGCTATTTTGGGACGAGGCCTCTGAGAGTCAGGAGCTTTCAAGGTGCTGTGGTTGGCCTTGTAAGCGTGGATGGGGGTGCGTGAGGAAGTTGAGGATAGGTAACGGCGGTGACTGAGGTGACGTCTCCACGCTACGCTTCGAAGTGACGTCGCAGTCAGTGGTAGACGCAAGTGTGGGCTTCTTAAGGAAGTAGGAGCTGTAATTTGATTGGCTTGGAATTTTTACGAAATCCAGAGGCGATATCGTTGTGATTTGAAGTATAATATCATGTAATGCTCTTGGTTGAGCGTTGATCAGGCTATGATATGTAAAAGTAAGGCATAACACACGCAGGACTGGAAGTAATACTGCTGCTCTACGGTATGTGCAAGGGTGCGATACCGTTGGAAGGTGCCAGAATAATAAGTTTTGAAAGTCCCATTAGTAACGGTCATCATAAAGCAACTTCAAACACAGAGAAATAGGATAATGCAAGCCGCAATTCGGTCTGGTGAGGGGTAAGGTACCCTTCGAGACCGCCACGAGTAAAAAGAGTGCATGTATTTGGTATGTACAAACCAATCTGGGTCAGTTCTAATCGTCTGAGCAGAGTTATTTTCCACCATATGTGCCCTACATCATCGCACCACCTTCATTGGTCTAGTACCCCCAATATCCCTTAACGAGCCACGTGCTATACGCAGCCATGCCAGCAAAGAACCCTTGGGTGCCATAGTACCCAGCTGGCCGTCCCCAGCCGACAGTATCCTTGCCCTTCATCCCGAGCTCGACGTGCAAGATCCTCAACACGAAAAGTGCGGCCATTGCGTAGTTCAGCATCTTCCTGTTTCCGCCATTGAGCTCCGCAATTGAGCAAAGTGTAAAGGCGAGGGGCACGTTCTCGATAAAGTTGGCGTGCGCGCGCGAGTCGAGGAGGAGCGGGTCCGGGTTGTCATTCGAAGTTGCACCCTCTTCGAAGCGGTCACCTATGTATTTATCTCTCTGTAGACGACGGTAAACGACACGATTAGAGAGGTAGACGAGGTAGGCGGCAAAGGGGAGGGTCCAGGTGCCGGTGATTGCTGGGGTGTGTTAGCTGTACGACGGTGGATTTCGAGAGGGGGAGACCAACGCAGCGACTTGATGACTGGCACCCCGAGTGTGTTTGCAGAACTCATCTTGACGGTTTCTTTGGTCTTTGCTGTGGATTCTGGTTCTGTGGTACATACGAGTATTACGGGTGAAGGGAAAACAGTGACTTGAGCTAGACATCGTCGAGGAGCTCGTTTGAGCCAATCAGACAGCAACGCAGCGCTTACATAAGATACAGGGTCGCGACAGACCAAATGCCAGAGACGATGCTTTCAACGCTACGTATAGAGGGACATGCTTCGCAGGTACCAACTTCACTGAATGAAATTATCATGTAAATGATGGTAAGCTGAACACCAACAAGGATTTTAGGACCATCTTCTTGAATTTCCAGGGCGGTGCATTGGTGTCAAATGACAGCCACGAAGTGCTTTGTACGGCATCATAATTATATCCAAAAGGACAAGACCTTAGAAGTCAGACTCTCAAATATCGAAGAATGAAGGTTTTTAGATAGGGACTGCACATCCTTATATCAGGAGCCCGCTCACTTAAGCATTGACGCTTCCCTGCATAAATGTCGAGCATTGCCGAAAAGCACGTATTCCGTACCATCTGGAGAGTTGGATTTTAGACCTACCTGTTTTCTCGTCCCATACTTACTCATGCGAGATACTCAGATCAAATTCGTGGCACATTGTCTACTGTTGTTGCTGCTCTTGACTGTCTTGGCACTAGACTTACTGCAGGCTCATTCGTTCTTTCTCATCTACAGTCTTTATACTTGAGCTTGCTTGGCAAGATGCTACAGGACCGTAACCCCTATCACCTACGATGTCTCCTCCTGATGCAGTACCGCTGAAACACTTTCATTGGAGGTGCATTATGCACACTCTCTTCGTTGCTTCATTCATTTTCATAGCCTTACGAGTCAGCAGTACTGTCGTTAAGATTCCTATGAAATACTATTGCTAGCAGCCTGTCACCATTCCAGGAGATTGACCATAGGAAAAGCTGCCCATCGATTGGCCATTGATACGTCCACTGTGCTCTTCCTTCTTTTTCGAGGCTCCATCGAGCACAAGACTATTGACCAGCCTCAATTCCTGTCTGCCATTGTCATGGCTTCAACATTCCACTTCCGCGACTCTCGACCAATCCCCAGTCTCCGACACGCTTCGACATACCTCGTCCCACGCCCACTAAAGATCTTCAAACGCACAGCTCGAAGGCATGGGAAGTTTGCCCCGCCATCTGCAGAGCGCTCAAGAACCGCCAGCCAGGCGAGTACCGAAGCAGCTTCGAATACAGATGATAGCCGCAGACCGTCATCTCACTACCCAGCATCTGCTTCCTCAGTCGTGACGCTCACCACACCTACAGAAGTTATCAGCGAAACTGGTCTCGAAACCCAAAAATCAGATCCCAAACTCAAACCCCAACCTCTCAACATAATCACCCACACTTCACTGCCACCTGAACCCCGGCGCCTGAGCTCAACAAGCTCGGCGATCCACCACGATCGACTCCCTTCCATTGCGCTCGACCCCCCAATGGCAACCTCAGCAAAACCCCTCCACTCCATAACCTGCTCCCTCTGCACCTCACCCCTGTCAACCCTCCAAATCTATACCTTCCCCGTGACTGCCCCCTCCATAACCCAGCGCGTGCTGACCCTTTATCCCGGCCTAAAGCTTGAGCCGACCTTCTGCGCTACCTGCTTCGAGTCCATCCACAGAATGCACATTTGCTGGGGATGTGGGTTAAGGGTTTATAGACGTGAAGAGAGAGTTGGGTGTGGATGGGCTTGGTGGCATTGGGGTTGTTTGGGGTGTTTGCTGTGCCGAGTACGCTTCTAACAGCGCCTCTGAACCTTCAAATTGAAATGGAAGCTGACCTCCTCAGACGCCACTACCTCCACCACCATGGACATCCCGCCCTATCACCCTCTCCAAACCACCAGCCTGCAAAGCATGCACGCGCTCACTCCGTGAACTGACACACACCGAACGCATCCGCAAACAAGCAGGTAGCCCCGTATGCAATTACGATAATGGAATCTCTTGTAGGAGGAATGTCAGTACTATTCGGACCTTCAGCGGCAATGGCATGAGCAGGAATGTCAGCCTTGGGGTGAAATATCCACCACTGCCGAAATGGATGGAGAAGCTACCCCGAGCGCAAGGCGCGGGTAGTGTGGCAAGGAGCGGGACGGGGGTGTACAATACTGATGGCACGAGAAGCAGAAAAGCCAGTGCAGGGGTGGAGAAGCCTTCGTGGGTGAAGCGGGTGGGAAGTTTGTCAAGAATACGAGCGGATGGTAGTGTTGTACGTGCTGGTAGTGGACACGGGGATGCTGATCGAGGCTTTTTAGTCAGACGGCGGACACTTCCGAGGTGGAGGGAAAGGTTGCCGAAGAGCTTGGTGGATGGGGCTGTTGGTGTTTGTGAGAGGAAGATTGAGGATACGGGAAGCAGAAACCAGAGCACCATGCCGAAGTGGATGGAGAGGCTGCCCGGGAACAAAATCATGCTGAAAGGACTAGAGTTGTGAAATGGAGAAGACAGATCAATGAAGGTCTACCAGAACAAAAACATATGTGACCGTGGGATCAAACGGCCGTTCGCAATTCGAGGCGCCAAAGCAAAATGAGACTCTCATCTATCGATTAATTTTAAGATGCTCTATTATCTATACACCAAAGTCCGGATCGTGAGCGTCTTTATCATAAACATATTCGTCGAAAGCATGTCGTCATAAACATACAGCCTCGCTAGACCAAACTAAACCATTCAATCCACCGATACCACCTTCATGACCGACGACGCATCACCCTTGTGGAGGGTAATTCTCCTTGTCACTATCATCGAACGCCAGCCCACTCGTGCTTCTTTGCAGTCTTGGTCCCGTCTCGAAGCTGTCGCGCAACCCTCTCCTCACCTTCCCCTCCAGACTCGAGCGCGGCCCCCTCACTGTCTGCCTGTCAAACGACACACGCTGCTCTAAAGGTCTGGCAGTATCGAAGCTCGAGCGCGGTACGCTGAGGTATGTCGTATTGCTCAGTGAAGCTTGCTTCTTGAGTCGTACATGATTGCTTCGATGGAGGGTTCCTAATGCAGCAGCAGATTGCCGTCGTGTCACTTTGAACTTTCTGGGACTCTGGTCCAGTCGCCTGGCGGGCATCATCGGACTGCCTTCTACGCGTTGCGCCATCTTTCTGGGGCTGCTTTCCAGGGCACGTGTGAGCTCGTCCATTTCTGTGGAACCCAAAGTGCCCTTGCGCAATTGGATGTATGATTGTCTTCGTGCAGAATTGAAGGCTTGGCCGGCGCGGTAGCGGTATGGCGAGCCGGTTGAGGAGAGGTCATTGCGATGCTTGTATTCTATCGAGGCTGCGACTTGAGCAATTGCATTCGGCGGAATATCGATGGAATTCTAACATTTAGTCAGTATATGGTGAGGTAACAATTCATTCTGCAATGGATGGGCAGCAAGCGCTTACCGGATGCACGATCGTGATGGGTAGCTGGACCTTGAGGTGTTTGCTGCAAGCGCAGCCGTTATCGCATGCCACCTGAAACTAAGAAAGGGAGCACGAACTTGAACGAGCAACTCAGTTGGATGTTAACGAAGTAGCGGATGCCGAAGAACCTTCCTAAACCAGATTGTCAGCCTCTTGGTAGCAGCCAGCAGACGGCTCGGGGTGCGCCGCAGGCCGCCGCATGTTTTAGGTTTACAGATATGCTCTCCCACACCTGGGCGATAGATTTTCGGCATTTAAGACGAATCTTTGATGCTGCTCAAACACCTACCTGTTCCGATTGACACCAACCCAGTGGGCAATTCTAATTTGCAGGTCCTAAAATCCTGTGACATGGGACGGACGCCTTGGAATCCGTCAGAGAGTTCATGCTTTACTACGAGGGTCTTGCTCATATGGTCCGGTAGCCGAAGGATATCGGCAGACGTTCGCCCGGTAGATGCAGCCGAATAGTTGTGAAACAGCGTAATCTTCTCAAGCTGTAATTCAACCTTCCTGACAGGCTTGCTGCTTCTGTTGTCGATATGGATGTCAAGATAGACAGGGTAGCCGCTGATCCAAGTCTGACGATGTAGTCCGGCCGCCATAATGACTGTCTGATCACTGTGTCTCTTTGATAGCTGTAGCATATCCGACACCAGCAATGGATTTGGTAGATTGACAAGAGCCTTCTCCGCTGTAGAGCGCTTTAGTCATGGTGCCTTCAGGATATGGAAGGCCAATGACCTACGGTCATGAGCTGTCAACACCACAAGTTCTCGCGACTCCCGAGTGAAGTGTTTCTTTCCCCTGATCTTGAACTCTGCCAATGTACTAAGGCTGTAGGTTATCCCCACCTCTTTTGACTTGTATGGTGGAGGGCCCATGAGCACAGGCAGGTCGAGGCGAAAAAGAAGTGTCGATTCTGATGGTTGAACGTCCCAGCTTGTTTCAGGACCATGACTTGGAGCCATGGTACTGGGAGGAGGGTGCGTTGCATCGATAAGATCGCACATCAAAGCCCGAAACATCTCTTGCCTGCCTTTGCAGCTTTCTATGCCTATCAACGTGACCGATAGTCTCCTCAATGAAATAGCGGATTTCTGCTTCCGCCTCGACTCAAGAGTACCTCCATCTATCGTAACATGTATCTCGCCTTCCACTGTCGCTCCACCTATGTAGACTGGAGAGGACAGGTGGATCGCCAAGCTAAGCCTCCGATGGGCAAGCCTTGGGGTGTCTAAGAGATCATTCGGCAGGATGGCGGGGACGAAGGTCCGCGTAGGAACCTGGGGTGGATTCGAGTGAACCGGTCGACGTATGGGAGACTCTGCCCTGCCTCGCGTGGGAACAGTGAAGCATTGACCTGGCGTATTGTTTGCCGGTATAGGAGGTGGTGCTCGTGGGGGCGTCAATAGGATAGAAGCCGCTGAGCTGCCGTTCGCTATGGCCCTCGACGATCGTCTCTCTGGTATGGCTGTTAATGTATTGAGACCCGCTTTTGCCATTGGGCAGCTCTGTCTGACGCCACCAGACAAACGGGCTGTATACGTGAGATTAGTGTACAAGGCATGGTGGTGATCAAACGTTGGTAGATGAAAATCATTGTTGATTCTATGGCTTGCACCTTCCTAACAAGAATCGATATCTACAAGGACGGCTTGACTTGGAGGTATCATCGTGCCTTCTTCGGCTTCGCGTGACCCTGATATTCGCAGGAGATACCTTGCGAATATACCAGGCTGTCAACGATCATGGCAGACTTGCATGGGCGTGGTGGCATCGGATCATGCCTTGTCCAGGGCAATGGAACCCTCTTATGCTATCCTTAACCGTGCGGGCACCTCGCTCTACTCGGTGCGGCTGGCCCCAACGCGAATCACGCCCCAACGCGAATATTTTCAAATTTATTAACCCTCAACTTCCTACCTATATACCACCCCCAAATCATGGCCGAATTATACGCTATTAGGGAAAGCCGTATTTAAGATATTCTTAAAGCTATTCCCCCCGGAATTAAGCCTAATATCAGCTCGTTAGCTACTCAGTATTATATTCTATACACGCAGCTCCTAAACCGGTATAATAGGATTAGGCCTAAACAGAGCCACTCCTACGCGCTTAAGCCGGAAGAAGAAAACGCCCTCTACCACTACCTATAGCGGCTCGATAAAATAAGTATATTTTACCGGCGCCCGATACTTTTAAGAGCTATAAATTCTATTTTACGCGAACGCCTAGGCCCGGTTAAATATATATTAAATTAATAACCTACTAGCTTCCTAAAGCGTAACCCTTAATATAAATTATATAAATAGAAACCCCTAGCGGTATAACGAAAAAACGTATATAAACTAAAGGATATTTTAATATAGTTTCGACGTTTTTAGGATATATATATAACGTATAAAATTAATCTAAATAATATTTATAATTTTAATAAAACCGAGTTCCGGATTAATATAGGTAAGAGTTAATAAATAATTATAAAAGAGTAGGATAAACCTCTATATTAAATAAATATAAATAACCGGGAGTTTATTACGTTTATAAAGTATATTAATACTATTAACTTTATATTCCTACCGATATTAATTCTAACTAGGAAGTAATTCCTAATTAATTAATTTTAAGAAAATTTAGATCCTAATACTCTTTAAGGGATAAATAACTCTGGATATATAAATAACGATCTTTATAAAAATTAAGTTAAGTATTTTAACCGGTTTACGAAATACCGCTAGGTCGGGCTATAGCGGATATTAATATTTAATAATTATAATAACTATTTAACCCCGGGAGGTACTAAAGTTCTATGAAAATAACTAGATTTAATTATTCTATTTATTACTATATTCGTTATATCTAATATAGTTATTAAATATAGGTGTTTTCTAGTTATTTAAATATTAATATATTAAGGCTATTGAATTAACGATATACTAAACTAGGGGCGATTATTTAAAAATCGATTTTTTAATTAATTTTCAAACTATCTAGGATAAAGTAGTTAAATAAACTATAATAATATTAATTTAACGGAAATCGGGCTTAATTCTTTATAATCTAGATATTATAATATACCGATTAATTAAATTTTAATATATTTTTATTTCGGTAAAAATTATTACCCCGGAAGATACTCTACCCCTAAATTTTAACGAATAGCCTACGCTATATACGTACCGGTAAATTACGTAGTATAGGAAGGAGCTCCGGGATCTAGATTTATCCCTAGTATTTAATAGATATATTCGTAGAGTAGAAGCGAAGTTACTTTCCGGTTTATTTATAAAGTAAAAGTTAGAAAAGTTATATAAAGAAATAGTAACCTAAGGAGCGCGTAAAATATAATTAAATATATTTATTTAAAAGGGTAGTATAATTTATTCCTATTAAATACGCTTTAAGGTAAAGAAATCGTAGGAAATAAAGTTTAAAAAGGCGTAAAAGGCCTTAGAATAAATTAAAACTAAAGAGTAACGGGTAGCTTCTACGTTTAGGAATAAAAGAATCCGGTATTTTAAATAAATAGCTATAAAGGTAAAGTTATAAAAAAAGACTAGCCAAATCGGGAAACATATAGTAGACTTTCCTATATTGTTATTTCCATAGTTAATGGGGTAGTTGAAATAATTGGCGTTGGGGCGTGATTCGCGTTGGGGCCAGCCGCACCGAGTAGAGCGAGGTGCCCGCACGGTTAGTTGGAGTTAAGAGGTCGTTGGAACAGAGTGCATGATGGTGTGTAGATCATCACGTGCATCATTGCCTCTAATTGACAGGCACGACAGGTTAGAAGGTGTTTGGAAGAAGCCTAAAGTAAGGTACTTTACGGTTTTCCAGCTGCTCGGGTTCGGCAGGGGTGCTTTTAACCGCTCCCCAGCCGTTCTTGGTTGGGGACTCGGGGGTGCCAGCGGAGATGCAGGGTCGCCGCTAAACGGGCCTTACGACATCGCCTATCCCCCTTCCTCCGCCTATACCGTATGAGGATATTCGATCCTCCACCCTGGTCCGCCACGCCGCATGATGATACCAATCGCATACCATCCCCCAATTTAGCCGAAACTCGACAGTCTGCCAACCTGAAGCAAGCGTCACTCAAGCAATCCATGATTTCAGCTTCAATCCTCCCCGGAGCCAACTCCAAGCCCATGAAAATCTCTGTTTTGGCCCCCTACAAACAGGTCAAAACGCCTCATGGCAAGTACCTAGAACTCGCTAACCCCACATTCGAAGGCATGACCCTACATATGCTGCCGCCTTCCGTGTTCACACTATTTTTTGCTAGTTGCACGCTCTCTCATACTGCATCCCCCAATAATTCATACCTTATTTCCATTGTCATTCTCTTACCTCACACTTTTGATGCCGGCACCACCGGTCTTCCTATTACACATTGCACATTTTTCAGCCTCACAAACAAGCAATACCGACTGTCCTTAGGCGCGTCACTAGAGGGTCGTGGAGCGCGCGGCTGGATTGGGACCCAGATCATGTCCTGGACACCATACCTGAAGTAGCGAGTAAACGGTCGTTTCAAAACCGTTGCCCCAATTAAACTTCGAACTGTCCTCAGCGGGCATGTCGAACCTTGAGGATATACCGCCGGTCCCCAAGATTGAGCCTTTCGAGGAAGAGTCCTTCTCCGAGTCCTCTCCCGAACCGGAGGAGCAGAGCTTGACGCAAGAACCCGCCCAAGTCCAGAAGCGTAAGGGTGGACGCAAGCCCGTACGTAATACTCAACATATCCTCGGGGTCTGGCACCTAGATCTAATTGCAAGCTTAGATATATGCAACCTCTGAAGAGCGCAAACAGCGCAATCGTCAGGCACAGGCCGCGTTCAGAGAGCGCCGGACCGAATATATCAAGCAGCTGGAAACTACAATCAAACAACACGAAGAAGCCTTGCAGAGTCTGCAACAGAGCCATCGGTCAGCAGCCGACGAGTGCTTAATGCTTCGATATAAGAACTCACTTCTCGAACGCATACTGCTGGAAAAAGGTAGACCGTGTTGGGAAGGCGAACATTGGTTGTGCGCGACTGACAGCGTTACAGGCATCGATGTGCAGGCCGAGCTGAATTCGAAAACCGAAGGCTCGCATGTATTGCCGCATGCTTCCCTACCCGCTGGAGCCCCGCAGCCTTCACCAGTTCAACGCGCTCTGATGAATCGCCATAGCCAGGCTCGGCGTTCAACATCTGGATCAGGCTCAGCATTACGGCCACGCTCCTCCCAAACATCTTCGAACCATTCACCCCGGCTTCAGCCTGCGCCAGCATCGCAAACGATCTCACCAATCACAACGATATCGCCCATTGGCATGCCGAAAGGTGGGATGATCTCACCTAACGTGGATTTGAAAGCTCAGCAACAGCAACAGCCGCAGCCGCCGCCTGAGCGCTCCTACGTCCAGCAAGTACCCTCGCGACTAAGCATACCTACAGCCGGACAGTCATCAATGCAGATTACGACGCCAAGTACAGCCGATGGAAGTCGCAGTAGTGAGATAGGTAGCACAGCGACAACCCATACGAGCTTCTACCCATCTCCATTTCAAGTTCATATAGAGCAACTCGGCAAGCTGTCCCGCCCCCGTCTTTCCATGCGTGTTTTATAGAGCTCTGTTCGTCCTAGATTGATTCCGTGAGTACAGAACAGGAGTACGATGCGCATGCCGATATGCTCGACGACGAAAACCCCAGCGACCGAGACGTGGGCCCCGGCCCTTATCCGCAACCTTTCGACCAACAGCCTCTCCCACCGAGCCACGGACTACCTATGGGCATGCAAGACCAACCACCAATGCAGCAGATGCAACCCATGCAGTCAATGCAACCCATGCAATCGATGCAGCCGCCTCCAATCACGCAGTCTATGGATCCGAACAATCCAGTCTACGCTGGCATGAATCCAGGATTCGATCCCTACGATCCTTCGTTAGATGCCGACCCGTTTGGACTTACCGCGAGCATGCATTTTCCTACGCAATTTACCTTTCAAGAAAGTTCGATGAGACGGTGACAGCATTATTTTGAATCTCGATGCTTGGACAATGGGAAAAATTTTCGGCGCAGTATGGAGGTTTTGCTTGGAGGGTCAATGGGGCAATGACATTTGCAGGAATTCAGCATCAGCGACAGGCGTCCACAAGATGATACCACCAGGCTGAATACAGCTTTAGTAAACTGCTTTGTAACTTGACATATTTCAGAGTGCGCCAGAGAACATGGTGGTCTAAAATACCGGCTTTAGGGAAAGCTTAGTCCTCAGTATGGTCATCATCAGGCTTAGGTTTTTCTTTATCCTCAATATAAGTCAATATAAGTAAAGTACAGTATACTTTCTTCGTAAAGGGCCAGGTTATGAGGAGTTCCTGTTATAGGGACTCCAATCTTTCGGAATTGCAAGCATTACTTAGGTGTACTCCCTTCCGGCTTATAAGGGGAACCGGGCTATAGGGAATTATAGCTCTCGGAATTTTGACTCCTTTTTAAAGGGGATGCCTTTAACATGTGCAGAGCAAAAAATAGACCGCCAAGCCCCCAAGCGGTAAAAGCTCTGCGGTCGATCCAACCTCGCTAAGAAACACCCACAAGCAACTCCACCAACGGTGTTCCTCGAGGCACAACGTCGACGCGAGATCATAGAGAGACAAGATCCTGCGCAAGGATCCTGTCGCTCCTCATTACAACCACGTACAACACACTGGTGCGATAGCACGGGACGCCTTCGAAGGAAGGCGTGAGAGGTGGGCGCCATGGGTGACGTGAAATCGAAGGTATGAGGCCACCACTAAGACCACGGAGCTTTGTCCACTCTACGCCAGCTATTAGGAGCTTTGCGGAATCTCCGATTGACCAATGGCTGATGCTTGAAGTCCACAGAACCTCTACGAGCTCCTTGGTACGCTCAGACCACCACGCGATCAACGCTACCTAGCTAATCCCCAATACTAGGCAACGAGAGTGACCAAGACTCGGACAAGGAGGTACCACCACCGACCGAGATCGTAGACAAGCCAATACCGCGGACAGGAAAGCGTGATGCTTCAGGTACCGCGCCACCTGACGCTCGTGGAGGTGCTGAACGTGGTGGACGCAGTGGACGACGAGGAGGGTTTACTGGCAGCGATGGAGGTACGGGTAACCAATACAAGAGCTGCAATCGCGCATTTGGGAGCATTTGAAGCTCAATCACGTTGTTTTGCCCGTCCAATACTGATTTTCAATGCAGCGTTCCGTGACCGCGAAGCCGGCGCTGTAAACAATCGCAACAAGCCCACCGACGATGGACTCCGTCAAGACCGTCATCCTAATCGTGTCGAAGGTGGTCGTGCTCAAGGCAGCCACGAGGGCCGCGGTGGACGTGGAGGCCGTGGCGGTCGAGCTGGTGGAGGCAACCGCGGCGACCGACATAGTCGTGGACAACCTAAGTACGCCCCTCTGTCTAATTCAGAAGGTCTCCCTACTAACATACTGCCTCCTTTACAGCGAGCACGTCAAGCAAGCTGATCAGTCCTGGGGTGCCCCTACCGGCGACTCTGAATTCGCCGATGAAACAGCAGGCGAAGCCATTGCCAAAGCTGAAGAGAAGGATGAGGGCGCAGCAGGCGGATGGGACTCCGGAACCGCCGATATTGCTGTCACTACTCCAGCTGATGCTGATGGTGCTGCACCCGCTGAGGGCTCCGCTCCGACTGATGCCACCGCCGCTCCCATTGAGGAGCCCGAGCCTGAGGACAACAGCCGCTCATACGCCGACTACCTCGCCGAGCAAGCCGAGAAGAAGTTGAAGCTCGGTGGCGGTGTCCCAGAAGCTCGAAAAGCAAACGAGGGTAGCAAGCAAAAGAAAGAGTGGGAGAACGCTAAGCCCATGACCAAGGACGAGGAAGCCGAATACTTTGCTGGTAAGGGCGGAAAAGAGAGACGTGAGAAGCAACGCAAAGAGAAGAACATCCTGGATGTCGATTTCCGATTTGCCGAGCCCAGCACTGGTGGCCGTGGTGGAGGTGAGCGTGGCGGGAGAGGAGGACGCGGTCGTGGCGAACGGGGCGATTTCCGTGGTAGAGGACGAGGACGTGGTGACTTTCGTGGCAGAGGCGAGGGTGGCTTCCGAGGTGGACGCGGCGGTAGAGGCGATGGTGGCTCTGCGCCTCTCGGGATCACTGACAACAAAGCCTTCCCTACCCTGGGCGGCTCATAGCCTTGGCCCATCACAGATTGGCTACCGGTGTCATGTGATGGCGATCTACGGATCCAAAATAATTAGCAAATGGTATGGCATCTCTTCTTACGTCGATGCGATGAAGCAAGCAACGTCCTTGAGGGCAATGTAGCATAGAAGGGTGGCGTCGCTCGGACATTCAAATAAAAAGCAGAGTTCGAGCATTGTTGACTTCTTCTGAATACCATACCCATTGTTGTACGCAATGTGTGCTCCCATGACATTTTCTTACTAACGTGCCACGCTGAATCAATGGCGCATTGCTAGCACTTATGCCGTGCCGACTACTACATTCTGCGCGCTTGCTCGGGTCTCAAAGGCTTCTCATATGGCAATTGAAGCTGTCAGTGTGCGTCATAAGGATCACCTGAAGCGTGGCTATATACCAAAATGGCCGTAAAATCAGAAGCTCCCCCACAATCGGGATCAAACCCCTTGTTTTAACGGAATATGCATGGTCCCACAAGCAGCGTTGCCATGGTAAATCTCTCGCTCCAAACGCCTTGATCTTACCCAAAACACCCCCATCAAGCTGCCACCTCACCCTCAACAAGCCTCGCCAGCTCCCCCAACTGCCCAACCGACAAATGAACAAGCCACTTCTCTCCCAACCCTCCCCTTCATACTCTCAACCAACAGCGCCCTCCACTCATCTCCAATAATCTGCTCCGGCACCGTCTGTCCAGCCGCCGTCCTCGTTTCCTCGATCACCCTCTCCCTCCCATTTAGTAAGCGAAAAGCGTCTCCCATACATACATATCCCCTGCCTTCAATTCCATCTTCTTCCCGTCTCACCATCTCCTGAAACTTCCCATGCGCAAGCCTTGCCTGTTGTAAATTGTACGTACCCATTTCGCAGGCAGCCCGTAAGATTCGGCACGCAAAGCGCACACGCTTGACACGTGATCGTCGCAGTCGGGGTGTAATTATTTGACAGCTGTGTACGATGCCTTTATATGGCGCATCACTGTAGAGACGCGAGACAGGACGATCAAAGACGGCGGAGCGCGGGAGAGCTGCGAGTATAGATGTGGCGACTCTGACTTTTGCGTTTGGAGCACGGCTGGCGTAGAGACCGATGTATTCTCCGTCGCCCTTCAACGCCGTAGAAGCCTATGATTTGGATCGGGTTGGAGTAGAAGGCGTGATCGGTGTGTGGGAGAAGCCGCTTGTTTGGTCTCGTAGTTGGGTAAGCCGAGGGCTCTTGTTGCGTCTTGGCTATGCGAAGAAACGTTCAGGGTTTGGTCGGAGCACTTCGGATTGGATGCTCCTAAATACTACCAAAGGGCTTCTTCAGGACCTGGATTACGATATTGTTCTTGTGGTGATTTTGTTGTCTAAACGATACTGGGAGCGGGTGGCTTAACGATCTTGACAATGCCAGGCGCGGATGTTGAGAGCATTTGATCGAGGACGCTGACGGTGGTACGATCCACGGCTTCGGGCTGCGGATTTGCTGGGAAAAGATCGCAATATGAGATCTCAGGGATCTTCAATGAACTCACGAGTCACCCTTTCGCAACCTTCGTCTCCTTTCCCAGAACGGGCCCAACTGGTTTCGCCACTAGAGGAGCCATGACGATCAACCATGCGGCAGGGAAGCGGGCAATTTTCACACCCTCACATTCACTGTCATGTCCGCGTCTTCACCCGATGAACAAATGGCCGAAGCACGGGCAGGAGTAGATTTCTGTTGACAGGAAGTAGTGCTAGCGGCCCTTGCTGCGCCGTCGTGGCAGTCTGGATCGTGGGGCGCTTTGGTGTGGAAGATGTATGTTGAGTCGGTGAATTGGATAGTAACCTTTGTTGCCATGGGTGCACTTCTGGCAGGTGATGATGGAAGCCATGGAGGAGATGAACTTTGGAGGAGTTGTTGGTAGTGTCTGATTATGCAAATAGTGTGTCCTGTCAATTGGGAAGCAAGAAGATAGGATCAAATGGAAGACACTATTATTATATAGGCAGGACCATGGTGTTTGTTCTCGTCATGTCGGACCCAGTCTGCTTGGAAAGCATCAGCTGAGGCTGATTGCTGGCGACGTGCAGAAGAAGGCTATCCGATCTCCTCTGTGCCGCCATGAGGCTCCTTGACAAACCCGAGAGGATAAAATCGAGATGATTGCACATAAATTTTCCTCGCTTGCGAAGGTCGCGTTAAGTGGTGTGTTGGAAGTTCTTTTTTCATTGTACAAGTCTGACTGAGCGCAATCCCGAAGCCGATTCCGGTGAGACGTTTCAGCCACATTGGCTTGTACGAGTACATACGTTCATTTCTTGTTAGCCACGAATAGAATTAAAGATAAGACGATAGAGAAGATATTGGGACTGCTCCAAACCTGACTTGGGGGAAACCTTGGTCTCATAGTGGTATTACAGTAGCAAATTGAAATGACTTTGAGCCCAGAATGGCATCAATAGCACGTAATAGGAGCAACATGCAAGTTTTCTCTGGTCGTCTTCTCTTCCCATCCTCTCCCCCACGTGACCATACCTTCGATCGGATATGCCACGAATTCTTCATCCCTTCCACACGCTGCAACAAACCTTCGTTATCCTAATCTACTGTCGCAACGAAAGGCTTCCGATAGGGGTCCCAGTCACGAAGCCGGTCTTGGTCGACAAAATTATATCCACATTCCAGCTGAAACGCTAAAGTTGCAGGGTAACAGCCGGCGGTTTGTTCTTTTACATCGCTCTTTGAGACACATTGAGGCTTATCTCGTCAAAAATCCAGACCCAGGCCCAGCTGTGGCGAAGAGTTGAGAGGTTTGCTGTCCGAATGGGATCGTACATTCTCGTGCGGCACGTACTTGGTGAGGAGTTTGCTGGAAAACATGTTTCACCAAAACCCTCTCGTGTTCATGCAGTGCCTGAAACATTCTGATCTACTTTAGGCTGTAGCCCAATTTGGCGCGCGCTTAGAGAGCCAAAGCGCCAAGTTCCTTTCCGTCTGCAACGCTCTGTGGTAACAAAAATACTTAATAGTCGATTAGTAATCGAATACTAATCGACTAGTTATTCGAGTAGTGAGTAGCGCCCTTACTACTCGATTATTAAGTAGCGGATTTAACTACTCGATTAATAG